>Ga0190271_10000001_pt1 | contig 460146 bp, 433 predicted proteins | sample Popmic356T_FD_133747 | JGI IMG/M metagenome (GOLD analysis project Ga0190271, IMG submission 133747) | Populus adjacent soil microbial communities from riparian zone of Weber River, Utah, USA - 356 T | ecosystem: Environmental > Terrestrial > Soil > Riparian zone | place: USA: Utah...
CGCCCGCCTCGTCGGCTGGGACACCGACGAGAACTACGACATCTACGACGCCCGCGAAGGCGGCGGCTTCCCCGAGCCACCGCTGGCGCCGCCGCTCTGCGAAGGCGAGGGCTGCAAGGCGCCGCCGGCGATCCCGCCGCCTCCGGGCCCCTCGCCCGGCACCGCCACCTTCCAGGGCCCCGGCAACAAGGTCTCCGACACCAAGCGCTGCCGCAAGGGCAAGGTGCGCCGCAGGGGGCGTTGCGTCTCGCGCTGCAAGCGGGGCAAGGGGCGGGCGGGGAAGCGCTGCCACAACAGCAAGCGCGGGGCCAAGAAGCACGGGCGCACGGCGGGCCAGCGGCGCCGCGCACCGCGCTGAGCGGGATACGATGAGGGCGCTCTCGCCCCGGACGCTGCTCGCCGCAGCACTTCTCGTGCTCGCGACGCCCACCCATGCGGCCGCGGCGCCGGCCGAGCGCGGTTGGGAGATGGTCTCGCCGCTCGATAAGAACGGTGGCGAGATCCAGGGCTTCGAAGCGATCGCCGGCGGCGGCCTCCTGCAGGCCGCCTCCGGTGGTGGGGCGCTCAGCTTCAGCTCGACCGCCTCCTTCGGCGCCGGCGCCCAGGGCGCCCCGCTCGCCTCCCAGTACCTCGCCCGCCGCGGCCCCGGGGGTTGGCTGACCGAAAACCTCACCCTGCCGACCCTCGCCGGCGCCTACCCCGAGGACGAGGGCGTCCCCTATCGACTCTTCGCCGCCGACCTCTCCCGCGCCGTGCTCTGGGACGCCCGCCGCTGCGCCCCCGGCACGCCCTGCCCGCGGCCCTACCTGCTGCGCGAGACGGGCACCGGCGCCTTGACGGCTCTCCCGCAGACGCCCGATCTGCGTTTCCTCGGCACCTCGCCCGATCTCGGCCACCTGATCCTCTCGACCTGCGCCGCGCTTACCCCTGAGGCGATCCAGGTGCCTGCGGGTGGGGGCTGCGATCCGGACTTCCCCAACCTCTATCACTGGAGCGGCGGCGCCCTGCATCTGCTGAACATCCTGCCCGACGGGGAGCAGGGGACTCCCGGGGCGACCCTCGCCGAACCGGCCTCCGCCGTCTCCGAGGACGGCGCCCGCGTCTACTGGACCCACGCCGGCAGGCTCTACCTGCGCGCGAGTAGCCAGACGACCTGGGTCGATGAGGCGCTCGGCGGCGGCGCCGAGCTCGGTGCCGCCACCCCCGACGGCGGCCTCGCCTTCCTCCTCAAGAGCGGTCACCTGTACCGCTACAGCGCCGCCGCCGCGAGCAGCGTCGAGATCGACCTCGGCGGCCCCGTCGAAGCGCCTCTGCACGTCTCCGCCGACGGCACCCGCCTCGCCCTCCTCTCCGAGGCGCCGCTCAGCGGCTATGACAACACCGATCTCGACACCGGCGAGCCCGACTCGCAGCTCTTCCTCTACGACGCCACTGCCGAGGGCGCCGGCGCACTCACCTGTGTCTCCTGCAATCCCGCCGGCCGGCGCCCGACCGGGCCCTCCTCGACCCCCGGCGCCTTCGCCAACGGCTCGGGCCCGCTTGCCACCCGCGCCTACAAGCCGCGCGCGCTCACCGCCGACGGGCGCCACCTCTTCTTCGACTCGCGCGACGCCCTCCTCGCCTCCGACACCAACCGTGACTCTGATGTCTACGAGTGGCGGGCGCCGGGTAGCGCCGGCTGCCCGGCCCCGGGCGGCTGCCTCGGGCTGATCTCCAACGGTCGCAGCGAGGACGGCGCCTCCTTCATCGACGCCTCCGAGAGCGGACGCGACGTCTTCTTTCTCACCGACGCCGCCCTCGTCCCCGCCGATCCGCTCGGCACGGTCGACGTCTACGACGCCCGCGAGGGCGGCGGCTTCCCGATCCCCACCGAGCCGATCCCCTGCGAGGGCGACGCCTGCCAGCCGCTTCCCTCGCCGCCCGAGGACCCGACCCCCGGAACCCAGGTGCCGACCCTCGGCAACCCTCCCCCCAGCTTTACGGCAGGGGCCTGTCCCAAAGGGCGGCGTCCGATCACGCGAAAGGGTCGACGCCGTTGCCTGCCAAAGCGCACCGATCGCCGCTCATCGCGGCGCGCCCACGACCGCCATCCGGCTGCTCGTGCTCGGGGGCGGCGAGCGTGAGCCACGGCGCGCGCTCGGCGCCATCGCTCGCCGTTTTACTGATTCTCGCTCTCGGCCTCGCGCTCACCCTGCCCGCGCCGGCGCGGGCAGGGTTCGGCCTGTTGCCCGGTGCCCAGGGCTTCGACGTCGCGATCACCGGCGAAGGCGGCCAGGGGGCGGAGATTCGCGCCGGCGCCCACCCTTACTCGATCATCACCACCATCAACTTCCGAATCGGTCCCGCCGAGCCCGGCGGCCCCTTCAGCGACGGCGATCTGCGGGATCTCGACCTCGCGCTGCCGGCCGGCCTGATCGAAAACCCCAGCGCCGTCTCCCGCTGCGGCCCCGAGCGCTTCCACACGCCGCGCTCCTCGCCCTTTGAAGTCAGCCGCTCGGGCGAGAGCTGTCCGGCCACCAGCCAGATCGGGATCATCGAGATCCGCTCCGCCGCGGCCGGCGCCGAGACCCGCAGCTTCGGCCTCTTCAACCTGCGCCCGCCGCCGGGCTTCCCGGCTCAGATCGGCGCCAGCCCCTTCGGCGTGCCGCTCGTCTTCACCCCGCGCCTCCGCGATGCCGGCGGCGAGTACGGCAGCACCCTGCAGCTTCGCAACTTCTCCCAGCGCTTCGACCTCAGCGGCTTCACCCTGAGGATCTGGGGCAACCCCTGGGGCCTCAGCCACAACGGCCAGCGCGGCAACTGCCTGAACGAGCTCGAGCCGGGCTTCCCCTGGGCCAAATGCCCGATCGCCCCGCCCCAGCCCGACCACGAGCCCCACGCCTACCTGACCCTCCCCACCTCCTGCGGAGCTCCGCTCGGCTTCGAGCTCCAGGCCCGCGCCTGGGGTCCCTCAGCTGCGCTCAGCGCCAATGCGCCGAGCCGCGATTCCGAGGGCGATCCGGCCGGGCTCAGCGAGTGCGAGACGCTGAGCTTTGCGCCGCTGGTGACCGCCCAGCCGACCAACCCCAGGGCCTCCTCGGCAAGCGGTTTTGAGTTCAGCCTGACGCCCAAGGAAGAGGCGCTCACCAACTATCGCCTCCGTGTTCCCTCCCAGCCGCGCCGGGCAATCGTCTCGCTGCCCGAGGGGATGACGCTCAATCCCTCGGTCGCGGCCGGCCTCGGAGTCTGCTCGCCATCTGCCTACGCGGCCGAGACCGCGAGCTCGCCGCTCGGCGCCGGCTGCCCGGAGAACTCCAAGCTCGGCTCCTTCACGGTCCAAAGCCCGCTCTTCACCGAGCCGATCGCCGGCGCGATCTACCTCGCCCAGCCCGACGATCGCTCAAGCGCCGTGCCCGCCGCCGAGAACCCCTTCGACTCGCTCCTCGCCCTCTACCTGATCGCCAAGGCGCCGGCCCGCGGGGTGATCGTCAAGCTCGCCGGCCGCCTCGACCCCGACCCCACGAGCGGCGATCTCATCGCCGGCTTCGACCGCCTTCCGCAGCTGCCCTACTCGAACCTCAAGATGCGCTTCCGCGAAGGCCAGCGGGCGCCGCTGATCTCACCGCCGGCCTGCGGGGACTTCCTCACCCGCGTCGAGCTCACCCCCTGGAACGACCCCGGCGCCGGCCATCGCAGCGAGCCCGGCTTTCAGATCTCCAAGGGGATCGGCCCCGACGGCGCCTGCCCTGAGGGCACCCCGCCCTTCGCCCCCGAGGCCAGCGGCGGCACCCTCAACGGCAACTCCGGCTCCTACACCCCCTTCTACCTGCACCTCACCCGCCGCGACTCAGAGCAGGAGATCGTCTCATACTCGGCGCAGCTGCCCGAGGGGCTCACCGGCCGCCTCGCCGGGGTCGGTGTCTGTCCCGATGCGGCGATCGCCGCCGCCAGGCACCGCACCGGGGTCGAAGAGCTGCGCGATCCTTCCTGTCCGCCCGGCGCTCAGGTCGGCCGCACCTTCAGCGGCTACGGGGTCGGCTCGGTGCTTTCCTACGCTCCCGGCCATATCTACCTCGCCGGCCCCTGGCACGGCTCGCCGCTCTCGATCGTCGCGATCAACTCCGCCGCGGTCGGACCCTTCGACCTCGGCACGATCGTCATCCGCTCCGCCTTTCAGGTCGACCCGCGCAGCGCCCGCCTGCAGATCGACTCCGCCGCCTCCGATCCGATCCCCCACATCCTCCGCGGCGTCCCGCTGCACCTGCGCGACATCCGCATCTATATCGACCGCCCAGATTTCACCCTCAATCCGACCAGCTGCGAGGCGGCGAGCTTCACCTCGACCCTCGGCGGCGCGGGGGCGCTCTTCGGCGATCCCCTCGACGACACCCGGGCCGCCACCTCTGATCTCTTCCAGGTCTCCAACTGCTCCGCGCGCGGCTTCGCCCCCCGCCTGCGCCTGCGCGGTTCCCCCCGCCGTGCCCGCTACCCGGCGCTCCGCGCCGTGCTCAGACCCCGGCCCGGGGACGCCAACATCGAGCGCGTCACCGTCAGCCTTCCCGCGACCGCCTTTCTTGCGCAGAACCACATCCGCGAGGTCTGCTCCCGGGTCGCCTTCGAGCGGGCGGCGTGTCCAGGCTCGGCGGTCTATGGGCGCGCTGTCGCCGAGACCCCGCTTCTCGACGGGCCATTGCGTGGCCCGGTATACCTGCGCTCCTCCGATAACCCGCTGCCCGACCTCGTCGCCGACCTGCGCTCCGGTGCGATCCGCATCATTCTCAGTGGCAGCATCGACTCGGTCGGCCAGGGACGAATCCGCGCCGTCTTCGACGATCTGCCCGACGCGCCGCTCAACCGCTTCGTGCTGAGCATGCAGGGCGCTCGCAAGGGGCTGCTCGTCAACTCGGCGGACCTCTGTAGGAGGAGGGCCTATGCGACCGCGCTGCTCCTCGCCCACAACAACAGGGGGCGGGCAATCTGGCCTCGGGCGCAGCCGAGCTGCGCCAAGGGCCGTCGCCGAGGAGATCGCCGAGCGCCGCAGGAGGGGAGACGATGATCGGGCAAAAGCAGGTTCCGGTTGCCGAGCCCGGCCCGGGGCCCCGCCTCTCGGCGCTCTTGATCGTCGCTCTCTGCGCCTGGGCCTTCGCCGTCGCTCCCGCCGGGGCCGCCGGTGGTCATCAGCTGATCGGCACCATCACCGGGCAGCGGATCGAACCGCTCGAGCAGTTCAAAGGCGCCTGCGGCGTAGCTGTGGATCGCTTCGGCGACGTCTACGTCGCCGACCACTACAACAACCGGGTCGCCGTCTTCGATCGCGACTGGAAATACCTGACCCAGATCACCACCGTCAATCCGCTCGACCCCGCCCAGGTCGCGCCGCTCGACGGACCCTGCGATCTCGCCGTCGACTCCCTCGGCCGCCTCTACGTCAACAACTATCACCGCGAGATCGTGCGCTACACCCCTACCCAGTTTCCACCTCAGGCGGGCACCGCCTACGGCTCACGAACCGTGATCGATTCCCGCCACCCGACCGGGGTTGCGGTCGAACCGGCCTCCGATCGCGTGCTGGTCAATGCCCGCACCCACGTCGCCGTCTATGAGCCCTCCGGGGCCCCCGCGATCTCCGCCGGGGAGGAGCTGCGGATCGGCACCGGCTCCCTCGGCGACTCATACGGCGTCTCGGTCTCGGCCTTCGTCGGCGACGCCCAGTATCCGTCCACTGCGGGCCTGATCTACGTCGCCGACGCCGCCACCTCGACCGTCAAGGTCTATGACCCCGCCCTCGACCTCGACGCTCCGCAGCAGGAGATCCACGGGGCGGCGAGCGCCGAGGGCCGCTTTTATCTGACCGACGCCGACCTCGCCGTCGATCCCGGCGACGGCCACCTCTACGTCTCCAACAACCTCGAGCCCCACTTCGAAGAACGACCGGAAGCGGTCGTCGCTGAGTTCAGCCCGCTCGGGCGCTACCGCGGCTCTGTGCCGGAGGCCTTCGCCGACGGCTTCCCGTCCTTCCTTCACGCGGGCGAACCCAGTGGGCTCGCGGTTGGTCCCGACGGGATCCTCTACGTAAGCAGCGGCAACGATCGAAACTCCGCCGTCTATGCCTTCGGCCCCCCGGCACCCGCCTCGACCCACGAGCTCACCGTCGCCAAGACAGGAGCCGGAGAAGGGGCGATCGCCAGCATCCCCGCCGGACTCTCCTGTGGGCCAGTCTGCGTCGGCGAGTTCGAGCACAAATCCCAGGTCGTGCTCAAGGCGACACCCGAGCTCGGAAGCGAATTCACCGGCTGGGGCCCCGGCGCTTGCGATCAGGAGCCGGCTCCAACCCGCTGCATCGTCGATGTCGGGTCCGATCGAACCGTCGGCGCCGTCTTCGAACCGTCGGGGGGGTCCGTCTCGCAGATCTCGTCCTCAAGCTCACCTCACACTTCGTCTACGCCCGCCGCGGCGCCCACGGGAGGCGCTGCCTCCGGTGCCGCCCCCCAGAGCCAGACGGTCCAGAAGAACGACCTGCGCGTCTCGCTCGACGGCCGGCTCTCCCCGACGCGATTGCCCCGTTCCGGCCTCGCCCCGATCGCGATCTCGGTTGACGGGCGAATCGCCGCCCTCGACGGGTCGCCGCTTCCTCAGTTGCGGAGACTGCGTATCGAGTTCAACCGTGGCGGACGCCTGCAAAGCCGAGGGCTGCCCGCGTGTTCGCTCTCGCAGATCGCGATCGCCTCCAGTGAGGCCGCACTTCGCAGCTGTCGTTCGGCCCTCGTCGGCCGCGGCCGCTTCGATGCCAACATCGTCCTCTCCGGGCAGGATCCCTACCCGAGCACCGCTCAGCTGCTCCTCTTCAACGGGCGCCGCAACGGCGGCGAGGTGATGCTCGGACACATCTACTCGAAAGAGCCATTCGCGACGTCTTTCGTCATCGTATTCACGGTCTCCCATCGCTCCCGAGGGAGGTACCGCACAATCCTCACCGCCTCGATGCCCGAAGCGCTCGGCGATTGGGGCTATCTAACACGTCTCAGTATGCGACTCTCCCGTCGCTACCGTGCCGGCGGCATCCGGCGTAGCTACCTCAGCGCCGGATGCCCGCTGCCGCCGGGGGTCTCCCGCGCTTCGTTTCCGCTCGCCCGGGCGAGTTTCAGCTTTGCCGGTGGCATCGAGCTCGCTCGCACGCTGACCCGCGTCTGCATGGCTCGCTGACCCCGCGCCCCTTGCAGTCGACAGCGCTGCGGTATCGGGGCGGGTGGAGGTCAGACCCCCACGGTTCAGGTCCAGGGCTGCGAGACCCCCCTCGCGGCCTCAGCCGCACAAACTGGTCCATTCACCCTCTGAGGGCGTCTCAGATTGGTGATCGCTCACCCCTGTACCAATCGAGAGACTCAATCGGTATCGGCAAGCGGGGCGTGCAACCAACTGCTGCGCCTCATCTATCCAGTCGTCGACTACATGGGCGACGCAGGGAGGAAACGATGAAAAAAGTCATAAGGTCAAGTGTCATCGCGACGATGGCGCTGGCATTGGTCGCCGCCTTCGGCGCGGCGACGGCATCAGCCAATACTTTCAACACCACGATGGGAACCGCGACGGCAGAAGGAAGTCGGACCGGCGCCAATCATCTGGCTACCTTCGGGGTGGAACAGTTCAGCTGCAGCGGTTCGTCGTTCTCGGGTGCGATGACAAACGGTACTTCGCAGATCACCACGACCTGGGGACTGGGTCCGTGTACGGTCGCCGGCGCTGCGGGGCCCGTGTCCTGGCAGTCCAACGGCTGCAAGCTGCGGGTCAACGCAGGCAGTGGACCGGCGCTCTCTGGATCCGTCGACATCATCAACTGCGAAAGCCCGATGTCGGTGACATACCAGGCCTACTGCAAAGTGGAGATCGGCAACCAGCAGGGTTTCGGCACGGTCACCTACGAAAACGTCGCCGGCTCGCCGAGCACTGTCAAAGCGACGGCGAGCCTCTCCAAAATCAAATACACCCGCACTGGGAACTACTGCAATGGCCCCAGCGGGACTCATCAAAACGGCATGTTTTCCGGCCAGTGGACGATCAAAGCATCATCGGGTGGGGTCCAGATACCCCTGAGTATCGAATCGACTCCGCCACCGGCCCCCACGGGATTCGTCGGCGAAGAAGCGCCGATGACGCTCACCGGGGTTCATAGCGTCAATCAGAAACGTTTCTTTATCGGCTCGAATATCAACTGCTCGAACTACGGCCTCTCTGGGGTGGAAAGCGCCTTTTCGCTGGGGCTTCTCACCCTGACCCCGTCCTACAGCGGTTGCACCTGGAGCGGCACGAGCATCCCCGACCAGAATGTGAGCAGCGGGGCCTGCTCCTACGTGCTCCACGTCAACGGGGAGTTCGACATCGCCGGGACCGGCTGTGCCGGTGAACCGATCACCATCACAAAACCCGGCTGCGTTCTGGCGATTGGCCCCCAGAGCGGCCTAACGATGGAATCTACCACCCCCTACACCAACGAAGGCAGTGGAAAACAGAGGAAGATCTCGATGAACTCCGGTGCAATCGTCGGTCTTACCTACAGTCTCAGTGGAGCGAGTTGCACCTCGCAGGGCACCTTCACTAACGGAAACATCCGCAGCACTATTCTGCTCTCCGCGCTTAACTCCAGTGGGGAACCGCAGGGTCTCTCCGTCCAATAGCGCACTCCACCGGCTCTGACCCGGAAGATGTAAGAGAGGGGCCGCGGGAGACCGCGGTCCCTCTTCTGTTCGTCAAGCCATAGCCTCTCCCGGTGCTCCGTCGCGCTCTTGCGGGCAGATCCAAGCACTGCAGAACCGCACTTTCGCCCGTGCTCGGCTGATTGGGCGAGGAGCAGACCCTTCCACTTCCCTCGATAGCCGCTGCCTGTCGAGCGACGGCTTTGGGCTTGGTAGCTAAGCTTTAGTCATCGGTTGCTCTCCGGCGGCCGTCGGCTTCAGGGGATGGGGTGAATCCAATTGAATCGTCCGCGCACGGCATCTCGGTGGCAGATGATTTGTGCCGCGCTCGCTCTTATCCTGCCCGGCTCGCTGCCGTTCTCCGAGGCGGCTGCCGCCGCCCCTGCCCCCGCCTTTGAGCTTTCCTCGATCCCGACCCCGAGCGATCTCGGTGCCGAGCCTTCCACCTACCAGCTCTTCGCCACCAACGCGGGCGCTGCTGCCACCGACGGCTCCCCAATTCTCCTCAGCGAGACCCTGCCCGCCTCCGCCCAGCCCACCGACGTTCACCTGCGCCTGCCCACCGATCCGGGTGCCGACTTCGCCGCTGCCGCGTGCGCCCTCGAGAGCTCGCCGGCCCCGGCGACGGTCCGTTGCCTGATCGACGAATCCCTGCCCGGGGCCCACCCGGCGAGGATCGAGCCTGACCAGGAAATCCTGCTCGAAGTCGAGCTCGAGCCCCTCCCCCCGGGCCCCCCCGTCGAGGACCTGTTCGCGCTCAGTGGTGGTGGTGCCCCCAGCGCGTACGTCTCCTCTGCCTCCCGGCCCGGCGCCCCAGCCGGGCCGGGTTTCTCCTCGCTCGCCGTCCGTCTCCTCGACGAGGCCGGTCGGCCCGAGACGACGGCGGGCGGCGTCCCCCACGAGCTGTTCATCGCCCTCGCCCTCAACACAGAGGCCGCTCCGGCGGGATCCTCCTCGCCGATCCGCCCCGCCGGCGGCGATCTCAAGGACCTCCACATCGACCTCCCGCCCGGGCTCGTCGCCCGGGCAGCCAGGGCGCCACGTTGCTCGCTGGCCGAGTTCAACGCGCACCAAGACGGACATAACGGCTGCTCTGACTCGAGCGCGATCGGCGTGATCGCCCTACGCCAGCTCGAAGGCGCCGCCGCCGCGACCGGGCAGGTGGCGATCTACAACCTCCTCCCTTCGCCGGGCACGCCCGCCCTCTTCGGCTTTCAGGTCTCCGGCCTGCCGAACTACCTCGCTACCTCACTGCGAGCGGCCGACGGCTACGCGATCCGGGCGTCGTTGCGCAATTTGGCCCAGGCCAAGCGGCTCACCGCGGCGCGGATCGCACTCTGGGGGGATCCGTCGAATCCGATCCACGATCCTCTGCGCGGTCGCTGCGCGCTCGAGGGCGGCTCCTGCCCCTACCTCGGCCCGCCAGAGCCGCTCTGGCGGGCACCCGGGTTCTGTGCGGGGCCACTTTCCTTTGCCCTCTCCTTCGAAACCTGGAGCGCGCCGGATGAGCTCCACGTCGCCAGCGCCGAGCAGCCGCCTCCGAGCGGCTGCGCGGCGCTCAGCCCGGGGGCCGCTCTCGAGCTCGGCCTTGAAACCCCCGCCGCGGGCGCCCCCGCCGGGCTGCGCCTCGCCTTGAATCCCGCCCCGGGGGCCCCCGACCTGCGCGCTCTCAGGCTCGCGCTGCCCCCCGGCCTCGCGCTGAACCCCGGCCTTGCCGACGGCCTTGCCACCTGCACCGCGGCCGAGATCGGGCTCCTCAGCAACCCGGGCGTGCTGCCGGCACGCTTCGACGATCGCCCCTCCTCCTGCCCAGACGCCGCCAAGCTGGCCTCCGCTCAGCTGCGCACGCCGCTGCTCGACCGCCCCTTGCCCGGAGCCGTCTACCTCGCCTCGCCCGCCGATAACCCCTTCGGCTCCCTCTTCGGCCTCTACCTCGTGCTCGAGGACCCCTCCGCCGGTCTCGCGCTCAAGCTCCCCGGGCATCTGCTGCCCGACCCGGGAGCGGGCTCACTGGGGGTCGAGTTCCCCCAGCTTCCCCAGTTGCCGATCAACTCGCTCGAGTTGAACTTCTTCGCCGGGCCGCGGGCCGCCCTGTTGTCTCCGCGGAGCTGCTCCCCAGCTCCGCTGGGCGCCACCTTGACCCCGTGGAGCGCTCCTGAGTCCGGACCGCCGCTGCGACTCGAGCCGTCTCTGCCGCTCGTCCCCGGCTGCGGCGCCGCTCTGCCTGCACCCTCGCTCAGCGCCGGCAGCATCGAGCCGCGGGCCGGGGCCTACACCCCCTTCATCTTGAGTGTCCGCCAGCCGGAAGAGCTCTCGGGCCTCGAGGTCGTCCTACCCCCGGGCCTGGTCGCGAATCTCAGCTCCGCCGCCGCCTGTCCGGAGGCTGCGATCGTGGCGATCTCCGCAACTCCGGGAACAGCTCAAGGCGAGCTCGCCAGGCCGTCCTGTCCGGCGGGTTCGAGGATCGGCTCGGTGCACCTCGCCCTGGGGAGTTCCGCGCTGCCGCTTCAGCTCACCGGCTCCGCCTATCTGGCCGGCCCCCACGACGACGCTCCCTACTCGGTCCTGATCGCGGTCCCGGTACTCGCCGGACCGCTCGACCTCGGCAGCCTCACCGTGCGCCTCGCCGTCGAGGTCGATCCTCTCAGCGCCCGCCTGCGCCTGCGAAGCGGGGCGATCCCCCGGTCCTGGGCCGGGATCCCGGTCTCGCTCGCCGGCCTGCGCCTGATCGTCGACCGCCAGGATTTCATCCTCAACCCGACCTCCTGCAACCCGAGCGCGATCACCGCGACTCTCAGTCCAGTCCCTGGCGCAGCCGTCCAGCTCTCCGATCGCTTCCAGGTGGGTGGCTGCGCCGCCCTGCCCTTCAGCCCCCGCCTCTCCGTGCGGCTATCCGGCGCCCTCGCCCGCAATGGCCGCCCCGCCCTGCGCGCGGTGATCAGGCCAAGACCCGGTCATGCGAACATCGCCCGCACCACGCTCACCCTGCCTACCACCGAGCTGCTCGATTACGCAAACCTCCGCGCCGTCTGCTCCCGGGGGCGCTACGTGTCGAGTGCCTCCGGCGCGAGATGCCCCCGCGGATCGCGCTACGGCCGCGCCCGGGTCTTCACGCCACTGATCGACCGACCGCTCGAAGGCCCGCTCTATCTGCGCTCGGCCGTCGATCAGCGCCGACTACCCGAGCTGGTCGCCTCCCTGCGGGGCAGGACCCCGCTCGACCTCGTCGCCAAGGTCGGCTCGGTCAGGGGCCTGCTTCGGATCGCCTTCGACGATCTCCCCGATGTTCCGATCGAGAAAGTCGTTCTGCGGCTCGACGGCGGGCCTCGCGGGCTGCTTGTCAACACCCGCGGTCTTTGCGGCGCGAGGCCGGGTGTCCGGGCCGGGTTCCTCGCCCACAACGGAGAGCGGCGCGTGGTCAGGCGGGCCGTGGGTCTCGGCTGCGACGGCGCGCCTCGCTCAGCCCGCCCGGCGCCCGGACGCAGAGATGGCGCCGAGCCCTGGGGGTAGGCTACCGTCATCTCTTTTCGGCAGCGATCTGGGAGGACGGGGGCCGGGCGCTTGAGCGTACGGTTGGTCTGTGTTCCAGTTGACTTCGGGCCCTCAACCTGTGCTTCGCCCCGCCGGGGCGCACAGCGAGGCCGGCGAGTAAGAGGATCGCCCGGCCTGAGTCGCCGAGCCTCGCCGCACTTCTCGCGATCGATGCCTGCGACGCCGTGCACAGATCACGATCACGCCACCGAGCCCCGACGATCGAGGCTGGCGCCCGACTTCGGGCAGAGGGTCTGAACGCGCCGACGGTGGGCCCCGGCCTGGCGCAACCGAAGTCCCGCGGCGTCCTTTTCGGGCCCCTCGTCGTCCTGATCTGCTGCGCCGTGCTTGCGATCGTCGGGCTCGGAGTCGAGGAGCGCCTGCAGCCGACCTCGCTGATCGTCTCAGGGACCTCCTCTGCAGAAGGACAGGAGCTCGCCGAAGAGCATTTCGGCCCCTCCTCGCCGTTCGCGGTCCTTCTCCGCGGTCCCGACGGCGCGATCGAGCGCCAGGGGCCGCGGCTGGTCAGGGCGCTGCGCCGCGATCCCGACGTCACCGTCGTCTCTCCGTGGGACCGGGGCTCCGTCGAGTTCCTCCGTCCCCGGCCCGGCCGCGCGATCGTGCTGCTCGACTACCACCTACCGCTCGATGTCGCCATGCACGACACGGTGCCCTCCCTGGAACGCACTCTGGAGAACCGTGTCCATCCGCCGCTGCAGGCGATCCAGTCCGGCTACGCAAGTGTCTCCCGCGCCCTGCAGTCCGAATCGCTCGACGCCACCGAGCGCGCCGAGCTGATCGCCGTGCCCCTGCTCCTCGTCGTCCTCCTGCTGGTTTGTCGCTCGCTCGTCGCCGCGATGATTCCGCTCGCCCTCGGCGCTCTCACGGTGCTCGCCGGCCGCGGCGTTTTGGTCCTGCTCGACTCGGTGATGACGATCGAAGCCCTCTCCGTCGTCGTCTGCACGATGATGGGACTCGCCCTCGGGGTCGACTACTCCCTCTTCATCGTCTCCCGCTTCCGCGAGGAGCTCGCGCGCGGCGTCCCGCCCTGGCAGGCGGCCAGGATCACCAGGCACACCGCCGGGCGGACGACGTTCATTGCGGGGGCAGTCCTTTTCACCTCGATCCTCCTTTCCTCCTTCCTGCAGCCCGGCTCGCTGCTCCTTTCTCTGGCGACCGCGCTGACCGTGGTCACCCCGATCAGCGTCGCGATTGCCTGGCTCGCCCTGCCGCCGCTCCTGGCGCTGCTGGGCGAGCGGATCAACGCCGGTGCTATCGGCCGACGCGATCCCACGGCTGGCCGCCCGCGGGTTGCCGGCGCTGCCGATCGTGCCCTCCGCAATCCCGCCGCCGCCGCGATCCTGATCGCTGTCCCGTTGGCGCTGCTCGCCGCGCCCGCCCTCGCCTTCAACACCGGCGCTCCCGGGATCCAGGAGCTGCCGAGCTCGAGCCCGGCGCGCGAGAGCGCCGAAGCGATCGACCGGGCCGTCGGCCCCGGCTGGGAGGCCCCGTTCGAGATCGTCGTCGTCTCCCGCAAGGGGCCGATCACGACGCCGGGGCGGCTCGCCCTGCTCGGGCGCGCGCAGCGCCGCCTCGTCGAGCGCCCGGGCGTGCGGGCAGTGATCGGTCCGGCACCGATCCGGCGAGCCGCTCGCCCCCTCCGAGCGCTCGGTGAGCGGCTCGCCTCCGAGGGGCCCGACGATCTCGACCAACTGACAGCGCTCGGGCCCAACCTGAGGCGCGCCGCCACCGCGGTCGCCAGGCTGCGAACGGGCTTGGCGCAGGCCGCCGGCGGCAGCGGTTTGCTCGGAGAGGGATCAGAACGCGCCGGCGCCGGCGCCGGCGCGCTTGCCGATGCACTCGCACAGGCGGCCGCGGGCGGGGGGCGGGCAAGCCAGGCCCTAGAGCGCCTTGCGGCCGGATCCGGACGACTTGCCAACGGTCAGCGCAGCGCGACGAGCGCCGGGCTCGCCCTCGAGGTCGAACTCCAGGCGCTCCTTCCGAGCCTCCGTAGCAAGGCCCTGCGACGCGCAAGGCGCCTGGCCAACGAACTCGAAGCCGCGGCCCGCAGCGATCCCTCGCTGCGGCCGATGGCCCAGCAGCAGCGGCTCCTGGCGCGCGTCCTCGCCGCCGAGCGCGACAGGGTGAGGTCGACACGCAACATCGCGATCAAGCTGCACAGCGCCCTCGAGCGCCTCGAAGCGGGGGGGTCGCGTCTCGAAGACGGCACCAGAGAGCTCGCCGGCAGCGCCTCCGGCCTGCAGGAGGGCCTCGAACAGCTCAGCGCCGGCGCCGATCGCCTCGCCCAAGGGCTCGACGAACTGCAGGGCGGTGCCGGCGCCCTCGAGGAAGGCCTCGCCGAGGGCTTCCACCGCTCCTACCCGTTGCAGAAGGGACTGGGTCAGGCCGCCGTCCGAGTCAGCTCGGCGGCGGCACCGTTGAGGCGAGGAGCCGCGGCCTTGCGCGAGCGCTCGCCTCATCTCTTCGACTCGGGCTATTTCGTCCTCTCCGCCCTCGACGGCGCGCCGCCGCTCGACCGGGACCTTGCGGGCGAGGCCGTCAGCGTCGAGCGCGGGGGTCAGGCCGCCCGCCTGCTCGTCGTCTCGACCGATCCCTTCAACACCGCCGGCTCGCGGGCGACCGGGGCGCTGCTCGAGGACGAAGCGGCCCGCCTCGGTCGCGAAGGTGGCCTGGTCCCCGGCGTCAGCGGCGGCGCCGCGATCCTCAACGACTACGCCGCTGCGACCAGATCGCGGCTGCCCTTGGTGATCGGGGCGATCATCCTCATCACCTTCCTGATGTTGGTCGCGATCCTCCGCGCCCCGCTGCTCGCCGCCCTCGCAGTCGGCCTCAACCTCGTATCCGTCGCCGCCGCCGTCGGCGTGGTCACCCTGATCTGCGAGGTCCCGGAGGGCTACCCGCTCGGCGGCCATACCTACATCGACACAGTCGGCGCCGCCGGCATCTTCGGCGTCACCTTCGGCCTCTCGATTGACTATTCCGTCTTCCTCTTCGCCCGCATGCGCGAGAAATACGACGAGCTGACGGCCCCAGGCTCCCCGCACGCCGCAAGTTCAGCCGAGAACGCGCCGCCCGCCGAGGCCAATCGCGCAGCGATTCGCTTCGGCCTTGAGAAGACCGCCAGCGTGATCACGGGCGCCGCGGCGATCATGATCGCCGTATTCGTCTCCTTCGCGGCGGCGCCGATCGCGACCGTCAGCCAGCTCGGCGTCGGCCTCACCGTCGCGATCCTGCTCGACGCGACGGTCGTCCGGATCGTCCTTCTGCCGGCGCTGATGTTGCTGCTCGGCGACCGCGTCTGGCACGTGCCGACCGCTCTCCAGCGTCTCTTGCCGGGTTTCGATCTGCATGGGCCCCCCGCCGGACGGGATGGAGGCTGAGAGCATTGGAAATGGCTATGAGATGCAACGCAAACAGAAGCTTCGGCTTTTGCCGACACGCGGCCGTGGCGTCGCTGGCTCTCCTCACGCTCGCGGTTTCCGCCCATGCGGATACGGCGAGCCAGCGCCGAGCCTACGTCGAGCGCCTCGAGGGGATCTGCAAGCCCGGGGTGGAGGCCACCCAACGCGCGGTCAAGGGAGTGAAATCCGACGTCCAGGCCGAACGCCTCGCCGTCGCCGCGGCCAAGCTCGCAAAGGCCGCCCACATCTTCGACGGCACCGTCGCAAGGATCTCGGGCGTTCGACGGCCGGCGATCGACGCGACACAGCTGAACAAGTGGTTCGACTATCTGCGCCTCCAACAGTCCTATCTCGCCAGAGCTGCCGCCTCCCTGCGCGCCGAGCGCATCGCCAGCTACCAGCGCAACGCAGTCCGCTTCGTCCACAACGGCAATAAAGCCAACGACGTCGTCATCGCCTTCGGCTTCAACTACTGCCGCTTCAACTTCCGGCGCTTCAACTAGGCATGAGATCGGCCTCGGTGCCTCGCCTCCTGACAGCCCTGATCGCCGCCGCGGCACTGGTCGTGCTCTCGGCGTCCACCGCGCGCTCCGAGCGGATCCAGCAGGGAAACCTTCGCGCCGCCCTCCAGGGCGAGGTCACCCCATTGAAGCTGCCGCGACACCGTTTAGCGCCCGTCTCGCTGAAGCTCAGCGGCAGCCTCACCACCACCGACGGCTCGGCTCTGCCACGCGTCACCGCGATGCGCTTCGCCCTCGCCGGGCGCAGCGGGATCGCCACCCGCGGCCTGCCGGTCTGCCCGTCGGCGCGCCTGCGCAATACCCGCGAGCGCGAAGCGCTCGCCGCCTGCGGCGATGCCCTCGTCGGCCACGGCCGCATCGAGGTCCAGGCCCGCATCCCCTCCCAACCGCCGCTGCCGGTCGACGCCAGACTCCTCGTCTTCAACGGGCGCAGCCGCTCCGGCCGCGTCGCCCTGCTCATGCATGCCTATGCCCTGAACCCGCCCGTATCGGTCGTCATCCCCTTCGTCCTGCGCCATTCCCGCGGCGATTTCGGCAGCGAACTGATCGCCCGCGGTCTTGCCTCGAAGCCGTCGATCAGCGGCTTCTCGATGACCCTCTCGCGCCGCTTCTCCGACCGGGGCTCCCCGCGCAGCTATCTGACCGGCTCCTGCCCCCTGCCGCCGCGTTTCACCTCCGGCCTGCTCAGCCTCGCCCTGCTCGAATACAGATTGCAGGGCGATCGCCGCATCGCGGTCGACATTGTCCGCACCTGCCGGGCGCGCGGCTGAACTAGGGTCCCCGCCTCTGGTCCTCGGCACGATCCCGGACGCGGCGTCGGTAAGTCTCGATCGCTGCCTCCAAGGAGGTGCGCGAGAAGTCGGGCCAGAGCTCCTCGGAGAAGACCATCTCGGCCTCAGCCAGTTGCCAGAGCAGGTAGTTGGAAAGACGCCGGTCCCCGCCGGTGCGGATCAACAGCTCCGGGTCGTGCATCTCGGGCGCATAGAGCCCCGCCCGGAACTCCTCCTCCCCTCCGTCGACAAAACGCTGAGCCGCACGCACGATCTCTGCTCTGCCCCCGTAGTTGAAGGGGACATACAGCGTGATCCGCCCGTTGCCCTCGGTCAGATTCTCGGCCCACTCCATCCGCTTCCCAAGCTTCGGCGGCACCGGCCCTCCACGCTCGCCGATGAAGCGCAGCCGCACGTTGTTTTCGTGAAGCTCCGGGGTCACTCCGTCGATGTACTCGATCAAGAGCTCGATCAGGTCGCGCACCTCCTGCTCGGAGCGAGCCCAGTTCTCGGTCGAGAAGGCAAAGACGCTGAGCTCGCGGATCCCGAGCTCCGCCGCGTCGCGCAGTCGCATGCGAACGTTCTCTGCGCCCGCCCGGTGTCCGGCGCCGACCGGCAATCCCCGACCCTCTGCCCAGCGGCCATTGCCGTCGGTAATGATCGCGACGCGCCGGGGGGCGCCTTGCTCACCCATGGCGACGCGCCCCCACGATGCGGATGATCGGCTTCACCGCGGGCCCGGCCGCTTCGAGCAGGCGATCGCGAACCGCACCCTCCTCGCCGCCACGATCGCTGATCGCGCTCAGGTAGAAGGCGGTCACCCCGGCGAGGATCGCGCCGTGGCGCCGCGCCCGGGGCAGCTCGGTCACGCCCGCCCTCGCGCGGGCCGCGATCAGCGCGATCCGCTCGGCCGCCTGCTCGGCACTCTCGTAATAGCTCAAGTAGTTGTGCTCGCCTGCCCCCAGGTCGGCCTTACGGTCGAGCAGATCGTCGAGCAGGACTGTCAGTGCCCCGATTGACGGAAAATAGGCCGCATCGATCAGCTCGACCTGCTCGACAGTGGTCGCCGGGTCGGCGGCGGCGGCGATCAGCGCGTGCCCTGCAACCGAGGAGCTGGCCCCCGCCGCCAGCTCCCACCATCTGTAGTTCGGCGGGGAGGGGAGTCCCATCGCCCAATCGCGCAGCACTCGCCCACCGCCGTCCCCACTCGCGTGGGTGTGCGCCTGACCTTCGCCGCAGCGCTTCGCCGAGCGTTGCAGCGCAGGGCCCACCACCTGGCTCGAGGGCAGCCCCGCCAGCTCCTCGCGGCAGGCCGCGAGGAGCGCCTCGAGATAGCCGCCGTCCTCTCGCTCCGGGTGGCGCCGGTACCAATCGCCTTGCGGCGGGCCGGGGGAGAGGGCATCGAGCAGGGCGCTGTGCAGCGCCAGGCCGTCGCCGAGCCGGTCGGCCACCGGCTGCTCCCCGAGCGAGTCGAGGTAGTCGATCGTAACCTGCAGAGCGGTCATCGCCCGCAGCGCCCTGGCCCGCCTTGCGCGCGGAGCCAGGATCGCGAAGACGGCCGTGGCTTCGGGGTTCGAGCGCTTCTCGCCCAGGGCATCGAGGGCGGCGTCGCGCAGCGGCCCATCCGGCATCCTCGCGGCCATAGCATCCCAGCCGCGCAGCTCGCGGCGCGCGGCCGGAAGCACCTGCCGCTGATAGAGCGCCAGCGCCGCCAGCGCGCTGAGGATGTCCGCGGGCGCCGAGGTCTGCATCAGCGGGCGCCGATCAGGGCCGGGGAGACCGACGTCGCCTACTCGGTCGCCACGGCGTAGGCATCCTCGGCGCCGAGGAACGGCGTCAGGGTGACGTAGACCGCCCACGGCACGAGCTCGGCGAGGCGCTCGGGCCCCTTCTCATTGACGTGGTCATAGAAAAGGGCATAGAGGGCGCCGCCGATCGCTTCCGCGGTGATCGCCGGCACCTCCGGTTTGAGCTCATAACCCGCCTCGAGCAGTGCCTCGAACTGTTCGGTGACCCGCTCGCGCTGCTCCAGTGCCTGCTTGCCGGCCGCATACATCTCGACCGCGCCGAGGCGCGCGTACTCGGGCTCGCCGATCCCGTAGAGGAACATCGCCTCCTGGGTTCCCTTCACCGCGTGGGCCCAGTCCTTTGCCCGGCGAAAGGCCGGGAAGGCCGCCGCCATCATCTGCAGCGAGCCGACGTCGAGTGCGGCGACGATCGCCTCCTCCTTGCTTACGAAGTGTTCATAGAAGGCTCGGTAAGAGGTACCCGCCCGCTCGATGATGTCGGTGATCGTCGTCTCCGGATAGCCCTTCTCTGCGACCACCGCCGCCAGAGCCCGCAACAGCCGCTCGGGAACGTTTGAGGCCGCCTGGCGCTCCTCGAAGGGGACGGGGCGCGGAACCCGCCGCCGCGGGCCCCGCAGCGGCCCCGGCGGTGCCGGGTAGAGCAGCATCCAGTCCCAGAGCTGACCCGCTATCCCGTGTAGCGCCTCTGGCTCTCCTCGGTAGAGGTGCTTGTGGATCACCTTCTGCACTCCGCCGATCAGCCCCCGCACCAGCTCCGAGGGCATACCCTCCCGGCCCATCGTCTCGAGTACCCCCGCTGCCAGCTCCTCCAGCTCATCGGAGACCCGGTCAAGGAGCGCCACCGCCTCGGGTCCGGCAGCGTAGATCTCCACCACGCACATCGTCGCCGCAGCCGGTTGCGCGGCGATCGCCTCGATCAGCCCCGCGAAGGCGAGCTTGGCCGGCGCCTCCTCGGCGATCGGCGAGCCGCCAGGGGCGAGCCTCTCCGAGGCCGCCTTCAGTGCCGGCTCCAACAACGCCTCGATCGCGGCCAAAAAGCACTGCTTCTTGTCCTCGAAGAGCCGGTAAAAGGCACTCCGCGGGACCCCGGAGACCTCGGCCAGGGCGGCGACGGTGGTCGCCTCATAGCCGACTTCGGCAACCAGCGCGACCATTGCGCCGAAGAGGCGCTCGCGGTGATTTTGCTCGGCCTCGGCGCTCGTCGTGCTACGGCCCGGAGGCAGCCCCCGCTCCCGCAGGCGACTCGAATCTCCCCACGGCGTCAGCACCATCCCAGGCGGGACCATATCCACCCCTTCCGTGCCATCCGACGATTCGAGCGACGCTCCTCCACGCGGTAACCGACCGACTTCACTTGACGCTCTCTCAGGGTAACCCATAAGCCCCTCAATTGCCCATGCCGATGGGCTTTCGCAGTGCCTCGGTCGCCCCACGGTTGGACGTTGTCCTGTTTGCGGCCCTTTTCTGCGGTAGGGGCTTGTTCCCGATCGGCGACCGTAGTCCCAGCTTGAGGGTTCGAAGAACATGCGAAACCATTGCCCACGAATCAAGAGTTCTTCGTAGATCCTCCTCTCGATCCGCCCCAGCCGAGGCCTCACCGCCCTCGCGGCAACCCCGTGCCCCGGAGCGCAGCGGCCCCAGCACCCCAGGCAACCAGGCTCGATGTCCCGAAGACGGTAAGCCAGCGGCTCGCCGATCAAACGCTCCCGGTAGATCAAAATCTGCTGGTTTTCGGCTTGATAAGTCGATTTCTCGATTCACGGTTGACACCAGGGTTGAACTGTGTTCTAGTTGGCGGCAATCACAGGGAAGATCACCGTCTGAGCTGAAGTTTGGTGGGCGCCGCAGGTATTGGGTGGCCGCGACAGTTGGCTCCCTCGATGTCGTCCCGGCGTCGCCCGTAAGGAGGACTAAGTTGAGCGATCAGGGAGTTCATCCCACCGCCTCCCCATCAGGGGTTGCAGAGGCCACACTTCGGCCCCTGCCCTCGCTAACTGACGCCGCGCGGGAGCCCGGAGTCGCCTCTCGGCGCTCGCGAGCGCCGAATCTCTGGCCTCTGGGCACTAGTTGGAGCGACCAGTTCCAACGCTTGGTCGGCGAGCTGCGCGAGCGCAATCCGCAGACCTGTGAGCTGATCCTCGCGCGGCTGACAGAGCGCTTCCCCGACTGGGAGGCCGAAAGCACCTTCGCCCGCACCGAAGTCGCCGCGTTTCTGCCCGAGAGCCTCGATCGCCAGCTGCGTGCATTTGCGGCGGATAAGCTGCCGCCCGCGGCACCCGCTGACGAGGCCGAGGTGGCCCGCGCCGTTGCCCGTGCCGGCGAGCTCGGCGCCCTGCTCAACACCTACCGCTCGGCGCAGGCGGTCCTCTGGGAGACCTGGTTCGGCCTGGTCGAAGACTCTGAGCTCGCCGTTGCCGACCGCCGTGCCCTGCTCAGCCGCGGCTCGGACTTCTTCTTTCGCTACGCCGACTTGCTCGCCGACCACGTGGCAGCCATCTATCAGTCCGAGCTCGAGCGCTCCTCCCAGAGCGGCGAGAACCGTCGTTTCCTGGCGATCCGCTCGGTGCTCGAGGGCAACTCCCCGGATCCGAGCAGCAGCGCTCTGGAATTCGACCTCGACCAGCACCACCTCGGCCTCCTCGCCTGGGGCGAGGGAGCCGACGACGCGGTCCGCCAGCTAGCCGCGTCCCTGGAGCGCCCCTACCTTCTCACCGGGCCGACAAACGAAGCCTGGTGGGCTTGGATCAGCGGCGTTCGCCCCTTCGACATCGACGAGGAACATGCGGTCGAGCGCTTCCTTCCGCCACCCGAGACCCTCGTCGCGGTCGGCCAGCCCGCCTTCGGCGAGCAGGGCTTTCGCGCCACCCACCGCCAGGCGCAGCGCGCCCAGTGGGCCTCGCGATTGGCCGAGCAATCCCTGGTTCGCTACGCCGACGTCGCCGCCGAGTCGCTTGCCTGCGAGAACAGCGAGGAAGCACAGCTCTTCGTCGCCCGCGAGCTGCGCGGGATCGAGGATGACTCCGCCGCCTCCCAGCGCATTCGCGACACGCTCCTGGCCTATTTCGAGTCCGAGCACAACGCTGCATCGGCCGCCGCCCGCCTCGGCGTCCACCAGCAGACGATCGCCAACCGCCTGCGCGCGGTCGAGGAGCGCCTCGGGCGCTCGGTCGGCGCCCGGCGCCTCGAGCTCGAGCTCGCCCTGCGCCTGCGAGCGACCCTTGCCGGCGGGCGAAGCTGACCTTCGCACAACCTACGAGCCCGACTTTCAAAGAACCTACGACTTACGCACCGTGCAGTTCGCGGAATCTGCGTTGCCAGGAGTCGGCCGCTGTTCAAGACTTGCGGACTCACAACCTGGGGAACTGGTTCGACAGCACGGGGTGTCGAGCTGGTGAACGCTCGCGGGAGTGCTAAGCGGCAGATGAGTGAATTCGAGCGCCTTCTCGGCGAGATGCAAAAGCGTGTCGACGAGTTGGTCGACATGACGCTTGAGCGAGTCGGGCAGCGCTATCCCAACTGGGCCGCGGAGACCGCCTTCAGCCTCGGGCAGATCCGTGCCTACAGCCGCGGGGCAATCCGCGCCCAGCTGCGCGACTTCGCCAGCGACTCGCTCCCCGCCCAGTGTCCCGAATCGGCCGCCGTCGCTGCCCGCGCGGTCGCCCGGACCGGCGAGCTCGAGGCCTTCGCCAACGGCTACCGCTCCGCCCAGGCAGCCCTCTGGGGAACCTGGTTTTGCCTGATCGAAGATTCCGAGCTCGACGGCGAGGAGCGCCGTGCCCTGCTCAGCCGCGGCTCAGACTTCTTCTTCCGCTACGCCGACCTGCTCGCCGACTTCATAACCAAGATCTACCGCGAAGAGGTCGGCCAGCTAAACGGCGACGGCGCCCACCGCCGCTTCAACGCCGTCAAATCCCTGCTCGCCGGCGACCCCGCCGGATTCAGTGCGGTCGACATCGACCTGCGCCGCCACCATCTCGGCCTGATCGCCTGGGGCAAGGGGGGAGAGGAGGCGGCCCGCGCTCTCGCCAAGGCCCTCGGCCGCCCGATCCTCTTGGTCGCTCCGATCGCAACGACTCGCTGGGGATGGATCAGCGGCTCGCGCAGGTTCGGAGACGCCGAACGCAAGCTGGTTGCCTCCTTTAAGCCCCCCAGCGAGGCGGGCCTGGCCCTCGGCCTCGATGAATTCGGCGAGCACGGCTTTCGCACCACCCATCGCCAGGCGCAGCGAGCGAGGTTGCTGGCTCCCACCGAAGAGCCTTCACTGACGCTCTACTCCGATGTCGCGATCGAGGCGCTGGCCGCCGAGAACCCCGAGGAAGCTCGCAACTTCGTCGCCCGCGAGCTCGGCGCGATCGACGATGGATCGGCCAACTCGCAGCGCATCCGCGAGACCCTCGCCGCCTACTTCGCGGCCGAACACAACGCGGCCTCGGCCGCCGCCAGCCTCGGCGTCCACCAGCAGACCGTGGCCAACCGCCTGCGCGCCGCCGAAGAGCGCCTCGGCCGGCCGGTCGGCTCCCGCCGCCTCGAGCTCGAGCTCGCCCTGCGCCTGCGCTCCACGCTGGCCGGCGAGCACGTCTGAGCGACGCGCCGAGGGTCGATTCGTAGTAGATGCGCGAAACGGGCAGTGGGCTTCGTCCAATCTGCGTGGCGCCGCGCCGCTCTCCGCTCCATCCTGAAAGACACCGAATTCGGGCAGGTCGCCGCCCTCTTCCCTGTGGGCCGGCGTCCAGGCACCCTTCGGCTTCCCGTCCGGAAGGTGCCGGAAGTGGCCAGGCGAACGCCGGGCTCGGGGTCGTTTCTCCTTCCCCGGGTCCGGCCGCTTCGGCTTGCGCCAACTCTCAACCGGGTCTCCGGCCTCGGATTCGTAGAACCACCGCATTTATGGGATCCGAATTCGAATCCCATCCGTGGCGGCGTCGCGACTCTGCCGCCAACCTATGTCAGACGCAGGGGTGGGCTCGATGCGCACCAGCGAAGACAGGGTGATCGGCGCAAAGCACACGCTTCTGCGGCACACCGAGACAGACTGAGAGTCGGGGGTAGAGATATATGCGTAAGCGACTGACCGTGGCAATAGCCGTGAGTGCCGCGCTCCTCAGCGTCGCGGTGGCGATGGCCGCAGCGGAGAAGCCTGTGACCGTCAGGGCAGGGAATCTGGTCTTCACTGCCAACGGCGGCGTTACGCCCAAGGCCCTCTCGAAAACGAAGATGGAACCGATCTCGCTCACTGTCCAGGGGAAAATCGCCGATGCGGCCGGTGGTCACCCGCCGGCGCTGATCGAAGCCGTGGTCGATACCGACAAGGCCGGCACGGTCGACGTTCGCGGTGTCCCCACCTGCAAACAGGGCCAACTTGAAGCGCAGACCACCGCCGCCGCCAAGAAAGCATGCCCGACCGCGATCGTCGGTACCGGCACCACCGACGTCGAGGTTCTCTTTCCCGAATCGAACCCGATCCCCATTCACAGCCAGCTGACCGCCTTCAACGGGGGCACCAAGGGCGGCAAGACGACGATCTACATTCACGCGTTTCTCACCAGCCCGATCTCAGCCGCGATCGTCACCACGGTGAAGATCGCCAAGGAGCGCAAAGGCCCATACGGAATCCACTCGGTCGCCTCGGTGCCCAAGATCGCCAATGGCGCCGGTTCGGTGACAGCCTTCAGCCTCACCTTCCCGAAGAGGCTCTTCTCCTACAAGGGTAAAAAACACGGCTACCTGCTGGCGAAGTGCGACGACGGATCCTTCGTCGCCCAAGCCGAGGTCAAGTTCTCCAACGGTGAGAAGGTCGGTCCGGCGAAGATCACTCGGGCCTGCACCCCGAAAGGCTGAGGCTGCTGGCGCGGCCCTCACTCGCTCGACTTCACCCGGGCCTTCGGGCCCGGGCAGGCGTCAACGCTCCGTCTTCCCGCGGAGCGTTGACAGGCCGGCCACCGGTTATCCCGCCGGGAGGCGTCGTGCCAAGGACGGCTGGCCACCTTCGGGCGGTTACCCATACCGCCCGCACAGGTACACCGTCCACGCGGGAAGGGTCCGAGCGCCATACGAGATTTACCCTGGTCTCGGGCGCTCGGGCCCCCCGCACCTTTCGGTTCAGCTCCCAGTCGCATGCCTGTGCGAGGGCGCCGTGTGCGCTCCCCCACTCTCGCGGTCCCGGGTGGGTGCTTACTGGCGCTCGCTTCCCTCGCTGCAACCGCCGCTGCCCTCCGGATCCACTTCGGCAAAATCATCATCGACGCCGACGGCGCTTCAGCCCCAAGGCGCTGCCCAAACACGCAAACGCGCCGATAGCCATTCACGGCGGCGGCTCGATCTCGACCGCCACCGGCGAGCCGCCGCCTGTGCTCGAAATGATCTCGCTCGAGTCCGACCGGCACGGGGCGGTGGAAACCACCGGCCTCGAAGGCCAGGGAGGTCCGCATGGATGAGAACCCCGGTGAGCAGGAGGCCTTCGCCCGCGGGCCTAGGCCGACCACCACAGCGTCCGCCGACCTCGCCGCTGCCCTCAGCGCCGGCGATCTCGATACTGCCACCACCTGCTTTGCCCGCGACGGCTATCTGCTCACCGCCGATGCAACCGCGGTTCGCGGCCGCGAGGACATCCGCGGCGTGCTGGACCAGCTGATCTCGATGGGCGCGATCGCCGAGGTCGACCAACGGTCCATCCTCGTCTCGGGCGAGGTCGCCCTGGCCAGCGAGCACTGGACCACCCGCTATGACCGCGCCCCCGAGCTCACCTACTCGCGCACCGTGCCGACGACCTTGGTCCTGCGTCGAATCGAAGGCCACTGGAAATTGCAGATCGCCGCTCCTTGGGGCTGGAGATAGGCGGCGCACCCGCTCTAGAGCGCTCCCGATGACCGAGCTGGCGCAGAACCTGATCGACGCCTTCGCCCTCGGCAGCCTCTACGCGCTGATCGCCCTTGGAATTGGCCTCATCTACACGGTGATGGGCCTGCTCAACTTCGCCCAAGGCGAGTTCATCATGCTCCCCGCCTACGCACTCTACGTCTTCGCGGGGCTGCCGTTCGGCGCTGCGCTCGGCGCTGCTCTGCTCACAGGGGTCGCGACCGCCGTGCTGGCCGAGCGCGTCGCCTTCCGGCCGGTCCGCAACGCCGACCCCTCGGCCCAGCTCGTCACCTCGCTGGCCGTCGCAGCAATCCTGCAGAGTTCGATAAGCGCCGCAATCGACGCGCGTCCTCAATCGGTCGCGACCCCTGCGGCGCTCAGCGAATCTACGGCGATCGGCGCTCTCTCCGTTCCCAACCTGGAGCTACTTACGATCGCCCTCACCGCGCTCACCCTCGGCGGCCTCGGCTGGCTCCTCTACCGGACAGGCACCGGCCTCGCTATGCGTGCCGCGGCCGAGAATTTCACGATGGCGCGACTGCTGGGGGTGCGGGCCGATCGGTTGATCGCGATCTCCTTTGCGATCAGCGGGGCCCTCGCCGCCCTCGTCGGCACTCTCCTCGTCATGCAGACGAGCCAGGTCTCCCCGGCGATGGGCCTCACCCCGGTACTGGTCGGCTTCGTCGCCGTCGTCATCGGTGGCTTCGGGCGGCTGGTCGGCGCGGTCCTCGGCGGAGTGCTGCTCGGGGTGCTCTCCTCGCTACTCGGCGCCTACCTGCCCGACGGGCTGCTGCCCTTTCGCGACGCGATCCTCTTCAGCCTTCCAATCGCGATCCTGATCTTTCGACCGCACGGCCTGCTCGGCAGCGCCGCCGGAGAGGCCCGGGTGTGAGCACCGCGCGACTGCGCTCGCGCAGCTCTGCCGCCATCTCACTACTGGTGCCGCTTGCCCTGATCGCACTGACTGTCCTGATCGGGGTTGGCTCCACGCCATCCTTTCAGGGCACGCTGGCGCTGATCCTCTGCAACTTGATCATCGTCTTGGGGCTGCAGGTCTTCATCGGCAACAGCGGCGTCTACTCCTTCGGCCAGATCGCCTTTGCCGCAGCCGGCGCTTACCTCGGCGCTCTGCTCACTCTGCCGTCCGCGATCGCCTCCCTGCAGACACCCGACCTGCCCGCCCTGATCGCCGATGCCGATCCCGGTCCGCTGTTCGCAACCCTGATCGCGGCCCTCGCCTGCGGGCTGCTGGCGGCGATCGTCGGGCTGCCGCTGATGCGGACCTCGACCTTGGCGATCCCGATCTCCACCTTTGCCTTTCTGATCGTCGCCTACAACGTCCTCGCCAACTGGGACCCGGTCACCGGCGGCGCCAGCGGCCTGGTCGCCATCCCGCCCACCACTAGCGTCGAATCCGCCGGTCTCTGGGCGTGCCTCGCCGTGATCGGGGCGCTCGCCTTCAAGTGGTCGGCAAGTGGCTACCGGCTGCAGGCCAGCCGCGAGGACGAGGTCGTCGCCAGCGCGCTCGGGATCTATGTGATGCGCGAGCGCCTGATCGCCTTCGCACTGAGTGGGGCGCTGTGCGGCATCGGCGGCGCCCTCGCCGTGCATCAGTCCGGCGTCCTCGACCCGAGCACCTTCTACTTCACCGCGACGGTCACCACTCTCACCATGCTCGTGTTTGGCGGTGCCCGCAGTGTCCTCGGAGCGGTTCTAGGCACCCTCTCTGTAGCAAGCGTGACCGAGGTACTGCGCGGCGTCGAGGAAGGCGGTGCCGTCCTCAGTCTCGTCTCGATCGGCGCGGCCCCGGGCCTAGCCACGATTGGGCTTGGCCTGATCTTGCTGGCGACGATGATCGCGATGCCGAACGGCATCACCGGTGGTCGCGAGGCGGGCGAACTCCTCGCCCGCCTCCGCCGCCTCGGGCCGGAACCGAGCTCGATGCGGGCACCCCGAGCGTCGCTCAAGCAGAGCGTGGGCATTCCCGAGGACGCCGCGCTGCGCGCCGAGCGGATTGTCGTCAACTTCGGCGGCCTGCGCGTCCTACGCGGCGTCGACCTCGAGCTGCGCCCCGGCGAAACGCTCGGCCTGATCGGTCCCAACGGCGCCGGCAAGACCACCCTCGTCAATGTGCTGAGCGCCTTTCAGCGCCCCGACGCAGGCAGCGTCAGCCTCGACGGAGTCGACGTCACGACTTCGCGACCGCCGCGACTCGCCCGAGTCGGCCTCGCCCGGACCTTTCAAAGCGGGCTGCCGTTCGCACACCTCAGCGTCCTCGAGAACATCACCCTCGGCGCCTTCGGCGTCGGAGAGGGCGGCAAGAGCGCCGCGGCGCTTGCCGGCGATGTCCTTCGCCGGCTCGGTCTCGGCGAACAGGCCGAGCATCCGGCGGGATCGCTGACGCCCGCCGGGCAGCGCCTGCTCGGCGTCGCCCGGGCCCTGGCAACGACCCCGCGCTACCTGCTCCTCGATGAGCCCGCTGCAGGCCTCGGCGATCATGAACGGGACGAGCTGGTCGAAATTCTCTGCGGCGTGGGCGAGGACTTCGGTTGCGGGATCCTTTTGATCGAGCACGACTTCAACCTCGTCTCCGAGCTCTGCCAGCGCGTCCAGGTCCTCGACGGAGGCGTTTCCCTACGCACCGGACGCCCCGAGGAGATTCGGGCCGACCCGGCTGTGGTCGAAGCCTATCTCGGCACCTCAGTTCCAGGAGCCCTCCTTGCTTGAGCTTTGCGAAATCCGTGTCGCCTACGGCAGGGTCGAGGTACTCCATGGCGTCGATCTCAGCGTCGGGAAGGGTGAGGTGGTCGGCCTGATCGGTCCCAACGGCGCGGGCAAGACCACCCTGCTGGCGGCGATCTGCGGGCTGATCCGGCCCAGCGCCGGTCGAGTGACCTTCGAGCGCCGCGACCTGACCGCGATGGCTCCCGAGCAGATTGCCCGCTCGGGACTGGCCCTGGTCCCCGAGGGCCGGCAGGTGTTCGGGAGCCTGACGGTCGCCGAGAATCTGCGGCTCGCCGCCCAGACCGGGGTAGAGGCCGGTCAATTCGAGCGAACCATGGAGCGCTTTCCGATCCTCCGCCAGCGCTCCCAGATGCAGGCCGACCGCCTCTCCGGTGGCGAGCAGCAGCAACTGGCGATCGCCCGCGCGCTGCTCGGGCGCCCCAAGCTCCTGATCCTCGATGAGCCCTCGTTCGGCCTCGCCCCGAAGACGATCGACCTGATCTACGAGCTGCTCGAGGGCCTGCGCCGCGAAGGGGTGACGATGCTGGTGGCCGAGCAGAACGCGACCCGCACGATCGCTTTCTGTGATCGATGCGTGGTCCTCAGCGGCGGCGAGATCCGCGCCGCGGGAACGCGTACGGAGCTGCAGCGGAGCCCCGATGTCCTGCGTGCCTATCTGGGAGGGCAACCCTGAAAGCGACCCGAGGAGGAGCGATGTCCGAGCAGCATTCGCCGTCCACCCCGACCAGCGAGGAGCTCGCGCTGGCCTTGCGCCGCTGCTGGCAGCCGGTCGCACGAGTCCAGGACCTACAGAGCGGCCCGCAGCGCGCTGTGCTGCTCGGCGAGGCGTTCGCCGTGTTCCTGACCGAGGGCGGGAAACCCGCAGTCGTCGCCGACCGTTGTCCCCATCGCGGCGCATCGCTTTCGATGGGAAAAGTGAAGGGAGAGGGAATCCAGTGCCCCTACCACGGTTGGGAGTGGGAAGGCGCAGATGGACGTTGCTCGCGGATTCCCTCCCTGACCGACCAGGGTCAGATTCCCCCCGGCGCGCGGGTGCCGGCGTTGCCGGTGCGGCAGCAGTGGGGTCTCGTCTGGACGGTCCTCGAGGAGCCCCTGGGCGAGCCTCCGAATCTGCCCTGGTTCGACGAGGAGCAGTGGCGGTGGGGGCACGGCGGGCCCTACGAGCTGCCGGTTTCCTTCGGCGTGATGATCGAGAACTTCCGCGACGTTGCCCACTTCGCCTTCGTGCATCAAGCGACCCTGGGGGCGACCCCCGAGGAGGTCGAGCCGCTGGCGCCCGAGCGCGATGGAATCGAGGTGACAATGCGTCGCGAGATGGTGATCGGAGAGGGAGCCGAGGCCTTCTACGGCCCAGGCTCCCCCTTCCATTTCCACACCATCGCCCCAAACCTCACTTCGGCCCGGATGCTCGCCCCGGGCGGCGAGCGCTGTCTGGTGCACGTCGCCCGGGCCATCGATGCCCAACGATCGGCTCACTACTGGATTCAAGGCTTTGGGGAGAACTTTGAAGGGGAGGATCTCGAGGCGGCGATCGCCTTCGAGGAGAAGGTCTACGCAGAGGACCTGCCGATCGTCTCAGCGATCGAGCCACGCGAGCTGGCGCTCGACTCCGAGGCCGACCTCAACACGCTCTCTGACAGCTACACCCTGACCTATAGGCGAGCTTGCGTGGAGTTCGTTCGGCGGGCTCTCGTTGGAAGTTCGGCTCAATCCAGCTCGAAGGTGAACTGAGCGCTGTCGCCGGGGCAAATCAGGTAGGCGAACTCGAGCGGCCGCGGCCGCCTGATTCGCCCCGCCCTGCCAAGCTGCACCAGCCGCGCCATCAATGCCGGATCGCCCGCCGATGCGTCGACCTTGGGGCCGCCCCAGGGGCCGAAGAAGGTTCGCCCCAGCGACACCTTCGCCCTGCCGAGGTCGACTTTGCCGGGGCGTGGGCCCTGCCTGCCAGCCTGCAGCGCCTCGGCGGCGGGCAAGAGCCAAGGAAGCAAATCGGCTGGGGTGTAGGACTGCACCAGGCACAGCGGATCGCCGGCGACATTGATCACCGCCGTTGCCTGCACGATCGAGGTCGAGCGCTTCCCGAGCTCCAGGAACTGAGCAACGGTGGCGTCGGGTGGTTCCTCGCGCGCTTCGAAGATCGTCAGCGTCAGGTCATCGCTCGGGAGAAGGAGGGCCTCGACTATCCCCAGTATCGGGACATCGCGGCGGGGTGGGGCTACAAATGCCCCTGAGCCCTTGACCCGCACGATTCCCCCGTCCCCTTCGAGCAGGTCCAGGGCGCGGCGGATCACGGTCCTCGAGACGCCGAACTGTTCGGCGATCTCGCGCTCGGTGGGGAACCGGTCCCCGGGCCGCCAGGCGCCGCCGTCTACTTTCTCCAGCAGCACCCCTCCGAGCTGGAAATAGAGAGGGACGTCACTGTCGGGGTCGAGCTTTCGGCTCCCACTGAGGGGGACGTCTGAGGTTTGCTTGCGGCGCCCTCCTCCCCGTTTGTTTGGCTTTTTGCGTTTGGCCATCAGGTCCCGATGATCGCCCGCGCGTCCGACGGCGCAATTTGGCCCTCTAGCCTTCGTAGCGTGGAATGAACTCCGGCTTGACTTCGGTCAGAAACTTCGGTTTGCCCTTGGAGAACACGTATTGGGGCCAGATTCGCGTCGCGTAGTGTTCATCCGGTGTGTAGCTGAGCTCGCCGATGATCGTGTGGTGAGGCTTTTCCTCGAGCGCGTCGGCAAGCACGTCGCCTTCGACGCTGTGCGTTTCAGAGACCGTGTTGAGCATCAGCTCTCCGGCCGCATAGGAAGCCAAGAGGGCGCCGGATACATCGGTATCGACACCCTTGCCTTCGAGACTCGCGAACAACTGGGCCGTCGCCTGATTGGGCGGGTCATATGCCGAGCCGTTCGAGGTCATATAGATGTCATCGGGATTGGGAATCCCCTTCAGCCAGAAGGTGCCGTCAAAGGCAGATGACGCCGATATAGGCAGGTCGACGCCAGCCGCCTGAATCTGCTTGATCGCGGAGGCACCCCCCGGCGGGTAGGAACAAATCACGACGAGGTCGGCGTCGGAGCTCTTCAGCTCGGTGATCTGGCTGGCGATCGACTCATCTTCGTTCTGAAAATCGGCGGAGCCGGCGATCTTGCCGCCCTGGTGTTCCCACGTCTTCTGGAAAGAGGAGCAATCGGCCTTGCCGACGATGATCGAGGTGTCGCGGAGCAGAAATGGGTGCCTGAACCCCTTCTCGTACATGAACTTTGAGCGGGCGCTCGACTCGCTTGCCGTGCTCGGGTTGGCGCTGAAGGAGAGTCTGCCCGTCGTCGGGGGGCCGAAGCCCGGTTCGCTCGCGCACATCGAGAAGTTCAGCTCGTTTGCTTCTTCGGCGACCGGGGCCGCGGCTGCCGCGGTCAGCGCCTCGCAGCTGAGCAAAAGGACATCGGCTCCGTCTTCGATCACACGCTGGGCCGCCACCGCCGCCTGCTGTGGGTCGGAGCGATTGTCGGCCTGGACGATCCGCACCTTGTGACCGTCGACCCCACCCTTGGCGTTGGTCTCATCGACGAGCTCTTCGACCGCGGCGATGTTGGCGTCCCATGGAGCGAGGTAGCCAGTCTTGGCAATAGCCGCCCCGATCACGATTTCCTTCGGCAGCCCCTTGGCCGACGTCTCGGTTTTATCTCCGCCTCCGCAGCCCGTCAGTGCGACAGTGAAGGCGGCCAATGCGACGCCGAGGACGACCGCCCCGCTCCGTCCAGACAGACGCTCCAAGCACCGTGCGGTTCTACTCACCGTGACCCCTCCCTGGCCCCGAATCGAAGCCGCATAGATAACCCTTACCGAAGTGCCCCTAACGAGTACCACGGCACCCATCGTCGGCGAGTGTCACGAAGTGCGAACCATCGCCCTTTCTTTTCGAACACTGTGCGAACCCCGAAAACGCCGCGGACTAGCCGTCCTGCAGTCGGTCCAACTGCAAGACCGTTTCGAGCTCGGCCGAGACCTCCTCGACCGGCCGCCCGAGCAGCTCCTCGATCGCGGCCATCCGGGTGGCGATCGTCCGCCGGCTGACCCCCAGGGCGGCCGCCGCCGAGGAGGAGTTGCCGGAGGCGCCGAAGTAGGCTCGCAGGGTGTCTTTGGCCCGTACGCCGCCGTCGCGCGTCGCCGAGAGCGGCTCCAGGTAGAGCTCGCGCAGCGAGCTGGCCAGCAGCTCGTCGCGCAGCACCGCCGCCAGCAGGGCGACGCCCCCGTAGCGGACCAACCCTGCACCGAGCTGTCGAGCCACCGGCAGTGTCGCTGCCGCCTGGCGGTGCGACATCCGCCAGCCCCAGATCCCCGCGCCCGGCTCCCCGCAGCCGACCGCGACCCCCTCGGGCCAGCGGGCCCGGCCGAGCTGCTCCAATTCCTCGGCACTGAACCCGCGCTTGCCCCCGAACCACGCCCAGACCAGCTCTTCGCTGGGCTCGGCCATCAGGATCCGCCGGTCGAGCTCGCCGGCGAGCTCGCGCAGCCGGCCCACCGCCCCTTTGCCCATGGCGACCAGGCCGAGATGGTTGTCGCTGAGCTCGTAGGCAAGCTCCTCGCCGTGCAGCGCCTCGCCTTCGAGCAGCCGTTCGACCAATGTCACCCGGCCGCTCTCACTGCGCTTCTCGATCGACTCCATCTCGCGGTTGTACTCCTCGGCCACCGCGGCGAGCAGTCGCTCAAAGCTCGTCGCCAGGAGCCTGAACAACCGCCGAAGTTCCTCCGCCGGCAGCCCGCTGCGGCCCGCTTCCTCGATCAGCATCTCCGCGAACACGGTGTTGCCACCGTTGTAGCGACGCATCACGGTGTCGAGGCTGATCCGGTTGCGAGCCGCCAGACGCGCCTGCACCAAAAGCACCGCCGGGATCTCCGGTACTTCTTCTGAGTCGCTCTCGATCGCCAGCTGCCCGAACTCAAGCGCCGCCCCAACCGCGCTGCGCAGCCCTTCCCGGTATTCGGCGTTGCCGGCATCGCTGGGATCGGCGATCCCGTGGGCCCTCGCCAGCACCTTCTCCTCAAGCTCGGGTCGCCGCTCTCGCAGCGAACTGCGCAGCACGACTTTGGCCTGCTCGAAGGAAGCTGCGGGTGTCAACGAGTTCAGGCCTTTTTAACTAGAGAGGTGAGATCTCGGTGGTTGGTCCCTGGTTCGTGGTTTGCGTTACCCGAGGTGCGCCTTTGCGTAGGTCACTGACGTCGACCTCCGACGCGGCGCTCGTCTGTCCGGCTGCCCCTTCCCAGTGCCAGCCGGACGGTGCTGTGTGCGTGGCTCTCTTACGGCCCCTGCGCATAATTCTTAGGATAACAACAATTCGCCCCTCTTCTTAGCTGCCTGCCGCAACACCTCTCTATTCATGCTAACCGATTAGCAGGAATAGTCCGGACGATTCTGCGATCGCTCGCACTCCGCGCAAATCACCGGACGCTCGCACTGAGCTCGCTGCCTTCTCCCGTGAGTACGGCAAGCGCGAGGCAGAGCTCGAGCGCTCGCGCGAGCGGCTCCGCAGCGATCGCGACAAGGCGATTCGCAGCGCCTACCGCCAAGGCCTGCCGATGGCAGCGATCGCTCAGATCCTCGAAATCTCTCACCAGCGCGTCTCCCAGATCGTGCGCGGATAACCTCCACCACGATTCACTTCACACCTTCGTAGCTCCTACGAATCAAAAGGCGCTCGTTTTCGCATCAGCTTCGTTGTCAGGAGTTACAAAGTTGTCGATGGTGGCCTATGCGGCGATTGCGCCCACAGCGTGATCTTTTCCGGCTGGCGGGGGATTTGGCCGGAGCCGCACGAGGCGGCCGCCTTCTCAACCCTGGGGGGCAGCCCAACTCTCGGCTTACGTCGGGAGGTGCCATTGCGGTACCCGAAGCGACGATACGGAAGGGCCAGTCGATGCCTTCCGCATCGTCTGAAGTCATGGTTCACCTGGGCGCCAGCACGGGGACTTCCCACCCCGGCGCCCGGGTGAGCCGCGGCTCATTTCGAAGAATCCACACGTCTGGGCTTCCTCTTCACGGAAGCGTTGTCTGCCGCTCGTACATCCGCAAACTCCTCGCCGACTACGGGTAGGAAAGGCCGCAAGGGGAGGCGCGGGGTTCCCTCTTCGTCTCAGGTGCCCGCGAATACCGCCCATTCGAGTCCTTGCCTCACCTGCGGGCGAGCTTGTTCTCCGCTTGCAGGCGCGCCCGACGATCTGGCGCCAAGCTCAACCCCAGCCGTTCTGACCAGTGGATCACCCCTCCGTCGCGGCGAATCGCCTCATACAGCCCGCCGAGCCCTGCCCCTCGCAGCTGACGGCGGGTCGGGAACTCGCCGTTTTGCGCCACCCGCATCAGCTCACGCTCGATTCGCTCCGCCTGCCATCGGTAGGCCTCTCGGCGTCGGTAGGGCAGCCCGAACCGCGCGGCCCAACGAGCGAACCCTCCCCGTTTCTTCAGCGCGTCGTAGAGCCTGAGCAACCCGGCCGCCTCGAACTCCGCCTTCCCCGGCCACTTAGTGCGGCCCTTGAGGAAGCGGCGGAGCGTGCCGTCGATCGCCTCCTGGTTCCACCGGGCCGCGTTCGGCGGCACGGTCATCCTGAGCTTGCCGGCCCAGTAGTAGGGGCCGCCTGAGGCAAGGACCCGGGCATAAAGTCGCCCGCGTCCCGCCTGCGCGAACTCAACATAGGGCGGCCACCGATCGCGCCGGCCGAGAAACCCTCGCAGCTCCCGCTCGAGCGATGCCTCGGAGCCGGCGGGTACAGGGCTCAGCCGCTCGCCGTCATTGGCCTTCGGGTCAAAGCAGCCAACTAGGCGTTTGCCCTCCCGGCGAAGCGGCGCTAATCCGCGGCGAAAGATCCAGCTCCGCTCGATCACCGGGGTTCTGCCGCGGGCGACGATCACACAGTCGAGCAGCTGCCGAGCTGCCAGTCGCCGCCCAGCCAGGTTGAGCTCGGGCCAGCGGCGCTCCACTGCGACGGCCGCGACGCCTGCTTCGGGCTCTTCACGCCGCACCGCTGCCTGCTCCGAGAGTGCCCGATCCAGCTCCTGGCGGCGCTCCGCCAGGCCTTCGCCAAACGAGGCCCCCTCCAGGGTCCCGTCCAAGATCGGTCGATCGCGAAAGGCGATCAACCTGGCCTCGGCGGCCGCGGCCTCTGCCTCCAGCCTGGTGGCAGCCTTCTCGCGCTTTCTGCCCTCCGCGCTCTGGCAGCGGCTGAAGATGAACTCTTCAACCATCGGCTCGAGCACGTCTCCGCGCACATAGGCTGGAGCCTTGCACCGACCGACGTGACCGTTGCAGCGGTAGACGAGATGGCGCACGGTCTTCGCGTTGCCGGGCGCGGACGCGTACATCATCTGACCGCAGGACGCACAGCGGATCATCCCGGCGAGCAGCGCTTCGCGTCCTCCCCGGGGTCCGCGCCGGCGAAGCTGGCATTGCTCCCAGAGCGCCTCGTCGACGATCGCGGGGTGGGCGTCGGGATTGCGAAGAGCCCCGTGACGGGCCTCGCCGCGGTAGGCGCGGTTGTTGATCATTCTCAGCACCGCGGTCACCGTGAAGGGCAGGCCTTCCCTGGTTCGCAGGCCAACTTCGTTGAGGCTGCTCGCAATTCGCTGGTAGCTCTCACCGGCTGCCCGGCGCTCGAAGATCTGCCGCACCACGCGGCTTCTCTCCGCATCGATTTGCAACCTGCCGTCTTCGGCGCGCCGGTACCCGAAGGGCTCTTGTCCGACGTACACGCCGCGCTCGATCGCCCTTGCTCGCGCCACCTCCCAGTTGCCGCGCACCCGCTCGAGCTCCCACTCGCCGATCGAAAAGAGGATCTGCAGCACTAGCCTCCCGGTGGTGCTGCCCAGGTCGAAGCCGTCCTGGACGCTGACGAATCTGCCCCCGGCCGCCTCGATCCTCTCGACAGCCCGCAGCCCATCGATCACCGAGCGCCCGAAGCGATCGAGCCTGGCGACCACCACGCCGCCCGATTCCCCCTTCTCGACCCGCTCGATCGCGCGGCTCAGAAGTGGTCGGTCGCTGCGGGCGCCGCTCTCGTCGAGCTCCTCGAATAGCTCGCCCAGACTCGCGCCATGAGCCCCGATCCAAGCCTCGATCTGCTCGCGCTGCACGATTGGCGAGCCGAAGCGCTCCCCCTCGCGGCCGCCGACGGAGGAGACCCGAACGTATCCGTCAAGAAGCACAGGCAACCCCGAATCGCTCGGCCCAGCTGGCGATGCCTCCCCGTCTGCACATCGCTTCGTATAGGGAGCGCTTTCCGGCTCTCTCGAACTCGGACTTGCTCGGGAACCCAGGCCGGTCAAATGTGTACTGGGCGAGCTCGGCGGCGATCCGCTCCTCGGGCCATTTCAATGCCCGCGCATTGCGGTGGCTACAGCCGAACTGGGCGGCCCAATAGGGGAGGCCGCCGTGCTTCTGGGCCGCGCGGTAGACGGCAGTCATTCCTGCTTTTTTGAACGCCTTCTCCCCGGGCCAGTCCTGGCGGCCTTCGAGCAAAGGGGCGAGCGCCGCTCGCACGCGCTCCCGGTTCCAGCTGACACAGAAGGCCGGGACGCGAGCCCCGAAACGTGGCCCCCAGTAGTGGGGGCCGCCGTAGGCCAGGGTCTGGGAGAAGAGCCGCGCCTTTCCCGCCTCCGCGAACTCACGGTAGGAGGGCCAGTCGGGGCGGCCTGCGAGGAAGTCACGCAGCTCCGCTTCGAGGCGGCTCGGCGGCCAAAGTTGGATCGGCGCCGGGCGCTCGCCGCCGCTGGCGAGCGGCTCCGCTGCGATAACCAGCCGACGTCGATGCAGCCAAACCGGCGCCTCTCCCGTCCTAAAGATCCTCGTCCGCTCGGCGACCGGGGTCGGGCCGGGCTCGATGACGACGCACTCGACGAACCGCGCAAGCGCCGTCCGTCGCTCACCGGGCGCGAGATCGGGCCATTGCCTGGCAAGCATCGTCAGCTCCTCCATTGCCGGCTGTTCGCGGCTTGCCCGCCCTAGCCGGGCGAGACTGCGTTCGAGTCGCTGCTCGCGAGCGCCGAGCCCGGCGGCGAACGAGGTGGCGCCGAGCATCGCCTCTATCGCCGGCTCGTCGCGATAGGCGACCAGCTCTTCCTCAGCAGCCTCGACCTCAGCTTCGTATTCACGCTTTTCTCCCACGCCGTCGCCGGCCCGCGTAAGCCGACGGTTCCCAAGCAGAACTCCTCGAGCAACGGCTCCAGCTCCTCGGCTCGCGCGTAGGCCCGAGCCGAGCAGACGCCTTCGGGCATCTCGCAGCAATAGGCGTGAGATCTTGGTGACCCGTTCTTCGGCAGTGACAAGACGCTCATCATCCGCCCGCAGGTCCCACAGCGCGCCAGCCCTCCGAGCAGGGAGCGATCGCCGTCGCGGCGGCGTCGCGGTGCTCTCTGGCAGAGCTGCCACAGAGCGCGGTCGACGATCTGATCATGGGCATCGGGATTGCGGTGCTCACCGTGGTGCGCCTCGCCGCGGTAGGCCGGATTACCGACGATCCTCGAGAGCGTCGAGGGCCTGAAAGGACGGCCCAGCCTGGTCGTTTCTCCTCTCTTGTTGAGACGGGCGGCGATCTCGTGATAGGCATCTCCCGCCAAACGGCGCTCAAAGATCTCGCGAATGAGACGCGCCTCCGCCGGCTCGATCCGCAGACGCCCGTCGGCGCCCTTTCGGTATCCGATCGGCTCACCGGCGACGTATGTGCCACGTGCGATCGCCCGCTTTCTGGCCACATCCCAATTGCCGCGTACCCGCCCCAGCTCCCACTCGCCGATCGAGAACAGCACCTGCAGCACCAGCCTCCCGGTCGCCGTCCCCAGATCGAGGCCGTCCTGAACGCTGACGAAGGTGCCGCCCGCCCGCTCGATTCGCTGTATCGCCCGCAGACCGTCGATCACCGAGCGCCCGAAGCGGTCCAGCTTGGCAACGACCAAACCGACACTTTCACCTTGCTCGACGCGTTCTATCGCCTGATTCAAGAGCGGGCGGTCGGCGCGCGCGCCGCTCTGGTCGAACTCCTCAAAGACCTCGCCTATCCGCGCTCCATGCGAGTTCACCCAGGCTTCGATCTGTTCGCGCTGCTGGACGGGGGAGATGAATCGGGGGCCCTGCCGCCCGCGCACCTGCGAGACCCGGATGTAGCCATCGAGCAGCACAACGATACTAATGCTAACCCACTAGCAGGAATGGATCAGACGCCCAAGAAGGGGCCCGACAACGAATTTCCTACCCACCTTCCCCGCGTCAACTGAGACCCGATGATGCATCCGGTCAGGTCGAGGACAGACAGTGGCCTTTCCCTGCACAAGGTTTCAAGACAGCCATTTCGCGACCCTTGACCCGAGGGGCGAGATCTCACCGCCGACGTCTCAACTGACCAAAAGCCACCGCCGCGGTACGCCGCACCCCCTCGATTCTCGCACGCTGCGCGTGCCACTCGGGGGCACCGGCTTCCGCGACGGGCGGAGGCCACGGCACAGGAGTGAGACAGATGAGCGAGACAAAGACCGACATCGTCCCAATTGATGAGATTCGCGTCGAGGACGGCTTCAACCCAAGAGGCGAATTCGACGAGAAGCAGCTCTCAGAGCTTGAGGCCTCGATCCGCCAGAGCGGCCTGATCACCGCGCTGACCGTGCGCCCCAATGGCGAGGGCTACATCCTCGTCGCCGGCGAGCGGCGCCTGATCGCCGCGGAGCGAGCCGGGCTGACCGAAGTGCCGGTGGTGGTTCGTCGGGGCTCCGACGCCCTTGCCGCCGCGATCGCCGAGAACCTGATCCGCGAGGACCTCGACCCGGTTGAGGAGGCACGCGCCCTGGAGCGCCTGGCCGGTGCCGAGAACCTCGGCACCCACAAGAAGCTGGCCGAGCGGGTCGGCAAGTCGAGCGCCTTCGTCTCAGAGCGCCTTCGCCTGCTGAAGCTCCCCGAAACGGCCCAGGTTCTCGTCGCCGACGGCCAGGTCCCGATCGCCGCGGAGCCGAACCTCCGGCTCGCCACCAAGGTCGATCCGCAGATCGCTGCCTTTGCCTGCCGCCTCGTCGCCCGCGGCGAGCTCGACGGCCGCGACCTGGTGGAGCGCTTCGACGAGGTGCTCTACGCGGTGGCCGAATCGGAGTTGCCGGGCCGCCCGACGATGATTGACGTCGGCCGCGGCGTCTGGCTGAGCCAGCTCGTCAGCGACCCCGAAGCGCACGCCGAGATCGCCGAGCGCTGGCGCGCAGCGACTCCCTACGGCAGCTCCGATGACCCGATGGTTCGCTTCGGCGAGCCGGAGATCGACGCCGCCCGCGCCTCGGGCAAGCTGCTCGAATACGAGGCCGACCGGGGCGAATGGTCGACCACGATCTCGTTCCTTTGCGACGCCGAGCTGGCCACCGACCTGGCAAGCAGGGCGCTGGAGCGGGCCGAGAAAGAGGCGGCAAAGCGCGCCAAGGAAGCGGGTGCCGAGGGTGGGGAGGCCCCCGGAACCGTTGATCCCGAGAGCCTCGCGGAGACGCAGCGCGAGGAACGCCGCAAGGATCGCGAGAGGGCCAAGCGCGACGCCGAGCGGGCCCGGAAGGCGAACCTCGACTTGGGCCGCAAGCTCCTTGCGCGCCGCGGCGCCAAGAGCCGCAAGGACCACAGCCTCGCCAGGGCGAAGGCCGTCGCCGAGGTGGTCCTCGACCAGAACGAGAACCTGGCCGGCAAAGGGCTCGCCCTCGTCCTGCCGCAGTTGCAGGAGGTCGAGGTCAAGGAGCTGAAGTCGGGCGAGAAGCGCGAGAAAGTCAACTACCAGCGGCCAGATCGCTGCCAGGAGTACCTGCGCTCGCGGATCGCCGAAGCGAAGAGCGCCAATGAGGTGCTGGAGCTGCTCGCCGACGCGCTGATCGCGGCGATGCTCGCCGATGAGCGCGAGGTGCCGCAATCGCGGCGCGTCGCCTTTTGGCTTCGCCCCGAAGCGGCAGTGAAGAAACTGCTCGGGGCCGACATCAAGTCGGTGCGCCCGCAGCGCAAGGGCCGGAAATAGGTTCGGGCCGGATGGTGCGCGCTTATGTCAGCGCCAACCGCCCCGACGGCGCCCCGTCCACGGGCGGATCAGTTTCTCGAACGCCTGGAGGCGATGAGCCCCGAGCAGAGGCTCGCCGCCTTCCGGAGTGGCCAGTTCAGTCACTCCGAGAGGTCCCGGTGGGCGCAGAAGTTTCCTGACGAGGTCCCGGTGGTGAACGGCGAGGTCGAGTGGATAGCGCTCGGCCTCGCCGACCTCGACTAGCTCTGTCGATGCTGGAGTGAATCGCCCGTGAGTGCCCCTTCCGCGGGTTGGGCGGTGTGCTTTTCGTATACGTCCGCTCAACTTGGGGGCGAACTCACGCGCCGTAGTGCTCATCAAAGAGCAAGAGAGACGACGCACTTCGCTCGACGTCGTGCCACTTCGCGCCGATGCCCGGCTCCGCGTGTCGACCTCCATCGAGGTGAAGGCCGACATGCTCGCCGGGCGCCGGCAGGCAAGAACTGGAGTGTCACCGTGCCAAGAATCAGCAGCTTCTACGGAATCGTGATCTCGATGTATCACGATGAGGCCCACCATCAGGTCGCGCACTTTCACGCGGCCTACGGCGAGCATGAAGCCTCGATCGACGTTGAGACCCTTTGGCCGCTCGCAGGAGCGCTCCCCGCGCGTGCTCAGCGCCTCGTCACAGAGTGGGCCACCGCCCACCAAGCGGAGCTGCGCGCGAACTGGGCTCGCGCTCGAGAACTCAAGCCCCTAAAGAAAATCGAGCCTCTACCATGAAGCTGATGCCACCGACTCCGCAATTGCTTGAGGCAGAGCCGATTAAGGGCTATGTCGTGCACCTTCGCTTTGAGGATGGCACCGAGGCAGATGTCGATCTCGGCTATCTCGCCTTTCTCGATGGCGTCTTCGAACCCCTCCGCGACCCCGACTACTTTCGATCGCTTCGGGTCTACCCGGAGGGAGACACGATCTTCTGGCCGAACGAAGCGGACATCGCCCCGGAGACCCTCTACGCTCACACGCGTCACGTGGCAGCAACAGCGGCGTAGCTGCGGTGTCCTCGGTCTACTTCAGGCAGTAGGCCTGAACTTCTGCTTCGGCGGTGCTACCAGAGTCGCTGGTGATTGCACCAACAAACCCATTCGTTGGGCCGTTGGAATAGGGGACCGCTTCAATGGGAATGACTTCTCCGTTTCCAGCATCTCCGATAACTACCCCGCCGCTCACGATCCGTCCCCATTCGAACAGCTGGCGACGCTTCGCTCGGACGCTGTCCATTCGCCATTGTGGGCTACAGAGTCCGCGTCAACGATTGTTGCCCCATGAACGCTTACGGTGCCCAGCGCCCCTCCATACACCGATCCTGGCGCGATCGCCGACGCCGTCACCGAGTCCGCTCCCAGCGCCGGCGCAGGGAGGGTGGTCGTGGTCGGCTACGCCCCCGGTCGAGCGATCCTTTGCTACCCGGTGCCCGGATCCTCAATTCGCGGACCGTCGAACCGCTGCCTCCACCACCGACGGATCACCGGGCCCAGTGTGGTTCCGGTGCCCCTTTTCCCCGCTGGGTTGAGGCAGCCCGAAAGTGCCTAGGTGCCGCGAGGGTTTCCGCTGCAAGAAGCCCCACCGCAAATAGTTAGGATGACAAGTTCAGCACCCCCGCGTGATTAGCCCTGTAAGACCTGTGAGAGGCCCCGAGCACGTGGCCTCTCACGGCCCTTTTCTCAAACTCTGGTCGTAGAGCTCATCGGCCTTGCTGGTAAGACCGCCAACGGTTGTGCCCAGTGCCTCGGCCAGCCGTAAGAGAGTCTCGTAGGTTGGATTGCGAACCCCGCGCTCGAGCCCCGAGACGTGAGTGCCGTGCAGCTCGCACATCGACCCGAGGTCTTCCTGGCTAAGACCTGCCTTCCTTCGGAAATACTCGATAGCACCGCCGAGGGCGCCGAGTCTCGGCGTGCGTGGTCCAAGCGTTCTCTTCGGAGGCACCCTGAGCTTTCCTGAACTGCTTCCCGTTAGCGGATGGGAGCCTCCCGGTATCGCATCCGCTTTTACAGAGCATATATTGTCTGACAACATATGCTGACCTGTAGGGGGTTGGTGAGACTTCAGACGGCGGGAGGCGCCGATGTCTGGCAGGAAGTGGCCGCAGCCGGCCCTGATCGTTGCGCTGGTTGCGCTGGCGCTGGCACTGATTGGCGTTGACCGCTCGAGTCGCGGCAGCGCCACATCCGCGGCCCCGCCGGGTCCTGGGCATTGGTTCGTCCGCGGGTGTCCGTCAGGGACTCACTTGGTCAACGGAACATGCTTCGACCGGCGAACGCGCGGGCCGCTTTCGGGTGTGAAAGCTGCCGCTGACCGGTGTGCGGCGGCGGGCGGGTTCCTGCCGACCCCGCTGGAGCTCGCCGCTGCACGTGCGGTGCTCGACCTCGGGGAGGGCCGATTCACCGACTCGTACTTCTTCTCGGCGCGAGCGGGCAGACTGCGCGCACTCACCGTCGTGGTGGACGACCGCGGGCAGCATGCGGTCCCGGCGCTGCCGCCAGCGGGCGATCCGAAGGACGGCTTCGGCGTCTTGTGCGCCTATGAGCCAGAGACTCGATAGCGGCAGGGGGGAGCGGTTCTGAACTTTTGACGTTTGACCTTCCTCGCGCTATCCTCGCCCGACTATCGGGATTCGACTGGGAGGGAGCTCAGGCGATGGGAATGGCTGCGAGGGGACGACTTTTGGGGGGTCGCGGGCGATCGCTTGTAGTCTTGCTCGCTCTCGTCGCCGTGGGTCTCGCTGCAGATGTGGCGCATGCAGCACGGTGCCAGCCGGGGACTGTTCGCGACTACGCGGCGCCGCTTTCAAAGTTGCGGCCTGTTTCGACCATTGTTTGGCCGGACACGGACCTCCCATTTGGTCCGGGTGGACTCGAACTCATCAAGAAGTCAGAACTCCAAAGAGGCCACCCGGTCCTTGTTCCGGGTGGCGCTCATGTTAGTACTCGCCCGCTCGGGTACGACTTAGTGAATGGGACCGGTGAACGATCGGGGGCTCTCAAACTCGGCTGGTCCGTCAGGGCCGAACTTGCACGGCTGCCCAACCGGAAGCACCCGATCCGGGTCAAGTCCAAAGAGGTGGGGACATTGGTTCGAGAGGGGCGTAAGTCCTTCCGGTTCGCGATTCCGCAGGCTCCTGGTAACTACCTTTTGGCGATTCAGTTCCGTTCTAGAAACGGCACGATGATCGGCCGGCTCGGAGAATATTTCAGGGTCTTGGCTCCGCGAATTGAAGCCCAGATCACGCTGTCCTCCGTTTCCATGCAGTCGGGAGACACGCTTGATGCCTGCCTTGAAAACTTCGGAACAGCGTCATTGTTCTATGGAGAAGGTGTCCGCATCGAAGAATTTGACGGGGCTGGCTGGGGAAAAGCCGCAATTAGTCCGTCGGGTGCAGTGACGCTGATCGGACTCGGTGTCGGTGCAGGTGAAAGGCGGCCGCTCGGAAGCTTTACGGTTCCGAGCGGAGCCGCTCCCGGACGCTATCGCTACGCCTGGAACGCGGACTCGCCGGCGCTCACGCTGGCTTCGGAATTCCAGATCCAGCCCAGCCCGTAGAGCGAGGTCGACTGAGATCTGCCGGAGAGGATTGCGGTCTATAGCCAGCATGTACCGCAATTTAGGTATGACCATATATAGTCAGATCTCCTAGGCTGCCGCCAGGAAGGCGCCCCGGCTTGATGCCCGAACTCGGCTACGCTTGCTGGGGCTTTGTCGAGGATTCCGACACCTCGGGGTGCAAAGAGCAAGCAAACCAAGCAAACGCTGCTGCAGACGAGGCGGCGGAGCAGCAAGCTGAGGAGCGAAGTGAGCGAGCCGAGAATGGCCGCTCGCGACATTGCGGTCAAAGTCGGTTGAATCAGCAGGCAACCAGCGCGGCTATTTGAGGCAGTAGGCCTGAACTTCGGCTTTGGCAGTGCCGCCAGAGTCGCTGGTGATCGCGCCAACAAACCCATTCGTAGAGCCATTGGAATAGGGCACCCCTTCGATGGGAATGACTTCCCCGTTGCCAGCGTCTCCGATGATCACCCCGCCGCTCACGATCCGTTCCCCATTCGAACAGCTGGCGATGCTTCGCTCCGAGGCTGTCCATTCGCCGTTGTGGGCTACAGAGTCCGCGTCGACGATTGTTGCCCCATGAACGCTTACGGTGCCCAGCGCCCCTCCATACACCGACCCCGGCGCGATCGCCGAGGCCGTCACCGAGTCCGCTCCCAGCGCTGGCGGCGTCACCGCACCCGCCTTGATCGCCTTCGGGCCGATCGCAGCCTTCGCCACCGCCTTCGCCGTCACCGCCCCTTTGGCGAGCGCCCTCGCCGTGACCGCCCCCTTGGCGATGTCGCCCTTGCGGACGACGATGTGGCTCGCCGAGAAGGCGTTCGCGTTGCCCGCGACGGCGACGATCAGCGCCAGCCCTCCTAGCACGGTCCCGGTCGAGGGACACCTCAATCTCGGCTTGTTCATCTCTTGCCTCCTCGGTTTCGCTGTGGTTCGAGTCTAGGTTCGCTAGCAGCGTCTGCGATCACGGCCGCACCACCACGCTCGCCGGACGGCTGGCGCCGCCGACGTAGGGGTAGTCGTCCTGGCGCGGCACCACCGCTCGGAAGCGGTAGCGGACCCGCCGCGTCGTCGACTTGAACTTGTAGGACGCCTTGAAGGCACCCTTGCCGTCGGTGCTCGCCTTGCGAAACGTGATCCAGCGCTTGGAGCCGACCACGTTCGCCTGCAGGACGACGATCCGCAGCCCCGGCTCCGGCCCGGGGATCGTTCCCCACATCTGGACCGTCTTTCCGTTTCGCAGTCTCGCCGGGGAGAGCTTCAGGCTCGGGCTGAGATGGGCGTAGAAGCGCACCGAGCGGGCGACCTGGCGCGAGTCGTGGCGGTAGCCGATCACGATCTGCCGGTTCGCGCCCGGCCTCACCTCGTACCGGAAGCTTCCATTCGCGTCGGTCCTCAGCACCGCGACCGAGCGCGGGCCGCGGTCCACCCCCGGAGTTGCTTCCTTGACGCAGAGCGTCGCGCCTGCGACCGGGTCATCGGCGTTGGTCGAGAGCTGCCCGCTGACCACCGCGCCCCTGCCGGCCTTCGCCGTATAGGTGTCGGTATGGGAGCTCTCGAACTCGGCGCTCAGCAGTTCGCCGCCGGCGACTGCGGAGGGCGTGCAGGAGTTGTCGACCGCGACCCGGGCCGGGGCGGTGCAGGTCTGGTTCGGGTCGTTCAGGGTCGAGAAGTCCTCCGCGCAGACCGTGACCGAGTTGGCGCCGTCGCGGAACGGGTAGGCCTGGGTGTCGAGCGTCCACTCGCCGCCGCCCGTCGCCGGGCAGGGCCTCACCGAGTTGCTCACCGTTCCGTAGAAGCTCGGGTTGGAGACGTGCAGTGAATTGCAGGACTCGCTCACCGCTCCCCCGGCCCGCACCCCGTTGACGAGAACGAAGAGCTGTGAGAGCCCGCCGCCGGTGTCGGCGGCATCGATCGAGATCGTCTGGTGGCCGCGGATCTGGCCGCCCTCGAGCAACGAGCCGGCGAGGCCATTGAGCTCGGGCTCTTTCGGGTCGACCTCGGTGGCGGCGATGTAGCGGGCGCCGACCACCGGCCCGGGCTGGCAATTGATCGGGTTGTGGTTGGGAGTGTTGTCATAGAGCGCCTCGCAGTTGAGGACGATGCTGAAGTTGCCGCCGGGCGCGTAGGGAAAGGGGCCACTGTGGACGTGGATGTAGCGCAGCAGGTCGTGGCAGATCGGCGGCGGCCAGTGGTCCTCGTAGACGTGCGGGTTGGTGTTGGTGGGGCCCATCCCACAGGCCTGGGCGGTTATCGCCAGCGATTCGACATAGCCGCCCGCGGTCGCCGGAACCGGGACCGAGAGGTAGCCGAAGGTCCCCCAGCCCGGCCCCGTCTCGCGGATGCCCAAATAGCCACCAGATGCGCAGTCGTTGAAGCCGGCGAAGACTCCGGAGTCCCCGTGGAACTCGAGCCCCTGGGCGTTGCCGCCGGGCAGCGCCGGGTCGCAGACCTCAAAGGTGAAGCGCGAAGGAGAGCCGCTCGCCCCGCTCGGGCTCCAGATCGCCGCGGAGAGCAGCACCGCTCCGAACACCAACAGCAGTTTTCGTGACATCGCGTCTCCCAACTGTGGTCGCCCGGCTGGGTCAGAGAGCTACCCAGCCCTTACCTTGCAAAATCAGGACGCGACGAAGTCACGAAACGGCTCGCTCAAAAGTCGTAATTGCTACGGATGAGCGACCGGATTTGACCTCCGCAGCCACCTCGCTCCACCAAGGCAAAGGGCGCCCGGCCGCTCTCCTGACCCCACCCCCACACGATTGTGTGTGGTCGGGGTCAGGAGAGCTGAGTGGGATGTAGGTTGAGCGAGGTGGCTGTTGGTGAGAGATAGAGCAGAGCGAAAGCGAGCGAACCTGATTGATTCCGGTGATTCGGGGTTGGGTGGAGGGCTGAAAAGGTCTGGCGGAGACGAGCGAGACAAGGCGCCGAGAGACCTCAGCGGGCCGGCGGCGACTCCGGGCAGTGTTGGCCGGGAGCCCCCGGGGGCGGGGACCGAGCTGGCCTCCTACCGGGTTTCGAGCGGCGAGCGACTGCTGGTTTGCGCGGCCGGCAAGGGAGGCCTCGAGATCCTCGACGTCGACGCCGATTTCCTCGGGCCCAGCTACCGCGTCGACCGAGCGCTGGAGGACGAGTCGGCACTGTGGGCGGTCGTGGATGACTACCTGGCTCAGGCGAAGCGGCTGGATGCGCCGCCGATGAGCAGCGCGGCGTTGCGGACGCTAATGCTCAAGCGTCACGACTGATCTCTAGCGACTAGAGGCCCTGCGGGTCGAGGGTGTCGCGAAGAGATCGGTAGCTGTAACCGAGGGAGCGAACGCGAGCCGCACGTCCAACCTGACGCGCACGCCCCGCTGAGGCACCTGGTTACAGACCGAGCAGCTTGACCACCTCGTCCTCCGTCACCCGGCAGGGGCGTTTGCAGCTGCACTCCATTTTGCCCCGCCGGCGATTCGCGCAAGGTCGCTGCGCTCCCTTCCCCTCGCTTTGCTCGGTGCGCGCCTCACCTTTCCGGGGCTTGGTCGTTCCGCACGCAAACACAGCCCCACCGGGCGAAACGGAAGGAACAAGATGAACAAGGTCAAGCTGATCGGTCGCCTCACCCGGGACCCCGAGCTGAACGAGCGCTCCGGCCGCAAGGTCTGCGACATGCGCCTCGCGGTCAACGGCCCCGGACAGACGCCGCCGCTCTTCATCGACGTGGTCGCCTTCGGCGAGCGCGCCGAGAAAAGCGCCGAGCTGAAGAAGGGCACCGAGGTCGAGGTCGACGGAGCGCTGCGCTACTCGGAGTGGGAGGCAAAAACCCGCGCCAAGAAACCGCAGAAGCGCTCCAAGCACTCGGTGATCGCCCAGGAGCTGGTCGCCGCGTAGCGGCCAGCCTCAGGTGTTTCACCAGGCCCGGCGCCGAGAGGCGCCGGGCCTTTTTTGTGCGCTCAGCGCAGCAGCGCCAGGGCCTGGTCGATCAAGCGTGGCAGGTTCGGGTCTTCCATCACGCCCACCTCTCGGGGATCGAGCCGCTGTGATTCGAGGGCATCGATCGCGGACCGTTGTGCGGCGTCGGGGAGCAGCGGTGCGCACTCGATCAGGGCGAGCAGGGCGTTGAACATTTCAAAGGCGCTCGCCGAGTCCGAGATCCGATTCACGATCTGTTCTGCCAGGGCCGGCTCCGGAACCTCCTGGAGAAGCGCGAGCGCGACGATGCGCCGTCCTTCGCGCTCGGAGCCGAGCAGGGGAGCGGCAAGCCGCTTGACCGTCGAGGGATTCGCACTGGCGCGGATGCGAACCTCATTGACGATCCGCGTCATCTGGATCGTTCGCGGTTCGCCGGCACCCATTCCCTCTCGGACCGACTCATAGGCGTCGGCCAAGGAGTCGGCGACGATCCCGTTCAGAGTTTCCCGGTCGCCGAGAAACTCCAAGGCGAAGCGGTCGATGTCCTCGGAGAGCTGCTTAAACGCGACGTCACTATCGAGTGTCTTCAGGCTCCCGGACTCCGCCGTGGAGCGCAGCTCGCTGAGCGAGTCGATCAGCCGCTCTTCTTTGACCAAGAGCCCGTCGGAGGAGACCTCGAGGCCGACTGCCTTTGCAGTCCCCCCGGTGAGGCCGATCAGGCGCAGCAGGGCCGGCAGCCAGATCATCGCGAGCGCGACGAGAGTGAGGGTGTCGATCTCGAAGTGGACGCCTAGGCCCCCGTCGTCCGGATGGTCGAGCGTAAGGCTCGAGGCAGCCGCGACGCCCAGCATCAGGCCGATCCACTTCCTCGGAACTTGGATCGCGTCGTCGAGCAGTTCTTTGGCGCGTCCGCTGCCGGCTGAAGCGGAACTTTTCGGACCAAACTCTTTTTCTGCCACGCCGAGAGCCTATGTCCGAGCCGCAACGCACACCACCGGCGTCCTTTGGACGAATGCCCGGCGCCAAGCGCAGCGATCACATCTCGACACGCGACCTGGAGGTCCTCGCCTTCATAGCCCGCTTCGGCGTGGTGCCCCGCAGCGCCGTGGCGACCTGGGCCAATACCGCCCGCAGTGTCACCATCGCCCGCGAGACTCGCCTGCGCAAGGAGGGCCTGATCCGGGTGCTCCGCGGCTACGGCACTTTCGGCCCGCTCGCCATCGCGACCCGCTCGGGCTTGCGCGCCGCCGGCCGCCCCGAGCTGCGCCCGGCCCGCGTCTCGGCGGCGGCACTAAGCCACGAGACGATCCTCGCGAGGATCGCCGCAGAAATCGAACACGGAGGCCGGAAGCTGATCTCCGAGCGCGAGATCCTCGCTTTGGAGCGTGCCGCCGGAGCACCGGTCCACTCGGCGACGCTGCCCAACGGTCGCGCCCACCGCGCCGACATGATCCTCGCCGAGGACGGCGGCCCCGGTGAGGCGATCGAGGTCGAGCTCAGCACCAAGGGCGCCGCCCGCCTCGACCAGCTGCTGCGCGCCTGGCGCCACGCGGTGCTCGACCGCAAGGTCTCCGGCGTCACCTACCGGTGTTCCCCGCGCACCAGGCAATACGTCGAGCGCGCGATCGAGCGCACCAAGACCGGAGCGGTGATCACGGTTCGCGACCTCTGAGCCTCCTCGGCTCGGCTTCGCAGCTCCGCTCAGACTTCCGCCCGCCGTCCCGCGGCGCAAGGTCGCTGCGCTCCCTTTCCCTGCGGTGCGCCACAGGCCGGCGCGCGAATCGCGCTGCGCAAATGCAAAGCCGAGCCAGCAAGGAGAAATCGATGAGCAATCCACCCACCGCAAAGCAGCTGCGCTATCTGCGCGGCCTCGCCGAAGCCCGCGGCGAGTCATTCGCCTACCCAGGATCGGTCGCTGAGGCCTCGGCCGAGATCGAGCGGCTGAAGGCCCGCAGACCTGAGAGCCGGGTCGAGCGCAAGCTCGACCGCCTCGCGACCAGCCGGGCGATGGCGGAGCGCGGCGACGCGACCGCCATCCGCGACGAGGAGATCGTCGGCTACGGCTCTTCGGCTCACTGGCGCTGAGCGATGCAAATGACCGTACCAAACTATAGAACAAATCTGTTATATTTTCACGGTATGACCGACAAAGCCAGAGCCCTGAGCTGCGGCGCCTTCCTGCGGGCCGCCCGCCAACGCCACGGCCTCGACCAGGCCCAACTCGCCCGGCGTGCCGGCACCGAGCAGCCAGCGATAAGTCGAATCGAGCGCGATGTCGTCTCGCCGGGCCTCGGTACCTTGAACCGCCTGCTCGAAGCAATGGGCGAGACCCTGATGCTCTCCTCGCTACCCCTTGCCGAGGCGGTGCCGGGCGGGAGCAACCTTTCCCTCGCCGAGTTGCTCGCCGATTACGAGCGGCTGAGCGTCGAGGACCGCCTTGAGCAGGCCGCCGAGTTGAGTGAAATCGCGACCGAGCTGGCGGCGGAGGCGGAATCCTGATGGCGGCCCTCGACGGGCCAGGTCCGCCCGGTCGCGTGCAGCCTCTGCGTCCCGAGCCGCTGCTGGCCGTGCTCGACGCTCACCGGGTCGATTTCATCGTCGTCGGCGGATACGCGGTCGCCGCTCACGGCTTTCCGCGTGCGACCAAGGACATTGACATCTGCCCCGATCCGAACCCGAAAAACCTTGCGCGTCTCGCCGACGCTCTTTCCGCGCTCGATGCTGAGCCGCTTGGCCTCGACGATTTCCTCCCCGGGGAGTTCGAGCTGAGGCCCGATCTCGAGGGCCTAGGCGCCGGAGGCAATTGGGTGCTGGCGACCCGCTATGGCCGGCTCGACCTCATGCAGCACCTCGATGGCCTCGGCGAGCACGGCGGCGGCTGGGAGGAGCTGCGCCCAAAGGCAACCAGGCGCAGCTTCCTCGGTCACCAGTGCTTCTTTTGCGGCTACGAGGACCTGATCGCGATGAAGAGCGCCGCCGATCGCGCCCAAGACCGAGTCGACGTCGCGACATTGCGCGCTGCGCGCCACGAACGCTAGCGGGGCCAGCCACCGGGCCGAATCCACACCCCCGCGCGTCATGCCTGAGATGACCCGAACCGCTCCCGCGCGCCCGACCAGTCTCGACTCGCTGAGCGCCTTCGGCGACCTCGCGGTCGCGAGCTTCGCCTGCCTCGCCATCTCCGCTGCAATGGGCGTCGCCCTTGCCCTCCTGCTGCGCCGCCGCAATCTCACCTGGACCTGGTCGCTGCTCTGCCTGGCGCCGCTTCCGAACTCGCTCGCGCTGGCGCTGCCGGGCCTGCTCGGCACCACCGCAGCGACGATCTCCATGGCCCTGATCGCCGGACTCGCGCTCGGCTCGATCGGCTGGGGCGCCAACGCGGCGCTCGAGGACCGTCGCGCCGGCGGCGACCGCGAGGCGGCGCTGCGAGATCTCCGCAGTCCCCTCGATTTCGTCCGCGCCCGCTTCGCCTGCCGCGTCGAGGCGATCACCGCCTTCGCTGAGGGCGTTCCGGTAGGCCGCACGTCGAAGGGCGAGCTGGCCACGATCAGCCGTGGCGCCGAGCGCTCCGGCGCCCACATCCTGATCCCGGGCGCCACCGGCGCCGGCAAGACCACCTCGCTGGCCTCGATTCTGGTCGACTACGTCGCCCGCTCGGGCTTCGGGGCGGTCGTCCTCGAGGCGAAGTCAGATGCGACCCTGCTCGACTCGGCGCGCTCGGCCGCTGAGCTGCGCGGCATGGCCTTCCGGCTGCTCTCACCCGAGGGTCCGGCGAGCTATGACCCGCTTGCGCAGGGCTCGGTCGACGAGCGCTCCGAGCGCCTGATCGCGGTCGAGAGCTGGGGCTCCGATGACGCCGGCTTTTACCGGATGGCGGCCTCGCCGTTTCTGCGCCTCGTCCTGCGAACCCTCGATCGAAGCGAGGAGCCGGTGACGCTCGCCAGCGTCGCCCACTACTGCGACCCCGACGAGCTCCCCAACCTCGCCCTCACCCTCGAAGACGAAGACGCCGCCGAGGTGACGGCGACGGTTCGCGCCCTGCGCCCCGACCAGCAGCGTGCGATCGCCGGCCTCCACGCGCGCCTGCAGAACCTCGCCTCCTCGGATTTCGCGCGCAGCTGGCTCGACCCGCTGCACCCCGGCGCCGAGACCTTCGACCTGCGCGGCGTGATCGAGCGCCGCGAGGTCGCCTACTTCCGCTTCGACACCGACCGCACCGGCAACATCGGCCGGGCGATCGCGCAGATGGTCCTGCTCGACCTCGGCGCCGCCGCCAGCGCCCTGATGGGCCACGGCGTCGGCACCTTCGTCGCGATCGACGAGTTCGGGGCCCTGGAGGCACCCGCCCTCGACCGCCTCTACGCCCGCGGCCGCGCCGCCGGCTTCAGCGTCGCCCTCGGCACCCAGACCCTGGCCGACCTGCGCGCCGCCGGGCCGGCGGTGCGCGAGCGGATCGGCGCCACCGTCAGCTCGATCATCTGCCACCGGATCGGCGAGCAGGCAGACGCGGAGTGGGTGGCGGAGCTGATCGGCGCCGTCCCCGCTTGGCAGTCGACGATCCGCACCGACGGCCTCGGCCTGCCTACCTCGGAGGGCACCCGCACCCGCGGCTACCGCTACGAGGTCAACCCTGCCGAGCTTCAGCGCCTCGGTCGCGGCGACGCCTTTGTCGCACGCCTCGACCAGTCCGGCACCACCCGTGCGAGACGGGCGCAGGTGGTGCCGCCCTGGGAGCGGCTCTCGCAACCGAGCGGCGCCGCCTGACCCGAAAACGCCGCTGGCCTTTCGCTGCGGCACAAAAGAGAGGATCAACCATGAACAGCGTCACGATCGTCGGAACCCTGACCAAGGACCCCGAGCTGCGCGGCAGCGCCGACAAACCGGTCTGCCAGTTGCGGCTCGCCGACAACAGCGGTCCCAGTGACGACCCCGTCTACGTCAACGTTGCCGCCTTCGGCCGCCAGGCCGACAGCTGCAACTCCTACCTGGCCAAGGGCCGCCACGTCGCCGTCTCGGGCCGACTCCGTTTCCGCGAGTGGACAGCTAAAGACGGCGCCAAGCGCAGCGAGCTTTCGATCGCCGCCGACCGCGTCGACTTTCTGCCCGGCGGCTCAGGGGCGCAGAGCCCCGCGCCGGAGGGCGAGACCAAACGAGGGGAGGTTGCTGAGGCCCCGGTCTTCTAGCTCTTCGATGGGGCGAGCCGCTCGGCTCGCCCCATCTTCAATTCGAACAACCTACGAACCCGGTGTTGACCCAGCTGGGTATCGAAACTTTCAGGACCTTCGTCTGGGAGGTGATGGTGGAAAACGATCTCGCAGAAGCTGCCCCCGGCGCGGACGACCGCTGATGCGGCTCGCGCGAGGAGAAACGACCCAGGGCGCCGATGGGCGCGCTCTCCTGAACGAGCTCGTCCGCTTGCGCCCCTTCGGCGAGGCCTACGTGATGAAGAACTTCGGCGAGCGACTCAGCCACGCAGACGCCGAGGACGCGGTCTCCGACGTCACCCTGCGGCTCCACCGCCAGATCGCCGCCGGCAACCTCCCTGACAATCTCCAGGCGGCGTTCCTCACCGGTGCCCGCAACGCCGCGATCGACCGCCTGCGCCGCCGCACCCGAAAGCCGACGGTCGAGATCGAGGCCGCCGCCGACGCCGCGGCCGAGCTGCCGCCGCCGGAGGACCTCGCCGAGCGCCGCGAGACTGCGGCGCGGATTCGCGAGGTCCTGCTGCGAGTAAACCCGCGCCAGCGCCGAGTCCTGCACCTGCGATTCGGCAAAGGCGAGACGGTCCCGGAAATCGCGGCGGAGATGGGCATCAGCCTGCCCGCGGCGAAGAACCTGCTTGCCCGTGGCGTCTCTCAGGCCCGGATGCAGCTGGAAGCGATCGATGGTCGCGAGGTCTGCGGCGCGATGCAGGGCGAGCTTCGCGAGGCCCTCGACCGCGAGCTCACCGGGACCGATTCAGACCGAATCTTGAAGGCCCATCTCGAGCACTGCGGGACCTGTAAGTCGTTCATGCACTCGATGCGGCGTGACCTGCACGGCATCGGCGCTCCCGCGGCGCTCGGCGCCGTGGGCCTCCACTTTGAGCCGCTGCACCACCTCGGTCGGGCTGTCGGCCAGGCGACGGATCTGACCCACGCCGCCCTCGGCAAGGCGAAGCTCGCCGCTTTCCGGGTCGTGGGCTTTGGCGGCGATGCCACTGGGGGAGCGGGTGCGCTGGCCGGCACCGGCCAGAAGGTAGCGGCGCTCTGCGGGGCCGCTGCGACAACGACCTGCCTGGCCACCGGCCTGGTCGGTCCTGGAGCCGGCATTCTCGCTCATCATCACAGCGGCGATCCGGTCGCGCATAGGTCCGCGGCGAAGGTCCGCCCGCTCTCGGAGTGGCCGAACGACGAACCCGAAGTCCCGCCCACGTCGGAACCAGCGACGAGCGAGCCTCAACCGGAACCGGCGGAATCCGCATCGGGCGGCAACGACGCTCAGCCCGTCCCAGAAGGCGCACCCGAACCGACGCCAGCCGAACAGGGGGAAGAAGAGTTCGGGCTCGAGGGCACTGCACCGCCACCGGAACCGGCGCCCACCCCCGAGGCGAGCCCGGCAGCCACGTCGACTGCCGCCTCCAGCGCCGGGACGGGTGGCGGCAGCGGCGGCGCCGAGAAGTTCGGCTTCGGCGGCTGAGCGCTCCTTCCGAAGGACGCTTGCCTCAGTCACCACTGCCCGGCCAAGGCTCGTGAGCCGAAACGCCGCCGACCATCGTCATGCCCCCGAAGCACGATGGGAAGAAGAAAGAAAGATGACGTTTTTCTGATCGGCGAGGAGACCCTCGTCGATCAGAGCGAGGACCCAGCGGCCCTCGAACCGGAGAGCGGGGCAGACCAGGAGCGTGCCGAGCCCCCATCGGCACGTCTCGGTCATCGCACCGGCGAGACAGCTCGCCCGCGAGGCAGGCTGGCGGCGATCGCATTGGTCGTCACCGGCCTCGCCGCCTTCGCGGCAACTGAGCTACTCGGCTCCGGCTCGGGCGGACAGCCCACGGTCCAGAAGACGTCGGCGCGCCCGGCCCTGATTCAGGCCCCGGTCGCCGCGGCCCCCGAGCCGCCAGCTTCTCCCCGCCGTGCCGACCCTCCGGGCACCCCCCGGCGTCCCTCCCAACACGACGACGGCATGCCAGGGCGCGAACCCGCCCCGACCAAGACGGCGCCATCGAGCCCGCCGTCCGTCGTGTTGCCGATCGCCGAATCGAGCCCGGAACCCGCGCCGCCTGGCCCGCCGCCGCCCTCCTCCGGCGGCGGGCAGGACGGCGCCGAGGACTTCGGGTTCGAGCGCTGATGGATTCCCCGTCGGTCCCCGAGAGGGCCAGCGTGCAGTGGCGCTCGCTGCGGCGCTCCCGCTTCTATGCCCGCTCACCGGGCTACCTCTTCACGGTCCTCGTGGCGATCCTCTGCGCCCTCGGCCTGCGGGCCGCGTTCTTCCCCGCGACCGCGACCTCCCCGCGATCGACCCCAACCGCGAGTGCCGACCGGCCCAGTGAGGACCTCGCCCTGCAATTCGCCCGCGCCTATCTCACCTACGACTCCGCCCACCCGGGACGTCGCGCCGTCGCGCTCGCCCCCTTCCTCGGCGAACGCCTGACCCCCGGCGCCGGACTGGAAGCGACACGCGGGCGCCAGAGCGTCCTCTGGGCCGAGGTCGCCTCTGACCAGCCGGCGCTGGCGGGCGGGCGGGTGATCACGGTCGCCGCCGGGGTCTCGACCCAGCCGCTGCCGCTCTACCTAGCCGTCGATGTGCGCCACCCCGCGGGCGGCCCGCTCGAACTGCTCGGCTACCCGGCGCTGGTAGGGGCGCCCTCGATCGCGGCCGAGATCGGTTCGCCATCGCGCGAACCGGTGCAGGACCCAGCCCTCGCCGAAGTCGCCGGGCGGGTGCTTCGCAACTACCTCGCCCTTGCGGCCGCCGATCTGCGGGCCGACCTCGCCCCCGAGGCAGAGGTCACCCTCCCGACCCGCTCGCTGCGCCTGCAAGAAGTCACCGAAATGAACTGGCTCGGCCCACCGGGCTCGGCGGCGATCCTCGCCACCGTCCGGGCAACCGACCTCACCGGCGCCACCTACACCCTGACCTACGAGCTCGGCATCGCCTACCGCGATCGCCCCTACGTCGACTTCATCGAGGTCGTCCCCACCGCCAGCTGACCGAACGGAGGATCCATGCGACACCGAGTGCCCCTGACCCTGCTCGCCACCCTCGCCCTGACCGGCGCCGGCTTCCTCGCCGGGCCCGGCGAACCGCTCGCGGCCCCCGCCGAGGCGGCGGTAACCAAGTCGCTGAAAGGCTCGGGCGGCGCGGGCGGCAACGTCCAGGGCGCCGGCGACCGTCTCGGCGCCCTGCTCTCCGGCTGGGCCGTGCCGGTGCTGACCGTGCTCGCCGGCTGCCTTCTGATCGGGGCCCTCGCCTCCCGCAACATCGGCGGCAGCGTCGGCATCGTCCTGATCACCCTGCTGGCGCTGATCTTCCTGCTCGCCCCGCAGGCGATCGAGAGCTTCGCGAAGGGCATCGCCGGGACGGTCTTCTGATGGACCAGCCCAAGACGATCCGTTCCTACCGGCTCGTCTTTCGCCGCCGCTGGCGCATCTTTCGGATCCAGGGCTGGCGAATCCCTCTGCCGGGCGGCGTCGAGCTGCGCCTTCTCGCCTACTGGCTCGGCGCGGTCTCTGCGCTCCTCATCCTCGGCGCCCTGCCCCTGCTCGGCCTGCTCGTCACCCCGATACCACCCTCATTGCGCTACCTGGCGCTGCCCCTCGCCGCCGCCTGGGGGCTCTGCCGCTGGGAGATCGACGGCCGGCCCCCGCACCGCGCACTGCTCGGCCTGGCACTCTGGCGCCTGCGGCCGCGCGAGCTTGCCGGGCTGCGCCGGGTTCCTGCGCTCGGGACCGACCTCGCTCCCGTTGACGAGGTGGCGATCGCCGCCGACCCCCTCGCGACGAGCTATCCGCGCGCTCGGGTTCGCGGTCCGGCCCGGCTGCTGTTGCGCTATCCAGCAAGGCTCGAGCGCCACCGTCGGCGAGTGGTCCTCCGACCCGCCGGCGCCGAGGCACTACATAAGGGGGCCGCCCTAACCCTGGAGCCCGGCCAGCGGCTCGAGATCGCGCCGCCGTGAGAGCGCCACACCACTTCCTCTGGCGCAACCTCGTGTTCCGCACGCCGAACGATGCCTGGGCTCTCTACCGGCTCGCGGGCCAAAGCTATACCGGGCTCTCCGAGGCCCGCAAGGTCGAGATGGGGGAGAGGCTCGAGGCGCTCGCCTACACGCTGGAGGCCGACTTCCAGATCCTCCGTATCGCCCGCGAGTTCGACCCGGTCAGCTATGAGACTCGGGCGCTCTCCACGCTCGACGCCCGCCATGGACGCCGCGACTCCTTCGCCGCCCACATCGCCGAACACCGCGAGCGGATCGAGGCGCGCGGCGCGATCCGGCCCGAGTCCTACCTCGCGGTCCGCCTTTCCCATCCGTCGACCGACGGCCCGTTCGGCGGCGCGCTCGACGGCCTCTCGCGAGCCTGGTCGGCGCTGGCCTCGCGGAGCGGGGTCGAGGACCCGCGGGCACTCTCGGCCAAACGTCTCGAGGCCTTCGCCCAGCACGAGGAGGCGACGTTCGAGCGCATCCTCGCCTACCTCGACGCGAGCCGAGCCGGCAGCACCGCCGTCGCCAACCTGATCCGCCGCGCCTACACCCGCGGACTCGGCGAGCCGCCGGGCGAGGACTTTCGCCCCCGCGCCCTCACCTTCCTCGACCCCGACGGCGAAGCCCACTTCGAACCCCTCACATGCGAGCTGCTGCGCCTGCACCAGAGCCGGGTGACGATCGAGCGCCGGGCGCTGCGGGTCGACTCCGAGCTCGGCTCCGCCCATCAAACCCAGCTCGTCCTCGGCGCACTCCCCGAGGAAGCGGTCGTTCCCGGACCCGCGGCGGAGCTGATGTTCACCCCGCTCGAGCTGCCCTTCCCCGTCGACGCGACGCTCTCAGTCGACTTTGTCGCCAACCGCGAGGCTCGCCGGGCCGTCGCGAAGCGAAAAGTCGACGCTGATCAGATCCACCGCGAGGAGTCCGCGGGCGATCACGGCCCAACCGTCGAGGGCGCCGAGCGCCCCCAGCTCGCCCGCGAGCTCGAGGGCGTGCTCGGCGGCGGCGACCGACCGCCGCTCCTGCGCTCGGCGATCACCCTCTCGCTCGGCGCGCCGAGCGAGCCCGAGCTCTCCGAACGGGTTGAGCGCCTGCGCGAGTCCTACGGCCGCACCGAGCTGCACCGGCCCGCCGGCGAGCAGCACCGACTCTTCATGGCGACCCTGCCGGCGGCGCGCTTTCCGCTGCCCGAGTACACCGAGCACCTGCTGCCCGACCAGATCGGGGCGATGGTTCCCCACGCGGTCAGCCACGCCGGATCGGAGATCGGTCCCTGCATCGGCCACGTCCTCGGTGGCTCGCGCTCGCCCGTCCTCTTCGATCTCGCCGAGGCCTGCCAACAAAACCGCCCGCCGACCTGCCTGCTCGCGGGCAGCCTCGGCACCGGCAAGACGATCGCCTTGGAGCTGGCGATCTACCAAGCCTTCCTGCAGGGCTCGGGGCCGATCGTCGACATCGACCCCAAGGGCGATCACCGGATCGCCGAGCTACCCGAGCTCGCGCCACATACCGAGACGATCGAGCTATCGGCCGACGAGCGCTACCACGGCCTCCTCGACCCGATGCGGATCGCGACCGATGAGACTCGCGAGGATCTCACCTACACCTTCCTCCTCTCGCTTCTGCCCACCCCGGTCAAGCCCGAGTGGCAGACGCAGCTCCGCCTCGCGACCTCGGAGGCCGTCGCCGCCGGTGCTCGCCACTGCACGGCGGTGATCGAGCGCCTCAACAGCTCTGATGTTCCCGACGCGATCGAGGCCGGCCGTGCGGTCGAGGTCCACGCCCGCGGGGGCCTTGCCCGCCTCGGCTTCGGCACCGAGGGTGACGGCCTGCCCGAAGTGGGAGCCGCCCAGCTGATCAGCTTGCGAATCCGCAACCTCTCGCTCCCGCTGGCGGGGACAGCACGGGCCGAGCTGCTGGAGGAGGAGCGCACCAGCCTCGCCGTCCTGCGCCTGCTCGCCGCCTACGCGCTCCGCCTCTGTGCGACCGACACCCGTCGCCACTCGGTGCTGGCGATGGACGAGGCCTGGGCGCTGACCGCAGACCCCCAGGGCCGCGCCCTGCTCGAGCGGATCTCCCGCCTCGGCCGCTCGCAGAACATCACCCCGCTGCTCGCGACCCAGATGCTCGGCGATGCCGCCGAGCTGGAGCCGCTCGTCGGCGGGCTCTTTGCCTTTGGTCTGGAGACTGAGGCCGAGGCCCGCCACGCCCTCGCGCTCCTGCGCCTCGATCCGGATGACAGCGCGGCGACCCAGCGCCTGCTCGGCTTCCGCCAGGGCCGCTGCTACCTGCGCGATTTCAGCGGCCAGGTCGCGCCGATTCAAATCGAGCCACCCGAGTGGCTCCTCAGAGAGATCGACACCACGCCAATAAGCTAGAGCGCGCCCGATTGACTTCGCGCCAGTTCGTCGAATCGAAACACTTCGCCCTAGGTCTGCCAACCAACACGCGCGCTAGAAAGCATTCTGGGGACCTCCCGATGGCCCGAGGCTGGGCCGAACAAACGGTGCGCTCGATGTCGTTGAAGACCCGAAACCATTGCCGCAGGCGGACGGCAGATTTTGCGAGGAGGCTCGTACTGAATCTCAGTCTCGGTAATCCGCCCTGGTCACCGCCTCGTCGGTGGCCGCGGCGAGATGGGCTTCGGTGTCGAGGGAGCGCCTTTTTGAGCGCCGCTACTCAGCAAGTTCCATTTCCTCAGGCCCTAGGTCAGGGCGAGGACGAGCTTGAGCCGCTCGCGCCGGCGGCAAGGCCGCGTCCGGAGCGGCTCCTTCTCGGTGCGTTCGTACTCGTAGTGGTCGACCCCCGCGCTCCAACTCCTTATCGGCCACTTCACGCTCGGCGTTTCTGCCGGCGCAGTCCTCCTCATGCACGTGATCCAGACGGGACGATTTGATCCTTGAGGCGGAGTCCCGTTGGGGGAGTGACAAGGTCCCGCCTCAGAAGAGACAGGTGCTTTGGTCGACCGCTACGGGGTCGCAGCGGGGACTTCACGGCGGAGCACGGATGCTCAAGACCACCGTGTCACCAACCGATATGTGGCCCATGAGGCGTCCGCTCGTTCTTCTCTGCCTAGCTCTGGCAGGTTGTGCCGGTCCCGCCTGCGGCGTGAAGTACCAATCCGATGATCCGCCCACCATCGTCTCGGCGAACATCGTTGACTCTAGGGTGGTTGTTGCGTACCGAATCCCGGGGGCGGATGGCGGCGACTGGCCATTCATCTTGCTCAGCGTGCTCGAACCTGAAATCGGTTTATTGCCGCGTAACCACGAAGTTCGCTCAGTGCAGGAGCAAGGCACAACCACGACAGAATTTGAGGTCGGCGCCGACCGAGAAGTGATCGTTTACGGCAGTGTCTTTTATGAGGACGGGCGAAGGGTTTACCTTCCTGAATTCCACCTTCATTCGCCCGATCAGGGAATGGCCGACCCCTCCCGTGACCAGGGCTTCGCTCCTCCGGGTTCGGCACGTGCTGAGGAGAACTGTCGGAGGGCTGAACGCGGGAGACCCACGCCAGAGGTCTACTGCGGCCGAGACCCGTAGCTACATGTCGCTTGGGTGGATCTACTCTTTCTTTGTCCCGACGATTCCGACAAATCCCGTCTAGGTGGAGCGCAGCACCGGTTGGCTTCTCCGTCTGAACCTTCGGGAGGCCGTCTCGTCGATCCGCACGGCAGCATTCCGAAGATCACGCTTGTCGCCGCACCACTGGCACCGGCAGCCCTGGACCCCGTCGAACTCGACGGTGTGGCCTGCCAGATGAACGATCCCCCTCCAAGCTAGCGCTCCTCGATCGGCCCGAAATCTGGGGCTGCACCGTCTTGTTTGGCGGTGCTCCGATCCGCCTATGCCTTAATCCTCGCGCTCCTCGCCGCGGCTGCTCTTGCCGCTCCAGCCCAGGCCGCCCGCGCCGGCGCGGGCGGCACCACCGCTTCGCCCGAACACCACCCGCCGAACCCAAAGCCCCATCGCAAATCGCGGTCCCTCGACCCAGCCTCACTTGAACCGAGCGCCGCCTCGGCCACCACTCTCGCCAAGGAACTCGACTCCAAGGGCCAGGTCGACCCGGTCGCCGGGCTCGGGATCCGCAACCCCGTCTGCGATGCCCTCGGGCAGATCCGCGACCGCGCCACGCGCCTGAGCTGCCAGGCGAGCGGCTCGCCCGCGTCTGATTACCCGACCTCCAACTACGGCTTCGACGTCTTCGTCCCGACCGGGGTGACCCACCCGATCGGCGACTTCACGGCGGCTTTCGTCACGATCCTGAACGGGATCTGGCTCGGGCTGATCTTCGTCTTGAAGCTCACCCTCGACCTGCTCGGCCTCGCCTTCGGACTCAACCCGTTCGCCGACGGTCGCACGATGAACCAGATCTCGGCCTCGGTCGGCCGCCTCTACGCCGAGGTCACCGACCCCTGGCTCTCGACTCTGGTCCTCTGCGGCGGCATCTGGCTCGCCTATCGCGGATTGATCCGCCGCGACCTTCCCGGCTCACTCGCCGGCACCCTGGCGGCGGTGGCGATGCTCGTCCTCGGGCTCTGGATCGTTCACCAGCCCCGCGAATCGGTCGGTCGCCTCGCCTCGCTCTCCGACGAAGTCGCGCTCGGGATCATCAGCGCGCCCCAGACCGGCTCGGTGAACCGCCCCGTCGGCTCCTACGCCGAAGCGATGTCGGGCACCTGGGACCGCCTGGTCGAGGTGCCCTTCGCCGGCCTCGACTTCTCCGACGTGCGCTGGGCGCTGGGCCGCCCGCCACCCGAGGCGGTCGAGCGCGCCGACCGCTGGTTTTGCCAGGACGTCGGCGCCCTCGCAGCGATCGCCCTGTATGCCCAACTCGGCTCCTCCGACGCGCTCGACCAATGCAAGGCGGTGGCGCGCAAGCGCTACGGAAAGCCCCGTCGGGTGATCGACCTCTACCTGCGCTCCTCGCCCGGCAGCCCGGCCCGTGAAGCGCTCTGGCGCTACTTCGACGGCGATGATGACTACAAGGCCAAGGTCGCCGCTCAGGGTGGCGATGGGGCGTTGACCCGGCTCTCGATGCTGGCCCTCTTTGCGATCGGCCTGCTCGGCTCGATCCTCCTGCTGGCCTGGCTCGCGATCCGGCTCTTCACCCAGGCCGCGATCGCCTTCGTCCTGCTGCTCGCCGCTCCCTTCGCCCTCTTCTTCCCACTGCTTGGCGATGGAGGTCGCAACGCCTTCCGGACCTGGGGCCTGACCCTGCTCGGCTCGATCGCCGCAAAGGTGATCTACGCCGCCTTCCTCTCGATCGTCTTGCTCGGGATCTCGATCCTCGGCCACGCCCCGGGGCCCGGCGGCTCGGCCACCGGCTTCCTGCTCACCTCGGCCTTCACCTGGGCGGTGTTCCTCAAGCGCGCCGAGCTGATCGCCTGGCTCTCGATCGGTGATCACCACCGCCACCACGCGCTCCCGATCGGCGGCCTCGCCGCCTACTCGCTCGCCCGCCGCATCTCCAAGGCTCCTGCTCGGCCTGCTCGCACGATCGCCAGCCGCGGCGCCTCTGCCGGGCGCGAGCGGCTCGCCCTCGGCCGGGCCGCAACTTCAGCCACGGCCGGCTCAAGCCTTCGTCAAAGCGCTAGGGCGCTAGGCGACCAGCGCTACAGCGACGCCCGCCGCACGATCGCCCGCTACGAGCGATCCGAGTCCCCGGGCGCCCGCCAGTCCCTCGGCGCATCCGCCTCGGCCTCGCCGCCGCAGCGGCGAGGCCAGACGCCAGCAGCTCCTTCCCAGCGACCGACCAAGCTTCAATACGCGGCAGCGCGGCAGCTCGTCGAGAAAGTAGATCAACAGCAGGCTCGCACCGGCACCCGCTGGAGCGCCGAGGACCTCGATCGCCTCGCCGCCGAGGATCGCCGGCTCCTCAGGGGCTCCGAGGCGCCTGCCGACCATGCCCATCGCGCCGGGCTCGAGCGAGCACAGTTCGAGCAACTGCGGGGGCCCGAGCGCGAGAGCGCTGAACGACGAATCGAGGCAGCTCGGGAGCGCGACCGAAAGCGCCTGCAGCTGGTCAGCGAGCCCCCGACCCGGATCCTCGGCACCACCCGTCAGCTGGCCGAGCGAGCACGCCAGACTCGCGAGGGCGCGGCCCTCGATCGCCGCCAGCACCTTCAGCGGCTGCGCCGCCGGCGCCGTGCCGCCGAGCATTTGCACCCACGCCGCAACCTGAGCCGAGGCTCCTGATCGCCCCCGCCCGTCTCGCGATCTTCGCCCTCGCAGCCACGGCGCTGGTGGTTGCCGCGCTCCTGCCGGCCCGCGAAGAGCAGGGCTCCGATCCGACTGACAGCGTGGCTCCTTTTTTCGCCCCGTCTTTCAACCCCCCACACGCTTCACAGAACCTGCGCTCAGCGTCCCGACGCTTTCTCGGCGCCTTCCTGCGGCTCGAGGTGGGGGAGACCACTCCGAGGATCCGCAAGACGATCCGCGCTACCGCGGCCGCCGACTTCTCCGCCCAGCTTCTCGGCCAGCCCACCCACCGACACGGCGCGACCGGGGCGCACCTCACCCGCCTTCAACTCGTGCGCATCCCGGGCTCGCCACCGCGAGCTCTCCTCACCGGCTCGGCCCGACGAGACCATGCGACCGAGGAATTCAGCTTCCTCGCCGAACTCAGGGCCGGCCGCTGGCAGATCGCCGGGCCTGGCGAGTGAACACCAGACGGCTGGTCGGCGTTGGCGCCTCACTCGCGAGCCGCGGCCTCGCCGTCAAGCTCGCGCTCGCCTGCCTGGTTCCGCTGCTCGGCGCTCTGCTGATCGTCGGCCTCTTCGTCGCTTCGGCCCCCGGGGCGCCAACAGGCATCACCACTTGCCAGATGAGCGGCGGCGCGTCCGGCCAGATCCCGCCCGCCTACCTGCCCTGGCTCGCCCGCGCCGTCTCTCGCTATGACCTCGGTCCCCGCGGCGTGCAGATCGTCGCCGCGATCCACTCGGTCGAGTCGGACTTCGGCCGCTCGAGCCTGCCCGGCGTGCGCTCGGGCACGAATTCGGCGGGGGCAGCCGGTCCCGGCCAGTTCCTGCTCTCGACCTGGTCCGCCTACGGCGTCGACGCCGACGGCGACGGCCGCCGCGATCCCTACAGCGTCCCCGACTCAATCTTCGCCACCGCCAACTACCTGCACGCCTCCGGCGGACCGGGCGACTGGCACGCTGCGATTTTCGCCTACAACCACGCCGAGTGGTACGTCGAAGAGGTCCTCGAAAAGGCTGACTCGCTCGGCGGAGAAGTCACCTGCGAACCGGCGGCCCTCGGCCACCCGCCCTCCGGGCGCGTGGCCCGCCTCGGCTACTACGCCCGCTGGATCGAAGCGCGCCGGATTCACTACTGCTGGGGCGGTGGTCACGCTCCGAAGCCGGGTCCCTCGACCGGCACCTACTGCTGGTCCGCCGCCGGCTCCCAGGTCTTCGGTGCCTCCGAAGCTGGCCTCGATTGCTCGGGCGCTGTGCGCTGGCTCCTCGTCCTCGCCGGCTACCCCGACCCCGGCGCCCTGGTCTCCAGCGAACTCGGCTCCCACTACCCCTCCGGCCCGCGCGCCGGGGCGACGATCTGGGCCAACGCCGACCACGTCTTCATCACGATCGCGGGCCGCGACTGGGGCACGTCGGAAACAAACTTCGCCCATGGTCCGGGCTTCGCCGAGCACTCGAAGGCCGGCTTTCTCCCGAGCCACCCCGACGGCCTCTGAGCGGCAGAGTCCGATTTCCAGCTCCCGGTCTCTGCCACATTGGTCACCTTGGGCCTGGCAAGCTTCGCCCCTTGGATAGCCGCAGATGCGCGGGGTCGGAGTAGCGTCGCTGCTATGAGCAGAGCACGAGCAAAGCGAGATCGTGAGCTCGAGCGAGCCCTTCTGGGCCTCCGCGCTCTCGACCTCATCGACAGAACCGAACCCGGCCGATGGCGCCTCACGCCCCGAGGTCTTGTGCACGGACCGCAGATCCAGCGCGATCACCTCGCCAGGCAGCGCTCGGCCTCCCGGCCGTTGAAGCCCCGCTAGCGCCGCCAAGCCTCCGCCCCGGCCGAATTCGCCCGACCCTGGCAGGCGCACCCTCGCTGCAAGTCCCGCCGGGACTCGCTGCCGCGCCCTCGCGACGCTCGGGTTCCGCTCGGGCTGGCGCCTGCCCTGACGGATCGCCGAATTCGTCCCCGAGCAAGGAGGCAGCGATGCCCGCAACAGCAACACCAACCACCGGCCACCAAGTCGAGCTCGGCCGCTACCGAACCCCCGACGGCACCCGCGTCCTCACCGGCCGCCGCGTCGACGGCGTCGTCCACGTCTACGACTTCCCCCTCGACCATCGCGGTCGCAGCTATTTCGTCGAGAAGGACTTCGAGTCCCGCGCCGAGCTAGCCGTCTTGGTTGCCGACTATCGCCGCCAAGCCGAGGTCCTCGGCGCTTGCCCAATGGGTCCCGAGGGCCTCACCAACCTCTGCAATCCCGACACGGAGCCCAGGGGCGAGTTGGAGCAGCGCGCCGCTTAGTCCCATGCCCTGCCCAGCGGGCCGAACGACTTCCGATTTTGGCGCGCAGGCGCGCGCGGCGGAAGCATCCGGCCCGCCGCTAGAGCGGGCCCAGACCAAGGAGCGATCTCGATGCCCAATTCCTCGACAGCTTCCCGATCAGAGCCATCCGCCTGCCCGAATTGCCTGCGCCGCGGCCAGCTGCTCGCCGCGCTGGCTCCCTACCTCGAGCGCGCGGCGGCCGACGGCGACGTATCGAACGACCTCGGTCTCTCCGGCGAGCGCCTCGCCGCCATCGCCGCCCCTGGACCCGCCGAGCGCCTGCTGAGCGAGAACGCGGAGCTCGGCGAGCGCGACCTGCGCTCCTCGCTCGCCGCCAGCGACTGCTGGGCGACCTGTCCTCACGACGACCTCTTTCCCGCAGCCCTGCTCGATGACGCCTGTCACCCGTGGGCAATCTATGGGCGCGGAGACCCGCGGCAGCTGGCCCGCAGGCGTAGCGAGCTCGTCGCCATCGTCGGTGCCCGCAGGGCCACCTCCTACGGTCGCGAGGTCGCAAGAGAGTTAGGCCGCGAGCTCTCCGAGGCCGGGCTCACGGTGATCAGCGGTATGGCCTTCGGCATCGATGCCTGCGCCCATCGTGGCGCCCTCGATTCGGGCGACACGATCGCCGTCCTCGGCTGCGGGCCCAACGTCGCCTACCCGGCAACCCACCGCTCGCTCTGGCGACGGATCCAGGAGTCCGGCGCGGTGATCTCAGAGCTGCCGCCGGGGACCGGCGCCTGGCGGTGGGCCTTCCCGGCGCGCAACCGAATCATTGCCGCGATGGCCGAGGCCACAATCGTGGTCGAGGCGGCCGCGCGCTCGGGCTCGCTGAGCACGGCCGATTCCGCGCTCCGAGTCGGCCGCATCGTCGGTGCCGTGCCTGGGCCGATCAACTCACCCACCTCGGTCGGCACCAACGCGCTGATCGCAAAGGGTGCTCTGGTGGTGAGAGGCGCCGTGGACGTCGTCGAACGTCTCCGAGATGACAGCTGGGCGGAACCCCCCTCGCCCAAGGGCGCCGGCGGATGATTGCGGCGCTCGACAACTCTCTGGCTCAGCAAGCGGGTCCAACCGGACTAAAGCGGCGTCATTACCTACGACCGATGCCTCCGATCGCCGTCCAGACCACCCGCCTCGCGTTCTTCACCACCGACTCGCTCGCCGCCTACCTGCAGGTCTCCGATCGGATGATTCGCAAGTGGGTGGCAGAAGGCCGCCTTCGCTCCTACAAGCTCGACGGCTGCCGCCGCTTCGATCCAGCTGACGTCAGGCTGTTCCTCGCAAAACTGCGCGATGTTCGGGAGCCAGTCCTGTGAGCCGCCGTCGCCGCGTTGGGAGCGCCCCGCGCCAGACGCCCTACAGACGCACCTATCCCGATGGACGAGTCGTCTGGATCGCACGTTGCTTAGACCTCAACGGCAAGGCCCGCTACGCCAAGCCGCGATGGAACGGGCGCAAGTCGACCTTCGCCCTGAAGCGAGACGCACAGCTTGCGATCGACGAGGAGCTTGACCGTCTCTACGGAGGAAGGCCTGGAGAGCCGGAGGCGATCCTCGGCTACTTCCGCCACTGGCTAGACCGGCACCCGCGTTCGAAGCGGACGAACAAGACTCATCGAGACCGTGTTGGGTGGGTCCTGGACGTCGAGATCGAAAGTAGACCCCTCGGCGAGTGGCAGTTCGACGAGCTGAGACGCCGCCAGGTGCTCGAGTTGGTCGACCACATGCTCCAGGTCGAAGGTCGAGCCGCCGGCGGAGTCCGGGGAATTATCTCCTCGCTGTCAGCGATGGCCGAGGATGCGATCGGCGACGACCTCGCTGAGGTCAACGCGTTTCAAGGCATCCGTGTGCGCCGCAGCGATCCCCGGGTCAAGAAGCCGGCACGGCAGAAGCGGATCTGGAGCTTCGAGCAGATGCGAGAATTCGCTGCCGCTGGCCGGGCGGAGGTCCGAGTCAAGACGATGCGGCCGCCGACCGAGTACGGGACAGGGCGCGGAGCCAGGAAGGCGAACGAGCCCTCCTTCTACTCAAACAACGACTACGAGGCACTCCTGTTGACGCCCGGGCTGACCGGTCTCCGGCTCGGAGAGTTCTTGGCATTGAGGCGCTGCGATTTCGATGGCGACGTGCTCAGGCTTTCGCTTTCGGTCCACAACGGCGAGGTGACCGAATCGAGCCGGGAGAAGAACCACGAGCGCGTTGTGCCCGTGCCGCCGAGTCTCGCTCGCCTGATGGAAGTCCAACTTGAGCGTCACGACAACGAGCTGTTGTTCCCGACCCCAAGTGGACGGACTTGGGGTGAGCGGAACTTTTACCGTGACGTGTGGGCACCCGCCAAAATCGCCAGCGGATTAGATCCGACTCCTCATGAGTTCCGTCACTCCTACGTCACTCATCTGAGGGCCGCCGGAGTCGACGACGCCGATTTGGCACGGGTGGCCGGGCACAGGGTCGAGACAATGATTTCGGTCTACACCCACGCTCTGGACCGCAGTCATGATGCAATCCGGAGCGCCATCGGCTAGAGGGGCTACCAAAGTCGAACCCGAGTAAACCTGGGGTAAGAGAGCGACTTTATGCTCACCTGGATACTGCTGGGCGGCGCAAGGCCTAGTGCACGGGTAGGACAGTCACTCGTGTTAGGCCAGCCTTTTGGATACTGATCCGATGCCGGATTGGGGCCTGACAAAGGCAGAGCTGGAAAGCATGCCCTGGGGGCTACCGGCTGTGGTTCTCGAGCCGGCCAAGGTGTTCACCGATCCCGTTCATGGCGACATTCATCTGAACCGGCTCGAGCTGGCCTGTGTGGATAGTCCGCCCTTCCAGCGGCTGCGACGGATAAGGCAGCTCGGAGAGACTCATCTGGTTTATCCGGGAGCGGTGCACACCCGTTACTCCCACAGTCTCGGTGCCCTGCGCTTGGCTCAGCATCTCTTGGATCGCGTCGACAATCAATCCGAGGGTTTGCATGCGACGGAGGACCTGATCTCTGAGTGGGGGAACGACCGAGTCCGGAAATGGGCCGAGGCGACGATTCTTGCCCGCCTCGGTGGCCTCCTCCACGATCTTTGCCATGTCCCGGCGGGGCACACGATCGAGGATGACCTCGAACTTCTAGAAGCGCACGATAAGAACGATGACCGCTTTCTGGCACTTTGGGCCGACCTCGAGGAGTCCGTCCTCAACGCAACAGCGCAGCATGATGCTGGCGCCGCGAAATCGCTCAAAGCTACGCTCTTTGAACCCGACGGGGAGCTCTTCACCCAACTGCGCGGTTTGGTCATTTCGAAGGGTGCCGGTGTGCTTCCGATTGATGAGATGCGCTATCCATTTTGCGCGGACCTGGTGGGCAATACGATCTGTGCCGATCTGCTGGATTACCTTGCGCGCGACCATCTATTTGCGGGGCTTCCGCACAGTCTCGGCCAGCGGTTCACTTCCGCGTTCTTCATCGTCGGCTCTGAACGTGGTCCATACCGGGAACGCCTTGCGCTCAACATCATGCGTGACGAGCATGAGCGCACGGACATTGTCTCTGAGCTGCTAAAGGCTCTTCGCTACCGATACGAGCTCACCGAGAGGGTCCTCGTACATCACGCCAAGCTGTCCGCCGACGCGATGCTGGGGGAGGCGATTGAGCGTTGGGGCTGGGCCGTCTGGTACTCCGAGGCCGAGAAGGCAGGCCGACTGGATCCCGCACAGTTTGGAAGCCGCTTCGATCCAATGGCCATTCCGGAGCGACGGCAGTCGATGCGGGTGGAGTACCCGGAGGACGAGCGACAAATTCACCATTCAACACGCGCCCAACTCGATTCCCACTTTCGGCAGATTGGTGACGAGGAGCTCATTGGCACACTGCGCGGTCTGCCCGATGACTCAGACCTCTCTAAACGGACCGCTCCCCTTCTCCGTCACGCGGCGGAACTAGCTGAGGACCTGCAGCAGCGCCGCCTTTTCAAGCAGGTTGCTCGGGTTGGGCCCCGAGATGCTCCCGCCGTGGCCCTATGGGAAAAGTTTGGCGATCCCGACAAGCGCGCCGCACTCGAGTTCGGAGCTCAACGCTTCGCCAAGTTGGGAAAGGAGCCGCGCGTGATCATTTGGCTGCCGCCACCTGAGATGCGCCTCAAGTTGGCGGGAGTCCTTGTCAACCATTCACGTGGCATCAGTCCCTTCGTGGACTACGAGCGTTCGGGTCGAAGACGCGGGAGCGAGATCTACGATGCTCACGAAGCACTCTGGGCGGCCTACGTCTTCGTCCACCCTGAAATAGAGAGGGACCCGAAAAAGGTCGATCGGGTGGTTACCTATCTGGCCAGAGAGATGGGTGTGCGCTGGGAGGGCTTCGATCATCTCGGCGACCGCCCGGACCAGTGGCCATTGCGGCAAGCTATTTGTGACCTGGAGGGCATCGAGCGCGATTCCCAGGTGGAAACCGTCTTCGACGAGCATCGGCGGGAGTTCGAAAAACTCGCCGCCCGACAATCTCGCCTCAAGACCTTCGACGGCCTGCTGACTCAGGTAGAGAAAGTCTTGGGTCCTAAGCAGCCCTAGCTATTACGACCAGCTGGTTTCGTTCGGTCAGGAACAACCCGCGAGCAAGGGTAGTTCCGCCGCTGCGCCAACGCAGGCGCGCTTGGGCAACGGCGTCGCTCTCCTTGACCCTCTCGGCGATCCTCAGCAAGGCGCGCCATGGGCCGACAGCGTCTGAACTGCGCTCGGCTCCCCATTGAACCCAGGGCTCCTCGGCGTTGGGTGGGCAGATCACTACCCACCCAACGCTCTCTCGGTGAGCATGAACCAATGCCCGCGCTGCGACCTCAATCGAGACGTCGTATGCCCGGTGCAGCGCGATCACGCTCTCGGGGTGGAGCGACATCGCCTCGGCAGCTGCAGGTGGCACCAAGAGAGCGGATGCCAATGCGTCGCAGAAGATCTCTTGGGCCGCGCTGTCCTTTGCCACGCGCTCGGGTGCGCTGCCTCCACGCCAGTAGAAGAGTGTATGAGCGAGCTCGTGCGCGATCGTGAAGCGACGGCGATGCCGGCTCACCTCCTCTCGAAGCGCGGTCGGCGCCCCGCGCCAACCCTCAGGGGGCGAAGGGTCAACTTCGATCCGGAAGCCGCCATCGGCCAACGGCATCAGAAGGCCCTGCGGGCCACCTTCACCACCGCCGAGGTTGCTTTCGCGACACTCGATGCCTAAGTGTTGGAGCACCGCATCGCTGTCGAACCTGGCCAGGTCATCAAATCCCCAGGAGCCGCGGAGAGCAGAGGCGATGAAGCGCGAGTCCTCCGGTGCCGGAACTCGTGAGAGCCCTTCGAGAGACGGTCGATCAGGCCAAGTGGACATCGCAAGGTCTTTTACTGACCCAGGTCAGTAAAAGGTTGGGTTGCTCGAGCACGTTGCGGTTTTCCGCGGTGTCGCGACCTCTCAAGATCGCCGTGTTTGCGGGCGTGGATCTCGGCGGAGCTCGAGGAGCGCATGCGAACAAATGTTCGCATCTCGCTAGGACGCCGCCGTCCGGTGGTCACCCGACGAGAGGATGTCCTCCCGGTATCGATCGCCAGAGGGCATGGGCATCGCTACACCATGGAAACCGTTAACCCGGCTGCCCGTCGACTTCTGGCACCGGCACAGGAACTCGCCGGACGAGGACGCCAACACCCGGGCCTAGTGCACCCGGCAGCAGAACCAGTAGCGCCACACCGCTCTCTACAGAGCTAAATAGGCCAGGCCGTCCATCGTCCCGCTCACGATCGATAGCGGTTATCGCAGCTCCGCAGAAACCGGCAGACCTGCCGGTTTGCCGATTGCGGTCGCTTTCCAGGCCCCCCGATCGTGGCTAACCCGGCTGCCCGTCGACTTCTGGCGCCGGCACAGGAACTAGCCGGACGGGGACGCCAAGGGCTCCGGATAGCATATGGGGCAGTGGATAAATATAAGTAGAGCCAGTTCATGCCTGAAAAGGCAATTATTCGCAAAATAGGTGCGCTAGATACATTGCTTAAGCTTGGATCGGCGCAAATCCTACTTACGACCTCGAAAAAAGCGTCTTTGGGCCTATCTGTATATTGAGGCAGCAGATAGCGCAGCAAAAAAAAGTGTGAGCCAAGGCACTACTTGACGCAAGATGGCCTATGCACCGCGCTATTCTCTAGTTTAGCTACAGGGATCTGCCAGATCCTATGGTACGATGCGTCTGTGACTACCACTGACCCACTCGCATCGCTGATCGTCGACGAGGACTCCATCGCCAGGGAGGAGCTCGCCGCTGGCCTCAAGCCCTACGTCCAACTCAGCAAGAAGGGGGGGCTCTGGCTTCAGACGCCCTTCGATGAGCTCGACAGCGCCACCAAGGTGCTCTGCCTGCTGCTCGCGATCAAAGCCCAGGCAATGCTCGATCTGCGCGAGAGCGACCAGGCGAGTCCGGCCGAGCTAATCGAGATCAGCGGGATGCCCGGCGGCACCGTTCGCCCGAAGCTCTCGAAGTTGGTTGAGAAACGCTTCCTCGCCAAAGCGGACCGCGAGTACCGGGTTCCCCCTGCGGCCGTGCGCAAGGCTCTCGCCGAGCTGGAGACAAACCATGGATGAGCGCAAGGAGCAGCTCCGCGAGGCCGTCGACGCGATCCGCGACCTCAACGTCGACCCCGACGGCGCCGGCGGCGCAGTCGCGCTCGAATTCCTGCTCGGCACCGCCGCCCCGACCCCGACCCCGGCCTCGCCGACGACGTCGCTTCCGACAGCCGTCGCCTCTGCCACCGCCACCCCCGACGGCGGAGGCCCGTTGTCCGCCGTCGCCAAGTGGGCCGACGTCGACGCCCTCCGCCTCGGCGACTTCATCGAGTTCGACGGCCCCTCGGCCCGGCTGACGATCCCATCCTCGCGGCTCCCGGTTTCCAAAGCCGACCAGCAGCGGATCCTCTCGTTGCTGATCCTCGCTGCCAACAGGACCGGTCTCGACGCGCCACAGACCGCGGCCGGCCCGATCATCGCCGTGATCCACGATTACGCCGCCTTCGACCAGAACTTTGGCGGCAACCTGAAGAAGATCAACAGCATGGTGATCCGTAGCGGCAGCCCGAAAGACTACGTCTACAAAATCACCCAGCCCGGCCTCAACCGCGCCCGCGAGATCTTTCGCGCCCTCTGCGTCGACGAGGACCCGATCAGCGTATGAGCGAGCAGATCGAAGACCAGCTCACCGAGGCTCTGGCTGCGGTCGAGAACACCTCGATCCCAGACGACCTGCGCGCGGTCGCCTTCGCCTCGGCTTTCTGGGTCGCCCGCGCCGGATTGGAACCGCCGCCCCCGACCCAGGCCGGACCGACCCCGCCCGGACAGACGCCTCCCGCCGAACCGGTCGACCCGAACGCCGGCCCCGAGGCGAAGATCGCCAACAAGCTCAAAATCTCCACCGACGATGTCGAGTTCACCTACGAGATCAACGGCGAAGACGTCGCCTTCGCTGTGCCACCCTCCCACCTGGCTTCGATGAAGAAGGACGCGATTGCCCAGATTGCCTACGTCCTCTCGGCAGGTAGGCAGGCCGCAGGCATCGAGAGCGAGACCTCCGGTCGTCTGCTGAAGGAGACTTGCGACGATTGCGCGCGGACCGACACTAACTTCAGCCGCATCCTCGGCGCGCTGCATGGGGAGGGCCTAATCGTTCGCGGCGCAGGCCAGGCTGCGACGATAAAGGTCAACCGCGATGGCTACGAGCGCGCCGCCGCGACGATCAAACAGCTGCGCGGCCAGGGCTGAGATGGCCTCTGGCTTCGGCGCCGTCATCCTCGGCCTCTCCGGCGGCCGCGACCGCACCCTCGCCGCTGGCCTCGTCGCCGAACGGCGCGCCGAGGACGAGCGTTTCATGCCCGCCGAGCTCGAGGACCTCTTCGACTCGCTGCGCGTCCCGGCACCGAAGAGCATCGGCGAGTACCTGCGCCGCCTCGCCGCCGACGAGCTGGTGGTGAAGCGGAAGTCCGGCGGCTGGTCTCTGACCGACCCAGGCCGCGAACGCGTCGACGAACTGATCGGCGAGATCGACGTCGCCGCCGTCGGCGCCGAACAGCTCTCGGCCGGCAGCTCGGAGCTCGACGGTGTTGAGCACCCTCTGATCGCGCCGGAGATGGCCCCGCTCAGCTTCCGCCCGGCGATCGCCCGCATCCTCGAGGTCTCGAGCTTCGAGCGGAATGTCTTCTGCATGACCCGCTTCCCCGACCCCGACTCCGCCGTCGATGCGCCCCTGCGAGCAGCGATCGAGGCCGCCCGCGAGCAGCTCGCCACCGCCGGCCTCACCCTGCACCTCGCCAACGACCGACAGGCGGGCGATGAGCTCTTCGGCAACGTCGTCGCCCATATCTGGGCCTGCAAGTACGGGATCGCCTTTCTCGAGACCCTCGACCCCGAGCGCGGCGATCAGCTGAATGACAACGTCCTGATCGAGATCGGCGCGATGCTGGTCAGTGGCCGTCGCTGCTGCCTGTTGAAGGACTCCGAAGCGCCCGAGCTGCCGAGCGACTTCATCGCCCAGATCTACAAGCCGCTCGAGATCTCTGACTACAACGCGGTCAAGGGCAACGTCGAGACCTGGGTTCGCGATGACCTCGGGATCAGCTGACCTCAGGGCCATCGACGCGAGCCGTCGGTCTTTCTCATCTTCGAACAGCTCGATCGAGTGACGCGGAACCCGGACCCCAAGAGAAGCGCTTGGCGTCCGCTCGGCTGTAGACGGCCGCCGGGATTGCTTCAATCCCTTCGGCGCTGGCTGCTCGGCCCAGCGACGACGGTGACCACGATGGTCACGCATTCCGCTGCGCAGGCCAGGTCCCCTGAGGTGTTTCACGGTGCTCCAGCCCTCTGTCAAGCCGAAGGTCGCGAGTTCGATTCTCGTCGGGCGCATAAGGCAGGTTCCCAAATATGCCGATCCCTGCCGCCGGATTCCGCCTCTAGAGCCAAATGCTCCGCTCAAGTTGTAGCGCTGATGTAGCAGTAGCACGGCGGACATCTTGGCTTTACGCGGCACTTTCCCCCCGGGGAGTCATGGTTTCGGCGATCTCGTCGCCATAGGTCGCAGCGCGCTCGACCCGCTTCATGAGTCGTTTCTGCGCCCCGCAGGTGGTTGCTGAACGGACCACCGTCGAATAGCGTCGAATCGGATGGCGATGGCAGACGCCGGCGAGCTGGTCACCTACGCCCGCACCGAGTTGCTGGCGCGGATCCTCGGCGCCAAGAATCGAATCTGGCTCGCAAGCCCTTTCCTGAGTAAGCCAGTCGCTGATGAGATCGTCGGGGCTGCGGAGCAGTCCTCTGCGGTTGAGCGACGACTCCTCACGGCCCTCGTCGCGAGAAGTGTGCAGGCACGCGTTCTCGATATGGGTGCTCTCGAAGCTCTGCTAAACGGTGGCTTCGAGCTCTGCAGCGTCCCGAATCTCCACGCAAAGCTCAGCCTGATCGACACGAGCTGGGGCCTGGTCGGGTCCGGGAACCTAACTAACGCCGGTCTCGGCAGCGAGAGTCGCGCCAATGTCGAGCTTGGCGTCGTCCTCGATGCCGCTCAAATCGCCACGGCGGGAGATCTCTTTGCTCACTGGTGGGAAGACGCTGATCCGATCGGCGCCGGCAAGATTGCCGAGTACGCGGATCTACCGCCGCTGAAACAAGTGCCCGGTCAGCCTGGTGACTACGGCACGCCGATCGGGGCCAGCCTGCCACAGAGTCTCGAGGCGATCCTGGCGGAGGATGAGTACCCCGCTCTAGGCCGGGGCTACTGGACGAAGGCCAACTATCAGCGCCACGACGACCCGGCTTGGTGGAATCGGGGCTGGATCAGCGACAGGCGGCAAGCCTCCTACGCGATGGGCGATCTCATCGTTCTCTACCTGAGCGCGAAAGACGGCGGCCCCGCGATCTGCCCGGCGGTGGTCAGGGTGACCGAGCCGTCAGAGCTTGCCCGTGAGTGGATAGCTGAGCACGGAGATCCTGACGCGGCGAAACAGTGGCCCTATCGGACGATGGTCGAGGTGGTGGGTGAAGTGCCAGTCGAGTCGGGTGCAAAGCTCGAGCAATTCGGGTTGACGGGGCAGAGCCTGCAGGGCGGCTATTGCAGCATCACCCGGGCGCAATTCGAGGATGCCCTACGAGCGATGGGCGTCTGAAGTGAGGCGGTCCTGATCGTCCGCCGTGTCGGAAATCGCGGAGGCCTCGAGGCCGCGGCCCCCTAGTCGGCTTGGATGCCTAGCTGGAAGGGACCGTTTTTGAGGCAGCGGCTCGCAGAGCCCTCGCGATCAGCTCGAAAGTCGGCCGGAACCCCTCAAAGCTTGCGTCCTCGTATGGCGGGTCATTGCTGCTGACCGCCCTCGCGAAGGCAGTTTTCCCGAGCCCCACCTTTTTTTTGCTGGGGAACTCGTAAACGTCTTCGCGAACGAGCGTCGACGCACGGCGGGGGACGGTGAAAGGTTCGCCGTCTAAGTGAAACCCCGTGTCAGGGTCGAATTCGTCAGTCGTGAACACACGCCGGCCCTCAACGTCTCTCCTCTGGAGTAACTCCGCGGGATGCAACAGCTCGATACAGAAGGGGGTGGCTGCTTTGAGGTGCTCGGGCTGCGCGAGAGCAACTGAAACCACTCCGTGCCCCCAATCCTTCCAGTCACCACCATCCATCGCCTTCTTGATTATCTGAGGCTTATCGCAGTCAAATACGCAGACGCAGGCTTTTGCTTGAGGAGTGCGAGCAAGTGCTTCGCATTGGAAAAGGAGCTGCTTATCGCCTTCGCCTTCTCCGGTCCCGTCCCCTCCGGGGAGGCGCTCCCACTCGAGCTCCAGTTGAGAAAAGTCACCAGCCGCTTGGAACCTGGAAAGCGCTGCAAGGAGGTGGATCCCATCGCTCTCCCCCTCGGTGAATAAGCGTGCGGCCCCGACTGGCAAGGGAGGCGGGTCCTTCGGAAAATACTCGCCGTCGAGTGCCGCCAACCGCTCGGCCATCTCGACGTAAAGCGGGTCGTCCCAGCCTCGAACTGAGCCGACGTAGTTGACCCGACCACGCACCACGCTGGAGAAGTCTGGAGCCGACTTCTCCGGAGGCCAGTTCTCGCGAGGCCGTGCTCTCAGCATTGCCGCCTCCGCGTCTTGTGCTCCGTAGCGCTCCCAGATGTGGAGCAGCGAGCGCAATCCGCGGATGTAGTCCCGGGGAACGTTCAGCTTCTCGTTGATGACCAGTCCGGTGACTCGTTGGCGCTGGGTGTAGCGGGTCAGCTTGGTCTTCTGTCCGTTGACCTTGAAGCCGTTCTCTTCGATCAGTTCTTTCAGCTCGGGTCCGACTGTGGAGCGGCCACCTTCCCAGGACCCCAGAGACGCAGGGAAGACTGTCCGGTCGGTCGAGATCGTGATGTCATCGGCATAGCGGGTGACATGACAGCGCTCTTGTCGGGCCAGGTCAGCAACTTCCGAGTCGAGTTTCCGACAGACGAAGTTGGAGATGACCGGAGAGGTAGGTGCACCTTGAGGGAGAGCATTTCGATGGCAGCAAAGTTGCGCCAGCGTGGTCGCCACCTCCTCTGGGTAATCGAACGGTGGTTTGAGGAAGACACCGCGGACTCGACCGAAGTTGATTTCGTCGAAGAATTCTCGAAGATCAACTCGTAAGACCCACTTCTTGCGACGGTGGCGGCTTGAGTTGCTGAGCACGCTGCGTCCCTCGATGAAGCCGTGAACCTGATTGCGGGGACGGTAGAACTGTGCGAGGTGCTGCGCCAGCGTTCGCTGCATGTCCTTGATCGGTTTGATCGGCGCGTTGATTTCGCGCGGCTCATCCCCAGACTTACGTGCGATGTCGAAGCGCTGGTAGCGCCTGTCCTCGTCAAGTGCCCAAATCCACCAGGTCATCTGCTTTACCGGCACGCCGAGTAGAGATGCGACGTTCGAACGAGTGAGCAGTATGGGCGGAACTGTGGCGCTCAACTCGTCGGTTGGGTGCATCCCGGGGTTCTACCTTGCAGTACTACTACAAACACTGCAGACCGAAAAGCGACGCGGCCAGCAGGTTAAAGCGAGACGTTTGATGACCGAAGCGAATGCGCCTCGGAAAGACAACCCGCAAGTTGCACTAGTACGAGAATAGGGCAACGACGGCGGCTAATGGGCTCTGATCCCATTCCGCGCTGACAATTTTTGCTACCTCTCAGCAACGTCAGCGACGATGAGAGGCGTCTTTTGGCTTGAGGGCTGCAATGTAATCCGGAACGACGGCGTCCTTTCAAGCCGAAGGTCGCGAGTTCGATTCTCGTCGGGCGCATCGAAGATTCCGGGCAGATCCAGGGGCTCTCCGATCTGCCTGGATCTGCGATGGCAGCGCCATCCATCATTCCATCCTTCATTTCGGGTCGTTTCGATCACGGACGCTGCCTCCGCGGGTCTGCAGACACCCATTCTTGATGTCCCTCCCGCGTGAAGCACAGGCTTCGCTTGCCGATTCGGACGATGGGGAGGACCCCGGGAGGGGACCAACTCGTAGAGCGTGCTCCTAGGCACGTTCAGCAATTGCACCGCTTCCGTGGCATCGAGGAGGGGTTCTTCGAGCCTGTTCCGTTCGCCGCCGAATTCCTTTTGCGCCCCTTGGGCGCTCAAAAGCTGCTGAAGTTGTTCTCGCCGAACTCCTCTCGCCATGACCCACTTCAAAGAGGGCAGCGACGATTGGCGGGGAGTGCTTGAGTCGCCTCGACCGGAGTACGACCCTCGCTACGAGGTGGACGCCGAGTTGCCGGTCTGCAAGTACCGCTGCTCGCGCGCCCTGGTGACCAGGGAGATACGGTTCTCCGCGGATGGCGGGCCTGGATGCGCTCAACCTTTCGCGTCGAGTGACGACGATCCTTGAGCAGAACGGGATCAACGACTACGACGCGCTGGTCGCCCTCAACGCGAGGGAGTTGCTTGCGCTGCCGAGGTTCGGCGGTCGGTGCCTTGAGGAGGTCGGAGAGGCGCTTGAAGGCGCAGGCCTTGCGCTCGCAGATGACCCCTATGGCAGCTACGTCTGTGCCCGCCACGGCGATGCCTCCTGGGACACGAATCTTTCCAACCTCTTCCTCTGCGAGGACTGCGCAGCGAAGTGGCAGGCAGAGGCGTTCGCTGACGCGCCACCAGTCTATGAGGGAGCGCCGGTTGACGGGTACTGCCTGAACTGCAATCTCAAGAAGGCGGACGTGCGCCTCCGTCAGTGGTTCCTCTGCGGCACCTGCGAGCGTGTCGCTCGGTCAATCGGGCGCAGCGTCGTTGCAGAGCGATTCGTCACGGACCTCTGGGAGGAGTTGATCGTGCCGCATGTTTCTGGGTTCGTCCTAGAGAACACGGATGTGCCGACGCTGCGCCGGAGACAACGAAACGCCTCAGCGACAAAGCGGGCAGAGATCGACTTCGTTGCGCGGGCCTCAGATCGAGCGGACGACTTCGGGTTCGAGCTGAAGACGGGGAAAAGTCACATCTCCGGGGCCGCAGCGGTCGGGGCGAAGATGGGGCAGTTTCAACTCGATACCTCCGACTGCGATGACATCACGGCAGTGATGGAGCGCGAGAACATGCCGGTCTATCTACTCCATGTCCAGGTCATCGACAGGGCGCATCCGCCGACAGTCAGATATGTCGGACTCGCTGGATGGTGGACGGACGTCTTCACGATGAGCGAGAATTTCCAGCAGGTCCAGCGCAGGCCGCGAGAGACACGCAACGCCGCCTACTACGACACGGCGATGTTCCGCGACTTCAGCACCCTTGCCGACCATCTGACGAGTGGCGGGCATGAGCGCTTGGCGCAGCGTCTGCGCGAGAACGGCACACCGCCGCTCTACCAGTTACCGGAGTAGGAACCGCTCGACCAGGGCGTCTATCGCCTGCTGATCTTGCGGGAGAGCGTCGATCTGTTCGCCTGCTGATTCGAGGTGGTCGCGACTCGGGTAAGGCATGTTGCGCAGGTCAGCGGCGTTGACCTGGGTATGCCCGCTGAACTGGCGGAAGTAAGCATCGACCAGGGACGAGTTGAGATAGGCAGCGAGTCCCAGCGTCAGCGCTCTTGAGAGGCCCTTCCGGTCCTTGTGGAAGAAGTTCAGGTGGTTCTCAAAGGCGACTCGCTCTGTGCCCGCGTCCTCGCAGATCGCAGCGACGACTCGCCGCTTCTCCTCCTTCGAGGTGAACCGCTTGACCAAGACGTAGTTTCCTCGCTCGACTGTCTGCGACCAACTCTCATCCGTGAGGGCGAGAGCGTTCGCCTTGACGTTGGGACGAGGCCACACGACAGCGCCCTTCTTGAGGTGCCCGGGATAGAGCAGAGGGACGCTGCCGCTCTCGATGGACTTGCGAAGACAGTCCTCGATGCGGAAGTCCACGACAGGACCAGTCGAGACCTCGATCTCCAGGTCGCTGAGGTAGTTGTCGAGCGCCGCCATCGTCTCCGCAATCGAATCGCCCTTTTCATCGACTATGAGGTGGATGAACTGTTCTGGATCGCCGGAGTAAACGACCCTGCCGAATGGGACGAATCGCGACCGCACGGGGTCGTCTGGTGTCTCGCTCGCCGTGATCTCAACGGTGTCGGGCGGCGCTGCGCCGTTGCATTCAGCGCAGACGATCACGTTCTCTTGGAGAACATCGTCTCCCTGGAAGGCATGCCGCCGGGAGTCGAATAGATGTATCCGCATCAGCGCGACTCGATCGAGCAGGAAGCGTCTAAAGGCGCGGAAGTAAGGACCGTTGGCGAAACTGCGCGGCGTGATCGCCACGATCTCTGCATGAGGTTCGAGCAGCAGGACAGAGGCACCGACGAACGCCGCATAGAGATTCGAGACCTCGATGCCGAGTTCCCTCGCGTACCTGCGGGCATCCGAGTTCGTGCGGATCTTTCGATAGGGCGGATTCAAGACCGCGCAATTGAAGTTGTCAGGCGCAGATCCAGACGCGACCGCCGCGAGAAAATCCTCGTTGAGCACCTGCGACTCAAATCTGACCCCCGCCTCGACGCATGCCGAAGCGCAGAGCGACAAGGAGCGGTCGAGATAAGGAACGAGCGCTGGATCGAACTCGAACGCGGTCACGCTGATCGACTCAGGACGATCCTCTTTCTCAAGCAGCGACGCGACCACTGCCGCCGAGAGCGACCCGGAACCTGCTCCCGCATCGAGGAGGCGCACCGTCTCACGCTGCTGCCGGAACATCGACGCCATCAAGGCAGAGACAGGAGGCGGCGTAAAGACCTGCCCAAGTTCGGAGCGCGTCTCCTGATCTACCCCGGCACTCGCTTCGCGCCGAATCTGCTCGACCTGCCCGATGAGGTCGCCCGAGAAGGTCTGCTTGCTTGCCGGCACCGCTTGTGGCATTCCGACAATTTAGATCCTCTCATCGACGGGATCTGTGCCAATCCAGCGCCCAAACACCGGTTTCGGTGCCTTTTCTCATAATTTTTTGCCGGCGGGCACAGGGAGTTCATCGAAAGGGGCAACCGCAGCGGTCGACTAGGCCGCCATCGTGCTGCGCTCGGGCAGGCGGGCGCACCAGGCGGCGAAGAGGATCACGGCGACCAGGGCGCCGAGCCAGTGGAGGCCGAGCACGACGGCGGGGGCGCTCGGGACCCCGGCGAGGACCGCGCCGAGCAGGACCGGGGCGGGTTGCAGTCGCAGCATCAGGGCGGTGAGCGCCGCGCAGGCGAGCCAGGCGAGCGGTCCGCTGAGCCAGCCCCAGTCTTCGAAGAAGGACTTCGGCAGGGCGAGGGCGAGGACAGCGGAGAGGGCCGCGACCGCGACCAGCTGAACCAGCGCGGCGCGGAGGAAGAGGCCGGCATTCACTGCCGGGGGTCCTGCTCCTCCACGGTCAGCTCGGCGGTCGGCTGGGCTTCGAGGCGGGCATCTGGGATCGGGTCGCCGCTGCGGATCGAGAGGCCGTAGGTGCCGTCGGCCAGCCGCCGCTCGGCCCGCTCGACGGCGTCGAGCTGTTCCTTCAGTTCGCGCTCGCGGCCGGCGTCGTACTCGTCCTGGTAGAGGCTCTCGTCCCCGTAATCGCCGGGCTCGCGGTTCTCGTCGCTCTCGGCGGGACCTTCCCGCTTCAGCGACGCGAGCGCCTCTTCGATCCGGCTTCGCTCCTGGTCCAGCAGTTGCTTGCCACGCTCGGAGTCCATTGCGGAACCGTAGTGCACAGCGACATTTCCCTCCGGACTGGCTTTAATTGACGGCGGACCCGGGCGGTTAGCTCAGTTGGGAGAGCACCTGCCTTACAAGCAGGGGGTCACTGGTTCGAGCCCAGTACCGCCCATTCGGTCGACCGCCCATTCCGCAGACCTCCGTCCGTCCGATGCCGGTGTCGAACGCGCCGGGAGGTAGCGTGGCTCCATGCCCGAGGCCATCGTTCTCCTGCTTGCGGCCACGGGGACGGCATTGGCGACGGGCCTCGGCGCGATCCCGGTCTTCATGCTCGGAACTCGAGCGGCTTCGCTGGCGCCTTTCCTGCTCGGACTTGCCTCCGGGGTCATGGGCGTCGCCGCCATCGCCGGACTGTTGATCCCGGCCACGGAAGAAGGCTCCACGCCGGCTGTCGTGTCGGGGTTCGCGGTCGGCGTCGCCTTCCTGCTTGCGACCTGGAAGCTGATGCGCCCGGACGCCGGCTTCATGGGTCGGAGCGGTCCGGGGACGAGGACCTCCGCCCTCGTCTTCCTCGTCCTGTTCGTCCACAGCCTGCCGGAGGGGTTCGCGGTGGGAACGGCATTCGCCTCAGACCGCGCCGGCCTGAGCCTGTTCGTGATCCTGGCGATCGCGATTCAGAACATCCCCGAGGGGACGAGCGTGGCGATCCCGATGGAGGAAGCCGGCTTCGGCCGAGCACGCCAGTTCTGGACCGCCGTCGCCACCAGCGCTCCCCAGCCCCTCGGCGCCCTGGTTGCCTACCTCGCGGTCGAAGAGGTCAGCGGCCTGCTGCCGTTCTCCTTCGCCTTCGCCGCCGGGGCGATGCTGGCGCTGATCATCGTCGAGCTCCTTCCCAAGGCGTACGGAGATCCCGAGAAGCGAATCGATCCAAGCGCCGGGATCGCCTTCGGTGCGGCGGTGATGCTGGGGCTGAGCTTCGCCCTCGGCGTCTGAAGGTCACGCGGCGCGAGCGGCTCCGTCGATCCTCAACACAGCCGCTCCTCTGAATCGGCCGTGCCGAAGATCACCCAGGGCCTGATTGGCATCCTCGAGCGCGTATGTCCTCACCTCGGTTCGCACCGGCACATTTCGGATCGCCTCCATGAACTCATCGCCATCGGCGCGGGTCAGATTGGCGACGGAGCCGATCGACCGCTCCTCCCACAGAAGCTCGTAGGGGAAAGAGGGGATATCACTCATGTGGATGCCGGCGCTGATCACCCGGCCGCCCTTTGCCGTCGCCGATAGGGCGGCGACCAGCAGTTCCCCCACGGGAGCGAAGACGATCGCGGCATCGATCTCCTCAGGCGGAGCCTCCCCCGATGACCCGGCCCAGACGGCGCCGAGGCTGCGGGCGAACTCCTGGGTCCCATCGTCCCCGCCTCTGGTGAATGCGAACACCCGACGGCCTTCGGCGCTCGCCAGCTGACAGAGGATGTGGGCAGCGGAGCCGAAGCCGTAGAAGCCAAGCCGGCTCGCGTCACCGGCCAGGCGCAGAGCCCGAAACCCGATCAAGCCCGCACAGAGCAGAGGCGCCGCTTCGAGGTCCGAATAGGCGGCTGGGAGTGGGAAGCAGAAGCGCTCGTCGGCGACGGTTCGCTCGGCATAGCCCCCGTCCACGTCGTAGCCGGTGAACTTCGCCGTGTCGCAGAGGTTCTCCCGCCCGCCGCGGCAGTAGCGGCACTCGCCGCAGGTCCATGCCAACCAGGGGACGCCGACCCGCTGGCCCGGAATGAATCGCTCGGAGCCTTCACCCCGGTCGATCACCGTGCCGACGATCTGATGCCCGGGGACGAGCGGAAGCTTCGGCTCGCTCAGCTCGCCGTCGAGAATGTGCAGGTCGGTGCGGCAGACGCCGCAGGCATGCACGTCGAGCAGGACCTGCCCGGGCCCCGGAATGCCGACCTCGACCTCCCGAGGTCGTAGAGGCGCGCCCGCTCTCTCGAGGACCATTGCCCGCACCGACCAATCATTGCGCCGATCGAGACAGGCGCTCGGCGCCGAAGAGCAGCAGGCCCAGCGCCAGGAGCGCCGTGGCTCGCAGCCAGGTCTCGGGCTCGACCTGGCTCATGACGAGGCCACAGGCGGCGATTCCGAAGATCGGCATCGCCACCGGCACCCTGAAGTGGTCGTGCCCGACCTCCTCCGCACGCAGGATCAGCGCCGAGATGTTCACGGCGATGAATACGCCGAGCAGAAGCACGACGGTCGTGTCGGCGAGTGCTCCGAGATCCCCGGTGAGGATCAAGGCCGCCGCGATCAGGGTGGTGAATGCGATCGCCACGATCGGAGTCCGGCGATCGCTCAGCCGCCCGAAGGCCGCCGGCAGCACCTCCTCCTCCGCCATTCCGTAGAGCAGCCGCGAGGCCATGATCATGTTGATCAGCGCTCCGTTGGCAAGCGCCAGGAGACCGATCGCCGAGAAGACCTTCGTCGGAACCGACAGGGGCCCGACCTGGACGACCTCGAGCAGGGCGCCACTCGAGGTTTCGAGCTGACGGGTCTCGACGACCATCGATGCGATGACCGTGACGATGAGGTAGATCAGGCCGGCAGCCGCCAGTCCCGCGAACAGGGCGATCGGGTAGGAGCGGACCGGATCCCTCGTCTCCTCGGCGATGTTCACGGAATCCTCGAAGCCGATGAGGGCGTAGAAGGCCACCGAGGCACCGGCAAGAACGGCCAGCAGCGGCGCCGTGCCTTCCTTGAACTCGAGAGCCCTGCCCGGCTCGCCGTGGCCGTCGGCCAGGGCGGCGACCCCGATGACCACGACGAGGACGAGGCCGCCGAGCTCGACCACGGTCAGGACGACATTGAGTCGAACGGAAAGCAGGATTCCGACGTAGTTGATGACGGCGACGACGGCGAGGAAGGCCAGGGCCGCGACCGCGACCTCAACCGAGATGAACTCGGCCAGGTAATCGCCACCGAAAGCCCGCGCCAGGGCGCTGGCCGAGGTGACTCCGGAGGCCATCACCGCAAAGGCGATCATGAAGGCGACGATCGGCTTGCGGAAAGCCTGCTTTGCGTAGAGGGCCGCGCCGCCCGCTCGCGGGTACTTGGTCACCAGTTCGGCATAGGAGCCCGCCGTGAGAGTGGCGAGAACCAGGGCAACGAGGAAGGAGGCCCAGATCGCGCCGCCCACGTCGGCGCCGACCTCACCGACCAGCGCATAGATGCCTCCGCCGAGGATGTCTCCGAGGATGAAGAAGAAGAGCATCCGACGCGAGACAACTCGCCGCAGGCCGCCATCGTCGCCCGCCGCGGCCTTTGCCGACCGCACCTCTGGCGACGATTGCCCGGATGGAAGGTTCACGCCAACTCTTCGGTGGTGAGGCTCGGGAGCACTCGACCGCGCAGGTTCCGCTCGCCTCTCCGAACCAGACGGTCGCCGACCTGCGCAGGTCGATGGTCGGCAGGTCCTTCGATCTCGTCGATGAGGCGGTCGTGCTCGATCAAGGGAGGCTAGTCGGCCTCGTTGCACTCAGCCGGTTGCTCGAGGCTCCGGAGAACGAGCGGATCAGGGAGCTGATGGACCCTGAGCCGGTGGTCCTGAGACCGGACATGCCGGAGGAGGCGGCCGCCTGGGAGATGGTCCAGCGCCGGCAGAGCAACCTCGCCATCGTCGAGAGCGACCGCAGCTTCCTGGGACTGGTCCCTGCTCACAAATTGCTCGGTCGGCTGCTCGCCGAGCACGATGAGGATGCAGCGAGATTGGGCGGATATCTGGCCAGCAGCGGCCGTGCCCGACTTGCCGCCGAAGAGCCGGTCAAACGGCGTCTCCTTCACCGCCTGCCATGGCTTCTGATCGGGTTGGTCGGAGCAATGGCCTCGGCGCTGATCGTCGGCTCCTTCGAGGAGCAGCTCAACAGCAAGGTCCTGCTCGCCTTCTTCGTTCCGGCCGTCGTCTACATGGCCGATGCGGTCGGCACCCAGACCGAGACGGTCCTGATCAGGGGCATGAGCGCCGACATCGACATGGGACGGGTCGTTCGCCGCGAGATGCTGACCGGCGTGCTGATCGGCGCCCTGATCGGGGCCGCCTTCTATCCCTTCGCCCTGCTCGGATGGGGCGACGCCGATGTCGCGCTGGCCGTGGGGCTCGCTCTTGCCGCAAGCTGTTCGATCGCCACCTCGGTCGCAACGATGCTTCCGCGCCTGCTCTCTCGATTCGGCAGCGACCCGGCCTACGGCTCCGGTCCACTGGCGACGATCGTTCAGGACCTGCTTTCGATCGCCGTCTATCTGGCGATCGCCACCCCGATCGCGACCTAGGCGGGGGAAGTGCATCAGGGAGGAGTCGCCCGCATGCTCTGTGATCCTCACCTAGCCCTTTGAGGTGGGTCTCCGCTGTCCATCCGCACTCGTCGCCGCAAACCCCAGGCCATGTGACGGTGTCGGTGACGGGAAGTTCGCTGGATGGCGACGCAGGTCGCGCAGAAGCCAGCGAGCCGAGATGACGGAGATCATCAGCAGTCCTCCGAGGAGGAGCAGCTCTGACGGCGCGTGATTTCTGGCAATCTCGACGGTGAGGATCAGCGTCGCCACGGCAACGATCAGCACAGCTATGACCCGGTGAAATCGCCCGGCTTCGGAGTGCGGCCAGGGGTCGAGTGGACGGACGACCTCGCGGCCGTGATCGGAGTCGGTGCAGTCGGCCTTCTTAGGGCATACGTTGCAGATCTGCGCCTTTCCTCGATAGCGGACAAGGCGCCGCTCCCGGTCGAACTCGGCGGGCCAGAGCGATTGCCCTTCCGGGCAGATCCAGAGGTCATGGTCGGATTGGTAGTCGAATCCGGCGGTGCGATATCTCAGCGCCCGGCGATGGGTATGCGCGGAGAGGAACTCGAGCACGACCGCCGAGGCGAGAAGGGCGGTCGCATATCCGGAGGCGAGGAGGACCTCGGGGCTCACTTCACATCCGCCGCGCTCGCCTCGGAACCGCCGTCAGCAGCAACTCCTTCAGGAGTGGTCAGCTCGGTGAAGAGGATGTCCTCGGGCTCGCTGAGAGTGACCCGCTTGACCGTGTGGCGAATGCCCAGGTAGGCGATGTAGAGGGCCGGGAGCGCCCCGCCGACGATGAAGATGAGATCGCCCGGCAGGCGCAGCCACTCGATCAAGGCATTCGTGTCGTTGGTCAGGAACTTCAGCTCGCGCGCCTCGAAATAGCCTGATGCGACCGACTTGTAGAGCTGGAGGAAGCCGAGTGGGAGCAGGGTCGCGAAGCACATCCAGGCCAATCCGATGTTCGTGGACCAGAAGCTGATCTTCGCCCAACGCTCAGGCCAGCGCTCGGCCGGGATCAGGTAGCGGAGGCAGAACATCGCCAGGCCGAGGGCAAGCATTCCGTAGACACCCATCATCGCTGCGTGTCCGTGGTTCGCGGTGAGGGCAGTGCCTATCTCGTAGTAGCTGACGATCGGAAGGTTGATCAAGAAGCCGAAGATCCCGGCGCCGACGAAGTTCCAGAACCCGACGGCGACCAGGAACATCACGGCCCAGCGATGAGGGAAGGGCGTCTGCGAGCGCGACTCCTGGGCCGAGCCGAGCTGGAGAAATGACCATGCCTCGACGGTCAAGAACGTCAGCGGAATGACCTCGGCCGCCGAGAAGAAGGCGCCTAACGCCATGTGCTCGGCCGGCTCACCAGAGAAGTAGAGGTGATGCATGGTCCCGACGACCCCTCCGACCGAGTAGAGAATGATGTCGAGGAAGACGACGGCAAGGGCCACTTTCTCGCGCACGACGCCGAGCAGGACGAACATGTAGGCGACCATCACCGTCGTGAAGAGCTCGAGGAAGTCCTCGACCCAGAGATGGACGACCCAGAAGCGCCAGAACTCGGTGACCGTGAAGTTGTCGCCTGTTCGCGCGATCAACCCAACGGCATAGAAGGCCGGGATCGCGCAGGCGGCCAGGAAAAAGAGCCACGGCATGTTGCCGCGATGCTCGCCGGCGAGGCGTTTGCGCAGGACCCGCCACAACATGAACACCCAGAAGACGAGCCCGATCGAGAGCAGCACCTGCCACAACCGGGCCAGATCCAGGTACTCGAAGCCCTGAAGGCCGAACCAGTTCGAGGCCGCGTCCTTCAGAACTCCGTGGATGCCCAGATAGGAGCCGACGAGCGTGCCGACCACAACAACGGTGAGGGCCCCGAGCAGGGCGAAGGCCAGCTTGCCTTGGTGCCTCGGCTCCCTGCGGGCGATCATCGGCGCCAGGAAGATCCCGGCGGCCACGAAGGAGGTCGCCACCCAGAAGAGGGCGAGCTGCACGTGCCAGGTTCGCATCAGGTTGTAGGGCAGGATTTGGGCGAGGTCAAAGCCGAAGAAATCGGCGATGTCCGCTCGGTAGTGCTGCGAGGCGGCGCCGACGAATGTCTGGACCAGGAAAAGCGCGGCCATGACGAAGAAGAACCAGGCCGTGGCTCGCTGGGCCGGCGTCAGAGCAACGTCCCCGGGACTGCGGAAAGACAGCGTCGCCTGCTCGCGACCGTGCCAGCCGAGGCGCCTGCCCCAACGTCCGAACGCCGCGAACAGGAGGCCGATCCCGCCCAGCAGGGCGATCAGCGACGCGACGGACCAGACGATGACGTTGGCCGTGGGCTCGTTGTCGACCAGTGGCTCCGGGGGCCAGTTGTTGGTGTAGGTGTAGTCGTGACCCGGCCGCTCGCTGGATGCGGCCCAGGCGGTCCATGCGAAGAACGCGGTCAGGTCGTGCAGGTCGTCGGGGTCGGTGATCGCGTCCGGACGCAACCCGTTGCGACCGGTCGGCTCGGAGAAGAACCGGCCGTAGTGCCCCTCGAGGGAACGGAATGCACCGGCCTGCGCACGAGAGAGAGTCACCGTCTCGGTCGCATCGTCATAGCTCGCCTGGCGAAAGTCATCGATGGTCTGCTTGGCAGCGGCATCGGAGCCCTCGCCGCCATAGGCCCTGCTGACCTCTTCCGCGCTGCGGTGCAGGTAGTCGGCGGTGAAGTCGGGTCCGAGGTAGGCGCCGTGCCCGAAGACCGAGCCGTACTCCATGAGGCCGTTGTGGAGAAAGACCTTCTGGCCCTCGGTCACATCGTCCTGCGTGTAGAGAACCTCACCTGCCGGGCCAACCGTCTCAGCGGGAACAGGCGGCTTCGCCTGATAGGTGCGGTAGGCGAGCAGACCGAGAATGAAGAACCCGATCAGGAAAACGAGGGCGGCAGCTTGGACCCAGGTCTTGGAGATCAAAAGCGGACGTCGCTTCTCTCCTCCAGCGGGCATCTGCGGTCGAAACTATTCGACCGGCGATCACCCTGTCAAAGGTGCCCCCTCTTTCTGGCGATCAGCACCATCGAAATGACCGGTCGGGGAAACTGATGAGTGCCGTGAAGCGAGACGACTCCCTGCGCCCCCTTTCCCGTCAGCATCTGGTCGCCCTGACGACCGCGATGAAACTCCGGCGAGCCAGTTCCTCGGAGGGGCTGGCAGACGCTTTCTTGGAGTTTTGGCGCGATGACGGCAGGAATCATTTTCGCGTCGAGGAGGAGGTGCTGCTGCCGACCTGGGCGATGCATGCCGCCGTCGATCGCGCCGGCGTTGCGAGGATGCTGGAGGAGCACCTGGCGATCCGCAGATCGGTGTTGGAAATCGAGGCCGGAGGGCTGTCCACCGAAGGCGCCCACCGACTGGGCCAGCTGTTGGATGCTCACGTCCGATTCGAGGAGCGCGAGTTGTTCCCGCTGATCGAAGCGGCGTTGGACGAAAGCGCCCTGGCTCAGCTCGCGCTCGCCATCGAGAAGGCGGAGGCGGGGGAGCCGTAGCGATCGCCCGGGTCCGGGTGAATGATGAGCGTCGGTCGGCTGGCGTGATGAAGGACCGAGCTCGAGACACTGCCCAAGAGCAGGGACTTGACGCCAGACAACCCGCGCGAGCCCATGATGATGACGGCGGCTCGTTCGCGATCCGCCACCTCGCAGATCGTGGACCACACGGGACCGGACGCCCGGACGGTTGTCGCCCGCGCATCCAGTCCGATCTCGGTTGCCATCGAAACACCATCGTTCGCGAGATCAGCGGCACCGTCGGAGGCGGCTCGATCGAGCTCGGCGAAGTTGAGGGTGCCGGCGGAGCCTCCGGTCCAGCCGATTCCTCCGGCGACGTCGACCGGTTGCCAGACCGTCAGGACGATCGCCTCGCGAACCGCCAGCAGATCGGCAGCCAGGGCGATCGCCTTTTTGGCTGCCTCCGACCCGTCGTAGCAGATGAGGGAGGGGGATCCGCCAGATGGTCGGAGGCTGGCCATGAGCAGATGGTCCTCGAGAACGTCGCTCAGGTATATGGGGGCAACTATGCATCTCGCAGACGCGACCGGCCCGCCCGTTTCACTCGCCTGACTTCAGCGCGAGGAATTTTCCTCATCGGGATAGGTCAGCAGCCCGTCCTCGACCTGGGCGAATTCGGTCAGCGCATGTTCGCTACGGGTTCCCCTCGAGTCCAGATGCAGGACGCACCAGCCGCCGATCACGAGCCTGTCCGCGATCAAACGGCGGTGGCAACGCCACCACTGCGCCTCGGCGCACATGATCGCGACCCGCCGCGAGGTGGCGACTTCTTCGAGTCTGGCCAAGCCGGCGCCGAACTCGTCGCCGTTCATGTGGTCCGCGTAACCCTGAAACTGTCGGACGCGCCATCCGTCGTTGGCCGTATCGTCGGCCGGCTTTCTGCGGCCGCCGAGACTCTCGAGATGGAGGTAGCGGATCCCGGCATCCTTCAGCAGTGCTGCCAGCGTCTCCGATTTGGTCCAGGGCACATGCCGAGACCCCGGGAAGCGGCGGACATCGATGAGCACCTCGACCCCCTGGTCGCGGAGAAGCGCGATGAACTGCTCCGCCTCGAGGTTGGAGTGCCCGACCGTCAGTACCCGGCTATCCGCCATGTAAATGCCTAAATCCCAATGGTCGTGCGCGGCGAGGGCGAGTGCGCGATCTGACCCCCTAGGCGGCCAGCGCGGCGCCGAGGCAGACCAGGGCCAGGGTGAGGGCCGCGATCGCGCCGCGCAGCGCCGCCGCCAGAATCGCGCCGCGTCGCACCCGCCGATCGCGGCCGGCGCCGGGCTCGGCCAGCGCCTCTCGCCGCAGCCGAGTCATCGCCCGCGCCTGCGCCATCCCGATCGCGGCGACGATCAGCAGTGCGGCGGCGACCGCGGCGGTCGCGATCAGCAGGCCGTCCCAGCCGCGCCCCTCGAGCAGCGCGGCCCCGCTGATCATCGCGACCAGCAGGGCCGAGGTGCCGACGACGCCGTAGTTGCGGCCGACCGTCCTGAAAAGGGCGACCCTCTGGCCGGGCTCCAGAGTGGCCGATGCGGCACGGGCGACGATCGATATCGCGACGAGACCGCCGACCCAGATCGACGCCGAGAGGGCGAAGATCGCGATCAGCGGCGCCGATGCCCCGGCGACGATCAAGTCCGCTGCTTGCGGAAGTGGTCGGCGTTGATCTCGACGAACTTCGCCCACTCGGGCGGCACCATGTCCTCGGGATAGATCGCGTCGACCGGGCAGGCCTCGACGCAGGCGTCGCAGTCGATGCACTCGTCGGGGTCGATGAACAGCATCTCGGCCGCCTCGTAGCCCTCCTCGTCGGGGGTCGGATGGATGCAATCGACCGGGCAGACCTCCACGCAGGAGTTGTCCTTGGTGCCGATGCAGGGGTCGGTGATCACGTAGGCCATTGGGGTCTCCGTCTCTCGAGGGACTTCTCACACAACTGATGTAAAAATATCAGTGATGCGGCAATTTGCTCAGGGGGCGTGTGTAAAGCTGGTCACAGATGGACGTTCCCACTCCAGCTGAAGACGCCCTCGCCCAGCCGACCCGGGCGCAGATCTTCAACTTCCTCGTCGAGAGGCGGGGGCCGGCCGGCACCGACGAGGTCGCCGCGCACTTCGGCCTCCATCCCAACGGCGTCCGCCGCCACCTCGAGCGGCTCGTCGAGGGCGGGTTCGTGGTCCGCGAGCGGGTCAGGCAGCCTCACGGCCGGCCGCGGGACAGCTGGGCGATCTCACCGCAGGCCCACCCGGGAGGACGCCACCCGAGCGCCTATGCCGAGCTCGCCCTGTGGCTCGCACGCGCGGTCGAGGCGTCCCCGGACCGGGTCCGCGAGGTCGAGCGCAACGGCCGGGAGATCGGCCGCGGGCTCGCTCCCCGCCCGAGCGGGGACCCGGGCGCCGATCTGCGAGACGCCTTCTCCGCCCTCGGCTTCGAGCCGGAGCTGGATCGGGAAGGGGCGGGGTTCAGCTGCCGGCTCGGAAACTGCCCCTACCGGGACGCGGCGGCGGAGAACCCGGCGCTGGTCTGCAACCTGCATCGGGGAATCACCGCCGGCGTGCTCGAAGTCATCGGCTCCGGCGCGAAGCTGGTCGAGTTCATCCCCCACGACCCCGATCGGGCCGGTTGCGAGGTCACGGTCGAGACCTAGGGACCGTGGTGCTCAGGGCTCGACGAGACCGCGGCGGATCGCGTAGCGGGTGAGCTCTACGCGATTGCGCATCCCCAGCTTCTCGAGGATGTTCGCCCGGTGGCGATCGACGGTCTTCTTGCTGATCACCAGTTGCTCGGCGATCTCCTCTCCCGTCAATCCCTCGGCGATCAGCTTCACCACCTCGAGCTCGCGGGGCGTCAGCGGGTCCTCGGGGGTCGCCTCTCCTCGGCTCGCCCGCTCGAGGTAGTCGCGAACGAGGGCGCCGACCGCGGCGGGATAGAGGAACGACTCGCCCCGCATCGTCGCCCGGCAGGCCTCGATCAGGTCGCGATTGGCGACCGTCTTCAGGACATAGCCGGATGCGCCGGCCTTCAGCGCCTCGAAGAAGTACTGCTCGTTGTCGTGCATCGAGAGGATCAGGGTGCGGAGCTCCGGCTTGCGGCGGTGCAGCTCGTGCGCGGCCTGGAGGCCGGTCATCCTCGGCATCGAGACATCGAGGACGGCGAGGTCGACCTCTTCCCGGAGGGCGGTCTCGACCGCCTCGGCGCCGTCCCCGACCTGGGCCACGACTTCGAGGTCGGGCGCCGAGTCGAGGACCCGGCGCAGCCCATCGCGGACGACCGCGTGGTCATCGGCGAGCAGGATCCGCGTCTTCAGGGGAACGGTCATCGGGGCTCCAGGGGAACGGTCAGGCGAAGCTCGGTCCCGGCGCCCGGGTTGGAGCTGATCCGCAGCTGCCCGCCGACCAGAAGCGCCCTCTCGCGCATCCCCGCGATCCCGACCGTGTCCACGGGCAGCGGAGTCGGCATCCCGATCCCGTCGTCGCTCACCGACAACCGCAGCCGGCCGTCGGCGACCCCGAGCGCCAGAGTCGCCTCGCTCGCGTCCGCGTGGCGCATGGCGTTGGTCAGCCCCTCCTGGGCCACCCGGTAGACGACGAGCTCGACCTCCGGAGCGAGGGGCGGGAGCTTGCCGTCGAACTCGCGGCGCACGGCCAGCGAGCTCTGCTCGGCGACCCTCGAGCAGAGGGCGATCAGGGCGTTGGTGAGACCGAGGTCGTCGAGGGCCTCGGGCCGCAGCTCCCTGGCGATGCGGCGGACGTCGTCGAGGCTCAGGCGCAGGGTCTCGACGACCTCACGGAGGTCCTCCTCGGAAGGGGCATCGCCGGTTCCGAGCGAGTGCTCGGCGCGGATCATCGCCGCGGTCAGGCTCTGACCGACCTCGTCGTGGAGCTCCCTCGCCACCCGCAGCCGCTCGGCTTCCTGAGCCGCGAGGGCCTTCCGCGAAGCTTCCTTCCTGCCGCGCTCGAGCCGGTCGAGCATTGCGTTGAAGGCGCGGGCCATGGCTACGCCCTCCCTGCTTCGCAAGCCGGTGCTGTCGAGACGGCGGCCGGGATTCTCGGGGTCGATCGTGCCCATCAGGGCGGTGAAATGGAGCAGCGGGCCGAGGACCCAGCGCATCAGCACGAGGTTGAGCGCGAGGGTGGCCAGCAGCCCCGCCAACAGCAGCAGCAGCTGCGGGACGGTCGGCGGCGCATGAATCTCGATCGGCGCGAAGACGAGCAGGAGGAACGCCGCCAGCAGAACGGCGGCGTTCCCGAAATAGACCCACCAGAGCAGGGAGTGCCTCGCCCCGCGGGAGCCCGGCTCCCCTTCGTCGCCTTTGCCGTTCGCCACCACCCAGACGGTAGCCCCACGACTCCACATTCAGGCTCCGCTAGAGCGCGACGAGCTTCGGGGCCTCGAGTTTCGGCTCCTCCGCCGACTGCTCCGCCGCCCTGATCGCCGCCCGTGCGTCGCGGCATTTTCGGGCGCAGCCGGCGAATGCGGCGGCCATCTCGTCGAGGGCGAGGGTGCGCTGCCTCTTGCCGCCCGCCGCATCCTGGGCGGCCTTGCCCCTGACCTCGTACGAGCTCGCGGCCAGAGCCAGGAAGCCCTGTTCCATGCTGGCGAGGCTGGCGTGCGTCGCCTCGGTGCTCCACTCCTCGGCGACGGCGAGCTGGAACTCGTGTGCCGCATCGAAGAGCTCATCGGCTCTCTGGTCGATCGCTGTGGTCTTCATGGTTCGATCGTCCCCGTCGGACCGTCGGCTTGCAATGGGGTCAAATGACCATTCGACCCGATGACCGGGTCGCCGATGCCGGCCGGGGCGCCGTATTCGGTGACGTGGGTCAGCAGTGTCGGTTGCAGTCCCAGCAGCTGCATGTCCCGCATCGCCCCGGCGAGGTCCCGGCCTTCGATCACCGGCCCGTCCTCGGGCATTTCCAGCTCGATCAGCCAGCCGACGTCGATGTCGGAGCTGGGCAGGTGCTGGGTCAGGCTGGAGAGCCGGACCGTCCCCTGCGGGACCTCGTCCCGGAGCAGATCGAGCTCTCGTTCGAGCCAGAGTTCGAGCTCCTCGCTGGGGACGGGGACCCGGGGGTGGCAGCGGATCGTGATTTGAATCATGGCTCGATTGTCGAAGCGAGCGGGCGGGATTCGAATGGGTGCCGCCTCTCATCTTGAGGTTCGGCAGTGAAGTTTGGGTGCCCTCACCCATTCAAGGCCGGGCCCTGAACGAAGACCATCGGTGGCGAGAACGATGTCGAACCTGAACGGAGAATCGCGGTGGAGGGCATGATCCGGTTGCAGAGGCACCGGCTCGACCGCGTCCTGGCCGGCGGCTCCGACCCCGACGGGGACCGGCATCTGCGCCATCGCGCCCGCAAGATCACCGGCGCCGGCTTCCGGCACCGGCTCGCCGAGCGACTCGAGTGTCTGGTCCGGGACGCGGACGGCTCACCCCCGTGGCAATCGCCGGTCCGCTGGGCGGAGGTCCGGGCATCCTCGATCCTGATCCTCGTCCTCGCCGAATCCCTGCGCGCGCCGATCGTGGTCAGCCCGCAGGGCGTGGCGAGGGCCGTCCTGCTGCTCGACGACGGCGCCGGAGCCCTCTACCGCGGCGGCGCCGCGGAGGGCGCTCTGGCGGTCGCGGCCAAATCGGCGCTCCGCAGCCTCGAACTCGGGCCGGTTCTTTCCTGCGACCGCGCCGGCCGCGCCACCGACGTCGTCCCTCCTCTGCCGATTCCCTGGGGGATCTGAATGCCCGTCGAAACGGAGGCCGGCTTCGGGCTCAGCTCGGAGGCGCTGATCCGCCGCTGGGCGAGAGGCTCGCTCGGCGCCGCCGTCGGCGCGGCGCTGGGGTTCGCCCTGGTGATCGTGCTGCGAGCCCTGGCCGGGTTGGACGTCTTCCAGACCGAGCAGACCGGCCATCCGCACATCGTCGTCCCGGCGATCACCGCCCCGATCGGCTTCCTGGTCGGGTTCGGAGCGCTGAGCTACTGGTTCCGATGGGCGATCGGGGCGCCGACCGAGGTCGATGACCACTCCGACCACGGCGCGGCGTCGTGGCGCGACTACCTGAGCTTCAACACCGATCACAAGGTGATCGGGATCCAGTACATCGTCACGACCTTCTTCTTCTTCTTCATCGGCGGCCTGCTGGCGATGCTGATTCGCGCCGAGCTCGCCCAGCCGGGCACCCAGGTCGTCGACGCCTCCACCTACAACAGCGTCTTCTCGGCGCACGCGGTGATCATGATCTTCCTGTTCGTGATTCCCGTCTTCGCGGGGATCGCCAACTACGTCCTGCCGCTGATGATCGGGGCGCCGGACATGGCGTTCCCGCGCCTCAACGCGCTCAGCTTCTGGCTGCTGCCGCTGGCCGGGGTCCTCTTCCTCAGCAGCTTCCTCGTCCCCGGCGGCGCCTTCGACGCCGGTTGGACCGGCTACGCGCCGCTGTCGACCGGGGCGCCGCTCGGCCAATCGTTCTTCAACATCGGGGTCCAGTTCGCCGGCGTCTCCTCGATCCTGGCCGCCCTCAACTTCCTGGTCACGATCATCGCGATGCGGGCGCCGGGAATGAGCTTCTGGCGCATGCCGTTGCTCGTCTGGGCGAATCTGGCGACCTCGCTGCTGGTCGTCGCGGCGACGCCGTTCATCGCCGGCGCCCAGTTCATGGTCCTCTTCGACCGCATCCTCGGGACCCAGTTCTTCCAGGTGCTGGGCGGGGGAGACGTCGTCTCCTACCAGCACATCTTCTGGTTCTACTCGCACCCGGCGGTCTACATCATGATCCTGCCGGGGTTCGGGATCGTCAGCGAGGTGATCGCGACGCAATCCCGCAAGCCGATCTTCGGCTACCGGCTGATGGCCCTCTCGCTGATCCTGATCATCGTCCTCAGCTACTCGGTCTGGGCCCACCACATGTTCGTCTCCGGGATGTTCAGCTGGCTGCGGGTGCCGATGATGGTCACCTCGGTGCTGATCGCGGTGCCGACCGGGATCAAGATCTTCTCCTGGCTGGCGACGCTGTTCTTCGGGAGGATCCACCTCCGTTCGACGGCGATGCTGTTCGCGCTGGGGTTCATCGCCAGCTTCATCCTCGGCGGGATCTCGGGGGTGATGATCGCCCTGGTCCCGATCGACATCCACGTCACCGACACGTACTTCATCGTCGCCCACATCCACTTCGTGCTCTTCGCCGGCTCGGTCTTCACGATCTTCGCCGGCATCTACCACTGGTTCCCGAAGATCACCGGAAGGATGTGCGACGAGGGCCTGGGCCGCGTGCATTTCTGGCTGACCCTGGTCGGCACCTGGGGCACCTTCGTCCCGATGCACTGGATCGGGATGGACGGAATGCCGCGACGGGTCGTCGACTACGCGACCCAGTACGGCGAGTGGAACCTGATGATCTCCGTGTTCGGCTTCCTGCTCGGGGCCGCGCAGCTCGTCTTCCTCTACAACATGATCGTCAGCTGGCGGTTCGGACCGCGCGCCCCGGCCAACCCCTGGCGCGCGAAGAGCATCGAGTGGCAGGTCAGCTCGCCGCCGCCGCGTTTCGACTTCGACCGGATCCCGCGCGTTGTGGGCGGGCCCTACGAATACGGCGTTCCCGGCGCGCGGCACGTGTTGATGGGCGATGAGGAGGACGCCGCCGCGGCGCCGGTGGCGACCGAGAAGCTGGCCGCCGGCTAGGGAAATGGGTCCTTAGGCCCATTCCCCCAGCCCCACCTCGCCGTCAGCCTGGGTAAGAAGGCGGCCCGGCTCGACGCAAACCATCTGGATGGCCCGCCGGGCAGGTGGGCCGCGGAGCGACGACCAAGGAGCGAGCATGCCCGCTGAGAAGACGTTCATCATCGTCGGGGCCGGTCTGGCCGGTGCCAAAGCCGCGGAGGCCCTGCGCCATCAGGGGTTCGACGGCCGTCTGGTCCTGATCGGCGAGGAGCCGGAGCGTCCCTACGAGCGGCCGCCGCTCTCGAAGAACTACCTGCGCCGGGAGACGGCGGAGAAGCCCTACGTCCATCCCGAGTCCTTCTACCGTGACCAGGGCATCGAGCTGATGACCTCGACCAGGGTCACCGAGCTCGACGCCGATTCGAGGAAGCTGGTCCTCGACGACGAGCTGAGCATCGGCTACGACCGGCTCCTGATCGCGACCGGAGCGTTCCCCCGCCGCCTCGAGGTCCCGGGGGCGGAGCTCGACGGAGTCCACTACCTCCGCACCGTCGCCGACTCCGAGCGGATCGGCGAGCGACTCGAGCGGGGTGCTCGCCTGGTGATGGTCGGCGCCGGCTGGATCGGTTCCGAGATCGCCGCCTCGGCTCGCCAGAAAGGCTGCGAGGTGACGATGCTCGAGATGGGCACCCTGCCGCTCGAGAACGTGCTCGGCGCCGAGATGGCACAGGTCTTCCTACAGCTGCACCGGGACCACGGCGTCGAGTTCCTGGCCGAAACCGTGGTCGAGCGGTTCGAGGGGGCGCGGGCGCTCGAGCGGGTCGTGATGAGCAACGGCGCGATCGTCAACACCGACCTCGTCGTCGTCGGCATCGGCGTCACCCCGCGGACCGGCATCTTCGAGGCCGCCGGCCTGGCCACCGACAACGGGATCGTCGTCGATCGGAATCTGCGCACCTCGGTCGATGATGTCTTCGCGGCCGGCGACGTCGCCAACGCCTACAACCCCTTCTACGGAGGACGGATCCGGGTCGAGCACTGGGCGAACGCGGCGGAGCAGGGCCGGCTTGCGGCCGGGTCGATGCTCGGCAAGCGGGCGGGCGCGGGCGAGATCCCCTACTTCTTCTCCGACCAGTACGACGTCGGCATCGAGTACAGCGGCTACGCCACCGAGTGGGACGAGGTCGTCTTTCGAGGCGACCGCGCCGGCCGCGAGTTCCTCGCCTTCTGGCTGCGGGACGGCCGCGTCGTCGCCGGCCTCAACATGAACGTCTGGGACCTCCACGACGAGATCCGCGATCTGATCCGCTCCCGCCGTCGGGTCAGTCGCGTCGACCTCGCCGATCCCGACATACCCCTGTCGATCATCGGCCGCGGGAGCGGCGCCCCGCGTCCCGAGGCCCTCGCCGCCTGGGCATCGGAGGGGGGAGCGGTTTGACCCCCCTGGACCGACTCCGAGGCGCCGGTGTCTCGATCTGGCTCGACGATCTCTCGCGCGAGCTGCTGGAGACCGGACGGTTCGCGGACCTCGTGGCCCGCTGCGGGGTCACCGGTGCGACGTCGAACCCGAGCATCTTCGCCAAGGCGATCAACGGCTCGGACCGCTACGACGAGCAGCTGCGCGGCCTGATCGGCCGGGGGGTTCTGGACGAGCGCAGCCTGTTCTTCGAGCTCGCCCTCGAGGACGTCCGGCGGGCGGCGACCGTGCTGCGGCCGGCGTTCGATGCCAGCGACGGCCGCGACGGCTTCGTCTCGTTCGAGTGCACCCCCGACGTCGCCGACGACGCGGAGGCGACGACGATGCAGGCGCTCGATGTCTGCCGGCGGCTCCGGGACCTCCCCAACCTCCTGATCAAGGTCGCGGCCACCGATGCCGGCATCGACGCCATCCAGGAGCTGACGGCCGGCGGCGTCAGGGTCAACGTCACCCTGCTGTTCTCGCAACGACGGCATCAGCAGGCGATCGACGCCTACCTCAACGGTCTCGAGCGGCGGGCCGACGCCGGCAGGACGATCGGGGGCGTCGACTCGGTCGCGTCGTTCTTCGTCTCGCGCATCGACGCCCTTCTCGACGCGCGGCTCGACGCCTCGTCGCCGCTGCGGGGGCGGATCGCGATGGCCAACGCCGAGCTCGCTCATGCGCGACAGCTGAGGACGATCGAGAGCCGGCGCTGGAGGCGGCTCGCGATGCGAGGGGCCAGACCTCAACGGCTGCTCTGGGCGAGCACCGCGACCAAGGACCCCGCTTACTCCGACACCCGCTACGTGCAGGAGCTGGTCGCTCCGGACGCGATCAACACGATGCCGCTCGCCACCCTGGAGGCCTTTCGGGACCACGGCGACATCGGTCGCACGCTCGGGGCCGACACCGCTCCCGCCCGGCGGCTGCTCGATGACCTTGCCGACGCCGGGGTCGACCTGAGCGCCGCCACCGATGAGCTCGAGAGGAACGGGATCGAGGCCTTCGCGCAGTCCTACCGCGAGCTGTTGGACTGCATCGCTTCGCGGGTCGCGCGCCTCCGGGCGGAGGCCGCCGACGCCGAGGTGGCCCGATGAGGAGCGAGGCCGCGGTCCGGGGACGGCGGTCGATCGACCTCGTCGCGGCCGAGCTGGCGGCGAGGGGGTTGCTCGAAGCGCTCGGCGCCGATCTCGAGTCCGACGGCCTCCGCGAGACCCCGGCGCGGATCGCCCGCGCCTACGCCGAGCTGTTGACGCCGATGCCGTTCAACGTCACCACTTTCCCCAACGACGAGGGCTACGACGAGCTCGTCGTCGTCCGCGACATCCCGTTCCAATCGCTCTGCATGCACCACATGCTCCCGTTCCACGGCATCGCCCATGTCGCCTACCTCCCGGACCGGCGCATCGTCGGCCTCTCGAAGCTGGGGCGGGTCGTCGACCTCTTCGCGCGGGACCTCCAGGTCCAGGAGAGGCTGACGACACAGGTTGCCGACTGGCTCGTCGATCAGCTCGCCCCGCGGGGGGTCGGGGTGATCCTCGAGGCCGAGCATCTCTGCATGTCGTTGCGCGGGGTGCAGAAAGCCGGCTCCCGGACCGTGACCTCGGCGCTGCGCGGATCGGTCAAGGACGATCCGCGGACCCGGCAGGAGTTCCTCAGCCTGCTCGACTGATGGGGAACGGCCGGCGTTTTCGGCGCACGCGCCCGGGTACCAGGGTAAGGACCTGACGAGGGAGGAGGACGGGATGGATCCCACCTACAACACCCTGATGGCCGTCTCCGCCGGCCTCGGGCTCGTCCTGATCTCGGTGCTCTTCATCAGGCTCGACCGCGGCCTGACGATCAATCGTCACGGTTGGGCTGCGGTCTTCGTCGTGCTCGGGGCGGTGCTGACGATCACCGGAGCCCACATGTCCTTGACCTGGCCGCTCTCGGGTCCGACCGCCTTCGACAACATCGCCTTCGGCGAGCCGTCGCTCGCGATGGGCCTGCTCCTGATCGCCGGCGCCGTGCTCCTCGGCGGCGATCGCTTCTGGCGCGACGGCACGCAGATCGACCAGCAGGACAGTCGGATCAGCGCGACCTCCTGGCCGCGCTTGCGGGCGCTCCTCCAGCCGCTGTCGTGGTTCGGCCTGGTGATGGGCTTCGCCCTGATCGCGATCGCGTTCGTCGGCCCCGTGTACGAACCCTGGGAGGCGCCGCCGCAGGAGCCGATCTCCGGCGAGTTCGCGGATCAGCCGGTGCTCGAGAACACCTTTCTCGCGATCCTCTACGCGCTGACCGGTGTCGGAGCGATCCTGCTGCCGTTCGCGCTCGGCAGGGAGTCGCTGCGACGGGCGACGGGACTGCTGAAAGGCGTTGCGGCCTGCTGGTTGGTCGCGGGCCTCGTCTGGACCGGCTTCGGGGTCATGAACTACTACACCCACATCGGCCTGACGATCAACACCTACAAGGAAGAAAAAGCGCAGGAAGAAGCCGAACCGCCGGCCGCCAACGAACGCTACGGCCGCCCGGAACCCTGAGACGCCGATCCCGGGACGGTTCGCCCGCGACCTGCCATCGTGAGTAGCCGTGACGAACGATCGCGCTCCCGGTTCGGGCTCCACCGACGGTGATCGGGACGAGACGCCTGGGCCGATCGGCGGGCCCCCCGAGCGAGCGGCGCTCCCCGATCCCGTCGACGAGGCGATCAAGGGCTCGTTCCCGGCGAGCGACCCCTCCTCGCGGTGGGCGGGCCTCGACCTGCCCGGGGGCGCAACTCGACGGCCTCGCGACGCCGAACCTCGCACTCGGCCCTGACCAGGGGTGCGGCAGCCCCTCGAGTCGGGGCGTCCGGAGCCCGGCCTATGGTCGTCTGGCGATGAAGATGGACGTCGGCATCGCCTTGCCGAAGATCGCGCTCGTCGCGATCGCGCTGGTGGTCGTGATCAGCCTCGTGCTGGTGGCCTGGATCGGCGGCGAGCTCCACTACGGAAACTGCGTCGCCCAGGCGGAACTCGAAGGCAAGACGGTCGCCGACTGCTCGCGCTGGCCCTGACCGGGCCAAGCCTGTCTCTTTACAGGGACGAGAGGCGCTTCTACCTTGGACTGGATGAAGAAACTCGCCCTCGTCCTGCCGCTCCTCGCCCTCCTCCTGGCCGCCGCCCCGGCGCAGGCGACCTACGCCGGCAAGCCCGGGCCGATCGTCTATCCGCGGGTCGAGAGCTCGGAGTCGGGAACGACCGGAGGACTGCTCCGGCATGGGCCCCGCGTCGTCCAGAAGCCGGTGCGGCTGACCGATGAGCCGAGCGACTCGATGCCCTCCTTCTCGGCTGATGGCCGGATGATCGCCTTCTCACGCGACCCCGGGCTCGCCGCCGCCGGGAGAGCCATCTACGTGATGGACGCCGACGGCGGCAACGCCCGGCGCCTGACCGGCGAATCGGCGAACGACGGCAACCCGACGATCTCGCCGAACGGCAGGGTCGTCGTCTTCGACCGCTACCGGGGCGGGCGCTCGCATCTCTGGGCGGTGAACGTCGACGGAACCGGGCTGCGGCAGCTGACCCGGGGGCCGAACGACGAGTCGGACCCGGTCTTCGTCCCGAGCGGCAAGCGGATCGTCTTCACCGGCAACGGCGACCAGGACGCCCGTTCCGATCACTCCGACATCTGGGCGATGGCTCCCGACGGCAGCGACCGGAAGGTCTTGATCGACGGCGTCCGCGACGAGTCCGAACCCGACGTCTCGCCGAACGGGCGCCGGATCGTCTTCACCAGCAACCGCAACCACGGGCCGAATCTCTTCATCGCCAACGCGCGGGGCAAGCGGGTCCGGGCGGTCACCCGCAGCAAGGGGGACTGCTTCCGCGGCCGCTGCTACCTGACGCCGGTCTTCTCGCCCGACGGCAGGCACCTTGCGACCACCGACGGCGGCCGCTACTCGGACTCGCTGACGGTGATGAGGCTCGACGGCTCGCGCCCGAAGACCTTCGACAGCGGCGGCACCGAAGAAGAGGGCTACGGCACCTACATCGGAGCGCCCGCCTGGGGCCCGGTGGCGAGATGACGGTCCGCCGCGGCAGGTCGGCGATCGTTCTGGCGGCAGCGTGCCTCTCGTTGGCTCTTGCCGGGAGCGCGCGGGCGGCGCCGGGTGAGGTGGTCCTCGTCTCGCCTCCGAACTCGAGCGGCGGGATCGAGAACGGCACCGACATCGTCCCCGCGAGCTCCGGGAACGGCGCCTACGTCGCCTTCCTCCACGAGGGGCCGTTCGGCGGTCCCGGTGAAGCGACCCCGGGCGCCGCCCTCTTCCTGCGGGTGATGGCGTCGAGCGCGACGATCCCGGTCAACGTTCCGAGCGGGGAAACCAACGGCCTCGGCTTCGAGTCCGGCAGCCCGACGCTCAACCGCACCGGCAGCCGGCTCGCCTTCGTCTCCGAGGATCCCGACCTCAGCGGCGAAGACAAGGACTTCAGCACCTCGGCGGCCGGCACCCATCCGATCCGCGACGTCTTCCTCTTCGAGCGGGTCACCCGCAAGGTGGTCCTGGTCTCGCGCGGGACCGGCCTCAGGGGGAGGACCGCCAACGACGACTCGAACCTGCCGACGATCTCCGAAGACGGCCGCTACGTCGCCTTCGGGACCGAGGCCAACAACCTGACCCCGAAGCGGGCCCACGGGCGCAGGGTCTTCGGCGGCGTCTACGTCCGCGACATGCAGAAGAAGTCGACGACGCTGGTCTCGCTGGCCGACGGCCGACGTGGGGCGCCGATCGACGGCTACGACCCCTCGATCTCGCGGTTCGGGACGCTCGTCGCCTTCGTCGGCCGGGTCGGCCCGAAGGGCAGGCGCCACGCCGGGATCGTCGTCCGCGACGTCAGGCGGGGAAGGACGCGGGTGGTCTCGCCGAGGGGCCGGCGCGACTGCGTCGAACCCTCGCTCGCCGCCGCCGGCCGCTTCGTCGCCTACACCTGCGAGGCGAGGAGCAGGGCGAGGGGGATCGACCAGGTCTACGTCACCGACCTCGTCCGGCGGCGGACGACGCTGGTCTCGCGGTCCGCCGGCCGGAGGGGCCGGCCCGGGGGCGGCGACTCATCGCATCCCTCGATCTCCGCCAACGGGCGCCTCGTCGCCTTCGAGTCCTATGCCAACGACCTCGGGCCGAGGGACGAAGGGCGGGTGACCGACGTCTTCGTCAAGAACACGAGGAGCGGGCGCGTATTCCTCGCCTCGCGCGGCGGCGGTGCTGCCGGCAACGCCCCCTCGGCGAACCCCTCGATCTCCGCCGACGGGCGCTTCGTCTCCTTCGAGTCGCGCTCCTCGAACCTGACCCCGCAGGACTCCGATCGCGAATCCAGCGTGTTCAGGTATCAGATCCTTCCCTGACGCCAGGTCGGGGCGCTACCTGTACGCTTGCCGGAGATCGATGGGAGAGGTGGGGAGATGAACCGTTTCAAGATCGTGGCGATAGCCGCCGTCACCGTTGCGCTCGCCGCGGCCGCGGTCGCCAACGCGCTGATCGTCCAGGTCGGCGACCTGATCCTCAAAGCCGACGGCGGTTTCGCCCCGAAGGCGCTGCCGAAGCACGAGAACGCGCCGATCAAGATCTACGGCGGCGGCACCCTCTCGACCAAATCCGGCGAGCTGCCGCCGATCCTCGACACGATCAACGTCGAATTCGACCGCCACGGCGCCGTCGACACGCTCGGCCTCCCCGTCTGCAAGCAGGGCAAGCTCGAGGCCACGACCTCACCGCAGGCGCGCAGGGCCTGCCCCGACGCGATCGTCGGCAAGGGCAACGGCAGCGCCATCGTCCAGTTCCCGGAATCGAAACCGATCCCGGTCAGCTCGCCGATCACGATCTTCAACGGCCCGAAAAAGGGCAGGAACCCGACCGTCCTCGCCCACGCTTACACGACGGTCCCGGTCCCGACCACGTTCATCGTTCCGGTCGTGATCGAAAAAATCAACAAGGGTGTCTACGGCTACCGGACGAAAGCGAAAATCCCGAAAATCGCCAACGAATACGGCCACCCGACCTCGGGCAACCTGACGATCGACCGCAAATGGACCTTCAAGGGCAAGAAGCACTCCTACGTCAACGCCCGCTGTGAAACCGGCCACCTCCAGGCGAGGGTCGAGGCGACGTTCAAAAACGGCGACTTCCTCAGCGGCGTCTTCATCCGCGCCTGCAAGGTCCGCAAGTAGGCGTCGGCGGCTGAACCGCTAGGCCGGGGCGCCGAGCTGCGGCACCTCGGTGCCGCCGCGCCGCTTCTCGGTATCGATGACGAGGTCGAAGAAGTAGTCGTTGCGCCCGCGCCGCAGCAGGTGCGGGAAGAAGCGGCGGCCGCGGCGGTGGGCGGCGGTGATCGCCCGGAACGAGGTCTCGTGGCCGCGGCTCCAGGGGATCCCGAAGATCTCGCGCACCCGCGGCGGCAGGGTCCCCTTGATGATGTGGTTCTGGAGCGCGATGTTGCCGCGCGCCGCCCGCGGCACCGGCTGCTCGAAGGCGACCATCGGCGCCATCTCCAACGCGTGGTCGGTCGCGTGGAGCTCGGGCGAGGCGAGTCTGCCGTCGAACCAGCGCCTGAACTCGACGTACGTGCCGGGCACCTCGCTGCGCGGCAGCCCGAAGAGCTCGCCGAAGAGCACGTAGTCCTGCCAGAGGGCCTCGAGCTCGTCCTCGTCGAGCGCCCGCACCATCGTCTCGTACAGCGCCCGGCCGGCATCGGCGATCACCGCCAGGGTCCAGAGCATCAGCTCCGGGTCGAAGGCCGTGTAGGGGGTGCCGGCCGGATGGACGCCGGCGTCCTCGGGCAGCACGCCTTCGATCGTCTCGTGCAGCCTGTGGACCCTGGCCAGGAGCACGTCGGCCTCGGCCTTGGTGCCGAGGAAGACCGTCTCCTGGATCTTCGCGGTCCGGGCCAGCCGCCTGAACGGCTTGTTCGAAGCACTGGTGCTCAGCATCGTGCCGGTGTAGGTGAGCGGCTCGAGGGCGCCGATCAGCAGCGCCCGCTGTCCGTAGAGGAGACCGACCGAGCGATCGCCGTGGACCATTCGGGCGATCGAGCGCCCCGGTGGGAAGTAGTAGCGCTCCTCGGCGTCGCCGGACATGAAGGCTGAGTCTACAAACGGGCCTGCGAGGCACCCTGAGGCTGGAGCTCATGGGCGGCAAAGATCTCGTCGAGGTCCTCGCGCGAGAGGGTCTCGCGCTCGAGCGCGGCGGCGGCGAGATCGTCGAGGCACTTGCGGTGCTCGGAGAGCAGGACCCGGGCGCGGCGGTGGGCGTCGCGGGCGAGCATCATCGCCGCCACGTCGACGTCGCGTCGGGTCTGGTCGGAGAGCGCGTAGTCGCCGGTCGGGAGGGCGATCGGCGGCGCCCCTTCGGCGTCGAGGGCGACTCCCATCCCGAACTCGGTGACCATCTGGGTGGAGATCGCGTGGACGCTGGCGAGGTCGCTGACGGCCCCCGAGTAGGAGGTGCCGAACACCTCTTCCTCGGCGGCGCGGCCGCCGAGCATGCTGACCAGCGTCGAGCGCAGCTCCTCGCGCGAGGTGACGTACTTGTCCTCCTGGGGCGAGGAGGCGACGAAGCCGAGCGCGTTGCCGCGCGGGACGATGCTGAGCAGCTCCGGCGGGTCGAGCCCGACGAGGTGGCGGGTCAGCGCGTGGCCGGCCTCGTGGTAGGCGATGATCCGGCGCTCCTCGGAGCTCATCCGGCGCGCCTGTTGGGCGCCGACCGACTGGCGCAGCAGCGCCTCGTCGAGGTCCTCGCGGGCCATCGCGTCGCGACCCGCCCGCCCGGCGATGATCGCCCCCTCGTTGAGGGCGTTGGCGAGCTGCGCGCCGGTCATCCCGGTGGTCTTGCGGGCGACGTCGCGGAGGTCGAGGTCGGCGCCGAGCGGCTTGCCCTTCGAGTGCGCGGCCAGGATCGCCTCGCGACCGTCGCGGTCGGGCGGCGAGACGAGGACCTGGCGGTCGAAGCGACCCGGCCGCAGCAACGCCCTGTCGAGCTTCTCGACGTGGTTGGAGGCGGCGATCACGATCACCGTCCCCTTCTCTTTCTCGAAGCCGTCGAGCTCGACCAGGAGCTGGTTCAGCGCCTGCTCGCGCTCGCTGGTGCCGCCGTCGCCTCCCTCGGAGGAGCGGGCGCCGCCGATCGCGTCGAGCTCGTCGATGAAGATCACGGCGCGGCCCGACTTGCGGGCCTCCTTGAAGAGACGGCGGATGCGGGCGGCGCCGCGGCCGACGAACATCTCGACGAAGCTCGATCCCGAGGCGGAGAAGAAGTCGACACCGGCCTGGGCGGCGACGGCGCGGGCCAGCATCGTCTTGCCGGTCCCGGGCGGGCCGAAGAGGAGGACGCCGCGCGGGGCCTGGGCGCCGAGCTTCGCGAACCGGTCCGGTTCCTTGAGCCAGGCGGTGACGTCGATCAGCTCCTCCTTGGCGGCGTCGACCCCCTGGACCTCCTCCCAGAGGACCGGCTTCGTCTGGCTCGCCTTGAGCGTTTCCGGCTTGGTCGAGCCGACCGTGCTGCGCAGCAGGAACACGAAGACGACCAGCAGCGCCGACATGAAGAAGACCCCGAAGACCGGATACCAGTCGAAGAAGAACTCTTTGATGCCCGCTGCCGGTAGAGAGAGGAGAACGTCCATCCCGATCCACCGTAGACCAGGATCGGACCCCTGTCAGGACAACGGGGGTCGAACATTCGTCCAAACCCGCCTGGCGGGCTAAAGATCGTGGCGGTCGGTGCCGAAAAGCGCCGGTTTCAGCCGCGCTCGACCTGCGAGCCGCCGACGATCGCGTCCTCGCCGGAATCGGCGAACAGGATCCAGGCCTTGTTGCCGCCGTCGTAGTCGGGAGCCCAGAGCTTGAGGGTCGCGTCGCGGCCCCAGACCGTCACCCGCTCCTCGCCCTCCGACGCCGCGCCGTTCCAGATCGCGACGAACGGGTTGCTCTCGCGCTCGGCGCCGATCGTCGTCGACTCGCGGTGGCCCGGGTGGACCGTCGTCTCCGGCGGCAGCTCGAGCAGCCGCAGGACCGAGGTCCGGAGGTCCTCGAAGCCGCTGGCGCCGGGCGCCATCGTGCCGCCGACGGTGCCCTTGAAGAGGACGTCGGCGGTGAAGACGTCGCTGCCGTCGACGAGGAAGGCGAGGTGGCCGGTGGCGTGGCCGGGAGTCGAGATCGCCTCGATCTCGAGGCCGCCCACCTCCAGCTTCTCGCCGTCGGCGATCGTCACGGCGACCTCGCCCTCGATCTCGGCGGCGGCATCGGCGTGGGCGACCATCGGCACGCCACCGAGCTTCGCCGCCGCCTCGGCGAGGCCGGCGACGTGGTCGGGGTGGGGGTGGGTGACGAGGATGTGGCTGATCTCGATCCCCTCCGCCTCGGCCTTCTCGAGCAGCGGCCCGAGCTCGTCGTTGCCGTCGATCAGGACGCCGGTGCCGCCGGGCTCGTCGGCGACGAGGTAGGCGTTCGACAGCCAGACCGGGTTCTCGGTGCGCTCGACGATCAAGGCGCTCCCAACTCTCGCAGATCAGACCGCGGCGGCGACCGAGCTGCCCTCGAGCAGGACCCGGGCGACCAGCTGCGGATCGTCCCAGGTCGGCGTGTGGCCGACGTCGGGCAGGAGGACGTAGCGGGAGCCCTCGGGCCGGCGCTCCGGCCGCGGCGGGCCGACCAGGCGGTCGCGCTCGCCCCAGGCGAGGGTGACCGGAACTTCGGGGTAGCCGGCGGGGTCGAAGACGTGGGTGCGCATCGCCCGGTTGGCGCCCTCGTAACCGCTGGCGTCGATCCAGCCGAGGATCAGCTGGCGACCCTGGGCGGCGGGGATCCGCTCCGGCCTGGCGGCGAAGGTCGAGAGCATCGCCCGGCGCAGGGGCGGCAGCGCGATCGCCGCCGAGACCAGCGGCCGCACCCGGCCGGCGAGGGCATGGACGTCGCGCTCGCGCTGGCCGATCGGCGCCCGCCAGAGGCCGGCCGGGGAGATCGCGGTCACCGAGGCCGCGAGCCCGCTGCGCCCCATCTCCAGCCCGACCCAGCCGCCAAGGCTGTTGCCGGCGACGTGCGGCCGCTCGATCCCCAGGTTCGCGCAGGTGCGGCCGATCTCGGCGGCGAGGTTGGCCGCCGTCGGCTCGAGGCCGTCGGGCAGGGGCGGCGTCGTGCCGAACCCGGGCATGTCGATGACGTGGACCTCGCGCTCGGCGCTGAGCGGGTCGATCACCGGGTCCCACACGGCCCGGGTGCCCCCGAGGCCGTGAAGGAGGAGCAGCGGCTCGGCCGAGCCGGCGCTCAACGCCACTCCGGCTTCGCGTAGAGGGCCTGGACGTCGCCGATCCTGCGCTCGCGGAAGCCGGCCTCCGAGGAGCTCAGGTAGAAGGTCCAGAGGCGGCGGAAGCGCTCGTCGTATCCGCGCGAGCGCAGTCGCTGCCAGGCGGCGCCGAAGCGCTCGCGCCAGGCGGCGAGGGTCGGCGGGTAGTGCGCGGTGATGTCCTCCGACCAGACCTGGCGCATCTCGGTCTCGCGCGCGAGGCAGGAGGCGATCAGCTCCCGCGAGGGGAGGCAGCCGCCGGGGAAGACGTGGGTGTTGGCGAAGCTGCGGGCCCCCTTCTCGATCTCGTAGAGACGGTCGTCGATCGTGATCGCCTGCAACAGCATCAACCCGTCGGCGGTGAGGAGTCGGTCGCAGCAGCGGAAGAACTCATCGAAGTGCTGCCAGCCGACGGCCTCGATCATCTCGACCGAGACGAGGCGGTCGTATTCGCCCTCGAGGTCGCGATAGTCCTCGAAGAGGATCGTCACCCGGTCCTCGAGCCCGGCCGCGGCGACCCGGGCCGCGGTCAGGTCGCGTTGCTCGGCCGAGATCGTCGTCGTCGTCACCCGACAGCCGTGCTCGCGGGCGGCGTGGATCGCCAGCGCGCCCCAGCCGCTGCCGATCTCCAGCAGGTGGTTCTCGGGGCCGAGTTGCAGTCGCTCGCAGATTCGATTCAGCTTCTCCAACTGGGCTTCCTCGAGGTCGGACCCCGGTTCGGGAAAGTAGGCGCAGGAGTACACCATCCTCTCGTCGAGGAAGGCGGCGAAGAGGTCGTTGCCGAGGTCGTAGTGGGCGGAGATGTGGCGCCGTGCGCCCTGCCGGGTGTTGTCGGGGACGAGGCGGCGGAGGCGGTGGAGCAGGCCGCGCGGCTTCGCGATCAGGCCGCGGACGCCGTCGAGCTGGCGCAGCTCGCGGGCCGCGATCCGCATCAGGGCGACCAGGTCGTCGGCCTCCCAGAGGCCCTCGACGTAGGTCTCGCCGATGCCGGCGCTGCCGGTGAACAGCGACCGCCAGGCGGCGGGATCGTGGATCGTCACCGTCGCCCGCAGCTGCGCCGCCTCGGGGCCGAAGCCGCGGCGCCCGGCGCCCTCGACGACCTCGATCCTCCCGGCTCTGAGCCGCCTCAGCGCGATCGAGGCGACGGCGCGTGCCAGACGGTCGCTCATGGCGAGATGAACCCCTTCGGCCGCGCCCCCTCGGGGTGAGGATGGGGACGGGCGCCCTTCAGCCGCAGCCGCAGGGCCTGCCAGTAGATCTTCGCGACGACCTCGAGCGACATCGCCGGGTGACGCGCGAGCATCCGGTTGAGCACCGGCCCGCTCAGCGGCCGCCGCCGCAGCGACATCGTCGCGTCGAACGCCTTCCCGCCGGCGCCCTCGTGCGGACGGGACTCGATCCGGACCGAGAGCCGGGGGCCGGGCTCGGCCGCCCGGAAGGAGTAGGTCTGGTCCATCCCCATCAGGGGGGAGACGTGGAGCCGCTTGTCGAGCGCGTCGGACAAGTCCTCGCCCGGGTCGCCGTCATTGTCGCGCGAGAGGACGTAGGGGTGGCGCTCGCCCCAAGGGATGTTATTGACGTCGGCCACGACCGCCTCGACTCTCTCACCGCTCGGCTCGAAGCAGTAGTAGAAGGCGACCGGGTTGAAGACGTGGCCGAGGCAGCGCAGGTTGGCGAGCAGGCGGACGGGCCCCCGGGGACGGTCGCCGGTCTCGGCCTCGACCGCGTCGCGGGCGCACTCGGCCAGCGGCCGCTCGGGGTCGCCCAGGTAGTCGGAGCGGCGGAAGCGGACCGGCGCCGGCCGCCGGGCCGACCACAGCGGGAACGGGTCGAGGACCTCGGGCAGCTCGTCGAGGTCGAGGTACATCAGGAAGAGCGGGTAGCGGAAGTCGTGCTCGACCGGCTCGAAGCGGCGGTGGCGGATCCAGCCCTCGTAGACCGCTGACTCGCTCACGCCGCCAGCGCCTCCCCGACGTCCGCGGGGGCGATCGCCGCGCAGGCTCGGAGGGCGCTGCGGACCCCGTCCTCGTGGAAGCCCCAGCCCCAATAGGCGCCGCAGAAATGGGTCCGGCGCACGGCGCTTATCTCGGCGTGGCGCGCCTGGGCGGCGACCCCGGCGGCGGTGTAGACCGGGTGCTCGTAGGCGAACGTCCGCAGCACCTTGTCGGCGGCGATCGCCTCGCCGCGGTTGAGGGTGAGGAGGAACTCGCGATCGGCGCGCAGGCGCTGGAGGTTGTTCATCCAGTAGGTGACGGTCGAGCACCCGGCCGGCTCCTCTGTGAGGTGGAAGTTCCAGCTCGACCAGGCGCTGCGGCGTCGCGGCAGCAGGGAACGGTCGGTGTGGAGGATCGCCTCGTTGGATTGGTAGGGGATCGCGCCGAGGATCTCGTTCTCGGCCTCGCTCGGGTCGGCGAGCAGCGCCAGCGCCTGGTCGGAGTGGGTGGCGATCACGACCTCGTCGAAGCGCTCGCTCTCGCAGCCGTCGGCCTCGACCCTGACCCCTCCCGGCAGCCGCTCGATGCTGCGCACCGGCGCGTCGAGCCTGACCCGGTGGCGCCAGGGAGCGGCGATCGCCTCGACGTAGCGCCGCGAGCCGCCGGCGACCGTTCGCCAGCGCGGGCGGTCGCGGAGGCTGTACATGCCGTGGTTGTCGAAGAACTCGGCCATGTAGCTCGCCGGGAAGCTCCACATCTGCTCCGGGTCCGCGGACCAGACCGCGGAGGCCTGGGGGACGATCAGGCGGTCGATGAACTGGCGCGAGAAGTCGTTCTGCTCCAGCCAGACGCCGAGCGAGGGCGAGGTCCCGTTGGTCCCGATCAGGGTCTGCGCCTCGCGGTTGAAGCGGCGCCAGTCGGCGAGCATCCGCAGGAACGAGGGATCGACGAGGTTGCGGCGCCGGGCGAACAGGCCGCGCGGCGTGCCCGAGTACTCGAAGCCGCCCTTCCCGTCGGAGACCGAGAAACCCATGTGCGAGGGCTGGGCGGCGACCCCGAGCTCGCCGAGCAGGCGTTCGAACTCCGGGTAGTTGCGGTCGTTGAAGACGATGAAGCCGGTGTCGATCCAGTGGGTCTCGTCCTCGGTGTCGACGCGGACGGTGTTCGCGTGGCCGCCCAGGCGCGGCCCGGCCTCGTAGACGACCAGGTCGTGACCCTGGCGGTGGAGGAGGTGGGCGGAGGTGAGTCCGGCGATGCCGGTGCCGACGATTGCGATTCGCATTGCCAGGCACTACGAAGGAAACGCCGCAATGGATCTTGCGCGAAGGATTTAGATCGTGCGACCGCAGCCCCCCGGCGACTAGCGTGTTGGAATCGACGTGAGGGCCAGACGCACCCTGGTGCCGGGCATCCTCCTGGCATTGATGGCGATCCTCGTCTCAGTCGCGATCGCCGCCGCACCCGCGACCACCGCCGCCGAAACCGGCGGCGCGGGTGAATTCGGCGAACCGCCGCCCCCGGAAGAAGCCGAGCCGGCCGGGCTCTCCCCGTTCGACCGCCAGGGGATGTGGATCTGGTACATCGACAAGTCCGACGGCGGCAGCATCCCGCGGATCATCGCCCGCGCCAAGCGGTACGGGATCGGCACGCTCTACATAAAGGCCGGTGACGCCGGCAGCACCTGGAGCCAGTTCTCCCCGAGCCTCGTCAACCGGCTGCACCGCGGCGGCCTCGAAGTCTGCTCCTGGCAGTTCGTCTACGGCGACAACCCGATCGGCGAGGCGAAGGTCGGGGCCGAGTCGGTCCGCGACGGGGCCGACTGCCTGGTGATCGACGCCGAGGGCCAGTACGAGGGCAAGTACGCCTCCGCCGACCGCTACATACGGGCGCTGAGGGCGCGGATCGGGGCCAATTTCCCGCTCTCGCTGGCCGCCTTCCCCTACGTCGACTACCACCCGTCCTTCCCCTACTCGGTGTTCTTCGGCAAGGAAGGCGCGACCTACAACCAGCCGCAGATGTACTGGAAGGCGATCGAAACCTCGGTCCGCGGCGTCTTCGAGCACACCTACCTCTACAACCGGATCTGGGACCACCCGCTCTACCCGCTCGGCCAGACCTACGGCGGCGCCGGGCCGAAGTCGATCCAGCGCTTCCGTCGCTTCGCCAAGACCTACGGCGGCCTCGAGGTGAGCTGGTGGGATTGGCAGGAGACGACGACCGCCGGCTGGAGGGCGCTCGGCGCCGACCAGCTCAAACCGGTCGGCGGCCACCGGCCGAGCTTCGCCCACCCGATCCTGCGCGCCGGCAGCAGGGGGGACATAGTCGTCTGGGCCCAGCAGCACCTCCTCGCCGCCGGCCAGAAGGTCCCGGTGACGGGCGTCTTCGGCAGGATCACCCGCGGAGCGGTGCGCCGCTTCCAGCAGGGCGCCGGCCTCCCGGTCGACGGCGTCCTCGGCACCTCGACCTGGCGGGCGCTGCTCCGCCACGACCCGGTCCGCATCCTCTGGGGCGGGCGCAAGGCCAAGCGCGGCGCCCGCGCCTCGACCTCGGCATCGCGGTCGATCCCGCCGAGCCGCCCGCTCTCGGCATCGCTCCCGGCCCGCGGCTACGAGATCGACCCGGGCCCCCGCCCCTGACCGCACCCGATCCCGCCTCCCTGAGATAATCCCGCGCCGGGCGTCCGTCGCCCATGCCTTGGGGGCGTAGCTCAGTTGGTTAGAGCGCCGGCCTGTCACGCCGGAGGTCGCGGGTTCGAGTCCCGTCGCTCCCGTATCTGGATCCCTTCTTGGCGGCGTGTCCGCTGCGCGCCGGTCTAGTGGTGAGCCGGCCCGACCCGCACGTCGAATCGCTCGCCGAGCTTGTCGAGGGTCCTGCGGTAGCGGGAGGCGTCCCAGGGTTGGGTTGCGACCAGCGCCGTGGCTCCGGCCATCTGCCGGGGTCTCGGGTACCAGCGGTCGAAGTCGAGGCCGCAGTCGATCATGACCTTGGGCGGCAGCGCGCGGGCGATGCGGCCGAGGTTGTACATCGACAGCGTGATCGAGGCCCAGATGATCGCCGGCCGCGACTTCACGGCGAGGTCCTCGAGATCGAGCTCGTACAGCCGGGCGGCGCGGAGCTTGCCACGGAACATGAGGTGCGTCAGGTAGTAACCGGCGAATGACGTGAAGGGCCCCGTGACGCTCGACCGCAGCTGGATCGACAGCACGTCGCCCTTGTCCGAGACGAACGGCTCGTATGGGCCTCGCGGCTGGGCGAGGTAGCCGGTGCAGTTCACGATCCAGCTGTCGGCGGGGATCGCCAACGACCGGCCGTCGCGGAGGGCGATGGTCGGACCATCGGTCGTGTCGAGCACATCATCGAGGTGTCCGGGTTCGATGCGTTGCAAACCGGCCCGTACGTCGGCGCACTCGGCGTCGGACAGGTAGGCGCTGAAGAAGTTGGCCGGCTCGGCCGAGGGGCTGATGCCGTAGGTGTCGGCAAACCATGCGGCGACGTCCCCCTCGTTGGTGCCATCGAATCGAAGAGCGACCTGGCGCAGCATCGCGTTGATGCGGGTGCCTGCGTACCAGCGCCTCGGGCCGGTCGGGAAGAACGTCTCGCGACGGCTGAAAATGGTGCCCGAACCGGCGACCATATTCAGCTCGCGGCCAGGGCATTGCCGCCGCAGCAAGAGGGCGACGTCCATCGCGGTCTTGCCGCTGCCGATGATCCAGACCGGACCGCCGTCCTCGGGGCGCTCCGCGATAAGTCCGGACAAGGCCTCCGGGGTGGTCGAGCGAACCGCGGCGCTCGAGAGCGACAGCGGTGAGCTCGGCAGGACGCGGTTGCCGTAAGCCTTGATCAAACGCTTCGTCTTGAGGGTCTCGATCCGTCCGTCCGGGGCCCGCACGGTGACCGCCACGGAGCCGCCGGCCTCGACGTGCTCGATGTACTCACAGCCGAAACGCTCCTCCAGATCCAGCTTCGTGCGCATCACGTCGACGCAGTGACCCAGGTGGTCGAGCACCTCGTCGCGGCTCGCCAGGTGGCTGGCTGGCTTGTCGAGCCGCCAGGCGATGTCGCCGGCGGTGAAGATCGGGTACGGCTGGTGCAGCCGGACGAAGTCGTAGGTGTCCACCCACATCCCGCCGGCACGGGGGCGGCTGTCGACGAGCACGACTCTGTCGCGCGGGGAGAGGTAGCGGCCGGCGACAGCCAGCGCATTGAGTCCGGCGATGCCTCCGCCGATGATGATCAGCTCGCTGGTGTCATCCACGATGCCCTCCCGATCCGAGACCCCGCAACGCTAACATAAGAAAAAGAAGTAGCCGAATAACTTTGTGAAGGAGGATGGGTGGCGGAGCGTTCCTACGGCCAGTACTGCGGCCTTGCCGGTGCACTCGACCTCGTCGGCGAGCGCTGGACCCTGTTGATCGTCCGCGAGCTGATGTCAGGGCCGAAGCGCTACACCGATCTCGCCGACGGCCTGCCGGGCATCGGCACCAGTTTGCTGGCCAAGCGGCTGGCGAAACTCGAGAACAGCGGGGTGATCGAACGACGGCTGCTTCCCCCGCCGGCCGCCGCGACGGTGTACGAGCTCGCGCCCGCCGGTAACGAGCTGGCCTCCGCTCTGGTCCCGCTCATCTCCTGGGGTCTGCGACACGCGGTCCCGGAGAGCCCGGGGGATCGCCGGTTCAATGCGGCCTGGTGCGTCCTGCCCTTCACCCAGCCCGCCGACCCGCAGGCGCTCGTGGGAATAGAGGCGACTTACGAGTTCCGCATCCGCGACAGCTCCGCACTTCTGCGCGTACACGATGGGCGCGCCGAAATGCTCCCTTCCGGAACGGCGACGGCAGACACCGCGATCGCGATGGACCCTGCGACCGTCGCGGCCCTCGGCGCCGGTCACCGCACGATCGAGGATGCGCTGGCCGACGGCGCAATCACCGTCGACGGCGACCTCGATGCCGCCACCGCGCTCTTCGGCGCCTTCGAAAGCCGAGCCCGCCTGGCGCGTTGAGAGCGGTCGCCGTTCAACCGCCGCAGCCGCTCTTGCGTTCGGGGATCACGACCTGGCCCGGTTTGGGGCTGACTCGCGGGAGGCAGCCCGCGGTTCGATCGGGATCTGGCGGGTAGTTCTCACCCATGGATGAGACCAGCGACAAGCCCGCCGGGTCGGAGCAGCATCCCCCGAACGTGAACCCCGGGCGACAGGGCCCGGGACGCGATCGTGATGACGGCGACGAGGAGCGCGACAGGCAATCCGAGCCATCCGGCCCTCCGCCCGAGGGGAGTCCGGGCGAGCCCGGGGTGACGAGCCCCAAGCGCGGAAGAATCTAGCTGTCGGCATGGCTCCGGAGAGTCCGATCGCCGGCTACGCGCCGCCCGCTGAGCGCCCGCCTTTATTGGGATACGCGGGGCTCATGGGAGCCTTCAACGCGCTGGTGGCGGCGGGGGCCTTCGCCTTCCGTCGCAGTGGTCGCGAGATGCCCGAGCGGGTCGCCCTCGGAGATCTCCTCAACATCGGGGTCGCCTCCCACAAGCTCAGCCGGCTCGTCGCCAAGGACAAGGTGACCAGCCCGCTGCGGGCTCCGTTCACCGAATTCGAAGAGCCCGGTGGCCCTTCGGAGTTCGAGGAGGGCGCTCGCGGAACGGGCCTGCGCCGAGCCCTCGGAGAGCTTCTCGTCTGTCCCTACTGCCTCGGGCTCTGGGCCGTCGCGGGCTTCTCGTTCGGCTTGCTCTTCGCCCCCCGCGCGACGCGTCTCGTCGCCTCCGTCTTCTCGGCGCTCACGGTCTCGGACTTCCTCCAGATCGCCTATAAGGCGGCCGAGGAGAAGGGCCTGGGTTGAGCCGCTGATGCCCCGCCCTCTGGAGGAGGCGACGGTGGTGATCACGGGCGCTTCCAGCGGGATCGGGCGGGCGGCGGCGCTGCGCATCGCGCGACGGGGGGCTTCCCTGGCGCTCTGTGCTCGCTCGACGGCGCCGCTCGAAGAGGTGGTCGCCGAATGCGAGGCGGCCGGCGCCAGCGCCTTCGGCGTTGCCCTCGACGTCGCCGACGAGCCCGCGGTCGAGGCATTCGCGGCCGAGGCGGTCTCCCGCCAGGGGCGAATCGACGTCTGGGTCAACAACGCCGGCGCGATCGCCTACGGCGATTTCGTCGAGCTCCCGTCCGAGGATTTCCGCACGGTCGTGGAGACCAATCTGATGGGGCAGGTGCACGGCGCCCGCGCCGCCCTGCGCCGCTTCAAGGAACAGGGCTCGGGGGTGCTGATCAACATGTCCTCGGTTTGGGGGCGCGTCAGCTCTCCCTCGGTCTCCCCCTACGTCGTCAGCAAGAACGCCGTTCGTGCCTTCTCCGAATGCCTGCACGGAGAGTTGGTCGACGAGCCCGACATCCACGTGACCACCCTCGTGCCCCAGGCGGTCGACACCCCGATCTTCGATCATGCCGCCAACCGCTCCGGCCGGTCGGTTCGACCGATCCCGCCGATCGTCTCGGCGGACGAGGTCGCGGCGGGGATCGAGGCCTGCGCCGAGTCGCCGAAGCGAGAAGTCAACTACGGGCGCGCCGGTCGCGTGCTCGAGATCCTCTACGCGCTCACGCCCAGGCTCTACCGCCGGGTCGCCCACCCGGCGTTCGTCGCCGGCACCTTCGGCCCGGCGGAGGTGCCGCCCTCGTCCGGCAACCTCCGTCAGCCCAGCGACCCGCACCGCGTTGATGGCGGTTGGCGTCGGGACCGGCGCCCGACCCTGCGGCGCGCCTTCGCCGCCGCCGCGAGGTCGGGGCTCTCCGGTCTCCTTCCCGACCGGTTTCGGCGTTCGGACATCGGGTGAGCCTCGCGGAGACCGTCGCCTTCCATCGCGATCCGCTCGCGTTCTTGCGGAAGCGGCAGCGGAACGAGGGCGACGTCTTCACGGTCGAGCTGACGTTCGTCGGCCCGACGACCGTCGTCGCCGAGCCCGAGGCCGCGATCCTGCTCCTCGGCTCGGACCCCGAGTCGGCGGAGGCCGGCAGGGCGCGGCGCGGCGTCGTCCCGATGGCCTCGGAGCGCTCCGTCTTCGGAGGCGACGGCACCACCCACGGCGTTGCCCGGCGCCGCCTGGCCCCGGCTTTCGCGCCGGAGGCGATGAGCGCCCGCGGCGGGGCGATCGCCGCGATCGCCGAGCGCCATGCCGCCGCCTGGCCGCGCGGCAGGCCGGTGCAGCTGCTCTCGCGGATGCGGACCCTGGCCGACGACGTCTTCGTACGGGTGATGCTCGGGGTCGTCGACGAGAGGCGGGCGGCCGCGCTGGTCGACTCCCTCGGCGCTCTGCTGCGGATCCCGGGCAACCCACCGCTGCCGCCGCCCGGTCCCGAGAACGGTGCACCCGGCGCCCTCGCGATGCGGATCTTCGCGCGCCGCAGGGCATCGCTCGAGCGGCTGCTCCGAGACGAGATCGAGAGCCGTGGTCAGGGTGCCCCGGGCCCGGCCCCGGACGTGATCGAGTGTCTGCTCGCGGCCGAGGAGCGCCCCGACATGAGCGAGATGCTCGACGAGCTCATCACCCTGCTGTTGGCGGCGCAGGAGCCCCCTTCGATCGCGCTGGCCTGGCTTCTCGACGTCCTCGGCCGCCATCGCTACCTCGGCTCCGAGTACCTCCGGGCCGGCCCGGCCTCGGAGCTGGGGGAGGGGGTCCTCGCGGAGAGCCTGCGACTTCGCCCCGCGGCGCTCGCGGCGCTGCGGCGCCTGCGCGAGCCGATCGAGGCCGGCGGCACCCGTCTGCCGCCGGGAACGAACGCGATGGTGCCGCTGCCGCTGCTCCACCGGGACCCGCGCTTCTTCTCCGATCCGGACCGCTTCGACCCCGGGCGCTGGAGCTCGTTCGCAGCGCCACCGGCGGTCTTCCATCCCTTCGGTGGCGGCTCCCGCGGCTGCATCGGCGAGCCACTGGCCCGCGCTCTCGTCGCCGCCGCGGTCCCGGCGATCCTTGCCACGGCCGACCTCACTCCCCTCTGGCCCCGGCGTGAGCGGATGGCGCTGCGGGGAACGGTGTTGGTCCCCCACCGGAGCCTGCCGACGCTCGTCGCCGACCCGGGTTCCCGGTAGCCGTGCCAGCAGCCCGGGCCGGACCCGGGCTGCTGGGCGGCGGTGCCGGACGTCAGGCCGCCGAGCCCACCGTCTGGGCGGCGACGAGCTGCTCGACCCACTCGCCGGTGACCTGGCGGGTGGCGACGTTGAGCCGGTTCCAGCTGTTGATCGCGGCGATCGAGAGGACGAGCGCCGCCAGTTGGTCATCGTCGTAGTGGCGCCCGGCATCGGCCCAGACCTCGTCGCTGACGGGGTCGGGGCGGTCGGCGATTCGCGTCACGGCCTCGGCCAGCGCCAGGGCGGCCCGCTCGGCGTCGCTGTAGTAGGAGCACTCGCGCCAGGCGCCGACCAGCAGGATCCGCTCGTCGGGCTCGCCCAGCGCCCTGAGCACCCGGGAGTGGATGTCGACGCAGGCGCTGCAACCGTTGATCTGGCCGGCGCGCAGCTTCATCAGCTCGAGCGTCACCTCCGGAACGCCGGATTTCTTGGTCGCGCCGTCGAGCTTTTGCAGCGCCTGCATCGCGCCCGGAAGGGTCTGGGCGGGCTGTTCGATGCGTGGTTCCATGGTGTCCTCCATCGGTCGGGGTTGTCGTGGGTTAGACAACGCCGGCTGCGGATCTGTGACAGCGGGGGGTCGGTTGTCACAAACCCGGCCGCGCTCTTGTCATACGGGTAGGTGCCAACGAGACGAGGTGGGTGATGCCGCGATGACGGACCGCGAACGCATGCTGGATGAGCTGAGGCCGGTCTCCTTCGCGATCGCCTACCGGATGCTCGGCAGTGTCTCCGAGGCCGAGGACGTGGTGCAGGAAGCGCTGCTGCGGGTGCACCAGGCGATCGACGGCGGCGAGCGGATCGACTCGCCGCGCGCCTTCGTCTCGACCATCACCACTCGGCTGGCGATCAACGAGCTGCACTCGGCCCGCGCCCGCCGCGAGCGCTATGTCGGCGAATGGCTTCCCGAGCCGATCGTCACCGACGGCGAGGACGACCCCGCCCGCCATGCCGAGACCGCCGACTCGCTCTCGCTGGCGATGCTCGTCCTGCTCGAGAGCCTCTCGCCCGAGCAGCGCGCGGTCCTCCTGCTCCACGACGTCTTCGACTACGGCTATCCGCAGATCGCCGCGATCGTCGGCAAGAGCGAGGACAACGTGCGGCAGCTGGGAAGCCGGGCCAGGCGCCACGTCGAGCAGGGTCGCCCCCGCTTCCAGACCACGCGCGAGAAGCGCGAGGAGCTGGGACGACGGTTCTTCGAGGCGGCCGAGCAGGGCGACCTCGCCGGCCTGGAGTCGCTGCTGGCGCACGACGTCCGGCTGACCGGCGACGGCGGCGGCAAGGCCCCGGCGCTGGCGCGCACCGTGCGGGGACGGAGCCGCGTCGCGCGGATGCTGATCGGCTGGCTGAGCCCCGAGACCCGGCTGCCCGGGCTCCGGCTGAGGCCGGTCGAGGTCAACGGCGGGCCGGGAGCCCTGATCCTCGACAGCCGCGAGCGGCTGGTCGGGGTCACCGCGCTCGAGATCGCCGACGGCGAGATCAAGGCGATCAGCTCCGTCGCCAACCCCGAGAAGCTGACCCACCTGGGGCGGGTCGGCAACCTCGGTTGGCTCCTCGACTCGAAGCGCTGAGCCGCTGTCACAACGCGGCCCGCTGCGTTGTCAAAGGTCTGACAGCGCAATCCGCAAACCGGGAGATCCAGATGCCCTCCGCCACCGCACACGACAACCCCGACGCCCTCGACCGCGGGACGGTGGTCGTCGCCTCCGTGGTCCTCCTGGGGGCGATCATGTCGATCCTCGACACCACCGTGATCAACGTCGCGATCGACCGCCTGGCGTTCGAGTTCGGCGCTTCGCTGACGACGATCCAGTGGGTCGTGACCGCCTACACGCTGGCGCTCGCAGGCGTGATCCCGGTCACCGGCTGGGCCGCCGACCGGTTCGGGACCAAGCGCCTGTACCTCGGCTCGGTGGCCCTGTTCATGCTCGGCTCGGCGCTCTGCGCCGTCGCCTGGAGCGCCGGCTCGCTGATCGCCTTCCGCGTGCTCCAGGGAATCGGCGGCGGGATGATCATGCCGCTCGTGATGACGATCCTGACCCGCAAGGCGGGTCCCGACCGAATGGGCCGGGTGATGGGGCTGCTCGGGGTGCCGATGCTGGCGGCTCCGATCCTCGGCCCGATCCTCGGCGGTTGGCTCGTCGACGACGTCTCCTGGCGCTGGATCTTCCTCATCAACGTGCCGATCGGGATCGTCGCGATCGCGCTGGCGGCGAGGGTGCTCGAGCGCGACGAGCCGCAGCCGGCCCACCGGCTCGACTGGCTCGGGATGGCGCTGCTCTCACCCGGGCTGACGGCCCTGATCTTCGGCCTCGCCGAGTCCAACGAGGGCGGCTTCGGAGCGACGAAGTCCTGGCTGCCGATCGTCGCCGGGGCGGCGCTGATCGCCGGTTTCTTCCGCCACAGCTGGGAGGCGCGCGAACCGCTGATCGACGTCCGCACGTTCACCCGGACCGGGGCCGGCGCCGCCGCCGGCACCCTGATGCTGTTCGCGATCGCCTTCTTCGGATCGCTGCTGCTGATCCCGCTCTACTACCAGACGGTGCGGGGCGCCTCGGCGCTCGAAGCCGGGCTGCTGATGGCCCCGATGGGGATCGGGTCGATGATCACGATGCCGCTCGCCGGCAAGCTCACCGACCGCTACGGGCCGAGCCGCTGGCCCGCCTACGGGATCCCCCTGCTGGTGCTCGGCCTCGTCCCGTTCGCGTTCGTCGATGCCGAGACGTCCTACGTCCTCCTCTGCGCCTTCAGCTTCGTGCTCGGGCTCGGGATGGGCATGGCGATGATGCCGACGATGACCGCGGCGATGCAGGCGGTGCCGCGGTCGGCGATCGCCCGGACCAGCACGGCGATGAACATCCTGCGCCAATCCGGTGCATCGATCGGGACCGCGATCCTCTCGGTCCTGCTCGCGTCGGCGATCGGCGGGCAGCACTCGCGGGCGCCCGAAGCGCTGGCCGAATCGTTCGCCGAGACCTTCCGCTGGGGGGTGGCGCTGCTCGTCCTCGCCCTCGTTCCCGCCCTCGCGATGGCGTTGAACGGGCGGCGAACCGCCGGCGGCCGCGCCAAGCTAACGTCGGGTACCGCCTGACCCCAGGATCGAAGGAGATCGTGCCGTGGAACCGTCCCGGCCGCAGCTCGGCAAGCCGCATCAATGTGACTGCTTCGCGATCGTCGCCGCCGCCGAGGGCCGGGGCGGCACGGAGCCGCTGCGCCCGGTAGAGAGCTGACGCCCGGGTGAGCGACACGCCTGCACGATCGACGTTCGCGGGGCGGACCGCATGGGCCCGCAGTCTCCAGCAGCCCCTGCGCGAGTTCCTCGCAACCGAGATCGGCAGCGCCGCCGTGCTGCTCGGCGCGGCCGTCGCCGCCGTCGCCTGGGCGAACCTCGACCTCTCCTCCTACGAGAGCGTCTGGCGCACCGATCTCTCGATCGAGATCGGCGGCTCGGGCATCTCCCAGGATCTGCGGGAGTGGGTCAACAACGGCCTGATGACGTTCTTCTTCTTCGTCATCGGCCTCGAGGTGCGCCGCGAGTTCGACGTCGGCGAGCTGCGCGAGCGCCGCCGCCTCGCCCTGCCGGTGCTCGCCGCCCTCGGCGGGATGGCGGTGCCGGTCGCGATCTACCTCGCCTTCAACGGCGGCACCGGCTCGGCTCATGGATGGGGGGTCGCGATGTCGACGGACACCGCCTTCGCCCTCGGCATGCTGGCCCTCGTCGGGCCGCGTTTCCCCGACCGGCTCCGCGGCTTCATGCTGACGATCATCGTCGTCGACGACGTCGTCGCGCTGCTCGTCATCGCCTTCGCCTACAGCGACTCGGTCGCGCTCGGTCCGCTGCTGATCGCCGCCGGCGTCTTCCTCGCGATCATCGTCGTCCGCGCGCTCGGCGTCCGCCACGGCCTCGTCTACGCGCTGCTCGCGGCGGCAGCCTGGGTGGCCCTCTTCGAATCGGGCATCGACCCGGTCGTCTTCGGCCTCGCGATCGGGGTGATCACCTGGGCCTATCCGGCGGGACGCGGCGAGCTCGAGCGGGCGACCGACCTGTTCCGCAACTTTCGCGAGCAACCGACCCCGGAGCTGGCCCGCTCCGCCAGCGCCGGCGTCCAGGCGGCGGTCTCGCCCAACGCCCGCCTCCTCCAGGCGTTCCACCCCTGGACCAGCTACGTCGTCGTCCCCCTCTTCGCCCTCGCCAACGTCGGCATCCCGATCGACTGGGACTTCCTCACCGAGGCCTACGCGTCGCCGATCACGCTCGGGATCATGGTCGGCTTCGTCCTCGGCAAGCCGGTCGGCGTCGCCGGTGTCTCTTGGCTGGTGACGAGGGCGTCCGGGGGCAGGCTGCGTCCGCCCGTCGGCTGGGCCGCCACGATCGGCGGCGGCGCGATCGCCGGGATCGGCTTCACGGTCTCGCTGCTGATCGCCACGATCGCCTTCGAGGGAGCGGAGCTGCGCGAGGCGAAGCTGGGGATCCTCAGCGCGGCGTTCCTCGCCTCGACCCTGACCTTCCTGGTCTTCAGGGCGACCTCGCTGCTGCCCCGCAAAGCGCGGATCCGCGCCCTCCTCGGGGGCTCGCAGACGATCGTCGACCTCGGCGTCGAGGTCGACCCCGAGCGCGATCACCTGCGCGGGCCGGCCGACGGACAGGTGACGCTGGTCGAGTACGGCGATTTCGAGTGCCCCTACTGCGGCAAGGCCGAGCCGGTCGTCCGCGAGCTGCTCGCCGACTACGCCGACATCCGCTACGTCTGGCGTCACCTGCCGCTCTCGGACGTCCACCCGAGCGCCGAGCTCGCCGCCGAGGCCTCGGAGTCCGCCGCCGCCCAGGGGAAGTTCTGGGAGATGCACGACCAGCTGCTCGACCACCAGGGCGAGCTGCGGCCACGGGACCTGCGGACCTACGCCGAGAAGATCGGGCTCGACCTCGATCGCTTCGACGAGGACCTGACCCACCACATCCACGCGCCCCGGGTCGAGGAGGACGTCGACTCGGCCGACCTCAGCGGTGTGACCGGGACCCCGACCTTCTTCGTCAACGGTCGCCGCCACGAGGGCGCCTACGACATCGAGACGCTCTCGGCGGCGGCGCGGGCGATGGGCGCCCGCGCCCACATCGCGTCCTAGTCGCTCGCGCTCCCCAGTTCCCGCCGCCGGACCTCCGCCGACGCCCTGCGCTTGCTCCTCGCCGGCACCGGCTTCGAGAGCAGGACCCGGTTGCCCGCGACCCAGCGGTAGCCGCGATCGGCGAGGCGCGGAAAACGGGCGAGGGGCGCGGCGAGCGGTCGGCCGCCGGGCAGAAGCTCGAGCAGCGTCGGCAGCGCGGCGCCGCCCGAGCGGCGCTCCCCCGCCGGTGAGATCAGGTGCCAGGACGCGAGCCGCTGCTCGGCGTCGAGGTCGGAGAGCAGGTCCTCGGCGGCGGGCGATTGGAGGGCGATCGGTCGCAGCCGCCCGGCCCGATCGCGGCGCAGGAGGAGGGCGAGCAGCCATTTGCAGAATCCGCAATCGCCGTCGTAGAGGACCAGCCAGGTTGTGGTCGGCGCCGACACCGACCTCTAGCTAAGCAGCCGCGCGAGGGCGGCCTCGACTACTTCCTCGCGGCTCCGGCCCTCGTGCTCGGCGGCGAGGAAGTGGTTGCCGATCCACAGCGTCCCGACCAGCAGCGAGCGGGCCTCGACCTCGACCTCGTCCGAGCAGAACTCGCCGAAGCGCTGGCGGAGGTAGCTCATGCGTCGATTGTCGACCCTGCGCAGGCGCCCGGCGACGCGGCGGTCGCGGCGGGCCCAGTCGCGGATCGCGAGATCGGCGCGCAGGAGGTCGGGCCTGGCGGCCGCCAGCGCGAAGAGCCGGCGCAGGCGCGCCCGCGCATCGCCGCCGCCGCCCTCGACCCGATCGATCACCTCCTCGAGGCTTTCCCGCTCCCAGCGGTCGAGGATCTCCGCCAGCAGGGCGGGGCGGTCCTTGAAGTGCCAGTAGAAGCCGCCCTTGCTGACTCCGAGGCGCTGCGCCAGCGGCTCGATCCGAACCGCCTCGGGCCCGCCCTCGGCGAGGGCCCTGAGGCCTTCGTCGATCCAGCGATCGGGGGGAGTCCGCGTCGTTGCCATCGCCCTATCCATACGCTACCGTATGGATATGTCGGCAAGGCTTCCCAACAGCGCCCAGACCTCGCGGCCCTGGCGAATCCACGAGCTCACCCGGGACTTCCGGCTCGAAGACGTCTGGCGCCTGCCGACCCCGGGGGGCAGCGCCGAGGACTTCCCCCGCCTGGTCGACGGCTTCGCGGCGGGCAGCTCGACCGAGAGCCCGTCGCGTCTCGCCCGCGCCCTCTGGAAGATCCGCTGGGAGCTCGGCGCGATGTTCGGCTGGGACGACCCCGAGACCGGCGTCGGCTCCCGGGTCGAGACGCTCCGCGACCGCCTGCCGGCCGACCTTCGCGACGGTCCCCGCGGGCCCGAGTTCGCGGCCCTCCCGTTCACCTCCCTCTACCTGCTCGAGGACGAGTGGGCGGCCGAGGTCGCCAACAAGACCGTCCACGGGGTGATGCACATCGGATGGGTCCCGGATGGGAGCGGCGGATATCGCGGCCAGATGGCCGTCTACGTGAAACCCAACGGCCGCTTCGGCAGCCTCTACATGGCCGCGATCAAGCCGTTCCGGCATCTCATCGTCTACCCGCCGATGCTGCGCCAGGTCGAACGCACCTGGCTGCGGGAAAAGGCCCTCGCGGGTTGAGGGACCGCGCGGCTACTTCTTCTTCTTGGCCTTGCCGCGTTCCAGCACTTCGCCGAACGCCTTCTCGACTTCCTCGGTGAGGATCAGGCGGAAGTTCGCGCTCAGCGCCTCCAGGGCCAGCGGTCGCAGGCGTTCGATCGCCGTCGTGATCTCCGCCCAGCCCTCGTCCGGGCGCCCGGCGCGGTCGAACGGCTTCCAGACTTCCTCGAGGAAGAGGTTGACGAAGATCCGGGCCGCGGTGTGGGAGCTGCGGTCGAGCTTCTCGATCGCGGCCAGCGCCGCCGGCAGCTCGATGCCCATCCCGAGGACGTCCTCCGCCGCCCTCAGGAGCGCCGGGCTCGGCGCTTCGTAGCGTTCGTCCCCGAGGTCGATCAGGAGCCCGAGCTTCTGCGCCTTCTCGAGCGCCTTCGGGTCGTCACCTTCGAAGCGTTCGGCAAGTTCCTCGCGGGTGAGCACCTCCGGCGCCTCATCGGCGATCGGGGCGGTCACCGCCTGGCGCAGGCCGACGAAGCGGTCGGCGTCGGCGCCGTGCTCGCCGATCAGCTTCGCGACGGCGCCGAGGTTGAACCCCTCCGCCTGCATCTCCTGGATCAGCCGCAGGCGGGCCACGTGTTCGGGGCCGTAGTAGCCCGTCCGGGCCCTGACCTCGGGAGGAGGGAGGAGCCCGCGCGACTGGTGGTTGCGGATGTTCCGCACCGACATCCCGGTTTCGTGGGCGAGCTCCTCGACCGTCAGGGCCGCCTCCTCGTCCTTTGCAGTCGGCTTTCGTCGCGGCGGCGGGGTCAAGGTTCCGTGATGATACCCACACTCTATGTAACCTCGTTTGAGGTAACGTCAGTCTGGGTAACGAACTTCGAACTCTTCTACAGGCAAGGAACGCCGATGACCTCGATTCCTCTCATCCTCTCCGCCGCCGAGCCGCCGCCGGCCGGCGGCGCCGAGCTCCAGCAGGTGGTGCTGGCCTCGACCGCCGCAACTCTGATCACCATCGCTCTCCTCTACGTCGGCTTCGGCCACCGCGCCGGTCGGGTCCTCTGGCTCGGTCGACTCGCCGACCGCTTCGAGAGCTACTTCCGAATTCCCGGCTGGACGGCGCTGCCCGTCCTCGTCGGCACGACCTCGCTGATCGTCGCGCTGTTCGGGATGTACTGGGACATCTCCCTCCACATCGACAACGGTCGCGATCCCGGCCCGCTGGCGAACCCCTCCCACTACTTCATCCTCAGCGGCCTGTTCGGGATCTTCATGGCGGGCTTCCTGGCGATGGTCCTGCCGAAGGAGAAGCCCAGCACGGTCGCGGTCCGGATCGGGCGCGATTGGTGGGCGCCGCTCGGCGGCGTCCTGATCTGCGCCTGCGGCGCCTTCTCGCTGATCGGCTTCCCGCTCGACGACGTCTGGCATCGCCTCTTCGGCCAGGACGTGACCCTCTGGGGCCCGACCCACCTGATGCTGATCGGCGGCGCCGCGATGACCCTGATCGGGATCGCCGTGCTCTCGGTCGAGGGACTGCGCGCCAACGCCGCCCTCGAGCAGCCGCGCGACGAGCACGGCTTCACGACGTTCGCCCGTACCGTCGCGATGACCGGGGGGCTGCTGATCGGCCTCTCGACCTTCCAGGCCGAGTTCGACTTCGGCGTGCCGCAGTTCCAGCTGGTCTTCCAGCCGATGCTGATCATGCTCGCGGCGAGCATCGCCCTCGTCGTCGCCCGCGTCTACGGCGGCCGCGGCTCCGCCCTCGGCGCGGTCGCCTTCTTCCTCGTCCTGCGCGGCGGCCTGACCCTGGCAGTCGGGCCGATGTTCGGCGAGACGATGCCGCACATGCCGCTCTACGTCGTCGAGGCCCTGGTCGTCGAGGCGATCGCGCTGCGCGTCTCGGTCCAGCGGACCACCGCCTTCGGCTTCTGGTCCGGGATCGGAATCGGGACCGTCGGCCTCGCCTCCGAGTGGGCCTGGTCCCAGATCTGGATGCCGATTCATTGGCCGGCGGCGCTGCTTCCCGAGGGCGCGGTCGTCGGCCTCCTGGCGGCCCTCTCGGGCGCGATGCTCGGCAGTTGGATCGGCACCCACCTGACGGTCGAGCCCGGGCAAGCGCGGCCGGGCCTGCGCCGGGCCGCGGTGCTCAGCGCCGCCGGCGTCGCCGCCCTGGTCGGCTTCGCGCTCTACACGCCGACGATCGAGGGGGACGCCGCCACCGTGACGCTGCGCGAGGTGCCCACCGACTCCGGCCGCGGGGTCGAGGCGACCATCCGGATGCATCCGGCGTCGGCCGCCGATGACGCCGAGTGGCTGAACGTCACCGCCTGGCAGGGAGGCGAGCCCCTCGTCGTCGACCCGCTCGAAGAGGTCGGCCCGGGCCGCTACCGGACCACGGAGCCGATTCCGGTCCACGGCAACTGGAAGGCCCAGGTTCGCCTCCACAAGGGCAGCTCGCTGGCGGCGCTGCCGATCTTCCTGCCGCGCGACGAGGCGATCCCGGTCGAGGAAATCCCCGCCGCCGCCAGCTTCACGCGGACCTTCGGCGACGAGCACGAGCTGCTCCAGCGAGAGCAGACGGGAGGCAGCCCGCTGCTGGTAGCGCTCGCCTACTCGGCCGTCGCCGCGATCGCGCTCTCGTTGCTGACGCTGATCGTCTGGGCCCTGCACCGTCTCTCGTTCGGTGTTCGGCCGCGCCGCCGGCGCACGGCCGCGTCCAAGGCCGTCGGGCGGCCGGTCGCGCAGGGGAGCCGCTGATGATCGACCTCCCGCTCGCCCACCACCCCGTCGTCGCGGCGCTGCCGGTGTTCGCGCCGGTCCTGATCGTCTGCGCCGTCCTCCTCTTCCACCACCTTCGGGCCCGCCGCTGGGACGAGGAGGAAGCGGCGGCCGGGGACTGGGGCTCGGCGGAGCGCTAGTCGCGCGGGGCGTAGCGGTTGTGGAGCATCAGGACGTTGCCGTCCGGGTCGGAGAAGATCGCCATGTGGCAGACGCCGCTGTCGATCGTCTCGGCGAGGAAGGTGACGCCCTTGGCCTCGAGATCGGCACGGGTCGCTTCGACGTCGTCGACGTGGAGGGCGAGGGGGTGGGTTCGGGGCTCGAACTCACGGCCGATCGCGGCCGCGTCCATCACCTGGAGGGTGAGGCTGCCGGTCTCGAACTCACCGCCCGGGGTTTTCCCGTAGTCGACCGAGCGCTCGAGGCCGAGGAGCCCGCCGTAGAACTCCGACGCGGCGTCGTAGTCGCGGACGAAGACGGTCAGGAAGTCGGTGCCGGTCACGGCTGAGTCGGCCATCGGGGCACTGTACACGCGGGCGAGCGGGGCGCGTGAAACTTCGGACCGCCGTACAAGCACGCGGACGGGCGCTGCCGCCAACATCTCCGCATGGAAGATGCTCACCGCCAGATCGTGGCCTTCGGTGGCGGCGGCTTCTCGATGGAGTCCGGCAACCCCCTGCTCGACGACTACGTCCTCGGCCTCTGCCGCGCCGAGGGGCGGCCGAAGGTCTGCTTCATGCCCCACGCGAGCGGCGACGCCGACCACTATGTCGTCCGCTTCTACCGGGCCTTCGACGCCGACCGCTGCGAGCCGAGTCACATCTCCTTGTTCCGGCGCGAGCAGGGTCCCGAGGACATCCGCGAGCACCTGCTCTCGCAGGACCTGATCTACGTCGGCGGCGGCAGCGTCATCAGCCTGCTCGGGGTCTGGCGCGCGCACGGCATCGACCGGATCCTGCGGGAAGCCTGGGAGGCGGGCGTCGTCCTCTGCGGACTCTCGGCCGGCTCCTTGTGTTGGTTCTCCGACGCCGTCACCGGCTTCCACGGCGCCCCCCGGCGGGTCGAGGGGCTCGGCCTGCTTCCGTTCAGCAACTGCGTCCACTACGAGCCGGGCTCGAGCCGCCGCCTCGCCTACCACGACCTGATCCGCGCCGGGATCGGCCCCGGGTACGCGGCCGAGGACGGGGCGGCCCTGCACTTCACCGGCACCGAGCTGACCCGGGTCGTGGCCTCGCGGCGCAGCGCCCGGGGCTACCGGCTCGATCCGCTGGGCGAGCGGGTCGTCGAGATGAGGATCGCGACCACCTTCCTCGGCGACTCGAGCCCCGCGATCGCGCCCCTCCCCGAGGCCGTCTCGACCGCGGCCGCCGCCTAGGCCGCCGATGATCCCGCGCATCCTCGCCCTCGGCGGCCACGAGTTCTCCTCCCGACCGCCGGACCGTGCGGTCTGCGAGCTGATGCTGAGGCTGGCCACCGAGCGCGCCGGCGGTCGGCCGAAGATCTGCATCCTGCCGACCGCGAGCGGCGACCCCTCGGAGCAGATCGGCCGCTTCTATGCGACCTTCGGCGACCGCGCCTGCGATCCCTCCGATCTCTCGTTGTTCCGCCTCGGCAGACGGCCGGTGGCGCTCCGCGACCATCTGCTCGAGCAGGACCTGGTCTATGTCGGCGGCGGCAGCCTGATGAACCTGCTCGCGGTCTGGGAGGCGCACGAGCTGGGGGCGATCCTCAGCCTCGCCTGGCGCCAGGGCGTCGTCCTCGCCGGGCAGAGCGCCGGGGCGATGTGCTGGTTCGAGGCCGGGATCACGAAATCGTCGGGGACGCCGCCGGCGGCGGCCGGCCTCGGGCTCCTCGACGGCAGCCTCTGCGTCCACTACAACAACGAGCCGGAGCGCCGCCACGCCTACCTCGAGGCGGTCGGCAACGGGATGCCCCCCGGCTACGGCCTCGACGACTACGCGGGTCTGCTCTGGGAGGGCAGCGGCCGGCCCGCGGCGGTGACGGCCCGGCGCGGCGCCCGCGCCTACCGGGTCAGCGCCGACGCGGCCGGCGTCAACGAGTCGCCGATCCCGACCCGCTTTCTGCCGGCCCCGGCCCCCGCCACCCTGCGCGAGGACATCGCCGAGTTCCGCCGCATCACCGGGATGCGGAAACGGGCGGGGTGGTTGGGATGAGCAACCGATCGGCGAGCATCACGATCTGGTTCTTTGCGAGCGGCGCCGAGATGGCGATCGCCGCCGCCCCCGGACGCGAAGCGGAGGAGGCGGCGGTTTGTGTCTACCCCTCGTCGGCTGCCGGCGGAGCGGTCGGGTCGGAGGACTCCTCGCCGAGTTTCTCGCGGGCGATGTACTCCTCGGCGAGAAGCAGGTTCTCGCGCGAGCGCTCGACGACGTTGAGCAGATCGTTCATCAGCGCGACCTCCTCGACCTGCTCTTTGAGGAACCACTGGAGAAACTGCTCGGCGCGGTAGTCCTTGACGTTCCGGGCGAGCTCGAAGAGGGCGAAGATCTCGTCGCTGACCCGTTTCTCCTGCTCGAGCGCCATCCGCACCGGCGAGACCCCGTCGTTGTAGGTCGTCTGCTGCGATTTGATGTCGGGGATCCGGACCTCCTCGTCGGTGTCGAGCAGGTAGCGGACCATGATCATCGCGTGCTCGCGCTCCTCGAGGGCCTGGCGGTAGAAGAAGTTTGCGAGGCGGGGGAGCGTTTCGGCGTCGTAGTAGACGGCGGCGCCGACGTACTGCTGGGAGGCGGCGAACTCGTTGGCGATCTGGTCGTTGAGGGCGTCGGCGAAGTTGTTCTCGGCCACTGGGGCTCCTTGCGTCGAGGGGTCGTGCGGGCAACGTAGCCGAAACGCCGAATTCGGCTGCCCGAAGTGGGCATCGCCTCCCAGCCGAGTGATGAATTAACCACACCCCAGGGGGGTCGATTCATCACTCGGCCCCCGGGCCGGGCGGCCGGGCGGGCGGCCGGGCGGCCGGGCGGGCGCGTTGGTCAGGGAGCCCAGCGGAAGCCGGTGGGGGTGAGCTGCGGCTCCATCGGGCTGGTCGGCAGGCCCGGCGGGGGGTCGGCCTCGTTGTAGCCGCGGGGGGCGGTGTCGTTGGGGGTGTCGGGGTGGAAGATCGAGGCGAGGACCTGGATCTGGCCGCGGCCGACGTCGAGCTCCCACTGGCCGCCCCCGTAAGCGCCGATCCCGCGCTCGTCGCAGTAGTCGTAGGTCGCGCAGAGGTGCTCGAGGCCGCCGACCCGGGAGGGCTTGATGTTGACGATCTTCGGCACCCAGGGGCGGTCCTCGATGTCGGCGATCGAGTGGATCGGCGCGTCCCAGGTGACGCGGTCGGCGACCGGGTCGAGGATCGGTTTGGTCTCGTCGGTCACGTCCGGGTCCTCGAGCCAGGCCTCGGGGAAGGCCTCGACGAGCTTCGCGTAGAGCTCGGGGTCGGTGTCGACGTCGACCGGCGTGCCTTTGTAGAAGCCCTTGAGGTCGAGCGAGTCGACGGCGCCGGTCTCGACCAGCGCCGCGATCAGCTCGTCGTCCCAGTCATTGGTCGGGTCGAGCTTGAAGCGCAGGGTCGGGTACGGGTCGAGCTTGCGGCGCAGGGTCTCGATCGAGGAGGCCTCGCCCTCGCCGCCGGCGAGCCGCATCGAGCAGACGAAGTTCACCGGCGAGGCCTCGCGGCCGAGCGCCTCGGAGATCCCGGTCCCCGCCTGGCGCAGGGCGAGGTCGAGCGCCGCCGACTCGAACGCCCAGCGGCGGTAGCGTCGCGAGACGTCGCGCTGGGGCTCTGCCGGGAAGGTGTCGACGCCACCCATGAACTTGCAGAACTCGCCCAGGGTCGCGTGCCCGGTCAGGTCGAGGGACGGGCCGGCGTCCTGGAGGGCGACGTGGTCGAGGGCGTCGTAGGTGACGTCCTCGCCGAGGCCCTCCTCGCCCGCGCCCTTCATCCTGATCACCGTCGAGAGACGTTCGAATCCGGGGGCCGCGTACTCGTGGCCCTCGAGCTCGTAGCCCTCGATCGTCAGCGGCAGGTCGGCGAGGCGGTCGAAGGTTGCCATCGCGAAAACCTAGCGAGTGGCCCTCGCCGGGCCCTCTCGAGCGACCCTCAGGGTTCGCAGCTCGCGGTCGCTGCCGCCCCGCACGTGGCCGCCGTGGGCGACGCTTTCTCGGATGAAGTCGAGGGTCTCGGCGGTGAGCCGCTCGCCCGGCAGTACGTTGGGAATCCCCGGCGGATAGGAGGCCAGCGCCTCGGCCGCGACCCTGCCGGCGGCCTCCGCGAACGGAACCACGTCCTGGGGGCCGAGGAACGCCGCCCGGGGCGTCATCGCGAGCTCTCCCCAGGGCGGCGGCGGCGCCAGCTTCTCGTCGGGCGCGCCGGGCTCGGCGTGGACCGCGGCGACCGCCGCCCTCATCCCGGCGACCAGCAGCTCACCCGCCGCGGCCGCCGGCTCGCCGAGTCCGAAGATCGCGACGACGACGTTCTCCGAGTAGAGCTCGAGGTCGAGTCCTCCGGCCTCGAAGGCGAGCTTCGCCAGGCGGTAGCCGGTCGAGCCGGTCTCGCGGACGTCGATCGAGAGCCGCAGCGGGTCCCAGCCGGCGATGCCGGGCCGGCCGACCATGCTTTCGTCGAGCACCGCCAGCCCCGGGATCCCCTCGATCGCAGCCCGGGTGGCCTCGATCGCCGCCAGCGTCTCGCCGAGCAGCTCGACCCCGTGGACGTAGGCCTGGCGGCGGGCGGCGTCGAGCGAGCCCGCGAGCAGACCGCTGGGACTCGTCGTCTCGACCAGGCTGACGCAGCGGTCGACGACCGCCGGGTCGATGCGCCCGCCGGCGCCGAGGTGGAGCATCGCCGCCTGGGTGAGGCTGCCGACGATCTTGTGGGTCGAGGAGGTGACAAGGTCGGCGCCGCAGGAGAGGGCGTCGGGCGGGAGGTCGGGATGGAAGTGGAGGTGGGCCCCCCAGGCCTCGTCGACGATCAGCGGAATCCCGCGCTCGTGGGCCACCCCGGCGAGCGCGGCGATGTCGGCGCAGGCTCCGAAGTAGGTCGGCGAGACGACCATCGCGCCAACCGCGTCGGGGGTGGTGTCGAGGCCCGCGGCCAGCGAGTCCGGGGTCAGCCCGTGGGCGATCCCGAGCTCGTCGTCGAGCTCGGGCAGGACGAAGGTCGGCCGCATTCCGTTGAGGACGAGGCCGTCGATCACCGACGAGTGGACGTTGCGCTGGACGACGACGTTCTCGCCCATGTGGGCGAGGGCGAGGCAGGCCGCGTGGTTCCCCTGCGAGGCGCCGTTGACGAGGAACCAGGAGCGGGCCGCGCCCCAGGCCTCGGCGGCGAGCAGCTGCGCCTGCTGGAACGGCGTCGGCTCGGGGCCGATGTCGACTCCCTCGGTGATCGACGGAATGTCGTTCTCCAGCCCGACCTCGCCGACCAGCTCGCGCATCGCCGGGTCGGCGCCGGCTCCGCCCTTGTGGCCCGGGACCTGGAAGCGGCCGGGCTCGCGGGCCGAGTAGGCGAGCAGGGCGTCGACGTAGGGAGTCGAATCCTGACCGTCACCTGACGCCATCGGCCGAGTCTACGCCGGGACGTTCCTGAGGTTGAGGCGCCATATCGGCCCTAACCTCAGGCACGTGTCCCTGGTGAGCGACAATCGGGGCTGATGAAGCACGACCCACACGGCTACTGGCTGGAGGAGGCGGGCGAGGTCGAGCCGCTCCCCGCCCTCGAGGGCGGCGTCGAGGCCGACGTCATGGTGATCGGCGGCGGCTACACCGGGATGTGGACGGCCTGGCACCTGAAGGCGCTCGAGCCCGAGGCCAGGGTCGTCCTGCTCGAGTCCGCGGTCTGTGGGCACGGGCCGAGCGGGCGCAACGGGGGCTTCTGCAACGTCCTCTGGCTCTCGTTGCCGAGCATGCGCAGGCTCTGGGGAGCCGAGGGCGCGCTCGCGGTGGCACGCGCCGCCGAGGTCGCGGTCGAGGAGATCGGCGCGTTCTGCGAGGAGCAGGAGGTCGACGCCTGGTACCGCCACGCCGGCTACCTCAAGGTCTCGACCGCCGCCGCCCACGATGAGTCCTCGGTCGAGGCGGTCCGGGCCTGCCGGGAGCTCGGCGAGCCGGACGCGGCCCAGGAGCTGAGCCCGGAGGAGGTTGCCGAGCGGGTCTCGTCGCCGCGCTTCCGCGGCGGCGTCTTCTTCCCTGACGCGGCGACGATCCACCCGGCCCGGCTCGCACTCGGGCTGCGGCGGCGCCTGCTCGACGTCGGCGTCGAGATCTTCGAGCGGACCGAGGTCGGCCGGGTTCGCCGCCACCAGGACTCGGTCGAAGCGAACACCGCGACCGGAACCGTGCGCGCCGGCCGCGCCGTGCTGGCGATGGGCGGCGCCGCCAAGAAGCTCGGCGGTCCGCTCTGGGGCCGCCTCTCGATCGCCTCCTCGCACGTCGTGATCACCGAGCCGGTCCCCGACCTCTTGGAGGAGATCGGCTGGACCGGGGGCGAGTGCATCACCGACAGCCGCGCCCTCGTCGACTACTTCCGCACCACTCCCGACGGCAGGATCCTGTTCGGCTGGGGCGGCGGGCGGATCGCCTTCGGCGCCCGCACCGGCGGTCCCGCCGAGCTCGACGCCGGCGTCGTCGAGCGGACCGCCGCCCACCTGCGCTCGGTCTTCCCCGGCTTCGGCGAGCGCCGGATCACCCACGCCTGGGGCGGGCCGATCGACGCCTCGCCGACCCACCTGCCGCTGGTCCTGCCGCTGCGCGGCGGCCGCGCCTTCGCCGCCGCCGGCTACACCGGCAACGGCGTCGGCCCCTCGCACATGGTCGCCCGCACACTCGCCTCGCTGGCGCTCGAGCGGCATGACGAACCCTCGCGCCTGGCATTCGTCGATCCGTCGCCGCGGCGGGTGCCGCCGGAGCCGTTCCACTGGATCGGCGGCGAAGCGATCCGCCGCGGGATCATGGCCAAGGAGGAGGCCGAGCTCGAGGGGAGGGAGCCGAGCCGCTTCAGCGCGACCCTGGCCCGCGTCCCCGAGCTGATCGGCTTCCACATCGGACGCTGAGTCAGGCGGTCGCGGCCATCCGTTCGGCCCGGCGCTGCTGGATCAGGACGAGGATCGCCGCGATCACGGTCAGGGCGAAGAGCATCGTCGCCAGGACGTTCACCTGGACCGGGATCCCGCGCAGGCTGACGCCGTAGACGTAGAGCGGGAAGGTGACGGTCGTCCCCGAGTTGAAGTTGGAGATCACGAAATCGTCGATCGAGAGGGCGAAGGCGAGCAGGGCCGCGGCGAGGATCCCGGGCGCCAGCAGTGGCAGGGTCACGTATCTGAAGGTCGCCAGGGGGGTCGCGCCGAGGTCCGCGGCGGCCTCCTCGAGATGGCGGTCGAAGCCGATCAGGCGCGAGCGGACGACGACGACCACGAAGCTGATCGAGAAGGTGACATGGGCGATCAGCAGCGTCTCGAACCCGAGCGCGAACGTGTAGTAGATGAACAGCGAGAGCAGCGAGGCGCCGATCACGACCTCCGGCGTCGCCATCGGCAGGATGATCAGCAGGTTCGAGATGTAGCGGCCGCGGAAGGTGTAGCGGACCAGGGCGAGCGCCATCAGGGTCCCGATCGCGGTCGCGATCACGGTCGAGGCGGTGGCCAGCTTCAGGCTCGTAAACAGCGCTTCGTTGAGGTCCGGCAGCGAGAAGGCCGAGGACCAGTACTCGGTCGTGAACCCTTCGTCGATCGCGAAGGTCAGCCGCCCTTTGGGGGTCGCCGCGAACGAGAAGACGATGATCACCGCGATCGGGATCAGCATGTAGAGGACGGCGAGCACGGCGTAGATCTGCATCGCGTGGTGACGCAGCCAGCCCCAGCCCGAGGAGAGGACGCCCATCAGCCGCCCTCCTCGCGGTCGTCGGTCTCCATGAAGGCACCGGTCCCGGCGAGACGGATGTAGATCAGGACGACGATCAGGATCAACGCCATCATCAGGAACGAGAGCGCCGCGGCCTCCGGATAGTCACGCTGGTTCAGGTACAGCGACTGGATCACGTTTCCGACCATCGCCTGGCCGGTCCCGCCCAGCAGCTGGGCGTTGATGTAGTCGCCGAAGGCGGGGATGAAGGTGAGCAGGATCCCGGCGACGATCCCCGGCATCGTCAGCGGCAGGGTCACTTTCAGGAACGCGGTTCGCGACGAGGAGTAGAGGTCCTGGGCCGCCTCGACGAGGCGCAGGTCGAGCCGCTCGAGGTTCGCGTAGAGCGGCAGGATCATGAACGGCAGGAAGTTGTAGGTGAGCCCGGCGATCACGGCCCCGGGCGTGGCGAGGACCCGGCCTTCCGCCGGCGCGAGCGAGAGCGTCTGGAGGACGTCGACCACCGGGCTCGAGTCGCTGAGGATCGTTTTCCAGGCGATCGTGCGGATCAGGTAGGTGGTGAAGAACGGCGCGATCACCGCGAACAGCAGCAGCGTTTTGTAGCGGCCGGCGCGGAAGGCGATGACGTAGGCGAGGGGGTAGGCGATCAGCAGGGCCAGGATCGTCGCCGTCCCCGCGTAGTAGAACGAGCGCACGATCTGCTCGGTGTTCCCCGACAGCGAGTCGGGAAAGTTGGACCAGGCCCAGTCGAACGTGTAGCCGGTGGTCAGCGTCCCCGAGCGCAACGCCAGTTCGCCCATGAAGTACATGGGCACGACGAAGAAGGCGACGAGGACGAGCAGGCCCGGCCCCAGCAACAGCCATGGGACCAGGCGCTTGCTCGACGTCGTCATCTTCGGGTCAGCCGGTGACCGCTTCGGCCCAGGCGGCGCTCACCTCTTCGACGTCAGGCGGCGAGTCCTGGGTGGAGCAGTTCTTCTGGAACTCCTCGCTCGGGAACACGAGCGGGTCGTTTGCCAGTTCCGGGTTGGTTTTCTGGAGCAGGTCTTTGACTCCGTCGACCGGCGACACGTAGGTGATGTATTCCGTCAGGTCCGCCGCTACCTCCGGTTGGTAGACGAAGTCCATCCAGCCGAAGGCGGCGCCGACGTTCGGGGCGCCGACCGGGATCACCATGTTGTCCGACCAGAGCACGCAGCCCTCGGTGGGCATCCGCCATTCCGCGTTCTTGTTCTGGACGATCGAGGCGTCGCCGGACCAGCCGATCGCCGCGACGATGTTCCCGGCGGTCAGTTCCTCGGTGTAGTTGTTGCCGGTGAAGGCGCGGATCTGACCGGACTGGGCGGCCGACTTGATTTTGTCGATCGATTTCAGCCAGTCCTCGTTCGTCGCCTCCTCCGGGTCGACGCCTTCCGCCTTCAACACGAGGGGGATCGTGTCGCGCATCTCTTCGAGCACGGTGATTTTGCCCTTGTATTGGGGGTCGAAGATGTCGTTGACCGATTTGATCCCGGGCGCCTTCGATTTGTCGACCCAGAGCCCCGTCATCCCGCTCTGCCACGGAACCGAGAACTGACGCTCGGGGTCGAACGACGGGCTCTCGAGGTTCGGAACCATGTTTTCGAACACCGTCGGCAGGTCGTTGTGGTCGATTTCCTGGAGGTAGCCCAGGTCCCACATCTGTTTCGCCATCCAGTCGGTGACGACCATGATGCTGCGGCCGCCCGATTCACCCTGTTCGAGCTGCGGCTGGAGCTTGCCGAAGAAGGTGTTGTTGTCGTTCACGTCTTCGATGTAGTCGACGCTGACGCCGGTTTTGTTTTCGAACTCGGCGACGGTCCCACCCTTGCCCGGGTCGATGTAGCCGGGCCAGTTCGAGATCGTCAGCTCGCCTTTCACGGGGCCGCCTTCGGCGACGGTCACCTCGCTGTCACTGCCGCCGCCGACCGTGTCGCCGCCGCCGCAGGCCGCCAGGCCCAGGGCGAGGACGACCGCCGCCACCGCGGCCGCTATCGCCGCCACTTTCCTTCGTTCATGTCTGCTCTGGATCACCGCTCATCCCTCCGTTCGGCTCGACTTCCCCGGTCTCACGTACGACATGCATGTGCTCGGGCTCCCATCCCAGTGATACCCGGGCGCCGCCTCCGGGAAGCGACGATCGCTCGGCCTCGCTCGTGTTCGCGCAGAGCACGGTGAGCTTCACCTCGTCGCCGAGGTCGACGACCATCTGCGTCGACGTCCCCAGGTAGACGGAGCTCTCGACCACGCCCTCGACCCGGGGGCCGTCGCCGTCGGGCGCCGATCCGGCTCCATCGAGGGTCTCGATTCGAAGTTTCTCGGGCCTGACGACGGCGTGACAGCGCTCCCCGGTGGCGAGTCCGCGGGTCTCGACCTCGACCGTCGGCCCGTTGTCGAGTCGCACGACGCCGTCGCGCTCGACGACGCCGGGCATCAGGTTGGAGACCCCGATGAAGCCGGCGACGAAGGTCGTCGCCGGGCGGTCGTAGACCTCCTCGGGGTCGGCGACCTGTTCGACCCGGCCGCGGTTCATGACCGCGATCCGGTCGCTCATCGTCAGCGCCTCCTCCTGGTCGTGGGTGACGTAGACGAACGTGATGCCGACCTCGCGCTGGATGTTTTTCAGCTCGATCTGCAACTCCTTGCGCAGCTTCAGGTCGAGCGCTCCGAGCGGCTCGTCGAGGAGCAGGACCTTCGGCAGGTTGACGAGCGCCCGTGCCAGCGCCACCCGCTGCTGCTGGCCACCGGAGAGTTGAGCCGGCTTGCGCCGCGCCTCGGCGCTGAGCCCGACCCGCTCGAGCTCGGCGGCGACTCGTGAGGAGATCTCGCCCTTGGCGACCTTTTTCCGCTTCAGGCCGAAGGCGACGTTGTCGGCGACCGAGAGGTGTGGAAAGAGCGCGTAGCTCTGGAAGACCGTGTTGGTGGGCCGGCGGTGCGGCGGCAGCCCGGCGACGTCCTCGCCGTCGATCCTCACGTTGCCCTCGGTCGGCTGCTCGAAGCCGGCGATCATCCGCAGGGTCGTCGTCTTGCCGCAGCCGCTGGGGCCGAGCAGGGTGAAGAATTCACCGGACCCGAGGCCGAGGCTGAGGTCGTCGACCGCCGCGAACTCCCCGAAGCGCTTCGTTACCTGATCAAGCTCAACGCTGGGAATCTCAGCCATCAATTGACAATAGCCCTACCCGATGGACAAGAATCGTGATCCGACGCGGTGATCTCCACGACCCGAACGTATGCGCCCGGGGCCACGCATGGCAAGTGGCGAATGTCCTAAATAGCTAAAGTTCATTTAGCCCTTTTGTACAAAGAGCCGCTTGGGACTTGACCCAATGATCGGTTGCAACTGAAGCTCTGCGCGGCTAGCGTTATCCATAACGTCGTAGTAGGGAAGGAGTAGGGCCATGGCCATAGCGTCCCAAGGTGCACAGGTCGGAAGCCTCCAGGAGCTGGCGCGCCGCCATCTCTGGATGCATTTCTCGCGGATGGGCGGCTACGACGCCGAGCACGAGATTCCGATCATCACTCGCGGCGACGGTTGCTACGTCTACGACGAGCACGGCAACCGCTATCTCGACGGACTCTCGGCGCTCTTCTGTGTGAATGCCGGCCACGGGCGCACCGAGCTCGGCGAGGCGGCGGCCCGCCAGGTCGAGGAGCTCGACTTCTACACGCTCTGGAGCTACGCCCATCCGAAGGCGATCGAACTCGCCGCTCGCCTCGCCTCGCTCGCCCCCGAGGGACTGGACCGGGTCTTCTTCACCAACGGCGGCTCGGAGGCGGTCGAGTCGGCGCTGAAGCTGGCCCGCAACTTCCACCGCATGCACGGCAAAGGCCAGAAGCACAAGGTGATCGCCCGTGAGATCGCCTACCACGGCACATCGCTGGGGGCGCTCTCGGCGACCGGGATCACCGAGCTGCGCAGCCAGTTCGAGCCGCTGGCACCGGGCGGCTGCCACGTCCCCAACACCAACGTCTACCGCTGGCCGCAGGACCGCGAGCCGACCTGGGCCGCGGACGCGATCGAGGAGCGGATCGTCTTCGAGGGCCCCGACACCGTTGCCGCCGTGATCCTCGAGCCGGTTCAGAACGCCGGTGGCTGCTTCGTCCCGCCGGAGGGCTACTTCCAGCAGGTCCGCGAGATCTGCGACCGCCACGACGTCCTGATGATCTCCGACGAGGTGATCTGCGCGATGGGGCGTCTCGGCCACTACTTCGGCTGCGAGCGCTTCGACTACGTCCCCGACATCATCACGATGGCGAAGGCGATCACCTCCGCCTACGCGCCGATGGGCGCGGTCGTCGTCGCCGACCGGGTCGCCGAGCCCTTCATGGAGGGCACCGCCTCCTTCGCCCACGGCTTCACCTTCGCCGGCCACCCGGTCGCCGCCGCGATCGCGATGGCCAACCTCGACATCTACGAGCGCGAGGACCTCTGTGGACACGTCCTCGCCAAGGAGGGGGAGTTCCGCGGGATGCTGGAGACGCTGCACGACCTGCCGATCGTCGGCGACGTGCGCGGGGCCGGGTTCTTCCACGCGGTCGAGCTCGTCAAGGACAAGGAGACCAAGGAGAGCTTCGACGACGACGAGGCCGAGGAACTGCTGCGCGGCTTCCTCTCCGGCGAGCTCTACCGTCGCGGGCTGATCTGCCGCGCCGACGACCGTGGCGACCCCGTCATCCAGCTGGCGCCGCCGCTGATCGCCGACACCGAGCAGTTCGAAGAAATCCACGACGTACTCCGCGACGTCCTCACCCAGGCCTCGCAGCGACTACGCAACTAGGCGGGCCGGATGCTCACGGTCCAGAGCCTCCTCGACGAACTCGGCCTCGACCTCGCGTCCGGCGAGCAGTCGGCCGAGGCGCCGGTGCGGTGGGTGCACATCTCCGAGCTCGAGGATCCGACTCCGTGGCTGTCGGGCGGAGAGCTGATGCTGACGACGGGGATCCCGTTCGACACCGCCGCCAAGCAGCGGGCCTTCGTCCGCCGGCTCGCCGATCACAACATCGCCGGTCTCGGCTTCGGCACCGGCTTCAGCCACGAGAAGCTGCCGAAGGCGCTCCTCGAGGAGGCGCGGAAGGCGGACTTCCCGCTCTTCGAGGTCCCCTACTCGACGCCGTTCATCGCGATCACGGAGAAGGCCTTCGCGCGCCTCGTCAACGAGCAGTACGAGGTGCTCCAGCGCGGGATCGCGGTCCAGCGGCGGCTCGAGCGCCTGGTCCTCGAAGAGCGCGGGCTGGAGGAGATCGTCGCCACGATCTCCTCGGCGGTCGGCGGCACGGTCGCGATCCTCAGCGGCCGCGGCGATCGCCTCGCCGGCCGCGGCTTCCGCCGCCAGCTCTCGGCCGAGGCGGTGACCGCGATCCGCGAGGAAGCGCTCGCCCACACCGGCGACGGCCACTCCTTCGTCCCCGCGCACCCGGCGGTCGCCGGCCGCGCCCTCGCCCATCCGGTGATCTCGCCGGGCGGCGGCCCGCCGCAGGCCTGGGTCGTGATCGTCCGCGACTCCGGTGGCCTCGGCGACTTCGAGCGGCTGATCCTCCAGCAGGCCGTCGCCGTCGTCGCCCTCGAGCTGATGCGTCGGCGGGTCGCCCGCGAGACCGAGCGGAGGCTGGCCGGCGACGTCCTCGCCGGCGCCCTCGGGGGCCGGCTCGAGGCTTCCGAGCTGAGGCGACGGATGGAGCCCTTCGGGATCGGCGAGGAAGCGGCGGTGCTCGTCTTCGACCTCGACGATCCGGCGGTGGCCGAGCCCGTCCTCGAGGCGGCGCTGGCGGCCGACGCCTGTCCTGCGGTCGTCGCCCCGCACGCCAGCGGCGGTCGCGAGCTTCTCTGCGCGGTGATCGATGCCGCCGATCGCGATCCGATCGACGTCGCCGCCGACGCCCGCAAAGCGCTCGCCAAAGAGAGCGGGGCGGTCCGCGCGGCCGCCAGCCGTCCGGCCTCCCCGGACCAGCTGCGCCATTCCTTCCACGAGGCGCGCTGCGCGCTCGAGGCGACCGCGTTCGACAACGGCTCCGGTCCCGAGGTCGCGTCCTGGCGGGACCTCGGTGCCTTCACCCTGCTGCTCTCGATCCAGGACGACGAGGCCCTGAAGCTCTACTGCGACAGCGTCCTCGGCCCGATCCAGGCCGGCGACGAGGAGTACGGCGGCGAGCTGCTGCGCTCGCTGGAGGCCTTCATCGAACAGAACGGCCAGTGGGAGCGGGCCGCCCGCGAGGTCTACTGCCACCGCCACACCCTGCGCTACCGGATGCGCAAGGTCGAAGAGCTCACCGGCCGCGACCTCTCACGGGCCCACGACCGGATCGAGTTCTGGCTGGCCCTCCGAGCAAGAGAGCTGGTCTCGTGACCCCCCCACCCCGCACCCCCCAGGCCGTCGCTTCAGCACTTTTCCACACTCCAGTGGGGTCAATCGTTGAAGCGGCGACTACAGGGGGCCAGGTGCCGTGGAGGGGGTGGTTGGGGTGAGGGTTGGGGTCTTGACCGAGATCAAGGAGGACGAGTATCGGGTTGCGATCACCCCCGCCGGGGTCCGGGAGATGGTCGAGCACGGGCACGAGGTCCTGATCCAGGCCGGGGCCGGCGAGGGCAGTGCGATCGCCGACGCCGCCTACGTCGAACAGGGCGCCCGCACCGTCGACGATGCCGCCACGCTCTTCGACGAAGCCGAGATGATCCTGCACGTCAAGGAGCTCCAGCCGGCCGAGATCGAGATGCTGAGGCCGGGCCAGCTGCTCTTCACCTACCTGCACCTCGCCCCCGACCCCGAGCAGACCCGTGGCCTGATGGATTCGGGCGCGACCGCCGTCGCCTACGAGACCGTCGAGGACGCCCACGGCCGCCTGCCGCTGCTGGCGCCGATGAGCGAGATCGCCGGCAAGATCGCGACCCAGGCGGGCGCCTTCATGCTCGAGAAGCCGCTCGGCGGCCGCGGCATCCTGCTCGGCGGAGTGCCGGGCGTCGCCGCCGCCAACGTGATGGTGATCGGCGGCGGCGTGGTCGGCATGAACGCCGCCTTCATCGCGATCGGGATGGAGGCCGACGTCTTCGTCTACGACAAATCGATCGACCGCCTGCGCGAGCTCGACGTCGTCTTCAACGGCGGCTGCTCGACCGTCTACTCCACCACCCTCGCGGTCGAGGAGATGCTGCCGCGCGCCGACCTCGTGATCGGCGCCGTCCTCGTCCACGGGGCCCGCGCCCCCTATGTGATCAAGCGCGACCAGCTCGAGCTGATGAAGCCCGGCGCCGTCCTCGTCGACGTCGCGATCGACCAGGGCGGCTGCTTCGAGACGTCGAGGCCGACGACCCACCGCGACCCGACCTTCGAAATCGACGGGATCATCCATTACTGCGTCGCCAACATGCCCGGCGCGGTCCCGATCACGGCCACCTACGCCCTCACCAACGCCACCCTTCCCTACGCGATCGCCCTCGCCGATGCCGGTGACCTCGGCGCCGCGATCGAGAAGCTTCCCGGCCTTCGCCCGGGGGTCAACGTCGCCGGCGGCAGGGTCACCCACCAGGCGGTCGCCGAGGCCGTCGGCGAGGATTACGTGCCGCTCGAGGAGGCGCTGGACCCCGACGAGCTGACCTTGAAATGAGCACCCGACAGGAGAGAGCCCAATGACCAGCACCTACGCGGTAGTCAATCCAGCCACCGGCGAGACGGTCAAGGAGTACCCGGAGATCTCCGACGACGACCTCCGCGCCGCGATCGGGCGCGCCGAGGAGGCCTCGCGGACCTGGGTCCCCTCGACCAGCGTCGCCGACCGCGCGGCCCTCGTGCGCAGGGTCGGCGAGCTGCACAAGGAGCGCAGCCAGGAGCTTGCCGAGATCATCGTCCGCGAGATGGGGAAGCCGATCGAGCAGGCCCTGGGCGAGGTCGACTTCGCCGGCGACATCTACGCCTACTACGCCGACAACGCCGAGGACCTGATGGCCGACGAGCCGGTCGCGGGCTTCGAGGGCGAGGGGAGCGCCGTGATCCGCCGCAGCGCCTTCGGGGTCCTGCTCGGGATCATGCCCTGGAACTTCCCCTACTACCAGGTGGCCCGCTTCGCCGGCCCGAACCTGGTGATCGGCAACACGATCCTGCTCAAGCACGCGCCGCAGTGCCCGGAATCGGCCGAGGCGATGCAGAAGATCTTCGACGACGCCGGCTTCCCGGACGGGGCCTACGAGAACATCTACGCCACCAACGAGCAGATCGAGTGGGTGATCGCCGACCCGCGCGTGCGCGGCGTCTCGGTCACCGGCTCCGAGCGCGCCGGCGCCGCCGTCGCCGAGATCGCCGGGCGCAACCTGAAGAAGGTCGTGCTCGAGATGGGGGGATCGGACCCGTTCATCGTGCTCGGCAGCGAGGATCTCGACAAGACGGTCGAAGCGGCGAGCGAAGCGAGGCTCGACAACACCGGCCAGTCCTGCAACGCCGCCAAGCGCTTCATCGTCGCCGACGAGTACTACGACGACTTCGTCGAGAAGCTCAGCTCGAGCCTCGGTGCCGCCAAGGGCGGCGACCCCACCGCCGAGGACACCGCGATCGGTCCGCTCTCCTCGGAGGCGGCGGCCGACCGGCTCGAGGACCAGGTCAAGCGGGCGATCGAGAACGGCGCCGAAGCGGTCGTCGGCGGCAAGCGCGACGGCAACTACTTCGAGCCGACCGTCCTCACCGGCATCGCGCCCGGCTCCGAGGCGTCGCAGGAAGAGTTCTTCGGCCCGGTCGCGCAGGTCTACAGGGTCGGGTCCGAGGACGAGGCGGTCGAGCTCGCCAACGAGACCCCGTTCGGTCTCGGCTCCTACGTGATGACCACCGATCCGGAGCAGGGCAAGCGCGTCGCCGACAAGATCGAAGCCGGGATGGTCTTCGTCAACCTGGTTCTGGCCGACAGTCCCGAGCTCCCGTTCGGAGGCTTCAAGCGCTCCGGATTCGGCCGTGAGCTCGGTCGCTACGGCGCCGACGAGTTCGTGAATAAGAAGTTGATCCGCAGCGCCTGAGCGCACCTATCCGATCCTGATGGTTTCTTACAGCCGGTGAGGGAACTGATCAGGGTGATCGCCGGCGTCTCGGCCGTGCTCGCGGCCGTGCTCGCGGTCGGGGTCGCGACCGCTGCCGAGAAGGACGAGCCCGCGGCGGAGGTCCAGCGCTGCCACGGCGCCCGGGTCACGATCCTCGGCACCGACGCCGACGAGAAGCTGCGGGGCACGCCGAGCCGCGACGTGATCTTCGGCGGCGCCGGAGACGACGAGATCATCGGCAGCCTCGGCAACGACGTGATCTGCGGCGGCACCGGCTCCGACCTGATGCACGGCGGTCGTGGCAACGACACCGTCGACGGCGGCCCGGGCCCGGCCGACATCGCGATCGGCGACCTCGGCGACGATGCCGTCCTCGGCGGCGCCGGCGCCTCCGACGAGGTCTCCGGCAGCCTCGGGATCGACACGATCACCGGCGGCCCGGGCAACTACGACCTCGTCCACGGCGACTACGGCTACGACCGCATGGACGGCGGCGCCGGCGGCGGCGACATCGCCTCGTTCGCAACCGACGTCGGGGCCGGCCGCGGCGGCGGCGTCAAGGTCTCGCTCGCCAAGCACCGGGCCCGGGGCGACGGGCACGACCGCCTCTTCCGGTTCGAGTCGCTCGAGGGGTCGTCCTTCGACGACATCCTCTACGGCAGCAAGCAGGGCAACATCATCGACGGCGGCCCCGGCAACGACACGATCGTCGGCGGCGGCGGTCCCGACGTGATCGAAGGCGGCCAGGGCACGGACGGCTGCAAAGGGGCCAAGGGGCGGACGACCTCCTGCGGCAAGGAGGCCAAGCCGAAGGCCTCCGCCTACATCGAGGTCGACCAGACCCCGGGCGGGGGCGGCGGCCTCGCGGTGATCGGCGGCGGCGGGCCCGACCACTTCGTCGTCGCCTACGACCCGGCCTCGATGACGTTCGGAGTCACCGGCAAGAAAGGGATCGCGATCGGCCCGGGCTGCATCCGGCCCGCCGACAGCCCGGTCCAGATCAGCTGCACCCTCGACGGGCAGGCGCGATGGCTGATGGCCGACCTCGGTCCCGGCGACGACAGCCTGATCGTCGAAGGAAGCCTCGCCGCGGTCGGCAACGTCCGCATCGCCGGCGGCCTCGGCGACGACGTGATCAAAGGCGGGCCGGAGGACGACCTGATCGAGGCAGGGTTCGGTGCCGACAGGCTCTACGGCGGCGACGGCTCCGACGGGCTGATCGGCAGCGTCCCGGGGCCGACCTTCCTCTACGGCGAAGGCAGCGGCGACCTGCTCGCGGCGGGAGGCGGCTGCGCCGGCGGCGCGATCGTCGGCGGCGAGGGACGCGACGACGCCTCGTTCGCCGAGACCCAGGCCCACCCCGGGCTGCTCTACGTCTCGTTCCCGGCCGGCAAGGCCTGGATCGACGAGGTTCGGAACTGCCGGCCGGTGCGGCTCTCGAAGACCAACGAGGACATGGAGGGCTCCTTCGACAACGACATCCTGATCGGCGACGGGAGCAAAAACAGCATGCTCGGCCAGCCCGGCGAAGACCGCTTCTACGGAAACGGCGGCGACGACGTGATCGACTCCCGCGACAGCGTCCGCGACATCGTCATCCAGTGCTCGGTCGGTCGGCCGGTGCTGAAAGGCGGGGCGATCCGGGCCCGGCTCGGCGGCGACAGCCGCGCCTTCGTCGACTCCTTCGACCCGGCGCCGGTCGGCTGCGGCGAGGTCACGCACGGCAATCCGATCGCCGGCCTCCACAAGACCCAGGATCACCAGCCCGGCAAGTAGCCCGGGCGAACCGGGGTCACCGCCCCGGGGGTGGTCGCCGGCGAACCAGGATCACCGGCCCGGCGGGTAGCCGCGGGCGAATAGTCTCTAGCCATGAAGCAAAGTGCCAGCGCGGACGAGGCCGCGGCGATCGCGGCGGCGATCCAGCAGTTCGTCGCCGAGACCGCCCCGACCGCTCCCCGCCGGGGGGAGCAGGAATCCCCCTGGCAGCGAGCCGCTCTGCTCGAGGGCGTCGGCGCCCGACGGATGACGATCCAGGACCTGGAAGGTGGTATGCGATGACCGTTGTGAAAATCATCGAGCTGGTCGGCAGCTCCAAGACCTCGACCGACGACGCGGCCAAACAGGCGCTCTCCCAGGCGCAGGGAACGCTCCGCAACATCCGCGCCGTCGACATCGTCTCGACCGGCATCCGCGGCGAGAACCTCGACGAGTACCGGGCCCACGTCCGCGTCGCCTTCCTGATCGAGGGGACCGAGGTTGACTGAGCAGGAGGCCGGCGGCCCCCGCGAGGTCAGCCGCGAGGAGGCTCGCCGGATGGTCGACGAGGGCGCCCAGCTGGTCGACGTGCGGGTCGACCACGAGTGGGAGGTCGGCCACATCGCCGGCGCCTCGCACCTGCCGCTCGAGGAGCTGCCGAAGCGCAGCGGCGAGCTCGACGCCGATCGCCCGGTCGTCCTCTACTGCCGCGGCGGCACCCGCTCCTCGATGGCGGCCGAGGCTCTCGCCGACGCCGGCTTCGAGGCCGTGAAGCTCAGCGAGGGGATCGTCGGCTGGGAGGAGGAGGGCCTCGAGCTCGAGCCCGAGGGCGGTTACGTGGCCGAGTCGGGTGAAGCCGCGGCCATCCTCCAGGCACGAAAAAGGGCTGCCCAGGAGTAAATACCTTAATCCCTGTCAGGTTTTGCTATTTTCCTGACGGTGGAGGTCACGGTAGATCAGAACAAGCCCCAGCGGGGCAAAGGGCGCACCGGCACGCTCGAGAACCCCGAGACCTACGAGAACGTGCCCGGGCACGTGATCCCGATCATCGAGCGAGAGTTCGACGATTTCGACAACGAAGCCGAGCAGTTCCTCGCCGGCGAGCTCGAGGAGAACCAGTTCATCGGCTTCCGGCTCAAACAGGGCGTCTACGGGCAGCGCCAGCCCGACGTCCAGATGATCCGCATCAAGCTTCCGGTCGGCGGGGTGACCCCCGAGCAGATGGACGCCTTCGCGAGCGTGGTCGAGAAGTACGCGCCGCTCAACAAGGGCCACGTCACCACCCGCCAGAACATCCAGATCCACCACGTGCCGCTGCGCGACACCGAGAAGCTCCTGCGCGAGATCGCCGAGACCGGCCTCTCCTCACGCGAGGGCTGCGGCAACACGATCCGCAACGTGACCGGCGACCCCTGGGCCGGCGTCGCCCCCGACGAGGTCTTCGACCCGACCGGCCACGCCGTCGCCTACGTCCGCTACTTCGTGCGCCACCCGACGACGCAGCTGATGCCGCGCAAGATCAAGACATCCTTCACCGGCTCCGAGGCCGACCGCGCGATCAGCGGCATCCACGACATCGCCTTCCTGGCCCGCGAACAGGACGGGGTCAAGGGCTACGAGGTCCGGGTCGGCGGCGGCACCTCGATCATGGCGCGCGTCGCCCCGACCCTCTACGAGTTCGTCGAGGCCGACAACGGCGACTACCTCAAGGTCGCCGAGGCCATCCTCAGGATCTTCGATCGCCAGGAGTGGCTGCGCGTCAACCGCGCCCGCGCGCGGATCAAGGTCCTGATCGACAAGATCGGGATCGACGACTTCCGCGAGCAGGTCGACGCCGAGCTCGAGGGCGACTGGGTCGAGGAGCGCGGGTTCGGTCCCGAGCTGGTCGAGCGCCTGCGCTTCGACGAGGACGAGGAGGGCAACGCTCCCCGGGCGCCGGCCGAAGCCGCCTCCCCGAACGGCGACCGCACCGAGTTCGACCGCTTCGTCGAAGGCAACGTCCAGGCTCAGCGCCAGGAGGGCTTCTCGACCGTCGAGGTGAAGATCACCCGCGGCGACCTCACCCCGGAGCAGTTCCGCGGGCTCGGTCAGATCATGCGCGACTTCACCGGCGGCTACGCCCGCAGCACCGTCCAGCAGAACTTCGTCCTGCGCTGGGTCCGCGACGAGGCGCTCTACGACGTCTGGCAGCGACTCACCGACCTCGGCCTGGGCGAGGCCGGCCCCCGCGAGGTGACCGACGTCGTCAGCTGCCCCGGGACCGACAGCTGCAAATTGGGCATCACCAGCTCGATGGGCCTCAACCGGGCGATCAAGGAGCGGGTCGAGTCGATGGAGATCGAGGACTCCCTGACGAAGCGGATCCACATCAAGATGAGCGGCTGCCCGAACGGGTGCAGCCAGCACCACATCGCCAACATCGGCTTCTACGGCGCCTCGCTGAAAGTCGGCGGCCGCCAGATGCCCGCCTACATCCCGCACGTCGGCGGCAACTACGAGGGCGGCGAGGTCATCTTCGGGACCCGGCTCAAATCGCGCCTGCCGGCGAAACGGGTCCCGGAGGCCGTCGAGCGCTGGATCAAGCTCTACGAGTCCGGGCGCGAGGAGGGCGAGGAGTTCAACGCCTTCGCCGAGCGGACCGGCGCCGGCCCCTTCGAAGAGGAGATCAAGGACCTGACCCTGCCGGCCGAGTTCAGCCTCGAGACGATGCAGCAGTTCATCGACTGGAACCGCTCCAGCCCCTACAAGGTTGAGCGCGGGGAGGGGGAGTGCGCGATATGACGCCTCCGCCGCCGACCGCGACCGCTCCGCTCGCCTTCCAGTCCTCCGAGGACTGGGCGAGGGAGACGGCCGAGGAGCTCGAGGACAAGTCCGCCCAAGGCGTCCTCGAGTGGATGTTCGACACCTTCGGCGAGCGCCATTACATCGCCTGCTCGTTCCAGAAAACCAGCTCGGTGACGGCCCGCCTCGCGACCGAGATCAATCCCGACGCGCGCTTCTTCTACCTCGACACCGACGTCCTCTTCAAGGAGACCTACGAGACCCGTGACCGGCTCGCGGAGCACCTCGGGATCGACTTCGACCGGTACCACAACCTGACGCTCGAGGAGCAGGCCGAGCAGTACGGCGATGAGCTCTGGAACAGCGATCCCGACGCCTGCTGCGGCCTGCGCAAGGTCGAGCCGATGCGGCGCGCCCTATCTTCCGTAGACTGCTGGGCCGCCGGCGTCCGCCGCGGCGACTCCAGCAGCAGGGCCAAGACTCCGAAGCTCGCCTGGGACAAGAAGTTCAACCTCTGGAAGGTGAACCCCCTTGCCGACTGGTCCGAGCGCGACGTCTGGAACTACATTCGTGAGCACCACCTCCCGTACAACCCACTTCACGATCACGGCTACCCGTCGATCGGCTGCACGCACTGCACCAAGCCGGTCGGACCGGGCGGCTCGCCGCGCGACGGCCGTTGGGCGGGCTCGGCCAAGACGGAGTGCGGGATCAATTAGCGCCCACCGCAGCGCACCGGTTCCGATTTCCTGATTCCCTTTCCCGATCCGATAGGTAAGAAATAACCATGAGCGAGACTATGACTGAGCTTTCCCTGACACTTGACGAGCGCCACACCGCCGACTTCGAGATGATCGGCAACGGCGGCTTCGCCCCCCTGACCGGCTTCCAGGGCTCCGCCGACTGGGAGCGCGTCTGCTCCGAGATGCGGACCACCGGCGGCGATTACTGGCCGATCCCGATCACCCTCGCCAGCGACCTCGAGTGCGAGGTCGGCGACACCATCGCCCTCTCCAGCGACGAAGGCAAGCCCCTCGGGCGCCTCAAGGTCGAGGAGATCTGGGAGCGCGACGTCAAGAAGGAGGCCGAACAGGTCTACGGCACCGCCGACGAGGATCACCCCGGCGTTGCCGCGATCTACGGCGAGGGCAACCGGATGCTGGCCGGTCCGATCGAGGTCGACGCCCTGCCGGATCACGAGGAGGCCTTCATGCGCCGGTACAAGACGCCGGCCGAGCACAAGAAGGACTTCGAGGAGCGCGGTTGGAAGAAGATCGTCGCCTTCCAGACCCGCAACCCGATCCACCGCGCCCATGAGTACCTGACGAAGGCGGCGCTCGAGACCTGCGACGGCCTCTTCATCCACCCCCTGATCGGCAAGACCAAGGCCGGCGACATCCCCGCCGACGTGCGGATGAAGTGCTACGAGGTGCTGATGGAGAACTACTACCCGAACGACCGGGTGGTCCTCGGCGTGAAGCCGGCGAAGATGCACTACGCCGGTCCCCGCGAGGCCGTTCTCCACGCGATCGTCCGCCGCAACTACGGCGCGACGCACTTCATCGTCGGTCGCGACCACGCCGGCGCCGGGGACTACTACGGCACCTACGACGCGCAGAAGATCTTCGACGAGATCGACATCGACGAGCTCGGCATCGAGCCGCTGATGTTCGAGCACACCTTCTGGTGTGAGGAGTGCGAGGGCCTTGCCTCCGGCAAGACCTGCCCGCACGACAAAGAGGCGCACCTGTTCCTCTCCGGAACCAAGGTCCGCGAGATGCTCGGCAACGGCGAAAGGCCGCCGCACGAGTTCTCCCGCGACGAGGTCGCCGACATCCTGATCGACGCTTACAAGGAGGACTGAGAAAGCATGGCTGGTGAGAAGGGATTCACCCTCTGGTTCACCGGACTCTCCGGGGCCGGCAAGACGACCATTTCCGGGCTGCTCGAGAAGGAGCTGCGCGCGCGCGGCTCGAAGCTCGAGATCCTCGACGGCGACATCGTTCGCGAAAACCTCTCGAAAGGCCTCGGCTTCTCGAAGGAGGACCGCGACATCAACATCCGCCGCATCGCCTTCGTGGCCGACCTGCTCAGCCGCAACGGCGTGCCGGTGATCACCGCCGCGATCTCGCCCTACGCCGAGATCCGCGACGAGGCTCACGAGCTGATGGGCGACCGCTTCATCGAGGTCTACGTGAAGGCGTCGGTCGACACCTGCGCCGAGCGCGACGTCAAGGGCCTCTACAAGAAAGCCTTCGCCGGCGAGATCAAGGAATTCACCGGCGTCTCCGACCCCTACGAGGTCCCCGAGAACCCGGCCTGGGTCTGCGACACCGAGAACGAGACGCCCGAGGAGTCGGCGCAGAAGCTGATCGAGTACCTCGAGTCGCGCGAGCTGATTCCCGCGGCAGTCGCTGCTTAGCGCCGGCGGTTAGGGAGGTCGGTACCCCTTCCCAAAACGAGCGGCCGGGAGGCCGCTCTTGAGTGTTTTGGGAAGGGGCACCGACCTCCCTTTCCACAGGTCCTGGCGGCCACGGCCGCGGCTTCGAGTCGCGCAGCAGCTGTGATTCCGAGGCGCTGCCGACGATGCGTTCGTCCCTGCCCGCTTGAGGTCCCGGCCCAGCGTTGTGAGTGGAGGGGTCGGGGACCCGTTCCCAAAACACTCAAGAGCCGGCAAAGCCGGCTCGTTTTGGGAATGGGTCGCCGACCCCTCTACCGACCCGGCTGAACCGGGACCTGAGGCTCGCCGAGCCCGTACGTGTCATAGGCCCCGAACTTCGAGAACGTCTTGTGGGTGGGGCCGTGGTAGTCCGAGGAGGCGGTCGGGACCAGGTCGAGCTCGGCGCATAGCGAGAGCAGGTGCTCGGTCTGCTCCTTCGTGTGCGGCGGGTAGAAGGTCTCGATGCCGTCGAAGTCGATCGCCCTGATCAGCTGCTCGACCTCGGTCGGGTCTTCGATGTCCCAGTAGGGGTGGGCGACGACGGCGACGCCGCCGGCGTCGTGGATCAGCTCGACCGCCTGCTCGGCGGTCGGCCAGCGTCGCGGCACGAACGCCTTGGCGCCCGGCACCAGGTACTCCTCGAAGAACGGGCCGAGGTCGCTGGTCGCGCCCGCCGCCCGGGCGATGTGGGGGCGGCCGATCGAATCGGCGCCGCCGGCCTCGCGGATCGCATCCTCGAGGGTCAGCTCGAATCCCTCGCCCCGCAGGTTCTCGACGATCTCGCCGGCCCGGTTGCGGCGTTCCTGTTGCGCCCGCTCGCAGGCGGGCCCGATCCGCTCCAGATCGACCCAGTAGCCGCAGACGTGGAGGTCTTCGGCGAACTCGTGCACGCAGGACATCTCGACCGCGGGGACCAGCTCGATGCCGACCCGGGCCGCGGCGGCGGCCGCCTCCGGGACCCCGGCAACGGCGTCGTGGTCGGTCAGGGCGAGCGTCGTCACCCCGGCCTCGGCGGCTCGTTCGACGACCTCGCCGGCCCCGAGCTGACCGTCGGAATGCGTCGAATGGCTCTGAAGCTCGATCAACATTGCGCGGCAGCGTACTCTTAGAGAGGCAGTGTCAGGGACCAGGGTGATTTTGGGGGTGCTCGGCGGAGCCATCGCGTTGCTCGGCCTCGCTACGCCTGCCGTCGCGGCCCCGGGGTGGTTGGCCCCCGTCGGTCTCTCGGCCCCCGGCCGCGACGCCCACGCGGTCTCGGTCGAGATGGCGGACGCCGGCGACTCGGTGGCGGTCTGGAACCGGGGGAGCACCACCGGTCCCGGGAACGTGATCCAGGCATCGACCCGCGCCGCCGGACAGAGCTTCTCCGCACCGATCGAGGTCAGTCCCTCCGGCTCCGATCCGGTGTTGGCGATGTCGCCGGGCGGCATGGCGATAGTCGCCTGGCGGGAGCTCGAGGGCGAAGTCGAAGAAACCGGAGGCGAAAAATTCATCAACACCGCGCGCCAGGTGATCAAGGTCTCCGTGATGGCGCCCGGCGGAGGGTTCTCGACCCCGGTCGACGCCTACGCGGCGCCGCCGACGATCATCGAAGTCGTCGACTCGATTCCGAAAACCATCCAGCAGGGAGGCATTCCGCAGACGCTGCGGATCGCGATCAACGCCGGCGGCGACGCGGTTCTCGCCTGGGCGGAAAACGACCCCGAAGCCCCCGACACGACGGTGATGGCGATGACCAGGTCGGCGGCCGGCGCCTACTCGAGCGCCACCAGGGTCTCACCGGCACCGTCGGCCGACCAGCCCGCCCAGCAGCCCGAGGTGGCGATCGACGACGGCGGCAACGCGACCGTGACCTGGCAACACGGGGAAGCGGACGCCCTCGCCGTCGAAGCCGCGACCAAGCCCGCCGGTTCGTCGTTCGCGCCGCCCGAGACGCTCAGCGGCGCCCTCGATGCCGGCGAGCAGGCGATCAATCCGGAGGTCGGCAGCTCCGCCTCCGGCGAGACCACGGTCGCCTGGAGGCGCTTCTCGGCCGACGAATCGGTGGTCGAAGCCGCGACCCGGCCGGCCGGCGGCGCCTTCGGCGCACCGGAGCCGGTCTCCGCGGCCGGGGTGCAGGCGTTCTCGCCGGAACTCGACGTAGCGCCGAGCGGGGCCCTGCTCGCGGCCTGGCTGACCGGGCCGGAGCCGAACGGGGTCCAGGCGTCGCTGCGGGCGCCGGGCGGAACGTTCTCGCCACCGCAGGGCATCTCCGCTCCCGACACCGACTCCGATGCCCTGAGCGCGGCGATCAACTCCAACGGCGCCGCCGCCGTCTCCTGGTCGACGCTCGCCGATGGCAGATACACGTTGCAGGCCTCGGTGCGCCCGCCCGCCGGAGCCTTCCCGGGCCCGGTCCCGATCTCGGCGTCGAGCGAGAACTTCCTCCGCGCCGACCTGGCGCTGGATTCCTTCGGCGACGTGACCGCCGGCTGGAACCAGACCGTCGGGTCCGACGAAATCGCCCAGGTGGCGGGTTACGACGCCTTCGTCCCCGAGATCCGTGGCCTCTCGATCCCCGCCGGCGCCGTCGTCGGCGAGACGGTGACCTTCTCCGCGACCCCGTTCGACGTCTGGCCGATCGGCGCCGCCTCGTTCAGCTTCGGCGACGGCGCGACCGCGAGCGGGAACTCGGTCCAGCACGCCTACTCGGCGCCGGGGACCTACGTCGTCGAGGCCACCGCCACCGACCCGGCCGGGACGTCGACCTCCGGCCAGGGGCGGATCGTGGTCCGGCCCCGGACCGGGTTCAGCGTGGGCAAGCTCCAGCTGAACAAGAAGAAGGGCATCGCCAGGATCCCGATCAGCTTCGAAGAACGCGGGTCGATAACGGTCAAGGGCAGGGGGATCAGGACCGCCCGCGCCAACCCGTCCGCCCCCGGTCGGGTGAAGCTCACCGTCAGGGCCGTGGGCAGGTCGCTGAAGAAGCTGAAGAAGAAGGGCAAGCTGAAGATCAAGCTCACCGTCACCTTCGCTCCCACCGGCGGCGAGCCCGCCAGCAAGGGGACCCGGGGGACCCTGCGCAAGAAGCGCCGCTGACGCCGCTCCATCTCATTAGACTGCGCCGCCGATGAACGGCCAGGAGCTCTGATGTTCGAGAAGGTGCTGATCGCGAACCGCGGCGAGATCGCGATTCGCGTCGCGCGGACCCTGAAGGAGATGGGGATCGCCTCGGTCGCCGTGTACTCGGAGATCGATCGCGACGCGCCGCACGTGCGCGAGGCCGACGAGGCCTACCTGATCGGCCCCCCGGTCCCCGCCGAGAGCTACCTGAACATCGCCAAGATCATCGAGACCGCGAAGGAGGCGGGAGCCGAGGCGATCCACCCGGGCTACGGGTTCCTCGCCGAGAACGCCGACATGGCCCGGGCCTGCGACGAGGCCGGGATCACCTGGATCGGCCCGCCGCCCGAGGCGATCGAAGCGATGGGCTCGAAGACCAAAGCCCGCGAGATCATGGCCGAGGCCGGCGTTCCGATCGTCCCCGGCGCGACCGAGCCCGCCAAGGATGTCGACGACGCCCGCAGGCAGGCCGATGAGGCCGGCTACCCGGTCGCCTGCAAGGCCGCAGGAGGCGGTGGCGGCAAGGGGTTCCGGGTGGCGATGAGCCCCGACGATCTCGAGGAGGCCTTCGAGGGAGCCGCCCGCGAAGGCGAGAAGTTCTTCTCCGACGACCGCGTCTACGTCGAGCGCTACCTCGAGGACCCGCGCCACGTCGAGGTCCAGGTCCTCGCCGACTCCCACGGCAACGTGGTCCACCTCGGCGAGCGCGACTGCTCGATCCAACGCCGGCACCAGAAGGTGATCGAGGAGGCCCCCGGTCCCCACGTCGACGAGGAGATGCGGGAGCGGATCGGCAAGATCGCGACCGATGCCGCAGCGGCGGTCGGATACCGCGGCGCCGGCACGATCGAGGGGATGCAGGTCGGCGACGAGTACTTCTTCCTCGAGATGAACACCAGGGTCCAGGTCGAGCACTGCGTGACCGAGATGGTCACCGGCTTCGACATCGTCCGCGAGCAGGTCCTGGTCGCGGCCGGCGAGCAGCTCTCGATCGCGCAGGACGACGTCGAGCTCCGCGGCTGGTCGATCGAGTGCCGGATCAACGCCGAGGCCGCCCACAAGAACTTCGCGCCGGCGCCCGGCGCGATCACGACCTACCGCGAGCCCGCCGGGCCGGGGGTCCGGGTCGACTCCGGGGTCGAGGCCGGATCCGAGGTGACGCCGATGTACGACCCGATGGTCGCCAAGCTCATCGTCTGGGACCTCGATCGCGAGAAGGCGACCGCGCGGATGCTGCGGGCGCTGGGTGAGTACGAGGTCGGCGGGCTGACGACCCTGATCCCGTTCCACAGCGCGATCCTCGCCACCGAGCAGTGGGCGCGGGGCGAGACCTGCCGCGACCTGATGGAGGACAAGGACTGGCTGAAGACGACCGCCCCCGAGGCGGCGCCGGCGCCGGCCGCGGGGGACGAGGGTCCCGAGACGATCGCCCGCGACTACAAGGTCGAGGTCTCGGGCAAGCTCTTCGACGTCAAGGTGGTCGGCGAGGCCGTCGCGGGGATCGCCCCGGCGGCCGCAGGCGGCGACGCCAAGCGCCCCGCCAAGCGCGACCGCAAGGCCGGCGGCGGACCCAGCGCCTCCAGCGAGTCGCTGCCCTCGCCGCTCCAGGGGACGATCTTCAAGGTCGCCGTCGAGCAGGGCGCCGAGGTCTCGGAGGGTGACCTGATCTGCGTGATCGAGGCGATGAAGATGGAGAACGAGATCACCGCCCACCGCTCCGGCAAGGTCGAGGAGCTGAAGGTCGCCGAGGGCGACTCGGTCTCCAGCGGCGACGTGCTCGCCGTCATCAAGTAGACCGCCCGCCGCGGGGCCGTCAGCGTTTCTGTTTCGCTTCCTTTTCCTTCTGCCGCTTTTCGCGAGCCTTCTGGCGTTTCTCGCGACGTTCCTCGGCCCGGGCGCGCTGAATTTCCTTGCGGGTGAGCGGCACGTCGGCGGCCGCTTCGCGACAGACCCGGCCGACGCAGTCCTCGAGCCGGTTGATCAGTTCGTTGTGGAGGGCGTTGCGGACCGGGAAGAAGTTCGGGTCGCGGGCGAGGTTGTTGAGCTCGTGGGGGTCGCGGTTGATGTCGTAGAGCTCCTTCTCACCGGTCGGCCAGGCGATGTACTTGTAGGGGCCTAGGCGGATCCCCTCGTAGTCCTTGGGCGGCGCCAGGATCGAGGCCTGGGCTCCACCGCGCGAGCTGCTCCGGGCCACGGAGCCGCCCTGCTGTTCGACGTCGCTGGTTTCGACGAAGGACTCGAAGAGCAGCGGCCGGCGGGTGCGGAGGCTGGTGTCGCGCATGAACGGGACCAGCGAGCGCCCGTCGATGCTCTTGTCGGCGGTGGCGCCGGCGAGCTCGAGGATCGTCGGGGCGATGTCGATGTTCATCGCGAACTCGCCGGTCGTGGTCCCGGGCTTGATCCCGGGGCCGCGGATCAGGAACGGCAGGTGCGTGGCCGGCTCGTAGGCGAGGAACTTGCCGCCGATCAACCGGTGCTCGCCGAAGAAGAAGCCGTTGTCCGAGACGAAGATCACGTAGGTGTTGCGGAGGCGGCCGGTGTAGCCGAGCGTGTCGATGATCTGTTTGACGCCATCGTCGATCGCGCGCAGGCTCTCGAGCTGCTTCTGCCAGTAGACCCGGTAAGTGTGCTTGTCGTTGAGGGTCAGGTGTTCGGCGTCGCGGATGAAGCGCGGCTTGTCGGAGACATTGCCCTCGTCGAAGCCTTCGCTGCGGTCGTGCGGCAGCCGCGCGCCCTTGAACCAGTCGTAGTGGCGGGGGGCGGGCTCGGGCCCGGCCGGGCGGCGGAAGTCGCCGTGGGGGGCCGTGTAGTCGACCTGGAGGTAGAACGGTTTGTCGATCGGAGTTTCGAGGATTTCGTTGGTCGCCAGGCTGGTCAGGGCGTCGGACTCGTAGTGGCAGGGGAGCCCGTTGAGCGGCGCGTACGGACAGCCGGGGTCGTCGCGGACCGTGTATTCGCGGGGGTCCCAGGTCCCGGAGTCGCCGTAGGGACCTTCGATCGTGCCGTTGTTGTTGAGCTCGTAGCCGTAGAAGTAATGGAAGGTGTCGGCGTTGAGGATGGTGTGCCAGGAGCTCCAGCCCGGCGGGACGGTGGTGCCGTCGTCGTAGGGCCGGTCGGCGTAGCCGTTGAGGAACTTGCCGAGGTGGATCGTTTTGTAGCCGTCCTGCTGGAGCCAGGTCGCGAGGTTGTGGGAGTAGGCGGCCTGCATCCGGAACCCGTTGAAGCCGCCGTTGGGCTGGACGTTGCCCTTGACGCCGGTGTTGTGGGCGTAGCGCCCGGTCAGCATGCTGACCCGCGAGGGGCAGCAGAGGGGGTAGGAGACGTAGTAGCGGTTGAAGGTGACCCCGCGTTTGGCGATCAGGTCGAGCGTGTTCGGCATCGACCGGGTCGCGCCGGCGCCTTCGAACGCCTTGAACGTCGTGTAGAGGCTGTCGAGGGTCTGATCGTCGGTCTGGACGACGACGAAGTTCGGGTTTTCGACCGGGAAGGCGAGTTTGTCGCGCGCAGCCGTCGCCGGACCGACGACGATCGTCAGCGCGATCAGAAGGGCGAACGCCCCGATGGCTTGTTTCATACGTTGCATGGAAAGTTTGGCCCTGCCTAGGGTTCGAAAACTCCAGCCGGGGTGAAGTTTCGAAACGCTAGAGAACGGTCAGGACGGGCGGCCTACGAGGCGCCCAGTTTTTTCGCGGCGTCGCGGAAGTTTTTGACGGTCGCGCTCGGGGCTTTTCGCCCTTCGAGTTTCTCGTTGTGGCGGTTGACCCAGATCACCGGGACGTTCATTTTCAGCAGCGGGCCGACGTCGGTGGTGTAGCTGGAGGCGATGTGCAGCCAGCCTTTCTTGCCGCCGATCCGCCGCGCGCACTCTTTGAAGTGGACGGGATCGGGCTTGTAGCTGCGCACCTGCTGGGCGGTGACCACGAGGTCGAGTTCGGTCCGCAGGTGGCGGCGGGAGATGCCGAGCAGTTTGTCGTCGATGTTCGAGATGATCCCGATCTCGTAGCGTTTCCCGAGCCGGTCCATCGCCGCGTTGGCCTCGCGGAAGGGCAGCCAGTAGGCGACCGAGTCGGGCAGGAACTGCGCCCGCGAGGGCTCGATCTCCCAGCCGACCTCACCGGCGACCTTGACGATCGTCCGCCGCAGGACCTCGGCATAGAGTTCGTAGGAGCCGGCCATGATTTCGGCCTGGACCTCCATGAAGCGGGCGAGGAACGGGCCCTCTTCGAAGCTGAAGCCGTCCTTCTCCGCCTCTTTCTTGCAGGCGTCGACGATCCCCTTCTCCCAATCGATCAGGGTGCCGTAGCAATCGGTCGTGACCCATTTGATGTTTTTCAGACTGGGAAGAGGCATTGGCGAGCCGCGGCATTATAGGCTGCCGCCCGCGCCACGCGGCGCCCCCACGACATGGACCTCCTCGAGTATCAGGGAAAGCAGCTGTTCGCCAAGCACGGCATCGCCGTGCCGAGCGGCGAGGTCGCGGCGACCGTCGACGACGCCGTCGCCGCCGCCGAGCGGATCGGTTTCCCCTGCGCGATCAAGGCCCAGGTGTTGATCGGCGGCCGCGGCAAGGCCGGCGGGATCAAGATCGCGGCCGACGCCGATGAGGCCCGTGCCCACGCCGACGCGATCCTCGGAATGGACATCACCGGCCCCCACGGGGAGGGGCCGTTCAAGGTCCACCAGGTCTGGGTCGAGGGCGGCTCCGACATCGCCGCCGAGTACTACGCGTCGATCATCCTCGACCGCTCCGAGAAGAAGCTGCTGGTGATGATCTCCGCCAAGGGCGGGATGGACATCGAGGCCGTCGCCGCCGAGGACCCGGGGGCGCTGGTCAAGGAGCACATCGATCCGAGCCGGCCCTTCGACGCGGCCGCCGCGGCGCCGATCGTCGCCCGGGCCGGGCTCGACGAGGACGTCCGCGACAAGGTCGCCGCGGTCCTGCCGAAGCTGGCCGAGGTCGCCACCGGCGAGGACGCGACCCTGATCGAGGTCAACCCGCTGATCGTCACCGCCGATCGCGACGTGGTCGCCCTCGACGCCAAGGTGACGATCGACGGCAACGCGACCTTCCGCCACCAGGAGCTGGCCGAAGAGGAGTTCGTCGGCGACGAGGACCCGCTCGAGGCGATGGCCAAGGAGAAGGGCCTGACCTACGTGAAACTCGACGGCAACGTCGGCATCCTCGCCAACGGGGCCGGGCTCTGCATGTCGACCCTCGACGTCGTCGCCCAGGCCGGCGGCTCGCCCGCCAACTTCCTCGACGCCGGCGGCGGCTCGAAAGCGGAGGCGATCGTCAACGCCCTGACCGTGATCACCGCCGACGAGAAGGTCGGCGCGATCCTCTTCAACATCTTCGGCGGCATCACCCGCTGCGACGAGATCGCCAACGGGATCGTCACCGCCTCGAAGGAGATCGGCCTCGATCTGCCGCTGGTCGTGCGGCTTGACGGCACCAACTCGGAGGAGGGGCTGAGGATCCTCGCCGAGGCGGACCTGCCGAACCTGCACCAGGAGACGACGATGCTCGACGCCGCGCGTCGGGTCGTGGAGCTGGCGGGCTGAGATGAGCATCATCGTCGGCGAGGACACGAAGCTGGTCGTCTCCGGGCTGACCGGGCGCGAGGGCTCCTTCCACGGTCTGCGCAACAAGGCCTACGGGACCCATCTCGCCGCCGGGGTCACCCCCGGCAAGGGCGGCCAGGACGTCGAGGGCACGCCGGTCTTCGACTCGATCAAGGAGGCGGTCGAGGAGGCCGACGCCAACACCTCGATGATCTTCGTGCCGGCCCGCTTCGCCGGGCCCGCGATCGACGAGGCGATCGACTCCGGCGTCCACACCGTGATCGCGATCACCGAGGGGATCCCGGTGCTCGACATGCTCGGCCTCTACTGGAAGGCGAAGGAGGCGGGGGTGCGGCTGCTCGGCCCGAACTGCCCCGGCGCCCTCTCCCCGGGCAAGGCCAACGTCGGCATCATCCCCGCCCAGTTCTTCGACCCGGGCCCGATCGGAGTCGTCTCCAAGTCGGGGACCCTGACCTACCAGATCGGCAACGAGCTCAAACAGGCCGGCACCGGCAACTCCTCGATCGTCGGGATCGGCGGCGACCCGATCATCGGCTCCGACTTCATCGACATCCTCGAGCTCTACGAGCGCGACGACGAGACCGAGCTGATCGTGATGGTCGGCGAGATCGGCGGCGACGCCGAGGAGCGGGCGGCCGACTACATCGCCGCCAACGTCTCGAAGCCCGTCGTCGCCTACATCGCCGGGTTCACCGCGCCTCCCGGCAAGCAGATGGGCCACGCCGGGGCGATCATCTCCGGCTCCTCCGGGACCGCGCAGGCGAAGAAGGAAGCGCTCGAGGCGAAGGGCGTGCGGGTCGGCGAAAGCCCGACCGAGACCGCCGCGATCGCCGTCGAGACCCTGCGCGGCTAACCCGCCCCCGAGGTCGCCGGCGGCTTCGCGCTCGCCAGCGACGGGCAGCTCACACGCGCAGCCTCACCGCGGACCCCCCCGCCGCCGTCCTGGACGTTCCTGAGTTTAGGGCCGCTATGGCGCCCTAAGTTCAGGCACGTCAAGCAGGGTGCGTATCTCGTCGGCGAGCGTGGCGGGTTCCTCATGCAATCGGCGATGAGTGACTCGAATCGTCCGGTATCCCGCGAGAAGGAGAGATGCATCGCGAGCTCGGTCACGCTCGAAGGCGGCGCGATGTGCGTGGTACGCCCAGCTGTCGAGCTCGGCGACCAGGCGCCGGGCCGGCCAGAGCGCGTCGACCTCATAACCGAGGACGTCGGTGTTCGCAACCGGAGTCGGGAGCTGTCGGTCATGGCAGAAGGCCAGGAATGCGCCCTCGAGCGGCGACCGAGTTTTTTCGGGGTAAGAAGCATCGGCCAAGATCGGGCGGATCGGCTTCAGGGCGTGCCGGCCCCAGCCCCGCTCGACCACCTGCTCCAGCTCTTTCATCTCGAGCAAGCCAAGTCGGTCGGCCTCCTCGCATGCTGCTTTCAAACGATCCTTGGGAACGCATTCGCTCAGGTCGAACAAAGTCCGGGCGGGGCTGGTGGTCGGAATTCTGTCGCGAACCGTGACTTCGTCGTCCTCGATTTGGCATTCGTGGAGCGTGATGCCGACGCGTCCGGCCCGTCCATGCCGGGAGGTGACATCGACGTTCGATGGACGGGAGCGGAGCAGCCCCAGGTGAGTCGCCGCCGAACGGTGGCTCAGAACCGCACCGTCACCGCAGGCGAGAACGGCGGCCATCCATCGTCCTCTCCGGTCAAGGGCCGACCGCCCAACCGCGTAGGCACCGCGATGAACCGCGAACAAGCGCCCGGCTTCTGTTCGTCGTTTGATCGCCCCCGGCTTGAACCCGAGGTCGATGAGGTTCGCGTGGCTCACGACCCCGTGCTGACGGTCAGCCAGCAGCGCGAGCTCTCGCTCTCTCCGGCGTGCCTGAGTTTGAGGCGCCATATCGGCCCTAACCTCAGGAACGTGGATGGTTCGCCCCGGGGTGGGGGGTGGTTTCGCGGCCGACGGCAGGCGCTTGTCCGTTGCTAGGGTCGAGGGCGATGGCCGTTGAGACGATTTCGTTTGCGCGTGGGGCGCCCAGCGCCGACATCCTGCCGCGCGAGGCGGTGGCGGAGGCCGCGGCCAAGGCGCTCGCCTCCGATTGGGAAAAGGCACTGTCCTACGGGACCGGGATCGGCCATCCGGCGCTGTGCCACTGGATCGCCGAGCGGCACGGCGGGCTCGACGACTCGCAGGTGATGGTCGCCAACGGTTCGCTCGAGGCGGGCTGGATGCTGTTCGAGCACCTGCTCGAGGCCGGCGACCGCGTCGTCGTCGAGCAGCCCACCTACGACCGCACCCTGCTGATGCTCCAGCGCCTCGGCGTCGAGCTCGTGCCGGTGCCACTCGAGGACGACGGCCTCGAGGTCGGAGCGCTCGAGGCGGCCCTCGCCGAGGGTCCGATCAAGCTTGCCCACGTGATCCCCAACTTCCACAACCCCGCCGGCTGCACGCTCTCGGCCGAGAAGCGGACGCGGCTGGTCGAGCTGGCCGACGAGCACGGTTTCTGGGTCTTCGAGGACGACCCCTACCGCGAGCTGCCCTTCGAGGGCGAGGCCCTGGAGACGATGATCTCGCTGGATCGGTCCGAGCGCGTCGTCCACGCCTCCTCGTTCTCGAAGACCGTCAGCCCCGGCGTCCGCGTCGGCTACCTGGCCGGGCCCGCGGAGCTGATCGCGAAGCTCGCGAAACGCGCCAACGAGACCTACATCTCGCCGAACATGCTGGCCGAGTCGGTCGTCCTCGAGCTCTGCGCCTCCGGCGGCCTCGACCGCAACATCGAGTTCTGCAAGACCGCTCTGCGCGAGCGCCGCGACGCCCTCGTCCAGGCCCTCCGCGAGCAGATCCCGGAGGCGGAGTTCGTCGTCCCCGGCGGCGGCTACTTCCTCTGGCTCGACCTCGCCGAGGGCACCGACACGACGGCGCTCCTCGCCGAGGCCAAGGGCGAGGGCGTCGCCTTCGTCGCCGGCCCCGACTTCATGATCGACGGGGGCGCCAACAGCCTCCGGCTCTCGTTCGCGAGCGTGCCGCCGGAGAAGATCGGCGAGGGAGTCGGGCGCATCGCCCGCGCCCTCGACCGCGTCCGCAGCGGCTCCCCCGCCTAGCGGCACCGGGGGGCTCCGGCCCGGCGCACCCCCGAATGCCCCGGGCGCTGATTCGGGGACTCTCGAATGCACCGGGCTGATCCGGAGCGGCGGCGGGTCCGTAGGTGGGTCAGATGGCAACCACGCGAGGAGCGACCAGATGCCTCCAGAACCGGCAGCAGCCGTCGCCGGACGCCTTCGACCCGACGCTCGATGAAGCCCGGGTGTTGAAGGCTGTGGAACCCTTGATCGCATGAAGCCGGAGCGCCTCGCGGACGAGGAGCTGATGCCGCTGATCGCGGACAAGAGGCCCGACGCCTTCGAGGTGTTCTACGACCGGCACGGCAAGGTCGCCTTCTCGCTCGCCTATCGGATCGTCGGCGAGCGCTCGGCGGCCGAAGACGTGACCCAGGAGGCGTTCATCTCGGTCTGGCGCAGCGGCGCCCGCTACGACCGCGCCAAGGGCAGCGTCCGCTCCTGGATGCTGGGCATCGTTCGCAACCGGGCGATCGACCTGCTGCGCTCGAAGACCGGGCGAGCCCCGCTCGACTTCGACGACGACTCGATCCTCGAGCAACGCCAGGCGCCGCAGATGACCGACGCCGAGGCGCTCCGCAACGAGACCGCCGAAGAGGTGCGCGGCGCGATCGGCGAGCTGCCGGGCGAGCAGTCGAAGGTGATCGAGCTCGCCTACTTCGGCGGCTTCAGCCACTCGGAGATATCCGACATGCTCGGGATCCCGCTGGGGACGGTCAAGGGGCGAATGCGACTCGGTTTGGAGAAGATCCGCGGCGAGCTGGCGGAGGGACTGGCATGAACCCAACCGAACACGAGCGCTGGAAGGACGAGGTCGCGGCCCACCTGCTGGGGACGCTGTCCCCGGGCGAGGCCGCCGATCTCGAACGCCACGTCGCCGGCTGCCAGGAGTGCCGGCGCGAGATGCGCTGGCTGCGGCCTGCGGTCGACCAGCTCGCGATCGACGTCGAGGTGGTCGAGCCATCGCCGGACCTGCGGCTCAACGTGATGGCCGCGGTCCGCGAGGACGTCGAGGCGGCGACGGAGACCGGCGGCGCCGCCGCCGAGCGCCGGCCTCTCTTCTCCGGCTTCGGCGGCTGGCGGCCGGTCGTCGCGATCGCGGCCGTGGCCCTCCTGGTCGCCGCCGTCGGCGGCTACGCGATCCGCGACGGCGGATCCGGCGGCGCCCCCGAGGCGACGACGGTCGCTTCGGCCGGCAAGGCGCCGGGCGTGACCGCGACGATGGTGAGCAGCGGCGACTCCGGCATCCTGAAGCTGGAGAACGTCCGCAACATGCCCCCGGACCGGGTGCTCGAGGCCTGGGTGCAGAGGGAAGGCGAGGTCGAGCCGGTCAGGGCGCTGTTCGTCCCCGACCGCGAGGGGCGCGCGTCGACGACGATCGAGGACACGACCGGGGTCGAAGTCGTGATGGTCACGGCCGAGCCCCGCGGCGGCAGCGACAGCCCGACGTCGCCCGCGATGGTGACCCTCGAGATGCCCGGGTGAGGGCCGTTCGGAGCGCTCAGCGGCCGTAGCGGTCGCTGGAGAGGACCAGCTGCTCCGGGATCGCCGCCCGCGGCGGCGGCGCCGGGTCGGCGCGGACCGAGACGGTCTCGGCGACGCTGCTGGAGACATGGTGCTCGCCGTCGGTGGAGGCGATCGTCACGCCCTCGCCGTCGGAGGTCGAGACCTTGCCCTCGAGCCCCGGCTCGAGGCCGGCGTCTTTGAGGTAGTGGAGGAGCTCCTCGGCCTCGTTCTCGAAGCGCAGGACGTGGACGTCGGCGCCGACCTCGACGTCGGCCAGCAGCGAGCCCTGCTCGCGGGCGCCCTCGACGATCGGGTGGCCGTGGGGGCAGGTCGTGGCGTCGCCGATCGCGGCCCGCATCCGCTCCTCGAGGACCGGCGACATCGCGTGCTCGATCCGCTCGGCCTCCTCGTGGACCTCGTCCCAGGGGATCCCGAGGACGTCGGTGAGGAAGCGCTCGATCATCCGGTGGCGCTGGACGATGTGGGTCGCGTGCTCGCGCCCGCTGTCGGTGAAGGAGAGCGACTTGTCGGCTTCGCGCTGGACGTAGCCGTCGTCGACGAGGCGGCCGACCATCTCGTGCACGGTGGGCGGCGAGAGCTGCATCGCGCGGGCGATGTTGGCCCCCGTCATCGGCAGGCCCGCCTCTTCGATCCAGAACATGATCTCGAGGTACTCCTGCTCGGCTACGGTCGCTGTCCCCTCCATCGATCCCGAGTCTAACGACGCTCCATCAGCGTCGAGACGACCGCCTCGTAGAAGCCGTCGCCCATGCTTCCCTCGGTGACGGTGACGTTGTCCCAGGAGGACAGCGCCGCGCTCAATCCCCGGTCGTTGCGGGGGCCGTTGGCGACCACGAAGAAGCGGCCGACGGCGGCCGCGACCTCGAGGTCCTCGACCGAGTCGCCGACGGCGATGCAGTCGCCGGGGTCGTGGCCGCGGGCGCGGGCGTGGGCGGCGACCGCGCCGGCCTTGCTGACCAGGCGGGGGACGAGGTGGTAGGCATGGGTGCGGCCCTCGATCGCCGGCATCTCGCGGCCGATCGCGCCGTTGTCGAGCAGCCGCAGGTCGTCGTCGCCGCGCTCGTCGAGCAGGCCGTTGGCCTCCTCGACGTCGACCTTGCCGCGGAAGAGATGGGAGAGGACCCGCCCGTGGTGCCAGGGCGCGTGGTACTCGAGCCGTCCCTCGAAGTGCTCGAACAGGGCCTTGGGGATGCCCCGCGCCTCGATCTGCTCGTAGATCGTGCCGTCCTCGTCGGGGACCATCTCGCCGGTCATCAGCGTCGTCTCGCCGTCGATCGCGTAGGCGCAGCCGGCCTCGTAGATGTAGGACGTCTGGCCCATCAGCCGCGCCGCCTCGTGGACCTGGGGCTCGCGCCGGCCGGACATGATCACGACCTCGACCCCGGCCCGGTGGCAGGCCTCGAGCCCGCGCGCCTGGGCCATCGAGAAGCCGCCCTCGGCGTCGCGGAAGAGCGAGCTGCCCTTGCCGAGCAGGGTTCCGTCCAGGTCGGTGTAGACGCAGCTGAGGGGCATGCCGGTTGCCTACGGTAGTGATGTGCGCCGGGCGCCGTGGATCGCGCCCGCGGCGTCGGCGGGCTCCGCCTCGGGGGCCGGGTTGCGCCGGGTCATAAGCTCGTCCTCGGTGTCGACACCACCTCAAATGACGCGAGCAGCCGGTGGGTCCCGATCCGCGTGGCCGCCCGGCGCCGGCCTCTCGGCCCCGGTCGCGGCGGGGATCGTCAACGTCACCGTCGACTCGATGTTCGAGGGAGCCCGGAGCGGCACCCCCGAGCAGGCGGTCGCCGACGGCAGGGCGCTGGTCGAGCTCGGCTTCGACATGCTCGACGTCGGCGCCGTGGCGGCGAGGAGCGGCCCGCCGGTCCCTGCGGGGGAGGAGGCCGCGGCTCTGATCCCGGCGCTCGAAGGGCTGGCGGAGGTCGGCGTCCCGCTCTCGGCCGACACCTTCTCCGCCGCGGTCGCCGCCGACGCGATCGAGGCCGGCGCGGTGGCGATCAACGACATCTCCGGCGGCAGCGACGAGATGTTCGGGCTGGTCGCCGAGCGCGGCTGCGGCTACGTGCTGATGCACATCGAGGGGCCGCCGCGGGTCGAGCGGCGGGCGCGGCGGTACCCCGACGTCGTCGACCACCTCCGCGCCTGGTTCGAGGGGCGAGTCGCGCGGGCCGTTGCCCTCGGTGTGGCCGAGGAGCAGATCGCGATCGACCCCGGGCTCGACTTCGACCTCGACACCGACCAGGACCTCGAGATCCTGGGGCGCCTCGACGAGCTCAGGGCGATCGGCCTGCCGCTCTATGTCTCGCTCTCGCGCAAGGACTTCATCGGCGCGGTCCTCGCCGGGTCCTGGGAGGACCGGCTGCCCGCGGCCGAGCGCGAGTGGGGAACGGTCGCGGCGGCGACGCTGGCGGTCCGGGCCGGCGCCGACGTCCTCCGCGTCCACGACCGCAGCACCCTCCAGGCGATCCGCGTCGCCGCCGCGATCCGGGATCGCGCCTGATGGCCAGGAGCCTGCTCGAGAACCCGTGGTCGATCGCGATCGACCCGGCGCGCCGCGACGGGCGAGTGGTCGCCGAGAGCAGCGAGGAGGAGCGGGGCGCCACCACCGTGGCGATGCCGCCCGGCCTCGACCCGGCGCTCGCCGAGTCGCTGCGCGCGGCGGGCATCGACTCGCTGTACTCGCACCAGCTGCGCGCCTACGAGGCGGCAGCGGGCTCCAACCTCGCGATCACCAGCGGCACCGCCTCGGGCAAGAGCCTCGCCTTCAACCTCCCGGTCCTCGACTCGATCGCCGCCGACGCCAAGAGCCGGGCGCTGTACCTCTACCCGACCAAGGCGCTCGCCCAGGACCAGGCTCGCAAGCTCTCCGAGCTGCGGCCGCCGAACCTTCGCCACGCGATCTACGACGGCGACACCCCGCGCGAGGAGCGCCCCGCGATCCGGCGCCGCAGCAACCTCGTCCTCACCAACCCCGACATGCTCCACGTCGGCCTCCTCCCCAACCACAAGAGCTGGGGCGACTTCCTCGCCAACCTCGGCTGGGTCGTCGTCGACGAGGCCCACACCTACCGCGGCGTCTTCGGGTCCCACGTCGCCAACGTCCTGCGGCGGCTGCGGCGGATCGCCCGCGCCTACGGCTCCGAGCCGCGCTTCCTGCTCGCCTCGGCGACGATCGCCAATCCCGGCGAGCTGGCGACGGGGCTGGTCGGCGAGCCCTTCGAGCTGATCGACGACGACGGCGCCCCGAGCGCCGGGCGCGAGATCGCGATGTGGAACCCGCCGCTGATCGACAAGGCGACGGGCTCGCGGCGCTCGCCGCTCTCGGAGGCGGCCGAGCTCCTGGTCGAGCTCGTCTCCCAGGGGGTGCGGACGATCTGCTTCCTCAAGAGCCGGCGCGGGATCGAGCTGATCCAGCGCTTCGCGGGGGAGGAGCTGCAACGGCGCGGCAAGCCGGAGCTGGCGGAGCGGATCGCCCCCTACCGCGGCGGCTACACCCCGCAGCAACGACGCGAGATCGAGGCCCGGCTCGCCCGCGGCGAGCTGCTCGCAGTCGTCGCCACCGACGCGCTCGAGCTCGGGATCGACATCGGCGAGCTCGACGCCGCGATCTGCGTCACCTTCCCCGGCACCGTCGCCAGCCTGCGGCAGATGTGGGGGAGGGCGGGGCGCCGGCGCCGCGGCCTCGCGGTCTACGTCGCCGGCCAGGACGCGCTCGACCAGTTCTTCTGCCGCCACCCCGACGAGTTCATCGGCCGGCCGGTGGAGGCGGCGATCCTCGATCACGAGAGCGAGCAGATCGCCTCGCGCCACCTGGTCGCCGCCGCCTACGAGCTGCCGCTCTCGGGGGAGGACGACGATATCTTCGGGCCGGGCTGGCGGCGGCGGGCCGAGGACCTCCAGGCAGGCGGCGAGCTGCGCTCCGCCGGCGGCCGCCTGACCCCGCGGGGAACCGAGTTCGTCGCCGCCAGGATCCCGCTGCGCTCGGCCTCGGCCGACTCGGTGGCGGTGATCGAGCGCGACTCCGGCGAGATGCTGGGGCTGGTCGAGTCCGAGCGCGCCTTCACGACCGTCCACCCCGGCGCCGTCTACCTGCACCTCGGGCGCTCCTACGAGGTCGAGCGCCTCGACATCGAGGAGCGGCGGGCGATCGTCAGCCGCTTCGACGGCGACTGGTACACGCGGCCGAAGAAGGAGACCGAGATCCACATCGAGCGGATCCGCCAGCAGCGGGACACCTCCGGCGTCGAGCTCTTCTTCGGCGACGTCTCGGTGACCGAGCAGGTGATCGCCTTCCAGCGGGTCTCGATCTCCGAGCAGGAGCCGTTCGACATCGTCGCCCTCGAGCTCCCCGAACAGCACTTCGTCACCCAGGCGCTCTGGTACGTCCTGCCCGACGGGCTCAGTCGCTCGCTGCCTCCCGACGTCCTGCTCGGCGCCCTGCACGCGACCGAGCACGGCCAGATCGCGGTGCTGCCGCTGATCTCGATGTGCGACCGCTGGGACATCGGCGGCCTCTCGACCAACGTCCACTTCCAGACCGGGCGGGCGACGATCTTCATCTACGACGGGCACCCCGGCGGGGTCGGGATAACCCTGCGCGGCTACGAGGTGTTCGAGCGCCTGCTCGGCGACGCCGAGCGCCTGATCGCCGAGTGCCCCTGCGAGTCGGGTTGCCCGTCCTGCGTGCAGAGCCCGAAGTGCGGCAACCTCAACGAGCCGCTGCACAAGGAGGGCGCGCTGGAGCTGATGCGGACGATGGCGGCGTCTTGACGGCGTCCTCCCCCCAGATCGCCGTGATCGGCTCGGGCGAGTGCGGGGCGGAGAGCGAGGCCTGGGCCCTGGCGGAGGAGGTCGGCAGGCTGCTGGCCGAGGCCGGGGCGACCGTCGTCTGCGGCGGTCGCGGCGGCGTCATGGAGGCGGTCGCGCGCGGGGCGGCCGGCGCCGGCGGGACCGTGATCGGGGTCCTGCCCTGGGTCTCGACCGCCGACGCGAACCCGCACTGCACGCACGTCGTCGCGACCGGTATCGGCCAGGCCCGGAATCTCGCCGTCGTCGCCTCCGGCGATGCCACGATCGCGATCTCCGGCGGCTGGGGGACGCTCTCGGAGATCGGCCACGCCCGCAACCTCGGCAGGCCGGTCGTCGCCCTGCGCAGCTGGAGCGTCGACGGCCGCGGCGAGATGGAGGGCGGCCCGGGCGTGAGCGCCGCCGCGAGCGCCGAGGAGGCGGTCAGGGCCGCGCTGGCCAGAGCGAGCGCAGAGCCAGCGCCGTGAACGCGTGCGACCAGGCCAGGGGCGTGGTCGAGCGGGGGACGCCGGTGGCGTAGTCGACCCGCTCGGGCAGCAGGCCCGCCGGCGTCGCCGCCCGGCGCAGGTCGCCGAGCAGGTGGAGCGCCTCGGCGCGGCGGCCGAGGATCGCCAGGCTCCAGGCGCTCCAGGCGGTCGGCGCCGTCCACGGGTCCCGCTCGCCCCAGTCCTCCGAGGGGACGATCCCGAAGCGACCCGAGTCCGCGGCCAGGGTCCGGATCGAACGCAGCGCCGCCGAGCGGAGCTCCGGCCGCGTAAACGGCCGCACCGCCCAAGCCCCCGCCGAATCAACCCCCGACCCGGCATCCCCAACCCCCCGCACCAACCGCCGACGGGCCGATAAGTCCAGTCCGACTGGACTTATCGGCCCGTCGGCGTGGAGGGAGGCGAGGGCGTTGCCGAGGTAGTCGGCGGCGGAGCGCTCCTGGTAGTCGGCGCGGTCGCGCCAGGGGAGGCGGGTGGTCGGCGGCGGCAGGCCTGCGGCTTCGGCCGCCGCGGCGACCCAGCCGCTCGCGTCGCCCTGGGCATCGCGTCCGGGGACCGGATCGCCGCCGCCGTCGAACCGAGCCGCGGCGTCGAGGTCGAGGTCGAGGAGGAAGCGCCCGACGCGCCGCGCCTCCTCGCGGTAGCCGGCGGCCGCGAGGGCGATCGCGACGGCGCCGGCGTCGCGCGGCCAGACGTAGGCCCAGCCGTCGCGGGCGCCGGCGGCGACGGCGCCGGCGCGGGCGTCGGTCGAGGCGCGGAGGACGAGCAGCGAGCGCTCGTAGAGCGACTCGGCCCAAGCAGGCGCGCGGGCGCCGAGCGCCCGCGCCCGCGCCAGCCAGGCCCGGTCGGCGCGGGCGGCGCCGGCGAGAATCCGCGCCGCCTCGCGGTCGTCGAGGTGGACCCGGCCCCGGCCGCCCGGCAGGTGGCGGCCGAAGCTCACGCGGAGCTCCGGTCGCGAGGTGTCGGTGCCCCCCGCCACGTCCGAGCCACCGGTCGGGTCGGAGCCACCGGGCCGCCGGCTCTCCGTCGCGCATCCGAGCGCCCCACGGTGTGCCCCGCATTCGATCGCCACCCGGCTGTCGCCGAACCGGGCCACGGTGCGCAGGACGTTGGTCCCCGGCCGGTAGCGCTGGGTGACCGAGTCGGCCTCCCAGAACGCCTCCGGCCCGCCCGGGGTCGACGCCAGCGCGACGATCCCGGTCGCGGCCGGCACCGTTCCCGCCTGCTGCCGCTCGTAGGTGTTGTCGATCAGGGCCGAGCCGACCGGTCCGGGCGCCCTCAGGTCGACGATGTTGCCGTAGGCGTCGACGCCCGCCGTGAGCCCGCCGCCGCCGAGAACGGCGGCGGTGAGGAACGGCGGCGGCAGGCCCGGCAGCGCGGCGGGCGTGCGCGGGTTCTCCGAGGAGCCGCCCGAGAACGCGAGCAGCGCCACGGCGACGAGCGCGAGCGCCCCGATCGCGCCTCGGGCGCTAGCCTTCACGGCCCGCGGCCTCGGCCGCGTCCAGCGTGGCGAGGTAGCTCAGTTGGTAGAGCACACGACTGAAAATCGTGGTGTCGTGGGTTCGATTCCCACCCTCGCCATTCGGGTCATTATGGACCTAGCCCTCGCACGGCCCGAAGAACTCGCCCTCCCATGATCTCTAGAGGAGCTTTTCGGCCTCCTGGCGAGGTCGGGTCCCTTCTGATCAGCCCTTGTGGAAGAGGCCTCGCTTAGCGGTGCCCATGCAGTGGAAGGACGCGGGGAAGGCGAAGCCGAGGACGCCTTTGAAGGTCGCGGGTTTCGCTGCCCCGGCCGTCACCTGCACGTGCCCCTTTCGGGACCCGCAGACCCCTTGCCCTTGCGCTTCCTTTTTCCGCAGGCTTTTTTCGCCGACTCTGCCCGTGCGGATGCCTCGCCGGGGGCGGCAGCGAAGACGACAGCGATGAGAGAGGCCACGCACGCGCCGCCATCAGCGAGGCTGGGTCTGCGAGCAAAGCTCCGTTGTCGCTCAGTGCTCACACCTCACGCGACGCCCCTCGGTGTCGAGACGGCAGCGATCGAAGCCCTCGCCGCCGTTGAGGAAGTTGAAGCCCTCGGTTCCGAGCAGAGTGTCCGGCCCGCCGTTGCCGTAGAGGCGGTTGTCACCGGAGCGCCCGAGAATCTTGTCGGGGCCAGGCCCGCCATAGGCCTCGTCGTCACCAGCTCCGCCGTTCATCAGGTCCTTGCTCCAGCGGCCGACCAGCTTGTCGGCACCATCATTGCCGTAGAGGCGATCGGGCTCCCGGCCGCCATTGACCAGGTCGTCACCGACCATGCCGAAGATCCGGTCAGGCCCGTTGTTGCCGTAGAGGCGGTCGTTCTCCGAGCCACCGACCAACTTGTCGTGGCCATCCCCTCCGAATCCGCCGTCGTTTCCGGCGGCGCCGTTGAGCAGGTCCTCGCCGTCGCGGCCGACAAGCTTGTCGTCGCCGGCCTGGCCGTAGACGCGGTTGTCACCAGGCCCTCCATTAGCGAGGTCCCCGCCTTCCCCGCCGACGACGATGTCGTTGTCGGCGGTCCCGTAGAGACGGTCATCGCCGGAGTCGCCCCGGACGAAGTCTTCACCGGGCCCGCCGTATGCCCGGTCGTTACCGACCGCCGCCAGCAAAGTCGCATCCGGTACCGCGAGACGGCTGAGGTCGAAGCCCCCGACGCTTCCCCCTGCTCCGAGGTCACCGACGAGCACGTCTTTGCCGACATCGCCGGTCAAGACATCGTCGCCCGCCGCTCCGAAGAGATGCTCGTTCCGTGCGCCGCCTCCAAGTGAGTCGGCACCTGAACCGCCGACGACTGCCTCCGCATTGAGGACGGTGTCTCCCTCGCTGCCCGAGCCGTCATTTGCATCTCCGTCTGCCTCGTAGGCGATCGGCTGGGCCCTGAGCTGATAGCTCATCAAGTCCATCGGGTCGGGGCCAAGGTCGTAGCGGTCGGGGCCGTCGGGAACGGCCGGCGCGACGATCGCGTCCATGCCAGAGCCGGTCTCGACGCGATCAATCCCCGTTCCATCTTCGACCCGGTCGGTCCCGTCACCGGTGATGATCGTGTCGTTGCCTGCACCGCCGGTCACTGAAACTGATGGAAAGGGCGGTGCGGAGGCTGCGTTGAGCGAGCTCGATGTGTCACCGAGGATCACGTTCACCGTCGGAAGAGCTTTGAGCGTGCAGAGAACAGGCGTCCCTGGGGCGCCGCCACCGGAGCAGCCGGCGCCGGCGACGCTCGGGGCGCCGTCATCGCGAACTGTTATCGAGTAGCCACTCGGCAGCGTGGTCGCGGCCACTGTCAGTTTGTTTGCCTCGCTTTTCTCGGCTTGGATGCTGAGCGTCGCCTGCACGCCTTTGGCGTCAGCAACTTCCGTTGCGGTGACGGTCGCCGCGCCGGCACTGGACGGCGCCAATATGACGGCCAGCAAAGCTAGACCCACGAGGCCTATGAGGCGTCCCTCTCGTCCCGGCATCGGATACGTCATTCGCAGCCTCCTTCGTCAGACAGACTTCCCTGTCGTTGAGGCCTACCCGGACTCGATCATCGGCTGATCGGTTCTATGCCCGCTAGGCCAGGAAATGTCAGCTGGCTGACAACCGGTTGGCATGGACGGGTTTGGGAGTGGTGCCAGGGCAGATCTCCTGAGCGCTGGCACTCGGTTTCCATCGAATGCAAGAGGGTTTCAGAGGGTTACCGAGGGAAGACGAGGTAGGACGGCCGGTTATGAATGTGAAAGTCGTACAGCTATTGGAATGCGACCCCGATCTCGCGGAGGGGCTCACGTCTGAGGAAAATGACCGAGCGTGCCGGTCCCTCGCCGTCCAGAAGGTCGAGCTCAAAAAGGGAGCCTGGGGTCCGAACCTGGGAACCGACAAGGCCGGCCACATCGGCTATCTCGTCTGCACGGGGCTGCTTGTGCGCCGTGTTCAAGTCGGGAAGGGATCGAGCGTCGAGCTGCTCGGCCATGGGGATCTGCTGAGACCCTGGCAGGAAGACATTTCGTCCTTCTGTACCTCCTCCTGGGAGGTTTTACAGGCGGCCGAGGTCTTGCATCTCGGCCCCCAGGTGGCGACGATGCTTCGGGACTTCCCAGCAGTCTTTGCCAACCTCGTCGGGCGCGGCCTACGCCGCTCGCGGGCATTAGCGGCAGACGCTGCTGTTTCAAGCATCGTTGGTCTAGATGGACGGCTACTGATCCTGCTCTGGCAACTCGCTGAGCGCTGGGGCACAACGACCGAGGACGGCGTTCGTCTTGAGGTGCATCTCCCGCACCGAGTCCTAGCCGAGCTGACTGGCTCGAGACGTCCGTCGGTGACAACAGCCCTTACCCTACTCCAGGAGAGCAATCGACTGGCCACTGCTGATGATGGGACCTGGTTGTTGGTGGGCCAGTCACCGATTTGATGTCAGCCTCCTGACGCCCCCACGGCACCCCCGTGGTGAGAGTGGGTATGGCAGGACCGTGAAGATCTACGGGCGGGAAAGAGCCGGCACTGCAAAGGAGACCTTGCTCTTGGCGGTCTTGGTGGCGGTTGCGGCCCTTGCTTGCCTCGCAGCGGTTGCTTGGGCTGACCACGACAGCGACGGAAAGAAGAGCATCGTCTTCGTCGATCGCTCTGACAAAAGTGCGACCCATCTGGCGAGCGCGATCTCAGAAGGGCCGCAGGCTGACCTCGTCCGCTCGAAGTTCGTCACCGTGCCACCAGGTGGCCAGCCCGTGGCCATATCTGACATGAATCTGTCTGGATTTCCACGGGCTGGCCATTCCTTCGCCATCCTCTCCACCGGCTGTGCCTTGCTTGCCGATAACCCGAACAAATCCGGGAAGCTCGGCTGCCGGAATGGCGGCGTCAAGGCGAGGGGCGGTCGCGACGTGATCATCTGGCGGATCCGGGTCAAAGTTCCACGGGGCGCCAACTGCCTCTCGTTCCGCTTCAAGTTCCTCTCCGATGAGTACCCGGAGTGGGTGGACTCGATCTACAACGACGCACTGATCGCCGAAGTCGGCCACGCGCCGAAGTGGAATGCATCTGGAAACCAGGACCCGACGATCCGGGCTCCTCGCAACTTTGCAACTACGCGCGACGGCAACCTGGTCAGCGTCAATGGGACCGGCGTGGCTCGAGTCTCGCGGGCAGCGGCAAAGGGAACTACCTATGACGCCGCAACGGGCAAGCTTCGGGCCTCAAAGCGTGTCAAGCCTGGCTCGCAGCTGCTCTACATCTCGATCTTCGATCAAGGAGACCGCCAGTACGACTCCGCCGTCTTCATCGATCAGCTGCTTGTTCGGAACTCAAAGAACTGCAAGTCCGGAGTCGTTGCATCGAAGTAGATGGCTCGCCGCTGCCGCCTATAGAAGGGAGAAGGGTGGACGGGGAGGGGACTACGAGGACCGGACGGTCGAAGAGTTGCGCGAAAGGGCGGCAGAGCCGCGGAACCACTGACGAGCACCGGCGGGAGCAACGATAGCTCCGCGCTTGAAGCTGTCAGGAGCCTGACCTTTGGGCCCCGCAGATGTTCCGCCGGCCGACCCTGGCGGGTAGTTGCTTGCCAGGGAAAATAAAGGAGGCGGAGTTGAAGAGCCAACTGATCAAGACATCGTGCCTTGGCGCCACGATGGCGCTTTTGGCGGGCGCGACGGCGATAGCAGCCGGCCCGACGGTGGTGCGTGCCGGCACGCTGGTCGTCGCGATCAACGGAGGAATCGCTCCTCAGAAGCTGCCGAAGGCAAAGATGGCCCCAATCAAGCTGCGGATGTCGACCAACATCAGGACGTCCAACGGAACGCAGCCGCCGGTGGCTAAGACGGTGACGATCGATTTCGACAAGCACGGGACGATCAATGCCAAGGGATTGGCAAGCTGCAAACGCGGCAAACTTGAGGCGCGGACGACGACAGAAGCGAAGCGCGTCTGTCGCAATGCCATCGTCGGCACCGGCAAGACCACGGTTCAGGTCGCTTTTGCCGAACAGGCGCCGTTCACCTCCAGCGGGCCCTTGGTGGTTTTCAACGGGGGAACACGCGGTGCGACAACGACGATGTACATCCACGCCTATGTCAATGTCCCGGCGGCGGTAGCACTAGTCACTGAGGTCAGGGTCAAGAAGGTCCGCAAGGGAAGGTTCGGGACTCGCGCAGTGGCGCGCATTCCAAAAATCGCCGGTGGAGCTGGGGCACTCACCCGCTTCAATCTGGCGATTCAGCGAACCTTCAAATACAAGAACAAGAAGCAGAGCTACCTGCTGGCCCGCTGTGGTCGAGGCCGACTGTTTGCCAACGGCGTTCTTGCCTTTGACAACGGCACCAAGCTCACGGGCAACATCGTTCGTCCCTGCACCCCCAAGGGCTGAGCGTTAGAGCAGTCCACAATTTCGCCGGGTCGGTGCCCCTCATACCGGTCCGGCGACCCATGGACTCCCCGGAGGCTCGAGTCCTCGCCGCCCGCGACCCCGGGGGAGCGACTTGTGATCCCCCGGCGCCGAAAATCGTTGGGTACGGGAGTCACCTCATGTTTATAAGTTTTGGCTTAACAAGCCACCTCCACCAGAGATTCAGTTGTGACCTTGCGTTTAGAGAAAGTCTGTGTATTCTCGCGGCAGCGCTCGACGGGAATTCCGGGCGAGAGGGAGAGGCAGCGATAGGTACTGCGCCCGCCGCGGGCCTCGGCACAGGGAAAGGGACAGCGACTCACGTGAGGGACTCAATGCTTTTGGGGCGCCACCATGCCCATAGGCCGAAGTTCACGGTCAGCGGCGACATCTGCTCCGGTCGGATGCGGGAGCACGCGCGGGACGCCCAAGAGAAACGTTCGAAACTGACTGGCGCCGTGGCGGGATCCCCCTGACTCGGGCCGCGCCCGCGGTCGCCCCTGCGCCTCGGGCTATCCAGCGGCTCGCAGTCCAGCTCGTCCCGGCGCCGGTCAGGCCCTTCCGCAACCCCGCCTAGGGAGCGAGGGCGTCGAAGAGCGCCCGCTCGCGCGGGTTGCCGAGCGAGCGGTCGAAGACCGGGATCGAGGCGGCCGGGATCTGGAGGGTGCCGCCCTTGCCGTCGGGCGCGGGCCGGGCCGAGACCTCGTCGCGCTTCCAGGATTCGATCTCGCCTTTGATCAGGGCGCCGGTGTCCTTGCCGTCCTCGTCGCTGATCGGGCTTCCCTTCAGGGCGACGACGCGGGTCGGGGTCACCGCCAGGAGGAATCGCTTCGGCAGGGCCTTCGAGGCCCGAGGGGTGATCAGGTTGATCAGGGCGGCTCCCGTCACCATCGCCGTCATCGAGGGCGGCTTGCCCTGGCTCAGCGCCGCCACCGCGGTCACCTCTTCGCCGAGCTCCTTTTCGACGACCGCCCTCATCGTCGTCTCCCCCGTCATCGATTCGCGCAGCGATCCCATCGCTCTCCTCCGTGCCGATTCGCTCTGCCGCCTTCGTACTCTCGACAATGCCACGTCCGATGGCAAGCGATCGCTTCGACCCGCAGCGCCTCGCCGCGATCTACCTCGGGGGCGTTCTCGGAGCGCTGGCCCGGGTCGGGTTGGCCGAGGCCGCCCCGCACGGGGTCGGCTCCTGGCCCTGGGCGACGTTCGCGGCCAACATGGCCGGCGCCCTGCTGCTCGGCCTCCTCGTCGCCGCGCTGCGCGGCCACGCCGCCGAGAGCCCTGGCTTCGCCCTCCTGACCACCGGCCTCTGCGGCACCCTGACGACCTTCGCCACCCTCCAGCTCGAGCTCTACGAGATGCTCGACGGCGGCCACCTGGCGCTCGCCGCCTCCTACGCGGCGATCAGCATCATCGGCGGCCTGGCGCTGGTCAGGCTCGGCGCCGGCGCAGCCCGGCGCGGCGATTCTCTCGGCCATATGACGAGAAGATCGCCGCGAGGGGGGGACGGGTGAGCGCGGCGGGGTGGACCGCGGTGGCGCTGCTGGGCGGACTGATGGCGGTCGCGCGGTTCTCGCTCGACGCGCTGCTCTCCGACCACCCCGTGCAGCCGTTCCCGCTCGGGATCCTGGTCGTCAACCTGCTGGGCTCGACGCTGGTCGGGTTCGCGGCCGGGGCGGGACTCGGGGGCGAGGGATTCACGATCCTCGCCGGCGGCGTCACCGGCTCCTTCACAACCTTCTCCACCTGGATGCTCGCCAGCGAGCGGCTCGCCGCCGCCGGCCGCAGCCGGCTGGCCTGGCTCAACCTCGGCGGCTCGCTCGCCGCCGGCCTCGCCGCCGTCGCGATCGGGCACTGGCTCGGCTCGGTCCTCTGAGCGGCGCTTGCGGCGACCTTCGCCGTCCGCCCCTGTCTCTACCTTGATTTGCAGGATGAACGAGCAGACGCAGATCGAGGCTCTCGCCCCTTCCAGGGTGCCGCTGGCAGAGCTCGAGGACGGCCAGCAGCTCGCCGGCGCCTACGCCGTGCGCGGGCGCGAGCTGCGCCGCAAGCGCAATGGCGACCCCTGGCTCAAGCTCACTCTGGGCGATTGCAGCGGCAGCGTCGAGGCGGTCGCCTGGGACGACGCCGAGGCCTCGCACGCGGCGGCCTGCACCGGGACCGCGGTCTTCGTCCGCGGCTGCTTCGAGGTCAGCGACCGCTGGGGACCGAAGATCAAGCTGACCGAGCTGCGGCCGGCGCTCGACACCGAGTACCGGACCGAGGACCTGGCGATCGGCTCCGACGTTCCCTTCGACCGCCTCCACGCCGACCTCCGCCAGCTCCTGGAGACCGTGCAGGATCCGCACCTCCGCCAGCTCCTCGACGGATTCTTCGGCGAGGGCTCGGAGAGCTGGGAGCGCTTCCGCGACGCGCCGGCGGCCAAGACCTACCACCAGGCCTACCGCCACGGCCTGCTCGAGCACACCCTCTCGGTCGCCCAGGCGGTCTCGGCGGCGTCGGCGTTCTTCCCGGGGATCGACCGCGACGTCGCCCTGACCGGCGCCCTGCTGCACGACATCGGCAAGACCGAGGCCTACAACGACGACCCGCTGGCGATCGACCTCACCGACCTCGGCCGACTCCAGGGCGAGATCCCGCTCGGCTATTACATGGTCAGGCGCCGGATCGAGGACATCCGCGACTTCGACCCCGGTCTCGCCCAGGCCGTCCTCCACATCATCCTCAGCCACCACGGCTCGCTCGAACACGGCTCGCCGGTGGTGCCGTGCACCCGCGAGGCCGTCCTCGTCCACATGATCGACAACCTCGGCGGCCGCCTCGGCAGCTTCGACCGCCTCGAGCGCGAGCTGCCCGCCGGCGACGAGTGGTCCGGCTTCGATCGCGCCCTCTCCGGCTCTGCTTACTTCGGCCGGCGCCCGGAGGCTGCGGCTGGCTCGGCGGATCTCCCCGCGGACTCGGCCGACGCCGAAGACCGCCGCGCCGCCTAGATCCGGCTCAGGCCCCGTAGTGGTTGGCGCAGCGCTGGACGCGCTGGACGTTGCCGGTCGCCCGTTCCATGCAGCGACGCAGCTTGGTCAGGTCGCCGTGCTGCTTCGAGCGCCGCAGCGCCCGGTTGAGCTGACGTTCGACCCGTCGGTTCGCGTTCTCCAGGGTCACGTCGATTTCGTCGAACCCGTTCGATTCGAACGACCTCTGGATCGAGTCGTTGGTTTCGCTGCTGATCGTCTCGGTGGTGTCGAGGACGGGCTTGACGATGAAGAAGTAGGCGGCGGCGAGGATGCCCACGGTCACTGCCAGGCGGATCAGGCCGGAACTCAAGCTCCCAAATAGGTTCCTCAGGACGTCCATCGGCTCCGGCGGGAGACTATCCTGCGACACCGTGGCGAAGGACACAGAGAAGCTGATCCGCCAGCTCTCTCTGATCTCGTTCCTGATGGCCCAGGGCAGGCCGGTCTCGGCCCTGGAGATCAAGCGTGAGGTCGAGGGCTACAGCGACATGAACGACGACGCTTTCGCGCGCCGTTTCTACGCCGATCGCGCCGAGCTCGAGAGCCTCGGGATCGAGCTCGGGGTCGAGAAGCCGGGGGAGGGGTTCTTCGAGGCCGAGCTCTACTCGCTGCCGCCCGAGAACTTCTACCTCGAAGCGATCGAGTTCTCCGACGACGAGCTCGCCGCCCTCAGCACCGCGCTCTCGCTGCTGACCGACGGCGGCTTCGCCTACGCGGAGCCGCTGCGCCTGGCGCTCCAGCAGGTCGCCTGGGGCCACCCGAACCCGCTCAGCGAGGGCGAGCGGGCGCCGGTCGAGATGGCGATGACCGCCTCCGCCGGCGGCCGCGACCTCTCGCAGCGGCTCTCGAAGATCGAGACCGCGATCTCGCGCCGCAAGACGATCGAGTTCACCTACTACACGATGGAGCGCGACGACACCGAGAAGCGCAAGGTCAACCCGTTCCACCTCGTCTTCCGCGGCGGCCAGTTCTATTTGATCGGCCACTCGCACGAGCGCGACGCGGTCCGGGTCTTCCGCCTCTCGCGGATCCAGGGCAAGGTCGGCTACGCCTCGAAGGCCGAGCACGACTTCTCGCCGCCGGAGAGCTTCGACCGGCGCGACTACGGGCAGCGGGCCGACTGGCAGCTGGGCGAGATCCGCGGCACCGCGAAGATCTTCGTCCGCGACCGGATCTCGTGGCTGATCGAGCGCGACCACGGCGCCTACGGCACCCTGCGCTCGGCGAAGAAGAGCGACGGGATCTCCGGCAAGGGCTCGATCTTCGAAACCGACTACGCCTCGCCGCGGGAGCTGATCTCGTGGGTCCTGCGCTGGCGCCAGAACGCCGAGGTGTTGGGTCCCGACGAGCTCCGCGATGAGGCCGAGAGCCGGCTCGGGATGTTGCATGAGCGCCACGAGAACGGGTTCGAGCCGGCCGAGATCGTCGACCGGCCGCTGCGCGAGGCGCCGCGTCGCTCGCGCTCCAACGGCCGCGGCGAGGCCGCGATCCGCCCCGAGCGCTTCGCCCGCCTGGTCACCCTCGCCGGGATGCTGATCGACTCGGCCAAGCAGGGGCAGCGCCTGCGGGTCGCGGAGCTCCGCGACCGCCTCGAGCTCACCGACGAGGAGCTCCAGGAAGACATCGAGCTGCTCAACGTCGTCAACTTCGGCGGCGGCACCTACGTCCTCTACGCGGAAGTCGTCGGCGACGAGATCGAGGTCGACTCGCAGCCCTACGGCGACAACTTCGCCCGCCCGGCGCGGCTGCTGCCGCTGGAGGCGAAGGCGCTGGTCGCCGCGATCGACCTCTTCGGCGACCACCTGCCCCAGGGCGGCCTCCAGACCGCGCGCGAGAAGATCGTCAAAGCGCTCGGCCACGATCCCTCCGAGGAGGGACTCGAGATCGCCAACGCCGGCAGCGGCGACACCGAAATCGCCGGCGTCGTCAACGAGGCGATCGCCGGCAGCCGCGTGCTCGAGCTCCAGTACTACAAGGAGAACGAGGACCAGTTCACCAAGCGCGAGGTCGAGCCCTACCGACTCGAGAACGGCAAAGAGGGCTGGTACGTCGAGTGCTACGACCTGACCAAAGACGGCGTCCGCCACTTCAAGCTCGACCGGATCAAGGAGGCCGCGCTCGCCGAGCGGACGTTCGAGCCGCGCCCCGAGGTCGAGGAGCTGGCCGGGGTCGAGGGCTGGATGACCCACGGCGAGGTGCCGACCGCGCAGGTCGCCCGGGTCTGGGTCTCCCCCGAGCGCGCTCGCTGGCTGCGCGAGGAGCGCACCGTCGTCGAGGAGCTCGCCGATGGCGCCGTCGTCGTCGAGCTGCCCTACGCCGGGACCTCGTGGCTGGTCCGCGAGATCCTCCGCGGCGCCGGCGACCTCGTCGTCCTCGAGCCCGAGGACGCCCGCGAGGCCATCGCCAAGGAGATCTCCGATGCCGAGTGATGCCGTAGCCCCCCTCTAGGGGGACCGATGCATCACTCGGCGCCGGGACATCCAGAGATCGAGCGGATCGTCGCGCCGAACCCGGGGCCGATGACGCTCGAGGGGACGAACGCCTACCTGTACGGCTCCGGGCCCTCCGCGGTGATCGACCCGGGGCCCGACGACGCCGGCCACCTCGAGGCGGTGCTGGCGGCGGCCGAGCGACGCGGTGGGATCGGCGTGATCCTGCTCACCCACGGGCATGGGGACCACACCGACGGCGCCGAGCCGCTGGCCGCACTCGCGGCCGGGGAGCAGCCCCCGGTCGTGGCGCCCGCCGACGGCGAGGTGCAGGCCGGCCTGCGAGCGCTCGCGACCCCCGGCCACGCCGAGGACCATGTCGTCTTCCTCACCGAGGACCGCGTCTGCTTCAGCGGCGACCTGGTGCTCGGGGAGGGCTCGACCTTCGTCCCGCCCGACGGCGGCTCGCTCGCCGCCTACATGTCCTCCCTGCGCCTGCTCCAGGAACAGGACGTCGAGCTGATCTGCCCCGGCCACGGCCCCTGGATCGCCGATCCCGCCGCCAAGCTGGCCGAGTATCTCGAGCACCGCGAGATGCGCGAGCGGCGCCTGCTCGCCGCCCTGGAGCGTGGCGAGCGCTCGAAGGCGGCACTGCTGGCCGAGGTCTGGGACGACGTGCCGGTCGAGCTGCGCCCGGCCGCCGGCATGGTGATGGACGCCCACCTCGAGAAGCTCGAGGCGGAGGGCCGCCTCCCCGGCGACGGTCTCGACTGAGCCAGGCCGCGCGACCCCGGACGAGTCCTGGCTGGGCAGCCAGTAGGGTGAGGACATGACTGGCGGACGGGCCGCAAGAGCCGGATTGCTGACCGGGTTGGCCGGGGTGGGACTCGCCGCGGCCGGCGTCGGCGCCGCCTGGCACCGCCTCGCCCGGCGGCCGCTCCCGAGGACCGAAGGCGCGATCGCCGTCGACGGGATCTCGGGGCCGGTGGCGATCCGCCGCGACCGCTGGGGCGTCCCCCACATCGAGGGCGCCGACCACGACGACCTCTTCTTCGCCCAGGGTTTCTGCCACGGCCAGGACCGCCTCTGGCAGATCGACTTCTACCGCCGCGTCGTCCGCGGCCGGGTCTCGGAGATGGCCGGATCCGAGGGCCTGCCGGTCGACCGCCTGATGGTGACGCTCGGCATTCGCCGCGTCGCCGAGCGCGAGGCGGCGACCCTCGACCCCGAGCATCTGCGCCGCCTCGAGGTCTTCTGCGCCGGGGTCAACGCCGCCGCCGAGAGCAGCACGGCGATGCCGTTCGAGATGCAGCTGCTGCGACTCGACTTCGAGCCCTGGCGCCCAGTCGACGTCCTCAGCATCGGCAAGCTCCTCGCCTTCGGGCTCTCGACGAACTGGGAGAAGGAGCTGCTGCGCTCGGACATGACCCGCGCCCTCGGCCCCGAGCTCGCCGCCCGGCTCGACCCCGCCTACCCCGCCGACAACCCCGTCGCCAGCCAGGAACCGTGGAACGGGGTCGGCCTCGCCGTCGCCGAGCAGATCGACTCGATCCGCCGCTCGATCGGGATGGCCACCGAGGCCAGCGGCTCCAACAACTGGGCGATCTCCGGCGCCCTCAGCAAGACCGGCTCGCCGCTGATCGCGGGCGACCCGCACCTGCCCCCGAGCATGCCCGGCATCTGGTACCAAGTCGCGATGAGCCGGCCCGACGGGCGCTTCGTCCGCGGCGCCTCGCTGCCGGGGATGCCCGGCGTCTACATGGGCCAGAGCAACGACGTCTGCTGGACTTTCACCAACACGATGGCCGACATCGAGGACCTCTTCGTCGAGCGGATCGAGGACGAGCGCTACCTCTTCGAAGACGAGTGGCGCCCGGTCGAGACCGTGGTCGAGGAGATCCCGGTCAAGGGAAGTGCGCCCGAGGTCCTCGAGGTCCGCTCCACCCACCACGGCCCGATCGTCAACGCGGCGCTCGGCGCCGACGAGGCCGAGCCGCTCGCCCTGCGCTGGCTGACCCTCGACGAGTCGGCGTTCTTCGCCGGCATGTACGACCTCGACACGATCGACTCCGGCCCGGAGCTGGTGCGCCGCCTCGGCGGCCACACCTCGCCGGCGTCGAACCTGATCTGGGCCGACCGCCACGGATCGATCGGCTACAAGCTGATCGGCCGCCTGCCGCTCCGTCGCGGCAACTGCCCCGACCTGCCGAAGCCCGGCTGGACCGGCGAGTACGAGTGGGAGGGGACGATCCCCTACGACGAGCTGCCGGAGACCGTCGACCCGCCGAGCGGCTTCGTCGTCACCGCCAACAACCGCGTCGTCGGCGACGAGTACCCGCACCACATCACCAGCGACTGGCTCGACGGCTACCGCGCCCGCCGCATCGAGCAGCTCCTGCGAAGCGGTGACGAACACGACCTCGACGACTTCCGGGCGATGCAGACCGACGTCCACTCGATCCCGGGGCTCGAAGTCGTCGAGCGCCTGAGCCGGCTCGAGCCCGCCGGCCAGCGCGAGCGCAACGCGATCGAGCGGCTGCGGAGCTGGGACGGGAGCCTCGGCCTCGAGACCACGGCGGGGACGATCTACCAGGCCTTCGTCCTGCGCCTCGCGCGCGAGGTCGCGCGGGCGGCGATCGGCGACCGCGACCTCGCCGAGCGCTGGCTCGACCGCGCCGACAACGGCTTCACCCCCCACGTCACCTCGCCCTGGCGCTGGCAGGCGCACCTGATGGCGCTCTGGGCCGAAGGCGACGACGAGCTGATCGGGCGGCCCTGGGACGCGCTCGTCCTCGACAGCCTGCGCGGCGCCCTCGACGACCTCGGCGATCGCTTCGGCCCCGACCCGGACGCCTGGCGCTGGGGGCAGATCCACGAGATGGAGTTCCCGCACCCGCTCGGCGACGCGAACCCGCTCCTGCGCCGGATCCTCAACCGCCGGCTCGAGGTCGGCGGCGCCCAGGAGACGATCTGCCAGATCGCCTTCGACCCCAACGACCCCTACCGGGCGATCTGGGCGCCGAGCTGGCGCATGGTCGCCGACCCGACCGACCCGGAGCGCTCGCGCTGGCAGATGTTCACCGGCCAGTCCGGGCACCCGGGCAGCCCCCATTACGACGACCTTCAGTCGCGCTGGCAGGCGGGGGAGACCCAGCCGATGGCGGGCGAGGGTCCCTGGGAAGAGCTGCAACTCACGCCCGCCTGAGGCGGACCGGGTCGCCGGCGCAGCGCGACTTCCGGCGCCGCGATGGGTTCGGCCAAGAGTGAAGGCCTTCAGGCACATACTCCTCGTGGCCGCCGCCGTCGCCCTGCTCGCGCCGGCCTCGGCCGGCGCCGTCCCGCGCGAGTTCTTCGGGATCTCGCCGCAGACCGAGCTCCGCCCCGCCGACACCGGCCGCATGCGCCAGGCACGGATCGGCTCGGTCAGGATCCCGATCCTCTGGGGTGACGTCCAGCCGACCCCGGATGCGAGCTTCAACTGGAGCGGACTCGACGAGCTGATGGCGGTGACCGCCCGCGACCGGCTGCGAATCCTGCCGTTCCTCTACGGGACGCCGTCCTGGCTGGCCGGGCGGGGGACGGTGCTGCCGGTCAACAGCGCCCGCCAGCGGCGGGCCTGGGTCGCCTTCCTCCAGGAGGCGGTCGAGCGCTACGGACCGGGCGGCGAGTTCTGGCGGGAACACGGGCGCGAATCGAATGACTTCGTTCCGCCGCTGCCGGTCAACGCCTGGCAGATCTGGAACGAGGAGAACTTCTTCTACTTCGCGACCCCCGCTTCGCCGGAGCGCTACGCGCGGCTGCTGAAGCTCTCCAACCGCGCGATCGCCTCACGCGACCGCCGCGCCGCGGTGATCGCCGGCGGCCTCTTCGGCAACCCGCGCCAGGGGCCGCCGCGGGCGATGAAGGCGAGCCGCTTCCTCGAACGCCTCTACCGGGTGCGCGGGATCAAGGCCGCCTTCGACGGCGTCGCCCTCCATCCCTACGCGCCCGACGTCGGCGCCCTGCGGGGGCTGACCGAGGGCATCAGGCGGGTGATGGTCCGCAACCGCGATCGCCGAACGGGCCTCTACCTGACCGAGGTCGGCTGGGGCTCGAAGCGAAACCCCCGGGCGGTCGCCTTCGAGATCGGTCTGCGGCCGCAGGCCCAGGCGCTGCGCGGCGCCTACCGCTACCTGATCGGCAACCGCCGCCGCCTCAACCTCAAGCAGGTCCACTGGTATTCGTGGAAGGACGCCTCGGCATCGATCTGCTCGTTCTGCGACTCGGTCGGCCTCTTCCGGCGCGGGCGCGCCTTCAGGCCGAAGCCCGCCTGGCACGCCTTCGTCGGCGTCACCCACGGCCGCTTCAGGTGAGGACCGGCTCGCTGAAGCGCTTCACCAGCTCGACGATCTCCGGCGCCGCCTTCTCGGGCGAGCCCGAGTCGAACGGCGGGTCGGGGTCGTACTCGATCCCGAGCTGGACCGCCTGAGCGACCTCCGGCGCCGTCTCCTGGGCGACCAGGTGGAGCGCCATGTCGATCCCGGCGGTGACCCCGGCGGCGGTGATGATCTTGCCGTCCTCGACCCAGCGGCCGCCGATCGGGTCGGCGCCGTAGGCGCGCAGCGGCTCGAGGTAGAGCCAGTTGCCGGTCGCCTTCCTGCCCTCGAGCAGGCCGGCGGCGCCGAGCACGAGCGAGCCGGTGCAGACCGAGGTCGTCCAGCGCGTCGTCGCGTCGATCGCCCGGATCCAGTCGAGGACCCGCTCGTCCTCGAGCATCGGCCGGTTGCCGACCCCGCCGGGGACGACGAGGATGTCGGCCGACTCGACCTCCTCGAGCGAGCGGTCGGCGATCAGGCCGAGGCCGCCTTCGGCACGCACCTCGCCCTTCTGCTCGGCGACGAGCTCGACCTCCCAGTCGGGCACGTTGCGCATCACTTCGTAGGGGCCGATCGCGTCCTGGACGGCCAGCTTGTCGAACACGAGAACTGCGACTTTGGTTGGCATCGGCACAGACTGGCGGATCCTCGCCGTGCCCGCCAGAGGCAGGAATGCCAATGTCCGATAGATTCCTGCCATGCACAACGTCGTCGCCCTCTGCCTCGACTGGGTCGTCGCCTTCGACCTCGCCTCGCCGGCCCAGGTCTTCACCTCGGCGACCGGCCGGGGAGACAAGCCGCTCTACCGCTTCGCCACCTGCTCGCCCGGGGGCCGGCCGGTCCCCAGCACGACCGGCTTCGAGATCACCCCGGGCGGCGGCCTCGAGCTCCTGGCCGAGGCCGGGACGATCGTCGTGCCCGCCTCCGAGGTCTACCTCGACCCTCCATCCGACGAGGTCCTCGAGGCGTTGCGCGGGGCGGCGGACCGCGGCGCCCGGGTGATCTCGGTCTGCACCGGCGCCTTCACCCTCGGCCACGCGGGACTGCTCGACGGCCGCCGGGCGACGACCCACTGGGGCTGGGCCGAGCAGCTCGCGTCCCGCTTCCCGCTCGCCGATGTCGACCCGACGGCGCTGTTCGTCGACGAGGGCGTGGTGATGACGTCGGCCGGCCTCAGCGCCGGGATCGACCTCAGCCTCCACGTCGTCCGCAAGGACCACGGCGCCGCCGCCGGGGCCCGGGTCGCGCGCCGGATGGTCGCGCCCCCGAACCGCGAGGGCGGGCAGGCGCAGTACATCGAGCGCCGGCCGCCGCCGGGCGCCGGGTCGCTGGAGCCGACCCGCGGCTGGATCCTCGAGCACCTCGACGAGCCGCTCGACGTCGCCGCGATGGCGCGCCACGCCGCCGTCAGCCCGCGGACCTTCGCCCGCCGCTTCCGCGAGGAGACGGGGACGACGCCGCTGCGTTGGCTCCTGGCCCAGCGCGTCCTCGAAGCCCGCCGCCTGCTCGAGGAGACCGACCTGCCGGTCGAGGAGGTCGCCTGGCGCTGCGGTTTCGGCACCCCGGCCTCGCTCCGCGACCACTTCCGGCGCGCGACGCGGACGACGCCGAGCGCCTACCGCGGGTCGTTCCGCGGCGCGGTCGCCGTCTGAGCGCCCATAAGCTCTGCGGCAGCCGATGAGCCGCCGGGACCAGATCGTGCTCAGCGACGCCGAGCTGGCGGAGCTGCTCGAGAGCGAGCGAGTCGCGATCGTGAGCAGCATCGGACCGCGCGGCTGGCCGCACTCGATGCCGCTCTGGTTCGTCCCCCGCGAGGGCGAGGTCTGGATCTGGACCTACGCCAAGTCGCAGAAGGTCAGGAACCTCGAACGCGACCCCCGCGCCACCGTCCTCGTCGAGACCGGTCACGAGTACGGCGAGCTGCGCGGCGCGATGATCGAGGCCGAGGCCGAGATCCACCGCGACTTCGAGACCGTGATCGGCTTCGCCGAGGAGCTCACCGTCCGCTACGCCGAGGGGATCGACTCGGTCGAGGGCGACGCCAAAGTGGCGCTCGAAGCGCAGGCGCCGAAGCGCGTCGCGATCCGCTTCGCGCCGAGGCGCACCGCGACCTGGGACCACCGCAAGCTCGGCGGGACCTACTAGGCCCGCGCCGCGCGCTCGAGCACCGCGCGCCAGCGCTCGAGCCAGGGACCGCGGCCGAAGTCGCGCTCGACGGCGGCGCGGCCGGCGGCGCCGAGACGATGGCGCAGCGCCGGGTCGGCGCCGAGCCGCTCGAGGGCGCCGGCCAGCTCGGACGGGCTCTCCGGTGGCACGACGATGCCGGCCCCCTCGGCCTCGAGGAGGCGGGCGGCCTCGCCGGCAGCCGAGAGGACCAGCGGCCTGCCGGCCGCCATCGCCTCGAGCATCTTGGTCGGCAGGGCGTCTTCGAAGATCGGCCGGTCGCGAAGGAGGACCACGGCGACGTCGGCGTCGGCGTAGAGCGCCGGCACCTCCTCGCGCGGCCGCGCCCCGACCATCCTCACGTTGGCGGGTCCCGAGCCGGCGAGGCGCTCGCGCAGGGCGGGCGCCTCGGCGCCGTCGCCGGCGATCGTCACCTCGACGGCCGTCGAGCGCTCGCCGTCGTCGAGCCGCTGGGCGGCGTCGAGCAGGGTCCCGAGTCCGTGCGCCATCCCGACCGTGCCGGCGTAGAGGACCCGCAGCGGGCCCTCGTCGGCGAGGGACGGGGGAGCGGGGTCGAAGCGGTCGAGGTCGACGGCCGGGCGCAGGAGCACCTCCTTGCCGGCCGACTCGGGCCGGCCCGCGAGGACCGACGCGATCCCCTCGGTAGGGCAGGCGATCGCCGCCGAGGCCCGGTAGGCGGCCCGCTCGACGGCGCGGGCGGCCCGGATCGCGGTCGGCGATCTGATCGCCCCCAGTTCGATCGCCGAATTCGGCCAGAGGTCGGCGACGTTGACCACCAGGCCGGCCCGCTTCAGCTTCGCGTAGGCGATCCCGGCGCCGGCGAGGAAGAGCGGCGGGCTCTCGACGACGACCACGTCGGCGGGGCCGCTCGTCGGCGCGATCGCCAGCGCCGAGGCCGAGAACGAGAGGTGGTTGGCGAGCCTGCCGCCGAAGCCGGCGTTGGGGCTGGCGTAGACCGCGCTGCGGATCACCCGGACTCCGTCGAGCAGCTCCTCCGAGCGCGGTCGGTTGCGGTAGGGGGGCTGGATCCGCCCGTCGGGGTAGTTCGGGTAGCCGGTGTGGACCGTGACCTCGTCCCCGGCGGCGGCCAGGCCGGCGGCGAGGGCGCCGATCCGCGCCTGCGGCGCGCCGACCTCCGGTGGGTAATAGTGAGTGAGGAACGTGACGCGCACCGGGGGCAGTAAATCGCAGGGATCGGGTGACCGACCGTCGGCCGTGAGCGGTGGCGGTCGCTGGACGGCCCCGCGGCTGGCGGCGGCGGGTCTGGGTCTGATCGCGGTGCTGGTCGCGGTCCTTCTCGTCACCCTCAACGCCACCGGTGACGGGTCCTCACCGAGCGAGAGCGCGGGCGGTGCCGAACCGCTGCCGAGAGTCGAGACGCCGGTGGGCGCCGGGCGCGGCTCCGATCAAGCGGGCGGGGAGCTCGCGAACCGGGGTGTGGATCCGCCGCGCAAGGCGATCTGGGGGCCGGTGAGGATGCCCGCCGGAGGGTCGGCCTTCCCGATCTACGAGCGGCTCGGGGTCGACGTATTCCAGATCCAGCTGCCCTGGGCCGACGTCGCGGCGAGCCGCCCGGCGAACCCGAGCGACCCCGCCGACCCGGCCTACGGGTGGCCGCCCGAACTGGAGGCGGCGATCCGCGAAGGCCGGCGCGCCGGGATCGACGTCGCCGTGATGGTGACGACGACACCGGGCTGGGCGAACGGAGGCCGGGCCCGGATCCGGGCGCCGAGCGACCCCTCCGACCTCGCCGACTTCCTCACCGCCGCCGCGCGCCACTATCCGGCGGTCCACCACTGGATGGTCTGGGGCGAGCCGAACCGCAGCGACCGCTTCCTGCCGAATGCGCCCGACTCGCCCGTCGGGCCGCGCGCCTACGCGGTCCTCCTCGACCACGCCTACCGGGCGCTGAAGGACGCCTCCGAGAAGAACGTCGTGATCAGCGGCCCGATCTTCACCGGCGGCGACGTCAAGCCCCCGGACTTCCTGCGCTGGCTGCGGCTGCCGGACGGCCACGTCCCCCGGCTCGACTGGTTCGGCCTCAACCCCTATCCGTTCCGCCTTCCCGACCTGAGCCGGGATCCGGAGCCCGGCGGCTACCGAGATCTCAGCGACCTCGACACCGTGAGGCGGGAGCTCGCCGAGGCGTTCGCAAACGCGCCCGAGGACCCGCCCCTCTGGCTCTCCGAGTTCACCGTCCAGAGCGGCCGGGACTCCCGCTACTTCGAATTCCACGTCAGCGAGTCGGAACAGGCCGAATGGCTGCGCGCCGGCTTCGAAGCGGCAGGCCGGGCCGGGGGAGTGGCCGGCCTCGGCTGGTTCACGCTGCTCGACCAGTCGCCGGCGGCCGGCAGCGCCGACTGGGGATTGATGACGGCGAGCGCCGAGCCGAAGCCGGCGTTCGAGGCGTACGAAATGATCGGGCGATGACGCACCCGGAAATAGTTCAGTCCCTCCTCGACATCTACGAGGTTCCCCGTTACCTCGAAGTGGGTGTCTTCGAAGGGAAGACGCTGCGGCAACTGGAGGCATCGGAGAAGATCGGCATCGATCCCGAGTTTGCCTTCGACCGAGCCGTGATGGAAGTGGATCCGCGATGCACGCTTCACGAGGTCTCGAGCGACGAGTATTTCGGCCGCATAGCGACCTCGTCGGCGCAGTTCGAGGTGATCTTCCTGGACGGTCTACACACGTTCGAGCAGACCCTTCGGGACTTCATCAATGCTTTGGCGCACCTCGCTCCGGGAGGGGTGATCGTGGTCGACGACGTCACTCCGATTTCCCACCTCGCGGCGACGCCGGACCCGAAGCGCTTTCAGCATCTGAGGCAAATGCTCCAGGTCAAGAGCGGTGCGTGGATGGGCGATGTGTTCCGCCTCGTCTACTTCTTGGAGACGTTCTTTCAACAGATCACCTTCCGCACCATCGCGGAGACGGATTCCCAGCTGGTGGCCTGGCGCGCCACCCGGGAGCGGGTGCCGGAGAGAACGGTCGCGGCGGTCGCTGGACTCAGCTTCGAAGACATGCTGTTCGAGCGCGAGAGCTATTCGCCGCTTTCGTTTGAGGCGATTCTCGACGAGGTACGGGCGCAGGCGGGCGCCCAACCGGCAGGCGCGTGAGATCGAGGTGACCGGCGACGGGCTAGTGGGCGGGACCGTGGTCGTGTCGGGCCGTGCCGAGCTGAGGAAACGCGGGTCGCTGACTCTCTCGGAACCTCGCGAGCTGCTCGTTGGAAGGAACACGCGGGCCGCCTATCTTCCGGACGGCGGAGTCGATCCAGAGACCCTTCGCTACTGGGGCGCTGCCGAAACTCCGGTCGACGATGTTCCGGAGCGGATGCCTGAGGGTGAGGTGGTGGCGAGTTGCGACAGAGAGGTGATCTGGGGCGGCTCGGTCAACGGGCACTTCGGCCATTTTCTGACCGAGTCGGTTGCGCGTCTATGGCCCTTGCTCGAGGGTCAATCGGAGCCGTCGGTGGTCTTCACGACGCCGTCCCTGCAACCGTTCGCTCGCGAATGGTTCGACGCATTCGGAGCGGAGCTGGTCGACCTTCCGGCAGATGGCTTCGTTCGCTTCCGCCGCATGCGGGTCCCCGAGCCGGCTTGGAGAATCGACGACTACGTCTGTCCGGAGATGCTGGACATCCATCGTCGGGCGCGTGACGAGCTCGAAGTCGCGGGGAAAGAGTCGGGCGGTCCGCTCTGGTTGAGCCGCACCGAAATCGAGGAGGGGCGTCGGGTTCGCGACGAGACCCTTCTTACTTGGGCGCTGAAGGATCGCGTCGAAGTCGTGTGCCCGGAGAATCTGAGCTTGGCGCGGCAGGTCGAACTTCTCGAGGCTGCCGACACGGTGATGGGGCCGATTGGAAGCGCCTTTCATGCACTCCTACTCTGCCGGCGAATTCCAGCGGTCGTCTACTTCGCCCCCGCGCGGGTGGCGTCGACTTTTGTCGCTCAGGACCATCTGCTCGGCAAGGGGGGGCATTACGTTCAAACCCTTGCCACGGAGGGAAGCGGACTGGCCGTCGAGGGCCGGCGCCAGCGGCACCGCATCCTTGTGCCGGAGACCCTTCGTGCGATGCAGGCAATCGCCATCCCAGGGTTGCTCGACGATTCCCGTCTGGCCCGATTCGCATCTCCTGAGTTGCCAGCGGCTTCACCGGGTGCCTCGCCCGACCGCAGCCTCGACGACACGATCGCGACGATGCTGCTCGATGCGCAGTCGGTCGATGCACGCATGCGACTCGGCGGCGCGCTCGAGGCGGTGGAACTCGACGACTGCGCACTCGAGCAGTTTCGTTTCGTCTCCGACCTGGTGAGTGGATACTCGTACGCTCCATTGAGGGCGGCAAGGTTGCTGTCCCGGGTCGGTCAGCCCCAGGCCGCCGCGGAGATGGCAAAACGCGCGCTCGCGTCGGATCCAGATTCCGAGGAGGCCGCCCGCTACATCGCCGCGGCCCCATCAAGAGCTGAGGCCGGCTGATGCGGATCGCGATGCTGCTGCATAAGACAGTCGAGCACGATTCGCGGGTCAGACGGGAGGCCAGGGCACTTGCTGCGGCGGGTCATCGGGTCACCGTCCTTCATCTGCCCCGGGTTCACGGCGAATGCGACGGTGACCTCGACGGATTTTCAGTTCGATCCGTCACGCCCCCCGGATGGGTGCGTCGCCGGCTGCCATCAATTCTCTACCGATCGGTATTTCTCGCTTCGTTTCTGCTCGCGATTCTGCGCCTCCGGCCTGACGTGGTCCACGCGCATGACGCGGCGATGTTGGCCCCCGGCATGCTGGGGGCCTGGGCCACGGGGGCTGAGCTGGTCTACGACTCCCACGAGTATGCGGCGGGGGTTCCGTACAGAGATCCTCGTTGGGCCCGTGGCGTCGCCGCGTTGGAGCGCATCGCGTTGCCGCGCTGCGGCGCGGTGATCACGGTTTCCGACGGGATCGCCGCGCGAATCCAGGCAGACCACGGGCTGGCGCGCCGGCCGACGGTCATACGAAACCTCCCCGACCCGGCAGACACCGACCTCAGCTACGAAGCACCCGACCTGCGCCGGGAGCTGGGCCTCTCGCCGAGCACTCCCTTGGTACTCCACCTTGGAGCGGTCGCCCTCGAGCGCGGCTGCGAGAGCTTGGTGCGGGCCATGGCCGCCGTTCCTGATGCGCATCTGCTCTTCCTCGGAGCGGACGATGACGCCTACGCTGCTGGACTCGCACGCCTAGCCGATCGCGAAGGCCTGAGCGAGCGGGTCCACCTGCTGCCCTCGGTCCCGGTCTCCCGGATCCGCGCTCATGTCCGTCAAGCCGACGTCGGCGTCTCCCTCCTGGAGAACACCTGTGAGAACCATCGCCTCGCTCTTCCGAACAAGGTGTTCGAGTACATGGCCGCAGGGATCCCGGTCGTCGTCAGCGACCTGCCGGAACTAAAAAAATTCGTGGACAGTCGCGGAGTGGGCCGTGGCGCCGACCCGGCGAGCCCCGATGATGTCGCGGCCGCCATCTCTGCGGAAATAAGGAGTGCCCGGTCGTCCTCCACGCCAGGAGGGAACGTCCCTACTTGGGGCGAGGAGCAAATTCGCCTCAGGGACCTGTTCGTTTAGTTAGCTCGAGGCTTCTGGGCAACGACGGCGATCCAATTCGAAAATCGTGCGAGTGAGCGGCGATCTACGTGCCCGTGGGCGTAGGTGCCGACTCTCACATCGGTGAAGCCCGCGGTCCGAAGAAAGCGGGAGAGCTCTCCGGGCGAGAGCAGCTTGATGCGCGAAGCCTCGTCTGGCCGGCCCAGGCGACGGTCGAGCGGACGTCGCAGCGGCCGAGGGAGCAAGTGAACGATCGGGGTCCCGTGAAACGGGTCCCGCAGCCGCCACCGGTTCGCTTGAAAAACAACCACTCGACCGCCCGGCCGAAGGACCCGGTGCAGGGAGGCAGCTGCGCGAGGAACCCCTTCGGAATCGGTGATGTAAAGCATTGCGTTATTGACGAAGGCCACGTCGAAGGCTTCGTCCCCGATTGACCTGAGCTCCCGCATATCATCGACCGAGAACGAGGGCTGGCTGGCACCCATCTCGTCCGTCGCTCGGATCGCGGACTGGATGAGGTCCGGCCGGAGATCGATTCCAACTACCCGATCTGTGCCTTGGGTAAGGGCCAGGTAAGTGGCCAAGGCTCCAAATCCGCAGCCTGCCTCCAGTACCGAAAGTCCCTCAAGGGAGTCCAGATCACCGAGCTCGCGGGCAAAGTCGAGGAGCTGCCGAGCGCGAGCAGGTACCAGCTCCGTGTTGGTTCTCACGGTTCCCTCTATGGACGCAGTGCTCGCTGTCACCCCCTGGTCGCGCATGTACGTCTCCACCTCAGCGGCGAACCGGCTCTGGATCCGGTCGTTCCACGTGCCGACCGACGCCACTAGAGGGCGTGGTTCGGCTCAGCCCGAGCCGGGCCCGCAGCCCCGGGTTTGAAGGCCGTCGGTCGCCCGGACTCGAGGGCGAGGCTGACCAGCGAAGGAATCCCCCCCGGGTCGACAACCTCGAGTATGGCCCCGAACAGCGGGCGCTCCGAGCGGACCTGAAGGGAACCGTCCCCTTTCGGCCCGATAGTGACGTTGTCGCGAACATGGCTGCGCGTCCACCAGTCGGCGGTTTGGCCCGCCGTCCAGTCGAGGCGTCCGTCGGTCGGCAAGTCCCCGAGGAGCTGTTCGAGCTCTGTGCGATTCAGGTCGGGATGGTTCATCACTTGGAGCATTCCCCTCGTCGCGACTGCCTGCTCGGCAGCTGCTCGAACGGAGTCCGCCAGCGTGTCCCCCGGCTTCATGGATGCGTCAAAGGATGCGTGGTGGGGGAGGCACACGACATTCAAGAACCTAATCTCGCCGCTCGCTGAAAGCACCGCGGGACGGTGGGGATGAAAGTGTGAATGGGAAATGAACTCGGTGAAGAGGTGGCCGCGCGACTCAGCCCAGAGCAAATTTGGGGCGCCTTGCCAGCGAAAACAGTTTGGGTCGCCATGCGCCGATGTCCCCAGGACATCGCGGCCGATCACCCGCCGCAGGATCTTCTCCTCCTCTGCTCCCGCCTCCCAGATCCGCTCGGTGTGGTGAGCAACTTCGTGGGTCGGGTTAGCCGCCAGCGTTCGCAGGGCGGCTCCCGCCTCGCTCGCTTTCTCTTCGTCAGAAGAGCGTCGCAAACCTCCCGACAATCGAGCCAGCGGTCCGCGTGCCTTCGGATGCCGGGCGATATGACTGGCGCGTCCGTAAAAGGTCGCTGATGTTCCAGCCTTCTGGTGCAGGCCCAGGAGCTCTCGCGCACTTCTCGTCGTCATCGTTCTATCGATGTCATGGCGGATGTTGAGGACCCAGGAAGCATCCATCGGCCAAGGCAGCATCCGGGGGCGTGGCGCTCGAGCCCGGAGATACATCTCGTCGATAAGAGCCAGGAGCATCGCGTCGAGCCCGAAGCATCGAGGCCAGCTCATGTACTCCGATCCATTGGACGGCTGGCAGGTCCTGGCTTGGCCAAGGAAGGCAAACAGCCCGAAGGAGCACCCGGTGAGTGCCCCGGAACGGACGATTGCTGGCGAACGTTCGTCATGGTCCTCGCCCGCAATCCATTCGGCCAAGACCTCTGCGTCGGCCGGATCCGACCACCGGCGTGCCGACCATCCAGCCTGTCGCCACGCCTCGGCTTGGGCCGGGTCGATCGGGACCCCTTGACGTGTCCAGTCCATCCCCTCCTCTCGCTCAACCGGACGTGACATGGCCGTATGCAGGGAGCAACCGGCACCCGCTCCGAACGACTCGGCTGCGGCCTTCAAGCCATCGTCGGACGCAACGACGTTCCCTGTCGGTCTGGTCGGCTCCCCGCTCACCCCGAGGCGCTCCTCCAGAGCTGGTGGCAGAGGCCCCTCGATGAGCACCTGGGTGCCACTGGTGGCGAAACTGAGAGCCTCAGCGGTCCATGCCTCTTCGGGAAGGCGAGCGACGAGGACTAGATCATGATCGGACCATGTGCTCGCATCGGCTAGGGCCTCAGGCCCTGCGCAGTCGAAGTCGAGATAGCCGTACTGCTCAAGCATCAGCGGCAGCGCCGCCGACCAGTATCCGCATCGCTCCTCCGCAAATACCCGGCGCGCAAAGGTGTCGCCGCCATGCACGAAGAGGAGGCTTGCCATCCGGCAGGAGTCTAGCCCGCAGACATCCCAGGGAACGCTTGCTCGGCTCCGTCGACCGCAGCACCGGTGGGCCAACGTCTGCGCGGTACGAGCTTGATGGCGCGGATCGTCTCGTCGATCGCATCGAGGGCGATCGGATCGACTCCGTCGAGTCTAAGTCGGGCCCCGACTCGATCATGGTGGGCAACGCGGTTGTAGGTCAGGGCGTAGGGGATGGTTCGCGGCTCGATCGAATCGCTGCCCTCTAATCCCGCCGCTTCGCTAAGCGCGGCGGCTAGCTTCGCCTCTACCTCAGGGCTAACTGAGTCACTATTGCCATCCTCCAACGAGTCTTCGCGGAACACCTGCCGAAGGAGATGGAGATGGGCAACGGGCAAGAGAGCGAGGCGTTCCTCGATTTCCTGCGTCGGCCGGCGGGCGCGCAGGCCGAGAGCAGCTCTGCGGACCAGTGCCACATCCGACCTGGGAACGATGCCTGTTCCTATGACGAGGGCCACATAGAGCAAGGGACCGATTAGTGCCCCAGCGCCGATCCAATTCGACACGGCGGCCCCCACCTCGTACGAAAGCACTCCGACGACGACTGCACTCGCCAAATGACCCCAGGCCAAGGGGATCGGCTTACGTGATTGCGTGATCACGAGGAATATCGTGAAGACGAGCCCGTAGGCGATGATCCGCGACACCGCGGCACCCACAGCATCTGATCCCGGGACCAAGATGAAAAGCGCCGCGATGAAGATCAACGCCGCTGCGGCGTTGAGAACCACGAACAGCCCCCGCCGCCAATCGATAAGGCTGTTGCGGTAGAGAATCACGAACAGGGCTCTCAAGACGAAACCGAGACCGAGCAGCGGGACCAACGTTGAGGCGCCGTGGTAGGTCTCAGGTGAAAGCGCCACGATTCGGTCCGCGTAGAGCACGGTGAAGACGAGCAGTCCGATTCCCGCAACCCACGCGTAGCGGAGTACAGCCGCGCCCAGGACCGCTGGGGTTCTTTCGCTCTGGGCAGCGTGGTGAAGGGGCGAACGGGCCATCGGACCCCACGCGAGAAGAAAGATCGAGACTGGCTGTGCAATGAACTGCCCGAATGTTCCGGCGAGCCGATACTCACCAACATCCGCTTCGGTGGCGAAGGCGTTGAGGACGAAGATGTCGGCGTTGAAAATCAGGTAGTGAGCGATGAGAACTGGGGCCATGACTATGCCGACACGAAAAATCTGTCGGGCCTCGGACAAGCTGAACTCGAAGACCAGGTCCTTACGAGTCAGGAAAATTGCTCCGAGCAGCGCTACCGCCTCGCCGATCGCGAAACCACCGATTGCACCCGGGACTCCTTGCCCGGCAATCAAGAAGGGGATGACGGCCGCGATGATGATCACGAGTCGTGCGAGCTCTACTGCGACATAGCGCATCCCCCGCCGTCCGTATCGAGGAAACATCAGGAACAAGCGAAACGGTGCCGCCAGGACTCCCGCGATGATTGCGAGGCGGACCTCCCGGGTGTAGTCGACCTTGCCGAATAGGGCCCGAGAGAAATCCGCAGCGAATGGCCAGGCGATGATCACCAGCAGGACGCAGGCGACGCACATAACGATCGTGCCGGTCATCAGCGCCAGGCCGGGGTCCTGGCCAAGGTCTTCCTCCCCTGCCTCGTCGGGGACGTCGGGAACGTCGTCGTCTCCCTTCGATCCAAAGACCCGCCCCATCGTTCCCTGGAGGGTCACGAGCATGGGTAGCAGCGTGAATCCACCGGCGAAGGCCATGAGCACGGCGAGGCGTCCGAACTCGCTCGGGGTCAGGAAATGGGTGATCGCGACCGCTTGTACGAGGCTTACGACCAGCACGCCGCCCGCCCCGAGCGCGTAGATCAAGGTGAAGCGGCCGAGTCTGGCTGCGAACCGCTGCGTCGTCGTCGGGCTCTGGGTCATCGGACAGACGATGAACGGTACAAACGCACGCTGGATATGCGAACGTCCCGATATGCGGAGCAGGGAGCTCGTCGGTCGGCGCATGACCTCCATCGAGGCAGTCGCCGATGCCGCCGCAACGCTCGACGACGCCGGCTACAGATTCTCGACTCAGGGGGTAGATGAGGACTGCGGCATCGTCCTTGCCCACACTCCACCCGCTCGAGCCAACGCGATCCAGTCGCTTCTGTACAGAGAAGCCTGGTCACGAGGGATAGCGCCGATTCCAGTGCGCGATACAGCAGGATTGCAGGAGGTTCCTTGGCCAGGGCCGATGTTGTGCCATTGGCACTGGATCGGAGAGGTCCTAAAGGATGCGACCGAGGACGAAGCGGACAGGCGGATCGCCGACTTCGCCGACCAGGTCACCGCGCTCAAGGAAGACGGCAGGAAGCTGGTGTGGACGCTCCACAACCTGCTCCCACACGATAGCCCGATGCCTGAACGAGACCTGGAGCTGCGCAGGATCCTTATTTCGAATGCGGACGCCATCCACACCATGACCAAGGGGACGGTTGAGATTGCGCGTTCTGCCTTTTCCCTCCCTGAAGAGAAGATCTTCTACACGCCCCATCCATCCTATGAAGGGGCCTACCCGGACGTGGTCAGTCGCGAGGATGCGCGAGGGGAGCTGGGCATCGGCCGTGACGCCTTTGTCTTCGTGATCTTCGGCGCCATCGCCCGCTACAAGGGAGTCCAAGATCTTCTGAAGGCTTTCGAGCGGTTCATGGAGGGAAATCGGTCCCGTCCCGTCAAGTTGATCATTGCCGGGGCGCCATCCGACCCTGAGCTCGAGTTTGAGATTCGCTCCAGAGCGTTGGAGCGAGACGACATCATCATCGAGCTGGGGCGGGTCGCTATAGATGATGTTCAGTACTACTTCCGCGCGGCGGATGCTGCCGTCCTGCCCTACCGCGAGGTTCTCAACTCCGGGAGCGCGATGCTCGCGCTGACATTCGGGCTTCCGATCATCGTCCCTCGAATCGGTGCGTTCGTCGAGCTGGTCACCGAGTACGCAGGCATCAGCTACGACCCAGCCGACGATGACGGCCTGGAGTGGGCGATGGAGGAGGCGATGAAGCTCGATCCAGGACGAGCCCGTCGTCGGATTGAAACCCGGATCGACGCGGTGAGCCCGGCGTTGATCTCGGGCCGCTTTCTCGACGGTCTCTTCGAGACGATCGGGTGGCCGGCGCGCGGCCAGGACCGAGCGGCTGGGGTGACCACGTGAGCACACTGCCGCAGCGGGACCTTGCCCTGCCCCAAACTGCAACGTTTTCCATTGACGGTGGCCAGCGGTACATAGTGGAACTCAGCTGCGTCGCCGATGAGGCTTTCAGCGACAAGGGCGCTCTCGCCCAAGTCTCGTTTCGGGACGCATCGAACGACCCTGTCGAGGCAGACATGGAGGGCTGGCGGAGCTCGGAGAAGTTCGGGCTGAACCGTTACGTCCCCGTCTCCGAGGATTCGTCGCCTCGCCCGTCTCGACTCGAGGTCGCCTCCCCCCAGGCAGCTAAAACAATGACCGTACTGATCACTTCGTGGGCGTCAACCGCAGAGCCGCGCCTCGTCTCGCCGCCCAGGGCCAAGGTTGACCACCGCCTCTTCCTCTCGGTCGATGATCCGCTCGTACGTGAGTACCCCGTCAGGGGAGGGGGCTCTTTTACCGTCGGAGGGCGCGCGGTGGGCCATTCGGCCGAGCCGCCACGAGCTGGGCTCATCAACATCGAGTACCTCGACTCAAACGGACGGACAGTTGGGGACAAGACCCAGCATTTCGAGAGCGACGCGCCCTTCTTGATCTGGATGGAGCCCCCCTTGGAGACTGCCGTCGCGCGGGTTCAGTTCCTCAGGGCGGAAGCGAAGCGGCCGCTTGCGTTGCTTGGCGAGCCGCACCTCGAGGAGACGGTCCTCCAACAGGCAGAAGATACCCAGACCCTTCCCCTCCCGCAGTCGCTACGGAATTCCGTTGATGGCGGTCAGAAGTACGTCGTCGAGGGTCAATGCCTCTCCGAGGGGCCCAAGAGCGCTCGCGGGGCTGTGATCCGGATCGAAGCACTAGCCGAGAAAGATCTGCCAATTCACTCCCCCCTCGAGGGATGGGAGCAGTCGCCAGATCTGGGGACGTACCGCTTCATCGAAACCGAACGAGCGATGAGCGATGGGGATGGCTTCGAAATCGACTTCGTAGCTCCCACCGATGCGAGGGCGGTGGCAATCCAAATCCTCCCCTGGGCCGCCACGGCGCGACCTTATCTCTCCGGTGCGGTCACGCTTCGCGCCGATCCGAGCATCAACCTCCTTCGCGACCGACCGGCAGTGTTCAACTTTCCGGTCGAAGACTGGGGTGGCCATCTCCTCACTGGCGAGCTCTCAGGCTCTTCGCCGGCCGCTGATCGCTTGGCCTTGATTTCAGCCAGGTTCTTCGACGCCGATGACCAGCTGCTCCCCGGCCCCTATCCTGGTTTCGGCCAGTCCTCGGACCCAAGTATCGGTTACTACCAGTACGTCAGTCCTCTCGTCGAGGAGAGTCGGACTGAGTTCGTCCAGTGGATCGAACCGATTGAGTTGAGCGCCCGCGTCGAGCTCTCGGTGCGACGGTGGAAAGGCCCGGAGGACTTGGCTCTCGTGAGACCCCCTGAGTTCGGCAAAGCTCGTCCCGATGTCCTTGAGGGCCTCCTCGACCGCAATCCTGAAAGTGCCAGCCTTTTGACGATCCTGGCGCGACTCCATGCGGTGCAGGGCAACCTGACTGCACATATCGAGACAGTAAGACGTAAGGCAGCCTTGCTCCGTACACCGGCTGCCGTCACCGAGTTCAGGCGTTCCGCAGGGCGCCGTCGCGAGCTCGATACGTCATGGCTGCCCGGACTGAACGGCCGCCGAAAAGCTCATGGAACGCAGCAGGGTGAGCAAATCTGTCATCTCTTCAAGGTCTCCTATCCCTTCGAGAGCAGCGGTGGGGCGATTCGCAATCTCAACACGGTTGTGTCTCAGCGGGCCGCCGGCCTAGACCCCTACGTGATTACGCCGCTCAACTACCCAGCGACCCATGGCGTGGAGGGGGCCGAGGCCGAAGAGCTTGTCTTGGATGTGCTGCACGTTCGGCTTCCGATCAAAGGCGACAAGGATGTGCTGCCGGACGACAGGCGTCTGCTTTACGACACTCAGATCACGGCGGCCGTGATCGAGGAGCGAGGCGCAGACATCATTCATGCCGCGTCTGGGTTCAGAGGCTACGAGCTGGCCCTGAAGGGGTTGGCGCTCGCCCGGCACTTCGACAAGCCGTTCATCTATGAGGTCCGATCCTTTCACGAACATCTATGGGGCAGCGGTCGTGGAAAAGGAGTCCTCGACCGAGAGTGGACTCAGCTACGACGGGCTCAAGAGCTCCGCTGTATGAACGAGGCGGACGCGATTGTCACGATCGCCGAGGCGATGCGGGAAGAGCTGATCGGACGCGGGGTTCCGGAAGAGAAGGTTCACGTCGTTCCAAATGCGGTGGACGAGGCGAGGTTTGATTCGGTGCCGGTCAGCGAGGATCTTCGGGTCAAGCTCGGCCTTGGAGGCACGACAGTAGTGGGCTACATATCGAATATCTCCTATCGCGAGGGGCACGACACGCTCATTCGCGCGTTCGCCAAGGTCAGCACCGGTCGAGATGACGTCCGCTGTTTGCTTGTCGGCGACGGCCCGGAGCGGGGGAGGATCGAAACACTTGCTCGGGCCCTTGGCGTAGCCGACAGGCTCGTCATGACAGGTGAGATCGACCATGCCGAGATCGACCGGTACTACTCGCTGATCGACGTCTTTGTCGTTCCGCGACGACAGGATCACGCGTCCGACTACGTGACTCCACTCAAGCCCTACGAGGCACTAGCACTTAAACGAGCGGTGATCGTCTCCGATCGCCCCTCGTTGCGGGAGATCGTTGGCGACGGGGAGGAGCGAGGCCTGATTCATCGCAGCGAAGATCCGGACCACCTCGCCGTGCGCATCGCCGAGCTGCTCGATGATCCGGCGCGGCGGCTCAGGCTGGGAGACGTCGGCCGTCACTGGGTCCTGAGCGAGCGCGTTTGGCGGCAGAATGCTCTGCGGTACCGGGAGATTTATGCGTCGGTCAGGGATGGGAATGCTTCGAGTACCGTGATTCGGAAGGGCTGAATCCCTCGAATGAGTACTCAGGGAACCGGTCGAAGGACGGGGCGTTCTGCGCGTAAACGAGGTCGATGAGCTCAGAGGAGTAGAAGTCTCGGTAGGTCTTACCATCCGCCATCAAACCCGAGACATTCACCCTTCTCAGCTTCCCGGCCGCGTTCGTACCAGTCAGCTCACAAAAGCGGTCAAAGTCCGCAGATGAGTCCTCCTGGTGGATGTAGAAGTCCATCCCCTCGAGAAAATGAGCTTGCACTGCGGTCGGCTGCTCGAGGCGATCCAAGAGGTCGTGAAGATACTGCTCGAAGGTCATCTGAGCCTGACGTCTGAGCTGGCGTGATGCCCTATCTCGGGCCTCGGAGGGCAGGCGGTTTATCCATGAGCGCGGATTTTCCAGCTGCTTGACCCGCTGTCTGGTGTTCCGCAGGTACTTGGCGACGTGGAACGAGAACGGGTTCCGGACGCCTACTACCTTGCAATAGGCAGATCGCTCTACTCCAAGAAGCCCGTGGTCTTCTAGCTCCCGCATCGTCGAGTGCTTTCGGGGGACAAGAAGGCGTCCGTCCTTCACCAGATTCTCCGACGGCAGGTAGTGCCCGATACCTGCCTTGCTCAAGGCTTCGATAACCGCAGTGCTGCCGGTCGCCGGAGCGGCAAAGAAAAGGAATTCATTCTCATCGGAGATGTAGGCCATTTCACCCTGGAACGTTACGTGACTTGCTGGAGGGCATCCTTCAGCTCCCACATGAGCGTCTCTGCAGGGTGTCTCAGAGCCAATCGGGAATGTTCTGGAATCGGCTCGAGCTTGGGTGTGAAGAGATCGGGCAGCCGCGGATTCTCGAGGCCCGACAGATAGGCCTCGCGGCCGATCATCGTCATGAAGTTACGGTTCTTGTCTGTCGGAGAAAGCGAGATCGTCGGTACTCCGTACATGGCCGCCACTACAGTCCCGTGGAACTTCATGCTCGCGAGCACTCGGCAGCTTCCGATCGCCCGGCAAAGATCATTCAGGCTCTCGGAGCGCACAACTGTCTTCTCTGGAAGATCCAATGCTTCGGCATCCGCGGCATCCGCTTCGCCTACTGCACCCGTGCCGAGAATGAGGTGGCGGATCGAAAAGCCGGCGTCGACGGCCTTCTCGCATAACCGTCGCAGCTCAGTCAGGTCGGCATCGGTTTTCCGCTTACGCGTCGCGACGCCTAGGGAAGGCTCATCCGCTGGCCCGGCTGGAGGTAGGTCCAGAGCGCAGACAATGTCGGGTGCCACTCGGACTGGGACGTTGGGCTTCAGGTGCTGAGTCATCCAGGCCCCGCTGGGCTCATCCCTCGCGTGGGCAAAGCGAACCGACTCATGCCCGGCGAAGGCGCGCATGTGATGGGTTACGTCGCGACTGTAGCCGCCCCATGTCGGGACTCCGAGCCCGACGAGGAAGACGGGCTTGGCCAGAAATGCTTCCTGCCAATACAGACCAGAAAGTTGCCAAGGGATGACGAGGTCACCACCTCCGATGATGATCGCATCCACTTCGTCCACGGCCTCCTCGACGGGACGTGAGAAGTAGGGCCTCCGGGTCATGTCGTGCAGGACCGAGAGCTCAAAATCGTCTCCTAGGTACTGGTCATAGACACGCAGGAAGAGCTCGTCTCCAAAATTGCCCCATCCGAAGAATCCGACCAGTCCCACGCGGGGCTTATCCATTGTTCTCAGCTCCTGAAGCTAGATATACGCATTCGCGCCCATGCGTTTGGGCGGGCCAATGTATCGTGGCGCTTCGATGCGTTCAGACATCGCCGAGGCTTCGCTCTCCAAATGGATATCCGGCGCAGCGGTGGGCATTCTCGGCGGCGACGCGGAGGATCTGGACGAGCTGCGGCGTCTGCGGCCGTGCTCGATGGTCAAAATTGAGGCACCTCGGCTTCAAAGTGATCCTGCGGCCGCGCGCGATGAGATCCGGGTCCCGGAGGGGATTCACGACCCTGTATCTGTGGACGTCGTTGTCGCATTCGTTCCGTTGCGCGCCCCTGGGCCAGCGCTCGCCGAGGCCCGCCGCCTCACCGGATCTGGCGGCAGGCTCTTATTGATCGCTCGCCTGGGAACGGGAGGTCCCGTCGCAGCCGGAATCGGCGAGGCACTCAAGGAGGCGTGTCTCGGCTTCGAGTTCATGCCCCCTGAAAGAATTGGCAAAAGGCTATTAATCCTCGGCCAGCCTTCAGAAGGTCCCTCTTCTTCTTCTTCTTCTTGGTGCGAGGTCGCGATCAATTTCGAAGAATCCCTAGAGCAATCTCAGGCCAAAATCAGGAGCCTCCAACGCGACCTTGAGGCGGCGAGGTCACGGCTCGCAGATGCCGAAGAAGACGCTCAGAACATCAAGGCCCTCGAGGAGCGTTCCCGTCGGAGCCTCGAGGAGACTCTCGACTCGGAGCGAGCAGAGCGCATTGCTGACGTTGAGGCGCTGGTCGACGCACGTAGGGACCTGCACGAGGCCGAAACCAAGCTGCGGCGAGCCGAGATAGATAGCGCCGCGGAAATAACAAAGCTTCGCCAGGGAATCCAGCGGGGGTCCGGTGACCTAGAGGCAGCGCGAATGGCGCTACGCGAGGCTTGGATCGAACGTGACGAAAAGCGGGATGCCGCAGCCGTCCTCGCGGTCGAACTCGAAGAGACGCAAGCCGCGGCCCGGGCAGCTGAGAGGCAACGACCCAGGATTTCCGAGGTGGCGCCCTCGGTATGGCGAGAGTGGCTCACGGGCGAGCTACTTGCTACCCATAAACGCCTTACCTACGAGATTGAGCGCAACCATGAGCTGATGGCAGGCCGCGCGATGCGCGCCCAACGTGCGATCTGGAAAGCCCGTCGCTCAAGGGAGATCCAGGGGCTCGCCGTGGCTACGACACTCATGTTCCTTGGCATGGCCCTTGTCACCGGAATCGTCCTCAGCCCGGGCGTCGGAATCGGGGTGCTCGGGGCTTCCGTTCTGCTTGTCGCCGTCGTTGTCCTCGCGCTCACGCTGAAATCTGACGGGCCCAGGCTTCAGCTGCCACGAGTCCCTGCCCGATCTCGTAGCGTGCCACTCCCAGTCGCCAGAGCCGAAGATGCGCCGACTCCGCCGAAGGTAGCTTCACCTCGGCTATCGAATCCCCGGGTAAGGGTCGAAGACGAGAGAAGTCGGTGGATGGCCAAGAATGATCTTGGGCCGCGGCCTGTTTCAACTCTGCGGGTCGCGGGGATCGCTGACGAGATCACGAGTTCCTGTCTAGCGCCCGACTGTGAATGGCGCCCGGTTCCTTCCGAGTGGGAGGAGCTAATGACCGATTGGCAACCCGACCTCCTGTTTGTCGAGTCAGCCTGGGCTGGAAACGACGGCCAGTGGCAATACCAGATCGGAAGTTATGAACACCCCTTGTACCGCGGATTGCCGCAGCTCCGTCTCCTACTTGACTGGTGCGAGCAGCATGACATTCCGACCGTCTTCTGGAACAAGGAGGACCCCGTCCATTTCGACAGGTTCAGAGAGGCGGCACCCCTTTTCCAGCATGTTTTCACCAGCGATGTGAACCGAGTTCAGGCATATACGGATCTCGCAGGGCGCACGAAAACAGTCGACCCATTGCCATTTGCCGCACAGCCACAGATCCACAACCCCGTCCGACGGCCAGGTGGCCGCTCGAGCTCTCCTTGCTTCGCAGGCACCTACTACAACGACCGACATCCGTCGCGACGCAAGAGTCTCGAGGACCTACTCGACGCCGCAATCCCACACGGTCTCGTGATCTATGACCGCATGCATGGATCTAGCGGGGACAACTATGCCTTTCCAGAGCGCTTTCGTCCACACATCGTCGGTCGGCTCCCCTACGACCGATTGATTGATGTCTACAAAGGTCACGACGTCTTTCTCAATGTCAACTCCGTGATCGATTCTCCGACGATGTTCTCGAGGCGGGTCTTCGAGCTGCTCGCTTGTGATACGGCAGTGTTGAGCACTGACAGTGTCGGCGTCCGGGCGATCTTCGGCGACACAGTGCCTATCGCAGAGTCCCTCCCCCAGGCCTCGACCGCCCTCGACCGTCTCGCCGAGGATCCTGCCTGGCGATCTGACTTAGTTCGCCGAGGCAGGCGACTTGTGCTTCGTGAGCACACATATCGTCGACGACTGGAGACCGTCGCACACCGCTGCGGAATCGACGTCGAGGCTGACTGTGATCTGAAAGCGGCTTGCCTAGTACATGTCGAGCAAAGCGATAGGCCCGATGCGATTTTCCGCCTCTTCGATGAGATCCGAGCCCAGGGGAACGTCATACGGGAGGTCATAATCGGTGGGCCGGCTTCTGACACCGCGCCCACCGAAGCGCTGGCCGGATCTGAGATGCGGGTGCGGGTAATCGACCAGGCTGATGATCGCCCTACTGCCGAGAGGTATCGGGAGATGGCCCAGATCGCAACTACTCCCTGGGCCGTTCCAACCACTCCCGGGCGACGCATCGGTGCACACCAGGTCGAGGACCTTGCGGCTTGTGCCGGATTCGCCACTGCCGACCTGATTGGCCGTCCGCTGGCAATGGGAGCGACACCGCCTGTTGAACATTCCTGGGTTCAAGCCGTGGACCCGCGCCTCGTGCTAGCCCGACGTGATCTCGTTTCGCGCTGCGGTTGGCCCGATGAGGCCGATGCCGCTCAGTGGATGGTTGGGAGGTTTAGCGAAGGCGCTCGTCTCTATGCCGGGGATGCCTTGGACGACGCCGACACGGGGGCCCTTTCGATACCGAACACACGGGATGGAACCGGGTCAACGCCATCTCCTGATTCAGGACGTCGTGGGTCCTGAACTGGCGACCCCCAAAATTCGATCCCACCGCTGTCCAATCTGCGACCAATCCCACCGTTCTGCAAATGCGCTTGCCGCCTTGGATTCGGCGCCGGCCAACCCCCGCTCAGCCGTTTCGATAATCGCTTTCGCCGCCTCGCCCGGATTCGCGTGCACCCAATGGAGTTCGTATTGATCACGGGCACCCACCCGATCGATCACCACTGGAATTGCTCCCGAGGCCATCCCCTCAGCAAGGGCAACAGAGTGCCCCTCGATCTCGCTGCTTGAGACAATCCAACCGATCTGCTGTAGGAATTCGCCAATGTCTTCGCCAAACGGCTCGAAGGTCACGGCTCCGCGCAGTATGGCCGAGCGGTCGATACGGCGAAACATATCTTCGTAGTAGGTCCTCTCTCGCTCCCGGGCCGCCATCCATGAGTACTCCCATGGGCCGCGTCCCTTGACGATGAGCCTGTAGCGCTTGTCTAAGACTCGCAGCCTCTCGAGGATTTCGATCGCGCGATCGAGACGCTTGATCATCGGCACGTATCCGATCAGTCCAAGGTTGAACTCGGCCCCAGGCAGCTTCGGCCGCTTCAAGGAATTGCAATCGACCGCGTTCGGGACAACCGATAGCTCTGGAGCATCGAGCGGCCAGCCAAATTGTTTGCAAGCGCGCTCCAGCACATGTTGGGCCACGAAAACCATGGCGTCGACCCGGTCAAGCTCAACTTCCGTTGGATACCCCGTTTCCAACTCCATTCGGTGAAAGCGGACGACCAGACGCTGTTTCTCGTCCGCTCGCCGACTGAACCACACGGCATTTCCTAAGCACCACTCACAAAAGATCACCTCGGCCCAATCGAGCGCGGCATCGCTGGCCTCACCGCCGCCTCCTGCGTGGCCCTGCCAGGAGTCCTCCCGAACTTCTGCACCGGCAGCTTCTGCGCGGCGTAGCAGGGGCCGTACGAAGTTCAGATTGTGGCCGGCGACCAGCAGTCTGGGGCCGGCGCCCGACATTGCGTGCGCGGGGATTTCGGACAGGTGGGGTGCGAGGCTCTCGGCAATGCGATCAAAGCCGTGGTTGCTGCTGAGCCTGTGGACCGTTACGGCCGCCTCCGCGCGCGTCTCGGGATCCGCGCTGGCAGCCAAAATCGCTCGCTCGGCATCGTCGAGGTTTGTCGCGAGTAGCGGATAGTCGTGCCCTAGGGCGGTCATGTGGGTGCGCGTCGCGTTGAGGAGAACCGGCGTTCCTGCCGCTCCGTACTCGAGAACCTTCGTTGACATCTCCGGGCTTGCGTCGAGGCTGGGGTGCCTGATCGAAAGAGCGATGTCGGCGGAGCGCACGAGGTTCGGAATCTGCTCCCGCGGCATCGCTCCGTGCCAGATCAGCCCATCGGTCTCGGTCAGCGCTCGCTCCGCCAGGTTGCGGAAACCGGGATCGTCGGGTGGGTTGTGGATCTTGTCGCCGGCAACATGAAGCTCAAGGCCGGGAAGCTTTTCCCGCAAGCGGCCGAGAAGCTCGACCATCTCCACGAAGTAGTACTCCGGAGAGATCTTGCCGGTGTAGACGAGGCGGCGCACCGGTCCTTTCGGACGTTGCGGGAGGTCTTCCGGCGGTGGGATCATCGGCGGAAGGCGCAGCAGGCGGTTACCCAGCTCCGGGGCGCTCTTGAGGACGGATGCTTCAATCTCTGCGGTTTGGCAGAGAATGCGGTGAGCTGACTTGCCGCGACGCCGAACCTCTTCAGCAGCTTCGTCTCTGACTGGCACGTGGTAGAGCCAAAGTCGCCCGTCGAACCGGCCCTCGCGGATCGCGGCCTCGCTGACCTCCGCGCCCCTCAGCAGGAGCACATCGAAGGCATCCTCTCGGTCCAAGTCGCCCAGCGACCCCACCGCCTCCTTCGAACTGAGCATCGCGCGCGCGAGGTCTCGTGGCGGCTCCAACAGGTCGATTGATGGGGAATCGGCAAGGGGGCGGAGCAGGAGGTCACGCTGAATTGGAGCCCGAAGAAGCAAGGTGACTCGGACCCCTGGAATACGCGCCAAGGTCAGGCAAACCGATTGAAGCCAGACCGAGGAGCCATCGATGAGGTTAGCGTTGACCTCGCCGTAGACGGCCACATGAGTACTGCCGGGCATGAGGCCGGCGATCTTCGCAGTTCGAGAGCTTCACACGAGCTGAAGTCGAGTGGAAGGGAGCCGGGACGGATCGCTCAGAGAGCTTCCTACGGTGAGCCGTATAGGCGCAATAACTTCTCGGACTCGTTCTCCCATGTGAAGCGCTCGCTCGCCTCAATTGCCCGCGCTCGCATCGCGGCCAGACGATCTTCGTCCGCGAGGATCGCGTTGATGGTCGCGGCCAATGCATCCGGGTCGCCGGGCTCGAAGGTCGCTCCAATCCTCATCCCGTCGACGAAGCGGATGAGCTCCGGCAGCTTGCTGGCGGCGACGGGAAGACCCGCGGCCATGTAATCGAAAAGCTTGTTGGGGGTCGAATAGGTGTTGTTGAGTCCGACAGGTTCGTACGGGATCAACCCCACAGTTGCGTCGGCGGCGTAGCGGACAACCTCATGCCGTGCCACGGGCTCGGTGAAGAGAACCTTTTCCTCCAGATGCCGTTGGTTCACTAGTTCGCGCAGGGTTTCTTCGAGCGTTCCCCATCCCATCATCACCACGGTGCCCCGATCGAGACGCGACGCTGCTTCTATGACGGTCGACAGCCCGCGGTTCGGGGCAAAACCTCCTTGATACAGAACGATTGGCTCGTCCTCCGACAGCCCGACCAGGGAGTGAAGACAGCCGTCTTTCAGGTCGACGATGTTGACCCTGGATGGACAATTGAGCACCACTGTTGGATGGTCGACTCCGTTCCGGGTTGAAATCTCGTCGGCGATCGACTCGCAGACTGTGATGCACTCGGCTACGCGTGGCGTGAGACGACGTTCGACGAACGACCAGAATGCGGACTCCCAGGGCGACAGTGTCGAAATCTCCGGGTAGAGCTCGTGAGCATCGAATACGAGGCGCAGGCGGTGGCGGCGCGCTAGGGCGGCGGCGACAGGAAGCGTGTTGAGATCGTGGGCGTGGACAACGTCTGGCGGGTCCTCGCCGACCAGGCGAAAAGCCTGCCAGTAGTAATCGAGAAACATCAAGGGCTTATGTGGTGCTAGCAGCGTCTTGCGGGCCGCCGACTCGAGTACCCAAATCATCTTCAACCCTGCTCGGGCGAAAAATCTGGCGACAAAACGGAGTCCGAGGTATGGAAGTCCGACCAATGCGGCAAGCGCACCCCGGGAAGGCGGCCGTTCGGGCAGCCGACTGGACGCCTCACCGGCGCCGTGTTTCAACAAGCCGGTGAGTGCGCGGATACCGCGAAGAAGACGATAGTGGAGGGGGTTTCGCTCGATCCGGATAATCGTGAATCTGTCCCGGCGCTCTTCCCGCGAGGTGGTCGAGTCGAGTACCGCGATGATCCGCACCCGATGCCCAGCCTCAGTGAGGCTCGCAGCCTCCCTGAGAACCCGGGCGTCGGTGGTACAGCGGTTATAGACAAACATGTCGATCCGCATTTGCTCGTCCGTCTCAGGCCGCGACCACGGGAACTACGTCAGGCAGACCGCGCCCGGCCGCTTCCCGCAGCTCCGGAAGGGCTTCGCGGAGAGTTCTGACACGAATTGAGTCATCCGCGGCCACCCGGTCAAGGAAGGCAGCAAACGCTTTCCGCATGGAGGGCTTCGGACCATAGATCTCGACGTAGCGACCAAAAAGCTCCTCGCTTTTAAAGAGCGCCTCGGGAGAGGGGGTCTCGTCGGGCATCCGGGTGGCCTTATCAATGAACGAGAACGAATGCATCATGAAAACGCCGAACTCACCGCCATGGCGTGAAACTTGCTCGATTCCCGTGAGCAGCTGGTCCGAATTCAACCAGTCGAGATCCAGCTTCCGATGTTCCAATTCCTGATCCTCATTCGCACGTAGGACGGTTGAGATCGGAACCTCGATCAACTCTCCCCGCACAGCGACCGCGTTGACCGAGGTTCGCTCCAAGCGATTGTTCGGGGACGGGTAGAACACAGATGAGTCGATCTCGATCCCATTCGCCTCCAGAGCAGAAAGCGTGTCGACATTCAGCGCGTAGCCGCCGGCACGAAAACTGATGGGAGGCCGCCCGGTCCACTGCTCGATCTTTTCGACACCCCAGCGGATGATTGCCCTCTGCTGGGGACCCGACAGCCCGAATAATGGTCGTGTGTAGAGATTCAATCCTGGGGACGGGTGGGTGTGGAGCCCGACCTCGTGGCCTCGCTCCGATAGCTCTCGCACCACACGCTCAACTGATCTCGCCGGCTGGCGCCTCGACTCATAGACGTTTACGAAGAAGGTTCCCGAGAAGGACCTGGCCTCGAGCTCATCTGCGATCGCGAAGACACCATGCTCACGTCCCAACCCCTCGCCGGTCATCAAGTGGGGGCGGCGAAAATAAGAATCCTCGGTGTCGACCGTGAGGAAAAGTGTGACCTCGTCGCTGGCTCCCCCCGTGTCAGGCCCGATCCCGTCCGCGATTACCCCGAGCTTTTGCCACCCGTCGCCAGAGTCAATGTGAACGGGCAGCGCGGGCGGAGGCGAGGCGGTTGGTCTGAGGGCGGCGTGGTTCATGTGAGCGAGGGACGGCGGCCGACTTCAGCGGGTGAGCGGCCGGAGGAATGTCGGAGGCGCATTAGGAGAGTGCGCTCGGTGAGAAAGCGAAGCGACTCGGTCTCGAGCACCGCGGTTTTCGGGAGGTCGGACGGTCTTGTGGCCGTCGCAATGGAGACCGTGGGATTGTTCTCGATGAACGCTGCGATCTCAGAGGAGCTGGGGTCGGGTTTGCCGGTCAGCGCTGGGTCGATCACCACAAAGGGGACATGGGTCGCCCCCCGAGACCCGATTGCGCCGACGATCTTCCCCCACGATCCTCCTTCTACGAAGAGGAGGGCCTGCCGCGCCTCCGCCCAGAGCCTGAGACCGCTTGCTGATGGGTGTGCGAGGCGTTCGGCGTCGAGGACGAATCCGAGGATCCGGCCGGAGCGCCAGTCCGCGTCGAGCTCGTCGAGTGAAAGCTCAGGGTGTGCCCGCCGGATCAGAAACCGGTTCGCTCCCGGCCCGAGCTTCTGTTTTGCGTCGCTACCGGCCACCGCATCGTCTTCGACCACGAGGAGACGTCCCTCGGCACCCCGCTCCGCCTCGCTCAGCGCATCCCCAGGCTGAAGTTTGGAGAACGGGACGTAGGCCTTGCCTGCGCCCTCTATGGATCGTGCGTGCGGGGACCAGACGTCGATGACAGTCAGTTCTCCACCACGAATCCTCAATGACAGCGGCTCAAACTCAAAACGGACCACCTCGGAGGCAACCGGTCGCATTCCATTCCAAGCCCACAGTTGCAGCTCATATCCGCCTCCGGCTCCTGTCTGCACACGCGCGCAGAGGGATGTCGGGCGATTCTCCGCTGCCGTCTGGGGTTCGAACTCGATCGATCCGGCGCGACCATGGCCGCTTACGCGGACCTCGACCGCCTCCGCTGGATCAAGCTCGGCGCAGATCTGGGTCTCGCCGCTGATGTCGACCGTGATCTCTGAGTCGGCCACGGCGAGTGTCGCACCGTCTGACGCATCTGGCCCGCGTTGTCCCTGGGCCACGACGTTGCGGCCATTCGGTGAAGCCTCAACCTCCAACTCGGAGAAGTTCGCCTCGTCGAGCAGGTCCTGCATGGTCGCTGCGGAGTACGGCGAGGTTCGGGTCTCGTCCCCGCTGCCAAGCCCGATCGCCGCCGTGTAGATCAGGAGACGGCCTCCGGGGACGAGCACTCTTCGAGCCTCCCGCAGAACCTGCCGCATACCGATCGGCGAGACATAGTCGAGGGCGTAATGGCTGAGCACCGCGTCGAACGAGCCGCTCGGGAGAAACGGCATCGGAAGGGTGAGGTCATGAAGGACGACCGGTGTCGAGCCGTCCTCGGAGCGGAAGCCGGGCCAGCGATCGATGCCGATTACGGAGGTTGCGCCTTGATCGAGCAATGCCCGCAACGTCAGTCCTGGCCCACAGCCGAGGTCCAGCACGCGCCCGGCACCGGCCAGGGGTTTGATAGCCGAGCCGTACCAGCTCGGGTCGCGGCCCTCGTAGAAAGCCTCGAGACTCTCGCTTCGCTGAGAGCGATGCCAGGACTTCTCGTCGCCCGGGTCCTCGAACACGGATGCCTGGCGGACCGGGTAGACGCCGACCGGCCTCAAAGCGATGGGATGATCTGCGCCGGTCATGCAAGCTCGTGCGAGAGAAGGGGAGCGACTTCTGATGGCTCTCGAGGATCTCGGCGACTCCGGTGGGAGCCTCCGCTTCGCGAGCATACATAGCGTTCGGTCGCGACCCGACGCAGTCGAGGACGCGGTCAACGGTGACTTTTGGCTGGGAGACGACAAGCTCGCACTTTCGGCTCCGATCGATTGGTGGGATGAGCCTTACCGGGTCGGCGAACGCGCGTTTTTTCTGAACTCGTTCGTGTTCGCCGATCCGGTTCTCTCTGCCGCTGAATTCGAGCCGGCGCTGGTGCCGCTGGGGGACATCTTCGTGAACTGGATCCGAGCCAACCCGCGCGAGGGTTCTCAGCATCCTCACCGCTATGCCTGGCACGACCACGCCGCAGCCGGCCGCCTGGTCTACATCGCCTTCGTTCTCCGCGAAGGGGTCCGTCTGGGTTCGCTTGAGGAGGAGACAGCAACCCAGCTGGCTTGCACTGCCCTCGAGCACGCCGACTATCTGCTCGCTGACGAGAACTATTCGGCGAGCCACAATCACGGTCTCTTCAGCGACGCAGCCCTCGCCCTGGCGGCGCGCAGCCTCGCACCGGCTCAAGAGGCTTCGGAGTGGGATAGACGAGCCACCGTCCGCTTTGAGGCGGTTCTCGAGCGGACGGTGTCATCCGTCGATGCCCTCCATTTGGAGCACTCGCCCTACTACCACTGGATCATCAGAGAAGCCCTGCGCCGGTTCGCCCAAGCCGGCCTGTTTGAGGAGCTCGATCTGAGTGAACTGGTGGCGCGGATGGGAGAGTCGGCGGCCTGGTTGGTTGCCCCGGACGGGACCCTTCCCCCGATCGGGGACACGCCCTTCGGGCGACCGCCCTCGCGTGAAGCTGTCGAGAGGTCGAGGGAGTTGGTCGGCCTGAAGCTCTTCGCTGATGCGGGCTACACGGCGATTCGCGACGGCGGTAGCTGCCTGATCATTACGGCCGCGCATCACCCAACTGGTCACAAGCACGCCGACGATGGGTCGTTTTGCCTTTACGAGGATGGTCAGCCGCTGGTCATCGACAGCGGCGATCCCGGATACGAATACGACGGTCCGGACCGTCGATACGGAACCGCACCCCGGGCACACGCGGCCGCCTCGGTCGACGGCTTCGATTGGAGGGGGGAGCGCAGCCCCCACGGGTCCGGGATCGTCGCCGCTGTTGAGGACGATGGCATCTACGCGGTATTGACAAGAACCCCCGGGGGCTCGCCTGGCGGAGGCGACCTCAGGCGGGTCCTTGCCTACGCGCCTGGCGAGTCCCTCGTCATCGTCGACCTGGTCGAGGCGGGCCAAGGGGAGAGGGTGGAAAGGCACCTGCCCCTCGCAGCAGACCTACACCCGACTCTTCGTGGCGACGGTCGAATCGTCATCGATCGGGCCGCCCGCCCGGCCGCTTGGATTGCTCAGTTGAATATTCAGGGAACAAGAGCTGACACGGTCTCGTTCGAGCTCGGCCAGGAGGAGCCAGAGTTGGCTGGGTTTCAATTCTCGAGCCCGGGCGCTCGAGAACCGCGGCCAGTCGTCGCCTTCCTGGGCCTCGGCGATCACCCGCGAGGCACGGCGATCGCGATCGGACCGGAGCCCCCCGCGGACGAGTTGGAGCTGGTGGTTGAGGCTGGTGGAGAGGGGGTCGGGATCTCGATCATCGGCGTCATGCCACAGCCATTGCGGATCGATGTAGGGCGAGGGACCCTCGCGCTGGTCGGCTCAAGCGGCAAATGACAACAGCCGATGGGTCGGGGCCACCCGGGCCAAAACCGGATAGATCCGTGGCGCCTGCGATCCAAGCCGCCGAGCGAGCGGGGGCACCCCCGTCAGGGACCGTGATGCAAAAGGCGATCCCAGCTCTCCGACCAACGAACTCCGGGAAATAGTCCGCGTCGCCCGGTTGAACGGGTTCGGGACGCGCGGCTCGTAGACGAGGATCACGCCCCCGTCCGCGGTCACGCGCTTCGCCTGTGCGAGGGCCGCGGCGACCGCCCGGTGGTGGGGCATCGAGGAGAGGCAGGTCAGCATCACGACCACCGAGATCGAATCGTCCCCGAACGGGAGGGCGCGGGCGTCGGCGACCTTGAGCTCGGCGCCGGGGACGCGCTCGGCCGCGGCGGCCACTCGGCGGGGCAGGAGGTCGACGCCGTGGAGGCGCGATTCCGCGATTCCCTCTCGCGCCAGCTCGGCGAGCAGCCAGCCGCTGCCGCAGCCGACGTCGAGGATCGGGCCGTCTCCGGCGAGCCGGTCGCCGACCAGCTCGAGGATCGCCGCCAGCAGCTCCTCGCGGATCGCTCGGTTCCCCGGGTTCTCGGCCGCCCAACCGCGCTGCTTGCGGGGGCTGTCCGCATAGCGGTCGTACACCCCTTCGAGCCGGGCTCCCTCGGAGTCCCGGCCGTCCCGGTCGCCGCGATCAGGCAGCGGCAGCGGCCGGCCTCCGCCTGGTCAGCGACTCGCGCACGGCGTCGACGACGAGCTCGATCTGCCAGTCCTCCATCTGCGGGAAGAGCGGCAGCGTCACGCACCTCTCGGCGTAGTCTTCGCTCATCGGCAGCCTCACGTCGGGTTGCGCCAGCGCCCCCTGCTTGTGGAGAAGGGGGTAGTGGACCGTCGTCTGGACGCTGCGGTCGGCGAGATCCTTGCGGAAGGCATCGCGATCGACGCTCTGGTCGAGGACCCCGGTGAAGAGGCAATAGCTCGAGCGGTCGCTCTCGGCGGGCGCCAGCGTCGGCTCGAACAGCGGCTCGTCGGCGAGCGCATCGCGGTAGGCCCGGTCGATCTCCCGGCGACGGGAATTCTGCTCCTCGAGGCGGTGGAGGCAGCTCAGCAGGAGGGCCGCGCGGGGGTCGTCGAAGCGATAGTTGAAGCCGAGGCTGTCGAGCTCGTATTCGGGTGCCGGCTGGTGGTGTCGAAGCCAGGCCTGCGAACCGACCCCGTGCCAGCTGAGGCGGGCGACCCGATCGGCGATCTCGGGGTCGTCGGTGATGAGCATCCCTCCCTCGCCGATGCCGAGGTTCTTGCTCGAGGAGAAGCTGAACGCCCCCGCATCGCCGAAGGTGCCGAGGCGCCTGCCGCCCGATCGCGAGCCGGCGCCGTGGGCGACGTCCTCGATCAGCTTCAGGTCGTGGCTGCGGGCCAGCTCGGCGATCGCCTCGATCTCCCCGGGATGGCCTCCGTAGGTCATCGTCACGATCGCGGTAGTTCGATCCCCGATCGCCGCCTCGACCGCGGCCGCCGAGAGCCAGGGTTCGGTGGGGCCGGCGACGTCGACGAAGCGGGGCCGGGCGCCGACGTGGGGAACGCCGCTGACGGTGGAGGCGAAGGTCAGCGACGGCGCGATCACCTCGTCGCCCGGGCCGAGGCCGGAGGCGATGCAGGCGAGGTGCATCGCCGCGCTACAACTGCTGAGGGCGATCGCGTGGCGGGTCCCGGTGTACTCGCAGAACGCCGCTTCGACCTGCGCCGTGCGGGGACCGACGGTGAGCCAGCCGGACCGGTAGGCCTCGACCACCTCCTCGAGTTGCTCGCTGTCGAACGTCGGCCGGCAAAGCGGCACCTGCCAAATCATGTGGACTCCCCCTTGCCACGCCGGGCGAAATGTTTTGTCACACTACCGCCCGCGCATCACACGAACGAAGGTGAACTTTGAGTACCCGCCTTGGGACGATTTGCACCCACCGAAACTCAAAGTTTCCATTATGGTATGCGCTTCGCTTTCTGGATGGCGACTAGTTTTTCCTCCGGGATTCAACCCCTCAGGGAAGGTACGCAGCAATTAGCACGCTGGAACCCACCTCGGGCCGGGCGGCTCCCCAATACACGACTGCGTCAGGGCAATTGCGCATGCCTGTGGCAAAGCGCGCCGTGGACCTGATCGCGCTCGTTCTCCTCGCCCCGTTCGCCCTCGTCGCGGGTCTGTTGATCTCGCTCGCGGTCCTGCTCGACTCGCCGGGCCCGGTCGTCTATAGGGCCAAGCGCGTCGGCCTCGGTGGCCGAACGTTCGAGATGCTCAAGTTCAGGACGATGCGGATCGACCTCGCCGGGCACGCGATCGCCGGCTCCGGCGATCGCCGCATCACCCCGGTGGGGAGCTTCCTCCGCCGCTCCCGCCTTGACGAGCTCCTCCAGCTCGTCAACATCCTCCGCGGCGAGATGAGCTTCGTCGGCCCGAGGCCCGAGCTCGCCGAGTTCGTCGACCTCCACGCCGACGACTACCGGGAGATCCTCGCCGTCGCGCCCGGGATCACCGGCCCCACCCAGCTTCGGTTCGCCGGCGTCGAGGCCGGTCTGCTCAGCCTCCAGGACGATCCCGAGTCCTACTACCGGGCGCAGCTGCTCCCGGACAAGGTCGAGATGGACCTCGGCTACGCCCGCAGCCGGACCCTGCCGCGGGACCTTCGCTACCTCTGCGAGACCCTGCTCCTGCCACTGATCCTCTTCCTCCAGGGTGGGGCGGTGGATGAGCGCGACGAGGGAGCCGACCGGTTCTCGCGGGTCTTCGCCGGCACCGCGACGGCAATGGTGATCCTCCTGATGCCGGTCATCTTCGCTCTCGGCCTCGGCTCCCCGCGCTGACCTGCCGGCGATGAGAGAGCAGCGGGAGATCGGCGTCGCCGTGGTCGGCCTCGGCTACTGGGGGTCGAACGTCGCCCGCAACCTCGACGCGATCGACGGCTGCCGCCTGATCCGCTGTTGCGACCTCGACCCCGGCCGCCATCAGGGCGGCGGCGCGGCCTTCGAGGAGGCCGACTTCACCGAGGACCTGGCGACGATCCTCGCCGACCCCGCCGTCGAGGCGATCGCGATCGCGACCCCGGTCCCCAGCCACGCGGAGGTCGCGCTGCGCGCCCTCGAGGCCGGCAAGCACTGCTTCGTCGAGAAGCCGATGGCCCAGACCGTCGCCGACGCCGAGGCGCTGGTGGCCCGGGTGGGCGAGCAGGAACTGATCCTGATGGCCGGTCACCTGCTCGAGTACCACCCCGGCGTCGAGGAGCTGAAGGCGATCCTCGCCTCCGGCCAGCTCGGCGAGGTCCGCTACCTCTACTCGCAACGGCTCAACCTCGGCCAGCTGCGCTCCGACGAGAACGCGCTCTGGAGCCTCGGCGCCCACGACGTCTCGGTCGTCCTCGCGCTGACCGAGGAATTCCCGCTCGTGGTCAGCGCCCGCGGCGAGAGCTTCGTCAGGGACGGCGTCGAGGACATGGTCTTCTGCTTCCTGCGCTTCGGCTCCGGCGTCGTCGCCCACCTGCACCTGTCCTGGCTCGACCCCCACAAGGAGCGGCGGGTGACGGTCGTCGGCTCGCAGCGGATGGCGACCTTCGACGACATGTCGGAGCGCAAGCTGACGATCTTCGACAAGGGGTTCGACCCCGAGGACGGGACCGGCGGCGGCTTCGTCACCCGCTCCGGCGGGACCAGGAGCCCGGCGCTGCCGGCGCTCGAGCCACTGCGGCTGGAGCTCGAGCACTTCGTCGAGTGCGTGCGCGACGGTCGCGCGCCGCGCTCCGACGGGGAGAGCGGGTTGCGGGTCGTCCGGGTCCTGGACGCCCTCCAGCGCTCGCTCGAAGCGGGCGGGGCCGAGGTCGCCCTGGAGCCGGTCCAGGCAGCACGGTGAGCGTCCCGCTCTTCGCGAACGCGCCTGCGCTCGCGCCGCTCATGCCCGCGGTCGAGGAGCGCCAGCGCGCGGTCCTGCGCTCGGGCCGCTACATCCTCGGGCCCGAGGTCGAGGCGTTCGAGAGCGAGCTGGCCGCCTACGTCGGCGTGCGCCACTGCATCGGGGTCGGCAACGGCACCGACGCCCTGACGATCGCCCTGCGCGCCTCCGGGATCGGCCCCGGCGACGAGGTCGTCGTCCCGCCCCTGACGTTCTTCGCGACCGCCGAGGCCGTCGTCAACGCCGGCGCCGCGCCGGTCTTCTGCGACGTCGACCCGCGCACCTTCGCGATGACCGCCGAGACCGCCGAGGCGGCGATCGGCGAGCGCACCGCCGCCCTCCTGCCGGTCCATCTGTTCGGCAATCCGGCGCCGATGTCGGAGCTGCGGGAGCTCGCCGACTCCCACGGCCTGCGGCTGATCGAGGACGCGGCGCAGGCGCTCGGGGCCAGTCTCGACGGGCGGCGGGCGGGCGCCCTCGCCGACGCCGGGACCTTCAGCTTCTTCCCCTCGAAGAACCTCGGCGGCTTCGGCGACGGCGGCGCGATCACGACCGACCACGACGAGCTGGCCGGGCGGCTGCGGCGGCTGCGCTTCCACGGCTCGAGCGACAAGCAGCTGCACACCGAAGTCGGCTTCAACTCGCGCCTCGACGAGCTCCAGGCCGCCGGGCTCCGGGTCCTGCTCCCCCACCTGGACGAGTGGACGGCGAGTAGGCGCCGGGCGGCGGCCGGCTACCTGGAGGCGGGCCTCGGCGAGCTGGTCGAGCTGCCGCTCGAGCGCGACGGGGCCGAGTCCTGCTTTCACCTCCACGTCGTCCTCAGCGACCGGCGCCAGAGCCTGCTCTCCGGGCTCGCCGAGCGGGAGGTCGGCTGCCGCGTCTACTACGGAGTGCCGCTTCACCGCCAGCCGGCGATGGAGCCGTATGCGGCCGGCGTCGAGCTACCGGTGGCGGAGGCGGTCGCCGAGCGCTCCCTGGCCCTGCCGATGGGTCCCGCGCTCGGGGAGGACGAGGTCGCCGCGGTCGTCGACGCCGTCGCCGCGAGCCTCGGGGGCTGAGCGCCTTGCGGGTCTGCACGGTCGTCGGCAATCGCCCCCAGTTCGTCAAGGCGGCGGCGGTCTCGCGCCATCTGCGAACCCTCGTCGAGGAGACCCTGATCGACTCCGGCCAGCACTATGACCACGAGCTCTCGCAGGTCTTCTTCGAGGAGCTCGGCCTGCCGCCGGCCGACCACGAGCTGGCGATCGGGTCGGGGAGCCACTCCGAGCAGACCGCGGCGCTGATGCTGCGGCTCGAGCCGCTCCTGCGGGACGCGCCTCCGGACGCGGTCCTCGTCTACGGCGACACGAACACGACCCTGGCCGCGGCGCTGGTCGCCGCGAAGCTTCAGATCCCCCTCGTCCACGTCGAGTCGGGGATGCGGTCCTTCGACCGCTCGATGCCCGAGGAGCAGAACCGGATCGCCACCGACCATCTCGCCGACCTCCTGCTCTGCCCCACCGAGGCGGCGATCGCCAACCTCGCCGCCGAGGGGCGGGGGGAGGTGGCGCTGCTGGTCGGCGACGTGATGGCCGACGTCGCCCTCGAGTTCGGCCCGATCGCCGAGCGTCGCTCGAATGCCCTCGAGCGCCTCGAACTGGAGGAGGGGCGTTTCGTGCTCGCCACCCTTCACCGCCAGGCCAACGTCGACGACCCGCCGACCTTGAAGCGGGCGGTCGAGGCGATCGCGGCGGCGGCCGATTCGGTCGGCGCCCTGGTCTGGCCGCTGCACCCGCGCACCCGCGCCCGGCTCGAGGCGGGGGGGCAGCTGGCCGCGGTCGAAGGCCTGGCCGGAGTCCGGGTGACCGAGCCGCTCGGCTACCTCGACTTCACCTGCCTGCTGCGCGGCTCGCGGGCGGTGCTGACCGACTCGGGCGGCGTCCAGAAGGAGGCCGTCCTCGCCGGGGTCCCCTGCCTGACGATGAGGACCGAGACCGAGTGGGTCGAGACGGTGGAATCGGGCGGCAACCGCCTGGTCGGGGTCAGCGCCGAGGCGGTGCTGGACGCGCTCGAGCACCCTGCGGAGATGGGCGGCGAGGGGGATCGGCTGGAGGCCGCCTACGGTGGCGGAGGCGCCGGGCGCCGCTCCGCCGAGGCGATCGCCGAGTGGATCGCTAGCTCTGCGGCCTGAGCTTCCGCGACCTGGCCAGGGCGTAGCCGACGCCGCCGGCGACGGCGGCGATCGCGGCAAGGAGCAGGATGTTGGTCACGGCGGAGGTGTTGCCGGAGTCGGTCGCCGTGCTGGCGTTGACCCCGGAGGTCGTACCCGCGCCGTCGGCGCTCGAGCCGTCGCCGGCCGACCCCGACACGCTTCCGGCCCCCGCACCCTGGCCGGTGGCATTTCCAGCCGAGCCGCCGCCGTTGCCGCCGCCGGCCGAACCGGCGCCGCCCGCGTTGCCGGCGACGCCGGGAACCTGCGAGGAGGAGCCGAAGTTGTTCTCGGAGCGGTAGTAGGAGGCTTCCTCGCCCGAGCCGCCACCGCCGGCCTGACCGCCGCCGCCGGATGAGCCGGGGGCGTTGGTCCCGCCCGAGCCTTCGGGCGCGGCGTCCGCGCGTCCCTTTTCGAAGGGCAGCTCGTAGACCGAGCCGGAGGGGCTGCCGGCCGGCGGATCGCCGGGGCTGGCGTATGCTGCCGCCGCGTGGGAGAGCAGGGTCAACAGTACGAGCAGGGTGCCTATCCGGCTGGCTCTGGCGATCACCGCCAAATCGTAGACGGTGCGCCGTCCGGCGATGCGATCCGCTTCGTTCCGGTCGGGATCCTCGGCGTCCTCCTGCTCGCCTCCTCCTGGTGGGACAGCGCCTTCGACCTCCGCTACTGGACGCTGCTGGCGATCGTCGCCCTGGCCCTGCTCGCCGCCCAGCTCCTCAGCGGCGCCCTCGAGCTGCCGCGGGGGCCGCTGGCGGTGGCGACGGCGGGGATCTGGGGGCTGGCCGCGTGGGTGCTGTTGACCGCGGTCTGGTCCGAGACCGCCGCCGGCGCCTGGGAAGAGGCGGCGCGGACGGCCTTCTACGCAGCGATCTGGACCGTCGCCGTCGGCAGCGGCATGCTCGCCGGCTGGCGGCAGAGGTTGGGGGCCGCGCTGGCGGTCGGGGTCGCCCTGGCCGGAGTCGTGACCCTGGTCGCGATCCTCGTCGACGGCCCGGCGCAGTTCCTCGCCGGTCGCCTCAACGACCCGGTCGGATACCGCAACGGAACCGCGGCTCTGTTCGCGTTCGGCGCCTGGCCGCTGATCGGCTACGCCGCCCGGCGCGGCGCCTCCACCGGCCTGCGCTCGGCGGCCTTCGCGCTCACCGGCCTCCTGCTCAGCCTCGCCTTCATCACCCAGTCGCGGGGAGTGGTCATCGGCCTTCTCGTCGGCGGCGCCGTCTCGTTGGCGCTCGGCCCCGACCGGCTCCGACGCGCCTGGCTCGCGATCGCCGTTCTGGTCCCGATCGCGGCGCTCTCGGGCAAGCTGCTGACTCCGTACGACGCCTTCATCGACAACGAATACGTCGTCACCGCCGGCGACATCCACTCGGCGTCGACCGCGGTCATCCTCGTCACCCTGGCCTGCTTCGTGGTCGGAGTCATCCTCTTCGTCCTCGACAACGGCCTGCGGGTCGAAGACCAGCCGCGGGTGCGGCAGGTCGCGGTCATCGGCCTGGTCCTGGTGATCGCCGCCGGCGCCGCCGGAGCGGTGGCCAAAGTCGGCGACCCGGTCGACTACGTCGACTCCAAGGTGAAGGAATTCAACGAGGACGAAGCCTCGACCGCCACCGGCAGCTCCCGCCTCGGCTCGGTCGGCGGCCAGCGCTCCGACCTCTGGGGAATCGCCTGGGACCAGTTCCAGGAGCACCCCCTGGCCGGCGCCGGCGCCGGCAGCTACGAGTTCGCCTACTACCGCGATCGCGACACCGACCGCAACCTCGACGACACCCACAGCCTGCCGCTGCGGCTTCTCGCCGACACCGGCATCGTCGGCGCGGCCCTGTTCTTCGTCTGGCTGATCGCGGCGGCGGTCGCGATCGCCCGCGTCGCCCGCCGGGTCGGCGATGACGAGCGGGTCTGGGTCGCGGGGATGGCCGCCGCGGCGGCGACGATCCTCGCCCAGTGCGCGCTCGATTGGCTGTGGCTGCTGCCGGGCCTGGTCGGGCTGGCCTTCCTCGCCGCCGCCCTGGCGGCCGGAGAGGGAGACGAGGAACCGGTGCCGGGGCCGCGCTGGCATCCGGGACGGCTCGCCGCCACCGCCGGCGTCGCGGCCGCGATCATCAGCGTCTCCTTCCTCTTCCTCGGCGACCTGTTCGTGCGCAAGGCCCGAGTCGAGCGCGTCGCATCGCCGCAGAAGGCGCTCTCCGACGCCGAAACCGCGGCTTTCTTCAACCCCGTATCGGTGACGCCGCTCTACCTCCAGGCCTCCGCCCTGGAGACCGAAGGCGCTCGGGCGGAGGCGCGGGAGAAGCTCGAAGAGGCCAGCGAGCTCGAGCCCGAGAACTTCGTTCCCTACGGCCTTCTGGGGGATCTCAAGGTCCGGTCCGGGAATTACGCCGCGGCACGTGGCTACTATCAGGAAGCACTCGCGCTCAACCCGCTTGACTCGGGGTTAAGGAAGTTGAGCGAGGGTGTCGAATAGAACTCGCCCGATGACCTCTCGCCTCTGGACACTGACCGCCGCGATCCTCTGCGCTTTTGCGCTGCTGCCGGGGGCTGCCGCCGCGAAGTTCGAGAAGTCGATCTGGGGCCCGTGGGAACTTCCGGCGGGGACCGCGAGCTGCCCGACGGTCAGCAAACCCTGCTCCGCGTTCCCGATCTACCGCGACCTCGGTGTCGACGTCTACCAGTTCCAGATCCACTGGGACGAAATCGCGCCCACGCGGCCCGCGCACCCCCGCGACCCCAACGACCCCGCCTATCGCTGGGAAGGGATCGACCTCATCGTCAACGAGGCCTACCGCAACGGCGTCGGCCTCGCCGCCCTGGTTCAGCGCTCGCCGGGCTGGGCCAACGGTGGCCGTTCGCCGAGCTGGGCGCCGAAAAATCCGAAGCGGTTCGCCGATTTCCTCTTCGCCGCCAGCAAGCGCTACCCGACGATCAGGCGCTGGATGATCTGGGGCGAGCCGGCGCGGGCGGAAAACTTCCAGCCGATGCGACGCGGCAACCCGAAGGGCCCGCGCCTCTACGCGACGCTTCTCGACACGGCCTACGGGGCGCTCAAAAAGGCGAGCAAGGCGAACGTCGTGATCGGCGGGATGACGCTCAACGGAGGCACGATCAGGCCGCCGGACTTTATCCGCTGGTTGAAGACCAAGAAGGGCAGGCCGCCGCGCATGGACGTCTGGGGCCACAACCCGTTCGACGCGCGCTTTCCGAAGCTGGCCGACAAGCCGCTCGGGACCTTCCGCGGATTCAACGACATCGACACCCTTCACGACGAAATCAAGCGCGCCTACAAGCCCGCACACCTGAAGGTCCCGAGGCTCTGGCTCTCCGAGTGGACGATCGTCTCCGATCGGCCCCTGCCGCTCTTCAGCGGCTTCTTCGTCTCTCGCCAGAGTCAGGCGCAGCGCCTGAACGCGGCGTACACGATCGCCCGCCGCACCCCGTACGTCGCCGGTCTCGGCTGGTTCACGTTGATCGACCAGACCGAGAAGGAAGGCGGCGCGGGCTGGGGGCTGCTGGACGCCGGCGGCAAGCCAAAGCCTTCCTTCAACGCATATTCGCGTTTGCCCTAGAAGCGGTGCTTCGAGCGCTTGACGCGGGCCATCACCCGCGGGAAGAGCCTCGTCATCCAGAACGAGATCCGGTGGCGCTCGAGGATCGAGGGCATGAAGCGCAGGCCGGTTCGGGCCGCGGCCGAGGCGTCGGCGTAGCGACCGTCGGCGAGGGCGGCGTCGATCTCGTCGGAGACCTCGTAGCGCCCGGCCAGGGCGAGGGCGGCACCCGCCTGCTGGAACATCCCGTGCTTGAGGTAGATCCGGTGGCGCTCGACGACGATCTCCCGCTTCGGGACCTCGTTGCTCTTGGTCCCGTCGTAGATCTCCAGCAGGGCCAGCGGCCGCGGCAGGTGCTCGGCGGGGATGCCGGCCAGGAGGAGCCTGATCGAGTAGTCGAGGTCCATCTCCATGTTGAGGTCCTCGTCGAGCGGGCCGACCTGCTCCAGCGCCCAGCGGGCGAACATCGTCCCCGGCGCGATCAGGCCGACGTTGTTGAAGTCGAGCTCTGAGAGCGCGGCCCGGGACGGCGGGCGGAGGACGTGGCGGCGGCCGTGGCGGTCGACGTCGAGCTCCCCGTAGACCCAGCCGAGCTCGGGCCGACGGCGGAACGCCTCGACGGCGGCGGAGATCGACTCGGGGTAGAGGACGTCGTCGGCATTCAGCCAGACCACCAGCTCGCCGCTCGAGCGCTCGAAGAAGCCCTTGTTGACGGCATCGGACTGACCGCGGTCGGGCTCCGAGCGCCACTTGACCCCGGGGTGCTCGGCGAGCAGGTCGAGGGCCCCGTTGGTCGAGCCGCCGTCGACGACGACGTGCTCGATGCGGGGGTGGTCCTGAGCCTCGACGCTCTCGATGCAGCGCATGAGCTTGTCGAGCGGCGGGTCGAGGGCGGCGGTCACGACCGAGACCAGCGGCGGCGCGGAAGGCTCCGCGCTCACGTCGCGTGCCGCTTTCGCCGCAGCGCCAGCGCCCTCCCGATCGAGAGCGTCGTCAGCTGCGGATGGGGGATGTCGCGGCGGGGAAGGCCGCCGGCGTCGCGCCAGCCGCGGATCCGCCCGGTCAGGCCCGCGGTCGTGTGGTCGTCGGCGATCTGGCCGGCGCAGACGACGGCCTCGCGACAGAGCACCTGGGCGACGGCGCTCGGCGAGTCCATGATCCCGTAGCGACGCAGCAGGTAGCCGCGGCTCCAGCCGGTCATCGCGTACTTGCGGCCGGTCCGCGGTCCCAGCGTCTGCGAGTAGCCGTGGACCGCGCGCGCCCCCGGCGCGAGCACGCATTCGCCGCCCTGGAGGCGCATGCGCAGCGCCAGGTCGACGTCCTCGTAGTAGAGGAATATCCGCTCGTCGAAGCCGCCGACCGCTTCGAACAGGGCGCGGTCGTAGAGCGCCGCGCCGCCGGTCGGGCCGAGCGGCGGGCCGGCGCCGGCGAGACGCTCGACCGGGAGCCCGGAGAGGTAGTCGAAGGCCATCAGGGTCTGGTCGACGACGACACCGGCCGAGTCGATCCGGCGCCGGTCCTCGGCGTTCAGCATCACCGCCGCGACCAGCCTGCCGGGACCGGAGTCGGCGACCAGGCTCTTGACGAAATCGGGCTCGGCGACCGCGTCGTCGTTGAGGAGGATGATCGGGCCGTCGCCGTGCTCGGCGATCGCCCGGTTGAGGGCGCGGCCGAACCCGAGGTTGCGGCCGAACCCGATCCGCCGCACGGCCGGGAACTCGTCCGCGAGCATCTCCGCGCAGCCGTCGCCGTCGCCGTTGTCGGCGACCACGACCTCGGCCGAGGCGGTCTGGGCCGCCAGCGTGTCGAGGCAGCGGCGCAGCCCGTCGCCACCCGTGAGGGTGGGTATGTAGACGGTCGGATCGTTGGCGCCCACGTCGTCGATCATGCCTGCCCCCTGCCCGGCAGAAAGGCCCGGATCACGCGGACCACCTGGCCCATTTCCTGCCTCGCGAAGATGCCCGAGAGTACTAGCCAGGTCGCGGCGATCGCGGCCAGCGACAGCAGCAGGCCGACCCAATCCTCGTCGACGGGCAGCAGCTGACCGGCGAGGGCGGCGAGGAAGGAGATCGCTCCGATCCGGACGACCGCCCAGGCGCCGGAGCGGACCGCGGGCTCCGTGGTCGCCAGGAGGATCGTCACCGCGAGCAGGGTGCCGGCCGTCATCGCGATCCCGATCCCGGCCTCCTCGAGCGGTCCGATCAGCGCCGCGACGAGGGCGAAGCCGGCGACGAGCTCGGCGGCGATCGCCGCGATCGCCGCGTTCGGCCTGCCCTCCGCCAGCAGCAACCCGTTGATCGGCGAGGAGATGCTCGCCCCGAGCAGCATCGAGAGCGATCCGATCAGGACGATGTCGGTCGTCGGCAGCCATTCGTCGCCGAGGACGACGACGATCAGCGGCTGGATCGCGCCGGCGACGAGGGCCAGCGGCAGGCCGCAGACGAGGGCGATCTGGGAGACGACCTGGGCGGCCCGCTGCGGCCGCTCCTCGGAGACCTTGGTGAGCGCCGGGAAGGTCACCCGGGAGACCGCGGAGGCCAGCGCGGTGGGAAACGAGAACAGCCGTTTCGCCATCGCGTAGAAGCCGGCCGCCGGGGCGCCCCCGATCGCGCCGATCACGGCGACGAAGCCGAGGTCGCGGCCGAGGTAGAGGACGCCGAGGGCGCTGACCCGGCTGCCGAAGTCGACCAGAGGCCGGACCAGGGCGAGGTCGAGCCGCGGGCGGCGCGGGGCCCGCTGGAGGGTCCAGGCCATGCCGAGACCGAGGACGGCGCCGAAGGGCACGGCGCCGGCGAGGCTGAAGACGCCGAGGCCGAGCAGCGCGGCGGCCAGCGCGAAGGCGTTGAAGCCGATCGTGTCGGCGGCCTCGACCGCGGCGACGCGGCCGAAGCTCATCCCGCGGTCCATCATCGCCATCGGCACCGCGCGGATCGCGTAGAGCGGCAGCGCCAGCAGCGTCACCGCGATCACCCGCACCAGTTCGCCGTCGCCGCCGAAGGCCGGCACCAGCAGGAAGGCGACCGCGAGCAGAGCCAGCGAGAACGTGGTCGTGACGACGCAGAGGACGCCGATCGTCGCGGCCTGGAGCTCCCGGCTCGGCTCCTCCGACATCCGCACCAGCGCCGCCGGCAGACCGAGCTCGGCGACGTTCTGACCGACCAGCTGGACCGAGAGCGCGATCGCGAACAGCCCGTAGTCGGCGGGCGTCAGCAGGCGGGCGAGGACGACGGTGACGCCGACCGTCAGCAGCTGGAAGCCGAGCGTCCTGGTGACGAGCAGCGAGACCCCGCGGGCGGTGGATCGTCCGAGCGCCCCCACCTCGGGCGGCGCCGCCGCCTCGAAGTTCTCGACCTGGGGGTCGGGGTCCGCTATTTGAACCCTGCCGGGGTGGCGATCGGGAAGACCCCGAACTGGCGGCGGCCCCCGGGGGCGGGCGCGACTTCGTAGAGCGCCGGAGCGCCGAGGCTCGAGCCGATCAGGAACGGGGTCCTCGGGGAGACGGACCCGGGGGTGTCGAAATCACGCTGGAAGACGGCCCACCTGAATTCGGCCTCGCCGAGCAGGACCTGAAGGTCGGAGTGCTCCTTGTCCGGGTCGTGGTGGACGAGGAGGATGTCGGGCCGCTCTCCGGACAGCGAGCGGTTCTCGTCGTCCTCGGGCAGGCCGATGACCTGGCCGACGTCGAGCGACCAGGCGTCGGCGGCCAGCCCGCGGAACGGCAGCCGGCCGAGGAACACCCGCCGGGTGAACCCGGACTCCCCGGAGAAGACCTGGACCTCGGGCCGCGAGGAGGCCGGCCCCCGGGTCATCGCGAATAGGTCCGGCCGCGGACCGTCCCAGGTCGCCAGTGCGAGGTCACGGGTTTGTCCCGGCGGGGGAGGGGCGATCGGGGCGCTGAAATCGAGGCGGCCGCCTTCGCCGGCCGCGGTCGGTCGGGCGCTGATCTCGAGCCGCCGCCGGCCCTGCTCCAAGCTGAAGAGCGCCGGCGATTGCCAGGGCATCCAGTAGGTGATGTCGCGTCGAACGGCGCTCGTGCCCGCCGCCAGCGGGATGCCCCGCTCGACCGTGACCGCGCCCCTCTGTCCGTCGGGAGCGCGGTAGCTGTAGAAGTCGCCGTCGCCGTCGGAGTCGACCAGCCAGCGCAGCGCTTCGTTGTCGAGCGGCCTGTCGCCGTCGGTCATGAAGGTTGCGTCGTCGGCCGAGCGGGGAAGGGTCGCGCTCAGGGTGCGCGGGTAGGGCTCCGGCAGCAGTCGCTGGACGGCGAACCCGAAGACGCCGAGGACCAGGAGGATCAGCCCGCCCGCCGCCAGGAGCTGGAACGCGAGGTTGCCGTCACCGCGCCAGATCCGCGGCGACTTCGGGGAATTGTCGTCTGCGCGACCGGCCACGCGCCTGATTCTCGCCCACGCCCACCCGGTGATGCCGGGCGGTGAGGACGGGTTCTCCGCGACCGCGCCGACGATCAACAGGAGCGGGACGATCAGGACCCAGTCGATCAGCTGGGTCCAGAGGTTCGTGTAGACGCCGAACAGCGCCAGGTAGAGGAGGTAGGCGGCGATCATGCTCCAGCGCAGCGAGCGGGTCAGGCGGGCCATCGCGAACGCTCCCGCCGAGAGCAGGCCGGTGGCGGCGATCCCCGGGATCAGGACCGCCCAGCCGCCGTCTGCCCAGAACGGCCCGGCGACCGTGCTCGTGACCCACGGGGCGGTGAGGTTCGCGGAGACGTCGTTGAGGCTGCGGGCGTTGTCGAAGACCCGGTCCAGCGCGAGGGTGTTGTAGACGCCGTGCCCGAACGGGGCGTTGTTGGGGAAATGGCCGACGATCCCGTCGAGGGCGAGGAAGTTGGTCGTGATCGCGAGGTGGACCGGGATCAGCGGCTGGAGGAAGAACGGCGTCTGGGGCAGGATCTCGCCGTAGAGTTCGGCCTCGAAGGGGTTGCCCGGGCTCTGCCTGGTCCGGAGGTAGAAGCCGAAGACGATCGCGGCGAAGGTGATCAGCGCGGCGCCGCCGAGGAACGCGGGCCGGGGCCGGCCCCAGTAGAGCCAGCGGGCGGCGGTCGCGACGACGACCGGAAGCACGAGGCTGCCCCGTCCCGCCTGGAGCGCGAAGCCGGAGAGCGCGACGACCGCGATCCCGAGTTCGAACCACGACTCGCGGGCGAACGGGTTCTCGGGGCGGACAAGGGCGACGATCGCCGCCACGGTGAGCAGGTCGGTGAGGACGATCGTCGGCCCGCCCTGCTCGAAGCGCAACGAGTCGCCGTCGGGCGAGAGCAGCGGGATCGCGCCGATCTTCATGAACTGGTGCGCGAGCTCGAGCAGTCCGAGCAGGACGAAGACGACCAGGATCCCGCGCAGGATCCGGCTCGAGGAGGCCGCCTCACGGCGCTCGCTGCGCTCGGCCGCGAGGCGGACCGCGATCGCCTCGCCGATCAGCCCCCCGGCCAGGAACGCGAACGGGACCGCGACGACGACCATCACCATGTCGTCGGACCAGTTCGTCTGGGCGTCGATCAGGTGGTACTGGCTGAGCAGGGCGCCGCCGATCCAGGCCGCGCAGAACGCGAACAGGGGCGAGAGCAGGGTGCGGTTGAGGCGGGCGAAGGCGGACATCAGAGGTTCGGCGGGCCCTTGCGGTAGCCGGAGGCGTAGGCGCTGCGGTGGGCCAGCGACCAGATCCCGCGCCGCGGGCCGGCGGGCAGGGGCGCCCGGGCGACGGCGCCGAGGGCGGGGGTCGCCAGCGGCGCCAGGACCCGCGCCGCGGGCCGGGGCTCGCGGACCGAGCCGTGCGGCCGCTCGGCTCGGATCCGGTTGTAGAGAGCGGCGCTGCTGCCGACCCGCTCGGTTCGGGCGAGCGACTGCCCGAGGCTGGTCGGGTGGTCGTGCCAGACGAGCAGCTCGGGGTGGTAGTCGAGCCCGACGCCCCCGTCAGCGAGTCGCGCCCCGAGGTCGGTGTCCTCGACCGCCGCGTAGGGGAAGCGCTCGTCGAAGCCGCCGGCCCGCTCGAAGGCGGAGCGCTTCAGCGACACGTGCGAGCTGTAGAAATGCTCCTCGGTCGCGACCGGGCCGGGGGCGAGGTCGCCGTAATGGAACTGGGGACCGCCGGAGTCGAGCCAGCGCATGAACTCGGTGGCCGGCGTGCGCGGGCTCCACTCGATCTTCCCGAGGCAGGCGTACTCCTCGCCCCGGTGCTCGCGGTGGAGGGCGGCGTGGGCGGCGAGGAGCCCCTCGTCCGCGGGCTCGGTGTCGTCCCCGAGCAGCAGCAGGACCTCGCCGCCGGAGGCGCGGACGGCGGCGTTGCGGGCCGCGGCGGGGCCGCGCCGCGGCTCTCGCACGATCCGCAGCGGCAGCCCGCCCGACTTCCGGGCCGCCTCCAGCGCCGCCGCCGTCTCGTCGGCCGAGCCGTTGTCGGCGACGACGACCTCGAAGCCGCCCTCGACCGGGCGCTGGCGGGCGAGCGCGGCGAGCGTGGTGGCGAGGACGTCGGCGCGGTCCCTGGTGGGGATGACGACCGACAGGTAGGGACTCTGCTCGGTCAAGGCTTCGATCCAGGGGCTCTGACCCGCCGTGCGATCGCGAGTATCGGCGCGGCGACGGACCTGGCTCGCGGGTGGTGCTTGCGGAGGTAGCGGTCGAGGCCGTCGAGCCGCGCCCGCTGGTGGTCGCCACTCGGCATCGCCCGCGCCGCCAGCCCCTGGTTGTGGCGGACGACGGCGTCGCCGGTGACGAAGTTCCGCAGCCCCCGCTCCAGCAGCCTCCGCGCCAGGTCGACGTCCTCGTACCAGAGGAAGAAGGACTCGTCGAAGCCTCCGACCTGCTCCCAGACGCCGCGCCGCACCATGAAGCAGGCCCCGGCAGGCTGCTCGACCTCGACCGAGTCGCCGGGCGCGGGCGAGGGCTCCCAGCGATGGCCGAAGCCGCCGATCAGGGGCCGCAGGATCAGGGCTCCGGGCTTCGGCAGGCGCGCGTGGTAGGTGCTGTGCTCGGCGAACGCCGGTCCGACCATCCCGCAATCCGGGTGCGAGTCGCAGAACTCGGCGAGCGCGGCAAGCGCGTCGCGGTCGGGGACGACGTCGGCGTTGCTGACGCAGACGAACTCCGCCGAGCCCTCGCGAAGCCCGAGGTTGGCGGCCGAGCCGAAGCCGAGGTTGGTCGGGCTGAGGATCAGCTCGACGCCCGGCGGCCGCGTTCGCTCGAGCCTCTCGCGCTCCTGCGGCTGGGAGTCGTTGTCGACGATCGTCACGCTGGCGCTGACGCCCGCGGATGCGGCGTACGCCTCACCCGCCTCGCGGGCGGCGTCGGCGGTGTTCCAGTTGACGATCGCGACGTCGACCGAGAGGGGCTGGGCCCGAGGGACCGAAGAAGGCATGACGGCCGGTTATATCTCAGGACCGACGGCCGGATGAAATTTCGATCCTCCACCGCTTCGAGCGCCCGCCCGCGTGTTTGAGAGAGACCACCCGCTACCCTCCTCCGTTCGATGAAAGCCCGAATCACAGCCCTCCTCACCGTCGCGGTGCTCGCCGGAGCGATCGCGATACCCGTCTCCGGAGCCGGCGGCAAGCCGCCGCCGAGCGCTCCCGAGCAGTTCTTCGGGATCGCCCCGCAGACCGCGCTGACCGAGCGCGACATCGAATACATGGTGGGCGGCGGCATCGGCGCGATCCGGGTCCCGGTGATCTGGGGCAACATCCAGCCGACCCCGAAGCGCCAGTACAACTGGGAGACCCTCGACGAACTGTTCGAGCTGACCGCGCCCGCCGGCCTCAGGGTCCTCCCCTTCGTCTATGGCACCCCGGGCTGGCTCGGGACGGCGACGCGGATGCCGATCGACAGCGGCCGCGCCCGCTCGGCCTGGAGCGCGTTCCTGAAGGCGATGGTCGCCCGCTACGGCCCGGGCGGGGAATTCTGGAAGCTGCGCGCGACCCAGACCGATTACGACCCGGCGATCCGCCCGGCGGTCCCGATCACCGAGTGGCAGATCTGGAACGAGGCCAACTTCTTCTACTTCGCCCTGCCGGCGACGCCGACCCGCTACGCGAAGCTCCTGAAGCTCTCGAGCCAGGCGATCAAATCGGTCCGCCCCGGCGCCAAGATCGTGCTCTCGGGCCTGTTCGGGGAACCGAAGGCGAGGCTGCCGAAGGGCATGGACGCGACCAAATTCCTCGAAGCCCTCTACCGGGTGCGGGGGCTGAAGCACTACTTCGACGGGATCGCTCTCCACCCCTACGCGGTCGACGCCGAAACGCTCGAAGAATTCGTCGAGGCCTTCCACGAAATCTCGCGCGAGAACCGCGATCGGCCCGGCCTCTACATCACCGAGGTCGGCTGGGGCTCGCAGAACAACTTCCAGCAGGTCGCCTTCGAGCAGGGGATCCGCGGCCAGGTCAAGCAGCTCAAGGACTCCTACACCTACCTGCTCGAGAACCGCCGGCGCCTCAACCTCAAGCAGGTCTACTGGTACTCGTGGAAGGACACGACCGAATACGGGGCCTGCAACTTCTGCGACTCCGTCGGCCTCCTGCGGGCGGGCAAGGGCTTCAAGCCGAAGCCGGCCTGGCACGCGTTCGTCGCGCTCAGCGGCGGCAGCGCCCGCCCCTAGCGCCTAGGCGCGGGCGAGCGAGTCGCGGAACGACTCGACCGTGCGCTTCAGGCCCTCGTCGAGCGGGACCTCGGCGCGGAAGCCGATCGACTCGGCCGCCCGGCTGACGTCGAGGTAGCGGACCGGCTGTCCGTCGGGGCGGGAGCTGTCCCAGACCGTCTCACCCCGGTAGCCGGTCGCGTCGGCGACCAGCGCGGCGAGGTCCTTGATCCTGGTCTCGACCCCGGTGCCGACGTTGAACGGCTCCGAGTCCTCGGCGCGCTCGGCGGCGAGGAGCATCGCCCGGGCGGCGTCGTCGACGTAGAGGAACTCGCGCGAGGGGCTGCCGGTGCCCCAGAGGACCACCTCGGGCAGATCCTCCTCGGCCGCGACCACGTACTTGTGGACCATCGCCGCGATCACGTGCGAGTCCTCGAGGTCGAAGTTGTCCTCGGGGCCGTAGAGGTTGGCGACGACGGGGACGCAGGAGTCGAGCCCGTACTGGCGGCGGTAGGCGTCGGAGAGGACGATCAGCATCTTCTTCGCCAGCCCGTAGGGAGCGTTCGACTCCTCCGGGAAGCCGACCCAGAGGTCGTCCTCCTTGAACGGGACCTCCATGAACTTCGGGTAGGCGCAGACCGAGCAGGCGGCGACCAGCTTCTCGACCTCGAGCTCGCGGCTGGCCTCGAAGACGTTGAGCCCCATCGCCATGTTGTCGCGCACCAGCGGCGCCGGGTTGCGGCGGTTGAACCCGATCCCGCCGACGTTGGCGGCGAGGTGGATGACGACGTCGGCGCCCTCGAGCGCGGCCCGGCAGGCGGCGGGGTCGGTGAGGTCGTACTCGGCCGAGCGCGGGACCCGGGTCGCGGCGCCGAGGTCGTTCAGCATCCGCACGGTCGGCTTGCCGAGGAAGCCGCCGCCGCCGGTGACGACGACGTCCTTGCCGTCCCAGAAGGCGGGATCGGGGGCGCCGGCCGCCATCAGCGCGCCGCCCGTCCCGAGAGCTGCTCCTCGAGCGCCTCGACGTCGGCGTCGACCATCAGCTCGACCAGCTCCCTGAAGCGGACCTTCGGCTCCCAGCCGAGCCTCTCCTTCGCCTTCGAGGCGTCGCCGAGCAGCGAGTCGACCTCGGCGGGGCGGAAGTAGCGCGGGTCGATCTCGACGTGCTCGTCGGGATCGAGGTCGGCGTGGGCGAAGGCGACCTCGAGCGCCTCGCGCACCGAGTGCTTCTCGCCGGTGGCGAGGCAGTAGTCGTCGGGCTCGTCGGCCTGGAGCATCATCCACATGCCTTCGACGTAGTCGGGGGCGTAGCCCCAGTCGCGCTCGGCGTCGAGGTTGCCCATGTAGAGCTTGTCCTGGAGCCCGGCCTTGATCCGGGCCACGGCGCGGGTGATCTTGCGGGTGACGAAGGTCTCGCCCCGGCGCGGGCTCTCGTGGTTGAAGAGGATCCCGTTGACGGCGAACATGTCGTAGGACTCGCGGTAGTTGACCGTGGCCCAGTAGGCGGCGACCTTGGCGACCGCGTAGGGGCTGCGGGGGTGGAACGGCGTCGCCTCGTCCTGGGGCGGCGGCGTCGAGCCGAAGATCTCCGAGGAGGACGCCTGGTAGAAGCGCGTCTTCACCTCCGACTCGCGGATCGCCTCCAGCAGCCGCAGGGTGCCGCCGCCGGTGACGTCGAACGTGTACTGGGGGATGTCGAAGCTGACCCGGACGTGGCTCTGGGCGCCGAGGTTGTAGATCTCATCCGGCGCCAGCTCGTAGATCAGCTTGGTCAGCGCGACCGGGTCGGTGAGGTCGCCGTAGTGATTGAAGAGGCGGGTGTCGGGCTCGTGCGGATCGCGGTAGAGGTGCTCGATGCGGCCGGTGTTGAAGCTCGAGGAGCGGCGGACGATCCCGTGCACCTCATAGCCCTTGTCGAGCAGCAGCTCGGCCAGGTAGGAGCCGTCCTGGCCGGTCATGCCGGTGACCAGCGCCGTCTTCTTCTGCGGGTCAGCCATCTCCAGCCGAGATCCTTGCAGACGCCTGGAAGAGGCCGTTGACCTGGAGCAGCTCGCCGCTGCCGGGGTCGTTGAACTCGGGCTCGAGGTGGGTGGGGACGAATCCGGCCCCCCGCATCAGCTCGATCATCTCGCCGATCAGGGGCTGGCCCTCGTAGAGCGGGGTCAGCGAGAGCTCGAGCTCGACCGCGAGGCAGCGCCGCAGGGTCCGGGCGGCCCCGGCCAGCACCTTGCCCTCGTATCCCTGGGTGTCGATCTTCAGATACCAGCCGCGCTCCCCGTCGGCGGCCTCGCCGAGCGCCTCGTCGAGGGTCACGACCTCGATCTCCTCGCTGCCCACGTAGCGCGAGTCGGCGACGGCGCGGCTGTGCGCCGGCGCCATCTCCAGCAGCGAGCTGCTGAAGCCGTCGTTGCCGGAGACGTTGATCGTCGCCGTTTCGGCCCGCTCGCCGCCCGCCTGGTTGCGGCACGTCCACGCCGGGTCCGAGGCCGAGGCGGCCTGAAGCTGCTCGAACAGGCGGGCGATCGGCTCGAAGGAGACGATCGGCCCGGAGTAGCCCCGCGCCCGCAGGGCGGTGCCGTACTCGCCGGCGTGGGCGCCGACGTCGATCACCCGCGTCACGCCGCCGTCGCGGAGCAGCCGTTCGCGGGCCCCGGCCAGCGTGTACCGGTTTCGCCCGACGCGGATGTCGAGCCTCTCGAGCAGGCGCTTGAGGCGCATCGACGGAGTTCGTCTCGGAGCGGTCATCGGCCGGGATCCTCCGCCGTCAAGAAGAACACATTCACCGCCGGCTGGCCGGTGAAGGGAACGAAGTCGCCGGAATCCGGGCGGTAGACCCGCGCCTCGTATCCCTGCGCGTCGAGCATCTCGACGACCGCCCCGATGCCCTCGCCGCGCTCGATCATCAGCGCCGGACGGCTGCGGGCCAGCGTCTCCCGCAGTCCCTCGAGGACGAAGATCTCGGCGCCCTCGACGTCGATCTTGATGAAGGCGGGGGAGAGGTCGAGCTCGTCGACCCGCCGCAGGTCGACCTCGATCTCGGTCAGCTTCAGGCGCCGGCGGCCGGCCCCTTCGTCGGCCAGCCCGTCGAGCACGGCGGCGGCGTCCTCGCGGTTGAGGGCCGACTGGGCGGGCAGGCGGTAGTGGCCGATCGTCGGCACGAACAGGGTCGCGCGCCGCGAGCGGTCGCTGGCGCCGACGGTCATGAACTCGTGGCCGCTGAGGACGCGGCGGACGAAGCGCAGGTCGTTGCGATGCTCGGGCAGCGGCTCCAGCGAGAGGATCGGCGCGTCGCGGTTGAAGACTCGGAAGGAGAGGGCCGACTGGCCGATCGAGGCGCCGATGTCGAGGAACAGCCCGTCGCCCTCGAGCCGGCCGAAGGCGGCGAAGTCGGGGTCGTGGGGGCGGCGGCGAAGGTAGCGGGCGAGGGCCTTCAGCCGGCGGGCCCAGCGGTAGATCGGCCCGGTGCGGGCGACCGCGGACTTGAACCGGTACGGCGCCTGCCGTCGAGAGGGTTGGTCCGCGGCCACGCGGGCGCATACTAGAGCGCCGGCAGCGGGCATCGCCGACATCGGTTTGCTCAGCGGTATTGCCTCGGCCGCCCCGGCTATCATCCCCGCCTCCCGCGGGCAGGCGACCCCGCTTGGCATGCGCGGAATTCAATGCTGATCGCGACACTCATCTTCCTCGCCGCCACCGCGGTGGCCGTCTTCGGGGGCCGGAACGGCCTCCGGGGTCTGGTCGTCCTGGCGATCGTGCTCTCGCCGATGCGCGGCGGTCTGCTCGAGCTCGCCGACGAGCTCGCGCTCAGCGACCCGGGCGTGACCGTCAACTCGATAGTCCCGGGCCTGGTCGCGGCGCTCGCGATCGGGGTCCTGATCAGGAAGCGTCCCCGGCTCGACGAGCTCCCGCGGGCCCTGCTGATCGCCTGGGTGGTGATCGCGGCCGCGGTCGCGCTCAGCTTCCTCGACCGCACGGTGACGCTCAAGCTCTACGGCATCGGCGTCGTCCAGTACCTGGTCTACCCGACCCTGGCGCTGGCGATCTGGCCGCTGTTGGAGCCCGGCGACGGGCGCCGCCTGACCCGGCTGGTGATCGCCGTCGGCGGCCTCGTCGCGGTCACGGTCTTGCTCCAGGCGATGGGGATCGAGGGCTTCATCCAGGCGGCCAGCGCCCAGGTCGACGGCTTCGCCGCCAACCGCTACGCCGGGATCACCGGCAGCTACCTGCACACCTCCTCCTTCCTCGGGGTCACGGCGGTGCTGGCGATGGGCGAGTTCATCGGCTACCGCGACTGGCGCCTGCGCCTGCTCGGCACCGCGGTCCTGGCCGCGATCCTCAGCGGCGAGGTCCTCACCTTCAGCCGTTCCGGGGTGGTGATCGCCCTGATCGGCCTGATCGTCCTCTTCCTCTTCGCGGTCGGCGGGCGCCGCCTCAACTTCGCGGTCATGGTCGTGCCGGCGATCGCGATCGCGGTCGCCTCGGGGATGATCGGCGGCGTCGCCCCCGAGGCCGCCGGCGGCCGCGTCGCCTCCGGGTTCAACCCCTCCGACGACCCCGGCAACAAGCTGCGCAGCGAATCGTTCGAGAAAGGCTGGCGCATCTTCCGCGACGCCACGATCACCCACCAGGGAATCGGCCACGGCGCCGCCTCGACCGGCAACGCCCAGCAGCTGGTCGACGAAGACCAGCCGCCGACCACGGTCGAGAGCTACTACCTGAAGCTCCTGGTCGAGACCGGGGTGGTCGGCCTGATCCTGATCGGCACCTTCCTGATCTGGGCGATCGTGATGTTCTGCCTGGCGCTGCTGAAACGGCCGGACCCGTGGTTCGCCAGCATCGCCGCGGCGGGGCTGGGCCTCTCGCTCTACAACGCGATCTACCCCGCACTGGAAACCCAGATCCTCGCCCTCGCCTGGTGGCTGCTGATCGCCCTGTTCCTCAAATACCGGGATGCGGAGGACGATCCGCCCGAGCCCGTCGAGGATCGCCCGGCCCGCAGCGACGAGCAGCTGACCGGGGCCAGGGCCTAACCGGGGTGAAGCCCTACAGCGGCTCTCTCCCCGCCCGGATCTCGAGGGCTCTGGCGAGGGCCTTCGGGGCGGTCGTCCACAGGGACCGCCGGCGGGCCTTCGTCCGCGAGCTCTTCTACCGGGTCGCGGCCCGCTTCACCCCCGGCATCGTGGTCGAGTCCGAGGGGCTCCGGTACGTGATGAGCACCGGCGACCACGGCGCCGGCATGACCCTGTTCATGGGCGAGGACGTCGACCGCGGCACGCTGGGCGCGGCGATCGAGGGACTGGAGCGCTTCGGCGGCGGGCGGCCCGCCGGCGGCACTTTCGTCGACGTCGGCGCCAACGTCGGGACCACCACGGTCACCGCGCTCGGGGCCTTCGGCTTCGAGCGCGCCCACTGCTTCGAGCCGTTCCCCGGCAACGTCGACTTCCTGCGCACGAACCTCGAGTACAACGGACTCGGCGCGAGGGCCGAGGTCGTCGAGGCGGCGCTCTCCGACCACGCCGGCACCGCGACCTTCGAAATCTCGCCGAAGAACCCCGGCGACGCCCGGGTCCGTCCCGAGGGCGGGGCGGCCGGGGATCTCGGCGAGGAATCCTGGCCGACGACGGAGGTGCGGATCGCGACCCTCGACTCGTTCGTCGAGGGCGGCGAGCTCGACCCCGACTCGGTGACCCTGCTCTGGATCGACGCCCAGGGTCACGAGGGCCAGATCCTCGCCGGCGCCGGCAAGCTGCTCGAGCGGCGGGTCCCGACCGTGATCGAGTTCTGGCCCTATGCGCTGCGCCGGGCCGGGGGCTTCGAGCTGCTGAGCGCGATCGTCGCCGAGCGCTTCGGCTCGATCGTCGACCTCGACGACCTCGAGGCGGGGGCGCGGCCGACCGCCGACGTCGCCGAGCTCGAGCGCAAGTACTGGGGAATCGCCCAGACCGACCTTCTCCTGATCCCGTGAGCGAACCCCTCCGCGTCGCTTTCTTCCCGATGCACGCGGTCGACGACCGCGCGACCGGCGCCTTCTGCGTGCTCCCGGCGACCCGCTCAGCCGACCGCGGGGTCCTCGGGACGGTCTTCGCTCCCTCGAGCCCCAGGACCTACGACCTCTTCTACCGCCGCAAGTCGCGCGGCTGGCAGCTCCGCGCCGCCGTCTACTGGTACGGGCTGGTGCTGCCGCGCCGGATCTTCCAGATCTTCCGCGCCCGTCGCTACGACGCGATCTTCATCCAGCGCTCGATGTTCCGCTGGTCCTCGGCCCCCTACGTCGAGTGGTTCGCGAAGAAGGTGACCGGCCTGCCGATGGCCTACCACCTCGACGACGGGATCTGGCTCGAAGCCAACCCCCGCCACACCGACCGGCGCTGCCGGCTGGCGACCACGGTGGTGACCGGGAACGACGTCGTCGCCGAGTACGCCGAACGGGCGGGCGGCACGGTGACGCGAATCGAATACGCCGTCGACGTCGACGCCTATCCGGTCAAACGCCACGACGCCAAGGATCCGGTGATCATCGGCTACTCGGGCATCTACCCGGAGATGCACCTCGCCCCGATCGAAGACGCGCTGCGGGAAGTCTGCGAGGAGACCGGGGCCCGGGTCGAGGTGATCGGGGGGTTGCGACGACCGCACCTGCCCCGGCTCGGCCCGCACCTCGAGTGGCGGGCCTGGGATCCCGACGACGAGACCTCATGGGTCGATGACTTCGACATCGGGATCATGCCCCTGGAGGACAACGAGCTGCACCGGACCAAGGAGCCGTTCAAGGTAAAGGAGTACATGGCCGCCGGGCTGCCGATGGTCCTCTCGCCGACCGGCCACAACCACCGCGTCATCACCGACGGTCGCGAGGGGTTGTTCGCCGCGAGCCCGGAGGAATGGAAGCAGAAGCTGATTCCGCTGGTCCGGGATGCCGAGCTACGGAGCCGGCTGGGGAGCAACGGCCGCGAGCTGGCCCGGCGCAAATGGGATCTTCCGCGCCTGCTCGACGAGCTCGCCGAGCTCTTTCACCGGATGGCGGGGCGGGCTCAGCCGGACTGAAGGTCGAAGCGGGCGTTGATCGCCCCCGTGGCGGCCCGCTCGAACCCCAGCGGCAGCAGGTGAGCGTCGAGCGCCGCGAGCGCATCGCGGTCGCCGAACTCGGCGACGATCCGCCGGATCCGGCCGCCGCCGAGGGCGCCGGCGCCGCCGTTCAGAGCCTCGATCTCGTGTCCCTCGACGTCGAGCTTCAGGAGGTCGACCGAGCCGATCCCGGTCTCCTCGAGGAGGGCGTCGAGCGAGGCGCAGCGGACGTCGGAGCCGCTGGCGCCGATCCCGGAGAGGACGCTGGGCCCGCCGAAGTCCATCTTCACCGTGCCGTCGAGGTCGGAGACGGCGGACTCGATCACGGTCGCATCGACGCCGTTGGCATCGAGGTTGCGCCGCAGCCGCGCGCAGACGTCCGGGTTGGGCTCGACGGCGACGATCCGCTCCGCGTCCTTGAGGAAGAGCGAGAAGAGCCCGACGTTCGCGCCGCAGTCGAGCACCGTCCAGCCTCGTGCCTCGGTGCGGTCGGGGATCACCCCGGCCTCGACGTCCATCGCGACCTGGGCGTAGGGCGAGATCTCGCCCTGGGAGAGCTCGAACTCGGCCTCGAAGTCCCGGAATCGAAGCCGGATCGGTCCCCGTCCGAGGCCGAACCGCGAGCCGATCAGCCTGGTGAGGAGGCGGGCCCGCTCGCGCGGGCCGCGGAGGTCGCGGAGGACGATCCGCAGGTCGCGGCTGCGCGAGTGATTTCGATCGTCTGCGGCCGCCAAGGGCGCCATCTTAGGCAGCGCCGGTGGGCTGGGGACGGCCCGACTATCGTTCGGCCGCGTGAGCGGCGCGGGCAAAGACGGTCGGCGCGATCCGCATGGGGAGACTCCGGAGCCGATTCCGGCGACGCTGACCGCGGACGAACTCGACGCGGCGGAAATCCCCGACTCGGAGATGGGGGGCGGGGCCTCCGGCCCGATGGTCGGCAGCTTCGCCGCGACCGCCGGCATCCAGGTCATGCAGGCCGTGACCGGCGTCCTCCTGGCGCGGGTCCTGGGGCCCTCCGGGCGCGGCGAGCTGGCGGCGGTGATCCTCTGGCCGACGGTGCTGACCGTGGTCGGCAGCCTCGGCCTCGCCCAGGCGTCGACCTACTTCATCGCCCGGGCCAGGTCGGTCGGCGAGGAGGGGCGCCTGGTCGGCACCGCCCTGGCGCTGACGGCGGCGATCTCGACCGTCCTCGTCGCGATCGGGCTGATCATCGTGCCGCTGGCCCTCGGCGGGTACGAGCCGGAGGTCGTCGACACGGCCAGGAAGTTCCTCGTCGCCTTCATCCCGATCAACCTCTTCGCCGTGATCACGATGTCGCTGCTCAACGGCCAGCACCGCTTCGCCCTGTTCCAGACGGTGCGGATCCTCGTCATCGCGGCGATCCTCGTCGGCCTCGTCGGCCTCGACCTGGCGGGCGAGCTGACGATCGAGTCGGGGGCGGCGGCCTACGTCGTCGCCTACGCGATCGGCGGCGCGATCGGCGGCTTCGCCATCCTCCGCTCGGTCCGGGGTCGGATCGGGGTCGCGGTCGAGCAGGCGCGGGAGCTGCTCGGCTTCGGGCTCAGGAGCGCCCTCAGCCAGAGCATGTGGTCCCTGAACGAGCGCGCCGACCAGCTGGTGATCTCGATCTTCTTCAGCGCCGCCAGCCTCGGCCTCTACGTCGTCGCCGTGACGCTGACCTCGCTGACGACGCTGATCGGGTTCTCGTTCGCGGTCATCGTCCTGCCGATGATCGCCCGCTTCGACTCGATCGAGGAACGGCGGCGGGTCGCCCATCTCTTCATCACCGCGACCCTTGTCTGCGCGACCGTCGTCTCGGTCCCGATCTTCGTCCTCGAGCCGCAGCTGATCCGGTTCTTCTTCGGCGCCGATTTCGTCGACGCCGCCGGGGTCGGCCGGGTCCTGCTCGTCGCCGGCATCGTCTTCGGCCTCAACCGGGTGATGGAGTCGATCCTCCAGGCGGTCGGGAGGCCGTTGGAGTCGAGCATCGGCGAGGGCGTGGCCCTCGCGGTCACCGCGGCGGGCCTCGCGGTGCTGCTGCCGACGATGGGGATCATGGGGGCCGGGGTGACGTCGCTGATCGCCTACACGGCGAGCTCCGCGTTCATGATCCACCGGGCGGCGCGGGCGCTCGAGGTGAGGCCGCTGGATCTGGTCAAGCCCGAACGCGAGATGCTCGCGAAGGCCCGCGGCCTGATCGGCTCGCTGCGTCGCTCGGCCCGCTGAGCGCGACCTATACTCGCCCGCGGTGGGAGACCTGACGACGACGGCGGAGGTGGATCGGCCGGCCCGGCCCTCGGTGTCGGTGGTGGTGCCGGTGTACAACGGCGCCGCGACGATCTCGGAGCTGATCGAGCGCTGCCGAAGCGCGCTCGAGGGATGCACCCGGGCCCACGAGTTCGTGCTCGTCAACGACGGAAGCGCCGACGACAGCTGGGCCCGGATCGAGCAGCTGGCGGCCGCCAGCGAGGACCTGCGGGGGATCGACCTGACCCGCAACTACGGCCAGCACAACGCGCTCCTCGCCGGGATCCGCGCCGCCCGCTGCGAGCTCGTGGTCACGATCGACGACGACCTCCAGAACCCGCCGGAGGAGATTCCGACCCTGCTGGCGGCGCTCGATGAGGGCTCCGACGTCGTCTACGGGGAGCCGCGCTCCAAGCAGCAGGGCGCCGGCCGCCGCCTCGCGACCCAGATCGTGGTCAAGACGCTCGGCTTCCTCGGCGGCAAGACGGCGCCGATGGTGAGCTCGTTTCGCGCCTTCCGCACCAACCTCCGCGACGGCTTCGCCGCCTACTCCGGCCCCGACGTCTCGATCGACGGCCTGCTCACCTGGCAGACCGAACGCTTCCGCTCGGTCCCGGTCCGCCACGACGAGCGCACCCATGGCGATTCGAACTACTCCTTCCTCCAGCTGGTCCGCCACGCGCTGACGATGACCACCGCCTTCAGCACCCGGCCGCTGCGGCTCGCCTCGACCTTCGGCTTCGGGGTGATCCTGTTCGGGATCGGGGTCCTGATCTACGTCCTGATCCGCTTCTTCACCGAGGGCGGCAGCGTCCCCGGCTTCCCCTTCCTCGCCTCGATCATCTCGATCTTCGCCGGCGCCCAGCTGTTCGCGATCGGGGTCATCGGCGAGTACCTGGCCCGCATGCACGTCCGCGTGATGTCGCGGCCGAGCTACGCGATCCGGACCGAGGTCGGGAGCTGAGATCGGCGCCCCGGACCGGCCCGACGACGGACTCTGCCGCCTGCTCGAGTGGGACACGGGCTTCTGGGGCTTCCCGGTGGCGCGGGTCGTTCCCGAGCGCCTCGACCCGGAGAGGGCCGCCGCGGTCGGGAGCTGGTGCGCGGCGCACGAGGTCGAGTGCGCCTACCTCCTCGCCGACGCCGGCGACGAGGGGACCGCGGCGGCGGCCGGCGGGGTCGGGTTCGAGCCGGTCGACACCCGGGTCACGTTGAGGCGCCCGCCGGGGGACGGCCTCGAGCCCGTCCCGCTCGACGGCGTGGCGATCCGCGACGGACGTCCCGAGGACGGGTCGGCGCTCGCCGCGATCGCCGCCGGCGCCCACACCGACTCGCGCTTCTTCCAGGACCCCCGCTTCGACGACGACCGCGCCGGCGAGATGTACGTGCGCTGGATCGACGCGGCGCTGGGCGAGGGCAGGGTGCGGGTCGCCGATCGCGGCGGCGAGGTCGCCGGATACCTGGCGCTCACCTCGGACCCGGTCGCGATCGACCTGATCGCGGTCGCCGAGGACGCCCGCGGCTCCGGCATCGGCCGGGCGCTCGTCGCCGAGGCGATCGCCTCCGCCGCCGGCGGCGAGGTCGTCGTCGTCGCCCAGGAGCGAAACACGGCGGCGATCGGTCTCTATGAGTCCTGCGGGTTCGAAGTCCTCGCCCGCCAGACCTGGTTCCACCGCTGGCGATGAGCGAGAAGCGGATCCCCTTCAACCGCGCGGCCCGGGCCGGTCAGGAGGGCGCCAACATCGACCGCGCCATCGACCACGGGCACCTGGCGGCGGACGGCCCCTTCACCAAGCCCTGTGGCGAGTGGCTCGAGCAGCGGCTCGGATCGCCGGTCCTGCTCGTCCACTCCTGCACCGCCGCCCTCGAGATGGCGGCGATGCTCGAGGAGATCGGCCCCGGCGACGAGGTGATCATGCCCTCCTACACCTTCGTCTCGACCGCCAACGCGTTCGTCGGCCGCGGCGCCACCCCGGTCTTCGTCGACGTCGACGCCGAGACCCTCAACATCGATCCCGCCGCGGTCGAGGCCGCCCGCTCGGAGAAGACCCGGGCGATCGCCCCGGTCCACTACGCCGGGGTCGGGGCGCCGATCGACGAGCTGCTCGCGATCGCCGAGGACGGGAACCTCGCGGTGATCGAGGACGCCGCCCAGGGGCTGCTGGCGACCCGCGAGGGCGAGCCGCTGGGAACCCGGGGGCGGCTCGGGGCGATCAGCTTCCACGAGACCAAGAACGTCACCTGCGGCGAGGGCGGGGCGCTCGTCGTCAACGATCCGGCGCTGCTCGACCGGGCCGAGATCCTGCGCGAGAAGGGGACCGACCGCAGCCGCTTCTTCCGCGGCCAGGTCGACAAGTACACCTGGGTCGACGCCGGCTCCTCCTATGCGATGAGCGAGCTCGGCGCCGCCTTCCTGCACGCGCAGCTGGAGGCGGCCGAGCGCCTGACCGAGCGCCGGCTCCAGATCTGGGGGCACTACCACGCCGCCTTCGAGGGACTCGAGTCCGAGGGGGCCCTGCGGCGCCCCGTCGTCCCCGCCGGCTGTCGCCACAACGCCCACATGTACTACCTCCTGCTCGCCGACGAGGGTCGCCGCGACGGCCTGATCCGCCACCTCGATTCCCGCGACATCGGCGCCGTCTTCCACTACGTGCCGCTGCACAGCTCCCCGGGCGGGCGCCGGTTCGGCCGGGTCGCGGGCGCGATGACGAACACCGACGAGCTCAGCTCGCGGCTGGTGCGGCTGCCGCTGTGGCCGGAAATGGACGAGGAGGACGTCGGCAGGGTGATCGCCGCGACGGTCGAGTTCCTCGCCGCCGAGAACTGACTCCGTTCAGGGCAGGCGGCAGGCGTCGATGGCGCCGGGGCCGCTGCTGCCGAGGTGCCAGAGGAGGTTCGGAAGCCGGTCGGGCGGGATCGTCAGCGTCTGCCAGGAGCGGCCGGAGACCCGGCCCAGCTCGACCACGGGCTCGTCGGCGAAGCGGTACATGACCACGCCCGCCCGGCTCGGCGAAGACAGCCAGATCCTTCCGGGGGTGGGGGAGAGCGTCGCGTCGGGCCCGATCCGCACGCACTGCGCCCGCTGCGGAGGCGCGAGGGCCGGGCGCAGCCGCAGTCGGGTCGCGTCGGCGAGCAGGCGGTCGGCGTCGGAGCGCAGGTCGGGGCTCTGTTCCAGGAGCTCGGCCGGCGACATCGAGGCGAGCGAGCCGTTGCTCTCGGCGAACGCCCGGAAGACCCCGGCCGAGATGAACATCGGGCCGCCGACGTCGGGCAGCTCGACCGCCGGGTTGTAGTCGGGGTCGATCCCGTCGCCGGCGATCTCGAAGACCGCGCCGGTGATCCGCGACTTCGCCAGGACCGTGTCGTTGGCCGCCTTGCCTTCGCGGAAGCGCGGCAGGTTGGCGATCGCGCCGGTGATCGCGATCGCGAAGACGGCGACGATCGCGAAGCGCGAGAGGCGGATGCCGCGGGCGAGCTCGGAGAAGACCACCGCGATCAGGACCGCACCCGCGAACAGGTAGCGGGGGTCGCCGGGCATCCTCGCGATCGGGTCCATCACCAGCGCCTGGGAACCCCACATCGCCACCAGGGTCGCGAGCGGCGGCCAGAGCGAGGCCCGCAGCAAACCCTCGCGTCCCAGGCGCCGCCCGATCCAGAGGAAGAGCACGAGCTCGCTCACGAGCAGGACGAGGGGCAGGCTGAGGGAGGCGAACGCGGGGGTGGTCAGCAGCTGGATCGAGGGTCCGCGCCCGATCATCTGGGCGAGGCCGAAGTAGCCGGCGGTGCTGGCCGCGAAGGCGTCGCCGAGGTAGAAAGGCGAGAGGGCGACGTGTTCGGCGGTGATCGCCCCCGCCTCGGCGTGCCAGTGCACGGTGGCGAACAGGCGCCAGGCGCCGTAGAGGGCGAGCGGGACCGCGACCGCCCAGGCGCGGTGGCGCCAGCGCGGGGCGAGGCCGACCGCGACGCCGCAGCCGACCGCGAACGCGAGGCCGTAGGAGAAGGAGGCGAGCGAGAGGGTCAGCATCAGCGCCGCCGCCAGGTCCCTGCTGCGGCGCCGTTCCTCGAGCAGGAGCAGGGCGGCGAGCCCGAAGTCGAGCGAGAAGACGCCGTTGATCCCCATCAGCGGCGTGAACTGGATCCCGGTCCCGTAGTAGGCCGAGGTGCCGCTGAAGAAGAGCGGCACCATCGCCGGCACGACGGCGAGGATCGGGCCGATCCGCCGGCGGGCGAAGACGTAGACGAGCGCCGAGCAGGCGAGCACGCCGGCGATGTCGAGGGCGACGAGCAGCGTGTAGCTGGTGCCGACGGTGTGGAGGGAGATCCGCGCCAGCAGCTGCCCGACCGCGAGGAGGTGGCCGTTCCAGGGTTCGAGGATGCCGTTGAGGTCCCAGCCCTGGGCCCTGGTCATCAGCAGCCACTCGTCGGCGACGTAGGGGGTGTCGCGCAGCAGCCAGATCAGGAGCGCGGCGCCCGCGGTCATCGAGAGCGCCTGGAGCACGAGGCCGACGGTTCGGGGGCGGCTCCGCAGCTCCGCCACCCACGACGAGCGGTCCAATCCCCTTGCCGGCGCCTCCATCGGGGGGAAGCTATCGGTCCACCTGGGCCGCTCGCCGGTAGCCTTCGCCCCCGTGGAAGACCTCAAAGGCCTGATCCTCTCGGGCGGGGCGGGTACGCGCCTGCGCCCGATCACGCACACCTCGGCGAAGCAGCTCGTCCCCGTCGCCAACAAGCCGGTGCTCTTCTACGGCATCGAGGCGCTGGTCGACGCGGGCATCGAGGAGATCGGGATCATCATCGCCCCCGAGACCGGCGAGGAGATCCGCGAGGCGGCCGGCGACGGCTCCCGGTTCGGCGCCCGGATCACCTACATCGTCCAGGACGAACCCGCCGGCCTCGCGCACGCGGTCCTGACCGCGGAGGACTTCATCGGCGGCTCGCCGTTCGTCATGTACCTCGGCGACAACCTCCTCGCCGACGGGCTCCGCGGCCTCGTCTCGACCTTCAGGGAGACCGAGCCCGACGCCCTGATCCTGCTGACCCCGGTCGACGATCCGCAGTCCTACGGCGTCGCCGAGCTCGACGGCGAGCGCATCGTCCGCCTGATCGAGAAGCCCAAAGACCCGCCCTCGAACCTGGCCCTGGTCGGCGTCTACCTGTTCGCACCCTCGATCTTCGAGGCCTCGCGAGCGCTCGAGCCCTCGTGGCGCGGGGAGCTCGAGATCACCGAGGCGATCCAGGGCCTGATCGACCAGGAGAAGCCGGTCCGCTCCGAGGTCGTCACCGGCTGGTGGAAGGACACCGGCCAGCTCGCCGACATGCTCGAGGCCAACCGGCTGGTGCTGGAGGAGGTCGAGGGGCGGATCGACGGCGAGGTCGACGACGGCTCGCGGGTCGAGGGCAAGGTGGTGATCGAGGCCGGCGCAAGCGTCGTCGGCTCGGTCGTCCGCGGCCCCGCCGTGATCGGCGCCGGCGCCCGGATCGAGAGCGCCTACATCGGTCCCTACACCTCGATCGGCGAGGACGTGACGATCTCCCGCTGCGAGGTCGAGCACTCGATCGTCCTCTCCGGCTCGACGGTCGCCGACCTCGGCACCCGGATGGAGGCCAGCCTGCTCGGGCGCAACGTCAAGCTGACCCGCAGCGACGGCCTGCCGAGGACCCTGCGCCTGCTGGTCGGCGACAACTCCGAGATCGAGATCATCTGATGAAGGCCCTGGTGACAGGCGCGGGCGGGATGCTGGGGCGCGACGTCGTCCTCGCCGCCGGCAACGCCGGCCACGACGTCGTCGGCCTCGGCCACACCGCGCTCGACGTCACCGACGCCGCCGCGGTCGAGGACAAGCTGGGGAGCGAGCGTCCCGACGTCGTCATCAACTGCGCCGCCTGGACCGACGTCGACGGCGCCGAGTCGGCCGAGGAGCAGGCGATGGAGGTCAACGGCGCCGCCGCGGGGGTGGTGGCAGCAGCCGCCGCCCGGGTCGGCGCCGCGGTCGTCTACGTCTCCAGCGACTACGTCTTCGACGGCGCCAAGGGGGCGCCCTACGTCGAGGGCGACCAGCCGGCGCCGCTCTCGGCCTACGGCCGCACCAAGCTCGCCGGCGAGGAGGCGACCGCGGCCGCCAACAAGCGCCATTTCGTCGTCCGCTCCTCGTGGCTGTTCGGGATCGGCGGCTCCAACTTCGTCGAGACGATGCTGCGGCTCGCCACCGACCACGGCGAGGTGCTCGTCGTCCGCGACCAGGTCGGCTCGCCGACCTACACCTGGCACCTCGCCTACGGGATCGTGCGGCTGATCGAGGGGGTCGAGTTCGGCATCCACCACATGGCGGCCCAGGGCGAGTGCTCCTGGTACGACTTCGCCCGCGAGATCTTCGAGCAGGCGACGCTCGAGTGCCGGGTGCTGTCGGCGACCACGGAGATGCTGGGACGCGACGCCCCGCGGCCGCCGTTCTCCGCCCTCGACACCCAGCGCGAACACGCGATCGAGCTGCCGGCCTGGCAGGACGGCCTGTCCGGCTATTTGGCCCAACGAGCGACAGAGAGGGAACCCGCATGAAGGTCCTCGTCACCGGCGGCGCCGGCTTCATCGGCTCCACCTACGTCCACCTCTTCTCCGGCGAGCACGAGATCCGCGTGCTCGACAAGCTCACCTACGCCGGCCGCCGCGAGAACCTGCCGGAGGGCACCGACCTCGTGGTCGGCGCGATCGAGGACCCCGACGCCGCCCGCGAGGCGATGGAGGGCTGCGACGCGGTCGTCAACTTCGCCGCCGAGTCCCACGTCGACCGCTCGATCTCCGACCAGGACGCCTTCGCCCGCGCCCACGTGATCGGCACCGGCGTCCTCCTCGACGCCGCCCGCGAGCTCGGCGTCGGCCGCTACCTCCAGGTCTCGACCGACGAGGTCTACGGCTCGATCGAGTCCGGCTCGTTCACCGAGAGCTCGCCGCTCGACCCCTCCTCGCCCTACTCGGCGACCAAGGCCGCCGGCGACCTGCTGGTCTCCGCCCACGTCCACACCCACGGAATCGACGCCTCGATCGTCCGCGGCTCCAACAACTACGGGCCGCGCCAGTACCCCGAGAAGCTGATCCCGCTGATGGTGCTGAACGCGCTCCACGGCGACTCGCTGCCGGTCTACGGCGACGGCCGCCAGGTCCGCAACTGGCTCTTCGTCGAGGACTTCTGCCGCGGCATCGACAGGGTGCTCCGGGGCGGCCGCGCCGGCGAGGCCTACAACGTCGGCGGGCCCGACGAGTGCGAGAACATCGACGTCGTCAAGCGCGTGATCGAGCTGACCGGCGCCGACGAGTCGCTGATCGACTACGTCGAGGACCGCCCCGGCCACGACCGCCGCTACTCGCTCGCCTCCGAGAAGCTCCGCGGGGAGCTCGGCTGGGAGGCGGAGGTCCACTTCGCCGAGGGCCTCGAGCGGACCGTCGCCTGGTACCGCGACAACCGCGAGTGGTGGGAGCCGATCCGCTCCGGCGAGTACCGCGAGTACTACGAAAAGCAGTACGGCAGGGCCCTCGGCTGATGCCCCGGCGCCTGCCGACGAGGCTCGACGGCGTCGTCCTGATCGAGCCCGAGGTCCATGGCGACGAGCGCGGCTTCATGGTCGAGAGCTACAGCGCCGGCACCTGGGCCGAGCTCGGCGTCGACGTCGAGTTCGTCCAGCACAACCACTCGCGCTCGGTCGGCGCCACCCTGCGCGGCATCCACTTCCAGACCAGCCCCGGGCAGGCGAAGCTCGTCCGCTGCCCGCGCGGGGCGATCCTCGACGTCGCCGTCGATCTGCGCCGCTCCTCGCCGACCTACGGCGAGTGGGAGGCCCACCGCCTCGACGACGTCGACCACCACCAGCTCTTCGTCCCGGTCGGCTTCGGCCACGGCTTCGCCGTCCTCAGCGACCTCGCCGACGTCACCTACCTGCTCTCCAGCGTCTACGACCCCGAGACCGAGGCCGGGATCGCCTGGGACGACCCCGACGTCGGCGTCGACTGGCAGGTCGCCGAGCCGCTGCTTTCCGAGCGCGACAAGGCGGCGCCGCGGCTGGCCGAGATCGCCGACGACCTGCCGTTCTGAGCCCATGGTCAGTCTCTGCGCGACATTGTTCAACGAGGCCGACTCGATCACCGCCTGGCTCGACAGCATCGCCGAGCAGACGCGCCAGCCCGACGAGATCGTCCTCTGCGACGCCGGCTCGACCGACGGCACGATCGAGCGGATCGAGGCGCGGGCCGCGGCGGACCCCCGGATCCGCCTGATCGTCGAGCCCGGCGCCAACGTGCCGGCCGGCCGCAACACCGCGATCGCGGCCGCCGAGGGCCCGCTGATCGCGGTCACCGACGCCGGCACGATCCTCGATCCCGACTGGCTCGAGCGCCTTCTGGCCCCGCTCGAGGGCGACCCCGAGCTCGCCGTCGCCGCCGGCTTCTACCGCCCGGCCGGACGCAATGCCTTCGAGCGGATCCTGGCGACCGTGATCACGCCGCGGATCAGCGACATCGGCGCCGACGGCTTCCCGCCCTCGAGCCGCTCCGTCGCCTTCCGCAAGTCCTGGTGGGAGCGGGTCGGCGGCTACCCCGCCTGGCTGCGGGCCGGCGAGGACCTGGTCTTCGATTTCAGCCTCCGCGACGCCGGGGCGCGGTTCGCGTTCGCCCCGGAGGCGATCGTCGCCTGGTACCCGCGGCCGACGCTGCGCGACTTCTTCGACCAGTACCGGCACTACGCCCGCGGCGACGGCCACGCCCACCTCTTCACCGGCCGCCACGCGATCCGCTACGGCGCCTACGGAACGGGAGCGCTCCTGACCCTGCTGGCGCGCCGCTCGCGGGCGGCGCGAGTGTTGCTGGCCCTCGGCCTCTTCCTCCACCTGCGCAAATTCGCCGCCCGGCTGAACGAGCGCCCGCCGCTCGAGGGCCCGGCGGGCCGGCTCGCCTCCTACGGCCTGCTGCCGGTGATCGTCATCACCGGCGACGTCGCCAAGATGGTCGGCTACCCGCAGGGCCTGATCGAGCGCTGGCGGGCCGGCGGCCCCGCCGGGCTCGGCGCCGCCGCGATCCCGTCCCACCGGACCGGCGCCGCGACCCGTAACGGGGTCGAGATCGCCGGCGACGCCTAGGCCGGGCGCTCGGCGCCGGGAGGCCGCCTCGCGATCAGGACCAGCGAGCCCCCCGCCGGCAGGTTGAACCCGCGGCGGATCGCCGCGCACTCGAGCGCCAGCGCCGCGCCGAACAGGCGATTGAGGCCGAGCGGCGGCACCAGCTCGGATTCGAGGTCGTAGCTCGCCGGGTCATCGGACCGCAGCAGGCGGGCGGCCGCCATGAAGGGCAGCAGGGACATCACGAAGGAGGTGGTGCGAACGAGCTCCAGGCCGGCGCCCTCGACCTTCGCGATCAGGTCGCTGCGGCGGTAGCGGCGGACGTGGTGGGCGACGACGTCGGAAGCGCCCCAGAGGCTCGGATGCTGGGGCACCGTCACGAACAGATACCCGCCCGGCCTCAGCGCCTTCCGCATCCCGGCGATCACCCCGACGTCGTCGTCGATGTGCTCGAGGACGTCGAATGCGCCGACCAGGTCGAACCGACCCTCGAACGGCATCTCGCGGGCATCGAGCTCGATCAGCTCGGCGGCCGGGACCCGGCGCCGGGCGATCTCGAGCCCCTCGGCGAAGAGCTCGCTGCCGGTGACCGAGAGCCCGACCTCCTCGGCCAGCCCGCGGAGGACGTAACCGGTTCCGCATCCGACCTCGAGGAAGCTCTGGCCCGGCTCGGCGAGGTCGCCGACGGTCTCGGTGATCAGGCGGTTGCGGTAGCGGAACCAGAAGCTCCGATCCTCGATCGCCGCCAGCTCGGCGAAGATCTCCGGCTCGTAGCCGCCCGCCGCGCTCGGCGGGCCCTCCTGCTCAGGGGTCGCCATCGCCGTCCCGGCCCCCGAGCCCCCCGGCCGCAGTGATCCCGAGGCTGACCGCGAGTTTGGCCCCGATCCCGACGTAGACCGCGGCGTTGAGGAGCGGGTTGTTCTCGGCGGCGTCGAAGCGGCGGTAGAAGCGGCCCATGCCGCGGTGGAACGCGACTTCCTGTTTCGTCCCCCGCCGCTTGCCGCTGGAGCCGCCCTTGACGTGGAGCGCGACCCCGGCGGGGTCGTAGAAGACCTTCCAGCCGGCGCGCCAGAAACGGGCGCACCAGTCGAGGTCCTCCATGTAGAGCCAGTAGCCCTCGTCGAGGAGGCCGACCTCGGCGATCGCCTCGGCGCGGCAGAGCATGAAGGCGCCGTTGACGGCGTCGACCTCGCCCGCCTCGTCGTCGCCGAGGTGCGTCGCCCGGTACTGGCTGAGGGCGCCGGCGGCGTCCTCGTCGCGACCGACCCCGGTGAAGTGGGCGAGGGCCGAGAGCGGGGTCGGGAACGAGCGCTTCGCCGCGTGGTCGAGCTCGCCGGATTCGGTCACCAGCTTGCAGCCGACCATCCCGATTCGGGGATCCGAGCGCAGTCGCGCGAGGCTCGCGTCGAGGGTCCCGGCGTAGACCTCGGTGTCGGGGTTGAGGAGGAGGACGGCGGCGGCATCGCTCTCGCGGATCGCGAGGTTGTTGGCGGCCGAGAAGCCGACGTTCGAGGTCCGATGGAGGCGGGCCGCGGGGAACTCGCGCTCGACCATGTCGGGGGTGGAGTCGGTGCTGCCGCTGTCGACGACGATCACCTCCATCTCGCCGCTCGCGGGGTGCTCCTCGAGCGAGCGCAGGCAGCGCCGCAACAGCTCCTCGCCGCCGTGGCTGACGACGATCACGTCGAGGTCGGCGGCCATCTAGTAGGCGCCGGAGCCGCGGAGGATCGCGGCGGGGGTGCGGAGCAGCAACGCGAGGTCGCTGGTCAGGGAGATGTTGTCCAGGTAGTCGCGCTCCATCGCCAGCCGCTCCTCGAAGCTGAGGTCGCCGCGGCCGTAGACCTGCATCGGGCCGGTGAGCCCCGGCTTGACCGCCAGCCGCGTGCGCTGGCGCTCGTCGTAGAGGGCGACGACGGCCTCCTCCTCGGGCCGCGGCCCGACCAGCGACATGTCGGAGCGGAAGACGTTGATCAGCTGCGGCAGCTCGTCGATGCTGGTCCGGCGCAGGAGCCGGCCGGCGCGGGTCACCCGCGGGTCGTCCTGGATCTTGAACACCGGCTCCTCGAGCCGCTCGAGGTCGACCAGCTCCTTCAGCCGCTCCTCGGCGTCGGGGACCATGGTCCGGAACTTCAGCATCGTGAACGGCTCGCCGTTGCGGCCGACGCGCCGCTGGCGGAAGAAGACCGGGCGCCCGGAGTCGAGGAGGATGACGATCGCGGCGAGCGCCAGCAGGGGGGAGAGGACGGCGAGCAGGACGCCGGAGACGACCAGGTCCATAGCCCGCTTGATCGCCATCGTCGAGCGCGGCGGGTCGGAGAAGCGGAAGTCGAGGACCGGCAGCTCGGCGAGCCGGTTGAGCTCGATCCCGGGACCCATCAGCCCGTAGTGGGGCGGCAGGATCGTCAGCGCCAGCCCGGCCGCCTTGCACTGCTCGATCAGCTGCTCGGTTTCCGCCTCATTCATCTCCAGCTCGGTGAGCACGACCCGGTCGATCCCCTCGTGGGCCGCGACCCGCGCCAGGTCGGAGACGTCGCCGAGCCGGGGCAGGTTCGAGGCCTCGCCCTTGGCCGCGGCGGGCCCGAGGTAGCCGGCGAGCCGCAGCCGCGCCTCGGGGTGGGTGGCGATCCGGCGCGACATCAGGTCGGCGCCGCCCGGCGGGCCGATCACCAGCCCGACGTCGGGCTCGGTGGTCAGGTGCCAGACCAGCCGCAGCGTCCCGCGGACCAGGAAGGTCCCGAGCAGGAGGCCGACGCCGACCAGGATCGCGCTCTCGGAGGAGAGCGAGCCGGCGGGGCTGATCGCGAGCAGGCCGTCGATCGCGAGCACGCCGATGACGCTGGCGGAGACGAGCGAGGGGAGCTCGTCGAGCGAGCTGTGGCGGATCCGCCGGTGGTCGTTGTCGTAGAGGCCGTGAAGCTTGACGACGATGATCCAGGCGGGGCTGAAGAGGACCGCCCAGAACAGGGTCGCGATGCTGGTCGTCTGGGTGGCGGCGGTGGCGACGCAGAGCGAGGCCAGCAGCGCGCCCCAGTCGCCGGCGGCGAGCAGCCGCCGCAGCAGGGCGCCACGCTGGTTCGCGGGGCTGCTGGCGACCTCCTGGCCGGGCTCCGCGGGGGGCTCGGGCTCCGGCGTCGGGGAGCCCTGCGTCGGCTGCGGCCGCGGCGTTGCCGTGGCGCGCGACGTCTCTTCGGTGTTGCGGGCCATCCCTACCGGCACGTCCATCCAGTCCGCAGGCAGTCGAGGCGTGGGTTCAGTCGGCGCGCACGCTCGAGGTCGGCCAGGGCGGCGGCTTCGTCGCCGACCGCGTGCTCGGCTTCCGAGCGCAGGTAGTACCACTGCCAGTTGCTGTCCTCGCGCTCGATCGCGTCGCCGAAGTGGAGGATCGCGCTCTGGTAGTCGCCCCGGAGCTCGGCGAGGAGGCCGAGCTGGACGTAGGGCGAGGCGGCCCAGGGCTCGATCGAGCGGGCGGTGTCGGCGTGGCTGAGGGCGCTGGGGATGTCCCCGCGGGCGGCGGCCTCCTGGCTGGATGTGATCTCGCGGTTGACGAGCAGCGGTCCGACCAGGGCGACGGCGGCGATCCAGGCCACCGCGAGGCCGACCACCGCAACCCCGTATCGGCGACCGCTCCTCCCCGCCTCGGACGGATCTGGTGCGAGCTGTGCGCAGCGCACACTCACCAAGACACCGGCGGCGAGGAAGAAGATCGCTCCCAGTCCCGCCAGCTCCCAGAACCAGTCGAAGGCGGCGCCGACCGCGAAGGCGAGCATCGCCGCGAACAGCGCCGCGTAGGCCTCGCGCCGCGGGTGCGGCGCCGCCCGCCAGGCCGAGAAGCCGATCCAGAGCATGACCAGGACCAGCCCCAGGGTGAGGAGGCCGCCGAGCGCGCCGAGCTCGGAGAAGGCCTCGAGGTAGAGCGAGTGGGCGTCGTGGAGGTCGAGGTCGATCGCGCGCTGCTTCTCCCACGAGAACTGGTAGGTGCCGGCGCCGGTGCCGGCCACCGGGTGTTCCTCGAAGCTGTCGACGGCGACCCGCCAGAAGTCGTAGCGGCCGGCCCCCGAGAGCTGGCTGAAGTGCTCCGAGGGCGTGTTCGACGGGAAGTAGAGGTCCGAGCTCGAGAACTGGTCCCAGGCGCGACCGCCGACCGCGATCACCACGCCGATCGCGACCACCGCGATCGCCATCGCGATCCCCTTGAGGACGCCCGGATGGCGCGAGAGCTCCAGCATGCGCCCGGTTCGCCGGCCACCGCGGAACTCGATCGCGCGCAGGGCGCCGCCGAGGGCCAGGGTCAGGACGATGCCGGCGAGGAGGATCAGCGCCACCACCGGGCCCTGGTCGACCGTCGTCTGGACGTCGACGTTGTTGGCGATGCTCTCGTGGCCCTGGACGTAGAGCACCGCCGGCAGGGCACCGAGGGCGCCGAACCCGAGCGTCGCCAGCATCCAGAGCCGGTCGCGGGAGAGGGCCAGGATGCAGGCGGTGGCGACCACGAGCGAGAGCAGGCCGCCCCGGGAGTAGGTGAAGTAGATGCAGAGCAGGACCGCCGGGATCGCGGCCACGGACGCCCACTTGAGCCAGGTCCAGGCGGCGCGACGGCTCGACCAGAGCAGCATCGCGACGGCGATCCCGGCCGCGGCCCCGTTCGCGTTCCAATATCCCAACGGATATCTGAGTCGGGGGCCGGTCCCGAGCGAATCGGCTCCCGAGAGGACATGCGGGAACAGCCTGCTGCCAAGCCCGAGAAGGGCGATCAGCGTAATCGCAATTACCAGACCTTCAGCGAATCGTTGGCGTCTCTGGTCGGTTTGGGCGATTAGGAATGCGGCAAGGAAGAACGCGAGATAGACAAGAACGCGATCTGCCTCGATCACGCTCAACTCCATCGAACCCGACCAAAGGGATGAAAGTGCAGAGAACAGAGCCAGCCCGCCGAGGAGGCCGGCGACCGCGTAGAGCGGCCATGCCAGTCGTGCGCCCGAGCCTGCTCCCAGCACCAGCAGGAGGATCACCACGAGCCACACGCCGAGGCCGGCTATGTGACGTGCGCTCACGTCGAAACCGCCTCCGGCAAGGGCCATGCCGACCACCAGCGCGACCGGCGCAAGTAGCGCCGCCGTTTGGTCTAAGCTTCCGCGCGATGATCGTGAAGCGCCCAGACCGAAACCGGCCCGCGAGCCGCCGCTACCTCTTGGTTTCATCACTGCTGGCTCTGCTGGCATTGGCTCTTTCTCCGGTGGCCGCGATGGCCGATTCAAGTGGCACGCAGTATGAAGACGCCCTGCCTAGCGCGGACGGCGGCAAGCAGAACGACCCGCCGGCGAAGTCGTCCTCGAACGGCGGCGCATCCGCCCCCACGGCCGACTCCGGCTCGAACGGTTCCGACTCCTCTGGCTCTTCGTCGCAAAGTCCATCGTCTGAATCCGGCGGCGCCGCGGCGGCCAAGGGCGGCGACGGCGGCACCGGGCAGGGTAGCCAAGAGACCGGGCAACCCGGGGGTGGCAACCAGGGCACGCAAGACAAGGGCCAGGCGTCCGATCCCCAGCCCGCGTCCCAGCTCACGCCTGCGACCGAGACTTCCGATGACGACGGCGGCTCCTCGCCGCTGGTCCCGATCCTGATCGCAATCGCGGTTCTCGCGGCGATCTCGGTCGGAGCGGTGGTCATGCGCCAGCGTCGTCAGCGCGACGGCACCTCGGTGTCGCCGAAGCCGAGCAGCTGACATGCGTCGACAGCGCTCGTTTCTGGCGGCCGTCGCCGTCTCGGCCCTCGTACTTCTTTCCTCGGTCTCCAGCGCCGTCGCGCTGCCGTCGAACTTCTGGGGGGTGGTTCCCCAGGGGACGCTGAGCGTCGAGCAGATGGAACGGCTCAAACGCGGTGGCGTCACGACCATCCGCGTCCCGATCTCCTGGGCCGGGGTGCAGAGAACCTCCGGCGGCCCCTACGACTTCAGCGGCGTCGACGCCGTGGTCGCGACCGCCGCGGCGGCCCGCGTCAACGTGCTGCCGTTCGTCTTCAGCGCGCCGCCGTGGGCGGTTCCGCAGGAAGTCGTCGACCGGCGCCACGGGGCCTCGGCTCCGCGCACCCTGCCGGTCAGGACCGGCGCCCAACGCGCCGCCTGGAGCGCCTTCGTCTCGGCGACGGTCGCGCGCTACGGGCCGAACGGCTCGTTCTGGGCCGAGAACCCGGCGCTCGCGCCGCGGCCGATGCGCACCTGGCAGATCTGGAACGAGCCGAACTTCATGTACTTCGTCGGGCGCCCGAACCCGAGGGACTACGGGAAGCTGGTCAAGATCTCCAACACCGCGATCAAGGCGGTCGATCCGCGGGCGAAGCTGGTCCTCGGCGGCCTGTTCGCCTACCCGAAGCAGGCGACCTTCAAGTCGAAGCCGCGCCGGGCGCTGTTCGCGACCGAATTCCTCCAGCAGCTCTACCGGACCACCCCCGGCATCAAGAGCAAGTTCGACGCCGTCGCCCTGCACCCCTACTCGACCAAGTACCAGGACCTCGACGTCGGGATCGAAGCGGTGCGCAAGACGCTGAAAGCCAACCGCGACCCGGGCGTCGACATCTGGATCACCGAGCTCGGTTGGAGCTCCGGTAGGCCGAGCGCCGCCAACGGGTTCAACAGCTACGAGAAAGGCCCCAGCGGCCAGGCCAAGCAGCTCAAGGGCGCCTACACCATGCTGCTGAAACACCGGGTCAAGTGGCGGATCAAGAGCATCTTCTGGTACTCGGTCGACGATAACGCCGCGATCTGCAACTTCTGCGACGGGTCGGGGCTGTTCGGCCCCGGCTTCGCGCCGAAGCCGTCCTGGTCGGCGTTCGTCCGCTTCACCGGCGGCTCTGTCGAATAGCGCCTGAAGGGGAGCTGGGCACCCTCGGGCAAATTGAGTCGCACGCGCTTCGCGCTTAGCTCCGATGTTGGAGCGCCGCTGACGCGGCGCAATGGACGGATTGCATTTCCGCCGCTTCGCGACATTTGCCCGAGGGTGCCCAGCTCCCCTCGAGGCCGAGCTGCTTGCTGACGAGACCGATGCGTTACGGCGACTCAGCGTTTCGGCGACTCAGTGTGGTTCGGGTTTTCTGCGGATGACTCGGCGCAGCGCGTGGCCGGGGACCTGGCTGGGTCGGTCGAGGCCCCAGAAGCCCTGTAGGTAGCGGATGAGGCCGGCCGGGGTGGACCGGGTCCCTTCCAGCTCCGCCTGGGCGCGGTGGCGCTCCCAGAACCACCAGAGCATCTGCGCCGAGCGGCGTGAGGACGGCGGCAGGGCGAGGGCCTCGTGGGCCCGTCGCTCGGCGCGGCTGACCGGGACCGCGCCGAGCTCCTCGATCGTCGCGGCCGGCACCGGGGCGTCGATCTCGGAGCGCAGGTAGGCGAGGGCGTCCGTCATCGGCGGCGTGAAGCGGCCGCGGGTCGCCATCGCGACCAGCCGGTCCCAGTCGAGCTCGCCGGCGCTCGCCGCCAACACCCTGTGGGCGTCGGCCACCCAGCGGATCGGCTGGACGACGTTCCAGGCGGCCCCGTGAATGCAGACGTGGAGCAGCTGATCGGCGGGGCAGAGCACGAGGACGTCGGCCCGCGCCACCTCGGCCGGGACCGCCGCGGCCCAGAAGGCCTGGTCGAGCCCGACTCGCCAGAGCGCCCCCCGGTGGAGGTCGATCTCGTGCCCTTCGGGGTTCGTGAACGGGGTCGAGTGGTGTTGGCGCAGGGCCCGGGCGGGGTCCTCGACCGCGGCCGAGAAGCCGGCTCCGCTCAGCGCCTCGATCGCCGCCTCGACCCGGTCGACCGGCACCGCCAGGTCGAGGTCGGCCATCGGCCGGGCCCCGACCCCCTTATAGGCGGTCGCCAGCAGGGCGCCGCCCTTCAGCGCGAGGACCTCGATCGCCGCTCCCCGCAGCGCCTCGATCGCCTGCTGCCCGACCGTGAGGGCGACCTGGTTGGCGGCCCAGGAGCGTCGGTAGATGCCCTTCAGCCGGCCGGCGTCGGGATCCTCGGCCAGCAGGGGGCCGAGGTTGTCGTAGACGAGCGGCAGCAACCGGTAGGCACCCTCCTCGAGGACGTCGATGTCGGGCGCGTCGAGCCGCCATCGCCGCCAGGCCTCGAGGCCGCGCTCGCCCTCCCAGAGCCCCGCCCGCAGCAGTTCGCGCTGGCCGCTGCTCGGCTCCCAGATCGCCTTGGGCCGGCTCATCGCGACCCGCCGGCCCTGTCGCCGACCGGTGCGCTGACGCGGCCGCCGCGGACTTCGACCAGACGGTCCGCCCGGCGGGCGACCAGCGGGTCGTGGGTGACCAGCAGCAAGGTGGGCCGGGGCTCGAGCGCCGCGAGGTTGTCGAGCACGCGCTCGGCGGTGTCCGGGTCGAGATGGCTGGTCGGCTCGTCGAGGGCGAGCAGGGTCGGGCGGCCGAGCAGGGCGCGGGCCAGGGCGATCCGCTGGCGCTGACCGGCCGAGAGGCGCACACCGTCGTCGCCGACGTTCGACTCATAGCCGTCCGGGAGGTCCTCGGCGAACTCGTCGACGGCCGCGAGCGCGGCCGCCCGCTCGATCTCCGCCCGGGTTGCCTCGGGGCGCCCGAAGGCGATGCTCTCGGCGACGCTGCCGCTCATCGCCGAGCCGTCTTGGAGCAGTGCCCCGGTCTGACGGCGCAGGGCGCGGACGTCGAGCTCGTCGAGGGGACGACCGTCGACCTCGACCGCTCCCGACCAGGGGCGGTAGAGACCGAGGAGCAGCAGCACCAGCGTCGTCTTCCCGGCCCCGGTCGGCCCGAGGATCGCCAGCGTCTCGCCCGCCTCGACCGCCAGCGAGACCTCCTGGAGGACCGGCGGCTCCTTCGGCGAGTAGCCGAAGGTGACGTCCTTCCAGGCGAGCGCCCCGGTCATCTCGATCGCGGCGCCCCCCTCCGAGTAGGGCTCGCGCTCATCGTTCTCGAGCACGGCGTCGATCCGTTCGATCGCCGCCAGCCCGGTCAGCAGGTCGGGCAGCGCCGCCGCGACCCAGTTCAGCTGCCCGCGGGCGAGCGCCAGCACCGCCAGGAAGGCGATCAGGTCGCCGAGCGACATCGAGCCTTCGGCGACGGCGACGCCACCGCCGACCAGGACCACGACCCCGGCTATGCCGCCGAGGGCGACCTGGGCGAGCCCGTAGGCCTGCTGGAGCCAGCCGATCCGCTGGCCGGCGATGCCGAGCTCGGTCGCCTGGGCCGCGTTTGCCTCGGCGGCGGACTCCTCGGCCGTGCGCAGCTTGATCAGGGTCGTCGAGCGCAGCGTCTCGAGGGCGCGGCTGCTGAAGGCGTCGGAGGCCTCCTGCCATTCCCGCGTGCGGCGCCGCAGGACCCCGCGCAGGAGGCGGCCGACGCCGAGCAGGAGCGGCACGGTGACGAGCAGGACGACGAACAGGAGCGGCTCGATGATCGCCAGCGAGGCGATCAGCAGCACCCCGGTGCCGAGCGAGGGAATGACGATCGCGAGCAGGTATTTGGCCATCGTGTCGAGGCGCTCGGTGTCCTGGACGATCAGCGAGTGGAGCCGACTCCCGTCGGTGGTGTCGAAATAGCTGCGGGGGAGCCAGAGCACGTGGTCGATCAGTTCGGAGCGGACCCTGGCGACGGCGGGCTTGGTGACGTTGAGGACCGCGTAGCGGCCGATCAGCCCGAGCCCGAGGCTGAGCAGGTAGAGCCCGAGGATCAGCAGCCCGATCCGAATCAGTTCGTCGACGTCCTCGGCGGGGATCGCATCGTCGAAGGCACGCCGGACCAGGAGCGCGATCGGGACCAGGGCGACGGCCTGCGCCACGGAGATCGCCAGACTCCAGGCCGCAAGCCACCCTGAACCCTCGATCAGCCTTGAGAAGGCGCGCCAGACGGGCATGGGGCGCAACGGTAGCGCCCCGTCGACGATCTCAGGACCGCTCCGGCGACTGCGTAAGATCGGTGGGTTGGCCAGCGCCGGTGACAAGAGTGCGGCAAATGACCCGTTGGCGCCCTTCAGCGCCCCGGTCCGCCGCTGGTTCGAGGCCTCCTTCGAGGGTCCGACCCCTGCCCAGGCCGGCGGCTGGAAGGCGATCTCGAAGGGCTCCCACACCCTGATCTGCGCCCCCACCGGATCCGGCAAGACCCTCGCCAGCTTCCTCTGGGGCATAGACCGCCTAACCCGCACCCCCCCCGCCGACGGGCCGAAAAGTCCAGCCGGAGCCGACAATTCGGCCCATCGGCCGGGGGTTCGGCTGGTTTACGTCTCGCCTCTGAAGGCGCTCTCTTATGACATCGAGCGGAATCTGCGGGCGCCGCTGGCGGGGATCGCGGGGGCCGACGTCTCGGTCGGGCTTCGCACCGGGGACACGAGCCAGAAAGACCGTCGGGCGATGCGCAAACAGCCGCCCGAAATCCTGATCACGACCCCGGAGTCGCTCTACCTGATGCTCTCCTCCGGGGTTCGGGAGATCCTGACCACGGTCGAGGCCGTGATCGTCGACGAGATCCACGCCGTCGCCCAGTCCAAGCGCGGCTCCCACCTCGCCCTCACCCTGGAGCGGCTCGAGAGCTTGGCCGAGGCCGACTCGGTGCAGCGGATCGGCCTCTCGGCGACCCAGCGCCCGCTCGAGCGGATCGCCAGCTTCCTGGTCGGCCCGAAGCGCGAGTGCGAGATCGTCGATGCCGGCCGGACCAAGGACCTCGACCTCGAGATCGTCGTTCCGGTCGAGGACATGGCCGACCCCGGCGCCCCCAACTTCCCCAACTCCGAGGGTGTTCCGGCCGAGGGCGAGCCGCTCGCCCACGTCCGCTCGATCTGGCCGGCGATCTACCCCGAGCTGCTGAAGCTCGTCGAAGAGCACAACTCGACGATCATCTTCGTCAACGCCCGCCGCGCCGCCGAGCGGCTGGCCAAGCGCCTGAACGAGCTCGCCAACGGAGAAGGTGAAGGCGAATTGCCAGCGACGGAGCACGGTGGGCACGCCCGGGCCGGCGGCGGAGCCGCGGAGGGGAAGGACAACGATGGCCAGGGCGATGGCGCATCTGCCGACGGCGGCGGACGCGAAGCGGAGCAGCCGTCGGATGACGTGGTGGAGATCGCTCGAGCGCATCACGGCTCGCTCTCCCACGAGGAGCGCACCGTGGTCGAGGAGATGCTCAAGTCCGGGCAGTTGCCCTGCCTCGTGGCGACCTCTTCCCTGGAGCTGGGAATCGATATGGGGGCGGTGGATCTGGTGATCCAGGTCGAGTCGCCGAAGTCGGTCTCCCGCGGCCTCCAGCGGGTCGGACGCGCCGGGCACTCGCTCGGCGAGGTCTCGCGCGGCCGGATCTTTCCGAAATTCCGCGCCGACCTCGTCGAGTGCGCGGTCGTCGCCAAGCGGATGCGAAGCGGCGATATCGAGGAGACCGTGATCCCCTACAACCCGCTCGACGTCCTCGCCCAGCACCTGGTCTCGATGGCGGCGCTCGACGAGTGGGAGGTCGACGAGGTCGAGGCCCTAGTCACCGCCAGCGAGCCCTTCCACGAGCTCTCCCGCGAGCAGCTCGAGAACGTCCTCGACATGCTCGACGGCCGCTATCCCTCCGACCGCTTCGCCGAGCTGCGCCCGCGAATCGTCTGGGACCGGACCGCGGGGACGATTCACGGCCGCAAAGGAGCGCGCCAGCTGGTCGTCACCAACGCCGGCACGATCCCCGACCGCGGCCTCTACGGCGTCCACCTCCCGGACGGCCGCCGGGTCGGCGAGCTCGACGAGGAGATGGTCTACGAGGCGCGGCCCGGGCAGACCTTCCTGCTCGGGGCGACGACCTGGCGGATCGAGGACATAACCCGCGACCGGGTGATCGTCACCCCGGCCCCGGGCGCGCCCGGGGCGGTGCCGTTCTGGAAGGGCGACGGGGTCGGCCGCCCGGCCGAGCTCGGCCGGGCGATCGGTGAGTTCTCCCGCGAGGCCGTCTCCCGCGAGCCGGCCGAGCTCGCGGCCGAGTACGACCTCGACCGGCGCGCCGCCGAGAACCTCGTCGCCTACCTGCGCGAGCAGCAGGCGGCGACCCGGGTCGTGCCATCCGACGAGACGATCGTTGTCGAGCGCTTCCGCGACGAGATCGGCGACTGGCGGCTGTGCCTGCTCTCGCCGTTCGGGGGCCGGGTCCACGCCGCCTGGGGGCTGGCCCTGAGCCAGAAGATCCGCGCCGAGCGCGACATCGAGGCCGACGCGATCTGGTCCGACGACGGCATCGTCATCCACCTCCCCGACGCCGATGAGGCGCCGCCCTCCGATCTGCTCCTGGTCGAGCCCGACGAGCTCGAGGACCTCGTCGTCGCCGAGCTCGCCGGCTCGGCGCTGTTCGGCGCCCGCTTCCGCGAGAACGCAGCCCGCTCGCTGCTGCTGCCGCGCGCCTACCCCGGCAAGCGCACGCCGCTCTGGCAGCAGCGCCTGAAGTCGCAGAGCCTGCTCGAGGTCGCCCGCGAGCACCCGCGCTTCCCGGTCATCCTCGAGACCTACCGCGAGTGCCTGCGCGACGTCCTCGACCTGCCCTCGCTGGCCGAGCTCCTGCGCGACATCGAGTCCCGCAAGATCAGCCTGGTCGAGGTCGAGACACCGAGCGCCTCGCCGTTCGCCTCCTCGCTGCTGTTCGACTACGTCGCCACCTACATGTACGAGGGCGACACCCCGAACGCCGAGCGCCGCGCCGCCGCCCTCGCCCTCGACCGCGACCTCCTGCGCGAGCTGCTCGGCCAGGAGGAGCTGCGCGAGCTGATCGACCCCGAAGCGCTGGACGAGGTCGAGGCGCAGCTCCAGCACCGCACCGAGGCCGGCCGGGCGGGCGACCGCGACGCCCTCCAGCAGCTCCTCCGCAACCTCGGCGACCTCAGCGCCGAGGAGTGCGCCGAACGGGTGGCCGAGGGCTACTCGGCGGCGTCGATGCTCGAGAAGCTGGTCGCCGAGCGCCGCGTCGCCGCGGTCCGGATCGGCGGCGAGGAGCGCTACATCGCCGCCGAGGACGCGGGGCTTTACCGCGACGCGCTCGGGGTGCCGCCGCCACCCGGCCTGCCGGACAGCTTCCTCGAGGGCCCCGAGGACCCGCTCGTCACCCTGATCCGACGCTACGCCCGCACCCACGGTCCGTTCACGACCGCGCGGCCGGCGGGCCGCTACGGGGTCGACCCGACCCCGGCGCTGCGGCAGCTGGAGAGCTCCGGCGCCCTGGTCCGGGGCGAGCTCCTGCCCGGCGGCAGCGAGCGCGAGTGGTGCGACTCCGACGTCCTGCGCCGGGTCCGGCGCGCGAGCCTCGCCCACCTGCGCCGCGAGGTCGAGCCGGCTTCGCGCGATCGCTTCGCCCGCTTCCTGCCGAGCTGGCAGAACGTTGACGCCCACCGTCCCGCCGGCGCCGGTCCCGACCGCCTGCGCGAGGCGCTGGAGTCGCTCCAGGGGGTGACGCTGACGCCGAAAATCTGGGAGCAGGACGTCCTTCCCCGGCGCCTCGGCGCCTACTCGCCGTCCTGGCTCGACGAGCTCTGCACCAGCGGCGAGGTGGTCTGGATCGGAGCCGGCGCCCGCGGCCGCAACGACGGGCGGATCGCGCTCTACTTCCGCGAGGACGTGCGCCTCGCCGGCCCACCGCCGGCAAACGCGAAGCTCGATCCGGTCGAGGGCGAGGTCCACGACGCGATCCGCGAGCGGCTCGCCGCGGGCCCGGCATTCTGGCTCGACCTGCTGACCGACTCCGAGCACCCGGTCGAGGAGCTGCACAACGCCCTCTGGGACCTCGCCTGGTCGGGTGAGGTGACCAACGACGCCTTCGCGCCGCTGCGGGCGCCCCGCCTGCGGGCCGTCTCCAACCCCGAACGCGGTGGCCGCCGCTTCGCCCGCCGCCGCTCCGGCGGGGGCGCCGCCGTGCAGGGCCGCTGGTCGCTGGTCGCGCCCCTGCTCGAGGGCGCTCCGGCGGCGGGGCCGCGCCTGCGGGCCCAGGCCGAGCTGATGCTCGAGCGCTACGGGATCGTCACCCGCGAGTCGGTCCTCGCCGAGGGCGTTCCCGGCGGCTTCTCGACCCTCTACGGCGAGCTCGGCAACCTCGAGCTGCTGGGAACCGCCCGGCGCGGCTACTTCGTCGAGGGTCTCGGCGGCGCCCAGTTCGCGCTGCCGGGCGCGGTCGAGCGGCTGCGCTCGCTGCCCGAAGGACAGGGCGACTACAAGGTGCTGGCGGCGACCGATCCCGCCAACCCCTACGGCGCCTCGCTGCCCTGGCCCAAACGCGAGGGTGGCAGGCGCCCGGCGCGCGCCCCGGGAGCCCATGTCCTGCTCCGCGACGGCGCCCCGGTGGTCTACGTCGAGCGCGGCGGTCGCGGCATCCTGCGGCTGATCGAGCTGCCGGACAGCGAGCTCGCCGATGCGATGCGGGCGCTGGCGGACGCCGTCGCCGCCGGCACCCTGCCGAAACTCTCGGTCGAGAAACTCGACGGCGAGCCGGTGATCGGCTCCGGCCACGAGGAGGCTTTGCTCGAGGCCGGCTTCAGTCGCGGACCGCGCAAGCTCAGCGTCGCCGCCCGCTGACTTTTCCCCCGCGGCGGGCCGGAGCGGGATAATCGGCGAATGGGAGACGGAGGAGACCAGAGCCCGCTCGAGCTGCTGCGCAGCGTGCCGCTCTTCTCGGATCTCGCCCAGGACGAGCTCGAGCGCTTCTCGCTGGTCGCGGTCCCGCGCTCGTTCCCGGCCGCGACCCGCGTCTTTCACGAGGGCGACCACTCGGACGCCTGCTACATCGTCCGCAACGGCAGCTTCCGGGTCACCCGCGAGCACTCCGACGGGCGCGCGATCACGCTCGCGACGCTCGGCCCCGGCGACATCTTCGGCGAGCTGGCGATGCTCGACGGCGAGGTCCGCTCGGCCAGCGTCGAAGCGCTCGCCGACGGCGAGCTGCTGGCGCTGCCGGCGGGTGAGGTGCGGGCGCTGCTCGCCCGCCACCCGGAGATCACCGTGAAGCTGATCGCGGCGCTCGTCCGCCGGCTGCGGACCGCCAATGAGCGGATCTCGCGCCAGTCGTTCCAGACCGTGCCGAGCCGGGTCGCCGGCGTCCTCTCGCAGCTCGTCGCCGAGGAGTCGCCGCGGACCTCGGACGGCGGCGAGGTGACGATCCGGATGAACCAGGCGGACCTCGCCCAGCTGGCCGGCACCTCGCGGGAGAGCGTCAGTCGCTTTCTCGCCGATCTCGACCGGGCGGGGATCGTCCGCCCCGGGCGCGGCCGGGTCACGGTGCTGGACCCGAGCAAGCTCAACAACTACATCTACTGACCGGACGGGTGGACTTCGCCAAGCGTCGCTCGAGGATGGTCGAGCGGCAACTGCGGCGCCGCGGGATCGAGGACGAGCGCGTTCTCGCGGCAATGGGGACGATCCCGCGCGAGGACTTCCTGCCCGCCGAATCGCGGTCCCGCGCCTACGCCGACTCCGCCCTCCCGATCGGCGGCGGCCAGACGATCTCCCAGCCCTGGATCGTCGCCGCGATCTGTCAGGCGCTCGAGCTCGGTGGCGGCGAGACCGTGCTCGAGATCGGCACCGGGTCGGGCTACTCGACCGCGGTCCTGGCGCAGCTCTCCGCCCGGGTCCTCAGCGTCGAGCGGCTGCCGGAGCTCTCCGCGCAGGCCGCCCGCGCCCTGCGTCAGCTCGACGTCGAGAACGTCGAGCTCACGGTCGGCGACGGCAGCCGCGGCCTGCCCCGCCGCGCTCCTTTCGATGCGATCGCCGTCCACGCCGCCGCGCCGGCGGCGCCGAGGACGCTGCTGGGCCAGCTGGCGGAGGGCGGCCGCCTCGTCGCGCCGGTCACCGTTGGCGAGGCGGACATCCTGACCCTCTACCGCCGCCGGGGCGAGGAGTTCGTCGGCGAGGAGATCGGACCCTGCCGCTTCGTGCCGCTGGTCGGCGAGGAGGGCTACGCGGAGCCCTGAGAGGCGTGGGCTACGCGGAGCCCTGAGGCGCGAGCGCTACTGGTGTTCGATGTCGTGGCCGGCGCCGCCGACGAGGCGATCGTTGCCGGGACCGCCGGAGAGGATGTCGTTGCCGGCGCGGCCGAAGAGCCGGTCGTTGCCGCCCTTGCCGATCAGGGAGTCGCCGCTGCTGCTGCCGATCAGCCGATCGGCACCGGGGGAGCCCTCGAGCGCCTCGACCGAGCGGTCGATGCGGCCGGGGTTGCAGCCGCCCCCGTCGCGGCTGACCGGGCCGCCGATCTGGGCGGTGACCCCCGGGGTGAAGCGGAAGAAGTTGGCGTTGTCGTTGCCGCTGCCGCCGTCGAAGACGTCGCCGTCGCAGGGGTCGCCGCCGACCATCACGTCCGAGCCGGGGCCGCCGATCAGCTCGCTCTTGCCGCTCGCGATCGGAACCGGTTTGTCGGTGCGGGCGCCGACCAGGGCGTCGTCGCCACCGCCGCCGGAGAGACGGTCGGGGTCGGAGTCGTCGCCGGCCTCGAGGATGTCGCCGCCGTCGCCCCCGTTGAGGTCGTCGGCGCCGGTGCCGCCCTGGATCCGCGCTTCGACCGAGGCCGGGATCGAGCCGTCGATCTCGACGCGGTCGTTGCCGCCGTCGGAGTCGACGAGGATGAAGCCGGCGTCGCCCGGGCAGGAGACCGAGCTGGCGCCCGCGGGGGTGCAGCCGGTGACGTTCTGGGGCGGGATCGGGGCGGCGGAGTCGCTGACGACGATGCCGCCGCCGCTGCTGGAGATCCGGATCGCGTTGCCGATCGCCGTGCCGCGCACGGCGAGCACGGCGCCGCCGTCGAGACTGCGGCTGTAGACGACGACGCTGCCGACCCCGGCCGCTTTCGGCGCTTCGCAGGCTTCCTCGCTGACGGCTCCGGCTTCGCAGTCGGCGCCGTCGGGGCCGCCGATCAGCTCGTCGCCGCCGCCGCGACCGTCGAGGTCGTCGTAGCCGGCGCCGCCGTCGATCCGGTTCGGGCCGCCGTCGCCGACCAGCTCGTCGGGATAGGCGGAGCCGACGAGGTCCTCGGTGCCGCCGCCGATCTGGTCGCGGCCGTCGCCGTAGGCGGTGCCGGAGCCGAGGTCGGCGGTGATCCGCTCCGAGGCGGTGGAGAAGGAGGCGATGTCGCGGGCGCCGGGGCCGCCGTCGATCTTGTCGAAGCCGATGTCGCCCCGCATGATGTCGCCGTCGCCATCGCCGCCGTCGATGTCGTCACGGCCGTGGTCGCCGGTGATCAGGTCGGCGCCGCCGCCGCCCTTGAGGGTGTCGTCGCCGAGCCCGCCGGCGACGATGTCACCGTCGGCGCCGCCCTCGAGGGTGTCGTTGCCGCGGCCCCCGACGATGCGGTCGGACCCGCCTTCACCGTCGACCGCGTGGTCGCTGGCCTTGCCGGCGAAGATCGCATCGTCGCCGGATCCGCCTTTCAGGGTGTCGGGACCCTTGCCGCCGGAGAGCAGGTCGCCGTCGCCGCCGCCGAACAGACGGTCCGGGCCCTTGGCGCCGATCACGCGATCGTCGCCGCCAGCGCCGGAGAGGCCGTCGCCGCCCTTGCCGCCGCTGAGGTTGTCGTCGCCGGCGCCGCCGTCGAGGCCGTCGCTGCCGGTCCCGCCGTCGAGCTTGTCGTCCCCTCCCTCGCCGTAGAGCGAGTCGAAGCCCTTGCCGCCCTTGAGGGTGTCGTTGCCGGGTCCGCCGCAGATCGTGTCGTTCCCGTTGCGACCGCCGGTGATGACGTCGTTGCCGCCCCCGCCCTGGATCACGTCGCTGGCGCCCTTGCCGACGAGGTGGTCGTTCCCGGCGGTGCCGACGATCGTCGCGTGCTTGCCGGCGCAGCTGGCCGCTGAGGCCGCGCTCCAGGCGGGGATCAGCAGCATCGCCAGGACGGCGAGCGGGAGCAGATAGGCGTGCTTGGGGAGTGCGGCGAGCTTCATCGTTGCCCCCCGCACATCGGCAGGAACAGCGAACTTCTTCAATCCGCCAAACACTCGTCCAGGCCCGGCATCACGCTCAGGCGCAGCTGGTCGGGTACGCTCGCAGCGCAATGCGGGGCGCCACCTACGTGCTCAATTTCTATTCAGCGGTCTTCGTCGACCAGCTCAAGCGTGGGCGCAAGACCGCGACCATCCGTCTCGGCGACAAGAGCGGCAAGTACGAGCGGGGCCAGGTGGTCTGGGTCACGGTCGGCTTCCGGCACAGCCCGCGGCAGAAGATCTTCTCGGCGGTGATCGACGACGTCGAGGTCAAGAAGGTCTCCGAGCTCTCGCGACGCGACATCGAGCACGACAATCCCGAGTTCCGCCGCGTCGAGGAGGAGGTCAACTTCCTCGAGCAGATCTACAGCAGGCCGGTCGCCGGTGATGACGTCATCACCGTGATCCGGTTCTCGCAGATCGTCGAGCCGCCCGAGGCCCATTTCGGGAACGGCGAGACCCCCAGCCACAACTAGCCAGGCGTGGCCGAGTACTCGTTCCTGACGACGTGGCTGCTCGAGGCGCCGCGGGAGCGGGTCTACGACGCGATCTACGACCAGGAGCGCTGGCCGAGCTGGTGGCGGGGTGTCGAGGAGGCGACCGAACTGCGGGCCGCCGACGAGAGCGGCGTCGGCGCGGTCTCGAAGATGGCCTGGAAGAGCCTGCTGCCCTACCGGGTCCACTTCGAGATCACGACCACGAGGATCGAACGGCCCCGTCTGCTGGAAGCCGATGCGGTCGGCGAGCTGACCGGGATCGGGCGCTGGCGGCTCTACGAGGAAGGCGGGATCACGGCGGTCCTCTACGAGTGGGACGTCGCCACGACCGGGGCCTGGATGAATCTGCTGGCGCCGGTCGCCCGCCCTATCTTCGAGTGGAACCACGACTGGGTGATGGCCCGCGGCGGCGAGGGGATCGCCCGATTGCTCGGTTGCCGTCTGCTGGCAAGCGGCTGACGGCCGCACCCGTTATCTTTAAGTCGGTTTTGGCACTCCGAGGTCGAGAGTGCCAAACGCGTAGGAGCCGGAATCGGCTTCAGAGCGCGATTTACGACCTTAACCAGTAACCCCACCCATACGGAGGTATCAAGGATGAAGCTGAAGCCCCTCGGGGACCGGCTGATCGTCAAGCCGTTGGACGAGGAGGAGACGACCGCAAGCGGAATCGTCCTTCCCGACACGGCCAAAGAGAAGCCGCAGAAGGGCAAGGTCGTCGCCGTCGGCGACGGCGCGATCCAGGAGGACGGCAGTCGCCGCCCGCTCGACGTGAGCGAGGGCGACGAGGTCCTCTATTCCAAATACGGCGGCACCGAGGTCACCGTCGAGAACGACGAGCTGCTCGTGCTTCGCGAGTCGGACGTTCTCGCCAAGGTCGGCTGAACCGTCCCAACGGACTTAGAACCAAGGAGGAACGAAACAGATGGCTCATAAGGAGCTGAAGTTCAGCGAGGAGGCACGAGGGGCCCTGCAATCCGGCGTCGATGCGGTCGCCGATGCAGTCAAGGTCACCCTCGGGCCCAAAGGTCGCTACGTCGTGCTCGACAAAAAGTTCGGCGCGCCGACGATCACCAACGACGGAGTCACCATCGCCCGCGAGGTCGAGGTCGAGGACGTCTTCGAGAACCAGGGCGCCCAGCTCGTCCGCGAGGTCGCCACGGCGACCAACGACGTCGCCGGTGACGGTACGACGACGGCGACGCTGCTGGCCCAGATCATCGTTCGCCAGGGCCTCAAGAACGTCGCCGCCGGCGCCAACCCGCTGGCCCTGCGCCGCGGGATCGAGAAGGCCGTCGACGACGTCGTCGAGAACCTGCGCGAGAAGCAGTCGAAGGAGGTCGCGGGCAAGGAGCAGATCGCCCGTGTCGCCGCCATCTCCGCTGCCGACGACGAGATCGGCAACGTGATCGCCGACGCGATCGAGAAAGTCGGCAAAGACGGCGTCGTCAACGTCGAGGAGGGCCAGACCTTCGGCATGGAGCTGGAGTTCACCGAGGGGATGCAGTTCGACAAGGGCTACATCTCCCCGTACATGGTCACCGACCAGGACAGCATGGAGGCGGTGCTCGAGGACCCCTACATCCTCATCGCCAACCAGAAAATCGGCTCCGTGCGGGACATCCTCCCGGTCCTCGAGCAGGTCATGCAGGGCGGCAAGCCGCTGCTGATCGTCGCCGAGGACGTCGAGGGCGAGTGCCTCGCGACGCTGGTCGTCAACAAGCTGCGGGGCACCTTCACGGGTGTCGCCGTCAAAGCCCCCGGCTTCGGCGACCGCCGCAAGCGGATGCTCGAGGACATCGCGATCCTCACCGGCGGCGAGGTGATCACCGAGGAGATGGGTCTCAAACTCGAGAACACCCAGATCGATCAGCTCGGTAAAGCGCGTCGCGTCGTCGTCTCCAAGGACACGACGACGATCGTCGACGGTGCCGGTGACACCGAGGGCATCAAAGGCCGGATCAATCAGATCGGCAAGGAAATCGAGAACACCGATTCCGATTTCGATCGCGAGAAGCTCCAGGAGCGGCTCGCGAAGCTCGCCGGTGGTGTCGCCGTCGTCAAGGTCGGCGCCGCCACCGAGACCGAGATGAAGGAGAAAAAGCACCGCGTCGAGGACGCCCTCCAGGCAACCCGCGCGGCGCTCGAGGAGGGTGTCGTCCCCGGTGGCGGCGTGGCCCTGCTCAACGCCCAGGACGGGCTCGACCCGGACAAGCTCGGCGACCCCGATGAGGCGACCGGTGCCCGGATCGTCCATCGCGCGCTCGAGGAGCCGGTCCGGCAGATCGCCGAGAACTCGGGTCTCGAGGGCTCGGTCGTCGTCAACAAGGTCCGTGAACTGAAGGACGGCGAAGGCCTGAACGCGGCCGACGGCGAGTACGGCGACCTGATCAAGGCCGGCGTCATCGACCCGACCAAGGTCACGCGCTCGGCGCTACAGAACGCAGCCTCGATCGCGAAGAACATCCTCGTCACCGAGGCGATCATCGCCGAGCCGCCGGAGGAGCCCGGCGCCGGCGGCGGCATGCCCGGCGGCATGCCCGACATGGGCGGGATGATGTGATCCACGCCGTCCAGGCGTAACCTCGTCTGCAACAGGCGAGTGTTCTTGCGAGAGGCCCGGGGCGACCCGGGCCTCTCGTCGTTCTGGAGCGCATATCTCCCCATCCGTCGCGCCATCCGCGCACCCCCACCCCCGATCCTCCCCAAATGCCTGCCGACGGGCCGATAAGTCCAGCCGGAGCCGACAATTCGGCCCGTCGGCGGGGTTCCAGTGCCCGGTGGGACGCGGAGATCGCCCGCATTGCCGAGGTGCAGCACGGGCTTGTCTCCCTGGATCAGCTGCGCAGCCTGGGCGTAGGGCGCAAAACAGCGCATGAGCGAGTCAGATGCGGCGTCCTTCACCCGGTCCATGAGGGCGTGTTCGCCGTCGGGCACTCCCGGCTGAGTCGGGAGGGTGGATATTTGGCGGCCGTTCTCGCCTGCGGGCCGGCTGCGGTCCTGTCGCACAGGTCGGCTGCGGTCCTCTGGGGCCTGCTCGAGGAGCGCAACCATGGACAAGCGATCGATGTGATGGCGCCGAACCGTCGAGGTCGAACCCCGGTGGGAATCGCTTCGCACAGGAATGGAACCTTGTGCGACGCCGATCGCACGGCACTTCGCGGCATTCCGTGCACCAACGTGCCCCGGACTCTGCTTGACCTTGCGGCGGTTGTTCACCCGGCCTTGCTCCAACGAGCGATCGCCGAGGCCGAGGTCCTACGAATCGTCGACCTCGAGGCCGTCCGTGAGTTGATACGACGCAATCGAGGCCGTCGCGGCGTCGCCCGACTCCGCCTTCTGGTCGATCGCCTCGATCCCCAGACCTCCAAGACGCGCAGCGAGCTCGAGCGAAGGTTCCTGGCGCTCTGCCACCGGGCCAAGCTGCCACGACCCGAAGTCAACGCGACCCTCCGGGTGGGAAACGCACGTTATGAGCCTGACTTTCTCTGGCGCGACGCACGTCTCATCATCGAGGCCGACAGCCGCAGATTCCACGACACCAGCTCGGCTTTCGATTCCGATCGCCGCCGTGAGCAGAGTTTGATGCGCGAGGGTTGGCGCGTCTGCCGCTGCACCTGGGCTCAGGTCGAGCACGAGCCCCAGGATCTGATCGCGACCATCCGAACCCTTCTCGCCAGCGGAGATCACCCCGACGGGCCGATAAGTTGAGCCGGAGCCGACAATTCGGCCCGTCGGCGGGGGGGTTAGGGGGGTGTCTGAACCGGAGGCTTGGTCGGAATCTTCGGCGGCAGCGGCGGCAGGGTGCCGGCGTTGTATTCGGCTTCGCCGAGGAAGTTCGGGCGGCGCAGCTTCTGGCGCAGGACCGCCGCGGTCCGGGGGTAGTGGGCGAGGTCGTACTGGTTGCCCGCTCCGAAGCCCTGGTAGTAGACGAGCATCCGCACCCGCGGACGCTTGGCGACCCAGGCGATCAACTGCTTGGCGAAGCGCGGTTCGTCGCTTCCGTAGACCGACCACTCGTTGATCCCGAGCGGTTTCCCCTTCCACTGCTTGCCGGCGTAGAAGCGGTTGAGGTCCTTCCAGACCGGATACTGCGAGTAGAAATCGGTGCCGACCCAGTCGACCCAGGGCCTGCCCGGCCAGTAGTTGCCCGGGAAGTTGCCCTTGACCCGCGGCGAGCCGCCCGGCAGAGGGCTCCAGATCATGCTGACCGGTGCGGGAGGGAGGACCGTGGGGTTGGGCCCTTTCGTGCGGTTCAACCCCGGCAGCCCGATCGAGGCGAGGGTGGCGTTCAGTTCCTCGAGCGTCCTGCCGCCGCGGACGATCGCGGCGATCCGGCGGAAGGCCTGCTTGTACCAGCCGGTCGTGTGCGAGCCGCCTTTCTGCCTGCCGTCGCAGTAGACGGCCGACCAGGGATTGAGGCAGCGGTTCGGCTCGCCGAGCGGCCTGATGTAAGCCGGCAGCCCGCGCTTGTAGAAGAAGTCGTTGAGCTGGAGGAGGTAGTTGTCGCCGCCGCCGAGGGCGATCTGTTCGGGGGTGATCATCTCGGCCAGGGTCTGGTCGTTGGCGGTCGAGATGTGGAGGATCGGGCGGGTCCCGGTTTCGCGCCAGCGTTCGAACGCCTGATTGAGGCTGTTCCCCCACGGGTGGAAGGTCTGCAACAACGCCGGGTGCTTGCCCGTCATTTCGACGAACTGATTGAACTCCGCCGTCGTCCCACGGTCGCTTACGCCGAGGAAGACGTTCGGCTTGGGCGGCACCAGCGTCGCCGCCGGCGCCCCCGCGGCGCTCACGGCGAAGGCCAGCGCGCCGGCGGCGAGCGCAGCGGCGAAACGGGTGTTGGTGCGCCTAACTGGACTCCGCCAGAACATCGCTCATCCTCCTCGGCTCGACTCCCAGGGCTTCGGCGTCGCCGGTACCGCGTTCGGTGGTCATCGAGACCTCCATCAGCTCCGCCTCCTCCCAGGTTGCAAACACGGCCTCGCCGAAAAGGGAGCGGATTCCGATCAGACCGGCGCGGACCAGGCCGAGCGGCAGATGGACCAGGGGGCGCGGGCGCCCGGCGATGCGGCTGACGAGATCCGACATCTCGTCGTAGGTCATCGTCTCCGGCCCCGCCAGCTCGTAGCGGTCGCGATCGCCCCCGGCCAGCGCCGCGACCACGCAGCGGGCGGCGTCGGCGGCCCAGATCGGCTCGAAGCTGGCGCCGCCCTCGCCCGACACCGGCAGGACCGGCAGGAACGAGAAGCGGCGCAGGAGCGTGATCCAGGGATCGCTGTGGTCGTAAACGATCGAGGGGGCGAAGACTGTGGAGTCGATCCCCGACGAGGTGACCGCCCGCTCGGCAAGCCACTTGGCGCGAAAGAAGCGGGTGCGCTGTGCAGCGGATGCGTTGAGCGCGCTGAAGAAGACGAACCGATCGACCCCGCTGCGCTCCGCGGCCCGCAGCAGACGGACCGTCGCCAGGCCGTTCAGCTCCTCGATCCGGTGCGGGGGCTGGTCGCGGATCGTCGCCGCGAGGTGGATGACGGTGTCGACCCCGCGCAGAGCCTGACGAACGAGGTAGGGGTCCGACATCTCGCCGAGGTCGCCGAGCGTGATCTGCACGTCGACCCGGCTCGAGCCGAGTTTGCGCGGCTCGCGGACCAGGCAACGCACGTCCTCGCCGCTCTCCAAAAGGAGCGGCAGCAGGCGCGAGCCGATGCTTCCCGTTGCCCCGGTCAGAAGCAGCATCGGAACATCATCCCTAAAATGTGCGCTCGCGCTGGGCGGGGGCCGAGTATGCCGACGCCGGGCACCGAAAAGTCGATTTAGGAGATATCCCCGAATGACCTACGTCATCGCCGAGCCTTGTATCGGCACCAAGGACAACTCTTGCGTCGAGGTGTGTCCGGTGGACTGCATCCACCCGACGCCCGACGAGCCCGATTACGACTCGGTAGAGATGCTCTACATCGACCCCGACGAGTGCATCGACTGCGATGCCTGCGTCGAGGCCTGCCCGGTCGACGCCTGCTTCGCCGAGGACCAGCTCCCGGCCGAGTGGGCCAAATACGCCGAGATCAACGCCGAGTACTACAAGAGCAAAGCCGCCTAGCCGGCCCGGCTCCGCGAGTGGGCATTCCCCGTCGGCTCCCGGGCCGGCCACTTTGTCGTAGCTGAGCGGTCAAGAACCCCAGCTTGCAGAACGCCGTGCTGCGCAGGTAACGTTTTGTCTGCAACGACAAAACGCTTCGGCGGCAAGAGGGGGAGGCTGCTCAATGACAACCACGGATCTCGCGGTGCGCGGTCCACTGCGAATTCGAGGTCGCCGCTTGCTCGCGGCCACCTTCGTCCTGGCGCTGCTGCGAATCGCGCCGGTCGACGCGGCGGAGACGCCCGAGTCGCTGGCCGTCGACGAATACGCGAAGCGATTCGAAGTGAGCGAGGAGGAGGCCGGCGATCGGCTTGCCCTGCAAGGAAGGGCGGCGGGGATCGCCGATGCGTTGGAGCGCCGGCTGGGCTCGAGCTTCGCTGGCGTCTGGTTCGACAACGTGGACGGCACCTTCGTCGTCCCGATCGTCGCCGGCGAGGATCGCGCTCAGGTCGAGAAGCAGTTCGCCGAGTACGGGCTCGGCGGCGAGGCCTATCGGACGACGTTGGTCGAGTCGACGATCTTCGACCTCGAGGTCACGCAGGCGCGGATGGCCGAGCGCGCCAGGGGCCTGCTGGAAGCTGGACGAGTGCGCAGCGGGATCGACCCCAGCAAAAACGAGGTCGTCTTCGAAATCGCGGCCGACGTCGGCGCCGGAAAGCGGGCCGACCTGCGTGCCCAGGCGGCGGCGGAGCCCTCGAGGGTGAGGTTCTTCGAGGCCGACCCGAGCTCGTTCGACGACGAGGCGGCGGCCTGCACCTGGAACAACGAACCGCGACGCGCCTGCGACCCGCCGTTCCACGGCGGCGTCGAAATCTATCGGTGGATCTCGCAGGGGCAGACGGAAACCTGCACCGCGGGCTTCGCGGCGACCGGCAACAGCTTCGGCAACACCTTCGTGATGACCGCGGGACACTGCCTCGCCAACCCGGGTGCGTGGTGGGCGCAGACCGCGAACGGGTACGCCAACGAACTCGGCAACCAGGAAGGCTATTTCTACGCCAACGGGAACGCCGACGCGGGCATCATCCGCGTCAAAAACAACAACTGGTGGGTCGCCAACTGGGGTTGGCGGGGAAACATCGTCATGTGGGGGCCGCCCGGGAATCCCGCCGCGGTCCAGTTGCCCTCGTGGCCGATCTACGGCTCGCAGTCCAGCTACGTCGGCGAGAACGTCTGTCACAGCGGTCGCACCAGCGGGTCGAGCTGCGGGACGGTCAAACAGCTGAACACGAAGGTGACCTATGGGGGCGGCTACTCGCTCAGCAACATGACCAAGGTCGAAGGCATCTGCGGGGACTTCGGTGACAGCGGCGGTCCGGTCTGGGGTTCCTACAACTACGCCGTCGGGATCTGGTCCGGCGGCCAGAACGGGTCCTGCTCGACCTTCTATTACACGGAGGCACGCGAAGTGGAGTCGGTCTTCGGCGTGCACGTGACGCCGTGGTGAGAGCGTTCGCGACGCTGCTCGCGGGGCTCGCTCTAACCGTCGGCGCGTCCTCGTCGGCGCTTGGATCCGGGGCGTCGCTGCCCGAGCCGGGTCCGCGCGGCTGCGCGGCCCTCGCCCAGGTCGCTCCGCGCTGGGTGCGGGGCGTCGACCTCTGGCTCCGATGCGGGTTCCAGGTCTCGGAGATCTCGGTCTCGGGCATCAATCGCTCTTTCCGCGCGATCTCGCCGAATCCGGCGCTCGCCGGCCGCGCAGCCACAGATTCGCTCTCGTGCCGGCTGCGGGCGCCGAAGCGGATCCATTGCCCCGGTGACGTCTCGAGCCTCACTCGCATCCATATAAGGCTCGGCGTGACCCGAAAGGTCTGCCGCTCTCCGCGCATGCGCCTGCGGGTCGTGGCTTTCGGCGGGCCGGAATGTCTCGGGTACTGCCCGGGGGTCGGATATCGCGCGCAGCTGGAGACCTCCGCGAATCGGCGAAAGCTGGGCTGCGTTGGAGGCTAGACCGGCGGGAGGCGCGGGCGGGGTCGAGAACACCCTGCGTGGCCGCGACGTCTACCTGCGCGCTGTTCTGCCCGAGGAATACGAGGACCTCTACCTGCGCGAGACGAGCGGCTCCGGTGGTCCGATGGGGGGTCTCGAGGGCAGCACTCCGGGATTCGAGGAATGGGTGAGGCAGACGGCCGCGGGCAGCCTCGCAAGGTTCGTGATTCTGCGGAGCGGCGATCACCGACGGCTCGGGATGGGGTCGATCTTCAACGCCGACCTCGGCAACGGGCACGCCCATATCGCGCTCTCGAGCTTCGACGCCACCAGGCCCTCGCCGCTGGTGATGATGGGTGCCGGCCTGCTGATCGAGCACGCCTTCGCCTGCTGGCCGTTCCACAAGCTCTACCTCGACGTCGCCGAGTACAACCTCGGCCGGCTCGGCTCGGGTCAGGGCAGGCTCTTCGAGGTCGAGGGGACGCTCCGGGAACACCACTTCCAGGCCGGCCGCCGCTGGGACCACCACATCCTCGCGGTCTACCGGGAGGGCTGGCAGAAGTATTGGAGCCGGCGCGCGGCGACGGTCCTCGAGGCCGCGCCCGGGATCCCCGCGTCGGCACCCGAGGCGGCCGCCGGGGTCGCGGCTTGAGCGTCCAGCAGTCCGATCGCCTGGCGACCTTCTCGGCCGAGGTGGCCGAGATCCTCGGTCTCGACGCGACCGCCGTCTCCCCTGACAGCAGGCTCGTCGCCGACCTCGACTTCGACTCGCTCGCCTTCGCCGAGCTCGCGGTGCTGCTGATGGAACGCTATGGGTCCGAGAACTTCCTCGGCGCGATCTCCGAGGACCTCGAGGTGCGGGCGCTTACCGTGCGGTCCGTGTTCGAGAACTACGCCGGAGTGAGGCGCTAGGCCATCGGCAGCGGCGTGCCGCTGACCGGAGCCGGTTCGGCGCTGGGCGGGGTCGCCTGGAGGACCGGCAGCTCCTGCGGCGTGGCCGCGATGATCCCGCGCGCCGCCTGTCGGATCGCCTGAGAGGCGGGGGCATCGGGATCGTCGGTCACCAGGGGCGACCCGTTGTCGGCGTGCTCGCGCAGCGGCTCGGAGAGCGGCACCTTGCCGAGCAGCGGGATGTCCAGCTCGTCGGCGAGCAGCTGGCCGCCGCCCTCGCCGAAGATCGTGAAGCGCTCGCCGTCGGGGGTCGTGAAGCCGGACATGTTCTCGATCACCCCGAGCAGCTCGAGGTCGAATTTCTTCGCCATGTCGGCGCCGCGTTTGGCGACCGATTGGGCCGCCGGCTGGGGGGTGGTGACGATCGTGAACTTTGCCTGCGGCAGGAGCTGGGCGAGGGTCATCGAGACGTCGCCGGTGCCGGGCGGCAGGTCGAGGAGCAGATACTCGAGCTCGCCCCAGGCGACGTCCTCGAGGAACTGCTGGATCGCTTTGTGGAGCATCGGACCGCGCCAGACGACCGCCGCGTTCTCCTCGACGAAGAACCCGATCGACATCACCTTGACCCCGCCCGCCGACTCGAGCGGCAGGATCTTGCGCTCGCCGTCGACCTCGGGCTTGCGGTTGACGCCGAGCATGCGCGGGATCGAGTAGCCGTAGACGTCGCAGTCGAGGGCGCCGGCGGCGTGGCCTTCGGCGGTCAGCGCCGCGGCGAGGTTGGCGGTCATCGTCGACTTGCCGACCCCGCCCTTGCCCGAGGCGACGCAGATCACGTTCTTGACCTGGGCGAGGGCGCCCTGGGGGAGCTTGCCGCGGCCGAGGGTCTGCTGAAGGGTGCCTTTCTCCTCGTCGGAGAGGACGTCGAAGCCGACCGCGACCTCGGTCACGCCGTCGAGCTGGGAGACCTGTTGGGCGACAGCCTGTTCGAAGTGCGAGCGGATCGGGCAGCCCGCGGTGGTCAGCGAGACGACCACCTCGATGCGGCCCCCGTCGCGGATCTCGATCGAGCGGACCATCCCGAGCTCGACGATCGAACGGCGCAGCTCGGGGTCGATGACGGCGGTCAGCTTCTCGGTTATCTGCTCTTTGGTCGGCACGGGGGCATTCTCTCAGAGCGATCGCACCGGCCGCTGCGCGAGGGGGAGAGATTCCGCCCGCGCGCGCATTGGTCACCTCCAATGTCGTCGAACGAAGGAGGACCGATGTCGGGTGGAAGCCGTGGACGTCTCGTCGCGATCGGGGCGGGGCTGGCGCTGGTGCTCGTGGTCGTGCTGGCGGGGACGGCGAGGGGCGCCAAGTACAACGTCGCCCAATGCGGCTGGTACCTGGGGGCCGACGCGACCTGGGCCGACACGACCGGCGGGGTGAAGTTCCGCCCGAGCTCCTACTGCGCGGCACCCGCCGGAGCCGACCCCTTCGACGGTGTCCACCTGAAGAGCTTCACCAAGGGCGGCGGAACGGTCTCCGGCACGCGGTTCGCCCGCTGGCGCTGGGAGGCCCCGGCGGGAGCGGCGATCACGCGGATCAGCGGCACCTGGTGGCACGCCCTCCACGACGGGCTCGAGCAGCGGATCGGGGCGGGCATGGGGAACGGCGCCTTCAACGTCTTCGCCTCCGCGTCGAGCACCGACGTCGCGCCGCGCGAGTTCGTCGCCGGCTTCTCGCCGGGGGCGGCGGCGATCGAGGACCGCCTGCTCTGCGCCCGACCGGAGGCGAAGTCGTGCAGCCTCGCCGCCGGATCCTGGTCCGCGGTCCGGGCGTTGACGATCACGATCGACGAGAGCTCGGTTCCGTCGGTCGCGATCGGCGGCGAGCTGACCGGGGCCGGCTGGCGCCGCGGTGTCCAGGCGGTGCTGTTCTGGGGATCGGACCCGAGCGGGAGCGGGGTGCGGTTCGGGGAGACGACCATCGACGGAGCCCGGGTGATCCTCGCCGAGTACGGGTGCGCGAAGGCGCTGATCGGGGGTGAATGGCGGGCCGCGCGGATGACCCCGTGCGCGCTCGCCAACAACGGCTCGGGGGTCGTCGACACCCGGCTCTTCAGCGACGGGCCCCACGTTCTCGGCAACTGCGAGACCGACTTCGCCGGCAATGTCGGCTGCGCCACGCCGCGCACCCTGCTGATCGACAACAACCCGCCGGCCCACCCCCGCACCCCGACCCTTGCCGGAGGCGAGGGATGGAAGCGCAGCAACGACTTCGATCTGATCTGGGACAACCCCGACCAGGGGGTCGCCAGCCCGATCGGCGGCGCCTCCTGGCGACTGACCGGACCGGCCGGGTTCGACTCCGGGGTGCGCTTCGCCGCCGGCCGCAACCTGAGGTCGCTCTCCAACATCACGGTGCCGCGGGTCGGCGTCTTCTCGGCCTCGATCTGGCTGCGGGACGAGGCCGGCAACGAGGCCCCCGGCACGGCCGTCTCGGTGCCGCTGCGATTCGACGACATCGCCCCGGGGGTGGCATTCGATCCCGCCGCGGGCGATGCGTTCCCGGACGTGATCCGGGCCAAGATCTCCGATGAGCATTCCGGTCCCGCCGCCGGCGAGCTTCGCCTGCGGCGGTTGGGCTCCGACGAGTGGATCGACATCGCCACCCGCCTTCAGCCCGGCCCCTCCCACGGCCGTGCCGAGCTCGCCGCGCGACTTCCCGAGTCCCTGGCCCCCGGGACCTACCTGTTCCGAGCGGACGTCGTCGACGCAGCCGGGAACTCGGCCTCGACCACGCAACGTGCCGACGGCGTCGAGATGGCGCTGCGCAAGCCCCCTCCGCAGCAGCGCGAGCACCAGCGCGAGCGCGGCCAGGCTCCGGACCGGTCCGGTCCGCGGGCGAAGACACGGATCTTCGCCCAGCTCAGATGGCACGGGCGCAGGGGCACCGCGGTCACCGTGCCGTACGGCATCGGCGCCCGGGTCAGCGGCCGTCTCGTCGACGCCGACGGGGCCGGCCTCGCCGGTCGCCGTATCCGCCTGGTCGCGCGCCCGTCGAAGGGTGCGCTCTCCCGGACCCGGTCCGAGGCCGTCGTGACCGGGCAGCGAGGTGGATTTCGGGTCGACCTGCCGCCCGGTCCCTCGCGGCGGATAACGGTGACCTTCGCCGGCGACGAGAAGCTCGAGCGCTCGCGCCGGGCGCCGCTCCTGCTCCGGGTCCGCGCCGGCCTCGTCCTCCACGCCGCGCCGGCGGCATTGCAGACCGGTGCCGCGCTGAGACTCTGGGGCAAGGTGCGCTCGAGCGGGGCGCCGATCCCGCGGCGGGGCAAGCTCGTCGCGATCCAATACCTCGAGGACGCGACCGGGGTCTGGCGCCCGGTCCTGGTCACCCGCAGCGACCACTCGGGTCGGTTCAGGGCCCGCTACCGGTTCCGATACGTGACCGGCGTCGCCCGGATCCGCCTGCGCGCCGTGGCCCTGGGGGAGGAGCGCTGGCCGTTCGCCCCGGGGGCCTCGCGCTCGGTGGTCGTTCGGGTCAGCGGCTGAGGGCGGCGGCTCTCCTGACTCCGGCGGCCCGCGACCAGTAGGGTTGCGGGCCGCGAATGTCGCAGGCCACGCTCAAGACCAATGCAGGGGACATCGTCGTCGAATTCCACGACGAGGACGCTCCGAAGACCGTCGAGAACTTCCGCAAGCTCGCCGCCGACGGGTTCTACGACGGGCTCGACTTCCACCGCGTGATCCCCGACTTCATGATCCAGGGTGGATGCCCCGAGGGCACCGGTCGCGGCGGCCCCGGCTACACCTTCGAGGACGAGTTCAACCAGAACAAGGTCGTCCGCGGGGCCCTGGCGATGGCGAACGCGGGTCCCGACACCAACGGCTCGCAGTTCTTCATCGTCACCACCGATGCGGCGCCCTGGCTCGACGGCAAGCACACCGTCTTCGGCAAGATCATCGAGGGCATGGACGCCGTCGACGCGATCGAGAAGACGCCGACCGGCGCCGGCGACAAGCCGGTCGAGCCGCAGACGATCGAGACCGTAGAGCTCTCCGACTAGGAGGTCTCGCGCCGCTCGCGCCGCCGCAGCAGGCCCTCGCCCGGCCGCCAGAGGCTGACGAGGCCGGCGACGAGGGTGACGAGGAAGATCTGGCCCAGCATCATCTCGAGGCCCGAGACCATCCGCCCGACCTGGCCCGATGGGACGAGATCGCCGTAGCCCGTCGTCGTCAGGGTCGTGTAGCTGAAGAAGATGAAATCTCCGGTCGCGGTCGAGACACCGTCGCCGAAGAATTCCCCGCCTTCGACCCTGTCGATCAACCCGTATGCCCAGGTGAAGAGCAGGCCCAGCGAGGCGTAGACGCTGATCGCTCCGAGGATCGTCCGCGAAGAGACGCTGCCCGAGGTGACGACGCGTTGGAGGACCGCTCCCATCGAGACCGCCAGCAGCACCATGATGATGAAGGAGGCGATGTTCAGGAAGGTGTGGCCGCCGAAGGCCGCCGAGGCGATCGCCAGCAGGATCGCGAGGGCGGCGAAGAGGATCGACCTCCGGACCAGGGTCGGTGGAGCGTGGGAGCTGGTCAGCGCGACGACCGCCGTCGCCGTCGTAGTGATCGCGATCAGCACCGCCGACCAGCCGCGGTCCGAGACCACGGAGGCGAGCACGTAGGTGGTGAGGACGAGCAGCAGGACCAGCCCGAAGGCGTCGCGGACATTCTCGGCCCGCCGCCGCCAATGCCCACTCCGGTCGCGCGCGCGGCGCGTTCTTGCCTCCATTGAGCCAGGTTCGCTGGCCCGCGGGGCCATTCCTGCCGCTGAACGCGCGGTCCCGACTGGGGACCAGCGGAGGGGGTGGGATTCGAACCCACGAGCCGCCTTGCGACGGCTACCGGTTTTCAAGACCGGCGCATTCAACCGCTCTGCCACCCCTCCGGGAAAGGGCCGGTGATTGGATGGAGCGATGCGCAGGCTACTGATCCTTGCCTCGACGATGGTGCTGTTCGACGTCACCTTCTACTCGGCGATCGCGCCGCTGCTGCCCGACTACGTCGACCAGCTCGGGCTCAGCAAGGCCGAAGCCGGCGTCCTCTCCGCCGCCTACGCGGCGGGGACGCTGATCGCTTCCCTGCCGGCGGGCCTGCTCGCGACCAGGCTCGGGCCGCGCCGCACGACGATCGCCGGGCTCGGCCTGCTCGCCCTCTCGAGCCTCGTATTCGGATTCGCCGAGCAGATCGTCCTGCTCGACCTCGCCCGCTTCGCCCAGGGCGTGGCGGGCGCCCTGATCTGGTCCGGCGCCCTCAGCTGGCTGATCACCTCGACGCCGCCCGCCCGCCGCGGCAAGGTGATCGGCACCGCTCTCGGGACCGCGGTGGCCGGGGCGCTGATCGGGCCCGCGATCGGGGCGCTGGCGGTGGAGGTGGGGACCGAGGTCGTCTTCGGCGCGGTGGTCTTGATCTCGGCCGGCTTCGCCGCGCTCGCCGCCCGCACCCCCGAGGCGGCGGCGCCGCAGCGCCAACCCCTGCGCGAGGTCCTCGCGGTGATGTTCGATCGCCCGGTGCTGACCGCGACCGCGTTCGTCGCCGTCCCCTCGCTGATGTTCGGGGCGGTCGAGGTCCTGGTGCCGCTGCGTCTCGACGATCTCGGTCGCAGCAGCGCCTTGATCGCCGGCGCCTTCATCGTGGGGGCGGCGATCGAGGCCACCCTGGCGCCCATCGTCGGCAACTACTCGGACCGGACCGGGCGGCGGGCGCCGTTCGTCGTCGGCCTCAGCGTCTCGACCGCGGCGATGCTGCTCTTCGCCGCCGCGACCGGCGCCGGGTTCGTCATCGCCAGCCTCCTGCTCGCCTCGCTCGGGGCGGGCATCTGCTTCACGCCGGCGCTGACGATGCTCTCCGAGACCGCTGAATCCGAGAACCTCCACCAGGGGTTCGCGGCCGGGCTCTCGAACATGGCCTGGGCTTCGGGGCAGGTGCTCGGAGGTCTCGTCGGGGGCGGGGCGGCGGATCTCGCCGGCTATGCGCTGCCGGGGATCCTGGTCGCAGCCGCACTTGCCCTCACCGCCGTCTACGCGACCCGTTGCAGGTTGCAGATGCCCGACTCGCAGCCGGCCCGGGTCTAGGCTGGGCCGATGGCGGAGTGGCGCAACTGGGCGGGCGACCAGTCCTGCCGGCCGATCGATGCGATCCGGCCCTCCGGCCTCGAGGAGCTGTGCGGGGCGATCGTCGCCGCCGCGGCGCTCGGGCGCACGTTCAGCGTTGCCGGATCGGGCCATTCCTTCACCGAGGCCGCCCTCACCGACGGGACCCTGATCGACGTCGGGGCGCTCAGCGGCGTGATCGATGCCGACCGGAGCTCGGGGTTGGTCAAGGTCGGCGGCGGCACCGTCCTCGCCGACCTCAACGAGGAGCTGAGCCGGCTCGGCCTGGCGATGGAGAACCTCGGCGACATCGACAGCCAGACGATCGCGGGCGCGATCTCGACCGGCACCCATGGGACCGGAGCGAAGCTGCGCAACATCTCCGCCCAGGTCGAGGCCATCGAGCTGGTCCTCGCCGACGGATCGGTGCGAGACCTGACCGCGGCCTCCGATCCCGAGCTGCTGCGCGCGGCGCGGATCGGTGTCGGCGCTCTCGGCGCGATCGCCGCGGTGACCCTGCGCTGCGTCCCGGCGTTCACCCTCGACCGGGTCGACCGGCCACTGCCGCGCGAGGAGGTGCTCGACAACTTCACCAGGCGGGCCCAGAACCACGACCACTTCGAGCTCTTCACCTTCCCCTACGCCGACACCGCCCTGGTGCTCGAGCGCAACCGGACCGCCGCAGCGCCGCGGCCGCGGGGCCGGGCGGCCGCCTTCCTCAACGACGTCGTCCTCGAGAACTGGGCGCTGGAGGCGATCTCGGCCGCCGGCAAGGCATTCCCGACGATGATCCCGCGCTTCTCACGGCTCGCGGCGCGGCTCGCCTCGGGCAGCCGTGCGATCGACCGCAGCGACCGGATCTTCGCCAACGAGCGGCGGGTCCGCTTCACCGAGATGGAGTACGGGGTCCCGCGCGAGGACGGCCCCGAGGCGGCGCGGCGGGTGATCGAGTGGGTGCGCTCGAATCGCTACCCGGTCTTCTTCCCGATCGAGATGCGGGTGACGGCCGGAGACGACGCCCTGCTCAGTCCCTCGCACGAGCGCGACACCGCCTACATCGCGGTCCACCAGTACCGGGGGATGGAGTGGCGCCCGTACTTCGAGGCGGTCGAGGCGATCATGGACTCCTACGGCGGCCGGCCGCACTGGGGCAAGCGCCACTTCCAGACGGCGGCGACGCTGGCGCCGCGCTACCCGCGCTGGGCCGAGTTCCAGGCCGCCCGCGACACGCTCGACCCCGGCCGCGTGTTCGCCAACGAGTACGCCAAGCGCGTCCTCGGCCCCTAAACCCCCCGCCGACGGGCCGAAATGTCCAGCCCGGGCCGACAATTCGGCCCGTCGGCTAGAGGAAGGCCTTGCCGTCGCCGCGGTAGGTGGGGACGACGTCGACGATCTCGTCGCCTTCGACCAGGTGCAGGGAGTCGAAGCGCTCGCAGAGCTCGCCGGCCTTGACGTGGCGCATGAAGACGCGGTCGCCGATCTCGAACTCGTCGGCGGCGGCGCCCAGCAGCGGGGTCTGGACCTCGCCGGCGCCCTCCTCGGCGTCGAGCGAGAGCCCCGCGGGGAGCCAGGGGACGGGCAGCCGGCCCGGGTTGCCGGCACCCGAGGCCAGGTAGCCGCCCCCGAGGGCGGTCGCGATGCCGCGGCCCGGCCGCCGAACGATCGGCAGCGCGAAGCCGGCCGCAGGGGTGAGGCTGAAGCGGCTGTAATGGTCGAACTGGGCCGGGGCGTAGAAGCCGGACCCGGCGGTCACCTCGGTGATGGCGTCCTCCGCCGCGGTGGTTTCGAGGCTGCCGGTGCCGCCGCCGTTGACGATCTCGATCTCGGCGACCTCGCGGAGGGCGGCGACGGTGGCGCCGCGGCGCTCGGCGAGCTCGTCGACCGAGCGCTTCTGCATCCAGCGGATCGCGGCGCCCCGCAGTCGCTTGCCCGGCGGCCGGTCGCCGACGCCGGAGATCTGTCCCTCGTAGGCCATCAGCGCGACGAGCTCGATCTGGTCGCGCCCGGCGATGTCGCGGGCCAGCTCGAGCGCCTGCTCGGGCGAGTGGACCGGCGAGCGCTTGGCGCCGACCTTGAGCCGTCCCCCGTAGGCCCACCAACTCGCATCGAGCTCGATGCAGACCCGGACCGGCGCCGCTCCGGCGCCGAGCACCGACTCGATCTGGTCGAGGTGGGCGGGGGAATCGACGGTGACCACCGGTGCCCCGTCGGGGTGGGCGACCGAGCGGACCGCCAGCTCGCCCAGGCCCGCCGAGTCGGTCGTCGGGTAGGCCAGCAGCAGATCCTCGAATCCCTGCTCGGCGAGCCAGAGCGTCTCCGGCAGCGTGAAGGTCATCACCCCCTGGAAGCGCTCGTCGCTCTCGAGGATCCGGGCCAGCAGCGCCCGCGAGCGCACGCTCTTGCTCGCGACCCGAATCGGCTTGCTCCCGGCGCGGCCCAGCATCTCCTTCGAGTTGGCCCGCATCGCATCGAGGTCGACGAAGGCGAATGGCGCCTCGACCTCCTCGAAGATCGCTTCGTAGCGCCCGTGGGACTGGTCCGGCACGGACCGAGCCTATCCGCGCCGCTCCCCGTCGCGGAAGCTAACCTTTGCCGCCCCGGAGAGGTGGCCGAGTGGCTGAAGGCACTCGCCTGCTAAGCGAGTAGGGGGCGCAAGCTCTCTCGAGGGTTCGAATCCCTCCCTCTCCGCTCAGCCCCATCGGCGCCGATCGCCTCATCGAGGTCTCACGCGGAGCAGGGGCGCGCCGGACGACGCGGGTCAGCTGCGGCGGGCGCGGGCGATCACTCGGGCACCGCGCGCGGGGATCATGGTGACGTTGCGGTGGAGGGCGCGCTCGGGCTCGGGCTCGGCGTATTCGAGGTCGAGGCGGCGCGCCATCGCGCTGAGGACGACGCGCTGCTCGGCCATCGCCAGGGCGGCGCCGAGGCAGCGTCGGATGCCGCCGCCGAACGGCAGCCACTCGTAGGTGCCCGGCTTGCGGTCGATCCAGCGCTCGGGCCGGAACTCGAAGGGCTCGGGGTAGATGTCCTCGCGGTGGTGGAGCAGGAGGATGCTGATCAGGATCGGGCTGTCCGCCGGGACCGCGTAGTCGCCGAGGCGCCAGGGGAGCGTCACCCGGCGGCCGATGATGGGGACGACCGGCCGCGAGCGCATCGTCTCGGTGATCGTCTGCTCGACGACGGCATCGGCGTCCTCGCCGCCGCGGACCGACTCGATCAGGCGCTCGTGGGCGGCCGGGTTGCGGAGCAAGCGCTCCCAGGCCCAGGCCAGCGAGTTCGCGGTCGTCTCGTGCCCGGCGAGCACCAGGGTGAGGAGCTCGTCGCGAATTTCGGCGTCGGTAAGCCGCTCGCCGTCTTCGGAGCGGGCCTGGAGCAGGAGCGAGAGGATGTCGCGCCTGTCCTCGAGGTCGTCGGCTCGCTTGCGCAGGGCGATGACCTCATCCATGCGCCGGTCGATCAGCGAGCGGCCGAAGCGGGTGAGGCCGACGGGCTCCTCGCGGCGGACGTTCATCAGCTCGGCGAGCTGGGCGAGCGGCGTGGTCGAGAAGGCGACCAGGTTCTTGATCATCGCCCGCAGCCTGCCCTCGGGGGTGTCGGGCGCCGGCTTCCCCCCGATTCCGAAGATGCCGGCCATGATCACGTCGAGGGTGATCGCCTGCATGTGCGGAGCGAGGGCGAAGGGCTCGTTCAGCGGCCACTTCTCGATCTCGCGTTCGGTCGCCTCCGAGATCGCCTGGGTGTAGCGCTCGATCGCCTCACCGTGAAAGGGGGGCAGCAGCAGCTTGCGCTGGCGCATGTGGCGCTCGCCGAGCGAGGTGAGGACCGAGTCCGGCCCGACGATCGGTCGCAGCGGCGACTCCGCCGCCAGCGACGGCGCTTCCTCCGGCTTCGCCGTGAACAGCGAGCGGACGTCGTCGGGCAGGTTCGTCATCACCAGCGGCAGCGGTTCCGGCGTCCGCAACGCGAAGACGTCGCCGAGGCGGCGGCGGGCGCCGAACACGAACTGGATCTGGCGTTGGTTGAAGCGGAGCAGCTGCTTCAGCGGCTTCATCTGGACGACCGGCGGGCGGGGCAGCTCGGCGGCCTCGGCCTCCGCGATCGGCCCGGCGCTCGGAGGTGGGGCGGCGACGACGCTCACCGTCGAATGGTACTCGGATCGATGTCGCATCCGTGTGGGTGAATCACTGTCCTAGAGTCAAGGAATGAGGCGCACGAAGATCATCGCCACGCTCGGTCCGGCGAGCTGGGACCCCGCCGTCGTCGAGCGTCTGATCGAGGCCGGCGCCGACGTCTTCCGCCTCAACTTCTCCCACGCCGGTCGCGAGCGCCACGCGCGGACGATCGAGGACGTCCGCACCGCCGCCGAGCGGGTCGGCCGTCAGGTCGCGATCCTCGGCGACCTCCCCGGCCCGAAGTTGCGGATCGGCGAGCTGCGCGGCGATTTCGCCGAGCTCAAGACCGGCATGCACGTCAAGCTGACCACCCGCGAGCTCGAGGGCGACGACTCGACGATCCCGGTCCCCTGGCCCGGGGTCACCTCGCTGAAGGAGGACGAACAGGTCTTCCTCGCCGACGGCTCGATTCGCCTCCGCGTCGACGAGCAGGAGGAGGACGGGGTGTCGGCCGAGGTCGAGGTCGGCGGGACGCTGTCCTCGCACAAGGGGATGAACATCCCCGGCGCGACCGGGATCGCCGCCACCACCGACGGCGACATCGGCTGGGTCGAGTTCGCGGCCGAACAGGAGCTCGATCTGGTGGCGGTCTCGTTCGTCTCGAAGGCGGCGGACCTCGACCCCGTGGCGGCCCGGCTGGGCGAGCTCGGGTCGAACATCCCCCTGATCGCCAAGATCGAGAAAGCCCAGGCGGCCGAGAACGCGCTCGAGATCATCGAGGCCGCGAGCGGCGTCATGGTCGCCCGCGGGGACCTCGGCATCGAGCTGCCGTTGGCCGCCGGCCCGGTGGTCCAGAAGCGGCTGATCCGGACCGCGGGAAAGCGCTCCAAGGTCTCGATCACGGCCACCCAGATGCTGGCCTCGATGGTCACCTCGAAGCGGCCGACGCGGGCCGAGGTGACCGACGTCGCCAACGCGATCTACGACGGCACCGACGCGGTGATGCTCTCCGAGGAGACGGCGATCGGCCAGCACCCGGTCGAGGCCGTGCGGGTGATGGATCAGATCGCCCGCGAGACCGAGCCCGACCTTCCGTACGGAGAGTGGCTCTTCACCCGCACCGACCAGAACACCCAGGACGTCGCCGACTCCGTCGCCCAGGGCGCGGTCGGCGCCGTCTACCGACTCGGGCTCGTCGCGATGGTCGTTCCGACCAACAGCGGCCGCACCGCCCGCCTGGTCTCCGCCCACCGGCCCAACGTCCCCGTGCTCGCCGTCGCCGAGAGCCTCGCGACCGTGCGCCGGGTCGCGGTCCTGTTCGGCGTCACCGCCGTGCAATCCGACCACGACGACGACATCCGCGCCCTGCTCGACCGCTGCGCCACCCTCGCCCGCGAGCACGGGATCGCGAAATCAGGCGACCTGATCGCGATCATCGCCGGCCTCTCGGTCCAAGGTCTGGGCACCAACCTCTTCGAGGTGCACCGGGTCCCGTAACGGGCAGTAGGCTGGCGCCGGTGCATCGCCGCCTCGTCCACCTCTCCTCTGTCGCCGACTACAGAGGCGAAGCGGTCAGGGCGATCGACCTCGACACCAACCAGCCGATCGGCGTGCCGATCCAGAGCGCCGTCACCCTGACCGTGACCGACAACGAGGGGTGCTCCGCAGCGCTCGTCTTCACGGGCCAGACCGCATCCTGCAACGCGTCGCCGGGAGGTCCGCGGTGGTCTCGCTGAAGCCGAAGAAGAAGTTCGCGACGAAGCTGGCGGCTGCGAGGAAGGTGGTCGTCGACGTCACCGTGACGATCTCCGGCCAGCGCAAGACCACGGTGAGGAAGCTGAAGGTCGTCCGATGACCGACTTCGAGGCGATCAAGCAGGGGATGGCGCGGGCGGTCCCGTTCGCCGGATACCTCGGGCTCGAGTTCACCGAGATGGGGGAGGGGAGGGCCGTCGTCCGCCTGCCGGAGCGCCCGGAGCTCACCAACCACGTCGGCTCCCAGCATGCGGGCGCCCTGTTCACCGCCGCCGAGGCGGCCTCCGGAGGGGCGGTTGTCGGGACCTTCGCGGCGAAGCTCGGCGAGCTGACGCCGCTCGCCCGCGGCGCCGAGATCTCCTACGAGAAGATCGCCGAGGGGCCGATCGACGCAACCGCGACCCTGGGGATCGCCAAGGCCGATGCGTTAGCGGCACTCGAGGCCGAGGGCAGGGTCGTCTTTCCCTGCGAGATCGTTCTCGAGGACGGCGAGGGGCGCCGGGTCGCCTCCGCCACCGTCGAGTGGCACCTGCGCCTGAACCGCCCCGCTTAGGCACCTTGCCGGCGATCGCGCGGTACGTTTCGTACCGATGATTGCCGCCGGGAAGGGCGAGCTTGGCGAGAGGGACCGGATCAGGGGGGCGCTCGTCGAGATCGCGGGTGAAGAGGGCTACACGAAGAAGCTCACCATGGAGCGGGTCCTCGAGCGCGCCGGAGTCGAGCGCGAGGACTTCGATCGCCTCTACGGCGACTGGGACGAGTGCCTGGTCGACAACTGGCTGGGGATCATGCGCGAGGAGTTCTGGCCGCGCTCGGAAGCCGCCTTCGCGAAAGGCGGCGACGACTGGCGCGAAAGCCTGCGCTACCAGGCCTGGGATTTGCTCCGGTTCCTGGAGGAAGACATCCCCCGGGCCCGCTTCCTGATCGAGGCCTCGCTGCTCGAGGAGGCGGTCCAGGCCAATCGCGACGTCGCGATGAGCAGGATGGTCGACAACTTCCACCTCGGCCGTTTCGAGCGCGACAACGGCGATCTGATCCCCCGGGCCGCGGCCGAGGCGCTCGTCGGCGCCGTCTGGAACGGGATCGCGCAGAACATCCAGCCACCCGTCGACTACGACGCCCTGCGCGGAGGCTCACCGCAGATTCTCTACCTGACGATGATGGCCTACGTCGGCGAGGAGGCCGCCCAGGAGGAGCTGCGCCGGGGCCCCGAAGACCTCGAACGCTACGAACGCGGCGAGCTCTAGCGCCGCTGCCACCGGAACCGCCGCTGCCGAAAAAAACGCGTTGCCGCCGCAGCCCCTGGCGTCTTGGGGGGTATCCTCGACCCGTGGAGACAATTCCAGGGCACCTGGAACGATTGCCGGCAGGAGGGAATCGCGTCCAAGCCGAGATGCTCTCTCGGCATCAGCGCGACCGGATCTTGGTCGCGACGGCCGCGATCGTCGCCAAACGCGGCTACCCGAACACGACGGTCGAGCACATCGTCAAACGGGCCAGCGTCTCGCGGGCGACCTTCTACGAGCACTTCGAAAACCGCGAGGACTGCCTGCTCGCGACCGTCGACGCCGTCGTCAGCGAAATCGGGCGCCAGGTCGAGGAGGCGGCCGCGGCCGAGACCGAGTGGCCCTCGCAGATTCGCGCCAGCCTGACGGCGCTGCTCGAGTATGTAGTCGCCAACCCGTCCTTCGCAAGGACCGCGATCGTCGAGTCGATGACCGCCGGGCCGGTCGCGGTCGAACGCTACGAGAAGCTGCTCGACATCTTCCTGCCCGGGCTCGCGCTCGGTCGCTCCAGCGAGGGAGCCACCGCCGGGCTTCCCGCGACCCTCGAGGATTCGATCATCGGCGGCATCGTCTGGATGCTGCACCAACGGCTGTTGCGAAACGAGACCGACGAGATACCCGGCCTGCTGCCGACGATGCTCGAGTTCGCCCTCTCGCCGTATCTCGGCGAGAAGCAGGCAGCGGCGATCGCCCACCGGTCCTAGGACCGGTCCCGCCGGGTCCGCCGGCCTCCGCTCTGGCGGCCCCGGGTCGCCTCGTTATCGTTGCCAGCGGTGACGGGAGCCGGACGCGATCAGCTGGGGGGCGAGCCGGCCGAGCTCGGCCCGCTGCCGGGCGGCCGCCACGGGATCGACCCGGAGGTTCTCGCCCACAACCAGCGCGAGCGGATCCTGGCCGCGGTCGCCCAGCTCGTCGCCGAACACGGCTACGGCGATACGACGATCCGCCAGATCGCCGATGCGGCATCGGTCTCGCGCCGCACCCTCTACGAGCAGTTCAGCGGAAAGGAGGACGTCTTCCTCGGCGCCTACACGGCGCTCGACGACTACCTCGCCAAGCTGATGGCCGAGGCAGCGGGGGAAACGGAGGCCGGGTGGGATGACGAAGTCGCGGCTGCTCTGGCGGCGCTGATCCATTTCCTCGCATCGCGGCCGAACTTCGCCCGCCTCTACCTGGTCGAGTCGGTCGCGGCGGGGGAGGCGCTGGTTCCCGCCCGCGAGCAGACGAGTGAGCGGTTGATGGCGCTGCTCGCTCCCGGTCGCGAACGGGCGGCGGGCCGCCCGCCCGCCGAGGGGATGGAGGAAGCCCTGGTCGGCGGCATCCTCGTCCTCCTCGGTCGCAACGTGGTCGCCGGCGAGGGCGCCGAGCTGGCCGGGGTGATCCCGGCGGTGATCGAGTTCGCGCTCTCCCCCTACGTCGGTGTCGACGCGGCCCGCGAGGTCGCGGCCCGCCATTCCCCCTAGCCCGTTTCTTCCTGCTCGGCACCCAACTGGCTCCGGCGACGGTGATCAAGGACGGCAACGTCCGGGTCACCCTGCTGAGCCTGGTGCAGCCGCACCTCCTGCCGCGCCACGAGAAGGCCCCGATCGCGGTGTTCCTGTCCGGCCACGTCGACAGCGTCAAACAGGGCGGCGTGCCGCCCCAGCTGCGGCGGATGACGGTGCGGGTGAACAAGCACGGCAGCCTTCGCACCGCCGGGTTGCCGGTCTGCGACATCGGTGAGATCCAGCCGTCCTCGACCGAACGGGCGGTTCAGAACTGCGGTGACGCGATCGTCGGATCGGGCCAGTTCTGGGCCCATATCGTCCTGCCCGGCCAGCCGCCCTACGCGACGCACGGTCGGCTGCTGGTCTTCAACGGCCGCAAGAAGGGCAGGCGGGTGATCCTCGCCCACATCTACACGGCGAATCCGTTCCCGACGTCGTTCGTGATCCCGTTTACGATTGACAACGTGAAGGGGGGGCCATACGGGACCAAGCTGAACGCGTCTTTCCCGAGCGCGCTCGGAGATTGGGGCTTCGTCGATCGGATCAAGCTCACGCTGCGGCGCAAATGGACGAAGCACGGCAAGCAGTTCAGCTACTTCAACGCCAACTGCCCGGCATTGCCGGGGACCCGCGCCGCCTCGTTCCCGCTCGCCCAGGCCGACTTCGCCTTCGGTGGCAAAGCGCTGAGCCTGGAAGTTCACAAGAGCTGCGGAGTCCTGGGCAAGTGAGGGCGCGCGCGACCTGGGCGCTGGGTCTGATCGCCATGCTCGCGCTGGTGCCGGCCTCGGCCTCGGCCAGCTATGACCTGATCGGGTCGGGCACCGGCAAGATCACCCTCGACAAGAAGTTCTCGAAGCTGCTGAAGGGCAACGCGATCAAGCTCTCGGGGCGCAAGGGGGCGAAGGTGAAGGGCAGGGTGGTGACGATGCCGGCGGTCGGTGGCAAGGCCGACCCGACCGTCAAAAAAGCCGAGATCGATTTCGGGGGCGAACTGTTCTTCGCCCACGAGAAACAGAGCGTCAACATCAGGGCCGTGACGCTGAAGACGAAGCCGTCCCCGATCTTCGCCAAAGTCTCGGGCGGGCAGTTGAAGATGGTCAAGGCCTCGAAGGTGACGCTCAAGCGCGACGGCTTCGGCAACCAGTTCGTCGCCACGAACCTGAAGCTGACCCAGAAGACAGCCGTTCGCCTCAACAAGAAGCTCCACGTCGAGGTCTTCGAGAAGGGACAGAAGCTCGGCTCCCTGAAGGCGCCGACCCAGCCGAAGTCGGTCGCGGTCCTCCCGGGCGGAAACGTGACCTTGAGCCTCGATCCGGCGATGGTCGCCAAGCTCGACGCCAACTCGACGTCGGTCAACCCGATCTTCCCGGCCGAACACGTCGGCCCGGTCTTCACCCTCCCGATCGTCGCCGGCGGCCAGGTCGCGCCGGACGGCAGATCCGGGACGCTCCGCACCGCCGGCAGCATGGAACTGCTGCACCTCGGGGCCGGGCAGCTGTTCTGGAAAGAAGCGTGGTTCGACTTCGGCGGCCCGTTCGTGACCTCGGAAGAGAACCTCGTGAAACTCGAGCCCGCCGGCACCTTCGGCGCCGATCTCGGTCGCGTCCCCTACGTCGACCTGAAGGTACCGGGCGGCGGCTTCACGACCAACCCGGACGCTCTGACGATGAGCGTCGCCGGCGCCGTGCTGACGCTCCAGGCCGAAACCGCCTCCCTGTTCAACAAAGGGCTGGCGGAAGGCAAAGAGGAATTCCACGCCGGGGAAGCGCTCGGCACGGTCTCCTTCACCGCCAAGACCCAGTAGAGCCCCGAGAGCTGCCCCGGGTGCCCGGCTCCGCTTCCTGCCGACTTCTCTCTCTAGAATCCGCCCCCGCCGCCAAGACGCGGCAATCAAGCGCCCGTAGCTCAGTTGGATAGAGCGTCGGTCTACGAAACCGAAGGTCACAGGTTCGAATCCTGTCGGGCGCGCTTCACTCATCCGCTGCAATTGGCAGCAGGGCGCGAAATGCTCGTGCAACCAGGGCGAATGGGCCCAGCGGCCAGATTGACCGAATCGGCCGCTGTGCCTGGCAGGACTATCGCCCGACCATCACCCAGATCCCATCTGCAGAGCCAAGTTCTGGACTCGGCCGGGACGAAACTGTCGCCCCAACGCTGGGGCCAAACCGGTCGGAGAACAGAAGCGGGTCAAGGTGAGGTCGAAAGACCTGAAGAAGGCCGCGAAATCTGCGCGTAAGAAGCTCGGCCGCTGATAAGGCCGAGCCTTGGAGCAGCGAGGGGAAACGAGCCCCGGCGTCCCCCATAAAGCGCGGCCCCCTCAAGGACACAGGGGTGGGCCGCCGCCGAAGAAGCGGCGCCCTTTCCCCGCCGATCCGCTTGCCCCCGGAGGTTGGCGCCCTTCCGAGATAGCGTGCAGCCAATGGAGGGCAAGACTGTGACGCTGCACGGCCGCTCGGTGAGCTACACCGAGGCCGGAACGGGCCCGGTCCTGCTTCTGGTCCACGGCCTGGGGGGCAGCGTTGAGAACTGGCGGGCGGTGGTCGAGCCGCTGGCGAAGGATTACACGGTGATCGTCCCCAACCTTCCCGGACATGGCCAGTCCGGGCCCGGTGGTGATTATTCGGTCGGCGGACTGGCAGCCGGCCTCCGGGATCTGCTTCTCATTCTCGGTCACCGCCGGGCCACCCTTGTCGGACATTCGCTTGGCGGCGGGGTCGCGATGCAGTTCACCTACCAGTTCCCGGAAATCGTCGAGCGCCTCATTCTTGTCTCCAGCGGCGGAATAGGCCCCGAGGTCAGCCCGCTTCTAAGGGCGGCGACGCTCCCCGGAGCGGCCCCATTTATTGCAACAACCGCTCCAATGTTGCGCCTCCTCGCCCCCCGGCTGAACCGTGCCCGGAAAGGGGGGCGCCGGCCCAACACCGATCTCGCCGAGGTCGCTCACGGATATGGGCTCTTGTCCGACCGAGAGCGTCGCCTTGCGTTCCTGTCAACGGTTCGCTCGGTGATCGGAATCGCCGGCCAGAAAGTCAGCGCCGTGGATCGGCTCTACCTGGCCGAGGCGGTTCCTGTCCTGATCGTCTGGGGTGCTCGCGACCGGCTCGTTCCCGCTCACCATGCGGAGCACGCCCATCGCGAAATCCCCGGCAGCCGTCTCGAGATCTTCGAGGACGCCGGCCACCTACCCCAGCTAGAGGAGCCCACTCGCTTCGTCGACGTGCTCGAGCGGTTCCTGCAAGAGACCGATCCCGCCGTGTTCGACATCGAGGACTACCAGCGTCGGTTTCGAGCCGGTAAGTCTGTGGAGGGGCCCTGATTCAAGAAAGCGGCGGAGGTGTGATGCGCTCCGTGCGCTGATCACTTCGGAGCTGGCGAAGGTCGACCTTGGGGTCGGCCAGGTCCTCGAAGGCCCCTGCACGCGCGGAAGCGCAGGGCGAAGGACCGGCTCGCAATCCGCCACGTTCTCGTTGCAACCGTGACCTTCGGCGCTAGGCTCAACTCGAGGTTTCCAACAGGAGGAATCGATGGCTGAGACACCGACTCTCTACGCCTGCCACGGCGACGAAGGCGGGCCGCGAATCCATCCTTGTCGCCGCGTCCAGGAAGCTCTTCAGGAGGCCGGTATCCCATACGAGAAGAAGATCGCCGGTCACGGCAGCCCTCTCCCCTTCTTGCGCAAAGGGCCGCGGGCGGAGCTGAAGCAGGAGACCGGCACGGACAAGCTGCCGACCCTAAAGCTCCCGGACGGAACAGTCACCTCACACTCCCGGGCGATTCTGCGCTGGATCAAGGACCAGGGCTGAGCTGTCTGACGGCTGGTGACCTCGATGAATTTCATGCTCACGATCGAGCGGACCCTCCCGGCTTCCCGGGAGCGGGTCTGTGAGGCTTTTGCCGCGGCCGAGCGGGTGGCGCGGTGGTGGGGGCCAGAGGGGTTCGAGATTCCGCATCTCGACTACGAGCCTTCCCTTCAAGGTCAGTTCCTCCTCGACCCCTACCGGCGAGGACAGGTTCTCGGCCACACGCCGCGAGAGGACGATCTCGCCGCCGTTCGCCGTTCCTTGCAACCGTGATGCGGTGTTGACGACGTCGCCGACTGCGGTGAAGTCATATAAAGCTCGCTGGCCGATATTCCCCACGAATGCCTCGCCCAGATCGACCCCTACGCCCAGGTGCAGGAAGGGACCCTCGGCGGAACCGTATCCGACCGAACGCAGGAAGCCGCAAGCGTGCTCGAGCATCAGCGAGGCCACCTGATCAGGCTCGATTCGGACTTGCACGTCGGGAAGATAAAGCGCCATCACCTCATCCCCTATCAGCTTGTCGATGATCGCCTCGGGAAAAGCACGTCCTCGGCGCAACGGTAGAACCGCCGCAGGAGCAGCGAGATCTGTTCCGGGTCCTCGGCCTCGCTGCGCGCCGTGAACCCGCGAATGTCGGCAAAGAGCACCCCGGTCCGCATCTTCCGGCCTCATCGGCTCGTCGCCCCTACGACCCGCGGCACGACGTACCTCGCGCAGAGCGAGACGCTGCCAGAACGTGAGCTTCTCCCCTTGGGGACCCTCGCTGGGTGCCACGGGACGATGCTACGCCCCTAGGGAAACCGCCGCCCTAGGTCGCTACGCCGGAGGGGGACTTCCTAGGGAAGCGGCTGATGGATTCGCACCCACGACCTTCTGTCATGCGGCTGGAGCCGCTGGCCCGTCGGACCCGTATCCCAACGGATTACCGGGGGATTCCGGGGCTCGGGCACAGGATCGCGCTTCGTGCCCGACAACTATGGCGCCATTTGGCAGCAAACCTCTGCCAACTGACCACCATTTGAGCGGCTCTCCGATGCCGTTTGTCCTCAGGGCCTGGCGAGTCAAGAAATGAATAGCCAGGGCCCGCAGAAGACTTGCCGACGGCGATTGCGAGCACCCCGACGACCTCTCAGAACCTGCCGAGGTGGTGGTCGAGAAGACCGGCGGCCAGACCGCGCTAGCGACGGCTTACAGATTGCTTCCATCAGACGTCGGTGCAAGTTGGATGCCGCACCGCGTGGCGCCCCGCGCGGGTTGATCCCCTCTGACACACGTCTCGACCTCACCCGGGGTCGCGCCCCGCGGAACCGCAGCTGGCCTTGAGTTCGAGATTCAGCCCAACACGACCATTTGGTGTCGCGGCCGGTCTCCTAGTCATCGACTGCTAGTCCGCGGACTATCGTCACGATCTCCTGACGGGTCGCACCGCTTATGTCATCCCCGTCCGTCCACACTTTCATCTCGAAGTATCGATCGCGAAGTCTCACGAGGTTGCGATAGCGGTAGCCGCACTCCCCTTCTTGTCCCCGACCTAGACGGAACAAGCCGGGCTCTGCGGCGTAGCCGAAATGTCCTCGAGACTGGAGGGCTGCGGCGGTCGTCTCCGAAACCTCCAGCAATTGAACGAGTGCCCCTCCAGGGGGTATCTGGCTGACGACATATGCAGGAAAACAAATCGTCTGCACCGCGCCATCAAATTCGAAAGAGGCCAGCTCAAAGATGACCGAAGCCGGAAGCCCTGGAGTCGCAACCTCGCTCCAACTCGGCGGCAAGGTCGTTCTGAGGCCAGCTTGGCTAACCGAACGCTCGCTGGGTCCAGACTCGTCTCCACATCCCCCCAGGAAAACTCCGACCCCTACAGCCGTCAGGAACAGAAATCTGATCACGATATTCACGCCCTAACTACGCAGCCGAGGCTGCGACAGGTCCACTTAAGGGCGTTAATGGCTGGCTGATCAGCGCCGGCTTCGGCAGAGGGTAGCCAGGGTCAGCTCGCTTGCAGCTTGCCCGAGAGAACCGCCCGCGTCCTCACGTCGCTTCGAGAAGGGCACTAAAGGAGATCTTCGATCACGGCGAGGTCGTTCGCAAACCGGCTTTTGGGGAGGAAACTCGCCGAAATCCTGGGCGAACCAATACATCCCCCAGGCTGCTCGGCGAGCGTCTCGTTGTAATAAAGCTGCGTCCCGGTACATCTAGGGTTGATGGCAGCCGCAGAAAAACGCTCGCCGCTTGCGGCAGATGTTCAGCGACGGCGATTCGAGCAATGCTTCAAGGACCACTACGCGGCGATCCTCTCGTTTGCATTGCGCCGAGTTGCGGAGACGGACACCGCCGAGGACGTTGCTGCCGAGACATTCGCTGTGGCATGGCGGCGGCGCGACCAGCTACCTGACCCACCATTGCCGTGGCTCTACGAGACTGCATTTCGGGTCATAGCGAATCATCATCGATCCGGACGTCGTCGTCGAGACCTGGACGACCGGGCGGCGAGCGAGGCGGCAGTCGCTGCTGGGAGCGCTGACTTCGCCGAGGCACTGGGTCGAAAGCAAGCATTCGCGGCGGCCTTCAGCGAGCTCAGCGAGGCGGATCGCGAAATCTTGCGACTTGTCGCCTGGGACGGTCTCGAGGTCAATGACGCCGCAAGGCTGCTCGGCTGCTCGGCCCCTGCCTTTCGCGTGCGTCTGCACCGCGCTCGCCGCCGTCTGCGAAAGCAACTCGAGGTAAGCGGACACCGGCAGCCAGAGAAAGCCCCGCCTAAATCGACCGAACCCACCGAGGAGGCCAGAGGATGAACCGCCACACCAGGCTGGAGGAGATCGAGATCATGCGGATGGAAAACCCCATCTCGGACTCGACTCTGTGCAACTCCCTCAGCGAGGGTGACCTCGCACGTGAGATGAACAGGGCCCAGGCCCTGGGGGACGATATATCGCCCGACCTTGCACCGCCCCTGCGAAGCCACGTCCATCGCCGCCGGAGTCTGGGGCTTGCCGCCGGAGTCATGGCTGTCACGGCAGTCGCCCTCGCAATCACCTTTGTCGGCGGTTACTTGGGCGGGGGGGAAGGGCCCGACTTCGCGACGGCCGCAATAGAGGTAGCCGAAGAGAATCCACGGCTGCTGGTCACCCAACCGGGTTGGGAGGTGACCCGCGCCGACCAGTTCGAAGCGGATCAGGGTGAAATGACTTTCAGCGAAGGCGCTAGAGAACGCGATGGCAGGCTGCAGATCACCTGGTACCCGGTGCGCTTTTACAACGACTATCTAGAGGACCGCGCCGACGTGAGTCCGCCGACTTCTGGGATCCTGCTCGGCCACGAGGCCACCACGGTCCATTACGGTCGCGACGAATACGCAACGATGCTCTCGCCCTGGGGTCGGGTCTTCGTCGAGATCCGGGGCAGTGTCGGGAGTAAGGATCGCTATGAGGAGATACTCAGAACGATCGAGTCCGTCGACATCGATACCTGGTTGAGGGCGCTGCCACCGAGCACGGTGCAGCCTAATGCCCGTGAGGAGGCAGTTGAGGAGATGCTGCGCGGCGTGGCAGTACCCCCTGGTTTCGATGCGTTAGCGATCAAGGCAGAAACTTCCGCCTCAGACCGCTACCAGCTTGGGGTCAAGGTAACTGGTGCCCTCGCATGTGCTTGGACACAGAGATGGCTCGCCGCCAAGCGCACCGGCGACGCAGCTGTCGCCCAGGAAGCAGTCAAGGCGATGGCGACCTATCGCGAGTGGCCGGTGATCCAACAGATGATCCGCGAAGAGGGCGCAAAAGCCTGGCCGGTCAACATCGAGCAGGCCGCTAAGCGGTTAAGAGACGATGCCGTCGATTTCGGTCCGGCGACCATCGAAACCCGCGCCGACGGAGCCAGCTTCGAAGTCGGTCCTCAATGGTCCCTGGCGCTCGGCTGTGGGCCCTCTTACCGTCGACCTTTGGAGCCATAGGCGCAAGGGTAGGTCCTTTGACCGAAGATCTGTTCCAAACAGAAGTGGCCGCGACGGAGTAGACCGGCAAACTTGTCCGATGGCGTTTTACCTCTCGCTCGCGATCGGTGAGCGGCACCCGTCCCGGCCTGGTGGCCGATACCGGTGTCCAGGGTCAGGGACGCCTGACTCAATTCCTGCTGGAGCTGGAGTCGACGGGGATGACGACGTATAGGGGGACCGGAGGGCAATGCGAGCGCAGTCGCGCTGAACCCGCGGGGGCGCTCGGGAACCCAGTAGCGGGACCATGGCGGCACCACGACGGCGCTTGTCGAGTTTGCGGCCTCGCCATCGCACCCGCCCGCTTCCACGCTGCTTCCAGTCCTCCGCGTCACAGGTTCGAATCCTGTCGGGCGCGCTTTCGATCCTGCGCCGATAGGCCCAAGCCCGGTCCCCGTGTAATGCCCCCGCTTGGCGGCCGAGTTGATTGTTCTGCACCCCTGAGGTGCTCAATATTCATTTCGGTTCTGCCAAGGGTGCGCTTGCGCGGGGGCGAGCCGGGGGGTGGCGGGGGGCTCGAGCGGTATTCACGCGGGTGTTTAATGGGTTCCGTGGCAATCCAACGGATGGATCACGTCGGCATCGTCGTCGACGACCTGGCGGCCGCGATCGAGTTCTTCGTCGTGCTCGGGCTCGTGCTGGAGGGCGAGGGCTCGGTCGAGGGTGGGGTGGCCGACGAGATCGTCGGACTCGAGGGCGTGCGCTCCGACATCGCGTTCCTGGGAACCGTGGACGGGGGCGTGAGCCTCGAGCTCTCGAAGTTCCACTCGCCTCCTGGCCCGGACGGGGACCGGCGGGCACCGGCCAACGCGCCCGGCATCCGCCACGTCTCGTTCGTGGTCGAGGAAATCGACACCGTCGTCGCCGGCCTGCGAGACCGCGGCGTCGAGCTCGTCGGCGAGCTCGCAAGCTACGGGGACAGCCATCGGCTCTGCTACGTCCGCGGCCCGGAGGGGATCCTCGTCGAGCTGGCGGAAAAGATCGGCTGACGCCCCGCGAACCATCTTCCGGCGCTCCTACAAGTACTGGTAGATGAGCGCAAAGCAAAGCGACAGCGACGCGATCGGTGCCTCCCTGGCGGATCCCGGCGCCTTCGGGGTCATCTTCGAGCGCCACTTCGACGCCATCCACGGCTACCTTCAGCGCCGGCTCGATGCCAATCTCGCCGACGAGCTCGCCGCCCAGACATTCCTCGTCGCCTTCGACGGCCGCGCCCGCTTCGACCGCAGCCGCTCCACTTCCCGCCCCTGGCTCTTCGGGATCGCCACCAACCTGGCCCACAACCACCGCCGCCACGAGATCGTCGAACTGCGGGCGATCGCGGCGATGGCGCCGGAAAACGGGGCGGGGATCGACGGCGTCGAGGCCCGGGTCGACGCGGAGAGGATGCGAGGCCTCCTGGCCGAGGCGCTCGCCGATCTTCCCGGCGAGGAGGCGGACGTGCTCTGCCTTCTCGCCTGGGCCGAACTGAGCCAGAGCGAGATCGCCGACGCCCTGGCGATCCCGGTCGGCACCGTCAAGTCGCGACTCTCCCGTGCTCGTGGACGAGTGCAGGACGCCCTCGGACTTCTCTCGACCAGCAACCGACCCGCCGCCGAAGCGGCTTCCCCTGGAGGTAATCGATGGACGACATGACCGTCATGCGCAGCTTCCGCGCCGAGCGCGTCAAGCCGAACTTCACCGCCCGCGCCGCCGCCCGGCGGGCGCTCGAGGACCGATTCGAGCCGGCCCCGTCGGCCGCCGCCGCAATCATTCCGGCCCGGGGTCCCAGGCTCTTCACCGGCCGCCGCCGCCTCCTCGCCTTCGCGGCCGCCGGCGCGATCGCCGCCACCGTCGCCGGCACGCTGGTTCTCTCCTCCGGCCCGACCGCCCAGTCGGCCTCGGCCGAGATCCTCCACGAGACCGCCGTCGTCGCCTCCTCCTCCGACGCGCCCGCAGCCTCGCCGCTGCCCGGGCCGGGGCAGTTCTACTACCGGAAGCTCAAGCGCCTCGAACTTCAGAGCTGGATCCCCGGCGGTGCCGCGATGGCGGGCGGGGTGATGACCCGTCCCGGGGCATTCAAGGCGCTGATGCCGACGACCCAGGAATGGTGGACCGCTCTTGACGGGGCCGGGCGCACCCGCGAAATCGCGGGCACTCCCCGGTTCCTGACGGAAGCCGAACGGGCTCGCTGGGAGGCCGCCGGTTCGCGGCTGCCCGCCCCCTTCGACCCCGAGTACCAGAGCAAGTACCCGCTCGCCTACGGTGACGCGCTCGAGGCGGACCGGGGTGTGGTCGACACCGAGCACGCGAAGCTGAGGGGCTTCCGCTTCCCCGACACCTCCAGGCTCCCGACCGAGCCGGAGGCGCTGCGGCTCGCGGTCGAATCCAACGGGATCTCGCACGAGGGGTTCAATCTCGTGAATCCCTCGGCGGAGCGGCTGGACAGCGGCAAGACGATCGCCGAGCTCTTCAACATCCTCTCGGAAGGGAATCCGATGACGCCGCAGCTGCGGGCGGCCGTCTTCGACGCTCTCGCCGAAATGCCAGGCATCCACGTCGACACCGAGGCGACCGACTTTCTCGGACGCCACGGCTACGCGATCCGATCCGGCGAGCGGGACGGGGGCTCGACCGAATTCATCTTCGACCCCGAGACCTCCGAGCTGCTCGCCCAGCGCAGCATCCTCGGCGACCCCGGGCAAAGTGCCTTCCTGAAGGGGATCCCCGCCGGCACCACGATCCGGGAGACCGCCTTCCTCGGATCCGCGATCGTCGATTCGACCGACGAGACCGGGTCCGAGGCCGAGAACGGAGGGCCGGTGGCGAGGACCGGCCCGATCGTCCGCCGGTAGGGGACCCCGGCCCGGATTCGTCGAGCGGAGATCCCGCCCGACGAACGGAGAGTCTCACCCGCGAAGCCCTCGAGGACTTACGATTCGGGGCGGATTGTCGGCCAGGGGACTCACAGCGGCGCTGACCGGGGTGCTGTGCCTCGGCCTCGGGCTGTTCGCGGGCGCCGACCCCGGAGAGGCCAGGAGCGTCGCGGCGAAGTGCACCGTGGTCGGAACCGACGGGCCCGACGAGCTGCACGGAAGCGCGGCCGCCGACGTCATCTGTGGTCGCGGGGGAGACGACCGGCTCGGGGGCGGCAGGGGCGCGGATCGGATCCTCGGAGGCCGTGGCCACGACGCCCTGGTCGGTGGACCGGGTCGGGACGAGTTGCTCGGGGGCCTTGGAAGCGACAGCTGCCGCGACACGATTCAGACACCGCGGCGCAGTTGCAGGGATCCGCGGCATCGAGGCCGCCGGCCGCCCGCGATCGGAATCGGCTGCTGCACGGCGGTCGAGCCCCTCGATCGGCTGCCTCCCCGGCTCCACTTTTTGGCCCTCGCCGCCAGGTTCGTCGATGCCAATACGCCGTCGGCGGCGGTCGGGCTGTCGGTGGTGGCCTCGGACCCCAGCGGGGTCGGTTCCCTCGAGGTCATGATCGACGGCCCGGCGGGGCCCTGGAGGGCGCTCCACTTCGACGGGGGCAGCGGCGAGTGGAAGGAGGTCGATGAACAGATCGCGGTGCCGGCATCGACCGCCGACGGCACCTACCGGGTGACGCGGGTGACCCTGACCGATGGCGAGGGCAACACGATCGCGGTCGACTCCGACCAGCTCACCGACGCGGCGTTCGCCGACGAGTTCGTCGTCTTCCACGGCCCCGACGACGAAGCCCCCGAGCTCACCGGGCTCGAGTTCCCCGACCGGGTCGACACGACGACAGGTCCGGTCGACGTCGAGCTGGCGATCGCCGCCCGAGACGAGATCTCCGGTGTCGACGACGTCGCCGCCACCTTCCGGGCCCCCGACCACCAACCCCCGTGGGTGATCATCGGCGGCGGCTACGACGGCAGGTCGGAGCTTGCCTCGGGAACTCCCCGGGAGGGGGTCTGGACCCGCACCGAGCGGCTCGGCGGCGACGCGACGCTCGGGTACTACGAACTCGTCTCGGTGAGACTGATCGACGGGGCCGGGAACGAGCGAAACTACAACCGGGAAGCGCTGGTCGCCCTCGGCTATCCGGTCGAGTTCCTCGACATCGGCACGCCGGACACCGAGCCGCCGGCGATCACAGATTTCTCGTTCGCGCCCTCGGTCCTCCGCACCGCAGCCGGCGAAAAGTGGATCGACTTCCGGGTCCGGGTCGGCGACGACGTCACCGGCATCTCCGGGCGTCTGGGGGACCCCTCGCGGGTCGAAGTCGCGATCGAGCCCGCGTTCCCATTCACGACGTTCAGTTTCGGCGGCAAAGCCCCGGTCCTGGTCCTGGGCTCGCGGCTCGACGGAACCTGGGAGCAGCAGATCTCGCTCAACGCGGACGCCTTGCCCGGGAACTATCAGGTGGAGTACATCTCCGCGCGGGACCGCGCCGGCAATCAGGGCACGTTGACACGCACCGAGATCGAAGCTCGGGGCTGGCCCACCACCTTCGTCAACGAACCCTGAGCAGAGGTCACGCCCGACCCCGGCGGGCTAGTCGCGGACGAACTCGCAGTGGCGGATCCGGCTCTCGCCGCCGCCGCCGATGCAGCGGTCCTGGCCGCCGAGGCCATCGAGGACGTCATCGCCGCCGCGCCCGAGCAGGATCTCGGGTCCGGCCGAGCCGAACAGGAGATCCGGCCCCGCGGACCCCTCGATCTTCTCGATCGAGCCGTCGATCCGACCCAGCGTGCAGGCGGTGACGTCGGGATCGGAGACCGCGCCTCCGATCCGCGCGACGACGGTCGTGCCGTCGTTCTTGATCCGCGCGAAGGAGGCGCTGTCGTGGTCGCCGGCGCCACCGTGGAAGAGGTCGCCGTTGCAGGGCTGGCCTCCGATCAGCAGGTCGTCCCCGCCGCCGCCGAGCATCGTCGCCGCACCGCTGTCGCGCCGCGGGTGGAGGATGTTGACCCCGAACAGGGCGTCGTCGCCGGCGCCGCCTTCGAGGCGGTCGGGCAGACGGTCGTCGCCGCCGTAGAAGGTGTCGTCGCCGGCTCCGCCGCTAAGCCAGTCGCTTCCGGGCCCGGCGTCGATCGTCACCGAGACGTCGGCGGGCACCGTCCCGTCGAGCAGCAGCCGGTCGTCGCCGCCGCCGAGATCGGCGACGATCACCTCGCTGTCCCCGACCGGAAGGCTGCCGCCGGACGCAGAGCTGACCGTGAGGTTGCCGCCTTCGGCCGTGACCGTGACCTCGTCGACCTGCTCGCCGCCGGTGATCGCAACGCTCGAGGATTCGGTGATGCCTTCGTAGAGCACGACCTGCGTCCCGTCGTCGCCCTCCGAGACCCCGCAGGAGTCCGCGACCGCGAATTCCCCGACGCATTCGTCGCTGCCGGGCCCCCCGTAGGCCTGGTCGTCGGGGGTGACCCCGAGCAGTCGGTCGTCGCCGGGGCCCCCGTCGAGGCGGCTCGTATCGGTGTCGGAAGCGGCCAGCGTGTCGTCCCCGGTGCCGCCGAGGACGTCCTCGATGCCCGCCAGCGTCTCCTGCTCCGCTCCGATGACGACGCCGGTGACGAGGTCGGCATCGATCGCGCCGCCGGCGTTCTCGTAGGAGGCGATGTCGTGGGTTCCCGGGCCGCCGTCGATCTGGTCCCGTCCGATGCCACCGAGCACGGTGTCGAAATTGCCGGCCCCGCCGTCGACGTCGTCGTCGCCGGGACCGCCGTCGGTCTTGTCGCCATCGCCGGGCCCTCCGTCGACGCGATCGTTGCCGGTGTTGCCGGAGACCTTGTCGCTGCCGCCGCCGCCGTCGAGGTCATCCGACCCCCGGCCCCCGTGGAGGACGTCGTCCGCCGCCATCCCGAACAGCGTGTCCTTGCCGCGGTCGCCGTTGATCACATCGCGACCGGCGCCGCCGCAGATGACGTCGTTGCCGCCGGCCCCGTGGATCACGTCCGGGCCGCGCCCGGTGACGATCACGTCGGGCGCCTTGGTCCCGTGAACCGTCCGATCCCTGGTCGCGATCGTCGCCCTCTTGCCGGCGCAGGTCGCATCGGGTCCGTCGGCCGCCCGCTGCGTCCCCAGCCAGCGAACCGCCTGACCGGCGACGGCGAAGATCGCACCGAGCAGGCAGATCGCGATCAGTGCCGTCGCCAAGGTGCGAAGTCGCGTCATCCCGGCCCTCGCCTACCCGTTGCCAGAGGGACCGAATCCGGCCGCCGCCAGGGTGCCGTACGGCTCGCCGGCTGGATTGCGGGCAGCTGGGTGCAGCCTCACCGGGTCGAGCCAGAACCGGATCCCGAGCCGCAGCTGAAGGAGCGTCGATCGCAGCAGCGCCTCCCGGGCGGGATCCCAGGAGATGTCGAGCAGCGCCCGGACCCGGGGCGGCAGCAGTCCCGCCGAGACCAGCTTCACGGCCTCGGTCAGCGGGGTCGCCGCGACCCGCGCCCAGCCGGCGAGGGGCGGATCGAAGACCATCGCGACCGCCTGCTCGCGGCGCTCGTCCGAGATCCAGAGGCTGTCGTCCTCGAGGCGGCGGGCGACGTAGAGGCGAAGGTCGGCCAGGGTCGGCGGCATCGAGTCCCAGGGGAGGCCGAGGACCGCGCCGACCCGGCGGTATTCCGCCCAATAGCGATCGGCGTCGGCTCTTGGGAGGCGGCCGAAGAAGCGCTCGTAATAGAGGAGCGCCGAGTCGGCCAGCGTCGCCAGCACCCAGAGGCCGAGCTCGGGGTCGGACGCGTCATACGGCGTTCCCGCGCGGATCGGCCCGTAGTCCGCCGGCGTCCTCCCGCGAACCCTGCGGTGCATCGAGTGGACGATCTCACCCGTCCGCTCGGCTTCCTTCCGGGTCCCGAAGTAGATCCGCGACATGCGCTCGTCGGTCCGTTGCAGACGGGCGGCGGGATCGTCGAAGATCACCGAATGGCGGCGGAATCCGACCACCGCCAGCGGATCGCATGCCTGCATCAGCAGCGCCCGCACGCCGGAGAAGGCGACGACCCGCTCCCGATGCAGGCGGCGAACCATCGAGTCGGCCGCAAAGAATCCGTCCACCTCCTCGGCACGGGGCAGCTCCCCCCGGCCGGGGACGAGCGAGATCAGCTCCGAGGCTCCGAGCACCCGTCCTAAGTTAGCTACCCGAGGACGCCGGCTTTCGCATCGTCTTGTAGACGGCGGCGGCGACGCCGGCTCCCGCCGCGCCCGCCATCGCCGCGGCACGCCATCTGCCGGCAGCCTCGCCGGCCAGGCGCTTCCTCAGCGCCTCGATGTTGGCGGTCATGTTCATCGGGATGGTCTCTCGGCTTCCCCCGACGGGAATGCGCAAACCTTCAGAAGTCGGGCATCTCGAAGAGCGTCTGCACTGAGCGCACGCTGCGGCCCGCCCGGTCGTCCCTGCCGAGGCGATCGGCGCATTCGGTTCGGACCGCCAGCGATTCGGTGAGGGCACGGTCGTGGATCTCGCGCAGCGCCTCCCAGCCCTGCTCGTCGACCCGGGCCATCAGCCGGCTCAGGTGCCGGCCGGGGGCCCTGTCGAAAGTCCCTGCTTCGACCGAGAACGCGATCTCCGCCGCGACCATCGTCCCGATCTCGGCCGAGATCCGTTCGCGCGCCTCGAGGCTGAGCGCGGCCCACTCGGCGTCGTCGATCCTGCTCATCGCCGGGCGATAGAGCGTTTCCGAGCCGGCCCCGTTCGGCGGCGCCTCCGTGACCAGTCCCTCGGCGAGAAGTTCGGCGAGATGCCTGCGGACGACCTCGAGCGGAGCGCCGATGGTGCGCGCTATCTCCCTCTCGCCGACCGGTTCGTAATAGCTCACGTAGGAGAGGGCCTCCCGCTTGTGCGGCTGGATCGCGAGGTTCCTGATCGCTTCCAGCCGCTCCGGTGCAGGGCGAAACCCGGGTCGGGAGCCATTTGCCGCGGCGCCGGCGCTCCGCGAGCCGAGGAACGGCGCCAGCGCCAGGAAGGTGAGGACCGGCGCCATGCCGGCCAGGCCCTCCGGCCCCGAATCGAGCACGGTCCTGCGACCCACGTGGTACCCGGCCATGGCGATCGCCCAGGGCGCCACGCGTATCGCCTCGGATGAGGCGCTCCAACCCGGGGCAAGCATCGCGCCGAGTCCCTTCAGAGCGTCATCGCGTCGCGCCAGCGCCGCGGCGCCCGCCGTGTGGGCCTCGACCAGGATCAGGTGCGCCAGCGCCGGTCGCGCGGCGAGGAAGTTCAGCAGCGCCCCGATTCCCGCCCGGACGCCGATGCTCCAATCCTGGTGGCGGCGAAACGCCGGCAGCGCCGCCGCCGACATCTGCGCCCCGATGCTCTCGATCGCCGCCAGCAGGGCGTCTTCCTTGCCGCGGAAGTTGGCGTAGAACGTCCTCGGGGACATGCCGGCGCCGGCGATGATCTCGTCGACCCCGAGGTCGGCGTAGCCGCGCTCGAAGCAGAGGTGGGCCAGGGCTCCGACGACCCGTTCGCGGTGATCGCCCCCGTCGAGGATCTCCTGGGAGCGGGCCGGGATTCGGCTGTGCATCCGCAACGGCTCCGGCGGGGCCCGGTAGACGAGCAGGAGGTCGACGATTTCGTCGATCAGACCCGGCAGATCCTCGGTGCGGTTCGCCTCGAGCCGATCGCGAACGATCTCGAGGCTGGCTCCGGCCAGCCCCTCGACGATCTCGTCGGGCACGCCGGCACGCTCGCGGTCCTCGGCGAGAATCGAGGCGATCCCCTGCCACCATCGGCCGACCGCGGCTTCCAGCGGCATGCGCGTCTCCGGCCCGCCCGCATGGGCCTCGAGGAGGCAGGTCCGGGCAGCCGCGGGCTGGTCGCGGGCAAGCGTCGCGAACACCCTGAATCGCCGTCGCAGGCGCTGCTCCGGCCCGTCGCCGGATTCCGCGTCGCTTGGCTCGATCGCGAGCCCCGCGAGAATGCTCTCGATCGTCGCTCGCAGGAGGTCGGCCTTGTCCCCGAAGAGCGCGTAGAGGGTGCGTCGGGAGACACCGGAGGTCTCGACGAGGTCGGCAACCGTGGTCTCGGCGAAGCCCTGGGTCGATGCACGCGCCACCATCGCTCCGAACAGCCGCTCCCGTTGGGCCCTGGCAACCTGACCGGGAGCGCCGGCCGGTCCGGGCCGAAGCTTGCGGCCCCGGAGCTCCGAGGCGAGTCCCCAAGGGGTCGCCAGCTGAGGGGAAGTCGCCGGTTTCTGTTTGCTGGAAGTCAGGCGGCGCTGATTCTAGCCTTCCTCCTGACTTTGCGCGCGCAATAGATCAAAATGGACGGTGGCTGATGGACGATGGGCGACGGTGATGGGAAGGGAGAAGTCTCTATCTCTGTGGCACGCTTCCTCGATGGGGGAGTACAGGGAGCTTCACAGGGAACTCGAGGATGCCGTCGTCGAGGAGGTGTTCCGACACGGGTTCTGCGGCGCGACCGTCGCCGGGATCTGCCGTCGCGGAGGGGTCGGGACCGAGTTCTTCCACCGGCACTACGCCGACCTCGAGGATGGCTATTGCGAGACGCTGGAGGCCCTGAGAGATCGGATGCTCGCCGACATGCGCTACGCCTTCGCGGTCGAGTCGGGCTGGCGCGACCGGATGCGCGGGGCATCCTGGGCGATGGCCGACTTCCTCGAGGCGGACAGGCGCCGCCCGAAGTTCATGGGGGTCGAGTCGCTGAACGCCGGCGAACGCTCACGCGCGATCGTCGAGGGGCTGGTAGAGGCGATCGTCGAGCTGGTCGACCAGGGCCGCTACGAGCTCGACGACCCCGACCGCCTGACCCGGGCCACTGCGGAAGCGACCGTCGGCGGAGTCTTCAACACCCTGCGGGTGGCGATGAGCCATGGCCGGCATCGGGCCGCGGAGCTGACGCCGCAGCTGATGTTCACGGTCGTCCAGCCCTACTTCGGCTCCGAGGCCGCCCTCACCGAGCTCGAGCTCACCAGGGTCGAGCCACTGGTCGGCGAAGACCGTCCGCGGGTCCTCAGCGCCTGAACCGCTAGCCCTCGGCCCTGCGCGCCACGCGGGCCGGGTTGCCGTAGGCGACGACACCGGCGGGAAGGTCTCGGGTCACCACCGAGCCGGCGCCGACGACGGTGTTCTCGCCGATCGAGACCCCGGGGCAGACGATGGCACCGGCGCCGAGCCAGACCCCGTCGGCGATGCTCACCGGCAGTGCCTGCTCCCAGGCCTCCCGCCGCGGACCGGGGTCGACGGGGTGGGTGGCGGTGATCAGCTGGACCCCGGTCGCGAGCAGGCACTGATCGCCGACCGTGATCGGAGCCCCGTCGAGCATCACGCAGTTGAAGTTGACGAAGGTCCCCGCGCCGATCCGGATCCCATCGCCGAAATCGCAGTAGAAGGGGGACCGGATCTCGGTCCCGGGTCCGATCGCGGCCAACAACGCCTCGAGCGCCCGGCGGCGGTCCTCGCCCCGGGCCACCGGAATCGCGTTCAGGGACTCGAGGAGCTCCTGGCGCCGTCCGAGCTCGCGGTTCAACTCGGGATCGTCGCCCCGGTAGAGCTCACCCGCCCGCATCTGCTCCTTGGCGGTCAGGGCCGGGTGAACAGATCCCAGTTCTTGGTGCGGCCGTCGCGCGGGCGCGACATGTACTGCCCGGGGGGCAGGGGGCCGTTCTTCTCCTCCAGCGAGGCGAAGGCGGCGTCCCGGGTCAGTCCCTTGCGGTGCCCGCTGCTGCGCCATTTGCCGGAAGCGTCCTTATGTCTGAAGTCGTAAACCATCGGATGACCGTAGAGCATGGTCCGACCGAGCGGATCGCAGGTGCTCCGGCGTCCTGCGCCATCCCGAGGATCACCCGGACATCTCAGACCTCGGGGGCCGGCGGGGTCGACGCCATCCGCAGGGCCCCCACGCTGGCGATCACGACGAGCGCGATCGCGACCAGCTGCACGGCCGCGAGGCTCTGCGAGAGGGCGAGGAAACCGATCGCCGCGGCCACCGCCGGCTCGAGGCTCATCAGCACGCCGAAGACCGCGTTCGGAAGTCGGCGCAGGGCCTCGAGCTCGAGTGCGTAGGGAATCGCCGAGCTGAGCAGGCCGGCGCCCAGTCCGACCGCGAGGATCGCGGGGTCGAGCAGCTCCGGTCCGCCCTGGATGACGCCGAAGGGGGCGACGATGAGCGCCGAGATCGCTGCGGCGGCCGCCAGACCGCCGAGTCCGGGATCGCGGCCGACCCGGGCGCTCTGGAGGATGTAGAGGCCCCAGAAGCCGCCGGCGGTGAGAGCGAGAACGGCCCCCAGGGTGTCGATCGAGCCGGCGGCGGATCCCTCGGAGAGGAGGACGATGCCGATCGCCGCGATCAATCCCCAGACCGCGTCGAGCCGGCGTCTGGTGGCGAGGACCGCGACGCCCAGCGGGCCGACGAACTCGAGCGTGACGGCGACCCCGAGCGGAAGCCGGTCGAGCGACTCGTAGAAGCAGAGATTCATCCCGGCGAGGGCGAGGGCGAAGATGGCGACGTCGCGCCGCAGCTCGCGGCGCAGCTCGCCGAGTCCGCTGCGGGCGAAGACGGCGAGGGCGGCGGCGGCGAACGCGGAGCGCAGGAGCACGGCGCCGCCGGGCCCCACCTCGTCGAAGAGCGTGGTCGCGAGCGCCGCTCCGCACTGGACCGAGACGATCGAGCCGAGGACGAAGGCGACCGCGATGCGGGTGGGACGGGGGGCGGCCAACTCGGGTCCCAGGATAGGGCGAGGGTTACCCCCGCCCTCGTCGAAACAGTCGGGGAATGCCCGATCTCGACCCCGTACTCCAGCAGCTGGCGCGCCTTCGACGGGCGCTCGACGAGATCACCCTCGAGCAGATCACCGAGTGGCTGCCGACCGCCTTCTATGCGCTGATGGGCCTGGCGCTGCTGCTGGCCCTGCTCGGGGCTGCGGGGCCGGCGCTGCTGTTGCTGCTGGTCGGCTCCTCGGTCCACGTCGCCAGGGTCGGAGCCGAAGGCGCGACCGCAACGCGGCGGGCACCCGCACGTCGGTAGAAACCAGGGGGCATGCGCTCCCCGACCCTCCTCATCCTGATCGCCGTCCTCGCCGCCGCGACCGTGTCCGGCTGCGGTGGCTCCGACTCGGATTCCGAGACCTCGAGCGCGTCATTCGAGCCGACCGCCACGCTGCGGGCGGCGGGGGAGAGCACCCGCACCGAGAAGCCCGACTTCGTCCTCCGGGTCGAGGCCCGGCCGGGCGACGAGAACCTGCGGGCCGTCAACGTCGTCCTGCCGCCGGTGGCGCTGGTCGACGCGACCGCGGTCAGCCGGATATGCAGCCGGGCGGAGCTGGAGTCCGATCGTTGCGCGGATCGCGAGCCGCTCGGGTTCGCCCGGGTCGACAGCCTCGCCTACGACGCCCCTCTCGCGGGTGACGTCTTCGCGGTCTCCGGCCCCGACACCCGGCTCCCGAAGCTGGTCTTCGTCCTCGGCGGGCCGGTCGACGTCCTGCTCGAAGGCAGGATCGTCTCCGAGGGAGGGCGGATCGGAGCCGGCGTCGACGACATTCCGAACACCAGCCTGCGCTCCTTCGAGTTCACGATCAACGGCGGCAAGTCCGGCTACCTGATCCTCAGCCGGGACATCTGCGCCGGCGATCCCGAGGCCGACGCGACCTTCGAGAGCCAGAGCGGGCAGGTCGTCCGCACGAAGCTGCCGCTCGAAGCCGACTGCGGATAGTCCTCAGCCGTTGAGGCGGACGGGCAGGGTCTTCAGCTGGTTGAGGAAGGCCGACTCGACCCAGGTGGGCTTGCCGTCGAGCTCCATCCCCGGGTAGCGGGCCAGGGTCTCCTCGAGAAGGATCCTCAGCTCCAGCCGCGCCAACGCGGTGCCGAGGCAGAAGTGCCGGCCGCCGGCCCCGAAGGCCTGGTGCTCGGGATTGCGGTGGACGTCGAAGTGGTCGGGGTCCTCGTAGCGGGTCTCGTCCCGATTCGAGGAGGCGTACCACATGACCACCTTCTCGCCCGCCTTGATCTCGGTCCCGTTGAGGACCGTGTCCTCGGTCGCGGTCCGGCGGAAGTGGGCGAACGCGGGGAACATCCGCAGCGCCTCCTCGACGGCGCTCGGCACCAACGAGGGGTCGTCGATCACCTCCTGCATCTGCTCGCGGTCTTCGAGCAGCGCCCGCATCCCGCTCGAATAGGTCGAGCGGGTGCTGTCGTTTCCGGCGGCCACGAGGAGGAAGAAACCCATCACGATCTCGTGCTGCTCGAGCTTCTGGCCTTCGACCTCGGCGTGGACGAGGACGCTGGTCAGGTCGTCGGTCGGGTTCTCCCGTCGCTCGGCGATCAACGCGTTGCAGCGGGTGAAGATCTCTTCCACCGCTTCCTGGATCACGGCCTCGACGGTCTCGACCCCGTCCGGCGTGTAGTCGGGGTCGCCGGCGGCGAGCGCCCGGTTCATCAGCTCGGCCCAGGCGGCGTCGTCCTCCTCGGGGACGCCCATGAAGCTGCCGATCACCCGCGACACGGCCGGTTGCGCGACGTCGGCGACGAGGTCGGCGGTCTCGCGACCCTCGAGGCGCTCGAGCGTGTCGCAGACGATCTTGCGGATCGCGTGCTCGTGGGCGGCGATCCGCTTCGGGGTGAAGCCGGCCTGGAACAGCGCCTTGATCCGGTCGTGCTTGGGAGGGTCCATGCCGATGAACATCGCCCGCGCCAGCTCGATCGGGAAGACCTCGTCGATCGCGACGACGCCGCCGAGTTCGGAGGAGTAGGTCTGCCAGTCGCGGCTCACGGCATGGATGTCGTCGGCCCTCGTCACCGACCAGAAGCCCTTCGCGGCCGGGAACTCGGTGACCTTCGGGGTCCAGTGGACCGGGCACTTGCTCCGCATCTCGCGGAAGAGGTCGTGGGGAGGACCGTTCACCCAGTGCTCGCGCTCGAGCACCATCTCCCGCTCGACGTCTCCCACTCCCCCGGGGTTCTCCCTCTGGTCGGCCACCTGCGGGGCATCCTACTGGCTGGCTGGCCAGTTCGGAAGGGTTCGTTCAGGGAGACGCGACGGGAGTCGCCGGCGGCGCCCCCTTCTTCAGCAGCGTCGCGATGTGGATCGTCACCGGCGCCGAACCGCGGTTCGCCGCTTCGTGGATGTCGGACGGCTGCTCGACGATCCATTGGCCGGCCCTGATCGCCGCCGTCTGCCCGGCCTCGATCGTTCGCACGACCTTCGGATCGAGTTCGGAGTCGCCGCGGCTGACCACCGCCGAGCCCTTGCGCACCGTGTAGGTGAGGGTGCCGGAGGCGACCCGCGCCACCTGGGTCCCGAGGTGGTGGTGCAGGGCGAGTCGCGCTCCGGGCGGGACGATCACCTCGCTGAGCACCAACTCCCGCTTCGGCGCCCCCTGCACCCGGTCGGTCTGGGCAAGCGCCGTGCGTTTGGCGGCCGGGGTCCTGTCGAGGCCGACCGCCTGCCCGATGAGCACGCCGGTCCCGAGCGCGGCCAGCAGCGCCACCACGATTCCGACCCGAAAGCTCGCAAGCCGCCCGCCCATGGCCGCACCCTAGGACCCCGGCCGGATGCGGCGACTTTTGCGTCCATGGGACCGATGGGTCGCCGCACGCGGTGTAGCTTCCGGGGCGTGGCTGCACCCGTGGTCGTGTCGAGGCGCTTCAACGGACCGCTGGACAGCGGCAACGGCGGCTACTCCGCCGGGCTGTTCGCCTCGCGCCTGGATCCGGGCCCGGTCGAGGTCGACCTGCGCAGCCCGATTCCCCTCGACGAGCCGATCGAGCCGCAGCCGGGGGATCGGGGACTGGTGCGGTTCAGCAGCGGCGAGACCCTGGTCGCCGAGGCCCGGCCGGCGCCCGGCTTCGACCTCTCGACTCCTGACCCGGTCTCGATCGAGGAGGCGCGCGAGGCCGCGACCAGGTACCCGGCCCCGGCCGACGGCCTCTTCAGCCGCTGCTTCGTCTGCGGCCGGGCGCGCGAGGACTCCTTCGGGGTGTTCGCCGGGCCGTTCGCCGACGGCTCGCTCGTCGCCTCGCCCTGGACGCCGCCGGAGTGGGCCGCCGACAGCGACCGTCGCGTCCGTCCCGAGTTCGCCTGGGCGGCTCTCGACTGCCCCACCTACTTCGCGGCCTTCGCCGGCGGTGATCTGCCGCTCGCCTTCATGGCGAAGGTGACGGCGGCGACCCCCGGGCGGGCTGTTGCCGGAGAGGAGCACGTCGTCATCGCCTGGTCGATATCCGGCGAGGGGCGCAAGCACCGGGCGGGCTCGGCGATATTCGCCCCCGACGGCGGCCGCCTCGCCTTCGCCGAAGTCCTGCTGATCGAGCCTCGCTGACGCTCCTATAGCCTCGAGCCCGAATGGCCCCCGACTTTCGCAGCAGCTGGCTGACCGAGGTCGCACCCGACCGGGAGTTTCCGGCGACGGGCATGGACGCGGTCGACGCGATGCGCCTGGTCGGCGAGGAAGTCCTGATCGAGGGGGACCCCGCTCGCAACCTCGCGACCTTCGTCACCACCTGGATGGAGCCGGAGGCGACGCGCCTGATCACCGAGAACCTCCACACCAATTTCATCGACCACGCCGAGTACCCGGTCTCGGCCGAGATCGAGCAGCGCTGCATTCGCATGCTCGCCGACCTCTTCCACGCCCCGGGGGAGACCACCGGCGCCCGGACCCAGGGCTCCTCGGAGGCGATCATGCTCGGCGCCCTCTCGCTGAAGTGGAAATGGAAGCAGCGCCGGGAAGCGGCCGGGGACCCGATCGACAGGCCGAACCTCGTCTTCGGCGGCGACGTGCACGTCGTCTGGGACAAGTTCTGTCGCTATTTCGACGTCGAGCCGAGGATCGTGCCGCTGCGGGAGGGCAAGTACACGATCGGCCCCGAGGACGTCGAGCCTCACATCGACGAGAACACGATCGGGGTCGCCGCCGTCCTCGGCACCACGTTCACCGGTCACCGCGACGACATCGTCGGGATCAACGACCTCCTGCTGCGGATCAAGGACGACAGGGGGCTGGACGTGACCCTTCACGTCGACGCCGCCAGCGGCGGGTTCGTCTGGCCGTTTCTCTACCCCGACTCGAAATGGGACTTCCGCCTCGACCAGGTCCGCTCGATCAACGTCTCGGGGCACAAGTTCGGCCTCGTCTACCCGGGGATCGGCTGGCTCATCTTCCGCGAGAAGGACGACCTCGCCGAGGAGCTCGTCTTCGAGGAGAACTACCTCGGCAAGACCGACGCCACCTTCACCCTCAACTTCTCGACCGGCTCCTCGATGGTGCTGGCCCAGTACTACAACTTCGTCCGTCTCGGGCGCGAGGGCTACGGCTACGTGATCGGGGTCATGCGCAAGAACGCCGACGCCCTCGCCGAGCACCTCGAGGACATCGGCGGCTTCGAGCTGATCGGACAGGGGGAGGAGCAGCTGCCGCTGGTCACCTTCCGGCTCGTCGGCGAGAGGCCGTACGACGAGTTCGACCTCTCCTGGCAGCTCTCGGCCGAGCGCGGCTGGATGCTCCCCGCCTACACGCTGCCCCCGAACGCCGAAGACGTGAAGGTGATGCGGGCGCTGGTCAAGGAGAACCTCAGCCGCGCCCAGATCGACAAACTCGCCGAGGACATCCGCGACGCGTGCGCCACCCTCGAGAAGAAGGGTGGCGCGCACGAGACGGAGCGCCGGCGAATCAAGACCGGCACCGGCTACTAGGCGGTCAGGTTCCTCGGTAGTGAGGTGTGTGGCCGCGCATGTGCATGCTCTCCAGCACCCGCGGGATCAGGATCAACCCGCAGACTCCGACCACGACGTAGATGACGTCGGTGAGGGTCCCGGTGCCGAACAGCTCCGAGATCACGTTGGTGTCGAAGAGCCCGACCATGCCCCAGTTGAGGGCGCCGAGCACAACGAGGAGCAACGCGACCGGCTCGAACCGCTTGACGGTCTCCATGATTTCTCCTCCTCAGGAGATAATGCGGATAGTTACATGTCTAGAACACCCGAGGCGGGGTTCGGTTACCGCCTGAATCGCCCGTGCCGGGGGGCCTCAGGCGTCGAGCCAGGTGCCCTTGGGTCCGAGATTGTGGATCGGCGTCTCGCCGATCCTGCTCTCGCAGCCCCAGGACTCGTGGATGTGCCCGCAGACCGCCAGGCGGGGAACCTTCTCCTCGATCCCCTCGAGCAGCGCCGGGCTGCCGAAGTGATCGCCGCCGCCGCCCGCATCGCAGTGCCCCCGGGGGGGTGAGTGGAGGACGAGGACGGCGCCCTGCGGGCAGTCGCCGAGCATCGAGGCGGCGGCGGTGTCGTCGAGGTCGAAACTCCAATCCCAGGGCGTGACCGGGATCCCGGCGCCGAGCCCGAAGAACTCGGCCCCCTCGATCTGCGCCGATTCGCCGTGCAGGACCGTGGCCGCGGCCCACGCACCGGCGGCCTCGCGCAGCGCCTCGATCGTCTCGTTGTTGCCGGGGACGAGGACGGTCGGCGTCTCGATTGCCGCGAGAGCCGCGATCGTCTCGTCGAGGCCCTCGTGGACCGAGGCGAAGTCGCCTGCCCCGATCACGACGTCGGCATCGGTCGACATCTCGACCAGGGTCGCGGCCTGGTCGAGGTCGCGGTGGAGGTCGCTGAAGGCGAGGATCCGCATGCCAGGCAAAATCTACAGTTGGCACACACTTGTGACGTTTTGTCTGCGACGGCCTGCCACCATGGAGGCGATGAGCAAGGGCTGGACCGATGAACGGCTGGACGGATTCAGGGACAGCGTCGAGAGCCGATTCGACCGCGTCGACGAACGGTTCGATCTGGTCGACCGACGCTTCGACCTGATCGAACAGCGTCTCGGAGAACAAGATGCTCGGTTGGAGCGGATCGAAGTGAGTGTCTCTGCCCTGGCGCGCGGTCAGATCGCGATGACCACGGTGGTGGCGGCGGGGTTCCTCGGCGTCGCCACCGCCGTCGTCGCCGGCTCGGTCTGAGCCTCAGGCCCCGGAGGGGGCAGGGCGAATGCGGCTCGGCAAGCGCCGCTGCCACCGCTCGGGCAGCCTCTCGCGCCATCTCCTCGCCGGGCCCTCCGCCGCCCGCGCCTGGAGATCGAAATACAGCAACGTCTGGCCGATTGCCGCGAAGGGGATCAGGAGGGCGAAGATCAGGGCGCCGAGCAGGTTGATCACAAGGAATGGCAGGGGGGTGAAGATCAGGCCGAGGGTCAGGACCGGCCCGGCCACGAAGAGGACGCCGACCAGGAAGACGACGACCCGCAGCGCCCGCCACCAGCGACCGCGGACCAGTTCGGAGCTGCCGCGGAAGGCCTCCCGAAGCGACTTTTCGGTGAACAGGACTTCCTGTCCGGCGAAGGACCAGCCCACCGTCTTCCAGATCGCGAAGGGCAGGCCGATGACCGTGATCGCCAGCAGCAGGATCCCGAATTGGTAGAGCAGCAGGGCGCCGACGATCCTCCAGAACCGTTCCCGCATGCCCCTCCAGCAGGCGCCGAAGCTCGCCGACCGGGAATCGGCGAACAGGCGCACCGCGATCACGACGATCGCCGCGACCACCGCGAGGGCGGCCGGGTAGGCGACGGACTGGAGCAGGTCGGCGAGCGCGAGGTTGACTCCCGAGCGACCGGCGGCGTCGTCGGCGCCGCTGCCGGTGGCGAGGGCGCCGGCGAGCAGGTTGACGCCGGCGACGATCACCAGCCCCGCGAGCGCGATCGTGACCAGCAGGCGCCAGTGGCGCCCGTAGAGCCGGCGGGCGGTCCGGATCAGCTGCCCGAAAGCGCGTTTCGCGCGTAGCTCGGTGAGGTCGACCGGGCGCCAGCGCGTGAGGCCGACGAACAGCGCGATCAGGACGGCAAGCCCGATCAGGGTCAGGATCGCGGTCGTCCGCGACTTCGCCTCGAGGTTGATGAAGTCGGAGACCGAGGCCACGGCGCCGCAGAAGGCGCCGGTGATCTGCGGGCCGGCGATCGACCCGCCCGGCAGGCGCGGGCTCGTCGTCCGCTGCTCCGCCATCCAGGCGTACGGTTCTCGCCAGACGGTCTTGGTGACTGGACCGGTCGGGCCGTTGTTGAACCCCTTTTCCCTTTCGCCCCAGCGCCCGCGATAGTTGAGCCACCCGAAGGGGCCGCGTTCGGAGGCCGTTTCCGGTAGCAGCACCGGTCGGGGTCTCAGTTCGCGCAGCGGTTCGGTCGTGTTGTCGCAGCCGACCCCGGAGCCGTGCTGCCCGTTCTGGATGTAGACGGCGGAGTCGTAGAAGGTCGCGTGCGACCCCGCGGCCGGGTAGACGATCGGGTGGGTGCCGTCCTTCTTGACCTTGGGGTCGTCCCAGGCGGCCCGCTCGCCGCCGGAGTGCTGGAAGACGATGATCTCGCTCGGTTCTTCGCCCAGCGCCTCCTCGGTGGTCTCCGACTCGAAGCTGAGCTGCATTCCCTCCCAGTCGGCCTCGTGGAGGTCGTTGAACTGGTTGAAGTACCAGAAGAACCAGTACTGGAGGACGAAGCCGGAGTGGTTCGGTTCGCGGGCGATGTGGGCGTAGCTGACCGCCGGCGCGGTGCCGTCCGCAAGCATTCGCTTGAAGGCCCTTGCGTAGACGCAGGTGTCGCCGAGGACCGTGCCTTCGAGGTCGAGGTAGTAGCCGTCGGGAAGGCCGGCGATATCAGCCGCCGACGGCGCCTTGCCGACGTCCTCGAGTCCTTTCCCGGGGACTTCGCGGCGCAGGGTCACCGTCGGGTTGTCGAGCACGGTGGCGACGCTGGTCGGCTCGTACTGCTCGGCGGTCTTCTCACACGGTGGGTCGACCTCTTCGCGCAGCATCGTGATCGGCGCGTAGGTCTGCGCCAGCTGCTGCGCCGCGGTCCGCTGGGCGGCGCGGTCGTTCGGAGCAGCGGCGGCGCCGGCCGGGATCCAGAGCAGCAGCCCAAAAACCAGAGCCGCAGCCAGCGGAGCTCTCCTGACCCCGGTCATCGCCCGGCCAACGTACCAGCGCCCGTGCCGGTCACACGAGTGACACGAGCTCGCGAGTCGCGCTCGGGCCTATCCCTCTTCGGGAGTCTGTTCGACTTTGCCCCCGGGCATGGTCGCGAGGGCGACGAGGAAGGCGACGGCCATCACCGCGGCCATCGCGTAGAAGACGGTCCGCGAGGCGAGCGCGAAGTCGTGGGCGACGAATTGGGGGATCGCCCCCGCCCCGGCCGAGGACCCGTTGCTGATCTGATCGGCGATCTCGTCGGCTTTCTCCGTCGGCAGGCCCTTTTCGCGGAACGTCGACTCGAGGTTCGAGCGGTTCTCGAGGATCAGGATCGAGCCGAGCACGGCGAGCCCGAGGCTGGAGCCGAAGTTGCGGACGGTCTGGGTGATCCCGGTCGCTTCGCCATAGCGGTCGCGGGAGACGCGGTTGAGAGCGTCGGTGTTGGCGGGGCTGAGGACGAGCCCGACCCCGGCGCCGGCGATCACGATGTAGATCCACTGGTCGCCGACCGAGAGGTCGGTCAGGTGGTTGCCCCAGAGGTAGAACCCGACCGCCGCCACCGCGCAACCGAGGACCACCGACGGCCGGGCGCCGACGCGGTCGAGGATTTTGCCGCCGTACTGGGAGGCGACCGCGAACCCGGCGAAGAAGATCAGCAGGTAGAGGCCGGTTTCCGAGGCGCTTTCGCCGAGCGAGATCTGCGCGTACATGCTGGCGAAGAAGAACAGCGGCACGAACGGGATCATCAGCAGGAAGAGGATCACGTTGTCGATCAGGAACGCCCGGTCCTCGAAGATCCTCAGGCGCAGCAGCGGGTTCGCCACCCGCAGCTCGTAGGCGACAAAGCCGGCGAGCAGGGCGATGCCGGCGGCGATGCAGAGCCAGGTGGCGGCGCCGTCCCAGCCCCAGGCAGCCGACTGCTGGAGACCGAGAACCGTAAGGGCCATGCCGCCGGTGATCAGCACGGTGCCGCGGTAGTCGATCGGCTGCGGGCGTTTCTCGTTGGCCGGCTTCGATTTCGCGGTCAGGGCCAGGGCGATGATCGCGACCGGGATGTTGACCCAGAAGATCGCCCGCCAGGTCCACTCGACGAGGTAGCCGCCGGCGAGCGGTCCGATCGAGGTGAGGCCGCCGGTGATCGCGAAGAAGATCGCCATCGCCCGCCCGCGCTCGGCGACTGGGAAGGCCTCGAGGACGATCGCGAGGGCCGCCGGGAACATCATCGCCGCGCCGGCCCCTTGGATCACCCGGAAGGTCACGATCCAGGCCTCGTCGAGATCGCCGGTCGGGGTCGCCCCGCAGAGCGCCGAGGCGGTCGCGAAGACGACCACGCCGATCACGACCATCGTCCGGTGGCCGAGGATGTCGGCCAGCCTGCCGCCGAAGGCGAACAGCGCCGAGAGCGAGAGGAGGTAGCCGTTGATGATCCACTGGACCCCTGTCGAGGAGAGCGAGAGGTCTTCCTGGAGGCTGGGGACCGCGATCGCGACGATCGTCTGGTCGATGAAAGTCATCGCGACCGCGAAGATCATCGCGGCGAGGATCAGCTTCTTGTCGGTGCCTGAGTCGTTCATGGTTTCGATAGTCTCGCGGTCATGCCCGACGTCTTTTGGATCGGCCTGGTGATCACCGGCGCCTGCATCGTGATCGGCCTCATCGCCGGCGCCAGGTCGACCAGCACGAAGACCCTCACCGGGCTCGCGCTCGGCGCCTTTCTCGGCCTGGTGGCCGGGTTTCCGCTGCTGGCCCTCGGGCTGGCGACCGCCTAGGGGTCCCGCGTGAGCGTCCCCACCGTGACGCTCGCCGACGGCGTCGCGATACCCCAGCTCGGCTTCGGGGTCTTCCAGGTCCCGCCGGAGGACACCCGGGCGGTGGTCGAGGAGGCGATCGCCGCCGGCTATCGCCATATCGACACGGCGGCCGCCTACCGCAACGAGGAGGGGGTCGGAGCCGCGATCGCGGCGTCGGGAATCCCCCGCGAGGAGTTCTTCGTCACGACCAAGCTCTGGAACTCACAGCAGGGCCACGACTCCACCCTGGAGGCGATCACGAAGAGCCTCGGCAGGCTCGGCATGGATTACGTCGATCTCTACCTGATCCATTGGCCGGTGCCGACACGGGACCTCTACGTCGAGACCTGGAAGGCCTTCGAGCAGATCCGGGAGGAAGGGCGCAGCCGCTCGATCGGGGTGTCCAACTTCCGCGTCGCGGATCTCGAGCGTCTGCTCGCCGAGACCGACTCGACGCCGACGGTCAACCAGATCGAGCTCCACCCGGCCTTTCACCAGACCGAGCTACGGGCCTGGCAGGCGGAGCACCGGATGGTGACCGAGGCCTGGGCGCCGCTCGGGCAGGGCGAGCTGTTGGACGAGGAGCCGATCGTCGCGGTCGCGCAGCGCCACGGGAAGACGGCCGCGCAGGCGATCATCCGCTGGCACCTCCAGCTCGGCAATGTCGTCTTTCCGAAATCGGTCACCGCGGAGCGGATCCGCGAGAACATCGACGTCTTCGACTTCGAGCTCGATGACGAAGACATGGCCGCCTTCGAGGAGGTCGACACCGGCGGGCGCACCGGCCCCGACCCGGCGACCTTCGTATCGCCCTAGGCGCTCGGCCGAGCACCAGGGGCTGCGCAGGGGCGGCGCCGGCTAGGTCCCAGCGGGACGACGCAGGTCGTGGCGCCCCTCGCCGTAGAGGTGGGTCTCGTAGGCGATCATCGCCCAGAGCAGGATCGCCGGGATCGCGACGGCGACCAGCGAGGTGAGCTCGGCCGCCACCGGCACGAGGATCAGCAGGGCGATCGCGAGGCCGAGGCGCTGGCGGTTGATCGTGTGGACATGGCGGTAGCGGAAGCCGACGAGGCCGAGCAGGTAGATCGCGACGCCGCCGTACAGGGCGAAGGCCGGAATCGTGTGGAAGTGCGCGTCGTAGTGGCCGATCGCCTTCTTGAGGCCGAGAGCGACGAGGATGATCCCCGCGACCAGCACGAAGTGCAGGTACGAGTAGGAGTCGCGGGCCATCTCGTTCTGCACCCGACCGGGCTCGGCTTCGGCCAGGCGTTTGCCGGAGACGATCGCGACGACGTCGAAGTAGACCCACCACATCGCCGAGCTGATCGCGACGCCGATCACGGCCGCGGCTCCGATCCCGAGATCGAGGGCCCCCGAGGCGCCGACGCCGATCGCGACGATCGACTCGCCGAGGGCGATGATCACGATCAGGCCGTGACGCTCGGCGAAGTGCTCCGGCATCAGTTTCCAGCCTCTCGAGCCGAACAGGTAGGGGCCGCCCATGTCGAGCGCGAGCGCCAGTAGCCAGATCGCCCCCTGGGCGACGCCGTCGAAGAGCGAGGCGCAGGCGAGGAGCGTCACCGCGATCGCGGTGCTGGCGGCGAGACCGAGAACCGAGTGGCGGAGCGCGTCGTCGTCGGGGCTGGCGAGGATGAACAGCCCGATCTGAGCGATCCGCACGGCGCCGTAGGCCAAGGCGAAGACGAGACCGAGCTCGCCGAAGGCCTCGGGCACGCAGAGGGAGACGATCAGCATCGCCGCGATCGCCCCGAACATGACCAGGCGGACGGCCCCCTCCTCGGGGTCGAGGACGCTGGTCAGCCAGGAGTACCCGACCCACGCCCACCACAGCATTCCGAGGATCAGCAGGCCCTGGGCCAGTCCACTCCAGGTCGGATCGTCGGACATCAGGGCGGTGCACTGGGTCAGCGCGAGGACGAACACGAGGTCGTAGAAGAGCTCGAGCGGGGTGACCCGATCGCCTTCGCGCAGCCGCGCGCCCAACCTCGATTCGCCGCTCTCCATCGCGCGGATGATCGCAAGTGGCAGCGGCGAGACATAGGATCGCCCGCGATGGCGGCGGCAAAGAAACGGATCGTCCTCGCGATCTCGATCCCGCTGATCATGGTCGGGATCGACGGGACGATTCTCAACGTCGCGCTGCCGACGATCGCCCGTGACCTCGACACCAGCTCCTCGGAGCTGGTCTGGATCAACTCCGCCTACATCATCACCTTCGGCAGCACGATCCTGCTGTCGGCTTCGATCGGCGACAAGTTCGGGCGCAAACGGGTGCTTCAGCTGGGGATGGTGATCTTCATCATCGGCTCGGCGCTCTCGGGCCTCTCCGACAGCCTCGACAGCGCCACCTTCCTGATCTTCGCCCGTGCGATCCAGGGCCTGGGCGCCGGCGCGATCCCGCCCTCGACCCTCTCGCTGATCCGCTCGACCTTCGAGGACGACAGAGAGCGGGCGCAGGCGATCGGGATCTGGGCCGGGATGTCGGCGATCGGGTTGGCGGTGGGGCCGATCCTCGGCGGTCTGATCCTCGACGCGACCACCGCCTGGGGCTGGATCTTCTACATCAACGTCCCGATCGTGATCCTCGCCCAGGTGATGGTCCGCCGCTCGGTCCTGGAGTCGAAGGACCCCTCGGCAGCGCCGATCGACGTCCCCGGTGCCGCGCTCTCGCTGTTCGGCCTCCTGGCGCTCTTCTACGGCCTGATCGAGGGGCCCGTCCAGGGCTGGGACTCGGCGCCGGTGCTGGGCGCGTTCATCCTCTCCGCGATCCTGCTCTTCTCCTTCGTCCGCTACGAGCTCGGGGCCAGGTTCCCCGAGCTCGACCCGCGCCTGTTCAGGTCGGCGCCCTTCACCTCGGGGATCATCGCGATCGCGGTCGCCTTCCTGGCCCTGATGGGATTGGTCTACGAGCTCACCCTCTACCTTCAGACGGTCCGCGACTACTCGCCCCTCAAGGCCGGCGTATCGCTGGTGCCGTTCGCGGTGGCGTTGATGATCGTCGCCCCGATCGCGCCGAAGATCGCCGAGAAGCGCGGCGATCGGCTGACCGTGATGACGGGCATGGCCGTTCTCGGCGCCGGGATGCTCGTGCTGCTCGCGGCCGGGACCGACTCCTCCTACCTCGTCGTCCTGATCAGCCTCGTTCTTTCCGGCACCGGCGTCTCGCTGATCCAGCCGCCCGCCTCGGCGGCGATGATGAGCGCGGTCTCCGCCGACAAAGCGGGGATGGCCTCGGGGACGAACGCGGCGATTCGCCAGATCGGCGCCTCTTTCGGAATCGCCGTCATGGGAGGGATCGGGCAGTCGGTGTTCGCCAGCCACCTCTCGGGCTCCTCGATCTTCGAACAGCTGCCGGGCAGGGCCCAGGACACGGCGGAATCGAGCATCAGCGGCGCCGTCGAGGTCGGGGAAAAGGCGGGCGGCTCGGCGGGGCAGGAATTGATCTCGGTCGCTTCGACGGGCTTCGTCAACGGCATGCACTGGGCGGTGATCGTCGCGGCCGCCTTCTGCGCGCTGGGCTTCGTCCTCGCCGCACTCCTGATTCCCCGCGGCGTCGCCGTCGCCGAAGAGCACCGGCGTCCGGCCGGCGGCGTCTGAGCGATGGAAGCTCGCAAGCGCCCGGAGGCGCCCCGAGCCGAAAGGATCCTGCCCGGCGTCTGGCGCCTGCGGCTGGCCCTGCCCTGGCCGGGGGTTCCCCACGGCAACGTCTGGGCGGTCGCCGCCGACGGCGGCATCGTCCTCTTCGACACCGGAATCGGCGGCAAGGGACGAATCCGTCAGTTCGAGCTGGCGCTCAGCCAGGTCGGGTTCGGCCTCGAGGACGTGCGACTGCTGGTCTGCACCCATTCCCACACCGACCACTACGGCCTGGCGGCGCCGATCGTCGAGGGGGCCGGCTGCGAGCTCTGGATGCACCCCGCCTGGGAGCACGTCCGGCTGCTGGCCGACGACCCGGCCGCTCACCTCGAGCACCGGATCGAGGTCGCCCGCCAGAGCGGGGTCCCGGAAGACACGCTGCGGCGTTATCGCGAGGCGCGCGGCGACGACGACGACAACGGGATCGACGCGATCGTCGAGCCCGACCGGCACCTCCTGCCGGGGGTCGAGGTCGAGACCGATCTGGGGACCTGGCAGGTTCACGAGACCCCCGGTCACGCGCCCTCGCACGTCGTCCTCCACCAGCCCGAGCGCCGGCTGATGGTCTCCGGCGACCATCTGCTGGGGCGCACCGTCCTCTTCTTCGACCACGGCCACACCCTGGACCCGGTCGGTGAATTCCTCCGCAGCCTCGACGAGGTCGAGCCGCTCGACGTCGGCCTCTGCCTGCCCGGCCACGGGCGCCCGTTTCGCGACCCGGAGGTCAAGATCGCCGAGTCCCGACGCCAGGTCGCGGAGCTGGTCGGAAAGGTTCGGGACGCCCTCGAGGACGGCGAGAGGACCGGCTATGAGATCGTCGGCGAGATCGTCGGCGCCGAGAACCTCAACACGCCGGTCAGCGCCTGGGTCCTCCAGATCGTCCTCTCGTGCCTCGACCACCTCGTCATCCTCGGCGAGGTCGAGCCGATCGCGGCAGCCGATCCCCAGCGCTGGGCGCTTCAGTAGCCTGCCGCGATGGCAAGCTTCACGATCGAACGTGAGATCTCCGCGCCCTGCGAGACGGTCTTCGAGCTGCTGGTCGACCACCGTGGCTACGCCGAGATCACCCCGGTGCGGAAGTCGGTGCTCGAGCGTGAGGGCGACCCGGCCCCGAACGGTGTCGGCGCGATCCGCAAGCTGAGCGCGGTCGGCCCGCCGCTCCGCGAGGAGATCCTCACCTACGAGCCGCCGACCCGGTTCTCCTACAAGCTTCTGTCCGGGCTGCCGGTCCGCGACCACGTCGGCACCGTCGAGCTGACGGCGGCGGGCGACGGGACCGCGATGACCTACGCCGTGCGGACGATGCCGACGGTTCCGGTCCTCGGCGCGGTGGTGGTCGCCGCGGTCAAGCTCGGGGTCAAGCAGCTGGTCGACGGCGTCGCCGCCGAGGCCGAGCGTCGCGCCGGCGCGACGAATGGCCGATAAGCCGAAGAAGCCGGAGCCCGAGAAGGAGCCGAGGAAGCCGGCCGGCGAGCGCCTGCTGGCGACGGTGAAGGAGCTCCGCCATCCAAAGCGGTTCTGGAAGGACCATCGCCGCCTCTGCATCGCCGCCGCCGCGCTGGTCCTGCTCGGGCTCGCCGGGGTCGCGGTCGCCTACGAGTCGCTGAAGCGGCCGGCGGACGTCCACAACCCCGACGCCGTCTTCAAACCGGAGAAACCGAAACGGGAGGTGACGAAGACCGTCCCCTGGCCCATGTACGGATACGACCGCGCCCGCACCCGTCACCTGCCGGCGAAAGGGATCGTCCCGCCCTTCCGGGACCTCTGGCGCTACACCGACCGGCCGCTGCTCGAGTTCCCGCCGGTGGCCGCCGCGGGCAGGCTGTTCTTCGTCAACAACAACGGCTACGCGATATCGCTCGACGCCGACACCGGCAAACAGCTCTGGAAACGCCGGATCGGCACCCTCAATGCCTCCTCGCCGGCGTACTCGAAAGGCCGCCTCTACATCGTCAACCTGGTGCCCGGCCACGTCGTCAAGATGAACGCCAGGAACGGCAGGGTGCTCTGGAAGAAAGAGCTCCCGGGCCGGGCGGAGTCCTCGCCGCTGGTGATCGGCCGCACCGTCTACTTCGGCTGCGAGGACGGCAACCTCTACGCGATCAGCACCCGCAACGGCAACGTCCGCTGGTCGACGCCGCTCGGGGGGGCGGTCAAGGCGGCCCCCGCCTACTACGGCGGCAACCTCTTCGTCGGCGACTACGGGGGCTACATGAACTCGGTCGACGCCAAGACCGGGAAGCTGAACTGGCAGAGCGGCAGCCTCGGGCCGGGCTTCGGCGGCACCGGCGCCTTCTACTCGACCCCGGCGGTCGCCTTCGGGCGGGTCTACGCCGGCAACAACGACTCCCGCGTCTACAGCTTCGAGACATCGGGCGGCGAGCTCGCCTGGAGCTACTCGACCGGCGGCTACGCGTACTCGGGCCCGGCCGTCGCGCGCACGCGCCACACCGGTCCGACCGTCTACATCGGCTCCTTCGACAACAACGTCTACGCCCTCAACGCGAAGAACGGCGAACCGCGCTGGATCGCCTCCGCGGGCGGGCCGGTGATCGGCTCCCTGGTCGTGATCGGCGACATCGTCTACGCCGCCGAGTTCGAAGGGACGTCGACGACCGGCTACGCGCTGAAGAGCGGCCGCGAGGTGTTCCACTACTCCCGCGGCACCTACACGCCGGTGGTCTCGGACGGCAACCGCCTCTACCTCGTCGGCTACTCGAGCATCAGCGCCCTGGAACCGTTCAAGTACACGGCCAGGATCTCGAGGGCGGTCGAGGCTCCGAAGGGCAAACCTCGACGCTCGAGGGGCTCAGGCAAAGCCCCGTGAAGCGCGGCCTCCGCGTCCGGGGCCGCTTCCTCCTACTTGTGGTGTTTCCCGACCCCACCCGGCGGCGCCGGCGGCGGGGTCGGGTGCCCGGGGGCGAAGTGGGGGAAGCGCCGGGAGTGGATCATCCGGTCGAGGACGCTGAGGCTGGCCGGGTAGTTCTGGATCCGGTAGCGGCTGGTCGACCCGAAGTCCTGGTAGTAGACGAGCATCTTGCAGCGCTCGCGGTTCTTGCACCAGGCCATCGTCTTTTCCACGTAGCGGGGGTCGTCGCCTTCGGAGACGCCCCACTCGGGCAGCGCGAAGGGTTTGGAGGAGTAGCGGTTGTAGAGGCCCCGCAGGGACTTCCAGTCCTGGTTGTCGGAGTAGAAGTCGGTCCCGACCCAGTCGACCCAGCGGTCGCCGGGATAGAAGTGCTTCGGCCGGTTGTGCGGGACGGTCGGCGAGCCGGCGGGAAGCACGCTCCACATCACCGCGATCGGCGCCCGCGGCAGGCCGCGGACGCTCTCGGTGATCGGAGGCAGGCCGATATCGGCGAGTCGGGCATTGAGCCTGCGCGCCTTGGCGCCGCCGTGGAGCAGGATGTACATGCGCCGGAACGCCTGCCGGTACCAGCGTGGTTTGTGGGCGGGGTCCTTGCGCCCGCCCGCGCAGTCGTAGGCCGCCCAGACGTTGAGGCAGCGGTTGGGCTCGCCCAGCGGCCGCAGGTAGGCGCGCATCTTCTTCGCCCAGAACAGCTTGTTCAGTCGCAGCAGATATTTGTCGCCGGCCCCGTTGGCGATCTGCCGCGGGCTGATCAGCTCGTGGCCGTCGTTCTTGTCGGCGGTCGAGATGTGGAGGATCGGCCGCGCCCGCGCCTCCTGCCAGCGTCGGATCGACTCGTCGAAGTCGGTCCCCCAACTGCGGAAGCTCTGGATCAGGGCGGGATGCTTGTTGAGGTCGCGGCTGAAATTGCCGAAATCGGCGGAGTCGCCGGTGTCGCTGGTGCCGAAGAAGATCTTGCTGTCGCGCGGTTCGAGGAGCCCGGCCTCGGCCTGGGTGGCGGAGAGCAGGTGGATGAGCGCGGCGAGAGCCAGCGCGAGAGGGAGATGCATGCGTCGCAAGGGCTGCACGTCTCGCACAACACGGCTGCAAAGGCAAAGGTTTCGGGCCGGCGGGCGTAGCATTGCAGCGACGTGATCGACCCGCTCGAGCGCTGGAGGGAGCACGGGGAGAAGCCCGACTTCGCCGGCCTGCTCACCTTCTCCGGCATGCCCTACACCGAGGACCCGGCCGAGCTCGCCGGCGCCGACGTCGCGATCGTCGGGGCGCCGACCGACGACCTCGTCTCCGATCGCCCCGGGGCCCGCTTCGGCCCGCGGGCGATCCGCGCCGCCAGCTGCCCGCCCGGCCCGCACCTCGAGGCCGGCATCGACGGCTTCGGGGCCCTGCGGGTCCTCGACTACGGCGACGCCCCGGTTCTGCCCGCCGATCCGCGCGGCACCCATGCCGCGATCGAGCGCACGGTCGGCGAGGTGCTCGCCGCCGGCGCGGTGCCGATCGTGCTCGGCGGCGATCACGGGATCGCCGAGCCCGACATCCGAGCCTGTGCCTCCCACGCCGGCGGGCCGGTCGGGCTGGTCCACCTCGACACCCACACCGACACCGGCACCGAGGTCTTCGGGGTCGAGCTCTCCCACGGGACGCCGATGCGCCGCCTGGTCGAGGCCGGGCACGTCGATCCCGCTCGCTACGTCCAGATCGGGCTGCGCGGCTATTGGCCGGGGGAGGAGGAGTTCGGCTGGCAGCGCGAGCGTGGCATCACCAGCCTCTTCATGCACGAAGTCCGCGAGCTCGGCATCGACGCGATGGTCGAGCGGACGCTGGCAGTGGTGGGGGAGGGGCCCGTCTTCCTCTCGGTCGACATCGATGTCCTCGACCCGGCCTTCGCCCCCGGCACCGGCACGCCGGAGCCCGGTGGGATGACCAGCGCCGAGCTGCTGCGCGTCTCCCGTCTCCTCGCCTCCGGTCTCGATCTGGTCGGCGCCGATCTGGTCGAGGTGATCCCGACCGCGGTCGGCTCGGCCGACATCACGGCGCTTTGCGCCGAGCGCGTCGTCCGCGAGATCGTCACCGGAATCGCCCTGCGCCGCGCCTGAGCGACGCTCAGGAGGTTTCGACCGTCGGTCCCGGGGGGAGGTGAGCAGCGGAGCACCAACCAAGGAGGAAAGATGTCGACCGTTGCCATCATCGCCATAGTCATCGTTGCCGTGATCGTGATCGCGCTCGTGGTTGCGGCCGCCAACCGGAAGAAACGGGAGCGTGAGTTCGGCAACACCCAAGTCGAGGCTCAGCGCGACGACGCCCAGCACCACCGCGCCCAGGCCGAGGACAAGCGCACCGAGGCCGCCGTCGCCGAGGAGCGGGCGAAGCGAGCCCAGGCCGAGGCCGAGCTCGACGAGGCGCGCGCCGATCAGCGCGAGAGCGAGATCGACCGGCGCTAGCCGGGCTTCAGACGGAGGAGTGCGCGGCGACGATCGTCAGGACTTCGGGCGCGTACTTCGAGATGAAGCTCTTGCCGACGCCGCTGATCCTTTCGAGGTCGGCGGCGTCGCCCGGCCGGCTGGCGGCGATCGCGCCGAGGGTCTTGTTGTGGGCGACCGTGTAGGCGGGCTTGCCCGCCGCCGCTTCGAGTCGCCAGGCCTTGAGCGCGTCGAACAGCGGCGCGTCGGCGGCGGCGAGGTCGAGGTCGGGCGCCGAGCCGCCTGACTTCGAGCGGCGCGGCCGGGTCGCGACGGTCTCGGGGTCGGGAAGCCAGCGGTCGGGGTCGCAGACGTCGCAGCAGCGGCCCAGCGGCGCCCCCGCCGTGTGGTCGCTGAAGTGGTCGAGGAGCTGCCGCCGCCGGCAGCGGTCCGAGTAGATGAAGGATTTGATCACCCTGTATGCCCGCCAGCCACGCTCGCGGGCGATCTCCTGGTCGGGGCTGCGCTGTTCGTTGAAGCGGACCAGGCGGCCGAGGTCGGACCGCATCGCGAGCAGCACCGCCTTTGCCGGGAGTCCGTCGCGTCCGGCGCGCCCGGCCTCCTGGTAATAGGCCTCGACGCTGGTCGGGATCGCCATGTGCCAGACCGAGCGCACGTCGGCCTTGTCGACGCCCATCCCGAAGGCGTTGGTGGCGACGATCACCTCGACCTCGCCGGCCATGAAGCGCCGCTGGGTGGCGGTCCGCTCCTCGGCCTCCATGCCGGCGTGGTAGGGAGCGGCGGCCAGCCCGACCGCGCGCAGGTCCTCGGCGACCTCGTCGGTGTCCTTGCGGGTGCCGCAGTAGACGATCGCCGGCAGGTTGGAGCGGTCGCCGAGCCCCGCTTCCAGCAGCGCCGTCCGCCTGGCCTTCGAGCCGGCGCCCTCGAGCCGGACGACGTCGAAGGAGAGGTTGGGGCGGTCGAAGCCCGCCCGGACCAGGAGCGGGTCGAGCATCCCGAACCGGGTCGCGATCTCATCGGCGACCATCTCGGTGGCGGTCGCCGTGCAGGCCATCACCGTCGGGCGGCCGAGGCGGTCGGCGATCTGCGGAAGCCGCAGGTAGTCGGGCCTGAAGTCGTGCCCCCACTCGGAGACGCAGTGGGCCTCGTCGACGGCGAGCAGGTCGATGCGGCGTTGGGCGAGGGCATCGAGGAAGACCCTCGAGCCGAAGCGCTCCGGCGAGCAGTAGACGATCCGCGCCTCGCCCGAGCGGACCATCTCGAGCGCGGCGCCCGCTTCCTCGCCGCTCATCCCGGAGGCGATCATCGTCACCGGGTGGCCGGCGGCGGAGAGCCGCAGCCACTGGTCGTTCATCAGCGCGATCAGCGGGCTGACGACGACGGTGAGGTCGGGTGAGGCGAGCCCGGGGAGTTGGTAGCAGAGGCTCTTGCCACCGCCGGTCGGCATCACGATCAGCGAGTCGCATCCGTCGAGCGCGGCTTCGACCGCCTCTCGCTGGCCGGGCCGAAACGACTCGTAGCCGAGCTTTGCGAGCAGCTCGTCGGCGCGGCTCACGGCAGCCAGGGCTCGAACCAGGGACAGACGCCGCGGGTCAGGTCCTCGGCCTCCGACGGCCCCCAGGTCCCGGGCTCGTAGGTATGGACCGGCCCGGGGTCGTCGAGCAGCGGCTGGACGATCCGCCAGGTCTCTTCGATCGCGTCCTGCCTGGTGAAGAGCTGGCTGCGCCCGGCGAGGGCGTCGTCGAGCAGCCGCTCGTAGGGCTCGGGCTCCTCGCCGGCGACCTTTTCGAAGAGGACCTCGAGATCGGCGGCCTCGAACTCCTCCTCGCCTGCCCTCTTCGCCCAGAGCCGGATCCGCGAGCCCGGGTCGGGCTCGATTCGCAGGGTGAGCTGGTTCGGTTCGGGTGTTTTCCCCTTGCCGATGCCGAGGCGCGGCGGACGCTTGAAGACCACGCTCACCTCAGAGGCCTTGACCGGCAGGTTCTTCCCCGCGCGGATGAAGAACGGGATTCCGCTCCAGCGCCAGTTGTCGACCTCGAGCTCGACCGCGGCGTACGTCTCCGTGGTCGAGTCGGCGGCGACGTCCTCGATCTCGCGGAAGCCCTCGTACTGGCCGCGGACGTACTTCTCCGGCTCGGCCGTTCGCACCGCCTTGAAGAATTCGAGCTTCTTGTCGCGGATCGAGTCGTGGTGGTTGCCGGTCGGCGGGCCCATCCCGATCAGCGCCAGGACCTGGAGCGCGTGGTTCTGGATCACGTCGCGCATCGCCCCGACCGCGTCGTAGAAACGGCCGCGGTCCTCGACGCCGAAGTTCTCGGCGATCGTCATCTGCACGTGGGAGACGTGCTCGCGGTTCCAGACCGGCTCGAGGATCGAGTTGGCGAACCGCAGGTAGGTGATGTCCATCACCGGCTCCTTGCCGAGGTAATGGTCGATCCGGAAGATCTGGTCCTCGCTCAGGACCTCGCAGAGTTCCCCGTTCAGGGCCCGCGCCGAGGCCAGGTCGTGCCCGAACGGCTTCTCGATCACGACCCGGGCGTTCTCGGTCAGGCCGGCGTCGGCGAGGCCGTGGACGACCGTCGAGAACAGGGACGGCGGGATCTCGAGGTAGAAGACCGGCTGGCCGCACCCGTCGATCGCCTTCCCCACCTGCTCGAAGGTCGAGGCGTCGGCGTAGTCCCCCTGAACGTAGGTGAGGCGGTCGGCGAGCCTCGAGAAGACGTCCTCGTCGGGCTCGCTGACGCTGGCTCCGATCGCCTCGCGGGCGTGGTCGCGCAGCTTCTCGTCGTCCCAGTCGTCGATCGCGACGCCGACGATCGGGCAGTCGAGCAGGCCCCGCGACTCGAGCCGGTAGAGGGCGCGGAAGGTCATTTTCCTCGCCAGGTCGCCGCTGATCCCGAAGATCGTCAGGACATCGGCGGCATGCGTCGGCGACTCGGCCATTCGGCTCGCCAGGCTATCGAGTGCGTCACGTAGGGTTACCGGCATGGAGCTCGGGATGGTCGGACTCGGACGGATGGGCGCCAACATGGCGCGCCGGCTGATGGCCGACGGCCACCGGGTCGTCGCCTTCGACGTCAATCCCGACGCGGTGAGCGCGCTCTCCGATGACGGCGCCGACGGCGCCTCCTCGCTTCAGGAGCTCGCCTCCAAGCTCGAGGCGCCGCGCTCGGTCTGGGTGATGGTCCCGGCCGGTGAGATCACCGAGCAGACGGTCGCCGACATCGCCACCGCGCTCGAGGCGGGGGACGCGATCATCGACGGCGGCAACTCCTACTACCGCGACGACATCCGCCGCGCCGAGATGCTCCGCGACAAGGGGATCGACTTCGTCGACTGCGGCACCAGCGGCGGCGTCTTCGGCCTCGAGCGCGGTTACTGCCTGATGATCGGCGGCCCCGACGGCGCCGTCAAGCGCCTCGACCCGGTCTTCGCGAGCCTCGCCCCCGGGGTCGGAGCGGCCGAGCGCACCCCGGGACGCAGCGGCGACCCGAGCCAATCCGAGAACGGGTACCTGCACTGCGGCCCGAACGGCGCCGGCCACTTCGTGAAGATGGTCCACAACGGGATCGAGTACGGGATCATGGCCGCCTACGCCGAGGGCCTCAACATCCTCGAGAACGCCGACGCCGGCAAGGTCGAGCGCGAGGCCGATGCCGAGACCGCGCCGCTCGATCACCCCGAGTACTACCAGTACGACCTCGACCTGCCCGAGGTCACCGAGGTCTGGCGGCGCGGCAGTGTGATCGGCTCGTGGCTGCTCGACCTGACCGCCGCGGCGATGCAGGAATCGGGCGACCTCTCCGAGTTCGAGGGCCGGGTCTCCGACTCCGGCGAGGGGCGCTGGACCTCGATCGCGGCGATCGACGAGGGCGTCCCGGCGCCGGTCCTGACCACGGCGCTCTACGAGCGCTTCTACTCGCGTGGGCTCGACGACTTCGGCGACAGGGTTCTCTCGGCGATGCGCAAGCAGTTCGGTGGCCACGACGAGAAGAAGGCGTGAGCCCGGCGCCCGAGCTCGAGGTTGTCGCCAACGAGAGGGATGCCGCCCAGCGCGGCGCCGACCTGATCGCGGCGGCGGGCCGCGAGGCGGTCGCCGACCACGGCTCCTTCAGCCTGGCGATGAGCGGTGGACGGACCCCGTGGGCGATGCTCGCGATCCTCTCCGATCGCGAGGAGATGCCCTGGGCGGAGACCTCGCTGTTTCAGGTCGACGAGCGGCTCGCCTCGCCCGGCAGCGAGGATCGCAACCTCACCCACCTCATCCTCGGCCTCTCGATGCAGAACCAGGCGGCGCTGAAACCGATGCCGGTCACCCAGCGTGACCTCGAGGCCGCCGCCCGCGGCTACGAAGCGTCCCTGCCCGAGCAGCTCGACCTCGTCCACCTCGGCCTCGGGACCGACGGCCATACCGCATCACTGGTTCCCGACGACCCGGTCCTCGAGGTGACCGACCGCCGGGTGGCGCTGACCGAGACCGCCTACCAGGACCACCGCCGGATGACCCTGACCTATCCGGCCCTGGAGGCCGCGCGGCGGATCCTCTGGCTCGTCACCGGCCCTGAGAAGCGCGATCCGTTGCAGAAGCTGCTGGCGGGCGACGAATCGATCCCCGCCGGTCGGGTCAGGAACGACTCGATGCAGATCGTCGCCGATGAGGCCGCGGCCGGCTAGCCGGCGTGGCCATCCCGACCTCGAGCGACCGCGAGCAGCTGACCGCGTGTCGCTTTATGCACCCACGTAGGTGCAAAAAGCGCCACGCGGAACGTGTTACCCGGCCGTTCGGCGGCTCGCTCAGCCCGCCTCGAGCGTGACGCCGTGGTTGGAGACGATCCGGTTCTCGGGGTCGTATGAGCCCTTCACCTCGCCGAGGCGCTCGCAGACGTCGGCGGGGAGGATCGCGTCGACGTCGCAGGGCGATTCGGTGAAGTTGAAGTAGGCGCCCTCCGACCCGAACGGCTTCATCGTCTCGCCGATCCTCTCGAGGTGGCCCTTCGCGGCCGCGCCCATCTCGGGCGACATCGCCATCCCGACGCTGTACATGACGTAGTCGGCGTCGAGGTGGGAGAGCGCGCCGGCGTTCGCGGCCGGCCGTCCGAAGGCGCCGCCGAGGCGGCGCAGCTCGGAGAGCAGGAGCGGCGAGCCCGAGTCGGGCCCGGCGATCTCGACGAAGGCGTCGATCGCCCGGTCGTCGAGCTCGCCGACCAGCCCGCCTTCCCCGACCCCCGGCACCGGGTTCTCGGGGTCCATGTGGATGCGGCTGAGGCCGACGGGAGGCATCCACTCGAAGGTGTCCATGATCGGCTCCCCGAGCTCGCGGATCGGCGCCCAGACGGCTTCGCCGTCCTCCTTGGAGTCGACGATCGCGGCGCCGTTGATCGTCAGCAGCGGCACGCCGCGGATCGGCTCCGGCACGTCGGGGAGCGGCGGCGGCGTGACGAAGCGGACCACCGAGGAGACCTCGTCGGGCTGCTCGGCCGCCCAGTCGCGGTAGCGGCGCACGGCCTCGGCGCCGAGCGCGGCCGGGAACGCGAGCAGGCCGGCGTAGAGCTCGCGGATCGGCACCAGGTCGAGGTGCAGCGCGGTGACGATCGCGTAGCTGCCGCCACCCCCGCGCAGGGCCCAGAAGAGGTCGGGCTCGTTCTCGGCGTCGACCGTCAGCCGCTCGCCGGCGGCGGTGACGAGCTCGATCGCCCGCACCCGGTTGCAGGCGAATCCGTACTTGCGGCCGAGCCAGCTGAGGCCGCCGCCGACGGTGTAGCCGACGACGCCGACGTCGGGCGAGGAGCCCGGCAGCGAGCAGAGCCCGTGGGCGCCGGCGGCTTCGCCGAGCTCGATCGAGTGGGCGCCGGCCTCGACCCGCGCTGTTTCGGCATCGGGGTCGACCTCGATCCCTTTCATCGCCCCCGTCTTGATCAGGATCGTGTCGCCGAGGTCGGGGAGCGCCGCGGCGCCGTGGCCGGTGCCCTGGCCGGCGACGCGGAGGTCGTGGGAGGCGGCGAAGGCGACCGTGGCGGCGACGTCCTCGGCGCTCGTGACCAGGGCCACCGCAGCCGGGCGCTGGTCGGCGGCGAGGTTCCAGGCCATCCGCGCCTCGTCCCAGTCACCGTCGCCGGGGGTGGCGAGGCGGCCGTCGATCGTCAACTCGGTGAAATCGGTCATCAGTCGCTCCTCATCGTCGTGGGTGTGATTCGTTCGACCGTCCCGTTCCTGCCGACGATCACCTCGCTGACCAGCTGCGGCGGAAAGAGTCCGTGTGCGGCGACGCCGGGGTCGGCGGCCAGCCGCGCCGCCAGCTCGGCGGGGTCGCCGGGGATCGAGCCGCGGAAGTCGGCGATCACGCCGTCATCGGGGCTGCGCGGCGCGTCGCGCAGCTCGACCTCGGGGCCGAGCCGCTCCAGGGTCGAGGCGAGACCGAAGGCGAAGAGCTCGAGCGGGACCGGCCAGCTGAAGTCGTCGACCGGCTTGCTCGAGTCGCCGATCACGACGAAGCGCTCGGCGGCGGCGGCGACGATCTTCTCGCGCAGGTGGGCGCCGCCACCGCCCTTGATCAGCCAGCCGTCGGGTCGGATCTCGTCGGCGCCGTCGATCGCGATGTCGAGGCGTCCGAGCTGGTCGAACTCCTCGACCGGGACCCCCAGCTCGCGCGCCTGTTGCTCGGTCGCGACCGAGGTCGAGACGCAGCGGATTCCCTCGAGGCCACGGGCGGCGATCGCGGGGAGCAGGTGGGCGACGGTGGAGCCGGTCCCGAGGCCGACCGTCATCCCGTCCTCGACCAGCTCGGCAGCCGCCTCGGCCGCGAGTCGCTTCTCGGCGTCAGCATCGGTCACGGCCAGGACTCTATGCTCGGCGGGCATGAGCGCGGAGCGAGCAAGCGTCGATACCTGCCTGATCGCGCGGCGAGCGGGGCGCGAAGGGTTGTGATGGACGCGAGGATCTGGCTCAGCGGCAGCGAGGGGGAGCCCCGATCCGTCGCCCTGGACGGCGAGAGGACCGTCGTCGGGCGCGACCCCGAGGCCGACATCCACATCGACGACGAGGCCGTCTCCTGGAACCACCTCGAGATCGTCGCCCGCGGCGGGGTCCTGATGGCGACCGACCTCGACAGCCGCAACGGGACGGTTCTCAACGGCGACCCGCTCGACCGCCCGCGCCGCCTCCGCGACGGCGACACCCTGCTGGTCGGCGCCCACCGGCTCGAAGTGTCGGACCCGATCCCGGGCCGCTCCGGGGCCACCGTCGCGGCCTCCGAGCCCGGGGTCGCGCTCAGCGACGAGGAGCGGGCGACGGCGACGGCCCTGGTCGCCCCGTACCGGACCGAAGGGGCCTTCGCCGGACGACCGGCGACCCGCGCCGAGATCGCCGAGGCGCTGCACGTGAGCGAGCGCACCGCCCAGCGGCGGCTCGACGCGCTCGCCGCCAAGCTCGACGTCCCCGGCGAGACCGGCCGTGAGCGCCCCCGACTCGTCGCCGCCAAGGTGATCGAGCTCGGCCTCGACCGCCGCCGCGGCTGAGAGCGCCGAACCGCGGCCCGGTACGGGTCGAATGCGGCCCGGTGGGGGCCCGGGACGTCCCGGAACCACGGATGCCGGTGGGCGACAATCCCAAGCATGGGACTCGACAGGCGAAAGACCCTCACGATTTTCCTCGCCCTCGTGGTCAGTGCCGTCTTTTTCGGCAGCAGCCCTGCGACAGCCAAGGTGAGCTTCGGATTCGGCAGGCTGGTACCCGGTGGACCGGGTGCCAAGGTCGTCGCGCTCGGCAGCCCGTTCACCGTCGCCCGGACGCAGCCGGACGGGACCCGCGACCTCGAATTCGGCCGAGGCGGCGTCGCTCGGGCCCGGTTTCCCGGCTTCCGCGAAGGGCGTGCGATCAACGCGGTGCAGCTCGCCGACGAAGCGATCGTGTTGGCCGGCGGCGTCGTCGAACGCTGCCGGGCCACTCGCGAGCGCCGCTGCGCTCGCCGTCCCGCTCTTGCCCGCTTCACGAGCACCGGCAGCCTCGACCCGGGCTTCGGCCACGGGGGGCGGGTGGTCGGCGGCTTCGGGGCTCATCTCACCTCGCTCGCGTCGCTCCCGAGCGGGAAAGTGCTCGCCGCCGGCAAGACCGACACCGGCCGCGATGAGGGCAACTTCCCGCTGCTCGTCAGGTACACGGTCGACGGCCGCATCGACCGTTCCTTCGGGGACCGCGGCCGCGTCGTGTTGGATCGAATTCCCGGCTTCGGCAGGGTCGAGTTCGGTCGGGTCGACAACTTCTGGGTGTCCGCAGGGCGGATCGTCGCCGCGGTCCACGCTCGGGTTCCCAACAGGGGCCGCCGTGGACTCATCCTCCTCGACCGCGACGGAGACGTCTCGGCGCGGTTCGGCGGCGACGGTTACTTCGACCAGCCGCCCGCCGGCGCTCGGATCGACGAATACGGGGTCGACCTGGAGCCGCTTTCGGACGGTCGCCTCTTGGTGGCGGGCACGACCGACGACTACCCGCGCCAGATCTGCCTGTTCAGGCTCAACCCCGACGGGTCGATCGATCCTTCCTATGGGTCCGGTGGCATCGCCTACGGTCCCCGGACCTACGACGTCCGCTTCAACGTCGAGCTCGTCTTGCGGCCGGACGGCCGGACCCTGGTCGCGGCCGCGGGCCATCTGACTTCGGCGATCGCCGGCTTCATGCCCGACGGCACGATCGATCCGTCGTGGGGAACAGAGGGCCTCACCGTCCCCATCGAGAGCTGGGGCTTCCACGCCTCGTTGGTGCCGCTGGCGGACGGGACGGTGGCGTTGGGGGACTCGAGCAGGCAGCTCTCCCATCTGATCGTCGCCCGTTACGACGCCGAGGGCGATCTCGTCTCCGGCTCCTACGTCCCGGGTCCCTAGCGCCCCACCGAGCTGCCTGCGGCGGCCGCTTGGCCCGTTTCGGGTCAGGGGCGGCCCGAACCGGGGCGTGGATGTCGTTTTCGCGCCCGCCCCCGGGCCCGACGATTGGCTGGCAATGCAAGCCAGGGAAGGAAACGCCATGTGCTCCATCCGCATCGTCAGGTCCATGCTGTTGGCGGTCGTCGCCCTCGCGGCGCTCACCGTGCCGAGTCTCGCCTCCGCCGCCGGCAGTCACGGCGGCGCCGTCGTCTTCTCGCGCGTCGTCACCAAGACCGAAAAACTCACGGTCAAAGATGCCGAAGGCAATCCGGTCAAAGACGCCGAAGGCAACGTCGAGGAAGAAGAGAAAACGACCGTCGAAGGCGGCCTCTTCGCGGTCAAGGACCGCAAGCTCAACCAGCTCACCGAAGACCCCACCGACACCGAACCGGCGTTCTCGCCGGACGGGCGAGCGATCGCCTTCGTCCGGGCCGGTGACGTCTTCTCGGTCCGGGCCGACGGCTCCGGCCTGCGGCGTCTGACCAGCGGCACCGAGTTGGACTCGGCGCCGGTCGTCTCGCCGAACGGCAAGTTCGTCGTCTACGAGCGGCGCGCGGCCTCGGGGGCGCCGGCCGACCTGTTCTCGGTCTCGGCGCTCGGCGGCGGCGCACGGAGGCTCACCGACAGTCCCGAGGACGACCACGAAGCGTCCTTCTCGACCGATGGGCGTGCGGTCGTCTTCGTTCGCAGCGTCGCCGTGACCGGGGGCGGGACCGCCGACGACGTCTACTCGATGCGCCCGAGCGGCATCAAGCAGGCACGGCTCACCCGCACCGCGCGGATCGACGAGTTCAGCCCGCGCTACTTCGCCGGCGGGATCATCTACAGCCGCGGCGAGAGTGGCGAGGGGCCCAGCGCCTACGCCGACGTCTACACGGCGAAGCGCAACGGCCGCAAGGTCAAAGCACTCGTCGCCGGCGCCGGTTCGGCCTACGTCGAAGACGTCACCGCCGCCGGCCACACGGTGCTGTTCCGCCGCGACCAGGGACTCTGGGTGAAGCGGATCGGAGCCGGCAGGGCGCGCAAGATCAGCGAGCTGCCGGATAACTCGGAGACGAACGCCGTCTTTTCCTCCGACGGCAAGAAGGTCGCCGCCTTCAGCGAGGTCGACGGCCGCACCCAGCTCTCCTCGATCGACGTCGCCCGTGGCGACGATCGCGAGCTCGCCGAAGGGTTCGAACCCGACGACCCCTCCGGCGGGGCCGGCCAGGTCAGCACGATCGGTCCGGTCATCACCTGGCAGCCGGTCCGTTAGGCCAGTTGCTGTCCGACCCCCACACGGCGGTATAACCGCCGTGTGGGGGAACCGGCAATCGGGTCGACAATCGGTGGCTACCGCGTCGATGCGCTGATCGCGCGCGGCGGCATGGGGGTCGTCTACCGCGCCACCCACCTCGCGCTGGAACGGCCGGTGGCCCTCAAGGTGATCGCGCGCCACCTCGCCGACGACGAGGGATTCCGCGACCGCTTCCTCCGCGAGTCGCGCCTCGCCGCCCGGCTCGACCACCCCAACGTCGTCCCCGTCTACGACGCCCGCGAGGAGGAGGGCGAGCTGATCGTCGCGATGAGGCTGATCGCCGGCGGCGACCTGAAGCGGCGGATCGCGGCCGAGGGCCCGCTCGATCCCGCCCGGGCGGTCGAGCTCCTCGCCCAGGTCGCAAGCGCCCTGGATGCCGCCCATGCCGAGGGGATCGTCCACCGCGACGTCAAGCCGCACAACATCCTGCTCGAAGGCGACCGTGCCTACCTGACCGATTTCGGGCTCGCGAAGGCAATCGGCGACTCCGGCGTCCTCAGCGGCGCCTCGATTGCCGGCACCGTCGAGTACATGTCGCCCGAGCAGTGGCGCGGCGGCCGGATCGGCCCCGCCGCCGACGTCTACAGCCTCGGCTGCGTGCTCTACGAGGCGGTGACCGGGATCGTCCCCTACGCGCGGCAGGCGACCGACTCCGAACCGGAGGTCCCGGAGGGCCTCGACACGGTGATCGAGCACGCCGTCGCCCCCGACCCCGAGCGCCGCTACCCGACCGCGGGATCCCTGATCGCCGCCGCCCGCGAACACGAGGGCGCCACTCCGACCGCGACCCGGGTCCTCTCCGACTCGCCCGGCCGCCCGACCGCCGCGACGCGCGGCGATCTTTTTGCCTCGAGGCCGACCGAGTCGCCGCGTGGGCGGGGCCTGCGGGGGTGGATCGGCGCTCGCGCTCGCGGTGCCGCGATCGCCGTCGGCGGACTGCTGGCGGTGATCCTCGTCGCCTTCCTCGTCGCGAAGATCTTCGGCGCCGGTGGCGTCTCCGTCTCGGAGCCGATCGCGGTCGGCCGCGGACCGCTGCGCCTTGCGGTCGGCGAGCGCTCGCTCTGGGTCACGAGCGGTCGCGACGGGACCCTGACCCGGGTCGGAGTCGAGAGCGGCCTGGTCGAGGGCCGGCCGATCGAGCTCGAGCGGGGAATCGCCGGGGTCGCGGTCGGCGCCAGCTCCGTCTGGGTCGCCTCGCCGCGGACTGGCGAGGTGCTGCGGATCGACGGCGACAGCGGCGGGATCCAGCAGCGGATCCGGCTCGGCGGCAAGCCCGGGGCGCTCGTCTTCGGAGGCGAACGGGTCTGGGTCGCCGACCAGGAGGGGAAGGGGGTGACCGCGATCAACGCCCGCGGCGGCCGCGTCTTCAGGCGCAACGTCGCCCCGCACGCGGCGCCGCTGCGGCTCGCGGTCGGCGCCGGCGGCGTCTGGGTCAGCAACGCCGCCGCCGGGACCGTGCGCCGGATCGACCTCGGCACCGCGGTCGCCGGGCCCCCGGTCCAGGTCGGGCGCGGCCCGGCCGGGATCACCGTCGCCGGCGGCGTCGTCTGGGTCGCCAACAGCCGCGCCGACAGCGTCACCAGGATCGACTCCGTGACCGGGATCCTGCTCGGGGCGCCGGTTCCGGTCGGCGGCCGGCCGGGCGGGATCGACGCCGGCACCGAGGTCGTCTGGGTCGCGAACTTCAAGGACAACACGGTCAGCCGGATCGAGATCGAGAGCGGTGAGCCGGCCGGCGACCCGGTCGGGGTCGGCCGCCACCCCGCCGCGGTGGCGGTCGGCGAGCGGGCGGTCTGGGTCGCCGACAACGGCGACGGCGCCGTGACGCGAATCGAGCCCTAGGCTCGCAGCACTGGGCGGTAGCGCCAATCACTAGGATCGAGCCAGGTCATGGCCCAGGACATCGACCAGCTCTGCATCAACACGATCCGGACGCTCTCGATCGACGCGATCCAGAAGGCGAACTCCGGGCACCCGGGAACTCCGATGGCGCTGGCGCCGACCGCCTACACGCTCTGGCAGCGCCACCTGCGCTTCGACCCCGCCGACCCGATCTGGCCCGGCCGCGACCGCTTCGTCCTCTCCGCCGGGCACGCCTCGATGCTGCTCTACTCGCTCCTCCACCTCGCCGGGGTCAGGGCGGTCGACCCGAAGTACGAGGTCGTCGGCGACCCGGCGGTCTCCCTCGGCGACATCGAAAGCTTCCGCCAGCTCGACTCGAAGGCGCCGGGCCACCCCGAGTACCGCTGGACCTCCGGGGTCGAGACCACCACCGGGCCGCTCGGCCAGGGGGTGGCGACCTCGGTCGGAATGGCGATCGCCTCGAAGTGGACGGGGGAGCGCTACGGGGCCGAGCTCTTCGACTTCGACGTCTACGCGATCGCCGGCGACGGATGCCTGATGGAGGGGGTCTCGGGCGAAGCCGCCTCGCTGGCCGGGCATCTCGGCCTCGACAACCTCTGCTGGGTCTACGACAACAACCACATCACGATCGACGGCCACACCGAGCTCGCCTACGAGGACGACGTCCCGCTGCGCTTCGAGGGCTACGGCTGGAACATCCTGCGGGTCGAAGACGCCAACGACCTCGAGCGGATCTCCGACGCCTTCGACGGATTCAAGGCCGAGGAGGCCCGGCCGACCCTGATCGTCGTCGACAGCCACATCGGCTGGGGGGCGCCGCACAAGGTCGACACCCCCGCCGCCCACGGCGAGCCGCTCGGCGAGGAGGAGGTTCGCGAGACCAAGCGCGCCTACGGGTGGCCCGAGGACGCTCAGTTCCTGGTCCCCGACGGCGTCCGCGAGCGCTTCGCCGAGGGGATCGGCGCCCGCGGCGCCGAGCTCAACCGCGCCTGGGGGGAGCGTCTCTCCGCCTACGGCCAGGACAGCCCCGAGCTCGCCGCCGAGATCGACGCGATGCAGAAGCGCGAGCTGCCCGGTGGCTGGGACGAGGGGATCCCGAGCTTCGACGCCGACGGGAAGGGGATCGCGACCCGCAAGGCCTCGAACAAGGTGCAGAACGCGATCGGCGAGCGCCTGCCCTGGCTGCTCGCCGGCTCGGCCGACCTCACCGACTCGACCTCGGTCCGCTTCGGCTTCGACGGCGCCGCCGACCTCGAGCCCGGCTCCTACGGCGGCCGCCAGCTCCATTACGGGATCCGCGAGCACGAGTCGGCGGCGATCTCCAACGGACTCTCGCTCTCGAAGCTGCGGCCGCTCTGGTCGACCTACCTGACCTTCTCCGACTACGCGCGGCCGGCTATCCGCCTCTCCTCGCTGATGGAGCTGCCGGTGATCCACGTCTTCACCCACGACTCGATCGGCCTCGGCGAGGACGGCCCCACCCACCAGCCGGTCGAGCAGCTCGCCGGCCTGCGGGCGATCCCGGGCCTCGACGTGATCCGACCGGCGGACGCCAACGAGGTCGCCGAGGCCTGGCGGGTCGCGATCGACCGCAGCCACCAGCCGGTCGCCCTCGTTCTCACCCGTCAGGACGTGCCGGTGATCGACCGCGCCGCCTACGCGCCGGCCGACGGCCTGCGGCGCGGCGGCTACGTGCTCGCCGACCCCGAGGGCGGCGACCCCGAGGTGATCCTGATCGCGACCGGCAGCGAGGTGGCGCTGGCGCTCGACGCCCACGAGGAGCTGATCGGCGACGGGATCCGCTCGCGAGTCGTCAGCCTGCCCTGCTGGGAGCTCTTCGAACGCCAGGAGGACTCCTACCGCGACGAGGTGCTGCCGCCGGCGGTGACGGCGCGGGTCTCGGTCGAGGAGGCGGCGACGATGGGCTGGGAGCGGTTCGTCGGCAGCGCCGGACGGGTGATCGGGATGCACACCTTCGGCAGCTCCGCCCCGCTCAGGGACGTGGCATCTAAATTCGGCTTCACACCCGACAAAGTGGCCGAGGCGGCCAGGGAGGTCTTGAAATGAAACCCACGCAGCAGCTCCACGACATCGGCCAGAGCCTCTGGCTGGACAACATCACCCGCACGATGCTCGGCGACGGGACCCTGAAGGGCTACATCGACGAGCTCTCGGTGACCGGTCTGACCTCGAACCCGACGATCTTCGACAAGGCGATCTCGGGTGGGGACGCCTACGACGAGCAGATCGCCGAGGTCGCGCCCCGGGTCGACTCCAGCGAGGAGATCTTCTTCGAGCTCGCGATCGCCGACCTCCGCGACGCCACCGACCTCTTCCGCGAGGTCCACGAGCGCACCGCCGGGGTCGACGGCTTCTGCTCGCTCGAGGTCTCGCCGCTGATCGCCGACGACACCGCGGCGACGATCGAGCAGGCCGCCCGCCTCCACAACCAGGCCGAACGCGAGAACCTCTACATCAAGATCCCCGGCACGCCCGCCGGGCTGCCGGCGATCGAGGAGTCGATCTTCGCCGGGATCCCGATCAACGTCACCCTGCTCTTCGACGCCGACCAGTATCTGGCTTCGGCGGACGCCTACCTGAAGGGGATCGAACGGCGGATCGAGGCCGGCCTCGATCCCGACGTCGCCTCGGTCGCCTCGATCTTCATGAGCCGCTGGGACGTGGCGGTCGCCGACGAGGCGCCGGCGGAGCTGGTGAATCGGCTCGGCCTCGCGGTCGGCTTCCGCGCCTACCGCGCCTACCGTGAGCTGCTCGATTCGAACCGGATGCAGAAGCTGATGAACGAGGGCGCCCGTCCGCAGCGGCTGCTCTGGGCGAGCACCGGAACCAAGGATCCCGACGCCTCCGACGTTCTCTACATCGAGGGCTTCGCCTCGCCGTTCACCGTCAACACGATGCCGGAGCCGACCCTGAAGGCGTTCGCCGACCACGGCAAGGTCGGCGACCTGGTCCCGGCCGACGGCGGCGACGCCGAGCGGACGCTCGAGCAGTTCGAGAGCGCCGGGATCGGTGTCAAGGCGCTCGCCGAACGGCTTCAGGACGAGGGCAAGCGGTCCTTCAACAAGTCCTGGGAAGACCTGCTCTCCTCGATCGACTCCGAGCGCCAGAAGGTCGGCTGAGCGCGTGAGCATCGCGCCGGCGCCGACCCTCCGCGAAGGCGCTGCCTGGCGCGCCCTGGACTCTCACTTCAAGGGTGGGATGGGGGACGCGCACCTGCGCGACCTCTTCGAGGCCGACCCCGAGCGCGGCGAGCGTCTGGTCGCCGACGGAGCCGGCCTCCACCTCGACTTCTCGAAGAACCGGATCACCGACGAGACCGTGATCCTGCTCGGCGAGCTCGCCCGCGAGCGGGGGGTCGAGGATCGGCGCGAAGCGATGTTCGCCGGTGAGCACATCAACGTCTCCGAGGATCGCGCCGTGCTCCACGTGGCCCTGCGGATGCCGCGCGGGCGCTCGCTGATCGTCGACGGGGTCGACGTCGTCAAGGAGGTCCACGAGACGCTCGACCGGATGGCGGCGTTCAGCGAGCGGGTCCGCTCCGGCGAGTGGACCGGCCACACCGGCAGGCCGATCCGCAGCGTCGTCAACATCGGCATCGGCGGCTCCGACCTCGGGCCGGTGATGGCCTACGAGGCGCTCAAGCACCACTCCCGTCGCGAGATCGCGTTCCGCTTCGTCTCCAACGTCGACGGCACCGACTTCGCCGAGTCGACCCGCGACCTCGACCCGGAGGAGACGCTGTTCATCGTCGCCTCGAAGACCTTCACGACGCTGGAGACGATGACCAACGCCCGCACCGCGCGGGAGTGGAGCCTCGCCGGCCTCGGCGGCGAGGAGGCCGCGGTCGCCAAGCACTTCGTCGCCGTTTCGACCAACGCCGAGGAGGTCTCGAAGTTCGGCATCGACACCGCCAACATGTTCGGCTTCTGGGAGTGGGTGGGGGGCCGCTACTCGATGGACTCGGCGATCGGGCTCTCGACGATGGTCGCGATCGGCCCGGGCCGGTTCGAGGAGATGCTGGGCGGATTCCACGCGATGGACGAGCACTTTCGCGAAACCCCTCTGGCCGCCAACCTGCCGGCCCTGCTCGGGCTGCTCGCGGTCTGGTACGCCGACTTCTTCGGCGCCGAGACCAACGGCATCTTCCCCTACGACCAGTACCTGCACCGCTTCCCCGCCTATCTCCAGCAGCTGACGATGGAGTCGAACGGCAAGCACGTGACCCTCGACGGGGCCCGGGTCGACTACGACACCGGCCAGATCTACTGGGGCGAGCCGGGCACCAACGGGCAGCACTCCTTCTACCAGCTGATCCACCAGGGCACGCGCCTGATCCCCAGCGACTTCATCGGCTTCATCCACTCCGACAATCCGCTCGGCGACCACCACGACCTGCTGATGTCCAACGTCTTCGCCCAGAGCGAGGCGCTGGCGTTCGGGAAAACGCCCGAGCAGGTGCGCGAGGAGGGCACCCCCGAGCAGATCGTCCCGCACCGGGTGATGGAGGGCAACCGCCCCTCGAACACGATCCTCGCCGACCGCCTCACCCCGGCGACGCTGGGGTCGCTGATCGCCCTCTACGAGCACAGCGTCTTCACCCAGGGGGCGGTCTGGGGGATCGACTCCTTCGACCAGTGGGGCGTCGAGCTCGGCAAGGCGCTGGCGGTCGCGATCATCCCCGAGCTCCAGGCCGACGAGGAGCCCGAGCTCCGCCACGACAGCTCGACGAACGCGCTGATCCGGCGCTACCGCCGGGCCCGAGGGGGGGAGTAGGGTCGTTCCCATGCTCGCGCTCGACCCGCTCCCGCTGGCGGCGTCGGCGTCCAACCTGCTCGCCGCCCGCGAGCAGATGGCGTTCACCCTCGGCTTCCACATCGTCCTCTCCTGCATCGGGGTGGCGCTGCCGGCGACGATCCTCCTCGCCAACTACATCGGCCTCAAACGCGGCGACGCCGACGCGATCGAGCTCGCCCGCCGCTGGTCGAAGGCGATGGCCGTCACCTTCGCGGTCGGCGCCGTCACCGGCACCGTCCTCAGCTTCGAGTTCGGCCTGCTCTGGCCCGAGTTCATGGATCGCTTCGGCGCCGCCTTCGGGATCGCCTTCGCGATCGAGGGGATCTTCTTCTTCATCGAGGCGATCTTCCTCGCGATCTACATCTACGGCTGGAAGCGGCTCGGGGGCTGGGCTCACTTCTGGTCCGGGGTCCCGATGGTCATCACCGGGATCGGCGGGGCCGCCTCGGTCGTCGCCGCCAACGCCTGGATGAACCAGCCGCAGGGCTTCACCCTCGACGCCGCCGGCAGGGTTTCCGACGTCGAGCCGGTCGAGGTCCTCCTCAACCCGGCCTTCGGCTACGAGGTCCCGCACATGATTCTCGCCGCCTACATGGTCACCGGCTTCCTGGTCGCCTCGATCTACGCGGTCGGGATGCTGAGGGGCCGGCGCGACCGCCTGCATCGGCTCGGGATGCTGATCCCGCTGACGATCGCCTGCCTCGTCACCCCGGTCCAGCTCTTCGTCGGCGATACCGCCGCCCGCGAAGTCGCCGATCACCAGCCCGCCAAGTTCGCGGCGATGGAGTGCATCCAGGAGACCGGCCCCAACCAGACCGAGTACATCGGCGGGATCTGCACCGCCGACGGGGTCAAGGGGGCGATCCCGATCCCCGGGCTCGACTCGTTCCTGGTCGGCTGGAGCACCGACACCGTCGTCACCGGGCTCAACGACATCCCGGCCGACGAGCGGCCGCCCGCCAACACCCTGCTGCACCTCTCCTTCGATGCGATGGTCGGGATCGGGACCGGGCTGCTGCTGCTCGGGATCTGGCTCGGGTTGTCCTGGTGGAAACGCCGCGACTTCCCCCGGACCCCGTGGTTCCTGCGCGCGGTCGCGGTCTCGGGCGGGGGCGCGATCATCGCCCTCTGGTGCGGCTGGATCGTCACCGAGGTCGGCAGGCAGCCGTGGATCGTCCAGGACTACATGCGCACCTCCGGAGCCGTCACCGATGCCGAGGGGATCTGGTTCAGCTTCGGCCTGGTGCTGTTCCTCTATGCCGGCCTCGGTACGACCGCGATCCTGGTCCTGCGAGCGATGTCGAGGCGCTGGCGCGAGGGCGGCGACGCCGCCACCCCCTACGGCCCCGAGCACGGCGATCTGGTCGGCCCAGGGACGGATGAATCGGATGAATCGCCACATGGAGGTGGTGAATGAGCAAGGCGGACGCAGCCGCCGCGATTCTCTGGATCGGGGCGACCTTCTACGCGCTGTTCGGCGGCGCCGACTTCGGCGGCGGCTTCTGGGACCTGATCGCCGGTGACGCCGAGAAGGGCGAGCGGCCCCGGGCCCTGATCCAGCGCTCGCTGACCCCGGTCTGGGAGGCCAACCACGTCTGGTTGATCTTCGTCCTCGTCGTCCTCTGGACCGCGTTCCCGCAGGCCTTCAGCGCGATCTTCACGACCCTGTACGTGCCGATCGCCCTGGCCGCGTTGGGGATCGTCCTGCGCGGCGCCGGCTTCGCGTTCCGCAAGTCGATCGAAGGGCTGGAGCTGCGGCGGGCGGCCGGCGCCACCTTCGCCCTCTCGTCGGTCCTGACCCCGTTCTTCATGGGGACCGTGGTCGGCGCGATCGCGAGCGGCAACGTCCCCGCCGATGGCAACGGCGAGGCCTTCTCGAGCTGGCTCGAGCCGCTGCCGCTGCTGACCGGGGCGATGTTCGTCGCAACGGGCGCCTACCTCTCGGCCGTATTCCTTGTCGGCGACGCCCGTCGCGCCGGCGAGGACGACCTCGAGGACTACTTCGTGCGGCGGGCGCTGGCCGCCGCCGCGATCGCCGGGCTCGCCGCCGCCGTCGGCCTGGTCGAGCTGCACGCCGAAGCTCACTACGTCTTCGACCGGCTCGTCGAGCAGGGTCTGCCGCTGGTCATCCTCTCGGCGCTCTGCGGCGTCGGCCTGCTGGCGGTCTTGCTGCGGGGCGGACGGCGCCCGCTGCGGCCGCTTGCCGCCGGCGCCGTGATCGCCGTGATCTGGGGCTGGGGCGTCGCTCAGTTCCCCTACCTGCTGCCGACCGACCTGACGATCTCCGAGGCGGCGGCGCCGGGCCCGACCCTCGACATGGTCTTCATCGTCTTCGGCGCCGCGACCGTCTTCGTCCTGCCCTCGTTGTTCCTGCTCTACGTCCTCAGCCAGCGCGACCTGCTCGAGGGCGAGCACTAGCCGGCGGTGGACGCGGTCCTCTTCGACATCGACGGCACCCTGCTCGTCACCGGCGGCGCCGGCGCGGTCGCCTGGCAGCGCGCATTCCGCGAGTCGCACGGGATCGACGCCGACATCGAGGAGCACACGCACGCCGGGATGACCGACCCCGAAATCGCCGAGATCGTCTTCCGCGAGGTGATCGGCCGCGACGGCAGCGAGGAGGAACGGGCGCAGGCGATCTCCGGTTACCTCGCCAAGCTCGAAGACGCCGTCAACGAGTCGAATGGCTACCGGGTCATGCCGGGCATCGAGGCGCTGCTGACCCGGCTCGGCGAGGAAGGGGTTCTGCTCGGGATCGTCACCGGCAACATCGAGTCTGCCGCCCACATCAAGCTCGCCCGCGGCAACCTCAACCGCTTCTTTGCGTTCGGCGGCTACGGGTCGGACTCCCGCGACCGCACCGAGCTGACCAGAAAGGCGATCGAGCGCGCGGCCGCCGTCGCCGGGCGTCCGCTCGAGCTCGAGCGGACGATCGCGGTCGGCGACACCCCCCGCGACGTCAGGGCCGGCCACGGCGCCGGCATCCGCGTCGTCGGCGTCGCGACCGGGAGCTACTCGGCGGCCGAGCTCGGCGACTCGGGCGCCGACTGGGTGCTGGAGACCGTCGAATCCTTCCCGTTCTGAGCTGATTCGGCGAGAGCGCTCGGAGTCGGCGGGAAGCCGCCGACCTGGCCGGCCCGGTCGACCTGGCCGAGGGTGCAGCGCGCCTGGTAGATCGAGGTGAAGCCGGATTCGAAGCCGTTGCGGGCGGCGCGCAGGTAGAGGCGCCAGACCCGGACCCGTTCCGGGCCCGCCAGCCGCACCGCTTCGTCGAGGTTCTCGTCCAGCCGCCGGGCCCAGTGGCTCAGGGTCTCGGCGTAGTCGGAGGCGAAGCTCTCGACGTGCTGGGTCACGAAGCCGGCCCGTTCGAGGGCCAGCAGGTTGCGGGAGAGGTGGAGGGGGGCGGCGTCGGGGAAGACGTAGCGCTCGGAGAAGGCGCCGGCCTCGGCGTCGGTGTGACGGAGGCGGGTGATCCCGTGGTTGAGGAGCCGGCCGCCCGGCTCGAGCAGGCCGGCCAGGGTCTCCGCGTAGACGTCGATGTTGACGGCGCCGACGTGCTCGACCATGCCGATGCTGGCGATCGCGTCGAACTTCTCGCCGGCGAGGTCGCGGTAGTCCATGACCCGGATCTCGACCCGGTCGCCGACGCCGGCGTCCTCGGCTCGCTTGCGCGCTTTTTCGGCCTGCGGCGGCGAGAGGGTGATGCCGACGACGTCGGCGCCGTGGCGGGTCGCCGCCCAGAGCGGGAAGCTGCCCCAGCCGCAGCCGACGTCGAGGACCCGGTCGCCGGGTTTGAGCTCGAGCTTGCGGGCGACGGTTTCCAGCTTCTCCTCCTGCGCCTCCTCGAGCGTCTGCGCCCCGCGCGAGAAGATCCCGCAGCTGTAGGTCATCGAGGCGTCGAGGAAGAGCGCGAAGAACTCGTTCGAGACGTCGTAGTGGTGGCGGACGGCGCGGGCGTCGCGCTCCTTCGAGTGGCGCCGGCCGCTGGGCTGGAGCTCGGCGGCGGGGCGGGGGGGAGGCGGCGTCAGGCCCGCCGCCCGGATCGTGCCGAGCAGCAGGCGCCGCTTGGCGGGGCCCTCGAGCGAGGGCGGATCCCAGCCGTCGAGCAGCTCGATCACCGCGTCCATGTCGTCGACCTCGATCTCGCCGCTCACGTAGGCCCGTCCGAGCCCAAGCTGCCCGGGGGCACGCAGCACGTGGGCCGCCGCCCGCGGTGAGCGCACGTAGAAGGTCGGTCCGCGATCGCCCTCGGTCCGGGGCAGGCTGGTCCCGTCCCAGAACTCGATCGTGAACGGCCGGGCGGGGATCCGAGCGTCGATCTCCCGTCGCAGTGAAGAGGTGCTCGCGAACGGCATCGGCGCGGACCTTATCGCCGCGTGTGCATCGGCTGTCGATTCGGGTACGTATGATCGAAGCGATGGTGAACGCGCCACTTCCCTCGGACATCCAACCGGTCGCCAACGAGACCCGCGACCGGATCATCACCGGCCTGGTGACGCTGATCCCGTTCCTTGCGCTCGGGCTCGCCGCCTGGCAGGTCTGGGGGAGTGCCCTGCACTGGAGCGACGTCTTCCTCTTCGTCGGGCTCTACATCCTCACCGGGCTCGGGATCACGGTCGGCTTCCACCGCCATCTCACCCACCGCGCCTTCAAAGCGAAGCCGTGGCTGCACCGCCTGCTCGCGATCCTCGGCTCGGCGGCGATCGAGGGCCCGGTGATCTCCTGGGTCGCCGACCATCGCAAGCACCACACCTTCTCCGACACCGAGGGCGATCCGCACAGCCCCCACGTCGATCACGGCCATGGGTGGAGCGGCGCCCTCAAGGGTCTCTACCACGCGCACATGGGCTGGCTCTTCATCCACACTCAGCGCGGCAACAAGGAGCGCTTCGCGCCGGATCTGATCAAGGACCCGATCATCAGCTGGGTCGACCGCACCTTCCTCGTCTGGGCGATCGGCGGTCTGCTGCTGCCGTTCTTCCTCGGCTGGATCATCGGCGGCACGATCTTCGCGGCGCTCACCGGCCTGCTCTGGGGCGGGCTCGTGCGGGTCTTCGTCCTTCACCACTTCACCTACAGCATCAACTCGCTCTGCCACGTCTTCGGCAAGCAGGGCTACGAGACCACCGACGAGTCGCGCAACCTGGCGCTGATCGCGATCCCGACCCTCGGCGAGGCCTGGCACAACAACCACCACGCCTTTCCGACCTCGGCCACGCACGGCCTCGACCGCTGGCAGATCGACATCTCGGCGCTCGTCATCGACGCCCTCGAGAAGACCGGCGCCGTCTGGGACGTCGTTCGCGTCAGCCCCGAGCGGCTCGAGGCGAAGTCGATCTGACCCGCTAGGGGGCTTCGGCCGACTCGTACCAGTCGAGCCAGCGGCCGCATGAGTCGGCCAACGGCACGATCTCGTGGGGCGCGTCGCGGACCACGGCGATCTCCCCCAGGGCCGCCCGCGCGTCGTAGCCGACCAGGCTCTGGATCCCGGTCGCGTCCTCGGCTTCGACGGAGATCTCGACCGGCGAGCCGTCCGACTCGATCGTCCCCGCCGGCCAGAACTGGCCGTTGCTCGCGAGGCTGATCGTGCTCGGCCGCTGTCCGTCGAGCGCCGCCGGCAACCGCACCGTCGTGCCCGCCGCCCGCAGGGTCAGGTCGAACGGCGCGAAGTACTGGAGCGAGAGATCCCAGCGCCCGGCCGGCAGCTCGAGGGTCTGGGCGGCGCGCTCGCCGTTGGCGATCAGGCTGTCCGGCTGCCAGTCGCCCTTCTGGCCGAGCCGGGCGTCGGGGAAGACCCCGGCCCTACCCGGATTCTCGGTGAGGATGCTGACCTCCGGCGCGGCGCAGTCGGCGAACGCGGCGGCCTCGGTCCCCTCGAGCAGCACGTGGCGGTTCTCGGGCGGATCGCTCCGCCGTTCCCAGAGCCGGTAGGAGGGTGTCGAGGCGATCTCCCTGAAGCTGGCCGGGGCTTCGCTGTTCCATGCCGCGCGGCCGGTGATCACGTAGGGGAAGGCGTTGAGGGTCGAGCGCGAGAACGAGTCGAAGTCGATCGGGCTGTAAGCATCGCCGGTGTCGAACGGTTTCTCGAGGTTCTGCTGGACGGCCTCGTCGGGGAACTCGACCAGCGGCACGTGGGTGTCGGCCCCCAGCAACTCGTAGGCCGCGTAGCGGTCCTGGCCCGCGTAGAGGACCGGCTCACCGTGGACGATCGGCAGGAACGCCTTCAGCTCGGAGCCATGACCCTGGGGCCCCACCGGAGCGTTCCGCAGCGCCAAAAACGTCGAGAACACAGCCCCAGCAACAAACAAAACCGCCAACGCCCCCCACCCCACCCGCCAAACCCCCCTCGACGGGCCGAAATGTCCAGCCGGAGCCGACAATTCGGCCCGTCGGCCGGGGAATTCGGAGAGGAGGGGGCGGATCGCGACGAGCATCGCCAGGGGGGCGGCGATCATCAGGGCCTTGGCGCGGGAGTAGTCGCCGCTGGTCGGCAGCGAGGCGACGTAGAGGAGGGCGCAGGCGCCGAGCGCGATCGGGACCGTCAGTTCGCGGCGGCGCACCCACCAGGCCATGCCGAGCAGGACCGCGAGGACGCCGATCGCGGCCGAGACGGCGGGGAGGTGGGCGCTGCCGGCGGCGTCGAGGCGGTAGTTGGACGCCGGCCAGACCCCGAGCGACTCGAACGGCGAGACCGGGCCGTAGGTGTTGCTGCCGGCGACCTTATTGAAGCCACCGCCGAATCCGAACGGGCCGACGAGGGCCAGCACGCCGAGACCGGCGGCGACCAGCAGAAGGACCAGCGTCCGCGGCCGCCAGAGGAACCGGAACAGGGCACGGGGGGCGAGCACCGCGCGCGCCGCCGGCTGGGTCAGGCTCCAGAGGGCGACGATCGCTATCGGCCAGGCCAGCCCGGCGAACGAGTAGGCGAAGAAGGCGCCGCCGGCGATCGCCGCGTAGGGGAGCAGGAAGCGGGTCCGGCTCCAGGCGCCGCCGGGCGGGACGCCCGGGTCGCGGAGCATCAGCGCCACGCCGAGCACGAGCAACGCCTCGGCGGTCTCCTTGAAGGCGCCCTGGGCGAAGTAGGAGGCCGCCAGATAGGTGAGGGCGACGAGCGCCGCCGCGAGGGTGCGGCGCCCGGCGCCGAGCTCCCTCAGGGCCGCGAGCGCGGTGAGCCCGGTGAGGATCCCGATCGCGAAGATCTCGCCGAGGAACGCCTGGCCGAGGGTCAGGCCCGGCACGGCGGCGACCGCGACCGCGAGACCGTGCGGTCCCAGCGGATAGCCGCCGAACGGCTCCGGTCCGAGGCCGCTCCGCAACCACTCGGCCCAGGCGAGGTGGAGGCCGAGATCGTTGTTGAAGCCGACGCCGATCATCCCCCAGCGGCCGGTGACGAGGAACGGGATCGTCAGCACCAACGCCACCACGATGACGACCGGCAGCCCCTCGGCCCAGGCCCGCTCGGCGGCGGTGCGGCGCGGGTCGCGCCAGACGACGAGCGTGGCGAGGAGCACCAGCGCCAGCGCCCCGAGCGTCGACGTCGTGCCCTGGCCGATCACCCGGGCGCCGAGGCCGGTGACGGTGATCAGCGCGCCGAAGCCGACGGCGGGCTCCAGCCAGCTCCAAGAGCTGCGTCCGGCGAGCGAAAGCAGCGCTCGGCCGACGAGCATCGAGGCGGCGCAGATCAGTGCCGCCGAGGCGTAGGTACCTAGCATTGAGCGCGGGAAACTACCGGCTCAGTACCGGTCGGCCGCGCGTTCCAGGGTCGCCCGGAGGCTGTCGCCCCGAAGCGGCTCGGCGTGGCCGGCGCCGACCACGGCCGGATCGAGCGCCGCCAGCTTGCGGACAGACTCCTTCGCCTTGTCGTGGCTCCAGGCCCAGGCCGGGTGGGGGACGCTGGCCTCGCCCGGCGGCAGGTGCTTGCCGAGCCTCGTCGAGTCGATCAGGTAGACGACGTCGCTGACCAGGGCGACCCGGTCGCTCTCGCGCCAGAGCCCGATCAGGCCGCGGGCGTGGCCGGGAAAATCGACGACGCGGAAGCCGGCGACGTCGTCGCCCTCGGAGACGGTGCCGTCGATCCCCACCGCGCCGCCGTCCCAGCGCCGCAGCAGCAGCGGGTAGGCGAGCCGCGCGCGCAGCAGGGGCAGCTCGGAGATATCCATGTAGGAGTCGATCGCGGCGTCGCTTTCGGCGTCGGCGACCTCGTCGGGGTGGCAGAGGACCGGCGCCTCGGCGAACGGAGCCGTGCCGCGGTGGTCGGCGTGCCCGTGCCCGAGCACGACCCGCTTGATCCCTCCCAGCTCCTCGCCGGCGGCGCGGACTTCCTTGCGCATCGCCTTGGTCCCGGCATCGAACTGGACGACACCGTCACCGTCCTCGATGAAGTAGACGTTCATCGAGCTGCCGATGTCGCCCCGCAGCACCCAGACTCCGTCGGCGACCCTCTCCATCGGCCAACCCTAACCCCGGCGGTGCGTCGCCACTAGTCTGCGGTCGATGCCGACCCTCTGGAAAGTCGGGCTGATCGTCCTGGTGGCCTGTCTGATCGCCTCGATGGCGATCGCCAGCTACCGCCTCGCGACGACACCGACCGAAATCCTCGGCGACGGCTTTCGGGGACTCCCGGCCGAGGGTGGCCGCGAACGGCGTTAGTATCACCGCCGTCCGCAGAGCGAAGGAGGAGGGGCGTGTTCAATCGCATCGTGGTCGGGACCGACGGGTCGGAGACGGCGGCTGAGGCCGTCAAGCAGGCGATCGACCTGGCGAGGCTCTCCGGGGCCACGCTGAGCATCGTCAGCGCCTACGCCCCGATCTCGGGCAAGCGCGTCGGCGACGAGAAACAGGGAGCCCCCGAAGACGTCCAGTACGGCATCGGCCCTCGCGAGGACGTGAATCTGGTCCTCGATGCAGCCGCCGCCGAGGCGAAGGGGGAGGGGGTCGAGGCCCAGACCCACCCGGTCGAGGGCGACCCGGCCGAGGGGATCCTCACGGTCGCAGAGCAGACCAAGGCGGATCTGATCGTGGTCGGCAACAAGGGCATGGCCGGCGCCCGGCGGTTCCTGCTCGGCAGCGTTCCCAACAAGGTCTCCCATCACGCTCCCTGCAGCGTGATCATCGTCCGGACCACCTAGCGCGCGGCCGCCGCCTGTCGTCCGAGAGGCAGGCCGCCTGGCAGGCCGGATCGGTCGCTCGCGCGGCGTCGATCAGGCCGGCGCCCTCGAGCAGCGGCGAGAGGCCGATCGAGCGGGCGGTCTTCTTGATCCGCAGCGTCACCTGGACGGGGACCGGCGGCGCCTTTCTGCGGCGGTCGATGACGCCGGCGGCGAGGACCATCGCCGCCACCCCTGAGGCGTGGGCGGCCGCCATCGAGGTCCCGACGTAGAAGCCGGGCTCGGCGAAGCGGCGCTCGTTCGAGCCTTTGAAGGTCACCTGGTAGATCGGGTCGGTCAGCACCGAGGGGCAACCGGCGACGGCGGTGCCGCCGCCGGGCGCGACGACGTCGACCCCCTTGCCGGCGAGCGAGTAGGACCCCAGGCAGCCGCCCTCGGTGGTGCCGCCGACGCCGATCACGCCGTCGATGGTGGCGGGGGGAGATACACAGGACTCGGAGCCGAGGTTGCCGACCGATGCGACCGCGACGACCCCCCTGCGGCTCGCGTAGCGGATCGCCTCGGTGACGCTGGGAACCCGCTTCCCGCAACCGAAGTTGAAGCTCATGTTGATCACGTCGGCACCGTTGTCGGCGGCGAAGCGGACCCCGGCGGCGATGTCGTCGGCGCGACCGCTTCCGAGCCGGTCGAGGACCCGGACCGGCATCAGCTTGGCGCGGTAGGCGAGGCCGGTCAGGCCGATCCCGTTGTTGGTCTTCTCGGCGATCGTCCCGGCGACGTGGGTGCCGTGCCCGTTGCGGTCGAGCGGCAGCGGGTTGCCGGCGACGAAATCGAAGCCCTTGACGAACTGCCCGGCGCTGAAGTCGGGGCTGCGGCGGAATCGGCTGCCGAGCGGCCGGTAGGCGATGCCGGTGTCGAGCACCGCCACGGTGACGCCCTTGGCCCCGGGGCGCTTGGCCGCCGCCAGGTGTTCCCAACCGCCGACCGCGTTGATCCCACCCGGCGAGACCGGCAGCAAGGCCGTCCCCGAACCTTCCCAGGGAAGGAAGCCCCACTGCTTCGTGACCCAAGCCCCCGGAACCGCGGGCTGCCCAGGCAGGGTGCCCGGGTCGTTGGGGACGTTGGAGGCTTCGGCCCCGGCCTGCTGGTTGAAGGCCGAGGCGGTGGCGATGTAGTTCGGGGCGGCGTAGGAGACCGCCGGGTTGGCGCGCAGCGCCGAGGTCGCCTTCCGCACTCCGATCCCCGCCGGCAGCGCCCGCGCCCTGCCGGCGGCCTCGCCCTCGAACTTGACGATCACCTGGCGGGGAGCGAAGCCGGCGCCCTCGCCGGTCCGGTCGGCGGCATGCGCGCTCGCCCCGCTCGCGAGGATGGTGAGCAGGGAGAAACCGAGGGCGATCCCGTTACGAAGTCTCATCTGTGTCGGCGCGCCCGCTAAATCCCTGCAACCGAGCGAGCACTGATCTAAACACCGGCCAGCCGGCGAAGTTGTCCGTCCAAGATACTGAGCAGCCGATGGCCGGACGAAATTTCACCGCCAGGGACGAGGGGCTGATGGAGATCGCGATCGAGCGGGCTCGCGCCGCCGAGCGGCACGGCGACGTTCCGATCGGCGCCGTCATCGCCCGCGCCGGCGAGCCCCTGGCCGCCGCCGGCAACGAGCGCGAGCTGCGAGGCGACCCGACCGCGCACGCCGAGCTGCTGGCGATCCGCGCCGCCGCCGAGGAGCTCGGCGGCTGGCGTCTCCCCGACACGGTGCTCTACGTCACCCTCGAGCCCTGCGCGATGTGCGCCGGCGCGATCGTCCTCGCCCGTGTCCCCGAGGTCGTGTTCGGCACCCCGGACCCCAAGGCGGGCGCCGCCGGCAGCGTTCTCGACGTGCTCGCCGAGCCCGCCCTCAACCACCGGCCCGCGGTCAGCGGCGGCCTGCTCGAGGACGAGTGCGCCGACCTGCTCCGCGGCTTCTTCGCCAGTCGCCGCGGCTGAGGAGCCAATACCCTGTTCGGTGCCCGGAGAGGTGTCCGAGTGGCTTAAGGAGCGCGATTGGAAATCGCGTGGGCGGGGTTAACCCGCCTCGTGGGTTCGAATCCCACCCTCTCCGCTCCGAGGCTCTTGGCGGCGCCAGGCTGCGTCATCGGTCGCTTGCGTGCTTGCGCACGCGGCGCTCCCTGCTTCCTGGCCAGACTCGGCTCCAGGCTCGGAGTCCTTAGAATCGGCGATCCCCGGAGGGGTGCCGGAGCGGTTGAACGGGGCGGTCTCGAAAACCGTTGTGCGGCGCAAGCCGTACCGTGGGTTCGAATCCCACCCCCTCCGTTGAATCCGCCGCGATGTCGCGAGGCCGGCGGACCGCGGGCCGGGTGTGGCTAACCTGGATCGATGGCGATGACGAGCCCGCTCTGGAGGGGCGCGACCGCGACGGTCCTCTCGACTCGCGTCGCCTACGGCCTCGCCCTCGTCGCGGCGCCGGCAAGGGTGGCGGGCAACAGGTGGCTGGGCCCGGGCGCGGAGGCCGCCGCGGCCGACGTCCCGCTGCGCGGCCTCGGCGCCCGCGAGGTCGCCCTCCACGGCGCCGCGCTCTGGGCATTGGCGAACGGATCGGACCTGCGCCCCTGGTTGCTCGCCAGCGTCGCCGGCGACCTCGCCGACATCGGCGCCACGGTGCGGGCCCGCGCCGCCCTGCCGCGGGGGAGCGCGCCGGCGACCGTCGCGGTAGCGGGGGTATCGGCGGCGCTCAGCGCCGCGCTCGCCCTCGCCTGGCGGCGGCCCGCCTAGGGCGCGACGCCGGGCCCGAGCACCTACCGCCCGGAGAGCGTCTACTCCGGGTCCGTCGGGTGGTTGATTCGCGAGCGAGCCTGCCAGCGCACCGTCACGTCGCGATAGGTGACCCCGGGCTTGACCTCGTCGGGGAGGTTCTCCCGCTCCGTCTTCGAGCTCGAGCGCTCGCCCGGCTCGCCCTCGAACGAGACCTCGGTCTCCGGGACGACCCCGAAGCGCAGGCTCTTCGCCCGCACTCCGGTGAGGAGCTCGACGTCGGCAACCTCGTCGTCGCCGAGCTCCTGCTTCTCGATCTCGTCCCTCTCCGTCACTCGCTCGCCGCCGCTTCGACGTCGCGGACCGTGATCCGGCCTTCGGATCCGGATCCCTCGATGTCATCGAGGTCGACACCGACCTCCTCGGCCTTGCTCATCGCGGCCTCGGTCGCATGGTGCTTCTCGGCACGGCGCTGGCGCCTGCGCTCACCCAGCTCCGCCGCCTTGTCGGCGGCCTTGTGCGAGGCGGCCATGCTCAGCTCTTTCGCCTCGTCGGTCGCCACCGAGGTCAGCTCTTTGGCGATCAGTTTGGCCGCTTCTTTGGCGAGTTTGCCGGCGGTCAGGCCGTTGCCGCCGCCGCCCCCACCGCCGTTGCCGCCGCCATTGCCGCCTCCACCACCACCGCCGCCGCCACCGGCGAGCCCGGCCAGCTGGCCCGCTCCTTGGCCGAGCCCGCCTACCGCGTCTCCGGCTCCTTCGCCGAGCTCGCCGACGCCTTTGCCGGCGCCCTCGCCGACGTCTTCGACCGCGCCGCCGGCGCCCTCGCCGACGTCTTCGACCGCGCTGCCGGCGCCTTCGCCGATCTGGCCGACGCCTTTGCCGGCGCCCTCGCCGACGTCTTCGACCGCGCCGCCGGCGCCCTCGCCGACGTCTTCGACCGCGCTGCCGGCGCCTTCGCCGATCTGGCTGACGCCTTTGCCGGCGCCTTCGCCGACCTGCTCGAGCGACTTGCCGATGCTCGAGAGGAGGTCGGGGTTGCGGTCGAGCGTGGTCAGCACCCGGTCGATGATCGCGGTCACGTGGTCGAGCCTGGCCCGCAGCAGCGCCTGCGCTTCGACGCCCTTGATGTCGAGCTCGACTTTGCCGAGTTTGGCGTGGACGCCGACGCTCAGTTTGACCAGGTCGAGGACCTCGGCGTGCAGCGCGACCCGAGCTTCGAGGTCGTCCAACTCGAAATGGATTTCGTCGACTTTGACGACCGGAATGTCGAGGATGACGTCGGGCTCGTCGGTGTCGCTGATTTCGCCCGGGTCGATGAGGGTGTAGTCCTCGTACATCGCCTCCGGGCGGGTCTTCTCGTCACCCTGGTTGCGGGCTTTGCTGCTCTGGCTGCCGCCGCCGTTGGAGCTCTGTTTTTTCTCCTTCTTGCGGGTCGGGCTTTTATTCTGGCCGCTGCCCGAGCTTTTCGATTTCGGACCGGAGCCGCTTTTTCGGCTGCTGCTGCTCTTGCTCTGCTGGGCCATTCTCTCTCCACCTCGAAATTTCGCTTGGGGATTCGTTTCCCGGTGGTCTCCGTTTCCCCGCCAGAGCAGCGCGCAAACGTTCTTTAGCGAAGGTTGAGGCCCTGGTCGGCGGCTCAGGCGAGGATCTGAAAGCGCTTTTTCACGACCTTCGAGACGTTGTTGGCGAGGTCGGTCGCCTGGAGGACGACGAGATAGCGGCCGGGCCGCCCTTTGAAGTGCTCGCCGCGGGCGCCGATCATCAGGCGGTTCTGCCCGATGAAGGCCTTCCAGGTCTCGAAGCCGTTGTAGACGCGCTTGCCCTTCGAGTTGAAGCGGTAGTACTCGGCGTCGACGGTGCCGCGCTCGCTGATCGCCGCGCTCGTCCGCACTCCCTTGCGGCTGCTGAAGCGGCGCTTCGCGAGGCGGACTTCGCCGAGCGTCGGTTTCGCGACGTCGATGTTGAGCGGCGCCCGCGGCCCGGGGTCGGAGTTCGGGTCCCCGGGGGACGAGGAGACGACGACCTCGCCGCGCACGAAGGAGTGGAGTTTGCACTGGAAGGCGTAGGTCCCGGGCTGCTCGAACTGAATCGTGAAGGAGTCGCCGGGCTGGTGGCTGGGCCCGTCGGTGTGGGGGTCGGAGTCCCACCGCAGCGCGTTCGGCGAGGCGCCTGTGACCGAGTGCGCGAGGTCGGGGCCGAGCCAGTCCCAGGTGACCTTCTCGCCGAGGTCGATTCCGACCGCCGGCTTCGACCAGGCGAAGTTGGCGATCGAGACCCGGGTGTTGACGGCGCCGGCCGCGGCCGGGAGGGCGAGGAACAGGCAGGCGACGGAGAGCGCGAGCGCCAGCGCCCGGCCGCGGCCGCCTAGGAGACCAGGTACCACCCGTTCATCCCCTGGTGCAGGTGCTGGAAGACGTGGCAGTGGTAGAACCAGCGACCGGGGTTGTCCTCGACGAACTCGAGCTTGAACGAGTCGGCGGGGCCGAAGGTCTTGTTGTCGACGATCGTTCCGTCGGGCTCCTGCCAGCGGTGGCCGTGCAGGTGGAAGGTGTGGAAGAAGTTGTCGACGCCGTAGACGTGCATCGCGATTCGCTCGCCGACCTTTGCTTCCAGGGTCGGGGTGTTGCCGGCGTAGGCCTTGCCGTTGACGCAGAAGTAGCTGCCCTTCAGCCCGGTCGTCGGCGGGTCGAAGGTGTGGAAGGCGAGGAAGAACTCGCGGTTGGGGCGGACTTCGCCCTTCGGCCGGATCAGGAGCGGCCCGAACAGCCCCTTGAACACGGGCAGCGGGTCCATCGGCCCATGGTCGTGGTAGAGCCACGTGCCCTCGGTCCCCTCCTTCGCTTCCCAGACGTAGGTGAAGGTGCGGTTGCGCTGGACGAAGCCGCCGGGGTCGGTGAACTTGCCCTTATAGGCGCCGTCCATTTCGTTCGAGTAGAAGATCCCGTGCGGGTGCATCGTCACCGGCGAGCGCAGTTTGTTGCGGAAGTGGACGATGACCGTGTCGCCGACTTCGGCATCGATCAGCGGTCCGGGGACGCTCGCCGGCCCGACCGGCTCTCCGAACCCCGGCGTGTACTGCCGGTAGGCGTAGGCGTTGAAGGTCGTCTTGCCGCTCTTGACCGGCTTCGCCATCATCTGGTCGCGGTGGCTGGGGACGATGTTCCAGGGCCTTTCCTCGGCCGCGATCCAGTACTCGCGGGTCGGTCCGGTCGCCGAGACCGACGCCACCGGCAGCGCCGAGGCGCCCGCGTCCCGGTCCTCGGCGGCCGCGACCTTGGGCGGGACGTCGACCTCGCGCGAGAGCGAGGAGATGTCCACCTCGCCCCTGTCGGTGCCGACGTACTGGCCCGCGAGGGTGCAGACGAAGGCGCCGCCGGTCAGGCTGAGGAAGCCGCGGCGGTCGATCGGAGCTGGGCTCACGCGGGCCGTCCTATTTCTTGACGGTGACCGTCATCTTCATTTCCGTCGGGTGGATCGTGCAGAGGAACTTGTAGCTGCCGACGGTGTCGAAGGACTTCTTGAACTGAGCGTTGGTGACCGCTGTCGTCTTGGTCGAGTAGGAGCCCCTGTTCTTCAGCCCCTTGGGGCCGCTCTTGAGGTGGACGTCGTGGGGCTGCGAATTGGCGGGCGACCACTTCCAGAGGATCGAGCCGCCCTTCCTCAGGGTCACGGCGGCCGGGCCGTAAAAGAAGTCGGCGACCGTGACCAGCTTCGGCTTCGGCGCCGGGGGCTTCTTGCCCGCGCCCGCCGGCGCCGCCCCGGTGAGGGCGGCGGCGGCGAGGGCGACGGTCAGGATCGCGGCGAGGCGCCGCCGGTTGCCCCTCATTTCGGACACGTCACTTCACCGGCCGCCGGCGGCACCTCGACCGGGGTGAACGCTTCGAACGCCGGGTGGGAGCCGACGCGACGCACCCACGAGCATTCCTGGGTCTGCGGCGGGTTGGCGCCGGCGTAGCCGAGGATCGTCGTCGGGTCGGCTTCGTCGCCGGTGTTCAGCTGAAGTCCGGCGCCGAGGTTGAGGCTGCTGACTTCGTCGATGTAGCGGGCCTGCTGCGGGCACGCCGGGTAGATCCTGTCGAGCGGGACTTTGCCGTTGCCGGGTGCGAACGTCGGGTTGCCCGTGTTGGCGCTCCAGCAGTTGCCGCCGCCGCTGGCGTCGTTCCAGATGTCGAATTCGCCGTTCGGATCGGCGCCGTCGCGGCCGAAGGCGTTGGCGACGATCTGGTTGTTGACGTTCTTGGCGTCGTCGCCGACGTTGGCGACGTAGATTTCGCCGGGAGCCGAGAACGAAGCGATGCCCCACTTGTAGTTGCCGAAGATGTTGTTTTCCTTGACGACGTTGCCGTCGCTGCCCATCAGCACGATCCCGACCCCGGTGGGGTAGTTGACCGTCACCTCTCCGACTTTGCCGAGGCCGCCGGAGACCGTTTTGAAGGCGGAGGCGGCGAGGAAGTAGTTGTAGTTGTTCCAGAACACGTTGTTCCGTTCGATCTTCATCCAGCCGTTGGGCTCATAGCCCTCGGTGTCGAGCGTGTTCGGCGCGATCCCGATCCCGTTGTTGTAGAAGTCGGATTCGACGATTTCGACGTACTTCGAGTTCGTCCCCGAGTAGCCGAGCACGTTTTCGTAGCTGGTCAGGTTCTTGAGGACCGTCCACTTCGGCTTTTTCTGGCAGATCGGCGCCGGGACTTCGTGATTCGTCCATTTGACGCTGTCGCAGGGCGTTTCGCCGACGTAGAAGGCCGAGTCGCCGTGGCGGTACCCGGTCGAGTTGATCATCTTGCCGCCCAGGCAGCCCTTCGCGAAGAGCCCGTAGGAGCGGTTGTCGGAGGTGAGCAGGTTGTTCATCGTGTACCCGTCGCATTCCTGGCCGCTCTGGGTGGCTGCGTGGATGAAGAAGCCGTTCGACTGGTAGTTGCGGGCCCAGAGGTTCTTGAGGACCAGGCCGTTGACGTCGATCGCCTCGATCCCGTTCTGGGCCGGGCCGAGCTCGCCCTTGGCGTTGGCGCCCTCGAGAATCGCCTTCTTGGCGTTCTTCTTGACGCCCATGATCGTCAGGCCGTCGTAGTTCTTCTTCGACTTCTTCTTGGTCCCGTCGAGGACGACGCCCTCGACGTATTTGCCCGGCTTGACCTTGACGTAGGCCCTGACCTTGCGGTACTTGCGCTTCGCTTTGTAGGAGCCGGCGGCGTCGGCGGCCTTCTGGATCGTCTTGTACTTGCAGCCGTGCTTGCAGACTTCGAAGGTCTTCGACTTCGGGACCTTGTTCTTCTTCTTGCCGGCCTTCTTCTTGCCGCTCTTCTTCTTACCGCCGCCGTTCTTCTTCGAGGCGGAGGCGTCGGCGTCGACGCCGTTCGCGGCGAGTACCTGGGAGGCGCCGAGCGCTCCGATGCAGAGAGCGACAAGGGCAGCTGCGACGAACCTGGACTTCATGTGGCTCCTTATCCGTGGTGTAGGCCCCCTCCCACGGGCACCTGCCCCGGGGAAAACCTTAGCGGAGGGCGAAAGTTGCGCATTTGGCTGCGGTGGTGCTCGCCGCCGCCCTCTGCCTGATCGCCAGCGCCGAAACGCTAGGCGACCGGTGAAATCCCCCCGATCGGGGTACAGGGTGGTCCACTGAACCGATCAAACGAGGGGGAGACACATGTCCATCGTCGCAATCCTGATCATCGTCATCCTGATTCTGCTCGCGATCTACCTGTTCCAGCGCGTCCGCTGAGGGCGCCGGCTTCGGGGGGAGACGCGTGTTCCTGTTCTTCTCGAACAACCTCGGCTGCGGCGGCTCGCTGTTGGTCTCGGCGGTCGTCACCGTCGTCCTGCTGCTGCTCTTCGGCGTGATCGAAATCGGCTAGCCGCGCCCTGCCTCCGAATCGCGCCGTGCCTCCTCGCCCCTGTCGCCCCCGGCGCCCGGCGGCTTCGGATCCAAATCGTCCACTTTCGTGAACAGCTGGAGGGTGAGCGGCGCATCGACCCGATCCCTCGCCCTGCATCGAGGGCAATTCTGCGACGACGCGACCCTGATCGGATTGAAGCTGCTCCCGCAGCGATCGCACTTGAACATCCCCTGTCCTCCCCTGACTGCCCGGAGTGCCTGCGCTGGCCCTGGGTCCGGAAATCCTGTCTGGTCGATCAATTGCCCGCTGGGCCAGTCCCGAAACCCGAAGCTGCTTAGGCTGACGCGATGGCCACCGAGGGACCAGGCAACCGCGCCGGCGATCGAGGCCGGCGCTGGCTCGAGGCCGGCCGTCGCTTCAACCGCAACCCACGGCTGCTCGAGGCCGTCCGGCGCTCGCGCCAGCGACTGATCGGCGACGCAGCCCTCGACCCACTCTCCAGCGCTCGCGGCAGGCCGGCCGACATCGCGACGCGCCATCTCGTCAGCGCTCGCGGCGAGGAGCACGGGATCCTCGGCGAGGTCGGCCTCGGGGCGCTTCAGGCCTGGCAGCGTTTCGCCGAGGCCCAGGATCGTGGCCGCGGCAAGGTCGAGGTCGCCCTGATGTTCACCGACCTGGTCGACTTCTCGCGCTGGTCGCTCGAGGCCGGGGACCGGGCAACGATCGAGATGCTGCGCGAGTTCACCGCAGCAGCCGAGCCCCCGATCCAGGCGCGGCGCGGGGAGGTGGTGAAGCGCCTCGGCGATGGCCTGATGGCCGTTTTCTGGGACGCCGGGGAGGCCGCCGACGCAGCATTCAGCGTCTGCGAGCGGGTCGGGGCGATCACCGTCGACGGCTACCGGCCGCGGCTGCGGACCGGCATCCACCTCGGGCGCCCCCGCAAGATCGGCGGCGACTACCTCGGGGTCGACGTCAACATCGCCGCCCGCCTCGTGACCGCGGCGAGGCCCGGCGAGATCCTCGTCTCCGACCCGGCCCTGGCGGCGGTGGACCCGGCCCGCGTCACCGCCTCGAAGCGGCGCTTCCGCGCCAAGGGCGCCCCGCGCGACCTCGGAGCGCACGCGATCGAGCCCGCCTAGGCGAAGCCGACGCCCGGATTTGAACCGGGGACCCCTTCATTACGAGTGAAGTGCTCTACCAACTGAGCTACGCCGGCGCGTCGGCCCATTCTAGGATCACCGTCGATGGCGAGGCAGAAGGAGGCGAAACGGCGCGAGGAGCACGAGGTCGAGTTCGCCCGGATCGTCGCCTTCAGCGACGGGGTCTTCGCGATCGCGATCACCCTGCTCGTGCTCAACCTCAGCGTTCCCGAGCACATTCCCGGCGACGACCTCACGGACGTGCTCTGGGATCAGCGCCAGGACCTCTTCGCCTATGCGCTCAGCTTCGCCGTGATCGGCCGCTTCTGGGTCGTCCACCATCGCTTCTTCTCCGAAATCACCGGCTTCGACGGGCGCCTCCTGGCCCTCAACCTCTTCTACCTCGCCTGGATCGTGCTGATCCCGTTCAGCAGCCAGGTGCTGGGCGACCACGGCGGCGACACCGCGGCGATCATCCTCTACGCGACGAATCTCGCCGGGGTGGTGATCGTCGGGCTCTGGCTGATCAACGACGCCCGCAAGGGTGGGCTGGCAAAACCGGCGACCGCGGAGACCGACGAGTACAACCGCCGCGCCCTGGTCATCGCCGTCGTCTTCCTGGTCTCGATCCCGATCGCGCTGGTCAACGTGAACCTGGCCCAGCTCGTCTGGCTCTACCTCTTCCTCGAACCGCTGGCGCGGCGGCTGCTCCGCCGCCGCCGGGCCTGAGCGTGCTCAGCGCCGGCGGGCGATGAACGAGACCGACTTCCCCGGCGCCGCGCAGGTGACGGCGATGCCGCGGTCGGTGGCCGCGCTGAGGCAGACCCGTCCCTGAACCCGGCAGCTGCCGCGCGATGCTTGCGCCGGGATCGTGCAGTTTTCGGAGACGGCCCACGAGGACGCCAGCTTTCGTCCCGCGGCGCAGCCGACCCCGGTGACCCGGACGGCTTCGAGGCCCTTGCCCGCCGATCCGCAGGCCTTGGCGCGGATGCCCGACGGAGCCCCCGAGGGTGAGGAGGCCGGGGGAGGGGCCCCGGTCGCTTCGGTGCCCGCCGGCGCCGTCCCGTCGCCGGTCTCCTCCGAGGAGGAACCGCAGCCGGAGACGACGAGAGTGGTGGCGAGGGCCACCGCGATCAGCGTCAGCGATGCTCTGAGCGGCTTCACCGGGGCAAACCTAGCGCGAGAGCTCGAGGGCACGGGCGATCGCGGCGTCCAGCATCGGCTCTGTCAGCGTCCCGGTGAAGGTGTTCTGCTGGCTCGGGTGGTAGGAGCCGACCAGGTGCCAGGGGCCGACGACCGCCTCGGCGCAATGGCCGAAGCGAGGTTTCGGCTTCGGGGTCTCGACTCCGAGCGCGCGCAGGGCGCGGAGCGCCCCGTCCCAGCCGAAGGAGCCGAGCGCGAGGATCGCGTTGCACTCCGGCAGCAGGGCGAGCTCGCGCTCGAGGAAGGGGAGGCAGTTGTCGCGCTCCTCCGGTGTCGGCTTGTTGGCCGGCGGGGCGCAGCGGACCACGGCGGCGATGTAGACACCGGTCAGCTCGAGGCCGTCGCCGCGACGCTCGGAGTGGGGTCGGCTGGCGAGCCCGGCCCGGTGCAGGGCGCGGAACAGCCACTCTCCCGAGCGGTCGCCGGTGAATATCCGCCCGGTCCGGTTGGCGCCGTGGGCCGCGGGGGCGAGGCCGACGATCGCGAGCGTCGCCTTCGGGTCCCCGAAGCCGTCGATCGGTTTCGCCCAGTAGTCCTCGCCGCGGTAGCGACGCGGCGGGTCGGCGGCGCAGGCCTCCCGCCAGGCCACCAGCCGCGGGCAGGCCCGGCATTCATGGATCTCGTCTGCCAGCCGCTCGAGTTTCGTCGCACCCATCCCCTCAACTGAATCACCGTCAGCGTCGCTTCAGCAGTTTGCCCCCCTGGAGGGGGGCCAAACGCTGAAGCGACGAGTGCATACGATCCGCGGGATGGGGGACCTTCGATATCGCGCGCTGGCGGCGATCGCGATCTCCGTCATCTTGCTTGGAGCGATTGGTTGCGGCGGGGGAGGGGACGGCGCCACCACCGGCAGTGACACGGGCGAAGCGACGACGGATGCGGCGCCGGCGGTCTCCGATGAGGCCGCCGCCGACATCGAGGTGATGAACGTCGCCCTCAGCCAGGAGCTCACCCTGGTCCAGGTCTATCGGCACAGCCTCCGGCTCCTGCGGGGAGAAGATCGCGACATCGCCCGGCGGTTCCTCGCCCAGGAGGAAGAACACATCAACGCGATCACCAAGGTGCTGCGCGGATTGCGCGGCGAGACCGAAGGCGAAGTCGAAGAGGTCGACTACTCCGACGTGCGAGACGCCGAGGACGCCCTGCTCCAGCTCTACGAGATCACCAACCTCCAGCTGATGCACTACATAGACGACGTCGCCCACCTGGAAACGATCGCGCCGCGGGCGTTGGTGGCGACGATGGCCGCCAACGAGGCCCAGCACCTGACCGTGCTCCGCCAACTGCTCGGGAGCGACCGCGCCGGTTCGGTCCCGGAGGCCTTCGACGACGGCGAGGTGCCGCCGCCGTGACGGCACCGCTCTACGCGATCGGCCGCTTCTGCTCGCGCCACCACTACCCGACGATCGCGATCTGGCTGGTCGCCGCGGTCGCCCTGGTGATCGTCGGCAAAGCCTCGGGCGACAAGACGAACGACAACCTCACGCTGCCCGGCACCGGGTCGACGATCGCGACCGAACTGCTCGAAGACAACCTCCCCGAGCAGGCCTACGGCAGCAATCCGCTGGCGTTCGAAGCGAGGAGCGGCAAGTTGACCGACCCGGACAAGGCGGCGGCGATCGAAGAATCGATCAAGCGCCTGAAGGCGATGGGCGACGTCAACTCCGCGATCAGCCCGCTGAGCAGGGAAGGCGCGGCCGCCGGTCTTCTCAGCGAAGACGAGAGGATCGCCTACACGCCCGTGGTCCTCGGAGTCGGGCCGGGCGAACTGACCGAGGACGAGGCGGAGGCGGTCCTCGACGCGGCGGCCCCGGCCCGGCGGGCGGGGCTCGAGACCTCCGTCGGCGCCTACGTGGGCCAGCAGCTCTCGAAGCCCGACACCGGGGTCAGCGACGCGATCGGGATCGCCGCCGCGATCGTGATCCTGCTCTTCGCCTTCGGCACCGCGACCGCGATGGTGATGCCGATCGGCACCGCGATCGTCGGCCTCGCGATCTCGCTCTCGCTCATCGAGCTGCTCGAGAACGTGGTCGAAGTGCCGAGCGTCGCCGCGACCCTGGCGACGATGATCGGGCTCGGGGTCGGGATCGACTACGCGCTCTTCATCGTCACCCGCCACAAACTCCAGCTCGGCGAAGGGATGGAGCTGCGCGAGTCGATCGCCCGCGCCACCGCGACCGCCGGGGGCGCGGTCGTCTTCGCCGGCTTCACGGTGGTGATTGCGCTCAGCTCGCTCGCCTTCGCCGGCATCCCGCTGGTCAGCACGCTCGGCTTCACCGCCGCGATCGCGGTGGTCGTCGCCGTCCTCGCCGCGGCGACATTGCTGCCGGCGATGCTCGGCGCGCTCGGCCCCCACATCGACTCGCTTCGCGTGCCGGGGACGAAGTCCGGCCCCGACGACCTCGAGCCGCACGGCTGGCGACGCTGGGCCGGCGGGGTCGCGAGCCGTCCCTGGCGCTCGGCGCTGGCCGCGCTCGCGGTTCTGATCGTCCTCGCGATCCCGGTCCTCCAGCTCGAGCTCGGCCAGAACGACCTCAGCGCCCTGCCGAAGTCGACGACGGCGCGCCAGAGCTACGACTCGCTGACCAAGGGCTTCGGGCCCGGCGTCAACGGGCCGCTCCTGATCGCCTCGAAATACGACAGTCCCGCCGATGCGAAGGCGGGGCTCCCCGGGCTGCGGCAAAAGATCGCCGAAGCGCCTGACGTCGCCGCCGCCTCCGAACCGACGCTCGACAAGGGCGGGACGGTCGCGGTCTTCACCGTGATCTCGAAATCGGCCCCCTGGGCCGACGAGACCGTCGACCTGGTCGAAGGGCTGCGCGACGAGACGATCCCCGCCGCGGTCAGGGGGACCGGTGGGTCCGCCTATGTCGGCGGCCAGACCGCCGGGTACATCGACCTCGCAACCCAGATCGCCGACAAGCTGCCGCTGATGATCGGGATCGTCGTCGGCCTCAGCTTCATCGTCCTGCTGCTCGCCTTCCGCTCGCTGCTGGTGCCGATCAAGGCGGCGGCGATGAACCTGATCTCCGTCGCCGCCGCCTACGGGGTGGTGACCGCCGTCTTCCAGCTCGGCTGGGGCTCCTCGCTGATCGGCCTCGACCACTCGATCCCGATCGTCAGCTTCGTGCCGCTGCTGATGTTCGCGATCCTCTTCGGGCTCTCGATGGACTATGAGGTCTTCCTCCTGACCCAGATGCGCGAGCATTTCCGCGACACCGGCGACGAGCGCGAGGCGGTGATCGAGGGCCTCGCCAACACCGGCAGGGTGATCACCTCCGCCGCCGCGATCATGGTCTGCGTCTTCACCAGCTTCGTCCTCAACGGCAACCCGATCGTCAAGGAGTTCGGGGTCGGCCTGGCGGTGGCGATCGCGATCGACTCGACCCTGGTCCGCTGCCTCCTCGTTCCCGCGGTGATGGTTCTGCTCGGCAAGCACGCCTGGTGGCTGCCCCGCTGGATGGACCGCCTCCTGCCCCACATCAGCATCGAGGGCGAGGAGTACTTCGCCCGCCGCGACGCCGCCCTCCCCGCCGACGGGCCGATAAGTCCAGCCGGAGCCGACAATTCGGCCCGTCGGCCAGACTGAAGCTTGTGTTTCCGCTGAATCTGCCGAATGTGTTGACGCTTTTGCGGATTCTTGCGGTACCGGTGATCGTCGTCGCGCTGCTCGGGGAGACGCCGAACGGGGACGCGCTGGCGGCGGGGGTCTTCGCCCTCGCCGCCCTGACCGACGGGCTCGACGGCTACTTCGCGCGCTCGCGCAACGCGATCACGACCTTCGGCAAGTTGATGGATCCGATCGCCGACAAGTTGTTGATCGCGGCGGCTCTGATCTCGCTCGTCTCGCTCGACCGCCTCGCGGCCTGGGTCGCGATGGTGATCATCGCCCGCGAGTTCGCGGTCACTGTGATGCGGGCGATCGCGGCCGAGCGCGGGATCGTGATCTCCGCCAGCTGGATGGGGAAGGTCAAGACCGTCTTGCAGATCGCCGCCGTCTTCGCGCTGATCGCCACCAACCCGGCCCCGTTCTGGGTCGACGTCCTCGTCTACCTGGCGGTCGCCGCGACGGTGATCAGCGGCGCCGACTACTTCTTCGGCCTGCGTCGCCGCCTGGCCGAGGGCTCTACGAGCTCGGCGCCTCCAACCACTCGCGCATAGTCGTGTGGCGGGCCTGGTGCTCGCCGCTCTCGATCTCCGCGCGGAGGTCCCCGAGGGTCCCGTAGCGCTCGGCGACGACGTTGTGGCGGTGGATCGTCTCGAGGTTCTCCTGGCGGGCCAGGACGAAGGCCCCCGTTGGCAGGTCGCCGTAGCCCTCGACGACCTGGCGCACCATCTCCCGCACGCAGTCCTCGACGAAGCGCGGCTGGGCGTGGGCCTTCTCGACCACGGCGAGCTCGTCGGGCCGCTTCATCAGCTCGTAGATCTCGGAGCTCATCGAGCTCTCGACGATCCGCAGCAGCTCCGGTGCGTCGATCCAGGACTCACCACCCTCGGGGCAGCCGATGTGGAGGCTGCCGATCCCGCGTTGGTTGTGGGTGGCGACCGGGACGGCCTCGATCGCCCGCTCGACCTCCTCGGCGCTGAAGCCCTGCTCGGCAAGTCGTTCGCGTCCGAGGCCGGCGACCATCTCCTGGGCGCAGGGGCAGGCCGTCATGCCCTGGGCCTGGACTCCGGTCAGGGTCCTGGACCCGCGCTCGGAGTCGACCGCCGTCCCGAACAGCACGTAGATCTCCTGGGTCTCGATGCCGCTGACCGGGGTCGTCACCGTCTGCGGATATCGGGCCTTGACCGAGACCTCGGCGCGAAGGCCGCCCTGACGCTCGCGGACCTGCTGGGCGATGTGGGCGGCGAGGATCTCGGCCCGGAACGCCTCGCCGAGGACCACGGCGTCGATCGCCTCGGCGACGATCTCCTCGAAGCGGGACATGTGGACCCCCGCCTGCTGCGGATTGAGATCGACGAAGCACTCGAAGTCGGCGTAGAAGAGGTTCTCGGCGCCGTCGGCGGAGACCCGGATCACCTTCTCGACACCGGTGACCCCGACCCTGGAGAGACTGACCTGGGTCGCGGGGAGTCCGGCCTGGACGTCGGGCGGGCCGACCGTCACTGTCGTCGCGTCATCAGACATCGCCTTATGAAGACTATGGAACCGCGTCGGCCCCCTATACTTCGCGACGGCCGAAGCATTCGGGTCGGCCCCCCGGGGAAGGGGAGTTTGGGTTGTACTGGAGGCTGTGAGATCGAGCCGTTGGAGACGGTCCCTCAGGGGCTGAACGATGCATCCGGGGAGCAACAGCTCATCGACTCGGAGGAGCTACGGGGTCTGGTCGCGCTGGGACGCGAGCGGGGCTTCCTGACCTTCGAGCAGATCGCGACCACGCTCGAGGAGGTCGAGGTCACCAAGGAGCAGGTCTCGGCGCTGCACGCGCACCTCGTCGAGCACGGGGTCGAAGTGATCTCCGAGGACGGTGCCGCCGCCCAGGAAGAAGCGAAGGCCGAGGCGGCCGCGCTGCGGACCAAAAAACAGGAACTCGACCTGACGGTCGAACCGAGCCTCGACAGCCTGCGTCTGTACCTGCGCTCGATCGGCAAGGTCGATCTGCTCACCGCCGCCCAGGAGGTCGAACTGGCGAAGCGGATCGAGCGCGGCGACATGCTCGCCAAGCGCCAGATGGTCGAGGCCAACCTGCGCCTCGTCGTCTCGATCGCGAAAGGCTATCTGGGGCGCGGCCTCAGCTTCCTCGACCTGATCCAGGAGGGAAGCCTCGGGCTGATCCGCGCGGTCGAGAAGTTCGACTACCGCCGCGGCTACAAGTTCTCCACCTACGCGACCTGGTGGATCCGCCAGGCCGTGACGCGGGCGATCGCCGACAAGGCGCGCACGATCCGGATCCCGGTGCACATGGTCGAGAAGCTGAACCGGATCGCCTACGTCGAGCGCCAGCTCGTCCAACTGCTGGGTCGCGAGCCGGAGCCGGAGGAGATCGCCGCGGAGCTGCGCTGGTCGGTCCAGGACGTCAAGGAAATCCTCCGCGTCGCCCAGCTGCCGGTCTCGCTGGAGAAACCGGTCGGCGACGAGGACGAGTCGGAGCTCGGCGACTTCGTCGCCGACGACGCCGTCTCCGAGCCCTTCGAGGAAGCCAGCGAGCACCTCCAGCGCGAGGGCGTGCGCCGGGCGCTCGACGCGCTGCCGGAGCGCGAGCGCCAGGTGATCGAGCTGCGCTACGGACTGACCGGCCTCGAACCGCTCACCCTCGAGGAGGTCGGCCGCACCTTCGGGGTGACCCGCGAGCGGATCCGCCAGATCGAGAACAACACCCTGAAGAAGCTGAAGCGCCTGCCCGAGGCGCAGATGCTCCGCGACGCTTCCTGAGCGCAGGGGCCCACTGAGGCGGCGTCATCGGTCGCTCGCGTGCAGAGCACGCCACGCTCCCTCTGTCCTTGCCTGACCGCGCCCCTGCGCTCAGGACGGTTCCAGCACCCAGACCTCGGGCCTGCGCGAGATCCTCTCGTCGTATTCGTCGAAGCCCGAGTACTGGATGTTGTGCCGGCGCCAGAGATCCTCGCGCTCGGCGCCCTCCGCGATGCGGGCGAGGACAGGGCGTCTCTGGCGGCCGATCTCGACCTCGGCCCGCGGCTTCGCCTTCAGGTTCAGCGACCAGGCCGGCACCTTCTCGTGGCCGGCGTTGGTGTTGATGACGACGACGTTGTCGCCGTCCTCGAGGTAGACGACCGGGGCGGTGCGCTCGAGCCCCGACCTGCGCCCGGTGGTCGTCAGCAGCAGGACCGGAGCCTTTCCGACGCGGCCCCCGATCCGACCCCCGCTGAGCCGATAGACGGGCTTGTTGATCTTGCCGAGGAGGCGGAATGTCCTCGTGCTGAGGCCCATCGAGAAGCGAGCGTAGAAGCGATCTGCCGGCACCGGGCGAGTATCCCAGAGGCGATGGAACCTGCGGGACCGCTGCTGAGGGAACCTCACCAGCGGGGCATTGGCAACAGGAACAGGGACGGAGTTGAGCGCCCACAGCGGGCGCACCAACGCGAAAACCATCAAGGTCCGCGCCTCGGCCTGCAAGAAGAGGGCGAAAGGCAAGCGGAAGCGGAGCGCGATGTAGTCACGGCTGTCACTACGATGCTCCCGGGGGGTGGACTTGACCAGGGAGGGTCGTGATGGGACCAGCGAGAGATGCTGAAACCGCTGCGCTCAGCCAGAGGATGGCCTGGGCCTACTCGCACCCGGTGCGGGCACGCGCGATGGTGATCCTCGGCTCCCGTGTGGCCAGCCCGAAGGAAATCGCCGAGCAGATCGGCGAGCCGCTCGGCAAGGTCAGCTACCACATCCGCGAACTCCGGGACGCAAAGCTGATCGAGCTGGTCGAGACCGACGGCAGCCGCGGTGGGGTCCAGCATTTCTACCGCGCGGCGCTGCTGCCGATCCTGAGAACCGAGAGCATGCGGCATCTGTCCCCCGGGGATCGCGCGGTCGGATCGGCGGTGGTGATCAACCTGATGGTCGCCGATGTCGCCGCCGCGGTGGAAGCGAACACCTTCGACTCCCGGGCGGAGCGGGTCCTCGTTCGCTACCACTCGCGCGTCGACCAACGCGGGCTCGATGAGCTCGCCGAGCTCTACACCGACACGATGTACCGCTCGATCGAGATCCACGAGGAGTCCGTCGAGCGGATAAGCGAGTCGGGCGAGCCCAGCATCCCGGTCGCGATGCACACGCTGGTCTTCGAGATGCCGCAGGACTCCGCCGAGGAGCCGCTCGAGGAGACGATGAAGACGACGCTAGAGTGGCGGGATGGCGGAGACGCACCCATTCAGGAGGGCGGCGGAAGCGAAGGACGTCGATCTGATGAGGGAGACCCTCAGCAATGACGTCGCTCTCCACAGTCCGGTCCTGTTCCGCGGATTCGAGGGAATCGAGGCGGTCGGTGTCATCCTCGGCCACGTCGCCGAGGTCCTCGAGGACCTGACCTACGTCGACGAAGCGGTGGGGGACGGGACCGTCGTCCTCCGCTTCAAGGCGATGGTCGGCGAGCTCGAGCTCGAGGGGGTCGACTACCTGACCCTCGGCGCCGACGGCAAGGTCGCAGACCTGACCGTCTTCATGCGTCCGATGAAGGCATTGACGGCCTTCAACGCCCGGATGGCCGAGCGCCTCGGCGTCGAGCTTCCCAGCAACTGAACTAGAATCGCGCCCTCAGCCGGGGGAGTGTCCGAGTGGTTAAAGGAGACTGGCTGTAAACCAGTTGGCTATGCCTACGCAGGTTCGAATCCTGCCTCCCCCATCGATCGGGCGGTTGTCGCTTTATGCACCTACGTGGGTGCAAAAGGCGACAACGCACGGCAGGCGACCGAGCGGCGGACCTATCGGCCGGCGCCTCGCGCCCCTGCGAAGATGGATGGGCGATGACGTCTTCGAGACTCGACGGTCGGGTGATCGCCGTCGCCGGTGTCGGCGGCGGCCTCGGCCCCCTCGTCGCCGAGCGGCTCGCGGCCGAGGGCGCGATCGTCGCCGGCACCGATCGCTCCGCCCAGCTGCTCGAGGAAGTCGGCGAGGGGATCGATTCCGACCGGTGGGACGGCCGTGCGGTCGACCTCCTCGACGAGGACGCGGCGCGCGCCTGGTGCGCGGCGCTGCTCGACCGCTTCGGCCGCGTCGACGGCCTCCTGCACCTGGTCGGCGGCTGGCGGGGAGGCGAACCGCTGCACGAGGAGCCGCTCGATGACTGGGCCTTCCTCCACGACCTCCTGATCCGCACGCTCCAGCACACGACCAGGGCCTTCCACGGGGCCCTCTCGGCGTCCGAGCACGGTCGCTTCGTGCTGATCTCGGCGAAGCAGGCCCAGCGGCCCTCGAACACGAACGCCGCCTACGCGGCGGCGAAGGCCGCGGCCGAGGCCTGGACCCTGGCCTACGCCGACGGGTTCCGCGACGGTCCGGCGACCGCGAACGTGATCGTCGTCGACGCGATCCTCACCCCGCGCATGCGCGAGGAGAATCCGGAGGGCAGCTACGGGACCTTCACGCCCGCCGAGCACGTCGCCGAGGCGATCGCCTTCCTCTGCTCGGACGCCGCGGCCGAGATGAACGGCCAGCGGCTCGCGCTTACCATGGGGTGATGGCCGCAGAGCCCGCGAACGGCGAGCTGACGATCCGCGAGCTGGCGGATAGAACCGGGATGACGGTCCGGAACATTCGCGCGCACCAGGCCCGAGGGCTGCTGCCCCCACCGGTCGTCCGCGGCCGCACCGGGTTCTACAACGAGGAGCACGTCGCGCGGATCGAGCTGACCCGCGAAATGCAGGCCGACGGCCTCAACCTCGAGGCGATTCGCCGGGTGCTCGAGACGAGCGACGGCGCCGCCGGGGAGATCTATGACTTCAGCCGCGCGATCCGCGTCCCCTTCGAGGACGAGACGCCGGAGATCTACGAGGCCTCGGAGCTGGCCGACACCTGGGGCGCCGAGCGGATCGACCCGAAGCTGATCGCCCACGGCGAAAAGCTCGGCCTGCTGCGCTCGCTCCCCGACGGCCGCATCGAGGTGATCAGCCCCCGCATGCAGGAGGCGGCGGTCGAGCTGGCCAAGCTCGGGATCGGCGCCGAGGCGGCGATGGCGACCGCCGAGAAACTGCGCCGCAATGCCGAGGGGTCGGCCCGCGCCTTCGTCGATCTCTTCGTCGCCGAGGTCTGGGAGCCCTTCGACCGCGCCGGACGGCCCGAGGAGCAGTGGCCGCGAATCCGCGAGGCCCTCGAGCGCCTGCGCCCCCTGGCCTCGACGAGCGTCCTCGCGGTGTTCCAGATCGCGATGGACGAGGCGACCGAGAAGGCAAGCGAGCGGACCCTGCGGCTGACGGCCGCCAAGAGTCCCAAAAAGCGGAAAAAGCCCGCCCGGCGCGGGCGTCGCTGAGGGTCTCGGCCCCATAGGCTGCGCGGATGGCCAACGTGGGAGAGGTCGCAACGGGAGTCGCCGAGGGCGTCTTCCCCTCGCAGGCGCTGAGCGCCGCGATCGAGGACGAGTGGATCACCTCGGGCGAGTACCGGATCCGGCCCGAGTCGATCCAGCCGGCCAGCCTCGACCTGCGCCTCGGCCACTACGCCTGGGCCCTGCGATGCAGCTTCCTGCCCGACGTCGACTCCACCGTCGAGGAGAAGATCGAGGGCCTCGCGTTCCAGAAAATCGACCTCCGCGACGGCGCCGTGCTCGAGCGCGACCGTCCGTACCTGGTCCCCTTGCTCGAGGAGCTGGCCCTGCCCGCCGACGTCCGCGCCAAGGCGAACCCGAAGAGCTCGACCGGTCGCCTCGACGTCTTCACCCGCGTCCTCACCGACCGCCACCACCGCTTCGACGAGATCCGCGCCGGCTACGACGGACGCCTCTACCTCGAGATCGTGCCGCGCTCGTTCGCGATCCAGGTCGAAACCGGGCTCTCGCTGAACCAGCTTCGCCTCGCCCGCGGTGACGTCCGCCTCGACGACGGGGAGATCCGCAGCCTCCAGGCCGAGTTCCCGCTGCTCTACCTCGACTCCCACGCGCTGCGCGAGTCCGAGCTCGCTCTGGCCGACGGGCTGTTCCTGAGCGTCGACCTCTCCGGGCCGAGCGACCGGATCGTCGGCTACCGGGCGAAGAAGAACAGCCTCCCGATCGACCTCTCGAAGATCCGCGCCTACCGCTGGACCGACTACTGGGACCCGGTGCTGCCGGAGCGGGGGGGCCGGATCGTGCTCGAGCCCGAGATCTTCTACCTCCTGCTCTCGGCCGAGGGCGTCTGCATCCCGCCCCAGATCGCGGCGGAGATGATGGCCTACGACCCGACCGCGGGCGAGCTCCGCACCCATTACGCCGGCTTCTTCGACCCCGGCTTCGGCTACGACCCGGCCGGCGATCGCCACGGCAGCCGCGCGGCGCTCGAGGTGCGGGCGCGCGACGTCTCGTTCATGGTCGAGCACCGCCAACCGGTCTGCAAGCTCGCCCTCGAGCGGACCAGCTCGCCGGCCGAGCGGCTCTACGGGTCCGATCTCGGGTCCAACTACCAGGGCCAGGTGACGATGCTCAGCAAGCATTTCGAGGACCAGGTGGTGGGGGGAGGCGCATGACCTGGAGCGTGTATCTCTCGGGCGAGATCCATTCCGACTGGCGCGAGCGGATCGCCGAGGGGGTCGAGACGGCGGGCCTGCCGGTCGCGCTCTCGGCGCCGGTCACCGACCACGGCGCCTCCGACGACGCCGGCGTCGGGACCCTCGGCCCGGAGCCGGAGGCGTTCTGGAAGGACCACATGGGGGCGGGGGTCAACTCGATCCGCACCCAGCGCCTGATCCGCGACGCCGACATCGTCGTCGTCCGCTTCGGGGACAAATACCGGCAGTGGAACGCGGCCTTCGACGCCGGCCTCGCCGCGGCACTCGGCAAGCCGATCGTCACCCTCCACGATTCCGAGCTCGACCACGCGCTGAAGGAGGTCGACCGCGCCGCCGCCGCGGTCGCCCGCAGCGCCGAGCAGGTCGTCGACGTGCTCCGCTACGTGATCGAGGGGAAGCTGCCGTGAGCGACCCGCAGGCGACGATCGAGCGTCTCTACGCGGCGTTCGCCGAGTGCAACGGGGCGGCGATGAGCGCCTGCTACGCCCCCGATGCCCACTTCCGCGACCCCGCCTTCGGCGACCTCGAGGGGGAGGAGGTCGGCGCGATGTGGCGGATGCTGACCGGGCGTGCCACCGACCTGGTGATCGAGCTCCGCGAGCACGAGGCCGCGGGTGGGACGGGCAGCGCCCACTGGATCGCCCGCTACACCTTCAGCACCGGAAGGCCGGTCGTCAACGACGTCCGGGCCAGCTTCCGATTCCGCGAGGACGGACTGATCTCCGACCACGTCGACGAGTTCGACTTCCGCAACTGGGCCAAGCAGGCCCTGGGGCCGAGCGGCCACCTGGTGGCTCTGTTGCCGCCGCTGCGCTCGAAGGCACGGCAGAAAGCCCTCGACCAGCTGGCGGCGTTCCGCCGCGAAGAGACCGGCTCGAGCATCTAGCCGCAAGATTCGCCGCAAGGGAACGGGCGAGCGTCAGAACAGACGCGACTGCGCTTCCTCGCGCCGAGGGGAGGGCGCCGCCTTCGACGGCCTCTCCCTGCGACCGCCACTTCCGCTGGCGGCGCGGCCCCGCTGTGGCTTCGCGGCACGGGTCCGGCCCCAGCCCTTGACGACCTTGGCGACATCGGCCCGATCGGAGGCCTGCATGTAGGCGCGGCCGCCGGCGTACAGCTCCTCGTAGCGGGGCAGGAGGTCGGGCCGTTTCTCCTCGAGCCAGGCGAAGAAGACGTCCCGCACCTCCCCTTTCAGGTGCAACGCGACTCCGCCGAGGAACGAAGCCCCGGCCTCGCGGGCCTTGTCGACGATCGGCTGCACCTGCTCGGTCGTCTCGTTGATGCCCGGCATCAGCGGTGCGATCAGGACCCCCGACTCGATCCCGCGCCGCCGCAGCTCGGCGACCGCCTCGAGCCGCGCCGCCGGGCTCGGAGTGTGGGGCTCGGTCGCCCGCCACGCCTTCTCGTCCAGGGTCGGCACCGAGAGGTTGACCGAGACCGGCACCGTCTCGTTCATGCGCTCGAAGATCTCGATGTCGCGGATCACCAGCGGCGACTTGGTCAGGACCGAGACCGGCGTCCGCGCCTCCTCCAGCGCCGCCAGGATCTCCGGCATCATCCGGTAGCGGCTCTCGACCCACTGGTAGGGGTCGGTATTGGTCCCCAGCGCGACCAGCTCCCGCTTCCAGCTCGGGCGCGCCAGCTCCGTCCGCAGCAGCTCCGGCACGTTGACCTTGACGACGATCTCGCGCTCGAAGTCTCGCCCGGCGTCGAAGTCGAGATAGGTGTGCGTGCGGCGCGCGAAGCAGAAGACACAGGCATGGGTGCAGCCGCGGTAGGGGTTGATCGTCCAGTCGAAGCCGTATCTGCCGCCGGTCACGTGGTTGAGGGCCGAGCGCGCCCGGACCTCGTGGAAGTTGATCCCCATCGCCTCCGGGGCGTCGAAGGTCCGGACGACGGTGCCGTCGCCGATCCCCGGCAACCGCATGTCCCGCTCGACCCTCTGCTGATCCCATCGCATACGAACACATGTTCGCAAATCGCACGGATGGGCAGAGGGCGGTCGGCGTCGGTCCCTCCCGGCTCAGCCTTCGTCCAAGAGCTCGAAGCGACACTCGTGCGGGTCCTTGTCACCGCGGAAGCGGCGAAAGCGCGCCCCGTGGCGGATCCGTCCCGCGGCGGCGTGGTCGTAGCCGACTTCGATCACGAGCTCTGGGCGCAGGGCGATCCACTCGAGGTCGCGGGCGCCGGTCCAGCGACTGGGCTCGCCGCTGCCGCGCTCGCCCGTCTCCAGCGGCGCCAGCATCGCCGGCATCGCCCGTTTGGCGTCGGCGCTGAAGCCGGAGATGTGGCCCACGGGTCGCAGCTCCTCGCCGTCGTAGAGACCGAGGATCAGCGAGCCGACCGTCCCCTCCTCTTTGCCCGGCCTCCAGCCGAGCACGACGCAGTCGATCTCGCGCTCGCGCTTGATCTTCGCCATCCCCTTGCGCTTGCCCGGCTCGTAGGGGGCGTCGATCTGCTTCGCCATCGTCCCCTCGGTCCGCCGGAGCCACTCCTCGGCCCGCTCCGTCTCGATCGTCAGCTCGGAGAGCGCGACGCTGCTGCTGTCGAAGCCGGCCGCGGCCGCCAGCGCCTCGAGCCGCTCGCGACGCTCGCGCAGCGGCCGCTCGAGCAGCGCCTCGTCCTCCTCGGCCAGCAGGTCGAAGGCGACATAGCCGGCCGGGATCTCCTTCGAGAGCAGCGTGATCCGCGACTCGGCCGGGTGGATCCGGCTCTGGAGGGCGTCGAATTCGACGACGCCGTCGGCGTCGCGGATCACCAGCTCGCCATCGAGGACGTAGCGGCCCGGGGCGAAGCTCAGCTCCGGGAAGTAGCGCGAGAGGTTCTTGCCTCCGCGCGACTGGACGTAGGACTCCTCGCCGTCGACGAAGACGATCGCCCGGAAGCCGTCGAGCTTCTCCTCGTAGGCCCACTCCTCGCCTTCGGGCAGCGTTTTTCGCGTCAGCGCCAGCTGCGGCTTGATCGGCGGTCGGAGTGGCAGGCTCACCCTGCGGCCACGCTAACGCCTCGGCGTCACCCCGGTCGTGCAGCCGACGGGGCGCGGCGCCGGTCGTCAAGCAGACCGGCGGGCGCGGCTCTCGCGCGGGTCCGGGATCGGAACCGCCGCCAGCAGCTGCTTGGTGTACTCGTGTCGCGGTCGCTCGCAGACCTGGGCGGCCGGGCCGAGCTCGACGATCCTGCCCTCGCTCATGACCGCGATCCGGTCGGACACGTGGCGGACGACGCCGATGTCGTGGGCGACGAAGACATAGGCGAGGCCGAGCTCCTCCTGGAGGTCCTCGAGGAGGTTGACGATCTGCGCCTGGATCGAGACGTCGAGGGCGGAGACGGGCTCGTCGGCGACGATCAGCTTCGGCCTTACCGCGAGCGCCCGGGCGATCCCGATCCGCTGGCGCTGGCCGCCGGAGAACTCGTGCGGGAAGCGGCCGTAGTGCTCGCTGGAGAGGCCGACCCGCTCGAGCAGCTCCTGCACCGAGCGCCGCAGCTCGGCGCCTGAGGAGACCCCCTGGAGCTTCAGCGGGACGCCGACGATCTGCCCGATCCGCTGGCGCGGGTTGAGCGACGCGTAGGGGTCCTGGAAGATCATCTGCATCTGGCGCCGCAGCGGCCGCATCCGGCGCCGCCCGAGGCCGGCGATCTCCCGCCCGTCGAAGCGGACCGAGCCCGAGGTCGGCGGGATCAGCTGGAGGACCGCCCGGCTCAGGGTCGACTTGCCGCTGCCCGACTCGCCGACCAGCCCCAGCGTTTCGCCGGCGCCGACGGTGAAGCTGACCCCGTCGACCGCCCGGACTCGGTCGACCTCGCGGTCGACGAGCAGCCCGCGCTTGACCGGGAAGTGCTTGACGAGGTCGGTGACCTCGAGCAGGGGGGCGTCGCTCATGCCGGCAGCTCCAGTCCGATCCGACCCTCGACCTGGCGCTTCTCCCGCTTCTGGTCGGGATCGAGCCAGCAGCGGTCGCGGTGTCCGGGTGCTGCCTCGACCCGACTCTCGAGGCCGGGGAGGACCGGGCAGCGATCGAAGGCGTGCGGACAGCGGTCGCGGAAGGCGCAGCCCTGGTCGAGGTCGGTGAGCGAGGGCGGCGTCCCGGGGATCTGGGGCATCCGCCCGCGCAGGGGCCGGTCGATCCTGGTTAGCGACCCCAGCAGCCCCCATGTGTAGGGGTGCTGGGGGTCGTAGAAGATCTCGTCGAGCGTGCCCTGCTCGACGACCCGCCCGGCGTACATGACGAGCACCCGGTCGGCGACTTCGGCGACGACGCCGAGGTCGTGGGTGATCAGGACCGTCGCCAGGTTGCGCTCGCGGTTGAGCCGCCCCAGGAGGGCGAGGATCTGGGCCTGGATCGTCACGTCGAGGGCGGTCGTCGGCTCGTCGGCGATCAGGATCTCCGGCTCGAGCGCCAGCGCCATCGCGATCATCGCCCGCTGGCGCATGCCGCCGGAGAATTCGTGCGGGTAGGCGTCGACCCGGCGCTCGGCATCGGCGATGCCGACCGAGTCGAGCATCGCGACCGCGATCTCGCGTGCCTCGCCGTCGCCGATCGAGGGCCGGTGGGCGCGGATCGCCTCGACGATCTGGGCGCCGATCCGGTAGACGGGGTTGAAGGAGGTCATCGGATCCTGGAAGACCATCGCGATCCGGTTTCCGCGGACCCGCCGGAGGGCGGCCTCGTCGGCATCGATGAGCTCCTCGCCGCCCAGCCGCACCGACCCCGCGATCGTCGCGTTCGGCGAGCGCGTCAGTCCGATCAGCGTCTGCGCGGTGACGCTCTTGCCGGAGCCCGACTCGCCGACGATCGCCAGCACTTCGCCCGGGTTCAGCTCGAACGAGACCTCGGCCGCCGCCGGCAGCGGCCCCGATTCGGTCGCGAAGCTGACCGACAGGTCCTCCACGCGCAGCAGCGGCCCGCCTCCTCGGCGCGGCTCAGCCATTGCCCGACCCCTCGAGCCGGACCCGCGGGTCGAGCTTCGCGTAGGCGATGTCGACGAGGGTGTTGAAGAAGACGACGAAGAAGGCGCCGAACAGGGTGACGCCGATCAGCGGCGGCAGGTCGAGGATTTCGACCGATTCGGCCGCGTACTGGCCGACGCCCTGGAGCCCGTAGAGCGCTTCGGTGAGGATCGCGCCGCCGCCCACCACGGCGCCGAAGTCGAGGCCGAAGAGGGTGACGATCGGGATCAGCGAGTTGCGCAGGACGTGGCGGACCCGCACCTGGCGCTCCCCCAGCCCCTTCGCCCGCGCCGTGCGCACATGGTCCTCGTTCATCGTGTCGAGCATGTTCGAGCGCAGGACCCGGCTGTAGAACCCGATGTAGACGAAGGCGAGGGTGAACCAGGGAAGGATCAGGTGGTACGCCCATTCGAGCGGTTCTTCGGTCAGGCCGACGTATCCGCTGGCCGGGAAGAGCTCGACCTCAAAGGTCAGGTAGATCAGTAGCAGCCCGGCCAGCCAGAAGACCGGCATCGAGATCCCGACCAGGGCGAGGATCGTCAGCAGCCGGTCGCCGATACCGCCGGCCCGGACCGCCGAGAGGTAGCCGAACAGCAGCGCGAAGAACATCCAGATCACCGCCGCGCCGATGCAGAGCGAGAGGGTCGCGGGCAGGCCGTTGATGATTTCCTCGTCGACGTCGGCGTGGGTTTCGTAGGAGACCAGGTCGCCGCTGAAGACCTTCCCCATCATCGCCAGGTACTGCGCCGGCAGCGATTCGTCGAAGCCCCATTCCTCGTTGATGTTGGCGATCAGCTGCTGGTTGCCGGCGCTTTTCTCGCCCGCGATCCGGGCCGCCGGGTCGGAGTTCGGGATCACGTTGAAGATCAGGAAGACGATCACCGAGACGGCGAAGAGGACGACGACCATCCCGAGCAGGCGACGGGCGGTGAAGCGTGCCATCAGGCCCGCTCCGCCTCGGGCTCGTAGAGCCCGGCGTGGGCCTCGACCCCGACCTTGGACTTGGGGTCGAGCGCATCGCGGAGGCAATCGCCGAAGACGTTGAGGGCGAGGACGGTGAGGAAGATCATCACGCCGGGGGCGATCGTCAGCTGCGGGGCGCTGTAGAGCAGCTCGTTGCCTTTGGCGATCATCGAGCCCCAGGACGACTCGGGCGGTTGGACGCCGGCGCCGAGAAACGAGAGCCCCGACTCGAACAGCAGCGCGTTGGCGACGTTGAGGGTGAAGAAGACGAGGATCGTCGACCAGAGGTTGGGGAGGATCTCCCCGAACATCACCCGCAGCGGCCCGGCGCCCTGGGCGACCGCCGCCTCGACGAACTCCTTCTCCCTCAGGGCCAGGACTTCGCCCCGCAGGGGACGCGCCATGTAGGTGGTGAAGGCGACCCCGATGACCATGATCGGGATCAGCAACGAGCCGCCGGAGATCTCGATCGGGCCGATCTTCAGCCCGCCGACCGCGAGGGCGACGCCGAGGGCGATGCCGAGCAGCATCACCGGGATCGCCCAGAGGACGTCGAGCGCTCGCGAGATCACCGCGTCGACCCAGCCCCGGTAGTAACCGGCGAGCAGCGCCAGCAGCACCGCGAGGGCGGTCGTGATCAGGGCGGCGCCGAAGCCGATCAGCAGCGAGGTGCGCCCCCCGTACATCAGCCGCACCATCTCGTCGCGCCCGAGGCGCCCGTCGGCGCCGAGCGCGAACTTGCCACCGGCGTCGAGCCAGACCGGGCCGATCGGGGTGCCGTCGGTGCTGACGACGTCCCGCATCTCACCGCCGACGTCGATCCGTTCGAGGGTGTGGGGCTGGTTGGGGCCGGTGTCGGCGACGTGCTCCGCCCAGAGGGGCGCCGCGAGGACGAAGACCACGATCGCCGCGAACAGCCCCAGCGAGGCGACCGCCACCGGGTTGCGCCGCAACCGACGGTAGGCGACGTACCAGGGGCTGCGACCCGTCACTACTTGAACTGGAAGCTGGTCAGATCGCCGGAGAAGATCGGGTTCCAGATCACCGAGTCGAAATCGATGTCGCTGGAGACGAACACGGACACGGTCGGCGTCCCGTAGGGCGCGAACGGCGCCTGTTCCATGTAGGCGCGGTCGAGCTCCGCGTATTCGGCTTCCTGCTCGGGGCCGAGCGTCTGGGTCGCGAGCTCCTCGATTTTCTCGTTCAGCTCGGGGTCGTCGATCCGCGGCAGGTTGGTGTTGTTCTTCGGCAGGATGCTGGCGCCGGAGAGCAGCGGTTCGAAGAACGCGTTCGGGTCCGGGTAGTCGGCGGCGTAGCTGGCGAAGCCGATGTCGAGGTCGGGGGTCGACTCGTCCCCGATCACGGTGAAGTAGGTGTCGGCGTTGACCACCTTCAGGGTCGCGTCGAAGCCGACTTCGTCGAGCATCGCCTCGAAGTTTTCGCCGGCTTCCTCGTTGAGGTTGTCGGTCCAGAAGGTGACGTCGAGGTCGGCGGGGTCGGCCTGCTTCAGCAGCGACTTGGCTTTCGCCATGTCGTAGGGGTAGAGGTCGAATTTCTCGTATCCGGGGACCCCGGGCGGGATGATCTGGTGGGTGGCGGCAAGTTCACCGGCGAAGATCCGTTCGATCTTCCGCGGGTTGACCGCGTAGTTGACGGCCTGGCGGACCTCGAGGTCGTCGAACGGCGGCTGGGTCGTGTTCATCCAGAGGAAGTCGAGCCCGACCGCGGGGACCGGCCGGTACTGGCTGTCTTCGTATTTGCCCTTGATCTCGGCCAGGCGGTCGGCGGGGACGGGGTCGAACATCCAGTTCGTCTTACCCTGCTCGACGTCGTTGACCTGGGTCGACTGGTTGCTGATCACAGTCGCCTCGATCCTGTCGACATGGCCGTCGGGGACGTCGGGGACCAGGGCCGCGTTGGTCTTCTGCCACTGCGGGTTGCGCGCGTAGGACCAGCCTTTGCCGGGTTTGATCGCGGTGATCTCGTAGGGGCCGGTCGCCGGCAGCGGCGTGTCGGTGACCGGTTTCCCCGGCGAGTCGGCGGGAACGGGGGCGGCGAAGAGCAGGGCCAGGAGCTCCTGGAAGGAGCCCTGGGGGGCGGTCAGGTGGATGACGATCTCGCCGGTTCCGTCGTCGGTCTCGATCCCCGAGATCCCGCCCTTCCTTGTCTTCTGGAACTGTTCGGCGCCCTCGATGATCGTGTAATAGGGCGAGCCGCTCGAATTGACCAGGAAGAGGCGTTCGATCGAAGCCTCGAAGTCGGAGGCCTTGACCGGGGTGCCGTCGGAGTACTTGAGGCCCTTGCTGAGCTTCAGCGTGTAGGTCCTGCCGCCGTCGGTGATCTTCGGCAGCGCCTCGGCGAGCCCGGGGACGACCTCGCTGCCGCCCTGGCCGTCGGCGTGGGCGAAGGTCAGCAGCGGGATGTATGTCGCGTACATCGCCGACCAGCCTTCGACCGCGTAGGAGAACTGCGGGTCGAGGGCGTCGGGGAAGGAGGCGAAGCTGGCGGTCAGCGTGCCGCCCTCCTTGCCGGAGGATTTACCGCAGGAGGCGATTCCGAGCGCGAGGATCGCGCAAAGGGCAACCGCTACCGACGTCTTGCTGGCTAGCTTGCTCACTCATGACCTCCGGGTTCGGACTGGAGCAGGCCGGTCCGCGGTAATTGCTGGGACAAGTTCCACGATAACTTCGCTATCGGCCGCCGCTTCCCCTTTGTTTAGCCATTTCGTCCCAAGAATCGGGGCGGCCACCGCGACCAGGGCCAGCACGCCCGCCCCGGCGACGAAATAGGTCGCGCGCGGGTCCTGGTTGGTCGCGATCGCGCCGCCGACCACGTAGCCGACCCCGGGCATCGCGGCGCCGCTCGACTCGAGCACGCTCATCACCCGCGCCTGCATGTTGGGGGCGGTCAGTTCCTGCACGGCGCTGACCATCGCCACCCACTGGACCCCGTTGCCGGCGCCGCCGATCGTCGAGGCGACGCAGGCGAGGACGATCCCGGGCGCCGCCGCCATCCCGAGATAGCCGACCCCGATCGTGATCGTGCTGAAGAACAGGAGGTGGGGGAGGCGGGCCCGCCTCAGGGCCGCGAAGACGAGGCTGCCGGCGACCATCCCGACCCCCCAGCTGGCGAGCAGGATCCCGTAGCCGGAGTCGCCCGCGTCGAGGGTCTCCTTGGCGTAGATGACCTCGATCGGGATCACGGCCGCGAAGAAGATGAAGGCGATGCTCTCGGCGACCAGGAGCTGCCGCAGCCGGACCTGCTCGCGGATGTACGCGATGCCGGCCCGGAAGCGCTCCATCACCCGGCCGGGGTCAGGCTCGGCCTGCGGCAGCGGGCCGGCCGTGAAGAGGATCACCGCGATCGCGAAGAACGAGACAGCGTCCAGCAGCAGGGCCGTCTGGACGTCGAAGCCGGCGACGATCAGCCCGGCGATCCCGGGTCCGACCGCAGCCCCGCCGGTGAAGGCGATGTTGAGGATCGCGTTCCCGGCCCGCAGCTCGCCGCTCGGCTCGAGCATCGCCGCGGCGACGGCGCGGGTCACGGCGCGGCCGGTGAGGGCGAGGGCGCCGTCGAGCGCCGCCAGGACCACGACCCCGATCAGGGAGAAGTGGTCGGCCATCAGCGCCAGGGCGGCGAAGGCGGCGGCCTCGCCGCAGTAGATGACCGGCAGGGCGATCCGCGGCCGCGGCTGCTCGGCCCTGACGACGATGATCGGCGCCAGCATCGCCGGCAGGAAGCCGGTGCCCAGGAACAGGGCCGCCGTCGCCATCGCGCTCCCGGTCTTGTCGTAGACGAGGACCGAGAGGGCGACGATCCCCATCCAGTCGCCGAGCTCGTTGACCGCGTAGGAGAGCGCCAGGCGCCGGAACGCCGAGCGCCGCAGGGGGGTGAGGAGGCCGGAGCTATGCACGGGCAATTTGACCTCTCACGCCTGAGCTACGCACAACTTCGCGGGTTGATACCCGATATATGCACAACATTTCCTGCAATTGCACAAGTTTCCGCCGAGTTGTGCTACAAACTCGGCAAGCAAGTAACAAGCTTTTTGATCGACGCACAAGTTGGGCTTCAACGAAAGGAAGAACAATGGGTTGGCGTAAATAGAACTTTCCAGGACAAAGGACCAACGTAGATTCGGTCCTTTCCAGTTTCGACGGGGCGCCCTCTGGGCGCCCCTCGTCGTTTTCGGCCGCCATCGGGAGGGCTTTCGTCGTCGCCCAAGATTGGCCTGCCAAACCTGTGCACGACACATGCTCAAGGCTGTTTGACCGCTCTGGACATGCGATTGAGCCGCCTTGAGGCGCACAGGGGCGGCCTGTAGCTTGGAGAGTTGCTCCGAGCCCCCTCACGCAAGGCGAGTGCCAGTCGCAGGGAACCGGGTCCAGGCCGGGAAATCCCTGAGACGGCCGGACGCCTGTGGGGCGTCCGCCCGAGGCGGAAAAGATGAAAAAGACGCGTCCCACCACGGCCAACCACGTCCTCCTCTGGAGTGCCCTGGCCGCGATCGTCGCGATCGGGCTCTGGCGGGCGCCGACCGCGAACTGGGAACCGGCGCTGTTCGGGATCCTGCTCGGCTTCTCGATCTTCAGCGACCTGACGGCGATCGAAACCAACTCGAAGCTGAAGACCTCGGGCAGCTTCCTGGCGCTGGTCCTGGCGATGGTCTTCCTCGGCGGGCCGCCGGCCGCGATCATCGGCGTGATCTCGATCTGGGTCGGCTGGCTGCGCTGGCGCGACGATCGCCACGACCTCCTCGTCAACACGGTCACCTACGCGGCGTTCCCGATGCTCGCCGGACTCGCCTTCCAGCTGACGCTCGAACACTCCGACATCACCGCCTCGGAACCGATGTTCTACGTGCTGGTCTTCGCGACGTTCCTCCTCGCGCTGGCGCTGAACTTCTCGATGATCGCCGCCGACGCCTGTTACGTCTGGCGGACCTCGTTCATCGACCGCGTGCGCTCGGCCCTGGTGCCGCTGCTGCCCTCAGAGCTCGCGGCCGCGCTGATGACCGTCGGCGTCGCCTTCATCTACAACCAGATCGGCATCGCCGGCGTCGCCCTCTTCGGCATCGTCCTGATCACCTTCCAGTACCTGCTCGGCGCCCTGCTGCTCTCCCAGCAGCGGGCCGAGGACCTCGAGGAGCGGACCAAGCAGCTCGCCTCCTTCCAGGTCGGGATGTTGAGCGCCCTGCTCCGCACCCTCGACCTCAGGGACCAGATGACCGCCCGACACTCGGCGGCGGTCGCCCGCTACTCGCGCGCGATCGCGCAGCGCGCCGGGCTCTCCAAGCAGGAAGAGGAGCTCGTCCATATCTCGGCGCTCCTCCACGACATCGGCAAGTTCATCCTGCCCGACCGGATCCTGAAGGCGAACGTGCCGCTCACCGACGAGGACTGGATGCTGATCAAGCGCCATCCCCAGCAGGGCGCCCGCGTCGTCTCCTCGCTCGACGGCTACGGCCCGGTCGCCGACGTCATCCTCGCCCACCACGAGCGGATCGACGGCAAGGGCTATCCGCGCGGCCTCCAGGGCGAGGAGATCCCGAAACTGTCGCGGATCATCTCGGTCTCCGACACCTACGACGTAATGACGGCGCGCGACTCCTACCGGACCCCGATGTCCTCCAAGGACGCGATCGCCGAGCTGCGCCGCGTCGCCGGCAAGCAGCTCGACGCCGACTTCGTCGAGATCTTCATCGAGCTGATCGAAGGCAACGACGTCTCCTTCCAGCACTCCGAGGCCTCCGATTTCGAGAAGGAGCTCTCGCTCGAGTCGCGGATCGCCGAGACCGCGAACCCGGGCCAGGCGTCGGACCGCTTCCAGGTCCAGGGCGCCCCCTCCGGCTGAGCGCCGACCGGTAGCGTTGCGGCGATGCGCGCCGTCACCTTCCAGGCACCGGGCGAGGTCCGGATCGACGAGAAGCCGGATCCGGAGATAGTCGCCGCCGACGACGCGCTGATCAGGGTCGAGGCGAGCGGGATCTGCGGCTCCGACCTCCACATCTTCCACGGCAGGGTTCCGGTCGAGCCGGGCTTCACGATCGGGCACGAGTTCGTCGGCACCGTCCTCGATGCCGGCGAGGACGTCGAGAGCGTGGCGGTCGGAGACCGGGTGCTGGGCTGCTTCCACACCGCCTGCGCGACCTGCGTCGCCTGCCTGCGCGGCGACTACCACCGCTGCGAGCGCCAGCGCACCTTCGGCCACGGCTCGCACCTCGGCGATCTCCAGGGCGCCCAGGCCGAGCGGCTGCTGGTGCCGCGCGCCAACCTCACCCTGCGCCGGGTCCCGGCGGGGATGAGCGACGAGGCGGCGCTCTTCGCCGGCGACGTGATGGGCACCGGATACCACTCGATCGCCCACGCCGGGATGGAGGCGGGCGACTCGGTCGCGGTCCTCGGGCTAGGCCCGGTCGGGCTCTGCGCGGTGCAGGCGGCTCTGGCCGGCGGCGCCGTCGAGGTCTTCGCCGTCGACTCGGTGCCCGAGCGCCTCGAGATGGCATCACGCTTCGGCGCCACCGCCGTCCACCTCACCGAGGAGGAGCCGAAGAAGGTCGTTCGCGGCGCCACCGAAGGGCGCGGCGTCGACGTCGTCGTCGACGCGGTCGGCGACGCCGGTCCGCTGGCGATGGCGGTCAGCCTCTGCCGCGACGCGGGCACGGTCTCGGGGATCGGCGCCTACGCGGGCAAGGGGGAGGTGCCCCTCGGCCTGGCCTGGCTGAAGGGACTCCAGCTGCGGCTCGGGCTCGCCAACGTGATCGCTCACGTCGACCGGGTGCTGGCACTGATCGAGGCCGGCAGGCTCGATCCCGAGCCGCTCGTCACCCACCACATGAAGCTCGACCAGGCGGCCGAGGCCTACGAGCTCTACGACAACCGCGAAGCCCTCAAGATCGTCCTCACGCCCTGACCGCGCTCAGACCCTGCGGTCGCGCCGGTAGAGCGCGTCCTTGGCGGCGAGCAGGCGGCGGTCTGCATCGGCGTGGAGCGCCGCCGGGTCGTTGCCGGCCTGGGCGACTCCGAACGAGGCGCCGACCCCGGCGCCGCTGGTCTCGACGCAGTCGATCGCGGCGGCGATTCGCCGGGCTCCGACCTTCGCCTCCGGCAGGGTGGTCTGCGGCATCAGGATCGCGAACTCGTCGCCGCCGAGGCGGAAGGCGTCGTCGGCGAGCCGCGACTGGTCGATCGCGGCGGCGACCCGGCGCAGGACCTCGTCGCCGGCCGGATGCCCGAGCAGGTCGTTGATCGCCTTGAAGCCGTCGAGGTCCAGCAGGCAGAGGGAGAGCGGGCTGTGGTAGCGGGTCGCGCGCGCGGTCTCGATCGCGAGTCGCTCTTCGTAGGCCCGTCGGTTCAACATCCCGGTCAGCGCGTCGTGGCGGCTGTCGTGGACCTGGACCTCGTAGGAGGTCGCGTGCGACATGTGGGCCGCGATCAGGTCGCTGAGCAGCCCCAGGGTCTCGACGTCGGAGTCCTTGAAGTGATGCGCCTCGCCGGAATAGACCTTGAGCACCCCGACGGTGCGGTTGCGGTGGACGAGCGGCACCACGATCATCGAGCAGGCGTTGACCCGGCGGCAGGCCTCGTTGTCGACCCGCGGGTCGACGGAGGTGTCGTCGCTGCGCAGGACCCTGCCCTCGCGGACGCAGAGGCCGGAGAGACTGCCGTCGATCGGCACCTCGGTCCCCAGGAACGGCGTCGCCTCGCCGCAGGTGACCTTGTAGACCATCATCTCGCCCTCGGCGATCTCGACGACACCCGCGGTGGCACCGGTCAGCTCCTGGCTGCGCTCGGCGATCAGCTGCATGACCGTCCCGAGCTCGAGCTCGGTCGAGGCGATCTCCGTCTGGGTGCGGATGATCGACAGCAGCTGGTCGTTGCCGGGAGTGCTCACGAAGGGGCTATCGGCAAGAACAGGAGAAGTTTGAGTCGTGACAGCGGCCGCTGGACGAAGGCGCAGCCCCGCGTGCTCAGCCGCCGGCCAGGATCGCCGCGATCAACCCCACGAGACCGACGGAAAGGGCGATCGAGCCGCGGGTGATTGCAAGGTGAAGACCCTGAATTTCGATCCGTTGGGCATCGAAGATGTCGGCCAGCCGATCGATTCGGCGGCCCATGGCTTCGAGCTGACGCTCGACTTCACCGAATCGTCGGTCGACCTCATCGAAGCGACGGTCGACCTCGTCGAAGCGACGATCAATCGCCTCGAACTGGTGCTGCAACCTGTCGTCGGTCCATGCCATCGGCTCCATGATGATGTCAGGCTTGCAGACAAAACATCACGGGTTACGCACGGACTGTGAATTTTCAGAGTTCAGGAGGAGGTGGCCGCGGTCGCCTTCGGCGCCTGGTGGCGGTGGCGCCGGAACATCTCTTCGACCCATTTGTAGCCGGGGCGATCTTCGAGCGGAGCCCGGAACTCCTGGATTCCGGGGGCCGGTTGCACGACGCTCGGGACCGGCCCCTGGGCGGGCAGGACGATCGGGTTGAAGAGCGAGGCGGCGGTGAGGTCGGCCACGGTGAAGGCGTCGCCGACCAGGTACTCGTCGTCGCCCAGCTCGCTCTCCAGCCGGTCGAGGGCCGCGACGATCTTCTCGCGCGCCCGCTGCGCGGCGGCGGGGTCGGCGACCCCGAAGCGCATCCGGGTGTAGGCCTGCGCGTAGACGACGGTCATGCCCGGCGCCTTGCGGAGCGGCCCCGGGGCGGTCTCCTCCATCAGCTTGACGAAGGTGTCGCGGTCCTTTCCGATCTCGTGGAAGGCGAGCAGGCGTGTGTGTGGGCCGAGCTCCTCGTCGAAGAACTCCTCGAGCTCGAGCGCCCGGCGACGCTGGTCGGTATCGGCCGGGTAGAGCGGCGGATCCGGGTGGCGCTGCTCGAGGGCGGCGATGATCGCGGTCGAGTCGCCGATCGTGCGACCGTCGAGGCGGAGGATCGGGAAGGTCTTGTGCTCGCCCCGGGTGAGCGCCATCGCGATCGGGATGTGGGCACCGACGACCGGTGCCCGCCGCCGGTGCTCGACCCCCTTGTGGGCGAGCGCCCAGCGTGCCTTCTCGCTGTAGTGCGAGACGTCGATCTGCCAGAGGGTGGGGAGGTCGCTCATTGCGTCCGGTCCTGTCGCGTGGCAGCATAGTCCGCGATGGGATTGCTGAGCGACGGCGAGATCGAAGAGCGGTTGGGGGAGCTCCGGGGATGGCGGCGAGAGGGCGACTCGATCAGGCGAACCTACGAGTGCGGCGACTTCGTCGGCTCGACCGACCTCGTCGCCGCGATCGTCGGTCCGGCCGAGGAGATGGGCCACCACCCGGACCTGGAGATCTCCTGGGACAAGGTGGCGGTGACGCTCTCCACCCATTCCGAAGGCGGCCTGACGAAGGCCGACTTCGAGCTTGCTGCGACGATCGACGAGCTATACCCGAACGACTGAGAATCAACGATCACCTCTCGATCCCGCTCGCCGAGGTGGAGCTGCGCGCGAGCCGCTCGTCCGGCCCCGGCGGACAGCACGCGAACGTGACGGCGTCGCGGATCGAAGCCGTGTTCGACGTCGAGGCGTCGGAGTCGCTCGACGCGGAGGCGCGAAGCCGGCTGACGGCGAAGGTCGGGCCCGTGGTCACCGCGGTCGCCCAGGACGCCCGCAGCCAGGCGCGCAACCGCGAGCTGGCCCTCGAACGCCTGGCGGCGAAGATCGCGGCCGGGATCCGGGTCCCGCGCCGACGCCGGCCGACGCGGCCGACGCGCGCCTCGAAGGAGCGACGGCTCCAGGGCAAGCGCCGGCGGAGCGAGCGCAAGCGCGCCCGGCGGCGGCCGGCGGGGGAGGACTGATGGCGAAGCGCCGGAAGCGCAAGGTCCGGGAGAAGGCGGTGACGATCGATTACGTCGACCCCGAGGGCAACACGCTGAGCCTGCGTGAATCGCTCAGCCGCGGCACCCTCGCCAAGATCGCCGAGGGCCCGGCGACCGCGGCGACGACCACCGACGACGCCTGGCGGCGACGCTCGGAGATGCTGTTCGAGCGGCTGGCGGTGAGGTGGGAGATCGCCGGCCTGCCGCTGACCGAGCAGAAGATGCTGCTCGGCCGCTACCGGATGGCCGACACCGACACCCAGCGCTGGGTGCGGGAGACGATCGACACCCACCTCGAGCGCTTCATCCCCGAGCTGCTCGAGTAGCCGCGCTCGTTCGAATACTCGCCGGATGGGGAAGTATCGGTCCCAGAGGCTCGCATCCGAGCCGCCAGACCGATGGAAGGAGAGCCATGCTCAGCGACGCAGAGGGGTTCAACAGCTTCGCCGTCGACGACCTCGCCCAGGCGCAGCAGTTCTACTCGGAGGCGCTCGGGTTGCAGGTCGAGACCTTCGAGGAGGGAATCCCGCTCCTCTCCCTCGAGCTGCCCGGGTCCGGCACGACGATGGTCTACGAGAAAGCCGACAACCGGCCCGCCAACCACACGGTCCTCAACTTCAAAGTCGACGACCTCGACGCCGAGGTCGAGCAGCTGACCGCGCGCGGCATCTCCTTCGAGCGCTACGACGACTTCGAGCAGGACGAGAGGGGCATATCCGAGGGCGGTGGCGGCCCCAGGATCGCCTGGTTCAAGGACCCGGCGGGGAACACCCTGGCGGTGATGGAAGAGAGCTAGCCGACCAGCAGCTCCGCGTGCATCCCCTTCTCGTCATGTTCGGGGAGGTCGCACCAGAGGCGGTAGGTGCCGGCGGGAAGTGTGAAGCGGGCCGAGCGCTGTTCGAGCGAGCCGGTGACGGGGATCTGAAGGGGATCCCCAGCGCTCGAGCCCTCGAGCTCGAGGTTGAGGTCGTGGGGGTCTTCCCCCTGGTTCTGGAGTTCGACGATCAGCTCGCCGGCGGGGACCTGGGGACGGGAGAGGGTGAAGCTCCAGGGCAGTTGGCGATCGTTCGCCTTGACGCCGAGGCGCTCGAGCCGCGGCCCCGCTTCTTCTTCGGTCGGGGGCGGAGCGGGCGGCGGCGGGGCGATCACCGGGGGCGCGGCCGTGCTCGCGGGCACGGGCACACAGGTCCACCAACGCTTGGTCCGCTTCACGCGGCGAACCTTTCCCCGGCGCTTGACCTTCTTCGTCACCCGCTTCGTGTGCTTCTGCCAGAGGCAGGCCGGCGATTCGGTGCCGCTCGCCGACGAGATCGGAATGAGAGCGACGGCGAGGAGCAGGGCCGCCAGCGCCGCCGCGGCCCCGCGAGCGCCGTTCCACGAACGGATGCCCGAAGCTCGGGTCACGATTCGACCAGGGTCGGGATGTTCTGGAATCCCGAAGCGCCGGGGATGACGGCGGCGGCGTCGTGGCCGAGCCACTGGTCGAGCAGCGCGCAGTACATGGCCCGGAAGTCGCTGGTCACCCTGACGTTGTCGTCCTCGTCGAGGCTGGCCAGACCGGGGAACTCGCCGACCATCTCGCCCTTGGCCTTGGAGCCGATCACGAAGGCGCAGCCGGCCGCGCCGTGGTCGGTGCCGGCCGAGCCGTTCTCCTCCGGCCGCCGCCCGAACTCGCTCCAGAGCTCGATCAGGACCTTGTCGGCGAGACCGCGCTGCTCGAGGTCGCGCTGGAAGGCGAGGATCCCGTCGCAGGTCAGTCTGAGGTTGCGCTCGAGGTCCTGCGCCTGGTCCGAGTGGGTGTCGTAGCCGCCGGGGGCGTTGATCGTGACCACCCGCATCGGCAGGCCGAAGGCGATGTAGGCGGCCAGTCCGGCGAGCTTGTGGGAGAAGTGGTCCTCGGGATAGGGGACCGGGCTCGTGAACTCGCCGACGCCGCCGAGTTCGTTTCGCAGCTGGTCGGTCTGCGCGGTCGCCCGTCGCACCTGCGCCAGGCCGGGCGAGTCCGCGGGCAGCGAGCCGAACTTCGCGAAGGTCCTGAACATCTCCGAGCTCAGCGGCTCGCTCACCCGCGACCAGAGGTCGTAGCCGTCGACGCTGTCGATCGCCGCCACCGGCATCTCGGCGGTGGCGATCATCGGCGAGAGGGAACCGTCCATCGAGAGGCCTTGCAGCGGGTTCTCGCTGTCGCCGACCTGGTCGATGTAGCGCCCCATCCAGCCGGTGCGGAAGCCGACCTCGAGCTCGCCGATCTCGTAGTAGTGACGGGAGGTGAAGTGCGACTGGTCGGGGTGGTCGTAGCCGATCGCCGGGAAGGCGCTGACCTTGCCCTCTGCGTGCAGTGTCGCCAGCGCCCCGGCCGCGGGGTGCCAGCGCAGGCGATCGTCCTCCGGGAACGGCGTCCCCTCGCCTTCGCTCAGGGCCAGGGTCGGTCGCAGCGAGGCGTATCGGGGGTCGCCGACGGGGGCCAGGACGCTCATCGCGTCGATGCCGCCGTCGCAGAAGATCGAGACGAGGATCTTGTCGGCGGCGGCGGCCTGGGCGATCCCCTCCTCGAATACGGAGAACGGCAGCTTCGAGGCGCCGTAGACGGCGAGGGCCAGTCCGGCGCTGCGCGAGAGGAAGGTGCGGCGCGAGAGCCCGGTGCCGGCCGGCTCCGGCATCCCCGGCTCGATCGCCGGCAGGCCCCTGCCCGCCTCCGCCGCCGCCGCGCGCAGGAGGTGGGACCGCGTGTAGTTGTTGCAGCAGTTGTGGCTCATTGGAGGATCAGGTCGGGGCTGGCGCCGATCAGTTGCAGGAGGCCGTCCTGGCGCATCGCCCGGTAGGGCCCGCGTTGCCAGCCGGCGACGATCTGCTGCTCGGATCGGGTCGCGAATTCGCGCAGCGCCGCGCGGTGCTCGTCGCGGATCGCCGGCGAGCCCCAGGTCGCGATCGCCCTGTCCAGCGCTTCGTCGGCGGTCTCGGTCTCGCTGTAGTCGTCGTTCCAGGGGTCGGGGGCGACCGGGTAGACCGCGTAGTGGACGAGGTTCCAGCGAGCCCGCATGGTCGAGGTGTCGAGCCAGCGCCGCTCGTCCCAGCCAGAGACGTTCGGAGGCCAGAAGAGGACCTGCCCGGACGGTTCGCAGAGCCAGCGCCAGGCGTCGGTGTCGATGAAGCGGCCGAGGGCGCGGAGCATTCCGGCGAGGTGGACGACCGGCGGTTTCACCATCGGCCCGCCCTCGTAGAACTCGGGCGCGGCGAGGATCGCCTCGACCACCGGCCGGATCTGGAGCCCCGAGTCGCGGTAGGTCGCTTCCAGCGATGCCCGGGTGGCGCTCGAGGGGGGCTCGGCGACGAAGTAGCTCCAGAGCTTGGTGACGAAGAACGAGGGGTGCAGCGGGTGCTCGACGCAGAGCCGCACCGCGTCCTCCCAACCCCAGTTGCCGGTCCGGCCGAAGACGGTCTTCGGTTCTTCGTCGTGGCGTTTGGGGTCGAAGCGGAAGTTGTGGGCGCCCAGCGATTCGGACCAATCGTTGCGCCAGCCGGTCAGCGCTCGGGCCTGTTCGCGGATGTCGTCCTCGCTGTAGGCGCCGCGGTCGGCCCCCAGCGAGAACAGCTCCATCATCTCGCGGGCGTAGTTCTCGTTCGGCGCCCGCTTCGAGTTTTCGTTCCCGTTCAGCCACTGGAGCATCGCCGGGTCGACCGTCACCGCCCGAAAGAGGTCGTGGAACGACCCGAAGCACGTCCTCCGGAACAGGTTCGACTGGTCGATCATCTGCTGCTGCTGGGAGACGTTGGCGAGCGAGGTCGCGAACCAGTCGTGGAAGACGAGAGCCATGCGCTCGACCAGGGGTTGGTTGCTGCGCACCATCCGGTCGAGCCACCAGAGGTGGTCGTGACCCCAGGCATCGGCGGGCGCGATCGGGTTGCCGTCGTCGTCGACCGGCGCCGGCCCGGTGAGGACGGCGGGGCCGCCGGGCCGGGTCAGGGCATGGACGGCGCCGAGCAGACCGAGCGAGGCGAGCTGCTCGGCCTGGCCGGCGACCGGCCCGAACCCGGCGCGATTGATCAGGCGCGTCGCCTGCGCGGGCCCGAACTCGCCCTGGTAGGCGCCGGCCGGGCGCGGGTCCTGGCGGCCGGCGGGCGCCGGGGCGGGGGCCGCGGCCGCCGAGCGGGCGGCGGGCTTCCTGCCGGGGCCGCGGAAGTGGTGCTTCTTCGGTTTGTGACGGTGCTTGACGATGAACGACTGGGCCCGCCAGCCGCCGCCGCCGTCCGGCACCCAGCGCCAGTGCTTGTCCTTCCAGACGCGCTTGCGCCGGCGCGCCTTTCGGCCCTTGCCCGCGGGCTTCCCTGCGCGTGCTGTGGACTGGGGTATCGCCATTCCCGAACGCGGCCCGAACGGGACCCGCAACGGTCCTCTTCGGGGTCACGGAAGGGCTTCGTTAAGCAAATCCCGAGACCTGGACGTTTGGCCCATCCCCCGCCTGGAGGTTTATCCACCCTGGCCCCCCGGGTAACTGCCGGTTGGACAACGGGTCCCAGGGACACACGAAGAGAGACGGAGGCTGAGATGTTCGAGTGCGAGCGGTGTGGGAGCAGTTACAGCGCCAAGGATGCGGTCAAGATCGAGGAATGTCCTCGCTGCGAGAGCAAGGACAAGGTCTCCGCGCCGCTGGCCTTCAGGCCGTTCAGCAGGGTCGAGCCGCGCCGCGCCCCCTCGCCCGAGCTGGTCAGGTCCGAGATGACCGCCGGCCGCCTCTCGAGCTAGTCCCAGAAACCATCGACCTTGGTCGCATCGCTCTCCGCGATGCGGCGTGAGATCGCCCAGATCTCGACCGGCTCATCACCGAGGTTGCGGTGCGAGCGGGTCGTCTGCGGCGCGACTCGGACGACCGACCCCGCCCCGACCTCCTCGATCTCGTCGTCGAAGCGCATGGTCAGGGTCCCGCGACCGATCACGTAGACCTCCTCGAGCTGGTCGTGGTGATGCCCCGTGCCCTGCTCGAAGTCCGAGTGGGGCGGCACCCGGATCAGCGTCACCGCGACCTGCTCGCAGCCGAGCTCGTCGGCGAGTTTGTGGAACTCGCCGGGGACGCTCGCGTCGTCGGCGTAGCTGTCGTTCGCCGGCGTCGGCCGGGAGATCGAGTAGTCGGCCACGCGCTAGGGAGCGCCGAGCGCGGGGGGTGCCGGGTCCGGCGTCGGCGGCGCCGGGTCGGGCTGGGGCGGGGCCGGTGGACCGGGGTCCGGGCTCGGCGACGGTGGCGGTCCCGGCGGCGGCGAGGGCGACGGCGGCCCGACCGGCGGGGAGGGGTCGGGACCCGGCTCGGGGCTCGGGGCCGGACCGGGCGTCGGGGTCTCCAGGCGCGGCGCCCCCATCAGGCCTCCTTCTCGCCCCAGACGCCGGCCCGCTCCGAGGCCTTGTCTTCGCTCGTGTTCGGGACGTCGGCGCCCGGGCCCTCGATCTCGTCCGAGCGACGGCTGAAGCCGACGAAGGCGAGAAAGCAGACGAACAGCGGGACGGCGATGATCGCCGCGAAGATCGGCGACCAGGCGGTACCGATCGCGACCAGGATCACCAGGGCGATTATCGGAATTACGTACATGCGCTCCCCTCGCTCGGTTGCACTTGAGGGCTACCCGCTCAGTCGTGGGTCGAACCGGGCGGATCGACCCGGACGCCGTCGTGGAACCAGAGCCGCCGACCGTCGGGGTAGATCGCGGCGGGACCGTCGTCGCGGTGGCGAAGACCTTCGCGGTACCACTTCTCGGTGCCGTTGACGTAGACGCAGGCGGGACCGCCCTCGCGGTGGCGCACGCCGTCCCGGTAGTACTTGACCGAGCCGTTCGCGTGGATCACCGCGGGCCCGTCATCGCGATGCAGGCGCCCGTGCCGGAACCACTCTTCGCGGCCGCCGGGGAAGACCCGGGCCGGGCCGTCGGCGCGGTGCAGGCTGCCGTCGGCGTCGCGCCACTCGATCACCCCGTCGGGCCCGACGGTCCCCTCGGCGGTCACCGGATCTAGCCGGACTTGCCGGACTTCTTACCGCCCTCGCGACCGGCGGCGCGCTTCTGCGACTTGCTGCCGCCGCTGCCCTTGCCGCTCTTTTCGCCGCCCTTCTTCGAGGATTCGGAGGAGTTGGCGATCGACGCCGCGCGCTGCTTGCTCATGCCCTTCTTGCGCAGACCTTCGTACTGCTTGTCGTTCTTGACGCTGGGGCCGTGATCTTTCGCCATCGCAAGCTCCTTTCGTGAAGCCGACCGTTCCGGGTAACCGTCACTCCACCTACCCTGAGAGGGCGATTCGATGCCACCGAAAGCGAAGAAACCGAAGGCCGGCGCGAGGGGGAAGCTCGACGAGTACGAGCGCAAGCGCGACCTCGGGTCCACCCCGGAGCCGCGCCGCGGCAGACGAACGCGGCGTCGCGGCGACCCGCGATTCGTGATCCAGGAACACGACGCGACCCGGCTGCACTGGGACCTGCGGCTCGAGCACGACGGGACGGCGCCGTCGTGGGCGATCCCGAACGGGATCCCGATGTCCCCGAGCGAGAACAGACTCGCGGTCCGGACCGAGGATCACCCGCTCGAGTACCTCGACTTCGAGGGCGAGATCCCGGCCGGGAACTACGGGGCGGGGTCGATGCGGATCTGGGACAGCGGGACCTACCAGCTCGAGAAGTGGACCGACTCGAAAGTGATGCTGACCTTCGCCGGCGAGCGGGTCCGCGGCCGCTACGCGATCTTCCGCACCCGCGGCGAGAAGGACTGGATGATCCACCGCATGGACCCGCCGGAGGAAGAGGGGGACCCCTTCCCGGAGCGAATCGTGCCGATGTTGGCGAAGCTGGCAAAGCTTCCGCGCAAGGACGAGGGCTGGGCGGCGGAGATCAAGTGGGACGGCGTTCGGGCGATTGCATATTGCCGCCCGGGCCGGGTCGAGCTCCAGACCCGGAACCTCAACGACATCAGCGCCCAGTACCCCGAGGTCCGCAGGATCGCTCGCCAGCTCGGCGCCCGCACCGCGGTCCTCGACGGTGAGCTGGTCGCCTTCGACGACGACGGCCTGCCCAGCTTCGGGCGCCTTCAGCAGAGGATCCATCAGACCTCGGACTCGGTGGTGCGGAGGCGGATGAAGACCCACCCCGTCACCTACGTGATCTTCGATCTCCTCCACCTCGACGGCGAGGATCTGATGGCGCAGCCGTACACCAGGAGGCGCGAGTTGCTCGAGGGCCTCGAGCTCGACGGCGAGAGCTGGCAGACGCCCTCCTACTCGAGCGGCCACGCCGCCGAGCTGCTCGGCGCCAGTGCCGAGCGCGGCCTCGAGGGGATAGTCGTCAAGCGGCTCGACAGCGCCTACGCACCGGGCAAGCGCAACGGCAGCTGGCTCAAGGTGAAGAACGTCGGTCGCCAGGAGTTCGTGATCGGCGGCTGGCTGCCCGGGGCCGGTCGGCGCGGGGGTCGGCTCGGATCGATCCTGATCGGCTACTTCGACGATGGCGGCGAGGGCGGGCTGCGCTACGCCGGAAAAGTCGGGACCGGGTTCAAGGAGAGCGACCTCCTCGAGCTCGGCAAGCGGCTCGAGCCACTCGCCCGCGAGGACAGCCCGTTCGAGGCGACCAAACTCCCGAAAGGCGCCCGCTTCGTCGAGCCGGAGCTCGTCGCCGAGGTCGAGTTTCGCGAGCTGACCTCCGAGGGGATGGTCCGCCACGGTTCGTTCAAGGGCCTGCGCGAGGACAAGCCGGCGGGCGAGGTCGTGCTGGAGTGAGTTTGGCGCCCCCGGCTTCGGGCAGTTGAACGACGTGGCGACGGTCGAGGAGATGCGAGTCGAGGTCGGCGGCGCCTCGCTGCCGTCCCGCGGTCCGCTCGGCGATCTCGTCGGCGCGCTGCTCCGCGGACGACCCGACGGGAGCATCTCCGGCGCCGAGGTCGAGGAGGCCGAGCATCTCGTCGCCGAGGTCGCCGACCCGCTGGCCGACGACGACCTTCAGCTCGCCCTCTACCTCTGCTTCGAGCTCCACTACCGGTCGTTTCCCGGGGTCGACGACGGCTGGGAGTGGAATCCGACCCTGATCGCGATCCGCCAGCGCCTGGAGCGGGCTTTCGTCGATCGCCTCGCGGTCGAGGTCGGTCCCTACCCGGTCGATCACCGGACCGTCGGCGACCTGCTCTTCCGACTCGAGGCCGAGGACGAGGCGCCGCCGCTTTCCCGCCACCTCGAGGTCGACGCCGACCTCGAGCAGTTCCGGGAGTTCGTCGTCAACCGCTCGCTCTACCAACTCAAGGAGGCGGACCCCCACAGCTGGGCGATCCCGCGTCTGACGGGAGCGGTGAAGACCGCGCTGCTGGAGGTCCAGAACGACGAGTACGGCAGCGGCCGGCCGGAGCGGATCCACTCGGCCCTGTTCGCGAAGACGATGCGCGCCCTCGGTCTCGACGACAGCGAGAACGCGTATCTCGGCCGGGTGCCGGGAATCACCCTGGCGACCGTGAACCTGATCACGGCCCTCGGCCTGCGCCGGGACCGCCGGGGCGCCCTGGTCGGGCATCTGGCGATGTTCGAGATGACCTCCGCGAGGCCCAACCGCCGCTACGGCAACGCGCTGCGGCGGCTCGGGTTCGACGCCGAGGCGACCGACTTCTACGACGAGCACGTCGAGGCCGACGCCGTCCACGAGAACATCGCCGCCCACGACCTGGCCGGAGGTCTGGCCCGCCAGGAGCCGGAGATCGCTGCCGACATCGTCTTCGGCGCCAGGGCCCTGCTGGCGCTCGAGGGCCGCTTCGCGGCCCACCTCCTGGACGCGTGGCGCGCCGGGGAGAGCTCGCTTCTGCCGCCGCCCTGATGACCGCGGGGCGGGGGGTCTCCTACGTCCTGCCGCTGCGCTGGACGAAGCCGGGGCCGATCGATGAGCTGGCGGAATACCTGCGCTCGCTGGTCGACGAGGTCGACGAGGCGATCGTCGTCGACGGGTCGCCGCCACCGATCTTCGAACGGCATGCCGCCGCGCTCGCCCCGCTCGCGCGCCACATCCGGCCCCACCCCGACCTCGAATTCCGGATGGGGAAGGTCGACGGCGTGATCACCGGCATCCGCGAGTGCCGCCACGACCGCGTCGTCCTCGCCGATGACGACGTGCGCTACACGCCGCAGGAGCTGCGGCGCACCATCGCGCTGCTCGACGAGGCCGACCTCGTCCGCCCGCAGAACTACTTCGACGAGCTTCCCTGGCACGCTCGCTGGGACACCGCCCGGACCCTGTTGAACCGGGTCTTCAGCGGCGATCCGACCTTTCCGGTCGGTGACTTCCCGGGGACGCTCGCGGTCCGGCGGCGGTCGGTCGTAGCCGCCGGCGGCTACGACGGCGATGCGCTCTTCGAGAACCTCGAGCTGATGCGGACGATCCACGCCGACGGCGGGATCGTGGCGTCTCCGCTCGACCTCTACGTCGCGCGGCGGCCCCCGAGCGCCGAGCACTTCCTCTCGCAGCGGGTCCGCCAGGCGTACGACGACCTCGCGATCCCAGCCCGCTTCGGCTTCTTCCTCACCGTCGCTCCGCTCGCGATCGAGCTCGCCCGCCGCCGCCGCTGGTCGTTGCTCGCCGGCGCCGCGGCGGCGGCGGTGGCGACCGCGGAGGTCGGCCGGCGGCGGGCCGGTGGACGCGACCGCTTCCCGCTCGCCGGCTCGTTGCTCGCCCCCGCCTGGGTCGCCGAGCGCGCGATCTGCACCTGGCTGGCGCTCGGCTCGCGCCTACGCGGCGGGGTTCGCTACGGGGAAGGCCGGATCAGCCATCCGGCGACGTCGGTGCGCCGGCTTCGTCAACGATCCCGCTCGCCGCTTTGAACCCGATCGTCTTGTGGGTGCCGTCGCAGAACGGCCGGATCTGGGATTTGCCGCAGCGGCAGAGGGCGACTATCGGTCGCTTGATCTCGACCTCGTTGCCGTCCTGGTCGACCATCACGAACGGTCCCCGCACGAGGTAGGGCCCGTTGCGGTAGGGGGTGATCCTGGTCGGGGGGTCGGCCACCCCCGACGGGTACCCCGCTCGGCGTCCCACCAATCGAGAGGTTCGCTCCAATCGCCGTTGGGTAAGGGAGAGCGAGATGCCAATCAACGAGAGCGAGAGGACCGATGGCTGACCAAAACGAGCGTGACGAGAAGCTCGTCCAGTACCTCAACGAGGCCTACGGGAAGGAGCGGGAGCTCGAAGTCGCCCTTCAGGCTCACATCGCGATGACCACGAAGGCGCCCTACAAGAAGCGCCTGAAAGAGCATCTGAAAGAGACCAAATCCCATGCCAAAGCGGTCCAGCGTCGAATCAAACAGCTCGGCGGCGGCACCGGCTCGAGGGTCCAGGCCACCGTGGGCAAAGCGCTGGCGGCGAGCAAGGGACCGATGCACATGGTCCGCGGCCACGGCGAGCAGGAGAAAATGCTGAAGAACGCCAAGACCGAGTACTTCAACGAGCACGAGGAGATCTCGACCTACCTGGCGATCGAGGTCCTCGCCGAAAAGGTCGGCGACGGCGAGACGGCGAAGCTCGCCCGCGGCATCCGCCACGAGGAGGAGCGGATGGCGAAGTTCCTCGAGGGCCAGATCCGCTCGCTGAGCGGCGCCGTCGCCCGCGAGGAGATCCCCGCCGATCAGCGCCGATCGTCTTCTCCGAAACGGAAAGCGAAAAGCTCGTCGAAAGGCTCGTCGAAACGCAAAGCCCCGGCTAAAGCCAAAGGTGGGAAAAGGAAAGCCGCGAGTCGGAAACGGTGAGCATCCCCATCGATCGGCGCGGCGCCCGCCGTCGCTCGGTCGGGCTGCCGGGATTGAAGATCTGAAAGCCGTCCTCCTCCTCGTGGAGGGGGAGGTGGCTGTGACCGAAGACGACCGCGTCGGCCGCGGGGAAGCGCTCGCGCAGGCGCCGCAGCCTTCCCCTGGCCGGCCCGGCGTCGTGGATCACCGCGACCCGATGGGGCCCGAGCTCGAGCTCGAGCGTCTCCGGCAGCGAACGGCGCAGCGCCGGCCGGTCGACGTTCCCGTGCACGGCGTGGACGACGGGGCAGAGCGCGGTCAGGTCGGAGAGGACCTTGGGAGTGATGAAGTCGCCGGCGTGGATCAGCTGGTCCGCCGCCGCGATCGCCTCCAGGCAGGGTGCGGGGATCTCGCGATCCCCCTTCGGCAGATGGGTGTCGGCGACGACCGCGACCGTCGGTTGAGAATTCCTGTCCGGCATGCGCTACTCCCTACCCGACGGCGCCGCGGTGAAGCCGCCAACCCTCGGCGGTCAGCGCGTAGTAGCCGCTGCCCTGCCGCCGTCGCTCGATCAGGAGCCCCCGTCGGGTCGAGCGGCCGACCGCCCTTCGCAGCTCGCGCTCGCCGCTGCCCCGCAGCCGAAGCGCGAGCTCACGGAAGGAGCAGAAGCCGTCGTCGGCCTCCGCCACCACCGCGGCGAGCACCTCCTCGTCGGTCGGGAGGCGACGGATGCGCTTCGCGGGCTGCACGGGGTAGGGGAGGGTAGATGCGACGTCCGCGGATAGCGACGATCGGGGTCTACGGCTTCGACGTCTCCACGTTCCTGGAGACGCTGGAGGACGGCGGCGTGGACGTCCTCGTCGACGTCCGCCAGCGCCGCGGGGTCCGCGGCCCGCAGTACGCGTGGGCCAACTCGCGAAGGCTCCAGGCGGCCCTCGCCGAGGCGGGGATCGGCTACGAGCACCGCAGGGACCTGGCGCCGAGCACCGCGATGAGGCAGCTCCAATACCGCGAGGACGCGCGGAAAGGGGAGGGGAAGCGGTCCCGCACGACGCTGGCCGCCGGCTACGTGCGCGACTACACCGCCGAGATTCTCGAGCCGGCCGACCTCTCCTCACTCGCCGAGCTCGCCGCCGAGCATCGTCCGGCCCTGCTCTGCGTCGAGCGCGACGCCGAGGCCTGCCACCGCTCGCTGATCGCGGCGCGGCTCGAGCGCGAGCACGGCTGCGAGGTCAGGCACCTGCTCCCTCCCGCCTGAGCGAGGTTCAGTCCCGCGACCCGGCGGGTAGGGGGTGTCGCAGGAACCCCGCAACGGGACGCCGAGAGGAGACGCATGGATCGTGATCGAGGTGGAATCGGTGGGATCTCACTGGGTGGGATCCTGGTCATCGTCGGGATCATCCTGATGATCGTCGTCAGCTTCTGGATCGGCCTGATCGTGACCCTGATCGGCCTGATCGCCTTCGGAGGCTTCGCCAAGGGGAAGTGGTACTGAGCCTTGAGGAACTGGGACCTGAAGAGCGCTCCGGCGCAGCCCAGCGAGCCCGAGATCCTCTCCAGCGGAGACGATGCCCGGGTCATCCTGCTGTCGATCCCGGCCGGCAACGAGCTCCGCGAGCACGAGGTCCACGAGCGCGCGCGGATCGTCGTGATCGACGGGTCGGTGGACATCGTCACCCCCGATGGCGATGAGGTCTCCGCCGAGCCCGGCCATCTCGTCGAGTTCGCTCCCTCCGAGCGCCACACCGTCTCGGCGCGGACCGACGCGACGATCCTGCTCCTCCTCACCCCCTGGCCCGGCGACGGCCACCCGGGAGCGATGACTCTCGAGGAGAAGGCCGGGGTCCGGGAGCGGGCCGCCGAGCACGACTCGGACTGACCTCGAGGGTCGCCGCGCAGAACAATGGGCCGTGGGCACGGCTGGTTTCGAACCAGCGGTTTCGGCAATATCTCGAACCGAAGAACCAGGCCCGCTTACGACAATCAAATCACCCTTATGAATGGCGATCATCGGCGGCACCCTCGGGATCGTCGCCGCAGTAAAGGGGCGGCTGGTTGCTGAGTCCGCGCGGTTGTTGATCTACGGCTGCACCAGTGAGATCCAGCGCGAGATCATCGCCAAACGTTGGGGTCTCTAGCGACGCTCTTTCGCCATCTGGCTGAGCCGGATCGTCTCCGGCAGCACGCGCCGCGGGATCCCCTGTCGAACGAAACGCTGGACGAGGATACGTACGGCGACGGCACGGGATCCCGCGGGTCCACTCAGGTCGACCCGCGACTTCTCAGTGAGGGTGACTCGGGCCCGATCGAGCACCGAGCCTCCGGGGCCGAGCAACAGGACCGTCGCCTTGCGCCCGTGGGTGAGCGACGGAGCCTTGATCCGCAGCCGTACGAAGGTGCCGTTGGACCAGAGCACCGTCGAGGCGAGTCCGATTGGAGCGCCGTGCTCGCAGTCCTGTCCCCTGTTCCAGCGTTCCTCGAGCTGTTTTGCCTGCCGCGCGCAGACGCGCCAGTGGACCGATCTGATTCGGGCGGGGATGACCCGTGCGAAGGTTCCGCGCCCGGCGGGCCGCAGCTCCAGGGTCTTTGTCTGCCGCTTCGAACGCCCTCGCTGCATCGTCAGGCTGACTGGATTCGGATTGCGACTCGATATCCGCGCCTTGCCTCGCAGCATCGTCACGTTCAGATCGGGGTTGCTGAATGGCGGCGGGACCACCTGCGTGTGGAAGCGCCAGGACAGCGAGAAGGGGGTCATGGTTTCGGACTGTTTTTCGTAGTCGCCGATCGCTTGGTAGCTCCCGGAGACTGCTGCGGTGTACCAAATTCCTTCCTCGAGGTGATGGTGCGGGATCAGGAGCAGGCCACCGCGCAGGGCGCCGCCGTGGCGCCCCGAGTCCTTGTCCTCGATCGTCAGGGGTACGGGTGCGCCACCGTCAGGCGCGAGGCTGGCCGCGGCCACCTGCGGGCCGAGACCGCCGCTGCCCCAGGGCCCGCTGAAGAGGACGGTGATCAGGTAGCCGGGGTCGGTGCCGGGGGGGAGGTTGTCGCATGGGTTCGGGATCTCGTGGCAGGGGAATTCCGTGCCAACGTTCGTCTGACCGTCGTAGGGGTATGGATGGGCGGTCAGCGTCGGGGTCGTCCGCGAGCTGTCGATGTCCACCGCGCCCATGCAGGCGAGTTCGTGCTCTGCCCAGAATCCGGACGTGACCAGGCGCGGGTCCAGCAGGGCGGCTCGGTGGTAGGCGGTCCCCTCCCAGGTGTAGGGCCCCTGCTTGCCGCCTCCGAAGGAGAGGACGCTGGATGCTGCGCCCTCGTGGCCCGCCGCCGAGTACCCGGGCCTCGACGCTTCCTCGGAGTGATCTATCTCGTCGGGATTCAGCCGGTAGTACTCCGCGTGGGCGCGGCAGTTAGAGCTCTGCAGGGGGTCGTGGAGGACCGGGGGCACTCCGACGAGGGCTCGCCACTCGTTGAGCGACTGGACCGCGCGCTCCGGCTCCATGTCGGAGGCCGCGCCCGCCGGTGCTGCGACAAGCAGGAGCACTGCGCACGTAGACAGGGTCGAGAAAAGCGTCCCCCCGAATCGCCCGCCCATCGCGGGATTGTATAGCCGGTGCGGATCGCGACCTTGGAACGTCAACTCGGCGAAACAGCGGTGCCGGGCGGCTGCTTGCTTAGCTGGACGAACGCAGCTGCTTGAGCGACGGTCGCATCGGATCTCCTTCGAGTGGATTGCTCGAGGAGCATCGATCGGCGAGGTGCTCACAACCAGCAACCCAAGGTGTGGAACTTCCTAACCTTTGCATGAGCGGACCTGCTGGGTCGCGGACATCGGAGAATGGGCACGGCTGGTTTCGAACCAGCGACCTCTCGCGTAAGCCAAACGGTCCGCCTCAGCGAGTCCGGCGTGGCGAACGTGATGGGCAGGGATGCATGCGGATGTGTCTCGATACGGGCACAAATAACGGCTCATGCCCGTTCAAACAGCTGGCCTACAGCAAATCCTGAAAAGGAGATGCAGCGCTATGGGGCAACTGCGGGCTCGGCAAGCCAGTCGTCGAAGCGGGTCCCGCCGAGGTGAATGGCGTTCGTCGGCAGGAGGCTGCGCTCTTGCAGCCGCGCGCCAAAGTAACGCGAATCCGGATCGGCCAGCACCTTGCGAGGATCGTCCTTCGCCGAGAGGTGTTGCTGAATGAACTCCTCGAAGGGGAGCTGTTCAGGGCCTGCGATTTCGATTACGGCGTCCGCCGGCGCCCTCTGGCTGATCTCGCAAAGGGCAGCGGCGACATCGTTGGCTGCGATCGGCTGGATGAGCGCTTGCGGCAGGCGAACCGTGTCGCCGGCAGTGGCTTCGTCGCCGATTCTCGCTGCGAACTCGAAGAACTGCGTCGCCTGCACGATCGAGAACGGAATCGAGGAATCGCCGATCAATTGTTCCTGCGCGATCTTGGCGCGGAAGTAGCCGCTCTCGCTCAAGCGGTCGGTGCCGACAACCGACAGGGCGACATGGTGTCGGACCCCCGCCTCTGCCTCCGCCGCGAGAAGATTGCCGGTGGACATCGTGAAGAACTCCATGACCGCGTCGTCATCGAAGGACGGTGAGTTGGAGACGTCGATCACCACCGATGCCCCCTCGAGCGCTTCGGACAGGCCTTCCCCGGTGAGTGTGTTCACGCCGGAGTCGGGTGACGCGGCGACGACCGCCAGATCCTCCTCGCGAAGGCCTTCAACGACCTTCGAACCGATCAAGCCCGTTCCCCCGATGACAACTGTCTTCCTCATGTTGTTCCTCTCGTTTGATTGGCTCACCAACGTCGAGCGGCCACCTCTTCACCTAGTAGGAGGCAAGAGACCGGTCCACTGCGGCCAAGGCGTTTCTGAGACTGCGCACCTCTATGACCAGGGGAGTCCCGTCCGAGCGCGGGCTGATCCGCAGCACCAGCTCACCCCGGTCCAGATGTGTGAAAGCGATCTGCTCGCCATCGCGCCAGAGCTCCGCCACCCCGTGCTCGGCCTCTTCGGAGCTGATGGTCCGGACTTGTATCTCGTGCATCACCGGTCTCCGTGGCTCGTGCTCGGATAAAGCGCCTCGCGAAGAACCGAGATGGCCTGGGCAACCGCGGCTCGGGTCGCATTGGTCGGACTGAGCGGATTGAGCATCATGAAGTCGTGAGTGATGCCGTCGTAGCGGACAGTCGTCACCTCGACTCCGGCCGCCCGGAGGCGCGCGGCGTATGCCTCGCCCTCGTCCCGCAGGACGTCCGCCTCGTCGACCAGCAGGAACGCTTTCGGGAGCCCGGCGAGCTGACCGTCGCTCGCTCGAAGCGGCGAGGCGAACGGCTCAGAGCGCTGGTCGACGTCAGGCACGTAGGCATCCCAGAACCAGGCCATCGCTTTCGCGGTGAGGAAGTAGCCCTCCGCGAACTCCCCGAATGACTCCGTGTCCATCGCGGCGTCGGTGACCGGGTAGTACATCGATTGGTGGACGAAGCGCACGTCTCCCCGCTCGGCCGCCATCAGCGCCAAGGCGGCGGTCATGTTTCCTCCGACCGAGTCGCCGGCCACGGCGATCCGATCGGGATCGAGGTCGTGCGCGGCGCCCTCGCGCCCGATCCACTGGGCGGTTGCATACCCCTGTTCGATCGCGACGGGATAGTGCGCCTCTGGAGAGCGGTCGTACTCGACAAACACGACGGCAGCGCCGGTGCCGACGGCGAGCTCTCGCACGAGACGGTCGTGCGTGTCGGCGTTGCCGAGCACCCAGCCTCCACCGTGCATGTAAAGAATCACAGGCAAGGGCCCGGTGGCGCCGACGGGACGTACGATTCGCACAGCCACGTCACCGACCTCTGCCGGGACGGTGACCCAGCGGTCTTCGATCGGCAGCTTCTCGATCGGCTCGGCCTGCACGTCGTCGAGCACTTTCCGGGCCTCCAACGGGGTGAGCTCGTAAAGGTAAGGCGGGTCGGCGGTCGCCTCGACGAAAGCCTGGGAGGCCTGCTCGAGGACGACGGGTGTTTGGGTCGTAGACGTGGACATGTCATGTTCCTTTCGTCGTGGCGGTTCCGGCCGACGCTCATGCGCCGTTCGGGTCGGGCCGCTATCCGGTGATAGGGGTGGGACCGAGCTGGAGCGAGGAAGCAGAGCCGTTGCTGCCGGCACCGGGCGCCGCTGCGGGCTCGAACCGATTCACGAAATCGAGCGCCGTCTCGGCAACCTCTTTCCAACCACCGTCGATGGTCAGCGAATGCCCCCGGTTCGGGATCTTCGCAATCTCGGTGACACCGGGATTGCGCTTCTGTCTCTTGTAGGAAGCGTTTGCAATCGCCCACGGAACCGTGTGGTCCTTCTCGCCCTCGATGATCAGGAGAGGGCCGCGTGCGGGATTCTTCGTGTCCACCCTGGCCTCGGACCGCGGGTTCAGGTTGGCATTGGCCATTTGCATCAGGGCGACCGCAGGCCCGGCCACGTGAAACTCGTCGTAGAGTCGCCTCGCCTCGTCCACGGACTCGATCGAGTTCGTCCAGCCGTACCTGAACTGGTCGAAGGTCAGGGTTATCGCTCGGCCGCGGTTGAGCGGGTTTCTCAAGATCGGTGCCGAGACCTTGAGCGTGGAGAAGGGCAGCGGCAGCACACCGCGATAGGGGCCGGGGTCGATCGCCGCGGTCGTAGCCGAAAGCCCGCGGCCGGCCAGGATCTGCGCCAGCAGGCCCCCGGTCGAGTGGCCGATCACGACCGGCTTCTGCTCCAGCCCTTCGATGACCTCGGCGATGTGGTCGGTGATCTCGCCGATCGTCTTTCCGGCGAGGACCTCGGGATGGGCCCTCGCCTCCTCAACGGTCTCGGGATCGTCGGGCCAGTCAGGTGCCAACGGTGCGTACCCGGCCTCGCGGAAGAAATCAGCCCACCGAGCCCAGCTGTTCGGCAACAGCCAGAGCCCGTGGATGAAGACAACCGGCTTACGGCCGGATGTGTTGGCGGACTCGATCTCCCGGTTCTCGCGCTTTGAAATTGATGCCATGTCGGACTCCTCCGTTCGCCATGCAAGTGATAGAGATGACGCGCCGAGCGTCTCGCAGGTGTGATCGCGCTCGAATCCGCCAGGACGCCAGTCGAATGGCCAGCACCGTGGGCGGGTATAGGCTGGGCCTTCGCACATGGACACGCTGCTCACGCTTAGAGGCCGTGATGCGGAGAGTGCGGTTCTCGACGAATTGCTCGTAGCGACACGCTCGGGAAAGAGCGCAAGCCTCGTCGTGCGGGGGGAGCCCGGCATCGGCAAGACCGCGCTGCTGGAACATGCGATCGATTCGGCACCGGGAATGCGGCTGCTGCGGGCGGGCGGCGTTCAATCCGAGGTCGAGCTTCCGTTCGCCGGCCTTCACCAAATATGCGGGCCCCTGCTCGATCGCCTCGATCGCCTCCCCGAGCCCCAGCAGCAGGCGCTGCGGGTGACATTCGGTATGGGCGAAGGCGAAGCTCCCGATCGCTTCGTCGTCGGCCTCGCTGCGCTCACCTTGCTCTCGGACGCTGCTGAAGAGCAACCCCTGCTGTGCGCGGTGGACGACGCACAATGGCTCGACGAGGAGTCCGCGCTCGCCTTGGCATTCGTCGCCCGCCGGCTGCTGGCCGAGCCCGTCGCCATCGTCTTCGTGACCCGCGAGCCGCCCCAGGCACTCGTCGGATTGCCGGAGCTCGTCGTGGAGGGATTGGATGTCGATGACGCCCGTTCGCTCCTCGCGTCCGGCATTCCCGGCCTGGTCGACCAGCAGATCCGCGATCGGATTGTCGCCGAGACACGCGGCAACCCTCTGGCGCTGCTGGAGCTGCCCCATGGCCTCTCCGCGTCGGAGCTCGCGGGAGGTTTCGGCGTCCCGAGTGAACGACCCCTGGCGGATCGGATCGAGGAGAGCTTTCTGCGGCGCCTGGGAACGTTGCCGACCGAGACCCGACGGCTCCTGCTCGTGGCGTCGGCCGAGCCGGTGGGAGACGTCGCATTGCTGTGGCGGGCCGCCGAACATCTCGGACTCGGGGCGGATGTGGCTGAGCCGGCGGAAGCCGCCGGCCTGATCGAGTTGGCCGGGAGGGTGCGATTTCGCCACCCACTGGTGCGCTCCGCTATCTATCGGGGGGCCGCGCTGCCGGATCGACGGGAAGCTCATCAGGCCCTGGCTGAGGCAACGGACCCGGCCGCCGATCCCGATCGCCGTGCCTGGCACCTTGCCCAAGCCGCGGGTGAGCCCGACGAAGAGGTTGCCGGCGAACTCGAGCGCTCGGCCGAGCGGGCGCGAGCTCGAGGCGGCGTTGCCGCGTCTGCTGCCTTTCTCCAGCGAGCAGCGGAGCTGACCCCGGTTGCGGCTCGTCGCGGGGCCCGGGCACTGGCCGCTGCGCAGGCCAAGTTTGAGGCGGGGGCACCTGAGACCGCGGTCGAGTTCCTGGCAGTGGCGGAGATGTGTCCGCTTGACGAACTCCAGCGAGCGTCGCTTGCCCGCCTGCGTGCCGAGATCGCGTTCGCCCGCAGTCGAGGGAGCGAGGCTCCGTCCCTGCTTCTCGATGCCGCCCGGCAGCTCGATCGACTCGATCCCGAGATGGCGCGCGCGACGTACCTCGAGGCCATCGGAGCGGCGATGTTCGTAGGGCACCTCTACGACGAATCCGGAGTACGGGAGGCGGCCGAGGCCGCTCGAGACGCCGCGCCGCCATCGGACCCGCCGCGGTCGATCGATCTCATCCTCGACGGCATCGTCACCCGGTTCACCGAGGGACCCGTCGCGGGTGCGCCGCGGATGCGCCTCGCACTCGACGCCTTCAAGAACGAGAGCCTTGAGGGCCACACAGAGACCATGCTGTGGCTCTTGCTCTGTCCCGTCGCCCAGACGATGGCGGTCTTCGAGTTGTGGGACGACGCCACGCACAAGGCGCTCGCGATTCGCGCCGTGGGACTGGCCCGGGAGACCGGCGCACTCGCGATGTTGCCGGTGGTCCTTCCGTACCTGACGGGCGCGCACATCTTCGCCGGGGAGTTCTCCGAGGCGAGCGCGCTGATCGAGGAGGGGGACACGATCACCGCCGCTACGGGGAACGCCAAGCCCGTCTACGACCGGCTCAATCTTGCCATGTTCCGTGGCGTCGAAGCCGAGGTGATGGAGCAGATCGACTCCGCGGTCGAGGGCGCGATGGCGCGCGGCGAGGGCAGGGTGCTGACCTTTGCTTCTCTCGTCAAGGCGACTCTGAACAATTCCTTGGGCCGCTACGAGGAGGCGATGGAATGTGCCCGGCGCGGCAGCGAGGACGAGGGGCAGGGACACACCGGTTACGCGCTCGCAGAGCTCGTCGAAGCGAGCGCCCGTTGCGGCAGGGAGGACATTGCCGCCTCCGCGCTGATTCGGCTGGAGGAGCGCACTCGCGCAGCCGGCACCGACTGGGCTCTCGGCGTGCTTGCCCGATCGAGGGCGCTGGCGAGTGAGGGCAGCGAGGCGGACGAGCTCTACGATGAGGCGATCGAGCGACTCGGGCGCACCCACATGGCCGTTGACGTTGCCCGAGCCCAGCTCGTCTACGGAGAATGGCTGCGCCGCGAGAATCGCCGGAGGGACGCGCGCGACCAGCTGCGCAGCGCCCACGAGGCCTTTAGCGGGTTCGGTGCCGAGGCCTTCGCCGAGCGCGCGCGTCGCGAGCTCCAGGCAACCGGCGAGACCGCACGCAAGCGCGTCGTGACGACGCGGGACGACCTCACCCCGCAGGAGGCCCAGATAGCTCGCCTCGCGCGTGACGGGCTTTCCAATCCTGACATCGGCGCACAGCTGTTCATCAGCCCACGCACTGTCCAATACCACCTCGGCAAGGTCTTTGCCAAGCTGGACATCACCTCCCGAAACCAGCTCGGAAGAGTCCCGGGGGACCGGCTCACCTAGGACTGGCGATCCCACTGGCCGGTCGGCCGATTCGAAAGGCCGGGCTCATGGGGGATTCTCGCCCCATGAACTACCGAGTCGAGTGGATGCCCGTCGCCGCCATTCTCGGAGTGGTCACGCTTTTCTTCGTGCCGATCCTCGGCCTGCTGGCCGGGCTCGCGATCCTCGTGACCGCGGCCGTGGCATCCGTCGTCGTCATCGGGTCGGTACTGGCGGCCCCCTACCTGATCATTCGCTCCGTTCGCGATCGTTGGCAGGGACGTGTCGCGCGCAAGGACAGCGCAACGCGCGGGCTTGACGTCGAGCTCGGCGAATCGACCGTCGAGCCTTTCGAGGGCTCCCCGCATGCTTGATGACCTGGCTCCCGGGGCTCTCCTTCCGACTACGAGCTCCGATCTCACCGAGTGAGTGGGCACGGCTGGTTTCGAACCAGCGACCTCTCGCGTGTGAAGCGAGCGCTCTCCCACTGAGCTACGCGCCCTCGGCGCCGGATTCTACGGAGATCGGAGCGTCGCGACCGGGGGGCGGGCGCGGATTCGGCTCTGGAGGCGGGCGTTGGCCGGGTTACGCAAAATATTCGTCCAACCATACCCAAAATAGATGACTATTCAGGTACTTCTTAGTGGGTAAGGCCGAGCCTCGGCCCGCACACGAAAGGAGTACCGATGTTGAACATGGGTTGGCGCAAGCTCACCACCTCCCTGATCTGCGCGATCGGTCTCAGCGCGGCGTTCGCGTCGCCCGTGACGGCCGCATCGGGCGCCGGCGAATATCCCGGAAGCGCAGCACGGACCTTCAGCGGCGGCGCCGCGGGCTGGAGCAGCTCGTCGAGCTTCGACGGCACCTGCATCCCACCGCTGGTCTGCCCGTCGGTCACGAACAGCCACGTCGCGAGCGGCGATGAGCAGGGCAACGGCTTCATCAGCTCCGACTACCTCGGCGTCGTCGGAGTCGGCGGTGTCGGCGGCACCACGACCGCCGTTTGGGAGAGCCCGACGTTCACCTACTCGGGCAGCTCCGGCGAGCAGCCGGGGTCGCTGGCGCTGAGCCTCTCGCGGCGCTCCGACGTCGGGCAGCTGCTCGCCGTCGCCGGTAACTCGGCGACCTATGCGGTGCAGCTCGTCGACGTCAGCGAAGGAAACGACGTCATCGGGGTGATCGCCCCGACGACACTGGCCGGCGCGAACGACTGGACCACCGTCGGAGCCTCGATCAAACCCGGCAGGCTCGCCGTCGGCGACTCCTACCGGATCCGGATCCTCACCATTTACTCGACCGGTACCAGCGTCCTCGTCACCGGGTCGGCCGACTACGACGACGTCGTCCTCCGTGCCCCGGCCTCGGGAGACGGCAACGGCAAGGACGGCAGCGGCGGCAAGGGCAACGGAGGCAAGGGCAAGAACGGAAGCGACGGCGACGACGGCCGCGGTTCCCTGCGCTCGAGCGAGCTGCTCAGCCTGTTCGGCTCCGGCCAGCCCGGCGCCGCGACCCTGAAGGGCAAGCGCCTTCTGGTCCGGGTCAGGTGCCCGAAGTCGATCGGCGCCGCGTGCCGGGTCAGGGCCCAGGGCCTGCTCCGCAAGCGCAGGCCCGCCACGGCGGCGAGCAGGGTCAAGGTGGGGAGGGGCAAGACCCGTCTCGTCGCCTTGCGGGTCAAGCCGCGGCTGCGCGGCAAGGTGGCCAAGCGCAAGAAGCTCCTGGTGCGGCAGAAGGTGCGGGCCCGCGGCACCTCGGCGACGGTGCTGAAGACGCGCAAGCTGATCCGCCGCTGAGGTGGGGCGTCGGGGACGGGCAGTGTCGTCGTCCCCGACGCCCAGTCCTCACCCTCAGTCGCCGCCGGCGGCCTCGCAAGCCTTCTCGGCGCCGACGAAGGGGCACAGCGCGATGTAGGTCGCCATCGGAACGATCGCCGGCAGGTTCTCGGGTCCGCTGACCGCGATCTTGTTGTACAGCAGCGAGTAGATCGCCCTGACCGAGGCCTCGGCGGCGATCTCCGCCGTATCCGGGTGGAGCTCGTAGGCGGGAGCGAAGAGGCCCTTCAGGCCGACCGTGATCTCGTCGCGCCGAACCAGCGCCAGCGGCCCGGCCCCGTAGGCGACGACGCCGAGCAAGGAGGCCAGATCGGGCTCGTCGACGCCGAACGCGCCCAGCGCCCTGATCGCGAGCCGCATCGAGTCGGGCCAGCTCTCTCCGCGCCGCGCCGCCGGCAGGATCGGGCCATCAGCCGCGCGCCGGCGGTGTCGAGGGCGGAGAGCAGGACCTGTTCGCGGCCCTTGAAGTGCGAGTAGAAGGTGCTCTGCGAAACCGAGGCCCGGTCGGCGATCTCGGCGATCGTCGTCGCCGGGTAGCCCTTTTCGGCGGCGACGGCGGCGAAGCCGCGGATGATGCGCTCGGCCGGGTCGGCGGCGGCGCCCGGCGGTCGTGCATCCGGTGATCGCGCCACGCCCACGGGCACGCCGCTCGGCCTCCGCGCCGGGGCGGATCCAAGCGGCCGGGGAGGGGGTTGGATGGTGTTTGCCCACTCCCAGAGCTCGGTTGCCAGGGACTCGAGCTCGGCCTCTTCGCGGCGGTAGAGACGGGCGTGGACGATCAGGTAGATGGCGCCGAGCTGTGCGTTGCGTATCTCGTCCGAAAGACTTCGGCGATCGGGGGTCTGTTCGACCGCTTCCCGGAGCAATGCGTCGAACCGGGACACGGCCCGGTTGACCGCGAGCAGCGCCGGCCGCCCGGCCGCGGCGGATTCGACGAAGCACATCCTGCTCGCCGCCGGCTGGGCGACGACCGACCTGACGAAGCCCTCGAGCAGGGTTCGGGCCTTGGTTTCCCCGTCGGAGATCTCGGCGACGCGTCGCGCCGCCAGCGTCGCGGTGTTTTCGACGATCGCCTCGACCGCCGCGACGAAGCAGTCCTGCTTATCGTCGAAGTGCTCGTAGAAGGTCGTTCGCGAAATGCCCGAGAGCTCGAGGAGATCGGCGACGGTGGTCGCTTCGAAGCCCTTCTGATCGACGCAGGCCACCATCGCCGCGAACAATCGCTCGCGCTGGTTCCTGGCCACCTCCTCGGGGGGTACGCCGCCGCCCGGACGCAACCGCTTCTCGCGGAGGCTCCCCGCGTCGCCCCATGGCGTTTTCAGCATCGGGGGACCTTAGCTCGACGAGCCCGTGCCCTCTTCAGGACGCGCCGGCTTTTTGCGCAGGGCCAGGCCGGCGAACGGGAAGATGAGAGTCGAGAGCATCGCGGCCCCGACCAGGCCGGCGGCGGTCGAGCTCTTCATGTGGCCAGAGTCGATCGCGATCGTCGTGATCGCGACGACGAGCGGCAGCTCGGTCGCCGAGTAGAAGGCGAGCGCGGCGCGATCGCGAACGTCGAGGACCCCGCGGTAGAGCAGCATCGCCGGGGTCCCCCGCACGACCAGGAACAGCGCGAAGAACATCAGCAGCTTGGCGATCGCCGCGACCGAGCCGAGCGCCGCGAGGTTGAACTCGATGCCGCTGGTGATGAAGAAGAACGGCACGAAGAACCCGAAGCCGACCGCGGTCAGCTTCGACTCGAAGACGTTCAGCTCGTGTCCCTTGAGGGCGAGCCGGACGATCATCCCGGCGACGAACCCCCCGATCAGGACGTCGAGTCCGAGCTTGCCGGCCAGCAGGACCAGGCCGAAGATGAGGACGACGGTGATCCGCACGGCGAGCTGGCTGCTCGACTCGAAGGTCCGCTCCAGCGCCGGCCAGCCACGCCAGCCGATCCGCACCGAGACCAGGGCGAGGGCCAGCGCGAGGACGATGAAGGCGACCAGGATCGCCGCCTCGTGCAGCGGGTTCGTCGTCGAGAGGACCAGCGTCACGAGCAGGATCGGCCCGAACTCGCCGACCCCACCGGCGGCCAGGAGGTAGGTGCCGAAGCGGCTCTTGAGCTCGCCGTTGTCGCGCAGGATCGGGATCAGAGTCCCGATCGCCGTCGTCGCCATCGCCGAGCCGGTGTAGAGGAAGGAGACGATCACCCCGGCCGCGGCGAGGATGCCGCCGATCCCATAGGCGAGCGCGACCGAGATCGCCCAGCCGAGCATCCCCAGCCTCAACGGTCTGCCCTTGATCCGCTCGAAGTCGATCTCGTAGCCGGCGAAGAAGAACAGCATCCCGAGCCCGAGGTTCGAGAAGAAGTCGATGAAGTCGTCGGTCTTGGCGACGTCGAGGAGCTCGGGGCCGATGACGATCCCGAGGAGGAGCTCGACGACGACCACCGGGGGGGCGAACCGGCTCGGAACCGCGGCGACCGTGATCGCCGCGATCGCTGCGATCAGGACGATCGCGAAGAAGGAGCCGGTGTCGACCTCGATCAAGGAGCGCGATCCTACGGCCGCGGCCCGATAGGATCATGCGTGGACCGTGCTAGGCGGGGAATCAGCGGTGCCCTGTACCCGCAATCCGCTCTAGCGGGGCCGAATCCCTCTCTGAGGGGCAGGCCTTCGGGGTCGGTGCGCCGCAGGAGGCGTTGACGGCCGGGTCCTGCGCGACGTGGGCACGCGAATCAGGTCAGGTCCGGAAGGAAGCAGCCTTAAGCGGATGCCGCGGGTGCCGCAGGTGAGCCCGGCCCGAGCCAAATGCGACGGACACGCCCGGGGACCTAGCTTCGACGAAAGGGGCGCACGGTCCATTTCTTCGCCGAGTGATGAATCGACCACAGTGGGGTGGGGTCGATTCATCACTCGGCCCTTCAGTCGACCAGGCGCTTGGTCATCTGGTGGACCGCGATCCGCCACATGACGAGTGCGAAGGCCACGAGGAATCCGAAGCGGGCGACGTCGACGACCTCGAACCCGAAGGCGCCGCCGCGGACCAGTTCCACCAGCTGGTGCAGCGGGTTCGCCTGGGCGACCACCTGGACGCCCTCGGGCAGCCCGTCGATCGGGAAGAAGGTCCCGGCGACGAGGAACAGCGGCGTCACGAACAGGGCGGTGACGTAGTTGAACTGGTCGATCTTCGCGACCGTTGCCGCCATCGCGACCCCGAAGCCGGCGAAGCCGAGGGCGGTGACGAAGCAGAACAGGGGCACCAGCAGCATCCCCCAGGCCGGGTCGAGACCGAAGGCGATCGTGACCAGGAGGGGCACGCAGCCATAGATCCCGGATCGGATCCCGATCCAGAGGATCTCGGCGCTGACCAGCTCCTCGACGTCGACCGGGGCCGCGAGGATCGCTTCGTAGGTGTTCTGGAAGCGGTGCTTGACGAAGGTCCCGAACATCGAGGGCAGGGCGCTCGAGAAGATCACCGCAGTGGCGACCATGCCGGTGCCGACGAACTCGATGTAGGGCACGCCGTCGACTTCGTCGACGAGGGTGGCGCTGAGCCCGAGGCCGAACGCGAGCAGGTAGACGATCGGTTCGAGGACGCTGGAGAAGGTCGTCCCCTTCCAGTAGGTGCGGAAGTTGGCGATCTCACGGCTCATGACGCCGAACACCGCCGCCGGTTCGAGCCTCCTCATCGCCGTCCGCCCGGCGTCCGTCCCGGCCTCCATCACTCGGCCTCCTCTCCGGTGAGGAGGACGAAGACGTCCTCCAGCGTGGCGGCCCGGGTCACCGCGTCCTCGGGAAGGCGCCCGTCGTTGGCGCGCTCGGAGCCGACGATCGCGACCGCCGGACCCGCCGCCCTGACCGCGAGACCGATCTCCTCGGCGTCGGCGCGGACCTCGGCGAGCCGCTCGGGCGGCCCGTAGACCTCGGTGGTGTGGGTGCCGGCGTGTTCGGCGACCAGCTTCGAGGGCCTGTCGCGGGCGATGATCCTGCCGTCCGCCATCACCGCGACCTCGTCGGCGAGCCGCTCGGCCTCCTCGATGTAGTGGGTCGACATCAGGATCGTCTTGCCCTCGCTGCGCAGCCTCTCGATCAGCGTCCAGAGCTGGGTGCGAATCTGGGGGTCGAGTCCGACGGTGGGCTCGTCGAGGAGCACGAGCTGGGGGTCGTGGACCAGGCCTCGGGCAAGCAGGAGGCGCCGGCGCATGCCGCCCGAGAGCTCGTCGACAGCGTCCTTGCGGCGGTCGCGGAGCCGGGCGAGGTCGAGGGCCCGGTCGACCGCGGCGCCGACGTCGGGCACCCGGTAGAGGCGCGCGAAGACCGCGAGGTTGTCCTCGACGGTGACGTCGATGTCGAGGTTGTCGAGCTGGGGGACGACCCCCATCTTCGCCCGCGCCGGCTTCGATTCGCCGGGCAGCTCGTGGCCGAGCACCCGCAGGGAGCCGGAATCGGCGATCGCCTGGCCGGTCAGCAGCCGCATGGTCGTCGACTTCCCGGCCCCGTTCGGGCCCAGCAGGCCGAGGCAGATCCCCGCCGGGACGTCGAGATCGAGCCCGTCGACCGCGGTGATCTGGCCGAACCGCTTGACCACGCCCTCTAGTTCGATCGCCGCCATCGGCGTGATTTTCAACCATCCGGAGCGCCGGCGGCGCCCGGCCCCGGTGGGGCGGCGCCGGCTGCGAGACTGCGGCCGTGCTGGACGAGCGCTGGATCCGGTCGCTTCACGTCGAAGCGATGCACCGTGGGGACCTGCACGGGGCCCACGAGCACCATGTCCTGTTCCAGGCCTCGACGATCGGCGCGCTGCTCGAGGGCGCCTACGACGGCGACCTCACCTTCGCCGAGCTGGCCGAGCACGGCGACCTCGGCCTCGGCACGCTGAACGGGCTCGACGGCGAGATGATCGCCCTCGACGGCGACTTCCACCGGGCCGACGTCGAGGGCCGGATCCACCCGGTCCCGGCCGCCGCGCGGACGCCGTTCGCGGTGGTGATCGAGTTCGAGCCGACGATCGAGGCGGAGATCGACGAGCCCCACGGTCACCGGGAGCTGTTGTCCCGGATCGACGAGCTCGTCGGCGGCGGTCCCTCGTCCTGGGCGGTCCGCCTCGACGGTCGCTTCGAGCTGGTCCGGGCGCGCTCGGTGCCGCGTCAGAGCAGGCCGTACCGGCCGCTCACCGAGGTCGTCGCCGACCAGCGGGTCTTCGATCTCGAGGAGGTCGATGGCACCCTGCTCGGCTTTCGGTTTCCCGCCTACGTCGAGGGTCTCGAGGTCGGCGGCTACCACCTGCACTTCATCGATGCCGACCATGCTCGCGGCGGCCACGTGCTCGAGGCCCGGCTGCGCTCGGGAGCGGTCGCGATCGATCCCTCCGACGACCTCCACGTCGAGCTTCCGCCCAGGGTCGACCTCGCCGACCCGGATCTCTCGGCCGCGACGCACGCGGCGGTGGCGAGCGTCGAGGGCGGCTAGCTGCGGCGCGCCCGGCGGGTCAGCAGCGGTGGTAGACGATCCAGGACTCGTTCCGCGCCGTCTCGCGGAATCCCGGCGGGACCTCGGTGACCAAGCGGACCGGATCGTTGGGATCGAGGATGAAGTGTTCGGTCACGAACGGGCCGGAGACGTCGAGGAAGACTCCCCGCGGAGGCTGGTGCTGCTCGCTGGAGCTGACGATCTCGCTGGGGCGGAGGTCGAGGTCGAAGGCGAGCCGCGGGACGGGGCGGTGGTTCGGGACCGAGATAGGTCCGCAGATCGGCTCGAAGGCGCCCGAATCGGCGAGCTCGTCGAGGTCGCCCTCGATCTTCGCCTGGTCGCCGAGGTCGCGGTCGACCGTCTTCAGCAGGTCGTATTGGTTCGGGATCCAGGCGACGAACACCAGTGCGACCAGGACCGCGAATGCCTGCCAGGCGCGACGCCAGGGGTGGTCGGGCTCGAGCAGGCGCCAGCCGAGCAGCCCGAGTGCGGCGAAGACGGCCAGGATCGCCCCGGCCAGCATCGTGTAGCGGGCGATGATCGCCAGTCCCGCCGTCGCCAGCACCGCGAACGCGGCGAGCGCCAGCACGGCCGCGGCGACTCCGAGCGTCGAGCGGCGACGCAGGAAGGCGAGGCCGAGCACCACGCCTCCGAGGGCTCCGACCATGCCCGGCCACTGGAGGACTTCGCCGAGTCGCCGCGGGCCGTAGAGGACGAGGTCGACGGGCCCGGTCTTGCGACCCAGCTGGTCGACCGTTTCCTGGGTCCCGGTGAACGAGTAGGTCGGACTTCCCGTCGTGACCCAGTCGAACCCGGCCCACAGCAGCGGCCCCGCCAACGCCAACGCCCCCATCCCCACCCACCACCGCGGCCGATGGGCCGAAAAGTCCAGCCGGAGGCGACTTTTCGGCCCATCGGCCGCGGCTGGGGGGATGGCCAGGTAGACGAGGTAGACGGCCGAGAAGAGCCAGGCCTCGGGGCGGAGCAGTCCGGCCGGGACGAGCAAGGCCAGGACCGGCCATCCGGCCCGGGTTCGGCGCGTCTCGACCAACAGCGCGCCGAGGCAGAGGGCGAGGTAGGGGATGTCGATGTAGGCGCGGATGCCGTTCGAGAGGAAGGGAGCCCGGGTGAGGACGATCGCCGCCGCAACGACGCCGATCGGCCGGTCGAACCAGAGCGACCCGAGCCGGTAGACGAAGTAGGCGCAGAGGCTGAGGGCGACGTAGGCGATCACCATCGTCACCGTGATCGCGCCCTCGCCCAGCGGGGAGGTGACAAGCCCCTGGAGGTCGGTCAGGGGATGGGGGGTCGGGGGCAGGGCGGAGCCGTAGTCGGGGCTCATGCCGTCGGCGAGTTCGCGCCCCCAGACCAACGCGTAGATGGTGTCGTAGTTGGGGAAGCCGGCGGGAAAGATCAACAGCAGCGCGCCGCTGACAACCGCCACCCAGGCGGCCGGCGTAAACCACTTGCGGAGCCCCGGAGGCACGGCCGCACGGTATCGGGCCGGCGCGGGGATTTACTCGGCCGGAGGGCGAGAAAGTCGCCGCATCGCCGTGGATACACTGGCCGTGGTGCCCTCGCCAAGCGACTCGACCTCCCTCTACCGCCGCCACCGGCCCGGATCTTTCGACGAGGTCGTCGGCCAGCAGCACGTCGTCCGCACCCTCCGCAACGCGGTCGAGCAGGACAAGGTCCACCATGCCTACCTGTTCGTCGGCTCGCGCGGGACCGGCAAGACCTCGATGGCGAAGATCCTCGCCCGTTCGCTCAACTGCGAGCGCGGTGGGCCGACGGTCACCCCCTGCGGCGAGTGCGAGTCGTGCACGACGATCGCCGCCGGCACCTCGGTCGACGTGATCGAGATGGACGCCGCCTCGAACCGCTCGGTCGACGACGTCCGCGACCTCCGCGAGCGGGTCGCCTACGCCCCCGCCGGCGGCCGCTGGAAGGTCTACATCCTCGACGAGGCGCACATGCTGACCAAGGAGGCCTGGAACGCCTTCCTGAAGACGCTCGAGGAGCCGCCGCCGAACACCGTCTTCGTCCTCGCGACGACCGAGTCCCACAAGGTGATGGCGACGATCGCCGATCGCTGCCAGCGCTTCGACTTCCAGCGGCCGACGATCGAGCAGATCTCCGAGGTCCTCGACCGCGTCTCCGCCGCCGAGGGCATCGAGGTGGAGTCCGGGGCGACCTCGATGATCGCCCGCTCGGCGACCGGCAGCTTCCGCGATGCCCTCGGCACCCTCGACCAGCTGGTCGCCTTCCGCGGCGAGCAGATCGACCTCGACGCCGTGATGGAGCTGCTCGGCGCCGCCGACGCCGAGCTCCTCTTCGAAACCGTCGATGCGGTCGTCGCCGAAGACCCGAAGGCGGTCCTGCTCGGCGTCGACCGGATGGCACGCTCGGGCCGCGACCCCGGTCAGTTCGCCCGCGACCTCCTCGCCCACCTCCGGCATCTGCTCGTCACCCAGACCACCGGCGAGGTCCCGGAGACCTTCGTCGTCACCGCCACCGACGAGGGCCGGCTCGCGGCCCAGGCCGCGGCGATCGGCGCCGCCTCCCTGATCCGGACGATCGACGAGCTCGCCGCCGCCCTGACCGCGGTTCGCGAGGGCGACGACGCGCGGCTCGCGGTGGAGATCGCGCTCCTGAAAGCCGCGCGGCCGGACATCGACCCGTCGACCGAGGGGCTCCTGCGGCGGATCGAGCGCCTCGAGGAACGCTCGGAGGGGAACGGACCTCGGGTCCCGACGGAGGATGAGGGGGGCGCTGCGGGCGGGCAGGCGCTCGACCGCCCTGATCCTCCGCCACCCGCGGGAGATTCCCCAGCGAGCGACGACGTTCGAAGCACGCCAGCCGACGAGGCCCGGCCGCCGACCGAAGGGATATCGCCGACCGCCGATGCCCCGTCCCGCGGCTCGGAGTCTTCGAGCGATATCCCATCCCAGGGCTCGTCCTCGAGCGATGCCCCGGCCCGCGACTCCAAGTCCTCGAGCGATGCCCAGTCCGACGCCGCAAATACTCCGGCGGGCGATACCGACCCGGAGGGGCCGAGAGCGGAGACCGTGTCCCCGCCCGCGGCTCCCCCCGCGGCCGGGCCAGGACCCGCGGCCGAGTCCGCGTCGTCGGCAGTCGAATCGCTCGACGACCTGATCCAGGTCTGGCCCGCCGTGCTGGACAACCTCAGGCAGAACGCGCCGGCGCTGGCCGCCACCTTCGAGGGGGCGCGGCCGGTCGCGGTCGGGGAGGGGACGCTGACGATCGGGTTCCCGCCCGAGTTCACCTTCAACAAGCGCAAGGCGGAGGCGCCCGACAAGCGTGAGGTCGTTTCCGCCGCGATCGAGGCCGTTCTGGGGACGACCCTGCGCCCCGCCTACGAGCTGCTCGACGGGGAGGACTCGCCCCCCGCCGATGCGGGCCCGGAGGAGGTCGACCACGATGCGCTGGTGGAGAAGCTGAAGAGCGAGTTCAACGCGGAGGAGGTTGGCTAGTGACCCGAGGTGGAATGCCCGGTGGCTTCGACATGAACGCGCTGATGAAACAGGCGCAACAGATGCAGACCGAGATGCTCCAGGCCCAGGAGAAACTCAAGGACGAGGTCGTCGAGGCAAGCGCCGGCGGCGGCATGGTCAAGGTGAAGATGGGTGGCGACATGACCCTGCGGGAGATCGTCATCGATCCCGAGGCGATCGATCCCGAGGAGCCCGAGCTGCTCGCCGAGATGGTCCAGGCGGCCGTCAACGAGAGCCTGCGGGCCGCGCAGGAGCTCGCCAGCTCGAAAATGGGTGGGATCACGGGCGGCCTCGGCGGCCTCCCCGGGATGTGAGCAGCGAGGGACCGGCGCCGCTCGCGCGACTGGTCGCCGAGCTGGCGCGATTGCCGGGGATCGGCCAGCGCACCGCCCAGCGGCTCGCGTTCCACATCCTCCGCGCACCCGACGAAGAGGCCGAGGGCCTCGCTGCCGCGATCCGCGAGGTCAAGGAGCGGGTCGGGCTCTGCGAGCGCTGCTTCAACCTCGCCGAGGGTCCGCTCTGCCGGATCTGCTCGGATCCGGGGCGCGACGAGGCGACGATCTGCGTGGTCGAGGAGCCGGCCGATGTGATCCCGATCGAGCGGACCCACGAATACCGCGGCCTCTACCACGTGCTCGGCGGCGCGCTCTCCCCGATCGACGGGATCGACGCCGACGACCTCAAGATCGCCGAGCTCGAGCGTCGGGTCGCGGCCGGTGGGGTGGAGGAGGTGGTGATCGCGACCAACCCGACCACGACCGGTGAGGCAACGGCGCTGCACATCGCCGGGATGCTGGGCGATCGGGTCTCGGTCACCCGGCTCGCCAGCGGCCTGCCGGTCGGCGCCGACCTCGAGCACGCCGACGAGGTCACCCTCGGCAAGGCGCTCGCAGGGCGTCGGTCGATGAGCGACTAGCCGAATTGTCTGGACGATCGTCGCCCCGCAAATAGCGACTTTTTCGCTTGCTGGCGTCCGCCGCTTTCGGGAAGGTCTGGGCGTGGCAAGCGGCGGAGGCAACGGTGCAGGGAACGGTGGTTCGCGGCAGGGGACGCCGGCGGCCAATCTGGCGCGCGAGGTCTCGGCCCTCCAGGCGACCCTCCTCGACCGCCTGCGGGCGGAGATGCCGAGCGACGACGTCGAGGGCTTCGCCGACGCCGCCGTCGGCCTTGCCGAGGCTTTCGGCTCGGTGACCGCCGCCGCGGTCGAGCCGGTCTCGCGTCAGATCCCGCCCTTCGAAGAGCTGGCGAGCCTCTACCGCCCCGGCCACATGCGCCGCCGCCTCGACCAGCTGATCGAGGCCCATCGCCGCTACGGCCACCCCTTCGGGCTCGTCGTCTTCGACGTCGACGGCCCCGGCGCTCGCGACGATGGCGCCGGCGGCCCCGAGGAGGCCCTGGCGGTGGTCGACGCCGCCCTGCGCGACGGGGTGCGGCTCGTCGACGAGGCATTCCGGCTCGAGGAGGACGCGCTCTGCGTCCTCGCCCCGAATCAGGACACGGTCGGCGGGGTCCAGATGAGCGAGAGGCTGCTGGGGGTGCTGGGCGAGCTCGAGGCGGCCGGCGGCCTGCCGATCGGCATCTCCGCCGGTGTCGTCGCCTGTCCCGAGCACGGGACCGAGGCGGACGACCTCCTCCGCAAGGCGGACGAAGCGATGTGGCGGGCCCGCGCGGTCGGCCAGCCGGTGGGCGTCGGCGTCCTCGACGTCGCCTGACCGGGCCGCCGGCGAGGGCGCTGCCAGCGCCCGCGACATTCTGCAAGATCGCTGACAGATCCACGAAATCTGTCCATAACTTGCGTAAACCTGGAAATCCGGTGGGAGAATCCGGTCCTGCGGCGAACACCACTGCGCCCAGCGATCCCCCTTCAGAGCCGAACCAGATGCCCGGAATCAGAACCAACGCAGCAGCCGAAGTCCTCGGCGTCAGCCCCAACACCCTGCGGAGTTGGGAGCGTCGCTACGGCTACCCGACGCCGAAGCGCACCCCGGGCAACCACCGTAACTACGAGCTGGTCGAGCTCCAGACCCTGCGCGACGCTCTCGCCCAGACCGGCAACATCTCCTCCGCGATCGAGCTCGCCCGCCAGCGCCAGGCGGCGCCGGCGAACGGCGGCAGCCTGATCGCCGCCCTCGAGAGCTTCGACGAGGCCGCCGCCGATCGTGTGATCGAGGAGAGCCTGGCGCTGCGCCCGCTCGAGCGGACCGTCGAGGAGATGGTGCTCCCGGCGGTCGACGCCCTGGCCGCCGACCCCGACCGCGAGGCAGAGCTCGAGTTCGCCGCCCGCTGGGCGATGGGCTGGCTCCACGGCGCCCGGCGTCTCGCCTCGTCCGCCTCCCGCCCGGCCGGCATCCTCCTGCTCGACTCGAGCAGCGGCAACGAAGCCGAGGCCGTCCACGCCCAGGCCCTCGACCTGATTCTGCGCCGCGCCGGCTTCCGGGTCCTGATGCTCTCCTCCGAGCTCGCCGACGAGCGCCTCGAGCGCGCCCTCGGCGCCCTGGCGCCGACCGCGCTCGTCCTCTGCGGCCCGGGCGCCGACACCCCGGCCGCGGTCAAGCTGGTCCGCAAGGTCCGCGAGGCCGGCTTCGACGCCCCCCTCTTCGGCTTCCGCGCCACCGGCCTGATCGGTGACGCCGTCCCCTCCGCCGGCGAGCAGCCCAGCGAAGTGACGGGCATGCTCAACGCCGACCTGCGTCGCCGCGCCAGCCAGGCGTTCGCCTAGCCCCGACGCCGCCACGGCGGCCCTGGGCGGCGACTATCCTCAGTCGCCCATGGGTGACGGTCACTCCGACATCGTCGTGATGAAGTTCGGCGGCACCTCGGTTGCCGGCGCCGAGCAGATCAAGCGCGCCGCGCGGCGGATCGTCTCCGCCCGCGCAGCGGGAAACCGCGTCGTCGCGGTGCTCTCGGCGCGCGGCAAGACGACCGACGAGCTCGTCGCCCAGGCGATGGAGATCTCGGAGCGGCCCGTGGCCCGCGAGATGGACATGCTGCTCTCGACCGGCGAGCGGATCTCCTGTGCCCTGGCGGCGATGGCGATCCACGACATGGGCCACGAGGCGATCTCACTGACCGGCTCCCAGGCCGGCATCGTCACCGACTCCTCCCACACCAAGGCGCGGATCATCGACGTCCGCGCCGACCGCATTCGCGACGCCCTCGGCGAGGACCGGATCGTCCTGGTCGCCGGATTCCAGGGGGTCTCGACCGAGAGCCGCGACGTGACGACGCTCGGGCGCGGCGGCTCCGATACCACCGCCGTCGCCCTCGCCGCGGCCCTCGGGGCCAGCGTCTGCGAGATCTACACCGACGTCTCCGGGGTCTTCAGCGCCGACCCGCGGATCGTCCCCGACGCCCGCAAGCTCGAGGCCGTCTCCTACGAGGAGATGCTCGAGATGTCCGCCTCCGGCGCCCGGGTGCTTCAGCTGCGCTCGGTCGAGTACGGCCGCAACCACGGCGTTCGCATCCACTGCCGCAGCAGCTTCGAGGACGGCCCCGGTACCCTCGTCGTAGCCGAGGAGGAAACCGTGGAGCAACCTTTCGTGACAGCCGTGACCCACTCCGACGACGAGGCTCGGGTGACGCTGACCGGCGTCCGCGACGAGCCCGGCGTCGCCGGCCGCATATTCACAGCCCTCGCCGGGGCCAACGTCAACGTCGACGTGATCATCCAGAACGAGCCGGTGGGAGACGACGAGCTCGCCGACCTCTCGTTCACCGTCGATCGCTCCGACCTCGGCACCGCGACCGACACGATCGCCGCCCTCGGCAGCCTCAGCCGCGACGTCAAGACCGACGAGCGGATCGGCAAGGTCTCGATCGTCGGCGCCGGCATGCGGTCGCATCCGGGCGTCGCCGCCAAGGTCTTCGAGGTCCTAGGCGGGGAGGGGATCAACATCGAGATGATCTCCACCTCGCCGATCAAGATCTCGTGCGTGATCTCCGCCGACCGCGTCGCCGACGCCGTGCGCGCCCTCCACGACGCCTTCGAGCTCGGCGAGGGAACGATCCACCCCGAGGAGCAGGCCGCCGCTTCGACCACCACTGCCAAGTCCTGAGGTCGCCGGCATGAGTGACGGCTACAGAGTCGGCATCGTCGGTGCGACCGGGTTGGTCGGCTCGACGATCCTCAGCGTCCTCGCCGAGCGCGACTTCCCCGCCGCCGAGGTCGTCCCGTTCGCGTCGGACCGCTCGGCCGGCAAGCAGATCGAGTGGAACGGCTCGCTGATCGAGTGCCGAGTGCTGCGCGACGAGACGATCCGGGACCTCGACCTCGTGCTCTCCTCGGCCGGCGGCTCGGTCAGCGCCGAGTGGGCGCCGAAGCTGGTCGCCGCCGGCGCCGTCGTCGTCGACAACACCAGCCACTTCCGGATGGACGACGACGTGCCGCTGGTCGTCGCCGAGGTCAATCCCGACGATGCCGCGGACCACAAGGGGATCGTCGCCAACCCCAACTGCTCGACGATGCAGATGGTCGTCGCCCTGAAGCCGCTCCAGGACGAGGCGGGGATCGAGCGGCTCGTGATCTCCACCTACCAGGCCGTCTCCGGCACCGGCAAGGCGGCGATCGACGGCCTGCTCTCGGAGGCGCGCGCGGTGCTCGACGACCAGGGCGCGAGCGCCGGGGTATACCCCCACCAGATCGCCTTCAACGCCCTGCCCCAGGCCGGCAGCTTCCCCGACGGCGACGACCACACCGACGAGGAGCGCAAGCTGATCAACGAGACCCGAAAGATCCTCGGCGACCCCTCGATCAGGGTCAGCGCCACCTGCGTCCGCGTCCCGGTCGTGACCGGGCACTCGGAGGCGGTCAACGTCGAGACCCGCGAGCCGCTCTCGCCGGAGCGGGCCCGCGAGCTGCTCGGCTCGGCGCCCGGCGTCACCGTCCTCGACGACCCGGCCGCCGGCAGCTACCCGATGGCGATCGACGCGGCGGGCAAGGACGACGTCTTCGTCGGCCGGATTCGCCGCGACCCAGGCAACGAGAGCGCGCTCGACCTCTGGGTCGTCTCCGACAACCTCCGCAAGGGCGCGGCGACCAACGCTGTCCAGGTGGCCGAGCTGCTCATCGAGCGCGAACTCCTGCGCGGCTGAGCCGGCGCAGCGCGAACGGCGCCGGCAGCGTCGTCAGGATCGACATCGCGACGACGGCGAGGATCTCGCCGACGATCGCCGGCTCCCACATGCTCGCCACCATCGTCGCCGCGGCGATGGCTTCCGCGGCCGCGGTCGCCTAGCCGGCCCTGCGACTCAGGCGGTGGCGCCGGCGGTGAGGCGGGTCTCGACCCAGCCGGTCGAGGCGAAGTGACGGCTCATCCCGAGCTCCTTCGGGTCCGCGCCGAGCGCGAGGCCGACGAGCTGCGGCAGGTGCAGGACGGCGAGGCCGAGGTCGCGGTTGACCACCTTCGCCGCCTCCGGCTGCTGCATGTCGAGATTGAGGTGGCAGAGCGGGCAGGGGGTGACCAGGCAGTCGGCGCCGGCGTCGAGGGCGTCGCCGACGTGGGTGCCGGCCTGGCGCAGCGAGGTCTCTTTGTTCATCGTCGTGACCGGGAATCCGCAGCATTTGCGGGCCCCGTCGTACTCGACGACCTCGCCGCCGAGGGTTTTGATCACCTGCTCGAGGTAGATGTCGCGGTCGGGATGCTCGCTATAGCCGAGTCGTTCCTTGGGCCGGACGATGTAGCAGCCGTAGAAGGGGCCGACGCGGAGCCCCGAGAGCGGACGCACGATCTGGTCGGCGAGGCGGTCGAGCCCGTAGTCCTCGACCAGCAGCCAGAGGAAGTTCTTGTTCGTGAAGCCGTCCTTGTCCTTCTCGTAGGAGAGGCCCTGGCCGCTCAGCACCTCGTTGATGTGGGCGCGGTAGGAGGTGTCGGCGTCGAGTCGCTGCTGGCACTCCGACTGCGCGCCCTGGCAGGTCGAGCAGATGTTCATCATCGAGAGCCCGGTCTGCTGGGCGAGGGCGAAGGTGCGGGCGTTGAGCGAGTCGGCGAGCTCCTGGTTGTGCTCGGCGATCACCCCGGCGCCGCAGCAATTGGCGCGATCGAGTTCGACGAGCTCGATCCCGAGCTTGTCGGCGACCAGGGCCATCGATCCGTGCAGCTCCGTGGTGAACCCGCGCGAGACGCAGCCGGGCCAATAGGCGACTTTGATCCCTCCCTCGCTCATCCGCCCTCCTCCGTCTCGTCGGGCTCCGGTTCGACGAAGTCCTCGTCTTCACCCGTGATGTAAAGGTTGAATTCCTCGCGGTGCTCCTCGGCGTGCCGGTAAATCTCCTTGACCTCCTCCTGGGCGCCGTCGGGGAGCTTCGGGTGGATGCCCGGGATCAGCTTCGGCAGCGAGCGCATCTTGCCGGTTTTGAGTCCGCGGATCGCGGTCGGAATCGAGGCGACCATTTCCTTGATCGCGTTCTTGCTCGGTTTGAGCTTGCCTTTGATCCCGGGCGCGAAGGACTCCTGGAGGAGCAGCGCCTCGTCGAGCGTGCCCTTGTTCTCGATGATCTTGACGAAGGCCTGCTCGTGTTTGTGGCCGCTGTTGGGGTCGTCGATCCCGGCTTCGCCGGCTTTGCGGCGCAGGCGCATGATCTGATCCATCGGAGCGACGCCCTTGGGGCAGGCGTCGATGCAGCTGAAGCAGTGGGTGCAGTCGTAGATCCCGTGCGGGTCGTCGGCGAGGTCGTGGAGGCGCTCGACCGTCTCGGCGTCGCGCGGGTCGCCGACGAAGCGGTAGGCCTTGGCGAGGGCCGCCGGGCCGATGAACTCGGGGTCGGCCTCCATCGAGAGACAGGACGAGACGCAGGCGCCGCACTGGATGCAGGCCATCGACTGGGTGATGTCGATCATCGACTCGGGCTCGACGACGTACTCGCGCTCGGGGGGTTCGCCGTGGGGGAGAAGCCAGGGGGTGACGCGGCGGATCTTGGTCCAGTGCGTCGACTCCATGTCGGTGATCAGGTCCTTGACGACGGGCATGTTGCCCATCGGCTCGACGATGATCGGCGCCGGTCCGGGAGAGGTCGTGGCGGTCGTGCCCTCGCCGGCCTCGACCTGGCCGGTCGAGCGGACGGCGTCGGAGGATTCCGGCGATTGCGGGCCGATCGGGCTGCTCGCCTCGGCGGCGGTGACCCCGGTCGCGGCGAGCATCTTGTTCGCCTGCTCCTGGGCCTCGCCGATCTGGGTCTTGCAACCGAGGCCCGACTGCCCGTTGATCTTCATCCCGCAGGAGCCGCAGATCGCCGCCCGGCAGGAGCAGCGGACGGCGAGCGAGCCGTCGTCGCGGTCCTTGGCCTGAAGGATCCCGTCGAGGACGGCGAGCGAGGGCTCGAGCTCGACGTTGAATTCCTCCCAATACGGCCCCTCGCCGCTCTCGGGCTGGTAACGGCGGACTTTCAGCGTGTACTCGGCCATTAGTAGGTCCTCTCCTGCGGCTCCCATTGGGTGATGGTCACCTCTGAGTACAAGAGCTCGGGCCCGTCGTCACTCAGCTGCAGATCGATGTGTTTCAGCCACTCATCATCATTGCGCTCCGGGAAGTCGGTCCGGTACTGGGCGCCGCGGCTCTCCTTGCGCTCGAGGGCGCCGAGGCAGGTGCACTCGGCGTTGTCGAGCATGTACCCGAGCTCGATCGCGCCGAGGATGTCCTGGTTGAAGACGGTCCCCTTGTCGTCGATGTAGGCGCTCGCCGCCTCCTCCTTGAGGCGCCTGACGATCTCCAGCGCTTCCTGGATCCCCGCCTCGTCGCGGAAGACGGCGACCTTCGCGTCCATCGTCTGGCCGAGCTCGAGCTTGATCTCGGAGACGCGCCGCCCGGAGCCCCGCTCGCGGGAGGAGATCGCCTCGATCGTCGCCTGCTCTTCCTCGAGGACCCGCTTCGAGGGGCGCGAGCCCTCGGTCCGCTTCGCGCGGCCGGCGGCGTCGGCGCCGGAGCGGCGACCGAAGATCAGTGTGTCGAGCAGCGAGTTGGCGCCGAGTCGGTTGCCGCCGTGGACCGATACGCAGGCGGTCTCGCCCGCGGCGTAGAGCCCGGGGATGTCGGTCTTGCCGTCGACGTCGGTCTTGACGCCGCCCATCGTGTAGTGGTTGCCGGGCTTGATATGGATCGGTTCGCGGGTGATGTCGACGCCGGCGAAGTCGTGGCCGACGAGGACGATCTCGCGCAGCGCCTCGTGGACCCGCTTTTTCGGGACCACCGTGATGTCGAGCGCGACGGTGCCGTCGTCGAAGCCCCGGCCCTCGTTGATCTCCGTCTGCTCGGCGCGGGAGACGACGTCGCGCGAGGCGAGCTCCATCTTGTTCGGCGCGTACTTCTCCATGAACCGTTCGCCGTTGCGGTTGAGCAGGTGCGCGCCCTCGCCGCGGGCGCCCTCGGTGATCAGGAAGCCCTTGCCCGCCAGCGTCGTCGGGTGGTACTGGATCATCTCCATGTCCATCAGCTTGGCGCCGGCCCGGTAGGCCATCGCGATCCCGTCGCCGGTGCAGATCAGGGCATTGGTGGTCGGCTTCCAGACCTGGCCGTTGCCGCCGCAGGCGAGGATCACCGACTTGGCGCGGAAGAGCTCCATCGAGCCGTCGGCGATGTTGCGGGTGACGACGCCGCAGCACTCGCCCTGCTCGTCGAGCGCGAGCGCCGTCGAGAACCACTCCTCGTAGCGGGTGACCGCCTCGGAGTACTTCATCAGCTGCTCGTAGAGGACGTGCATGATCGCCTGGCCGGTGATGTCGGCGACGTAGTACGTGCGGGCGGCGGAGGCGCCGCCGAAGGCGCGGGTGCCGAGCTTGCCCTCCTCGTTGCGGTGGAAGGTGACGCCGAGGTGCTCGAGGTGGAGGATCTCCTCCGGGGCCTCGCGGACCATGATCTCGACCGCGTCCTGGTCGGCGATGTAGTCGGAGCCCTTGATCGTGTCGAAGGCGTGCGACTCCCAGGAGTCATCGGGGTTCAGTGCCGCGTTGATCCCACCCTGGGCGGCGTTCGAGTGCGAGCGCACCGGATGGACCTTGCTGATGATCCCGACCGACACGCCCTCCTCGGCAGCTGCCAGAGCAGCTCGCTGTCCGGCCAGGCCGGCGCCGATCACCAGTACGTCATGCGTGGGCACGAGGGCGGACTCTATAGAGCCGAAATCCGACCTTGCAGTCGGATTTCATCCCGCCGACGGGCCGATATGTCGGCCCCGGCTGGACATTTCGGCCCGTCGGCGTGGATTTAGAGCCAGCGCTCGCCGAGGCGGCGGATCGCTGCCTCGCTCAGGCGGACGCCGTCGGCGACGGTTTCGAAGTCGACGTTCTCGGCCAGGTCGTTGGGCCAGTGGTAGTTGGCGGGCTGCTTGAGGTCGGTGCAGCCGGCCAGGACCGCCGTCTCGTAGCCGGCCGCTGCGGCCTCGAGCCCGTCGGTGCCGTTGTGGAGCCGCAGGTTCGGGTAGAGCCAGATCCCCATCTCCTCGGCCAGTCCGTCGATGAAGGCGAGGGCACGGGGTGGGTACTCGTTCATCTTCAGGAAGCCCTCGCCGCGCAGGACCAGCAGGTGGGGAGAGCCGATCGACTCGAGGCAGAGGAAGAAGGTGGAGTCGCGGTTGAGCTCGCCGAAGTGACGCTCGCCGAACCCCTTCATCCCCTCGCTGAACGACTCCTCCGAGCCGGCCGAGAGCAGGATCACCCGGATCCCGGCCGGCGGCTCTTCGACCAGGCGCTTCGCGAGTGCGAGGAGGGCGACGACCGCGGTGCCGTTGTCGTTGGCGCCGGGGACCGTCTCCCGCGACCCGATCTCGGCCATCGCCGCGACCGAGCCGATGGAGAGGCCGAGCCCGAGCTTCGCGAGCAGGCGGTGGTTGGCGAGGGCGCCGAGGGCGGCGAGGATCGGCCCGCCGACGACCGGCGCCATCAGCGCCGGGCTGGTGTCGCTGCGCTCGATCAGCCCGAGGCGATCGGCGATCAGCGGCAGCGCCGGGTGGAAGACGAGGCCCGAGCGGGCGGAATCGTGGTGGGCGATGAGGACCACGGTGCGCTCGGCGTCCCGGTCTCCGAGCTCGCAGACGACGTTGTGGGTGATCCGCTTCGGCAGCAGTCTGCGCAGAGGGCGCTTTCCGGGCGGGAAGTCGGCGGCGATCCCGGCGGCGCCGGCGGCGCCGAGCGCCGCCCCGAGCAGCCGCCTGCCGCGGAGCGCGGCGATCCCGCCGAGCGCCCCGAGGGCGGCGCCGATCCCGAGCGGCCACCAGTAGGTCCCGTGGGCGGTCTCGCCCTCGATCCGCGCCTCGGTCGCCCCGACCTCCGCGAATCGCTCGACGAGCCACTCGGCCGCGAGCCGCTCGCCCTCGGAGGCGGAGGGACGGTTGATGCGCTCCAACTGCTCGAGTAGCGCGCGCAGCCAGTTCTGGTCTGGGACCATGCGCTCATGCTAGGCGGCGGCAGCTCGTTCACGCTCTTCCACATTCGTGGGATCAGGGTCGGAGTCGACTGGTCCTGGTTCCTCGTCCTGTTCCTGTTCATCTTCTGGCTCTCCGACTTCTACGGGGACGTCCTCGGACAGTCGAGCAGCGCGACCGAGCCGTTCGCCCTGGCGGTCGTCAGCACCCTCGGGTTCTTCGCCGCGATCCTCCTCCACGAGCTCGGCCATGCCCTGGTGGCGATGCGCAACGGGATCGGGATCACCAGCATCCAGCTCTGGATCTTCGGCGGGCTGGCGCAGATGGACCGCGAAGCGGACAGCCCCGGCACCGAATTCAAGGTCGCGATCGCCGGCCCGGCGGCGACCCTGGCGGTCGCCCTCGCCTGCACCCTCGCCGGCCTCGTGATCGCCGGCAAGGACTTCGGCGACGCTCTCGTCCAGTCGATGCGGTTCGAGACCGAAGAGGACGTCTCCGGCATTGTCGCGATGCTCGCCTGGCTGACCTCGATCAACGTCTTCGTCCTCGTCTTCAACCTCCTGCCCGCCTTCCCGATGGACGGCGGCCGCGTCGCCCGCGCGATCGCCTGGTGGAAGACCGGCGACCGTGGCGCGGCGACCCGCTTCGCCGCCGGACTGGGCCGGGTCTTCGCCTACCTCTTCATCGGCGGCGGCCTCCTGATGGTCGCCACCGGCGACGTCTTCGGCGGCGTCTGGCTGGCGCTGATCGGCTTCGTCATCAACGGCTCGGCCCGGGCGGCCTCGGTGCAGACCGCGCTGACGACCCGCATCGACGGAGTCCTCGTCTCCGACGTGATGGACCGCGAGCCGGTCGCGATCCCGGGCGAGCTCAGCGTCGAGAGGGCGCTCGACGAGTACTTCCTGCGCTACCGCTGGCCCTGGTTCCCGGTCGTCGACGGTGCCCACCACTTCCTCGGTCTGGCCCTCCGCGACAGCGCCGACGAGGTTCCGGAGGTGTCGCGATCGACGGCGCAGGTCTCCGACCTGATCGACGGCGAGGGCCCGGGCGCCTTTCAGGTCCGCGACGACGCCCCGCTCGACTCCCTGCTCGGCAACCAGAACCTGCGCCGCCTCGGGGCGCTGATGGCGGTCGATGCCGACGGCCGCCTCTCCGGCGTCATCACCGCCGAGCAGGTCGGCCGCGCTCTCCGCACGCCTGACGCGGCGTAGGTCGGCGTCCTCGGTCGCTCGCGTGCGTTCGCACGCCACGCTCCCTGCGCTCTCCGCACGCCTGACGCGGCGTAGGTCGGCGTCCTCGGTCGCTCGCGTGCGTTCGCACGCCACGCTCCCTGCGTCCTTGACCCACTTGGTCAGGCGTGCGGAGAGTGACGGGTGATGATTCGCTTGAAATCAGCCCCCGAAGGCAGGGTGCCGAAGGCGTGGCCCCAATCGCCAGCCAGGCGCGATGCGCAGAAGGCGTCGGCGACGGCCTCGTCGCCGTGGCGGACCAGCAGCGAGGCCTGGAGGGCGAGGGCCATCCGCTCGACGACGCCGCGGGCTCGGGCCTCGACGGTCTCGACGTCTCCCGGCAGCTCGTCGCGAAGCGACTTGGCGAACGCATCGAGGCGGGGCTCGGACCCGGCGCCCTCCTCGACCTCGGCGAAGAACGCCTCCAGCGAGGCCGGACTCTTGATCATCGCCCGCAGGACGTCGAGGCACTGGACGTTGCCGGAGCCCTCCCAGATCGAGTTGAGCGGGCTCTCGCGGAACAGGCGCGGCATCCCCGACTCCTCGACGAAGCCGTTGCCGCCGTGGACCTCGAGGCACTCGACCGCGTGCCAGGGGGCGCGCTTGCAGATCCAATACTTGAGGACGGCGTTGGCGATTCGCTTCAGATCCTGGGCCTCCTCGTCGCCGGCGATCGCCTCGTCGTAGGCGCGGGCGAGCCGCAGCGCCGAGATCGTCGCCGCCTCCGACTCGATGCACAGGTCGGCGAGCACGTTCTGCATCAGCGGCTGCTCGACCAGGTCCCGCCCGAATACGGACCGCGCCTCGGCGTGGTGGATCGCGTGAGCGACCCCGGCCCGCATCCCGGTGGCGCCGCCGAGCACGCAGTCGAGCCGGGTGTGGTTGACCATCTCGATGATCGTCCGCACCCCGGCGCCCTCTTCGCCGACCAGCCAGGCGCTCGCGGCGTCGAACTCGATCTCGCTGGAGGCGTTGGAGCGGTTGCCGAGCTTGTCCTTGAGCCGTTGGAGCCGGAAGCGGTTGCGCTCGCCGTCCGGCGTCCAGCGCGGGAACAGGAAGCAGGAGATGCCGCCGTCCGCCTGCGCGAGGACGAGGAACGCGTCGCACATCGGCGCCGACATGAACCACTTGTGGCCGGTCAGCTCGTACTCGGCCCCGGGCCCACCGCCGCCGGCCGGCCGGGCGACGGTGGTGTTGGCGCGCACGTCGGTGCCGCCCTGCTTCTCGGTCATTCCCATCCCCGCCAGGGCGCCCAGCTTCTGCGGCGCCGGGCGGTTCTCCGGGTCGTAGGCGGAGGAGAGGAAGCGCGGCTCCCACTCGGCCGCCAGATCCGGCTGGGTCCGCAGCGCCGGGATCACCGAGTAGGTCATCGAGATCGGACAGCCGATTCCGGCCTCGGCCTGGGACATGCACATGAAGGCGGCGCCGCGAGCGACGTGGGCGCCCGGACGGGGGTCCTTCCAGGGCGAGGAGTGGAGCTCGTGCTCGACCGCGATCCCCAGCAGCTCGTGCCACGAAGGGTGGAACTCGGCCTCGTCGACCCGGTTGCCGAAGCGGTCGTGGGTCCTCAGCCGCGGCGGGTTCTCGTTGGCCTGGGCGCCCAGCTCGATCACCCGGGCGCTGCCCGCCAGCTCGCCCACCGCCGAGATCCGCCGCTCGTCCCAGTCGGCTCCCTCGCGCCTCACCGCCTCGCGCAGCACCGCGTCGGCCTCGAAGACGTTGTAGTCGGCGAGTGGGGAGGGCTGGTTGAAGACTTCGTGGGTCTCCTGCGAACCTGGGCGCTCGGCGGTGGCCACCGGCTCATTCTCGCAGGAGGCCCTGTTTCGTTCAGGCTGCGGCCGTCTCCGGAGCGGGATCGGGCCGGATGACGACCGTGTCGGCGACCTCGAGGATCTCGTCGGCGGGCATGTCGACCCGGCCTGCATGCTCGCGGACGGCCTCGGCACTGCTCGCCTGGTAGATGCAGACCGTGCCGAGGGTGCCACCGGGCTCGGCGATCACGTAGCTGCGGATCCAGCTGATGTCGGCCGGGAACTCTCCCTCGGCGACCTCCTTCGAGCGGGCGGCCGTGGCCTCGAGCTCCTCTGCGTTCTGCCAGGCCTTTTCCCTGCGGATCACGTAGGTGTTCATGCGGTTCCTCTCGTCGTGGGACTAATTACCGACTGACCGTCGGTAATATACTCGGGATTCGGTGAAAGTCGAATCGGCGAGAAAGCGAGGACGTCCCAGCCAAGGGGCTCGGGATGCCCTGGTCGAGGCCGCGCACGAGCTATTCATGGAGCGCGACTACGACCAGGTCTCGACTGAGGAAATCCTCGAGCGCAGTGGTGTCAGCCGCGGCGCCCTCTACCACCACTTCCCCGCCAAGCTCGACCTCTTCCGCGCTGTATTCATGGCCAGCGAGCGGCGGGTGATCGATCGGATCGCCGCCGAGATCCCACCGACCGAGAGCCCGCTCGATGCAATCGTCGCCCTCAGCCGGGGCTACCTGCGGGCGGCCGAATCCGACGATGAACTGCGTCGCATCGGCCTGGGCCAGAGCCGGGCCGTCCTCGGCTGGGAGGGGTGGCGCGAATCCTGCCTCGACCTCGGGATCGCGGCCTCACTCGCCGGCGTCACCGCCGCGATCGAGGCGGGCGAGCTGCCACCACACGATCCGGAGACGATGGCCATCATCCTGCTCGGGGCGTTGATCGATGCCGGGATGCTGATCGTCCTCGCCGACGACGCCGCCGCCGCCCGCGAGCGTTCGGAGGCCGTGGTGGTCGACATGCTCGAAGGCCTACGTCGATAGCATCGCCGCCGCGTGGCGGACAAGATCAAAGTCGAGAACCCGATCGTCGAGCTCGACGGCGACGAGATGACCCGGATCATCTGGGCGTTCATCAAGGAGCAGCTGATCCTGCCCTACCTCGACGTCGATCTCATCTACTTCGACCTCGGGATCGAGAGCCGCGACGCGACCGAGGACCAGATCACGGTCGACGCCGCCAACGCGATCAAAGAGCACGGCGTCGGTGTCAAGTGCGCGACGATCACCCCGGATGAGGCGCGGGTCGAGGAGTTCGACCTCAAGGACATGTACCGCTCGCCGAACGGGACGATCCGCAACATCCTCGGCGGCGTCATCTTCCGCGAGCCGATCGTGATCTCGAACATCCCGCGGCTCGTTCCCGGCTGGACGAAGCCGATCGTGATCGGACGCCACGCCTTCGGCGACCAGTACCGGGCGACCGACCTGGTGGTCCCCGAAGAGGGAACGCTGACCCTCACCTACACACCCAAGAACGGGGCGAAGCCGGTCGAGCTCGATGTCTACGACTTCCCCGGCGGCGGCATCGCGATGGCGATGTACAACCTCGACGACTCGATTCGCGACTTCGCCCGCGCCTCGATGCGCTACGGCCTCGACCGCGGCTACCCCGTCTACCTCTCGACCAAGAACACCATCCTCAAGAAGTACGACGGTCGCTTCAAGGACCTGTTCGCCGAGGTGTACGAGAACGAGTTCAAGACCGACTTCGAGGCCAAAGGCATCTCCTACGAACACCGGCTGATCGACGACATGGTCGCCGCCGCGTTGAAGTGGGAGGGAGGGTACGTGTGGGCCTGCAAGAACTACGACGGCGACGTGCAGTCCGACACCGTCGCCCAGGGGTTCGGCTCGCTCGGGCTGATGACGAGCGTGCTGATGAGTCCCGACGGCAAGACCGTCGAGGCGGAGGCTGCTCACGGGACCGTCACCCGGCACTACCGCCAGCACCAGCAGGGCAAACCGACTTCGACCAACCCGATCGCGTCGATCTTCGCCTGGACGCGCGGAATCGCCGCCCGCGGCCGGCTCGACGACACGCCCGAGGTCTCGCGGTTCGCCGAGGAGCTCGAGCGGGTATGCATCGAGACCGTCGAGAGCGGCAAGATGACGAAAGACCTGGCCCTGCTCGTGGGCGGCGGCCAGCAGTACCAGACGACCGAGGAGTTCCTCGCCTCGATCGACGAGAACCTCAAACGGGCGATGGCCTAGGCAACGCACCTCAACTTCAGGAGAAGACGAACAAGTGAGCACTCCCGTGAAAGTCACAGTCACCGGCGCCGCCGGACAGATCGGCTACGCGCTGTTGTTCCGGATCGCGAGCGGTCAGATGCTCGGTCCCGACACCCCGGTCGAGCTGAGCCTGCTGGAGATCCCCGACGCGGTCAAGGCCGCCGAGGGCACCGCGATGGAGCTCGACGACTGCGCCTTTCCGCTGCTGCGAAAGATCGACATCTTCGACGACCCCAAGGCCGCCTTCGACGGCTGCAACGTCGGACTCCTGGTCGGCGCCCGGCCGCGTGGGCCCGGCATGGAGCGCGCCGACCTGCTCGAGGCCAACGGCGGCATCTTCAAGCCGCAGGGTGAAGCGATCGCCGCCGGTGCCGACGACGATGTCCGGATCCTGGTCGTCGGCAACCCGGCCAACACGAACTGCCTGATCGCGATGTCGAACGCCGACGGCGTTCCCCGTGAGCGGTTCACGGCGATGATGCGCCTCGATCACAACCGCGCGATCGCGCAGCTCGCCAACAAGCTCGGCAAGCAGGTGTCCGACGTCACCAACATGACCGTCTGGGGAAACCACTCGACCACCCAGTACCCGGACCTCGTCAACGCCAGGGTCGATGGCGGCAGCGCCTGGGACGCGGTCGACGACGAGGCTTGGATCAGCGACGAGTTCATCCCGCGGGTCGCGAAACGCGGCGCCGCGATCATCGACGCCCGCGGCGCATCCAGCGCCGCCTCCGCGGCCAATGCGGCGATCGACCACGTCCACGATTGGGTGCTGGGCACTCCGGACGGCGACTGGGTCTCGATGGGGGTGCCGACCGACGGCTCCTACGGGGTCGACGAGGGAATCGTCGCCGGACTCCCGTGCAGCTGCGCGGGAGGGGAGTGGTCGGTGGTCGAGGGGCTCGAGGTCCCCGACTTCTCGCGCGGGCGGATCGACGCCAGCGCCGATGAGCTGAGGGCCGAGCGCGACTCGGTCGCCGAGCTCGGCCTCCTCAGCTGAGGGTCAGGCGGCCGCGCGGTACTTGCGGCCGCTCTTCTTGACCCGGTTCTCCTTCTCGAGGTCGCTCAGAACCCGGTACATGTAGTTCGGCTTGATCTTCATCGTCTTCGCGATCTCCGAAGCGGTGATGTCAGGGTTCTCCTGGATCAGCTTCACCGCCTGCTCGGCGCGGGTGCCGCCGCGGCGACGTCGGCGACGACCGCCTTTCGATCCACCTCCCGAGGAGCCGGATCCTTTCGGACGGCCGGGCCGCCGCGTGGCCTTGCCGCCGAGCTCGACCAGCGCGCGCTCGAGGCGCCGACGCTCGTCGTCGAGCTCGGAAAGTCGTTTCTGGACGAGGTCGCGCGCCTCGTCGAGGGTGTTGCTGGTACTGGGCATGTCTACGGTCCTTTCTATCCCTGTTGGACGTTTCACATCTCCCGCGAACCAACCAGCCCTGTGAGGACTGAGTGTGGCACACAGTCACTGTGACTCGAGGGAAGGGAAGGACGGGTGTACGTCAGATAACTCGCTGAGCCTGACGCTCAGGGGTGATTCGTATCACGTTGCGCGCGAGGCCCACCTTCTCCAGGGCGACGATGATCGCGGCCGAGGGGTCGAGCTCACCGCGACGCAGCCCGTGCTTGGCCGAGCGCGGAAACGCATGGTGATTGTGGTGCCATGACTCGCCCAGTGAGGGCAATGCCAACCAGAACACGTTGGTGGACCTGTCGTCGGTGTCGAAGCGACGGGTCCCGAAGAAGTGACAGACGGAGTTGACACTCCAGGTCACGTGGTGGACGAAGAACACCCGAACGAGTCCACCCCAGAGCAGCCCGGTCGCGGCGCCGGCGAGGTTGCCGCTCACCGCGTATCCGGCGAGGGCCGGGAGCGCCAGGCTGAGGAGCACCAGGGGCACGAAGTTGCGACCGATGACCCGCATCCCCCTGTCCTCGTAGAGGTCGGGGGCGAACCGCTTCCAGTCGGCCCGGCCCTGCTCGCTCATCAGCCAGCCGGCGTGCGCGTGCCAGAGACCCGCCAGGACACCCCGCAGACCGCCGTCGTGGCCGACATGGGGGCTGTGCGGGTCACCCTCTTCATCGGTGTGGGCGTGATGCTTGCGGTGGTCGGCGACCCAGGCGATCACCGGTCCCTGCACCGCCATCGAGCCGAGCACGGCGAAGGTGTATTCGAGCCACTTGGAGGTCTGAAACGAGCGGTGGGTGAGGAGGCGGTGGAAGCCGACGGTGATCCCGACCGCGGTGAGGATGTACATGACCGCCGCGATCACCAGATCGGCGGGCCGCACCAGGCTGTTCCAGAACAGGACTATCGCCGTCAGGGTGGCGATGAAGGGCACGACCACGGCACCCAGGTTTGCGACCTTCTCTGTCTTCGTCATCTCGCTCATGCGGACAAATTACGCGCACATGAGACCATGAACTACGCTTCGATCTACGAATTACGACTTTTTATTGTGATCTAGATGACAAAAAGCCTGGATCTCCAACCGTGGCGCGGCCTCAGCGACGACGTCGCCGCTCTGATCGAGCCCGAGCTCGACGCGATCGGCGCCGAGACCCTGGAGGCGATCGCCCGCGAGGTCCCGGAGTACGCCCGTCCTCTCGAGGGCAGCTTCGGACGCGGGATCAGGACCGGGGTCGAGGAGGCCCTGCGCCAGTTCGTCTCGCTGATCCGCGATCCCGAGAGCGGACGCGGGTTCGGCCGCGAGGTCTACGTGTCCCTCGGTCGCGGCGAGTTCCGCCAGGGCAGGACGCTCGACTCGCTCCAGGCCGCCTACCGGGTCGGGGCGCGGGTCGCCTGGCGCCGCCTCTCGGCCGCCGGTCGCGCCGCCGCTCTCGATCCCGAGACGCTGAGCCTGCTCGCCGAGGCGATCTTCGCCTACATCGACGAGCTCGCCGCCGACGCCGTCGAGGGGTACGCCGAAGCCCAGTCCGAGGTCGAGGACCTGGCCCGGCGGCGGCGCAACGAGCTGGCGGCGCTGCTCGTCCGCGAGCCGCCGCCCGCCCAGGCGGAGGTCGCGAGCGCCGCCGAGGCGGTCGGCTGGTCGATGCCCCGCCGGGCCGCGATCCTCGCCTGCGCCGAGCGCGACCTCGGGCCGATCGCCCGACGCCTCCCGGCCTCCTCGCTGGCCGCCCAGATCGACGGGACCGGCGCAATCGTGCTCGCCGACCCGACGGGGCCCGGGCGGATGGCGGAGATCTCCAGGGCCGCGGGGGATCGTGACTGCGCGATCGGTCCCGCCGGTCCGCCGGCCGAGCTCCCCGACTCGTGGGCCCTGGCCCTGACCGCGCTCGAGGCCGTTCGCGGCGGCGCCCTCACGGCCGAGGGCCGGCCGATCGTCGCCGAGCGACATCTCGCCGAGCTGATCCTGATCCGGGAGGGCGCGCTCGCCGCCCGGATCGAGGATCGCGCCCTCGCCCCCCTCGAGCCGCTGACCGCGCGCGCCCGCGAGCGGATGGCCGAGACGGCGCTCGCCTTCGTGCTCCACGGCGGCAACTCGGTCGCGATGGCGGCCGAGCTGGACGTCCACCCGCAGACCGTGCGTTATCGGGTCGCGAAGCTGCGGGAGCTGCTCGGCGATGCGCTCGACGACCCGGACTCCCGCTTCGAGCTCGAGCTGGCGCTGCGGGCGCGGGCGCTCAGTGGCGCCGCAGCCGCGGCAGCGTCCTGAACACGGCGTCCCAGAGCGGGGAGGAGACGCCGAAACCGAAGCGGTGGTCCTGGAAGTGGTGGCGCATGTGCTGCTCGCGAAGCCGTTTCCCGAGCGCCGACCTGGGGACGAAGTGATGCACGTAGTAGTGCGTGTAGTCGTAGGCGAGGTAGCCGAGGATGAAGCCGCCGAAGAGGGGGTAGGCGGTGGGGGTGCCGAAGATCAGGACGAAGGCGCCGAAGAACAGCGCCGCCAGCGGGATCGAGACCGCCGGCGGCATCACCAGCCGCAACTTGTCGTTGGGATGATCGTGGTGGATGCCGTGGATGATGAAGTGCATCCGGCGTCCGAAGTCGTTGTCGGGCTCCCAGTGGAAGACGAGCCGGTGCAGCCAGTACTCGGTCAGCGTCCAGATCCCCACTCCGCCGAGGCTGAGCAGGATCAGCGCGCCGACGCCCTTGCCGTCGGCGGCCCCGAGCCACTCCATCGCGACGATCACGGGGACGAAGACGACCGCCGGGATCGCCGGGTGGACACGCGAGAAGAAGTTGAGGAATTCGCTCTCGAAGAGCTGCGGCGAGGCGGCGAGCTTCTCGGATCTTTCTCGGTGGGCCTCCATCGGGGGCCAATGGTAGCGACGCCGCAACCAGACTCCCGCAAGACGCGGGGAAGGTGTCACGGCCCCGTGGCAAAGACGTTGCGCTTTGCGGGAAAGCCGGTCACAGAATCTTCACTTCCGTGCCACTATCCCCGCCGCAATGCCACGCAAGCCAAAGCCGCCGACCTGCGAGGACTGCTACTTCCGCAAGAACCTCCTCTGCGCTCTCGAGCTCGACGAGCCCTGCACCACCTTCCGCCAGAACCGCCCCGAGGGCCTCGTCCCGCCCCGCCAGCCGGTGCTGCTGATGCGCCCGCCGCGCTGGGCCGGCGTCCAGTCCCAAGCCGCCTGAGCGGATCCGGGATCGGCTTCAGACCTAAGTCTGGGGCGCTCACATTTTCAGGTCGCTATGTTGTTGGCATGCCGCAACGAGATCTGTTCGTGAATTTCTCCCGGATGAGGCGCGAAGTCGACCAGATGCTGGGGGGCGACAGCTGGAGCCGGACCACTTACGTGAGCCGGCGCAGCTCCGGTTTCTCGCCCAACGTCGACGTCTACTACTGCGGCGAGCCGCAGCGGGCGATCGTCAAGGTCGACCTCTCGGGCGTCGACCTCGACCGGATCGGGATCGAGGTCAGCGGACGGCACCTGGCGATCGTCGGCGAACGGCCGGTCCAGGAGACCGAGGGCCGGGTCTACCAGCAGGTCGAGATTCCCTCCGGCCCGTTCCGTCGCATCGTCGAGTTCCAGGTCGACGTCGACCCCGACGGCGCCAAGGCCACCTACGAGGACGGCGTCCTGCGGATCGAGCTGCCCCTGCGCGACCCCGGCGAATCGCGGCGGGTGCCGATAGGACGCGAGTGATGGAGGGCAGCCCGGTCCTCGAAGTCGTCGACTCGCCCCTCGACGCCGAGGACGCGATCCGCGCCAACCAGCCGCTCCCCGACGCGCTGCCCGTCCTGCCCCTGCGCGAGACGGTCACCTTCCCCGACACGGTAACGCCCCTGGCGGTCGGCCAGGAGCGCTCGATCAAGCTCGTCAACGACGTCCTCGGCGCCAACCGGATGTTGGTCATGGTCGCCTCCCGCGATCCCGAGAACGAACAGCCCGGCCCCGACGATCTCTACGGCGTCGGCGTCGTCGGCGTCGTCGCGCGGATGATGAAGGTCCCGGACGGGACCCTGCGGATCCTCGTCCAGGGGACCCAGCGGGTGAAGCTCGGTCCCTACGTGGCCGAGGAGCCCTATCTCGTCGCCCGGATCGCCGAGCAGCCCGACAAGGAGGTCGAGGAGAGCCCCGAACTGGAGGCCCTGACCCGCAACGTCCAGCGCACCTTCTCGGAGATCATCGAGCAGATCCCGTACCTGCCGGAAGAGCTACAGCTGGCGGTCGCCAACATCGACGATCCGTCGGCACTCTGTTATCTGATCGCCGGCGCCCTGCGGGTCACGACCGAGGAGAAGCAGGAGCTGCTCGAGGAGGACGACGTCGCCGACCGCCTCCGCCACCTCGTTCAGATCCTCAACCGCGAGCTGGAGGTCGTCCAGCTCGGGACCCAGATCCAGTCCCAGGTGCAGTCCGAAGTCGACAAAGGCCAGCGCGAGTTCCTCCTGCGCCAGCAGTTGAAAGCGATCCAGGACGAGCTCGGCGAGGGTGACGAGGAGCAGGCCGAAGTCAACGAGCTGCGCGAGCAGATCGAGGCCGCCGAGCTCCCGGAGCACGCCCGCAAAGCCGCCGAGCGCGAGCTCTCGCGGCTCGAGAAGCTGCCCTCGGCCGCGGCCGAGCACGGGGTCATCCGCACCTACCTGGAGTGGCTCGTCGAGCTGCCCTGGTCGAAGCAGACCGAGGACAACCTCGACATCGCCCATGCCCGCGAGGTGCTCGACGCCGACCACTACGACCTCGAGAAGATCAAGGACCGGATCCTCGAGTACCTCGCCGTTCGCAAGCTCAACCCGGAGTCGCCGGGACCGATCCTCTGCTTCGTCGGCCCGCCCGGGGTGGGAAAGACCAGCCTCGGCAAATCGGTCGCCAAGGCCCTCGGCCGCGAGTTCCAGCGGATCTCGGTCGGCGGCGTCCGCGACGAGGCCGAGATCCGCGGCCACCGTCGCACCTACATCGGCGCCCTGCCGGGGACGATGATCCGCGCCCTGCGCGACGCCGGCACCAAGAACCCCGTCTTCATGATCGACGAGATCGACAAGATGGGCGCCGACTTCCGCGGCGATCCCGCCTCGGCGATGCTCGAGGTCCTCGACCCGGCTCAGAACGACTCGTTCCGCGACCACTACCTGGATCTCGAGTTCGACCTCTCGGAGGTCCTCTTCATCGCCACCGCCAACATCCTCGACACGATCCCGAGCCCGCTTCTCGATCGGATGGAGACGATCGAACTGGCGGGGTACACGCTCGACGACAAGAAGCACATCGCCGAGCGCTATCTGGTCCCGCGTCAGATCAAGGCCAACGGGCTGAAGCCGTCGCAGATCGAATTCGCCGAACCGGCGCTGGTCGCGATCATCGAGGAGTACACCCGCGAGGCCGGGGTCCGCAACCTCGAGCGCCAGGTCGGGACCGTCTGCCGCAAAATCGCCCGCGAAGTAGCCGAGGAAAAGGTCGACGGCAAGGTCAAGGTCTCCGCCAAGCGCGCCCGCGAGCTGCTCGGACGGCGTCGATTCTTCGCCGAGACCAAACGGCGGACGAAAGACCCCGGGGTCGCGACCGGCCTGGCCTGGACACCGACCGGCGGCGACGTGCTCTTCATCGAGGCGACGGCGATGCCCGGCTCGGGTGGGTTGACGATCACCGGTCAGCTCGGCGACGTGATGAAAGAGTCGGCGCAGGCGGCGCTCTCCTGGGTCCGAGGCCACTGGAAGGAGGTGGCGCCCGAACTCCCCGAGGACTGGTTCGCCGAGCACGACATCCACATCCACGTGCCCGCCGGCGCGGTCCCGAAGGACGGCCCCTCGGCCGGGGTGGCGATGACGGTGGCGCTCAGCTCGCTGGTCAGCGGGCGGCCGGTCGGCAACGAGGTGGCGATGACCGGCGAGGTCACCCTGACCGGTCAGGTGCTGCCGATCGGGGGCCTGAAGGAGAAGTCCCTCGCCGCCCAGCGGGCGGGGATCAAGCGCGTGATCGTCCCCGGCCGCAACGAGGGCGACGTCGCCGAGATTCCCGAGCACGAGCGCTCCGAGCTCGAGTTCGTCTACGTCGACGCGGTCTCCGAAGCAATCGACGCCGCCCTGACCTAGCCTTCGCGCATGCGTCGGTGGGTGGCGGCCCGGTCGGGGGCCTTCTGGATCGTCGCCGGGCTCACGGTCCTGGCTGCGGCGCTGCGCTTCGCGACCCTCGACGTCCAGTCCTACCACCACGACGAGGTGGTGACCGCCAGCCGGATCCTGCGCGAAGACTTCTGGCACGCGATGGACGCGGTCGGCTTCAGCGAGTCGGCGCCGCCGCTCTACTACGCGCTCGCCTGGCTCTGGACGCAGCTGACCGGGACCGGCGAATACGGGCTGCGCTCGCTCTCGGCGCTCGCCGGCGTCGCCACCGTCCCGGTCGCCTTCGCTCTCGGCTCGACCCTTCGCGGCCGTCGCGCCGGGATCGCCGCCGCGGCGCTGGTCGCGGTCAACCCGATGCTGCTCTGGTACTCGCAGGAGGCTCGGGCCTACGCGCTTCTGGTCCTGCTCTGCACGGCCTCGGCGGTCTACTTCGTGCGCGCGCTCGACGACGGGCGCCGCCGCGACCTCGGCTGCTGGGGCCTGCTCTCCGCCCTCGCCCTCGCGACCCACTACTTCGCGGTCTTCCCGATCGCGGTCGAGGGGCTCTGGTTGGCGTGGAAGCGGGGGCGGCGGGCGCTGGCGGGGATCTGGATCGTCGCCCTGTTCGGGCTGGCGCTGGCTCCCCTCGCCTACCACCAGATGTCGAGCGGACATGCCGAATGGATCGCCGAGCACGCCCTCTCCCACCGCGTTTGGGAGACGGTCGCGAGCTTCTTCGTCGGCGAGACCGGCGACATCATCGCCCAGCCCGAGAACCCCCTCAACGCGATCGTCCCCTCCGCGCTGGCGCTCGCCGCCCTGGTGCTCGTCGGCGTGCGAGGGAGCGAGGCGGAGCGGCGGCGGGTCGGGATCGCGCTGGTTCTCGCCGCAGCCGCGACCCTGATCCCACTGGCGATCGCGATCGTCTCGCCCGGGAAGGACTTCGTCCTCGCCCGCAACCTGATCGCGGCCCTGGTGCCGCTGCTGGCCGCGGTCGCGATCGGGGTCACCCTCGATGGCGCCCGCCGGGCGGGGCTGGTCATCGGCGCCGCCCTGTTCGCCTACTCGCTCGCCTTCAGCATCGTCGCCAGCGTCACCCCGTCCCTTCAGCGACCGGACTGGCGCGCCGTCGCCGAGCGCCTCGGCACCCCCGAGCAGCCCCGCGCGATCGTCACCTGGAGCCTGGGCCAGGCCAGCCTGCGTCGCTACCGGGCGGAAGGCTCGTTCCAGGCCTTCCAATCCGAACGCTACGAGTGGCGCGTGCACGAGGTCGTCTTCGTCTCCGACGGGCCGGCGCCCCCGCCTCCCGCCGACGCCCTGGCGCCCGGCTTCCGCCAGATCGCCCACGAACGCGTCGACGATCGCCTCTACGTCAGGCGCTATGCCCTGCCTGGGCCTGATCTCGGTCCCTTGAAGCTGCGCGAGGCGCGCGAAGCCGGCCTCAACTTCCGCTCGAACGCGGTCCTGATCGACGGGGTGGGGGCGGGGTAGGTCCGCCGGCCATTCACGAAATCGAGCCGAAAGCAGCGCAAAAAGCCGTAAATGGGTAGATGCTGAGTATTCTCAGCGGGCAAGCAACTTTTTCAGCGAGGAGAGGGCATGGCAAAGACATCGAAGGCGACTGTGACCGCCGACCGCGCGGCCGACCTGTACGCGACGGCGCGCGAGAACCCCTACGTGCAGCGCCTGATCGAGGACGAAGAACTCCGCGACAGCCTCAAAAACGCATTTGAGGCGGCGAAGGGCGCCTACGGCCGTGCCACCGGCAACGGCAAGAGCCCGGTCAAGGCCGTGACCAGCGACCGCAAGGTGCAGAAGGACCTTCGCAAGGCGGCCGAGGAACTCCGCGACGCCGGCGAAACGCTGCGGGCGCCGAAGAAGAAGAAGAAGGGCAGGCTCGGCAAGCTGCTCCTGCTCGCCGTCGTCGGCGCCGTCGTCGCGCTCGTCGTCAGCGAGGATGCCCGCAAGACCGTCCTCGACGCCCTCTTCGGCGCCGAAGAGGAGTTCGAGTACACGAGCAGCAGCATCAACGGCGCCTAGCTTGGAGGCGGCCACAAAAGAGCGCGAGCTCAGCGGGGAGAAGGCCCAGCGCATCGTCGACGCGATGCGCGAGAGCGTCGCCAGCCGTGGCGCCGCCGCGTCGACCTTCGAGCAGGTGGCCGGGGAGGCCGGCGTCAGCCGCGGCCTCCTCCACTATTACTTCGGCACCAAGGAGAGGCTGCTGGTCGAGGTGGTTCGGCGCGACACCGAGATCCGCGTCGCCCGTCTCGACGAGGCGCTCGAGAAGGCGAAGACGGCCGACGATGTCCTCGCCGTCCTCGTCTCGAGCCTCACCGACATGATCGAGAACGACCCCGGGTTCTTCCTGATCCTCTACGAGCTGTTCAGCGCCGGCCGCCGCAACCCCGACATCGCCCGCGAGGTCGGCCAGCTCTTCGACCGCACCCGCTCCCATGTCGCCGAGGTGTTCGAAGCGAAGGAGAAGGAGGGCGTCCTCAGCCTCCAGCAGGATGCCGACGCGATCGTCTCCTTCCTCTTCGCCGTCGGCGACGGCTTCGCCCTCCAGGCGCTCTCGGACCCGGGTCGCAACATCGACGCCGCCCTCGCCGCCGGCACCTTCGCCGCCCGCCACCTGATCGTCGAGTAGCGCCCGAGGCGACGCTTCATCAGTTGACCTCCCTATAGGGGGGTCAACTGATGAAGCGCGGAGTGACCGTGCTCACAGACAGGGCGGGCGCGGTCGGGGAGGCTGGCTGTCCAGCCAATGCGTGAGTCGATGATCAAGCTCGCCGGATTCTTGGGACGGAGACGTCGCTGGGTCCTCGGCGCGTGGTTGGTGGTCCTGGTCTTGGCGCTGCCGTTGGCGGCGAAGCAGACCGAGCACCTCACCGGGGGCGGCTTCGACGTCCCCGGCAGCCAGTCGAAAGCGGCCTCCGAAGTGCTGGAAGCGGACTTCGGCTCGAAGGCGGACGGGATCGCGGTCGTGCTCGAGGCCGAGCCCGGCGCCGACGCCGCCCAGACCGCGGCCGCGGTGCGCCGGGTCGAGAACGCCGTCGCCGCCACCGACGGCGAAGTGACGCTGCCGCGCCCCGCCGCGGCCCGCGCCGAAGCCCAGCTCCAGCGGACCGGCACAGCGCTGATCCCGCTGCGGAGCGAGCTCAGCTCCGATGCTTTGATCGACCCGGCCGGGGACTTGCGCAAAGACCTGAATCCCGGGGCCGCCGAGAACGGCGTCACCTCCTACCTCGCCGGCCAGCCGACGATCTGGGCGGGCATGCAGGAGCTCTCCAAGGAAGACCTCGCCAAGGCCGAGTCCACCGGCTTCCCGATCGTCGCCCTGATCCTGCTCGTCGTCTTCGGCTCGCTCGCCGCGGCGGTGCTGCCGCTGGCGCTCGGCTTCATCAGCGTGATCGTGACCGGCGCCCTGATCTACTTCATCTCACTGGAGATCTCGACCTCGGTCTTCGTCACCAACATGGCCTCGATGATCGGGATCGGGGTCGCGATCGACTACTCGCTGTTCGTCCTCGCCCGCTACCGCGAGGAGCGCGAAGCGGGGCGCGATTGCGACGAGGCCCGCGCCCAGGCGCTCGCCACCTCCGGCCTCGCCGTCACCTTCTCCGGCCTCGCGGTGATCATCTCCCTTGCCGGTCTCTGGATGGTCGACAACCAGGCCCTTCGCTCGATGGCGCTCGGGGCGATGACCGTCGTCGCCGTCTCGATCCTCACCGCCGTCACCCTGCTGCCGGTCCTGATCGCGCTGCTCGGCGACCGGGTCATGCCCGGCGGAATCGTCGCCAAGGTCCTCTCCTTCTTCAAGCACCGTGTCTTCCGCCGCCCGCAGCGCACGGCCACGCCCGGCCCCACCTTCTGGGAACGCTGGACGACCCGGGTCATGGCCCGACCCTGGGTCGCGATCATCGCCTCCGCCGGCACCCTCCTCTTCCTCGCGATCCCGGTGCTCTCGCTCGAGACCGGCACCGAGGCGCTGGCGCAGTTCCCGAAGGGCGGCGACGTCCGGGTCGGCAACGAACTCGCCTCCGAGCAGCTCGGCGGCGGCACCGACCCGATCCAGATCGTCGCCACCTTCGAGGGGGTGCCCGACCGCGCCGCCGTCGCCTCCTTCGAGCGCGAGCTGGCGGCGACGCCGGGTGTCGCCTCGGTCGCGCCTCCTGCCTTCTCCGACGACGCGGTCCTGCTCCAGGCGACCCCGATCGCGGGCTCGGAGTCCGACGCCGCGGTCGCGCTGCTCGACCGCCTGCGCGATTCCGTCGTGCCGGCCTCCGAGCTCGGTCAGGTGGCGAGCGTCGCGGTCGGCGGCGAGACCGCCCGCGGCAACGACGTCCGCATCCAGATCAGCGGCTCGATGTGGAAGATCATCCTCTTCGTCCTCGCCCTCAGCTTCCTGGTCCTGATGGTGATGCTGCGCTCGATCCTGATCCCGCTCAAGGCGGTCCTGATGAACCTGCTCTCGATCGGCGCCGCCTACGGGGTCCTGGTCGCGATATTCCAGTGGGGCTGGTTCGACAGCGTGCTCGGCTTCGAAAGCCAGGGCGCTCTCGACACGATCAACGTGCCGCTGATCTTCGCCGTCGTCTTCGGCCTCTCGATGGACTACGAGGTCTTCCTGATGTCGCGGATTCGCGAGCGCTACATGGCCCACGGCGACAACGAGCGGGCCGTCGCCGAGGGGCTTTCCTCCAGCGCTCGCACGATCTCCTCGGCGGCGCTGATCATGACCTCGGTCTTCGCCGTCTTCGTCCTCACCGGCGTCCCCTCGATCAAGGAGCTCGGCCTCGGCTGCGCGGTGGCGATCGCGCTCGACGCCACCCTCGTCCGCCTGATCCTGGTCCCGGCGGCGATGAAGCTGCTCGGCGCCTGGAATTGGTGGATGCCCTCCTGGCTCGACCGGTTCCTGCCGCGCCTCAACTTCGAGGACGGCGCCGAGCCCAAGCCGGCCGAGGCCTGACCCCGACCCGATAGGGTCGCGCGGTGGCAACGCGAGTGATCGACTCCGACGTCGCCTTCGCCGGCGCCGCCCGCCAGGCCGAGATGGTCCGGGAGGGCGAGGTCTCGCCGACCGAGCTGGTGCGGCTGAGCCTCGAGCGGATCGAGCGCATCGACCCGGACCTGAACGCCTTTCTCAAGGTCTTCCCCGAAAAGGCGCTGCTCGAAGCGGAGCAGGCCGAGGCGCGGCTGAAGGCGGGGGAGGAACGACCGCTGCTCGGGGTGCCGATCGCGATCAAGAACGAGATGGACGTCCGCGGCGAGGTCACGACCTGGGGCACGGACGGTTTCGTCGAGCCCGCCGCCGACGACTCCGAGATGGTCAAGCGGCTGCGCGAGGCGGGCGCGATCGTGATCGGCTTGACGCTGCTCCCGGAGATGGCGATCTGCGGCTTCACCGAGTCCGCTACATACGGGGTGACGCGGAATCCTTGGGACCGCCAGCGCACGCCGGGCGGGTCGAGCGGCGGCTCCGCCGCGGCAGTTTCCGCCGGCCTGGTCCCGATCGCGTCCGCTGGTGACGGGGCCGGGTCCATCCGTATCCCGGCGGCTTCGTGCGGGCTGTTCGGCCTCAAGCCCTCGCGCGGGCGGGTCTCGCTCGCGCCTGAGCTCGAGGGCTGGCACGGCCTCACCTCCTACGGCTGCCTCAGTCGCAACGTCCTCGACACCGCCCTCTGGCTCGACGTCGTCGCCGGGGGCTCAGCGGAGGACGAAGCGCCGCCACCGCCGGAGAAGCCATTCGTCGAGTCGGCGAAGGAGGCGCCCGGAAAGTTGCGGGTCGCCTACTCCACCGCGCCGCCTCGGGCGGCAGCGCCGCCCACGGTCTCCGATGACGCCAAGCGCGCGGTCGCCGACGCCGCCGAGCTGATGCGCTCCCTCGGCCACGAGGTGGGCCGGCGCGATCCGGATTGGGGCCAGGTCGGCAACAACATCACGGCCCGCTTCCTGCGCGGGGTCGCCGACTCCGTCGCGGGGGTGCCCCATCCCGAGCGCCTGGAAAGCCGCACGCGCGGCTTCGCCCGCCTCGGAGGACTGCTTCCGGATGGGCTCTACGAGCGTGCGATGCAGGCCCGCGCCGCCGACATCGCACGCATCAACGCGCTCTTCGACAGCCACGACGTCCTCATCACCCCGGTGATGGGCGGAACGGCGCTGCCGGTTCGCCGTTGGGAGGGCCGGGGCGCGATCCGTACCGTGCTCGGGATGAGTCGCTTCTATCCCTACTGCGTCCCCTGGAACCACCTCGGCAACCCGGCGATGGCGGTCCCGTTCGGGTTCGACGACGAGGGCATGCCGCTGTCGATCCAAATCATCGGCCGGCCGGGCGACGAGGCGACCCTGCTCTCCCTGGCGGCGCAGATCGAGGCCGAGCGGCCCTGGGCGGATCGCCGCCCGCCGATCAGCTAGCCCCGCATCCCCGGACGCAGGGGGGCGGAGCTATCCCGGGAAGACCTTGCGCATCCGCGCCAGCTCGCGGAAGTTCCCGCGGGGCCGGATCTTGCCGCGCAGCATCGATTTGACCGGACTCTGGCCCGGCTTCGTCGAGTTCACCCAATCGGCCCAGGTCGTATCGAAGGTGACGGTCGCCTTCGGCGCCTCGCCGGGCTCCGCCCGGGTCGAGCCGTTGTCGATCACCAGGTGCCACGGGTCGGCGTCGGCGAAGCGCCACTGGTAGACGAGCGGCGAGCCGTTCGCCGCCCTGGGATTCGCCGAGCGGGCGGTGATTTCGAAGAACATCCTCTGTAGCTCCGGCGTCGCCCGGGGCTGGACCCGGCCGGGCTCGCCGACGACGCCGGCTTCGAGCATCTTCAGCTGGTTGGCCGCGATCTCCGCCTCGCCCATCTCGTGGTCGAACGGGAAGACCCCGGGCGGCATCTCCTCGGTCGGGAAGCCGATCGTGCGCCAGCGCTGGCGGATCAGCTTCAGCCCGAAGGCGTAGATGTCCTCGAGCTCGAACCCGTAGCACCGCGTGTACTCGCGATCGCCGTTCGGGGGGGTGAAGACGGCGACGCCGTAGGGCAGCGTCTCGCGAAGAAGCTCGACGACCGCTGCGCGATTCTCCTCGTAGCCGGGCCGGCCCTCGCCGAGCAGCTCGGAGAGGACTTTGACGCCGAAGCCGATGTGGCGCTGCTCGTCCTGGGAGACGTTGACCATGCCGGAGCTGAAGCCGGGCATCGATTCGTCGGCGGCGAAGAAGTCCTCGATGAAGTGCTGGCCCGGCTGCGCGAGGCTGCCCTCGACGATCAGGTGGTAGAGGGTGATCGCCTGGGCGTACTTCGGCAGCGAGCGGTCCTTGCGCAGTTCCTCGGCCATCACGTCGAGGCGGTCGAAGATTCCGTGGTAGCCCCAGTTCAGCTGGGGCAGGGTGGAGGCGAGCGTCTGCTGGAGCGAGGTGCCGTCGACGCCGATCACCTCTTTGAAGAAGCGGTGGAAGAAGATCGAGTGGCGGACCTCGTCGACCTGCTGGGTGGCGAGGAAGTAGGACTGCTCCTCGGTCGGGGCGGCGGTGATGTAGGGGGCGAGGGTGTCGGCGACCCGGTCCTCACCGTAGAAGAACATCGAGTAGATCCACATCGCCGAGCGCCGCTGGAGGTCGCTGAGGCCGTTCCAACCGTCGATGTCCTTCGAGAAGTCGATGTCGTAGGCGCTCCAGTTGCCGTGCTCCCAGCGCTTGTAGAGGTCCTCGTAGGTGATGTTGTCCATCAGGCTCTGGGCGGCGACGCTCATCTGATCTCCTTTTGGTGTCTCATTCCCCTGCCGCCGCAGCCTAGCGAATCCTGGCTGGGCAGCCAGTGGCTACGCTGGGCCGATGTCACTGCTGCCGTGGAAGCGCCTCGACCGGGGCCGTCTGTTCGAAATCGAGTGCGAGTGCGGGGCGATCTTCAGGATCCCCTTCGACCCGGAAGAGATCGATTACCACCCCGACCGACGACTGTTGATCCCGCTCGAGGGCGCCTGCCCCGAGTGCGGGCTGAGGGTCGAGGAGATCGAGCCCTTCGCCGGCTCGCCTAGCCCGCCGGCGGGTCGATCTCGCGCTTGAGGATCTTGCCGGTCGGGCCCTTGGGGAGGTCGTCGATGAACCAGACGACCCGCGGGTACTTGTAGGCGGCGATCCGCTCCTTCACGTAAGCGCTGACCTCGTCGGGCCCGAGCTCCTCGCCGTCATGGGTGACGACCGCGGCCCCGATCTCCTCGCCCCACTCGTCGTGGGGGATCCCGATCACCGCCGCTTCGCGGATCTTCGGGTGCTCGTAGAGCACCTCCTCGACCTCGCGCGGGTAGACGTTGTAGCCGCCGCGGATGATCAGGTCCTTCTTGCGGTCGACGATGTAGAAGTAG